>JAABUM010000185.1_pt1 | contig 128867 bp, 259 predicted proteins | sample 5559161 | NCBI WGS metagenome assembly JAABUM01 (sample SAMN10711868, study PRJNA513369) | rock metagenome | isolation source: Antarctica rocks | place: Antarctica: Victoria Land, Siegfried Peak nord
AGAGAGAGAGAGAGAGAGAGAGAGTCCCCACCTGATGAGGACGTCCACCTTGACGTCCAGGTCCAAGTCCTCCAGCCGGCCCTTCACCACCTGCACCTTTGCGCCCAGCTCTGCGCACAAGAAAGGTAGCATTTCGGAAATCCATGCGCATGCAAGCATCGTCATTGACAATTGCTTGCTTTTCGTTCGAGAAGCTCATCCGCGGCTGCATATGTCAGGATTCAGCCTCAGAGGAGCGGAGCGCAGCAGAGTCGGCTTGCAGAGCCCTTATGACGCCTTTGCATGCGTGCAACTCCGTCTTGAGACGCGCCTGCCTTGTCTAGCCAAACAGCGCACCTGGGTTCTGGTCTGCCAGCTGCTGCGCATACTCCGCCATGTCGGATGCCTCCACTGCATACACCTTGGCGGCGCCCGCCTACACGCAAGGGAGAGTGGTGGTGTGCTGCGCTCGAACTGGTTGCACCGCTGAAGCGACAGGTCGAAACGCTGGAGAGGCACAGACTGGCCAATCGACCGTCACGAGCAGCCAAAAGATGACTGCACAGCAAGGACGGAAGGTCTCAAGGCAGCACCTGCACGGCGAAGAGGCCTAGGATGCCAGAGCCGGCGCCCACATCCATCACCGTCTTGCCGGCAAAGTCTGATTTGTTGTCGAGAATCGCGGCGTTGTATGTGCCTGTGCAATGGGGTTGCAGAGCTCAGCCGTCATGTGCCAGCTGAGGCACCAAGCCGCTGAAGCTACAATGCAGGCCGCGGAGCTCAAACACACACCTGTCCTGATGAAGTCCTGCAGCATGTTCTGCGAGGTACCAGCGAAGGTCGATCTGTCAGAGTTCGGTTGCAAGTTCTGGCAATGGCACATGCATGTACTAGGCAGGTCAGGCAGGACTAGCAGCTCGCCAGCCAGTGATCAATCGACAATCGGAAAGCTGTTGGCACCTGCTGGTGCTGCAGCATTCCTGCAGGCACACAAGCAAATGTATGTCACATGCTACTGGTCAAGATTCACTGCATCGTCGCATCGCTGTGTGTAGGGGCATGCCGCATGTAGTTGCGCACCATAGTATTTGAAGTATATCTCCGCGGAGGCCGCATCTGTCTTCCTGGCAAAATCGCTCTGCGCGGCTGCGTCTGTCTGCCTGTCGATCAGGCCCTGCTCTGCCTGGTCCTGCGCTGCGGTCGCGCCTTTCTGCTGACTGCCCGTTGCAAGCTCCGCTAGCCGGGCTGCCGCGTCTGCCGAGGCAAACCTGAGCGCGAATGTGACATTGTCCGCCTGCGGGTGCATGAGCAGGCATTATGGCCAAGCAACGTGTTATGATGCAACCTGCTGCTTCTGCCTGATTTAGGCCGACGTTGAAACACTGCGGGTCCGTGGCACTGTTGCACCAGTTGTGCGGCGGTGCAACATGCAATGCACCATGCATTCGTCTGCGACACTCTCCTGAGGTGCAGTAAAGTACCTCACCTGAACGAAAAAGACCCGCTGCTTCGCCTGCCAGCAGGCCGCCGGCGGCACTCGGGCGCTGAACACAACGCCGCCGCTGGCCGCATCTAGCGCCTTCAGCTGGCTGTGGCCGGGCTGCTCCGCCTCGACGCTGAGCGACACCGCGACGCTAGAGCCTGCGAAGCACCCAGGTAAAGTCAGATCGCAGCGCCGCACGCATGCGATCGCAGGCACGGTTTGATCTTGCGTCGCGACTTACCCCAGTCCAGGCTACCATCATCGCCAAGCCTGGTGCATTGTACGGAATCGAAGGTGCCGCTCTGCATGCTGCGTTCAAACGCGAGAGCTGACGTACGCGATGTGCGAGGCCGCCTTGAGACGTTACGATCTGCAAGTAGCACCCAAAGCAGCGTATTTTTGCGAACGTCTTGTACTCTCACAGACACAGTCTGGTGTCACGCACTGATGGAAGCACGGTGATCGCTTGTGAAGTGATCAAAAGCTGGAGCAGAATCTCTGTTCACACTTCTCGTCTCGGAATGGCGGTGGCCGACCAGCCAGCCACGTCCGGCGCGTCAGTTCACAACCTCAATCAGCAATCACCAAAGCTCAAGTGACCAGATGCTCACAAGCTTGGCCTAACTCAACAGCGGCACGCGCAAGTCACTGACTGAGCAGCAATCGCGGGCTGCTCAGAAGCTGAGACGAACAGTGTTTGTTTGCGGGCCAGCATCATAGTGATTGGATTGAACCTAGAAACATCGACATGATGACCGGCTGATCCGCAGCATTACACGTCGCGTAGCAGCTGCATGAATTCCCTCCTTGGGCCACGGCGCCACTGCCCCCCGCCGCAACGGAGTTGCAGGCTGCCCTTCACCTGCGCTGCGCGGATCGGTGACGCCTCGTCACGACAACTGCAGCAACAGCACGGCAGCGCGGTACGCCAGCTACAATGGCATGTCCACCAGCAGCCGCCAGCCCGCAGCAGGCGGAGTGGTGCCGGCGGCGGCAGCGGCAGCGTCATAACGACGTGTCGAGCACCAGTCCCAGACAGGACATACATGGGTTCAATTCCGAAGAGGAGCATGCAGGCGCCCTCGGGCGTTGGCAGCGATGACGGCTCCTCAGAAAATGCTCGGTGCGTCCTGGCGCCGCATGTTGCCAATGTGTCGCCTGCGCGCTGCACGCTGCGTCTTATCAGAAGTTTGCAGAACAGTCCAGTCCCGCCAGCCGTGTGACGGGACCGTTACGGGATGCAGGGTGCTCGGAGGTTCCAAATTCTCCACAATCAACAGCGTGTTCCAGTACATCTTCGTGACATTTGGTGCAGGCAAGTCATGCATGTGCAACTGCTGTAATGGGTTGGGCCCAAGCACAGCCATCAGCGGGTTCCTCAGCACGGACATTTCTTCATAGCCACGCTGTAGCAGCTACATGGAACTGCTTTTCATCTCGTTCGGAGTGTGACACATGCAACGCCTGCACAGGAGCTGCAGCATGGACACTGCACCCAGCGCTGGTAGATTTCGTGGCAGATGCGTTCAAACTGAATTTCAAGGTGCGAAGCTGGTCCATGTGCTTGCACACAAAGGCGCACGCCATCCACTGCAACACCCACTCGTCATCGCGAACTCTGCATGGTGGCTTGGAAATTGCGAAACCGTTCTGTGTGCATGCCACAGGACAGCATGGTGACGCCCTTCCAGAGCAGCTTCTTCAGCGGTGAGCCACCTGGTCGATAGCAGAGCGGGCCCCGAGTGCTGCCTACATGTATCTAGCACGGGTCCTCGCAAGGAAGGGATGTTCTGGGCACTAAGAAAGAGGCGCTCATGTCCCGCAGAGCTGTCGCTGCTGTTCTCCATCTTTTCACTAAAGAACGAGGCGCTCATGTCCCGCAGAGCTGTCGCTGCTGTTCTCCATCTTTTCGGGCAACACCATGGCGTTCCTGTACAATGTGAGCTGTCACTTTCCACCACCCATTACCCGTTTGTCCTTTCACCTGTGACATTCATCTGTGGCATCTTGGGGCCGAGTATCGTGGCAAATGGTGGTGCCGCTCAAATATATTATTCGCCGCTCATTTCTAGCGACATGTTGTCGACTGCAGAGGCAGCGGACCCTCGTGGCTCAATTCTACGAGGTGCGCCTTACTGGCAGGCATGCTGACACACATGTCGGTTCTCCACGTCAGTGGTGCTCACACTGCTCATGCGTCCGACTGCGTCAAGCGCTGGAGACTCACGAACGCTCAATGCCACACGCTGCAGGAAATCGGAATTTTAGAGCAGGTGATGGAGGAGGCAGTCTGGGCGCTGGGGGATGAATCGTACAGCATCTTGAACCAGGTGCAAAGGCCTGAACACCTGGTTGTTCATTTTTAAATCCGCGAGAGAGCCGTAGGAGTGGTGGCCGATCGATGCGGCCTGCACTTTCGTGTGCGCTTTTGCCACCATTACAGCGAGGGCACGCAATGCCGGGCGCCAGGCCATGACGAATCTGGTTTACTCAATGAGTCATTCCGTATCGCCTGTTCAGGTGCGCAAGTATATTGATCAGGAGATGCGCTCCGAGATCAACCAGCTGCCGCCATTCGAGGACGGCCTGGCATTGAATGTCATCCGGAACGAGGCGCGACGATACAAGTGCGGCTGCCACTGCCTCTGGGGCACCCTTGACACGCATGCCAGTTCTGCAGCCTGCAAGGAACGCTGCAGTTGTGACACTCAGCACTGCTTCCGTGCCGAACCCATGCTCCAGCCCTGGGGTTTCACGATGTGTGAAGAGGCGGCGCGACAGGCCGGCATCTAGCTGCCTTCGGTGCTGTTGTGCAGGGAACATGGGGCAGAAGTGTCAGCGCTCATGGCTGCATCGCTCAGGCTGGCCCAGTCGCAGAACATGCGGCAGGCGAGCGCCCTCCAGGTAAGCGGCTGTGCTGTCGTCTACCGCGCCGCATCCGCGCGTTGTTCCACTGCACGATGTCATTGTTCTCACGCCATGCAGGCCTTGCCAATGCGCTCCCTCCTCCTGCTCCGGCGAGTCAGGGATGATGCGCATGCCGCACATCAAGCACATCATGCAGGAACCTAATCGAGTGATACCTTTGGGTTCAGGCGTTGCCGTTTGTGCACTGGACGCTGCTGTACATCATCGCTGGCACCTTCATCTGTACGCTGGTGTTGCTGGAGCCGGGAGGCAGGTGAGAATGCTGCGCACACCGTGGCTGGAGGCCCTCTGTTTTTCATTAAGCCTTAGACATCCACCATCTCGACCAATCAGCCGGCCGCCGCCCTAGACTGCTGCAGACGCGGAAATCGGCAGCCCTGCTGCAGCCCCAGCCCACACCGTTGAGCTGTTGCTGCCGCCTGACGCACGGCAGCACTGAGCATCACGGTTTTGTTTCGCTGTGCAGTTTCAGCACGGAGGGACGGCAGCTGCTGTTCACCGTCCTGTGCAGCCTGATGACCTTTGTCCTGATGGTGCGCCGCCCTCGGCACACTATCTGGAGGAACCTTGCTTGGTGCTTCACCGCCAATTCTTTTCTTCAGTCCACGTCCATGCGGCATCATGATCAGTCCCTGTCTGAGGTGCGTGCGCCGTTCGCACCTTGCAGACGCCTCAACTCTCATCGTGAATAACATTTTCGCTGCAGGTGATCTCAGACTTGGCCGACCCTTCGGAGGTGTGCACAGAACAACAAGCCCTGCTGCTTTTTGCGCGACTGCGCACCACCAATCTGTCCAACCCGCACATGAACAAACACACGCTGGTGCCCAATGCTGTCGCCAGCATGGGCAACGGGAACCAACCTGCGCCGATTCCGTCTCCAGCGTCGGCGACGCAGAATTGTATCGCGCCCCGCAGGGCGTCTACAGCAGCGCGACGGCGATGGAGGAGCGGCTGATGTACACCAACAGGATGCTGGAGCGGCACCAGCAGCTGCCCATCATTCCGGAGCCAGGTGACGGTCATATACGTTCGACAAGACGGCACCGTCCTTCGGTAGCCTATGTGGAGCCAACCAGAGCACGTGTCACAGCGCGCGGCCCCACTAGTTGCTGTCACTGTCCTTGCAGGGTCCGGCCCCCAGCCTGCAGCGCACAGACCAACAGACCGGGCAGAACCGTCTTCCAGTGTTGTGTTCCCATTGTCTGATGCTTTGCACTTGCACACATGCAGGCACGGGCATGGCGAATGCAGAGACGAACTCGTACCTCAACAGGCGGCCGCCGACCACCAACGGGGAGGATTCTGACGCCGTTGCGGGGAAAATGGTGCACAGTTGACACACATGCACAGCGTGCATGGCAGACTAAAAGCCCGGTTGCCAGCATGACCCGCATCCTTGCTTCGTGGCATCAGAAGTGATGACACAACAAGGGCACACGAAGCCAGCCGTCTGGTACTGAGCCATGCGCAGCGCCGCGCGAGTCCGTAGCACTGACATCGCGCCGCCGATTGCAGGTGGACGGGCTGGCGTCGTTGTCGGTGCGGCAGCCGAAACTGAAGCCGCCGGGTGAGTGTTCAAAGTGAAGGCCGACCATGGGCAGCCCACCATGGGAGCTGTCTCTGCGGAGCAATGATCCCGCAGCCGCCACAGCACCTTGCAGAATGGCTCAACACTCGTGCTTGCTCTGTCTGTGCTTTGCTATGCCGACCCTCTGCTCCCTGTGTCAGTCGCCACGGTGCGGAATTTGTTCAGGCAACAAGTCCTGCTATTCGTTTCTGCTCAGTCTGCTAACCCCTCTGGCCCTGCTCACTGGCCCTGCTGACGGCTGCAGGTGCACCCCAGCTGCCAAAGCGGCCGACAATGCCGGACCTGTATGGTGCGACGCCCAAGTCGCTGCAGGCGCTGCGGCCCAGCGTCAAGCTGTCGCCCGACGATGCCAGCACCGGCGATTCGTCGCAGCCGTCCAATCCCGAGCCCTCTGACCCATGAGCGATCCGGCGGAAGCCCATGAGCGATCCGGCGGAACGCCGCAACAGCAACGCAGAATGGGCATTCGGCCTGATTGAAACAAACCTGGCAGGGGACGCGGAGTTGATAGTGAAGGCATCTCCTGCCATCTGCGCCTTTGAAGCTGATACGCTTGCAGCGTCCGCCATAGGTAGACAAATGCGGCAGGAAACGAGAGTAGACGGTGGTCTTGCCCCACTGCGGTTGTGGATATCAAGAAGAAACACAGAGAGAGCGTTCTTGTGATGGTGTTGGAAGCTGCAGCACTTCACGTGGTCTGATTGGGCTGGTTGTGACAGCGGCACAGCATTGAAAAATTCCAGTCCTCAAGGGACCTTGTTGCATATGCAAGCGGCAAGTCAATCTGATACCTAGGTATAGCGACCCAACAACACTCTCAGACGCCCCACAAGATGAATAGTGTTGCAACGAGACAAAACCACACTGCATGCAAGCGGACGGTGTGTGCTGGCTATTCCCTCTTCTCGCCCTGCCACCCCCCATCGTGCATGTTGAATCCCATACAAGGACATTCGGAGCTCGTCAGCAGGGTGTTATCTCTCCATTTCACAGGAAGCCGAAGGCCGCCAAACCTTCCAGTATTCCGCGCGCCCGCTCCTTGCCCGCCAGCAGCAGCCTGCCATCGTCCTCGCCCTGCTGCTGCCGCCGCTGCTCTGACAGCCAGTCGAGCAGGTCCGGCTGGCTGTTGCTGACCAGGATGCCGTGGTTGCGCCCCTCGAACATGGCGATATCGTTGCCTGGGCGTGGCGTGTTCAGCGTCAGGGCCACGAGAACCGCAACGCCGAACAGCTGGGCCGTGAGTGAGGTTTCAGAGTGCCGCTTAAATTCAAAGTGCTGCTCGCCCCGCGGGCTTTGGCCATATTCACACAGCCCGTGTCCCAACATCAGCATACTGAACTTACATGCACGGCGCATTCAACATTAGGTGCTGTGTCATCACTTGCAGCTTCTCAATACCAGGCAAAAATCGCACCCGAGTCGCCGCAGGCGACGGTCTCCGAGTGGTGGAAGCCCAGCTTTCGGCGCACATGCTCCATCGCCTGCAGCTTGCCCTGCGAGACAGGCGTGACGAAAATGAATCCCGTTCTCGGTTGCTGTGCAATTGGTGTCTGGCAAGGAAAGTGAGGAAAACCGATTGCAGGCGCCCGGAGCGGTGGATGCGGATGTCGTGGCACGGTCTGCCGTGGGGCCGCCATTGACCAGCGCAGCGGCAGAATTGCCGGGCAGTGCTCAAACGCCGATGAAAACCCGGAATGCGGATGGCCCTCACCGCCTGGTCGGACACGATGTCCAGGGCAGCCTGCCGCGGCTGCTGCCAACCAGCGCGACGGCAATTGACACCGGCGGCACTCAACATCCTCAACACGCTCACCGCCTGGTTGGACACGATGTCCAGGTAGCGCCATTCGCCGTCGCCGCTAGTGATGAGCCGCGCGCGCACGCCGCCGCGCTTGCAGGCGCGCCGTATCGAGTCCAGCACCTTGTCCACCACCTTCACCGCGACGCCGCAGGTCACCTGCGCCGGCGGTTTCCAGGCCGTTTTCAATGTTCCTAGAAAAACGCCATATCGAGTCCAGCACCTTGTCCACCGCCTTCACTGCGACGCCGCAGGTCACCTGCAGACGTGATCTGCCAGCCATCGATTTTGGCAGCGTCGAGACGCGAGATGCTGGAAGCGGCGTTGGGGAGCGGAAAGACGTTGCCACGATGTGGCAAGTGGCAAGAGCACAATTCAAAAGGGGATCAAGGTGGCCCGCGGAGCTGCACCGTCGCACAGTCAGCTTGCTTCCAGCGATCAGAGTGCGTGCCACACCCTCGCCAAACCGTACGAAAAACCCCCACCTTGTGTTCACTCTGCTCGTCGGGCGGCCGGAAGTGCATTTCTTTTCGCCCGCCCGACGGCCGCCAGCGCCTGGTGTGCGGCATCGCGCGCTTTGTCCTATGTCCTTCTAAAGGGGTTTTGAGGATCAGCGGAAGTGTCCTCAGGAAATCTACGCTGACTGAACCTCACCTTGTGTTCGTTCTGCTCGTCGGGTGGCCGGAAGTGCATCTTTTCCCGCCCGACGGCCGCCAGCGCCTGGTACGCCGCATTGCGCACCACCTCCAGGTCCCAGGCCTCGTCCAGCAGCGCCGCATGGTCCATGTCCACCGTCCACTCCCCGTTGTCAAAGTTGTACACCTGCCAAGAACAAGAGCATCATGTCATTGGGTGCCAGAGTTTGTCTTTAGCCGCATGGTCAGCGTCTGTTGCCTACTCGCCGTTGTTGTAGCTGTACACCTGAGCAGCGGTGAGAGGCCGCCTCTGCAGGTTTGGCGCTCGGTGATGGCCTATACGTGCCTCTGCCCATGCCTCAGCCCAAGCATGCCTCAGGCTACGTCTTGCAGATCCCATGCTGCAGGTGTTGGTCCACAGCTCAGGCAGCAACGCCACGCTCCGGCGCTGGATCCAGGACCCGCATTGCAACAACCATATCAAGCGATAGCGCCAGTCTCAGCACCATTGTGCCGACAGAGGTGATGCGGTAGTCTGGCGGCGGCACCAGTTCACGCAGCAATGCAATATGGAAGCCAAATTTGAATCAAGAAGCACACCTTTGTGCCCACAGCGGTGATGAGGCAGTCTGGCGCTGGCAGCACTTCACGCCACGATGCCACGTGAAGAGGCTAGAAAGCAAATTCGAATCAAGAAGCACACCTTGGTGCCTACAGAGGTGATGAGGTAGTCCGGCGCCGGCAGCACTTCCCGCTTCTCTTCAAACAGCTCTTGGCACTTGTGCAGCGCCCGCCCGGTGTTGTACACGAGCCGCGAGCCGCGCGGAACCGCCTGCTCGTCATCGCACGAATGTCAGGTGCAGTCAGACGACCAGTTGATCGGCAGCTTTCTTCTGCAGAAATCAGTGGGGCATTCGGCCTGGGCGCATGGTTGAAGCTGGACAAGCGTGGCTGCGCAGCCGCCACGCTTGTCCAGCTTCAACCATGCACAAGCATGATGCATGCCGACAGCCAGTTTGTGCACAGTTCAGCAATCCTCTAGAGGGCAGCCGACAGAGTCCGCTGTCACCTTGACACAGGCATGTAACATCAGGAAGCACTCTCGAACTTCCGCCAAGAATCACACACACACCGTCTTCTCCCAAAAGCGTTTGAAGACGGCCGTGCCGCCGTCGTCGCCTATCATCGTGTCGTCCAGGTCTGAAACTACCAGCACCGGCGGCCCCGGCACCGCCGCTATTTCCCCGTCCCGCAGCGTGAATCGCCCCCGCTCGTTGATGACGTAGTTGCCGCCTGCACCGCCGCAGTATGCCTGCTGATTTGCCAGCAGTCGTTGACGCAAAGCATACATCCAGGCATAACAGGTGACGCTGTTCCTGCGTCGAGTCAGCAGACTTTCCTTTGTCACTGTGCGCTTCAAAGAATGACCTGTGCTCACCGTCAATGGGCTTGTCCCAGGAGCCGCCGTCTGTCACCACGAATTCCAGCAGCGGCCGTGGATCCGACGGCGCCGCCGCCCCGCCGTTCAGCCGGAACGTAGCCGACTTCCACTGCCCTGAGGACGAAGCCACCTGCAAACACGGCTCAGCCATTGGCTTTGTGATATGCCCTACTGCCTATTGCATATGCAAGTTGCAGCCGTCAGCGGCGATCAAGTGCCAGTTATCAATCAGTGCCACGATGGAGAAGGGTGTGTTTGTAAAGATGCTTTTGGCGGTCGAGTGATCCAGCGATCAATCCACACAGCGAGTGCTCTGCTCCGCACCTCGGCCAGTTCGCAGCTGTCCCAATCGCCGCCCTGCAGGCTGTACAGCATTGTGGGCGCGCGCCAGCCGCTGGCGTAGTGCAGCGTGATCGCCGCGGCGCCGTCCGCCGCGGTCGCCGGGGTGGCGGGCTCCGCTGCGCCGTTCTGGCCGCCGTCGAAGCGCAGATGGGCCTCCTCATCGTGCTGCTGCTGCTGCTGCTGCCGCTGCCGCTGCTGCCCGGGCGGCGTGCCGCCATTGGGACTGGCTGCCGCCCGCTGCCTCAAGTCCCGGCGAGGTGCCTGTGCGGCATGCGACGAGCCCGCATCAGATGCAAGCGCACAGAGGCAGATACAACACTCCAGACGATTAGCATCATCGTGTGGTGCAGTTGATGCGAGCAAAGAAGCCGGATGATCGGGATGTGCATGCGACCCATGGCTGCGATGACGCCTTTCGCCGCTGCTGCCCACATGGGCCCGCCAACTGAAGGGCGTCTGGGGAGTGCAGCAGTCAAAACGGCCGTGTGTCCTTGATGCCGCCTTCGTAAGGGTCAAATCGTTCGCAGCAGGGTCGTCGGCCGGGAGGAAGCAGCACGGGATGCAAACCTCAACCGGCGCGTGTGCTGCTGTGACCGGACGTATCATTGCATCGCGATGCCTGATCACTCTGCAGGTGTGTTTGGCTTTGTCCACATCAACGAAGCGCGGGGGTGCATCACCTGCAGACGGCTGCGGCTCTGACCTCGTCTCCGGTCGTGCTGCCGATGGCAACCGGGCGCTGGATGTCTCAAACTGCTGCTGACGACGTCCGAGGGTCTATCGAGCCCGAAATGGTGCGGTCTGCAGTCGATCGCGGCCATTTTCTGCGGAAGTCTTGCCCTCTCGAGACTTACATGTCACTGTCACTGTCACTGTCACTGTCACTGTCACTGTCACTGTCACGGTGCGTTCTATTTGCCAGGCAGATCACCAGAAACTCGAACGAACATCGTGGACACTGCAACTGAGCTCTGTAGAACCACCTGATCGATCCAGACGGCGCCCCTCCGGCTGCAAAACTATCTTCAGCTCAAATGCCTGAGCGAGCGGCGAAGAGCTCGCCATGGGACTTGGCCTGGGACGCATGCTGGCAGTCCCCTGCCCGTCTTCAGCCGAGGTGCAGTCGCATATTGCGCACCATCTCGCCGAAGACAATTGAGCGAATATGCCAGGCATGGATTTGCAGTGCCTGCACGCGCCAGGGTGCTGCCGCGGCATATTTTCGGGTGTTCCACATCACCGACCAGCGTGGCACCAGCTAGCAGGTGCAGCAGCATGGCACAGGGGGCGGCAGTCCGCTCGGCATTGTGACACAGGCTGCCGTGCTGCCAGCCAGCCGGTTCAGGAGGGCCGGGTGGCGGACGCCGACCGGCAACCGCCATTGCTAGATGCCCGCGTCGCGACGCGCAACTTTCGTGCAGGGAATTACGACAAGATATCCCGTGCAGTCAGCGAGCAGGTGAGCCCTTAGAGCGTGCTTGCCCTCAGCTCACTCCCCGGATGCATAGTGCTGCACCGCACCATGCACTGTCGCAGGCAGCCAGCGCATGCGCCGCCGGCGGTGCCGTCACCTGACGCCGCAATATGTTCTTGCCTGCAGGACGTGTTCTTCGAGGCGGCAAACATCACGACCTGCTTCAAGGCGCTGGCGACGGTGGACCAGCCGGACGACGACGTCTCGCGGGCGCAGCAGACGGCGTTCCTGGAGGAGCTGTGCTCACTGGCGCACGGCGCGCTGCCCGCGCTGCGGCCCTCGCAGCTAGTCACCCTGCTCTGGTCCTGCGGCAGGTGACCGGGGTATCCGGGCTCGGATCTTCAGCACAGGGCTCTGTAATGCATTCGAGAGCCGGCCAATGTCACAGCATTAGGCGGGCGTCAGGCTGGATGGGGTACCGCTATGCAGCAGGGCTCTGATCCTCTGTGAACCGTTGGTGCGTTCAGGCTAGAGCAACTGGCGGGGCACGCACCAGACTTCCTGAGCGATATTTGTGGGTTCTTTTGCGCAGCAACTGTGGTGACACATCGCCGTGCGCAGGCTGCTGCACTACTCGGGATTGCTCCTAGCCCAGCTGGCAGGGTACGCGCCAGACTTGAGCGATATGTGAGGTCTTTTGTGCAGCAAATGTGACACAGTTTTGCGCGCAGGCTGCTGCACCATCCGGGACTGCTCCTAGAGCAGCTGGCGGAGCAGCTCGTGGCGCACGTGCCAGAGCTGGAGGCCAAGCAGCTGGCGCTGGTGGCGTGGGGCCTGGCAAAGCTCAGCGAGAAGGATGCGCCGCCGGATGCCGCCGCCAGCCGACTGCTCGATGCGGTCGCGGCCGCCAGCATCGGCAAGGCAGACCAGTTCACAGCCCAGGCGCGCCGCACTGCCGGGATGCTGCACGCCTCCACAGGCGCAAAAAGGCATAGCCACGGCCGAGTTGAGGAACGGATGGTGCGAGGAGACGGCAGGCACCCGCAAACACTGTTGCCGCAGGGTATGGCGAACCTGGTGTGGAGCTTCGGGCGGCTGCGGCGCCGGGCGGATGCGATGCTGGCGGCGGTTGCGCCACGGGCCGCGGCGCGCATCCGCGACTTTGAGCCGCAGGGCCTGTGCAACTTGCTGTACGGCTATGCCGTCTTAAAGCAGCAGCTGGGGCCGCAGCTCGCGGAAGAGGCCGTGGTCGTCGTCAGGGATAGGTGAGATACCAAGGCAACACTTTGTCACGCTGACCACTTGCAAGTATGGCGCATCAGGTTTTCGAATCTCCGCAGGGGTGAACCATGTGGACAGGAGTATGCATGACGACTCGAGCAGCTTTGCTGGCGGCCGGCAAGGCAGCAAACCTTGCACCGCGGAAGCATGGCAGTGTGGTGGCATGCAGATTCACATTGCCGCACATCAGCCTTGGCGCTGCCTGCCCTGGCGCTGGCACGGGAAGGACATCTCACACACTTCTTAATGTTCCCCTGCCGTGCAGCCGGATGTACGTCCACGCCGCAGCGGCTGTCCATGTCCACGTGCATGTTAAGGATGCCTGCCTTCCAGTGCCCTTCCTGCATTGCACCGAGAGCGTCTGCTCTGCAGGCTGGAGCACTTCACGCCGCAGGGGCTGTCCATGTCCATCTGGTCGCTGAGCAGCCTGGAGGATTGTGCTGTGGACGAGGCACTGCTAGAGGGGGTGGCAGAGAGGGCGCTGGCATTGGCCTCCGACTTCACCCCGCTCGACACCTGCAATCTGCTGGTGATAACTCAAAAGATGTGCTTTGCAACCTAACTCTTGGCGTGTTGGGCGCTGGCGCTGGCCTCCGACTTCACACCCCATTGGACACCTGCAACCTGCTGGTGAGAATCAGTCAGATACTATATTGAGACAAGCCAGCGGCTTCTGAAAGCTCATGCTCCGTGGCGGAGCATGCGCCCCGCCGGCGTCTGATGTCACCCCGCTCGACACCTGCATTTGCGCATTTGCTTTCGTGAAGCTTGAGCGCTGGACCAGCGCCAGACATCTGCCAGCGTGTTGCTGAGACTTGGAGACCCCTCAACCCTGTCCGAGTTCGATCGAACAACACTGCAGTCGCGGACCTGGTGATCACAAGGGCGTGGCATCCGCCTGCAGGTGGCGTTTGCGCGCTTAGAGTTCAAGGAGCACGCATGCATTAGCGCCCTGTGCAGCTCGGCCATCCATGAGCAGGAGTCCTTTGGGCGGCTGGAGACAGTAGGTGCGCTGCTGACTGTTTGCCGATCCAGCCTTGCCATGCATTGAACTTTTCCCCACGCCAATCCCTGTCGTACAGATATTCTGCATGCAACATAGCGACTCTGAACTTGCCGGGCCAACAGAGCCTTTAGTCCATGTGTCACGACTGTCCTACAAGTGCTCATGATGTCAATATGAAATGGAATGGTATAGATTTATAATGATATAGAATCATAATCAGAAATATTCGGGTGTCGCAGGCACGCTGTGGAGTCTGGGCAAGCTGCAGATCCAGTCGCCGCCGCTGCTGCGGCTGCTGAGCAGCCAGACGGAGAAGCACCTTGCCGACCTGGAGCCCCGGGAACTCGCGAACGTTCTGACGGCTTTTGCGCGGCTTCGCCACCTGCCCGCCTCGCCTCGGCTGCTGCCGGCGCTGATGACGGCCAGTCGGGTGAGGACAGGAGCGATGGACATTGCAACACTGTCAGGATTCAACCATCGAAATCTGGATTTGCCCAGCGCAAAACTGTAAAAGCCGCAGCTGCTGCCGGCGCTCACAACCGCCAGTCGGGTGCGCGCTCACTGACGCTGGCAGATGCAGCTGGCATTTGTTTCAGTTTCAATATGACTGGTTTCGCCTCGAATTGGGCTTGGTGCACGGCGCAGCTTTAGGCACTCGATGGCCTGTCACTACCAGAAAATCAGGTGGTGCAATCAAGTGGTGTACAGGCTTCCAGCTGGTGCCGCAGGAGTGTGTGGAGGACATGTCGGGGCAGGCGCTCGCCAACATATCGACCGCGCTCGTGCGGCTGCCGGCGGCGCAGCAGGTCTGCTTGTCTTTCCTCCACGTTTTTCCCCTTCACATTGCGAACCTTGCACAGTGACAAACCCAAATGGAGTGGAGTTGAGAGAGCAACCAACCCTCAGCCTGATCCTCAAACACACTGGAACCTGTAATGGAACCTGGACTTGCAGGAGTCTGAGGCGCTGGCCACCGCCATCGGCGCCGAGTTTTGCCGCCGGGTGGCGCGCCGGGCGCCGCCGCTGAAGGCGCAGGAGATTGTCAACCTGCTGTGGGCGCAGACGCAGGTGGGGATGTGCAGCAAAATTCCAAACGTGTGACTCTAGACACACAAAGCATAAATCCTGAAGCGGCAGACGCCGCCAAAGCCGCAGGGAATCGACAACCTGCTGTGGGGCGCAGACGCAGATGGACGGTCCACAAAGCCACACCAACACAGTTGACTGTCCAGGCAGAAACAACACTTGCAACAATTTCCTTTTTCTCGAGGAAGGCTGCTGCATGTCTGCGGCATGTTCCGTTTCAGGTCGGCGGATCGGTGCCGTCACTACTGTTGAGGCTTGGCTTCATGGTTTTGGGCCCTTCATCTAACAACTTCGAAACTTTTTGGTGCTTTTGTCACTGCAGGTCGGCACCGCAGACCGGCGGCTATGCGACGCCGTCATCATCGCAGCCGGGGCGCAGCTGTCAGAGTTGAACCTCGTGGACGTCAGCATCCTGCTCTATAGCCTCAGCAAGGTGCGCATGCCCTTCTGGTCTTGAAACCTGCCCCCGGCTCCTCTGGGGAGCATACGCATATGAAGCTGGCTGACGCATATAGGACTGGCTGCAGGTGGGCGTGCCAGCCCTTGCTTCTTTGCGTGGATGTGCAGTGACGCTGCCGCAAGTCGATGGCGCTGTGGGTCACTGCCTGCAGCCTCAGATGTGGACGCCACAGCGCCGTGCAACCGACCAGGCCCACCTGCACCTCAACGAGTGTGCTGTTTTCATGCCGCAGGTCAAATACAGGGGCCATGGCCCGACGTTTTCGGCCCTGCTGCGCGCTGGCACCGAGGCGCTGGCAACCCATGCGGCGGCCGCGCCCATCCGGCAGCTGGCGACAATCCTGTGGAGCCTGGCGCGGCTATCACCCGGCTCCTCCTCCCTGTCGCCACAGGTACATCTGAATGAATCTGATTACTGCCAGCTCAAAGTTTCGGAAGGAAAAGCAAAGAATCATTGATAGGCGCGGCTATCACCCGGATCCTCCTGCCTGTCGCCACAGGTACTTGATTGAAATCCTTCTCTGTCGCCAGGGGTGCTTGAATACCTAAAACTCCTGAAAACCTTGTGAAAACCAAAAGACTTTCAGTGGAGAGAAGAACGAGACAAGCACCCGTGATCTGCGTGCCGCAGATCCCCGCGATGCTGGTGGTGCAGACGCCCTAGTGCAACGACCTGGACATCGCTCCTTCAGCAAGTTGTGCATTGCTGCTGCAAGTAGACAGCCTGATCACCCTGAACATACCTTTACGCTGCAGGTGTCTGCGACGCTGGCGGCGCGGCTGCCGGAATTCAACGGCCAGGACATCGTCTTTGCGGCCTTCGCCTGCAGCCAGCTGCGGCACGTGGACGATGCTCTGCCGCACGCAATTGCGGCAGAACTAGAGTCCCGGGGCGTCATGTCCTTCAAGGTCAGTTGTCCGGCCACGAATTGCCCAAAGCTTGGCCGATGCTCAATCATAGTAAGCGCAGTGGCGTCCTCCAGGGTCAGCGAGCTGTTTCTGAGCGAGCTGCTTTCATTGCCAGCCCGTGTTGTGCGCCAAGAGCTCATCCACACTACTCACCCTGGGCTAGTGCCACGGAAGGCATTGGTGACCAATTGAAATATCGACTCCAGGTCAGCGAGCTGGCGGACGCGGTCAAGAGCCTGGCATTATGCAATGCTCGACCGTGGAATACGATGTCATCATTCAATTGTCATGCTGTCAACACTAGGTCAGCGAGCTGGCGGAGGCGGTGAAGAACCTGGCGAAGTGCAAGGGCCTTACGCCGGGGCTGGAGGACGCGCTGCGGGACGCGATGAAAAAGTCACCACGGCGGTTCGAGCGCTGGCAGCGCGTGCACATCAGCAATTCGATCAAGCTGCAGGCCAAGGCCTGACCTGTGGACTGTAGGCTACTGGACCTGACGCAGAGCGGCGCGGAGCGGCATGCTTGCGCCACTGCCGAGGGGGTAATGGGTTGAAATTGTCCGCGGTGTTGGAGGAAAGAGGTACATCCTTTCAGAGGGAGTTTACTGAGTTGGCAGCACTGCAGCTTTGTGCGCAGTGTTCGCTTTGGCCCATCACTGTACTATTATTTCGTTTCGCTTTCGTGGGGTTTTGTACTGCTAAAGTGCACCTGAACGTTGCAAAACACGATACATCCCAGTTTCTGTTGCGCCAAGCTGAGACACTCTCTGGAGTTGCCGCTGTCAGACCTCTCAGCGCAAGCAACCGACGAATCGCAGCAACGACAGCGAACTCTTTTCACTGGGACGCCTAGCCAATGCTGCACATCTCACCAACAAGGCAAGACCCTCTCAACCCTCCTAGATGACGCAACAACAAACCGAATGTCACTCTCGTTGACCAGTCTCAAAGTGCGGTGTCCGGCACGCCGTCAGATCGTCCCTCTGAGGAGCCGCCATTTCACGGCCAGCTGATGCCACAGCGGCGAGGCGCCGCCGCGGGCCAGGTGCGGCGCAAAGACGTCGAAATCCGCTCGCTCCAGGGCATCCAGGTACAGCCCGGTGCCCACAGACGGCAGCAGCAGCGGCCGTGCCGCTGACGGCAGGTCAGCCGCCATGGTCCTGGCGTCATCCAGGTGGCCCTGCAGCGGAAAACAACCGAGTTGCTGACCTGGGAGACAGCTGCCAATGTTCATGTAACGAGCAGGTGACAAGTGTGGGGCGAACTGAAGCAGCGACCCGCTCAGCTCTGTGCAGCGCATGCCAGTGTCGCATGTGCTGAGGGAGGATGCGCCGCCACCGCACCTGGGCAGCGGTGACGACCTTGAAGAGCACCTCCCACATTTGGGCGCGGAGGACAGAGTGTCACAGTCATATTGCTGGGTACGTGGGAGATACGACAGGACACTTGATTGCACCTTGGCGGCGGAGGCGACTTTGAAAACCACCTCCCGCATCTGGTCCGAGGTGGCGCCCCCAAACACCTCCTCAGGCTTCATGCCCTCCGCCTGGCACAGGTCCGCCGGCAGGTACGTCCGCTGCCTGCGCAGCATGACACGGTCAGGCTGTCAGCAGCGCTGGTACATCCGAGCAGCGAGAGCGCTGGCAGTTTATGATGTAATGATGCTGGCAGCGAGCTGAGGGCCGCAGAGGCTGTCTTGCTCAGGCGCAGTACAGGCTTTAAGCCGGTGCAGAATACAGCACATGATCTGTTCTCTGGAACGCTCGGGGCACTGCTCTACACATCATCAGCCCACCTGCTGGCATGTGAGCTGGTGCTGCGCAGCAGCGCGAGCATGCCAAAGCATTGCTCAGATGTGCGAATTTGCAGTGTCAGTCCTTGCTGTGCTTGGCACAGAGAAATGGATTTGGTTAGGGAACCAAGCGATCAGCCTACCTGCCGGCGTGGTAGCTGGTGCCGCGCAGCAGCGCCGATACGCCGACGGCTTTTCCCAGGTGCGAGGCCGCTGCGTCTGCTTCCGTGCTCTGCTGCCCTGTTGCCTCCAGCTGCAACAGATGATGAGATCGTGGAGTGCATTGCGCATCGCATTCCACCTGCTGCCCAGTGCCGTGCACTGCCTTCCACATCAGCGTCAGGCACCCATCGGCAGTCCAATCAAAATATATAGGGTGTTTTAGCAAAATTCCGCAGTGTCTCGAAGGCCGGCGCTGCTGTACCCTAGATCCGATACAAACCCCTGCCTGAACCCTACCTGCAGCTGCAGCAGCTGGGAGGCGGTGCCCTCGGCATACGCCTCCAGCTGCTCCAGGGTGGCCGGCGGATCCGTCTCCAGCAGATCCGTCTCGCGCGTGCCGATGATCTTCTGCAGCCGGTACCGCGTGAGCGGCTGCCGAAGGTGCACCTGTGTCGGCATACAACATGCGTTGAGCAAGCTAGCTGACATCTCGAGTTACAGTGCTGCGGTGTTTGCTGTCAAACCCAGCAGTCTGCCTGATGTCACGCCAGCGGGTAGACCATCAACGACCATCTCAGCTGGTGATGATGAACACCCTGCTAGCTGCAGCTGAGCATGTCGGCGGCTCAGGCACGCGTCGGCAAAGCGCAGGACGCGCAGATTGCACCAGCAGCGCCTTCACAGTGTCCCTGGGCGCCGGCGCACCTGGTGCAGGCACTGTATGGCGGGGTGCTTGATGGGCTTGGCCTTGTAAAGGCCGTTAACGGCGTCGCGCCACCACTGCATCCGCATCGGCACCACCAGCTTCTCCTTCACCTGAAACTGTCACACAGCATGTCATGAGCACACCGCGTTGTCACGGGACCCTGCGCTGGCTATGCAATGCCAGGAGATTGGATCCGCTCTGGCGCCACCAGCTTCTGCGTCAATTGCAATCGTGGCATGATTCATTTCAGACAGTGTATTAAGGGTCCGCATGCCAGCTTTGCATTGGCGATTGGAACACTGCTGGACCATCCTGCTGGGCAGATGAATGGAGTCATATAAAAACAAATAAAAGGAAGTCGGCACCTGGTCCGCGATGTTGACGATCTCAATGTTGAATGCCCGCAGAGCAAAGACCGCAGGCCGCATGTCCTGCAGGCGCAGCACATCAAGGAAGTTGGCTGAGCGGCTTGCAACGTCACAGCCATGCGCTGCAGGCAGAAGACACACTGCCGGCGCCAGCCCCGCAGGCTACCTTTGGGAGTTGCACCGCCCAAACGTAGTTCTCGTAGTCTTGTTCCCTGCGTCAGCATTCTGTGTGCGATTTCAAGCGCTCATGATTGGCTCATGATTATTTCTCTCCGCGCCATGCCATAATCCTTACCTGACGTTGCGCACACAGTGGGCGAACGCCTTTCTGAGCACGATATCTGCAGGATCTGTGGCCGTGGCCTGTGGCGCCGGCGACGAGCCGTGGGCGTGCCTCTGCTGCTGAACAGCTGCCGCCGGCCACTGCCGCGCGAACCGCCAGTCGGCATGCAGCTGTCGCGAAGCGGTGCGATACCCATGAGCGAGCTGTCGATGGCTCATCGCGTTTCAGATTTAATATGTCATCAGCCGACTGTCACACCTCAGGTCGGCCTTCGTGCATGCACAGAAAAGCCGCTGGCGAGAATTGCAGCTGTTCCAAATTATTTCCTGTGTCCAGCTTTGAGTTGATCACTACAGTATTGCCACTGCTTGTGCTGTATACAACCTTTCAGCAGGAACGCAGTTGCACTGATGGCCGACACGTCGATTGCTATATGTTGCAAAACTTCGATTGTGGATGCGAAGGCTCTTGGAGGGTCGCAACAAGATGCTTCTGCGCTCTCTGCAACCGATGTAAATTTTATATTGCACAATGCGGTGATCGCTGCGCTCGCCGTTTCGAAACCTCGCCAGAATTCAATTTCAGGTGGCAAATCTTGTTTGCAGGCTGCGCGGGAGCACGAATCGCAAAGAGCACGTAACGCCAAGACATGCGATTGCGACACGGAAGCACATAAGCCCATCATCCAGCCTCGCGCCGGGTATCGCCAATTCGATCGTGCGTGTCAGCGTGTGATCCGACACACTCTTACGCTTGGACTGCTGCTCCCTCTCTTCTGTCAGACTGCTGCTCCCTCTCATCGGTGCCTTTCAATCTTCATCATCAAGATGGCGGCTGCAAGCAGCGAAGCAACTGAGTGGGCCGGTGGGGAGGTACTGTTCTGCGGCGCCACCGACTGGGCTATGATAGGCCGCGCGGCTAACAAGCCCAAGAAGGGCGACCCGCCGGTGCGCTGCATCGCGTTCGGCAGTAACTCAAAGCTGAATAACGTCTCGTGCCTGGCGTTGTGCTCGTTATCGGCAATTCACGGCTGACTTGCCATGGCAGGCGGACCCGAAGCGCGCCGAAAAGTACCCGAGCCTGGTGTCGCCCACGCGCCTGAAGGCGCTGCAGGTGCACAACTGCTGCTGAATCGATGGTATCCAACCAGCCATGCATCGCTGCCTGGCTTGCCATGGACAAAGTGCGCCTGCTTGTGGGCGTCGGCCGGTGCTTCCACAGGCGGATTTCTGATTCGCAAACGTGACTCACCTGCCGTGCAAGAAGAACTTGCTCGCTGCTGACGCGCCCTCAGCAGCCTGCCCGCTGGCACCAATCCGACTCGCGGTCGCCGTCCGCAGGGGGTAAAAGTGATGTGGATTGCGGCAGGGCCGGCGGCATTCCACAGCGTCATCGGCGACGCCGACGGTCGCTGCTGGACATGGGGCCGTAACGAGGTGAAGCTTACTGATATGCACTGAGGTTCATGATCGCCAAATTCGGTGCACAACCCGAGATTTCAAACCTCAGGTCATCAGCTGGATCGAAGATCCTGAACTGGCTGATGGAATGGCAGCCCACTAGCATGTGCTTGGCACTCGTTCTGACGCATGCTACATGTTCTGCACCAATCGCAGAGAGGGCAGCTGGGGCACGGGGACTCCGTGCAGTGCAACGCGCCGACGGCCATAGCATTCGTACCAGATACTTGACGGCTGCTTGGACATGGACATGGACATCCTGCACCATTTGCTGAGGGAGCAGCTGGCCCACGGGGACCTCACGCAGCGCAATGCGCCGACGGTCGCGGGTTGCATACACAAACAAAGATTTCGTGTCTCATCACACTTGCAGAAAGGGCAGCTGGGGCATGGGGACCTGGCGCAGCGCAATGCACCGACGATCGTAGCGGGCCTCGCCGGCAAGACCGTTATCGCCGGCGCGTGCGGCAAGCACCACACCGCCGTCGCGCTCAGCAGCGGCGAGTCCTTCACCTGGGGCAGCAACCTCACGGTGCGCTGACTTTGATAGAGTTTCGGGGTTGCACTGGGCGCCCTGTACTGTTGTCAATCTCCTACATTGTTACTAAATCTGTATTGACAGTTTGGCAGTATGTTTTGTGCATTCAATTCCTCCTGCGCTCGTCTAATCGTGGCACATTTGCGGTGCTGGCAGGGGCAGTGCGGCACAGGATCCCTGAAGAGCAAAGCCCAGTCAGAAGGTAAGCGCTGCGCTGCAAGTGTCGGTGTCCTGTGAGACGGAGCCACCCCGGCATTCACACCGTTACCCGGGGGTCACATGATTGGCACTGTCAAAAAGGTGGTAATGCCGCGGCTTGCCTGGAAAGAGTGCGAGTAAAGCGCTCGGTTTGGTGGAACTTGCAGAGCTGCTGACAAAGCCGACGAAGGCGTTGGTGGAGGGCTGCTCGAAGGTCGCATGCGGCAGCGAGTTCACGATGTGGTGAGTGTCGCGATTTAGGGTGCAAAAAACGGTATGAGTCACATTCTGCTTGATCTGCAACATGCTTTACGCTGTACTGCAACATGGTCTGCACAACGGCCGCCTCTCCAGAGGGAGAACCACTGTCGAAAGCAGCGCACTAATGAATGAGCATCTGCTGCTGCAGGCTGTGCAAGCAGCGCGTGTATACGGCAGGCAACCCGCAGTATGGGCAGCTCGGCCACGGCACAGACCACGAGACGAACCTGTCACACTGTGCGCACCCATGGTCTCTCCCAGACCCTGCCGTGGCGGCTGTCGCTGCGGCCCCTGCGCAACATACGAGTTTTCTGTTGCTGCTCCACTTTTTGTGTGATCTGTCGCTCATCTGATCTGTCGTTCAACGCTCCCATCACAGCGGCACACCTGGTGCTGCATTGGACACATCCAGATGAGCCGCGCCCTCCTCCTGCTGCACAGATACCATCAATCTGGGTTTGTTTCTTTCAGCCCCAACTCAACGTGCTGCGCAGCGTCCATCAAGATCGCGTACGAGCCGCAGCCGACGCCCAAGGTCATCACGACGCTGGCGGGCTGCAACATCGTCACCATGGCGGCGGGGCACAACCACGCAGTCGCGGTTGATGACACTGGCCTTGCCTACGCCTGGGGTAACGGCGGTGCGTGAAACATCTGCACTTCCCGAACAGATGCAACAATCGATGGAAGGTTGAGCGCCTTTGTGTCACCACACAAGCCACGTGGTGGCGTTCGACGATGCCAGCCTCGCCCTCGGCTGGGGCAATGGCTGTGGGTGTAGAGTAGTGGGAGGCACTCCGCTTCGGAGAAGTTCTGTGCTTCTACTGCTCGTGTCAGTTTGATGTGTGTCACAAACGCCGCCGCCGATGCCACCGCGCCGAAACCGCCTGCGGCTGGCGCAACAGCTGAGCATGCCGACAGTCCCGGCAGCGGAGGAAGGGGAGGGGAGCCGCCAGATCCGCAGGGCACCCACGCCCCGGAGCAGCTTTGCCGCATGCCTGTCGCAGTCTGCTGCACGGCCATGAATGGCTGCACTTGGCTCCTCCTACCAGGCCTCGCGACGTCGCTCCGACAGCAGACTGTTCGACTTCATAACCAGGTGGTTGCAAGATGATGATATTCCCTATGGCGCAGAATACGGGCGCATCAGGCACAGCGTGCAAAAGGACGATTCCGAGCCAAAGAAGCTGGACACTGCGTGTCTTGTCTTGACCTGTGTTTGGTTTCTGCGGCGCAGGGTACGGGCGCATCGGGCACAGCGTGCAGAAGGACGAGTTTGCGCCAAAAAAGCTGGAGGCGCTGTCGCAGCGCGTCAAGGCCTCCCCAGACTCCCTGGTGAAGTTTGCGCAGCTATTGGCACCCTCATGGCTGGTGACAGTGCAAAAGGCGCCACTCCGCCACTCCATCTTTCGCCGAGTGCTGCTTGCGCTCATGCCAGGGTCAAAGCAGCGACCCCACATGCGACCTTGACTCATGATTCTACTTTGAGAAATTTTTCGATGATATGGCAGCTTGACAGCGGCAACTGCCGAGGTTCTTGCAATCCCGGGCTGACAGACCATGACTCTTGCCCTGTCTGATCACCGCTCATACGCTCTGCCGGTGGCGTGCAGCTCGACGTCATCGTTGTGCACCAACAGGCCCGTTTGAAACATTGCTGAAATTCATGTTGCCTTATTAACCCTGCAGGTGGCGTGCGGCTCGACGTCAAGCTTCTGCACCACCAACATCAGCGGCCAGCTCTACGCCTGGGGCAAGCTGAAAGTCAGCGGCGACAACATCATGTACGCGACCACCCCAGCTCGTGTGTTGTGCCGCACCAGGATGATGTTGTGAGCTTTCGCTGCGCGTTGGTGCGCAGCCGTGAACCGCTGGCTCTGTGTTGACATCGGAGAGCGCTCGCGGCGGCAGACTGACATCTCTGCCTAGCTGCCGCTGCTGACAACACAACGCCGCGATGCACCCACAACCTAAAACTGCACCTCCTGACCTGCAGGTACCCGCGCATCTTCGAGGGCCTCATGGGCTGGACCATCAAGTCCATCGCATGCGGCGCGCAGCACTTTGCCGTGTCTGCCAGCTACGAGAACGAACACTCCACCATCACCTGGTGCGTCGCCCTACATAGAAGTCAAGTGAATGGAAAGTGAAAGAGAATGAAGGAAACCAGACACGGAAAGAAAAGGACATAAGAGATACTTTGCCAGGTGCGCCAGCTACTAGAACGAGCAGTCCACATGACCTGGTGCGCCGGTCATGCCTGCCACATGGCCACGGCCAGGGCCACCGGGCGTTCGCTGGGCAGCTGTGCAGAGACGGGCGCGCCTGGCCAAGCGCAAGGCGGACAGGCTGTCCTTGGGTGTGCACCAAGCTCGATCACAGCTTTTCGTGTGCTTCATTATGTCAGCGCCTGATCGTCGCGTGCGCCGGTGGGGCGCAATGACATGGGCCAGCGGCTGTCAATGCCCAGCGGCTGTCGATGCCAACCTGATGGTGATGGAACAGTGATGATGCAAGCTGCCGCTGTTCAGGGGCCACGCAACCAGCGGCGAGCTGGGCTATGGGCCGGGGGGCAAGAAGTCGTCGGCCAATCCGGACAAGTGCCCCGCACTGGAGGGCACCGACACGCGCGAGGTGAGTGCTTTTCAGGGTGCAATGCTAGTCGCGAAAGCGCGTCTGCAGCTGCGTGACGCCAATCGAGACGGGGGACTTTCCACTGTGGAATTGCTGGTGATTTCGTTGCGCAGGTGGCGGCAGGGCAGGTACACACGCTGCTCGTGGCGGACCCCGCGTCGTCGCAGCTGGACAAGCTGGAGATGATCCGCGTTTTCAAATCGGCTGCATTGTCATCCTGCGCAGGTGGCGGCCGGGCAGGCGCACACGTTGTTCCTGGTAGATCCCGCAGCGGCGGAGCTGGAAAAGCTGGAGACCTTTGAGCCAGAGGTTGCGGCGGAGGAGGCGCCGGCGCCGGCAGCCGGTGCAGCCGGCGGCGCCAAGGGTGCGTCCCTCTACTCCTTCCCAACATAATCACAGCTATTGCGGTGTTCAGCGCAGCAGCTGATTCGTGCAGCAGCCGGCTCTCGCCGTGGCTGATTCGTGCAGCAGCGGCTTTCGCCGTGGCATGCTGTGTCTGCTGCTTTGCATTGCAGCCGGCACTGCCGGGTGCGAAAGTCCTCGGGATATCAGCTGTACATCCTCAATGTGTCTGTTCCAACATGTTGGGTGCGCCAGGCCGACCCTGGGGTGTCGGATGCACTGCAGGCGGCAAGCGCAAGGCTGCAGGCTCTGGCGGCGCGGCAAAGAAGGGGCGGAAGTGACGATGGCATATACAGTAGTCCAAGGTTCAAGCGAACCGCACTGCGTTCGTGGGCGAGCGGTAGTATGTTGCACCTACCTACGAGTAATGCCAGCGGCGTCACGCCATTTTCACTGGCAACAGCAATATCAACAGGTCGCAAGGTTGGGAGCGCATGCAGCAGGACCTCCTCTGCCTGCCAAAACTGCAAGTGATTCAGAGTTCCGTCTGTCCATTGCACTACAGAACGATCAGATACTGTGATGTCGCTGACTGTGGCTGGCGGAGGCTGCGGCGTGCCGCCCTCGCGTTGGTAGCCGTGCCAATTTGGCAATCTGAGAGGTTTAGCGTTTTCTTCGAATCAGGCGGCGTACATGTAAGCCATACCTCAGGTATCGTGGCGCTACTCAGCTGCATCTGCTGCAACTCAGATGCATGTGCTGCAGCGCCCTGCCTGTGTGTGTACGGCATGCCAGAGGGTTGAAAAACATAAATCCCAGAAGGCCATCGACAGCGCAACTCTAACCTGCATTCACTCTATACTTGCATACGCTGTTGTACACACCTGATCAAGATCGCGCTTGTGGGACCGAGTGAGTGTTCGGCGACGAGGGCAGCTACCGCGCGCGGGTGGCAGCGTCTTACACACGTCCCGCCGTCATCGTCGCAAGCAGGTGCAGCGCTCGGCTACAGCTCAGTCGCCTACATACATGCATCGATCTGTTATACAGCTCATTCATGCTTGATTCGACTCCAACCCCGCGTCTCATGTTGCCTGCCGCTGTTCATGGTGGTTCGCAACAACGGAACGACCGTCGGACATGAGCTCGAGCCGAGCGACCCGCCAGGTTGTCGGTTCTCGCGCAATAGGCTGAACGCACGGCGCAGGTTTTATGCTAGCCATTCATATCTACAGACCGTTGCACCTAAACAGCAAGGCCTGCAGCAGCGACCGCGTTGCCAACGCAACAGTAGTCCTATACACCGCCGCGGACGTCCCATAGTCAGTTCATTCGCTCCCCAGCGTTGAACTCGAGGACCCCGCTGAATTGGTAAACCCCATGTATTGGTTGCCAACCTGCAAACCGAAAGCACAGATGCTTCATGCTTCCACAAATTTCGCAGCACATGATGCCGCCCGAGAATGCTGCATATTTTTTCTATCGATGGTGCCCAGCGATGCATGCCTGTCCTCCTCACCTGTCCAACTGTCACCATGCATCTTATTTCCCTTTCCGCGGCAGCTTTCAGATCGTGCCCAGTGCGGCCGCCGATCCAGCCAGCGGGGCAGTTTGGACCCTTTTTTACGACGCAGAGGAAGAAGTGAACAGCGGGTTTGCCGCCACGCCGCTCGACCGGGTTTGAAGCTTCTGCACTTGGCTTGTCAACGCAGACAGCGCGGTGACCGGCGGATTGGGGAACATGGACCCACGGTAGGTGCCACCGGCAGTAGTGGACAGAAGCACATCTGCGCAGTGCGCAGAAGAAATCGTCTTGACATTTGCACGATTGTCGCGCTTGAGTGCACCGGTGCATTGTGGTCAGAGGGGACCGCGCAGTGCTGGGGAACCCGAGACGTTTTGTTCTGAGTGTGACGCACCCACAAATCTACCGTCCTTAGGTGCCTTGCTATCGATGATACTGCAGCTCACATTGTAGACAGCGTTCACCACAAAGGCGACACCTGTGCATTGGCGACCGAATGGCAGGCTCAGCAGCAGTCGAACTTGCCATCGCACGGCAGCAAGACGATGGCATAAGGCTGGCAGCTACATGCGTAGCAGTAAGTTCTAGCTAGTTACCTTTGAATAACGCTTTTCACGCTGGCACCAAAAAGCTGGCATGACGCTGCGCCCGCCGGTGCGATCACGAGTCCAGTTATCGGTGCCTGCAATCAACTAGTTAAGTGATTAGATTTTGTCTGCACCTTTAGATGTTGTCTGCACCTGCCATGTGCAAAACTCTCAACATTGCGGCTTCGCGTCTGCGTTGTCACGCCCCGCTCGACAAGCATCCATCCCGCATGCGCGGCGCTGCTCGAGCATCATTTCTGCAGCAAACCATGCGCAAAAGGAATGTGGCAACAACTGCCCACCTTGGCGCCCTGTTGACCGGGGACCCAAAGCAGGTCGAGCGAAAGCGTGCGCGAGTTCAGGGAACTGATCTGACTGACGCGCAGGCCAGCCGTGTACAGCGCCAGACACTTGGTGTACTGCATGTCGCAAGGCACCAACAACGACTCAGAATGAGGTACGTGTTGGTGGCTCGAGTGCAAGTCACATGTACAGAGGCTAGGAATGTGCAACAGGTGCCGAGTTCGGACAGCGTGCGTGGTTACCTCTTCAACGACACAACAAGAGACGCATGATCGTCAGGTCCCCATATTCTTGTGACAACCAGTCATCACAGACTCACAGAAATAACAGTGCTGCGCGCCAACGCCTGCTGCGCGCCTTGTGTGCTGTACAATCACAAGCGCATGCTCACTGTGCCGCACGCATTCTTCTGATACAGCAGACAGAAACAAGCGGAAGGCTCAGGAAAACGTGCAAGTCACCACGCACCGCAACATAAACGGCCGGCGAGATGACCTGCTGCAGCGCCGCTGGATGATGACGTTGAGCTGGAGGATGCGCACATCTGGGACGCGACACTTGCGATCCTCGCCTGAGCTGTGCTGAATTCGTTGGATGTAGCTTTGCTGCTGGATGATGACACTCCGGCACTCCCACCGAAGCCACAAAAGCTGCATCGTAGAGAGCAAGATCGCTCAAAGGTGTGAGCACATAACTTGAGGTGCAGTAAAGCAAGGGTTCCTAGCATGCAAACGCGAGCGCCAGCGCAGCGGCATGCTGGAGGGGATATGTCAATCACAATGCGCCAGGTTCTGTGCCGTGTGGCCATCAGGCATACACCATGTACACGATACTATGCGCCGCCCTCATGAGTCAGCACGCTACACGTTCGCACAACGACGTGCACCACACCTTGCGCCGGCTTCGAAGCTGTTGGACGTCGAGGTGCCGCCAGCAGTCTTCACGTCATTCGAATACTGACCGAAGTTGTAGCTGCTGTAGCTCTGACAGAGGTTGATGTCCTGAAATGACGAAGCTGAGCCGCTCGATTGATATGTGTTGTATACGCCAGCATTCAACACACCTGCACGATGCCGCGTGCCCAGCCTTAAGACTGATGTGCGTTTGTTCTGATGTGCATCTCCAGCTGTCTGCACGGCACGCGGACAGAGGGCAGAGGGCAGCAATGGTGGAGCTGCACAACACTATCATGCAACAAGCGTGCACAATGTCGCATTCCAAGCCATTACTACCGTCCCCGCCGCTGCGAAGCGTTTGCACGATGGTGAACAGGAAAGCGCGTCGGCAGTAGAGGGCATTATCACCTTGGCAGGAAGACGCTCCGCCGGAAATGTCGACGGAAGCTTTGGAGGCTCTTGCCGAAATCTTCCTTGGCGCACAGAGGAGCGCCAAGCCCACGAGAAGGGTCGCGGCGCTCGTTCGGTGCATCGTTGACGATGTCAGCATCCTGCAAGCACAAATGCGTAGTAGTGGTCTTATGTATTCTCTGTCGGACAATCTCATCGCACATCAACATGGAGTGTTGGCAGGCGCCACGATGCTATGAATCGAGCAGCGAAATTCTCCGAATTATTATGCAGGTGGATATTATGCAGCTGGCGCAGCGGGAATCTATACATCATCGTAGTACTTAAAGTAAACTTTCCATCGTAGAACTAGATTCCAGCGGCGGATAAATTGTGCGCGAAATGGCTTCGCGCAGCGACTTGTCGAATGATTTTGGCACGATTCATGCCCGTGACTACTATAGGCAGGAGAAAGGACCAGCAAGCATTTCAGAGTGGATTAGAGACGGTCTGCACTGCTTTCAACAATGTCTTGCGTCCGAAATGAACCACAGACGACCTCAGAAGAACTAAGAGTTCAGATGGTTAGATGGGTAGACCGCATATCAACTCAACTGCGCCTCTTCAAATTGGTTTCGGATGTGCTGCAAGAGGCGGCGTCATTCTGCGAGATCGTCTTTCGCGCGGCCGTGATGGCACTGCCGAGACTCTGATTGGAACTGCCCAGGGACGTACTGCCAACGGGCGACTGTTTTCACCCTCCAAAAGGACGTCCGCAGCGTAAATCGGCTGAGAACGTGCTTCTGGCAAGCGGCCGGCCCCAGAGCCGCCCGCCACCGCTCAGCCCGGTGGCGGGCTGCACCCACCGCTGAGCCCGGTGGCGAGCTGCACCCCACTTCGGCTGCACCACATAGGGTGCTCCGCAACGTGCTGCGGTGTTGGCCGGCGGCAGCATCCCGCTGCCGCGCAAGCGACCTCCCTGCTTGTTTCCTCCTTCCTCCAGCGCCTCCTGTTTTCTGTTGAACCATCGGCCCGCCCTCGGGACAAAAAACCCTCGGTATGCAGGCAGGCCGCCTGCTTCCTGCACCACAGGCATGTCCCCTGGCTGCGGCTCGACCGGCGCTTGCAGGCTGCTGCCCGCCGCACCGCGCGCCAGACACGCGGCTTGTTACGCGAGCCCCCCAACGCCTCATCCCACCTCAGCGGCGCGGGCGCCGCAGCCTTACTGGTAGCTGTTGGAGCGCAGCAGGTGGTCCTTCCGCGGGTCACCGTAGGGGTAGGGGTGCACGCCCGTGTGCCCCGGGTACGCTGTCGGTGCAGGCGGCCCCCCCGGGGCCTGCTGGCAGCAACAGATGCTTTGTTGGCGCAAGAAAACGAAAGCGACATCGATGTCACAAGTGTGAGCATTCTGGATGGCGAGCGCTGCGGCGTGGCTGTTCCAGTGCGCAACAGCAGATACTTCTCTGGCAATGCTGCAGACGCACATTTGCACCACAGGGCCCTGCTGTGCAATGCGATTCTCGGCCCCTCGCACAGAGTTGGGCAACAGCTGGGGGCTGACCCAAGCACTCACCATGGGGATGCCCTGCTGCTGCTGCTGCTGCTGCTGCTGCTGCTGCTGCTGGTGGTGCGGGTGCTGCTGCGGCGGCGGCTGCTGAGGGTGCTGCTGCTGGCCCGCGTGCGGCGGCACTGGCGGCCGGCCGTAAGCGCCATTCTCCATGACCGTCATATTGCGCACGCCGCTGCCAAGGCGGTTCACTGCCTGGTCCACTGCCATCGCGTCCGGCGGCCCATGCTCCGCCACCGGCGGCACGCTGCCGTGCGCCTGTGGCCAGCGATGTGGCAAACAGGTCAGAAGATGGATCGGGAAAAGCTTCTGATTTCGACGCCAGGCATTGTCGCGTCCGGCGGCCCATGCTCCGCCACCGGCGGCACGCCGCACATCTGCAGCTGCATGCGGGAGATTGTGGCGTAGGGCTTTGTGCGACTCGCAGATGGCATTGGGCATCCTGGCTGTTTCTGATCGCGCAAAGGTCGAGGCTTCCAACACTGGAAGTGCCTGGAGAAGGTGCCGGAGTCCGCAGGATCCTCTGCCATGTCAACAATGCGTTGGTCGAACCAATGTGCTGGCTACAGGTGGTTGCCCACGCACCTGCTGCCCCTGCATGTAGCGTGCAGCCTCATGCTGGAACTCGCGCACGCGCTCGCGCGGCAGGCTGGTGGCCTGCCCCAGGTTGGGCCCCGGCGGCCGGCCCTGCCCGCCCGCGTCCAGATGGTCGAACTGCCGCCTGAAGTTGTCCACCTGCGGCAGCGCAAACACAATGCAGTCTTGCGACAGCTTCGAGGGTAGCCAAATGTGCTGTTGATGTTCAAGGTGTTGATCAAAGGATGCGTCAAGCTGATGTTCTTCATGCTGGACGTGCTCAGCAAGCTGCAAGGAACAAGGAGCAAACAGAGACATGCGAGGGTGGCACCAAATGCAAGGCCAGTCACGCGGCGCTCACCGCAGAGGGGTACATGTAGCCGGGCCCGGAGCGCGGGCCGTTCTGCAGGAAGTCCGCCAGCATGTGCGGGTGGTACTCCAGGATCTCCCTGTAGATCAGGTCGCGCACCTGCGCCCCGTCACAGCTCAAGGCGTTGAGGTTAAGTTTTCAATTGCTGGTCCATGCTGCAGCTTAGCTCGACAAGCTTGATGATACAGCTCAGTCAGTGACAGTTAAAGAGTGCCAAGCGGTCTAGTTCCCAAGGCTTCACCAGGCGCGGTAAGCGTACACGTGCTGTGTCTGTAAAGTCAGCGCCAGCATGTGCACAGTACAATGCTGGGCCGGAACAAGGCTCCGACATGTCGTGGCAAGGCTGGGGCAAGCGCAGCCTTGCCACGATCAGCTGAGTCCTGCACCTGCCAGCGCCTCAACACAGCTCAGCAGCTGACTCGCCGCCGCTGCCAATGCTCTTGTAATGCTGCGCAGCCGCATCGACACCCGCAACGGTCGGAGGTTCTGAACCCAGATTCTGAAGTCATAATTGTAAAGCAGCGCCCCACTTCTTCGGTGTGCAGCTTGCGGCGCTCGAAGTCGAAGGCCAGCTTGCTGACGGGCTGAGCTGCGGGCTCCCGCTGCGGCTGCGCCAGGCCGTAGAAGTAGGGGTCACTCAGCGCCTCCTCACACGTCGGCCGGTCCGCCGGGTCGAAGGCCTGACACGGCGGTTTAAATTCATTCAAGATTTCGGATCAATGCCACTCATGGTCCGGATGCCATGCCTCGGTTTGCCACAACCATTTTTTTCGAGTATATGAGCTTCCATCCGGCCTTGCGGATGGGTGGCCATCAACACTGGCGCGTCTGCCTGCCACCCAGCGCCTCCAAGCTTGGCATATGCGCCCTGCTTTGCCGCTTCATCTGCACACTCGTTTGGTACAGCCCTTGCATGGCTGCTGCAAGCCAAGGACGCAAACTCACCAGCATCTTCTTCAGCAGCGCCACGGCGCCGCGGTCGGCGCGCGGGAAATATTGCTCCAGCTGCACGCCCGGCTTCCGCCGCATGTTCATCAGGAAGCGGCGCGCCTTCTCGTTGCGCACCTGCCGCGACATGCGAAAAGCACGTCAGGTCGACAGCAAGCTGCTGAGCACACAATGGATGTGCTCAGCGTTCACAGGAATTTCAGGACTGATTGGCCGCCGACGCAGAGCCCCATTCCAGAGGGTGTTCGACTTCGCTTCCCCGCTGTCCCTGCGGCTGCTGTTTGTATGTATGTCGGTTCACCTATCGCGACGGACCGTGACGCTTGTCGCCTGGCACTTCTGTCTCAAGCTTGCCACGCAAGTCATTCTGAAGGGCTACACAAGCAAGGGACAGCCTTGACCCAGCGCCTTGCTCATGTCCTTTGTGGATGACCCGCGCAGCAGGTCCACACAGCTAGGTCCATTTCGTGTTGAATCATTGTGCAATGACTGGAATTTGCAAGGTTCTTCCGGCCCCAAAAAGATTGCACCTTGTTGATGACTTCCGCGGACGGCGTGCCCAGCAGGTCGGTGATGAGCTCCAGCTGGTGGACCACGTTGCGGCCGGGGAACAGCGGCTTGCCTAGCAGCACCTCCGCAAAGATGCAGCCGATGGACCAGATGTCAATCGCCGGGCTGTACTTTGCGAAGAAGGAGCCGCACAGCTCCGGCGCCCGGTACCTGCAGTTTGGGACAAGGCAGACCTTTTTGACATCGAGGGAGAATTCCGCCGGAAAAGCGTCGGCCACTGGCCGCCTTTTCATGGTGACGGAGGTCGGAGCCGCTGCGGCATGCAGCGACGGACGCATCTGCTGCTACTGCTGGCAATGAACAGCTGATCTTCACAGCTGGCATGGCAGGCGGCAGGCGCACCAGCGTGTCGCGACATAGTCCGTCCAGAAGATGGTCGTTGGCATGTCGTTGAACGACGGCCGCGCCAGCCCAAAGTCGCACACCTGCACCACGTTTTTTGGCGAATTTGTGGGGTTGCAGAGGTTGCGGAGTGCATTGGTCAGCACACGCTCATGTTCACACAGTGTCTGCATGCAGCTCGTAATGCACAAGCTGCAGGTATGCAGCGGGTAGCGCCTGACCTTGAGCTTGCAGTCACTGTTGGCCAGGATGTTCTTGGGTTTGAGGTCCCTGTGGAACACCTTGGCTGCGCGTAGGAAGCATGTTGGCACATCTCAGCAACTGCTCCAAACTGCGCAGCTTGAAGCTCGATTCTGGGTCGCAGACAGGTGACGACATGCATAGCTGGCAGCCTGTGATCACCTGTGTGGATGTATTTCAGGCCGCGCAGCATCTGGTACAGGAAAAACTGGTGGTGCTCCGGCGTCAGATCATCGTTTGCCTTGATGACCTGCACAGCATGTTGCATGCACAGTTGCATTCGTTTGCGCAACACGTATCTTGCTTTACGTGCAGGTGTGCGTGTCACCACATCTTGCAATGCTCTGCGTGCAGTCGGCCCACCTGGTGGAGGTCCGTCTCCATGAGCTCAAAGACAACGTAGATGTCCTTGAACTCGCGCGGGCTCGGCGGCAGCATGATGTGCTTGATCTCCACGATGTCTGTTGTTGGACATCATATGTTAGCAGCTTTCTATGCCACCAAAGCTGAAGAATTCGCTTTCATCACCCCCTGCAGCATGTGCGTGCAGATGCTTGGTGCCGGCGGCAGGCGCATGAATACACAAATCCCCCAAACAAATAACTCACCAGGGTGGCGCAGCAGCCGCAGCAGCTTGATCTCCCGCAGGATGCGAGTTGCATCCGATACATGGTCGAAAACATTGTTGATCTTTTTGATGGCCACCTTCTCCCCGGTCTTGTTGTCCAATGCCGAGCACACCACTCCGTACGACCCCTTGCCGATCACCTCTTTGATCTTGTACCGATTGGCCTCGCCGTACTCAGTGAAAAAATCATGCACCTCCATCTTGCTTTTGGAAGAGCGCTGCACGCACGAAATCGCGGGGGTGACAACTTCGACAGGACGAGGCTTGTGAGCACGTAAGCACCCACCTGGCTGACTGAAAGCGGTGCCGTGCAGCAGGGGCAGGCCACTGATCTGACAAACAGATGCAACACGTGCATCGTGCATCCGCGCATGTTGCCCGCATTCCGCCCCGGCTGCCGGACACAAGGACACAACGTCCAGTTGGGCTGTACCAAACTGTATCTCCACTGCCCACCTGCGCAGGCTGCTGCGCAGCCGGCTGATTGGCTGCCGCTGATGGTCGGCGTGCCGCCTGGCTCGCTGCTCTATGAGCGTGCGCTGTGCCGGTGCCGGAGGCCTCGCGAGAAGCTCGCTCCAGCTCCGGTCCTGCCCTTGGCTGCTCGGCCGCCTGGTCAGCTGTGCCGTGCAGGTAAGATCTAGCTTTCTGCCATAGTGTCATAGCAATCTGTGGGCGGCACAGGCAGACATCGCCCTGCGTCTGCACGACTCTGCTCAGGCTCGCTTACTGCTGATAGATCACTAGTCCTTGGTGGTTGCTCCTTTTGCTCGCCGATGGCTACGTCGGCGCCGGATGCACAAGACTGTGCTCGCCAAGCAGCAACAGGTGTGATGTCGATGAGGGAATGGCGAGAGGCCTTTTGGACGCGTATTGGCCTGCTGTGACCGTGGCAATTGATGCATTGGGACCCGTCTCCGCATCATAGGATAGCGTCCCCTTAACCATGCCGCCCCTAAAAGCCGAGATGCAATGACGCTGCACAGCCCGCTTCCATCGCTCTTTGCATCAGCTGGTCTAGGAAATGCTGGCTGCACACGCTGCAGCATCGCCCCCATATTTGGCGCAGCTTTCGCGGAGACAGCGCAACTGCACGACATCCCTCTGGCTGGGAACATCCGGCGACGCTTGACTCCACAGCGCAGCGCAAGGTTCTACTGTGGGTGTACAACGACATACTAGTGCTGCGACCGCAGCATCTGGAGGCAAGACTCTGCTAGTGAGCAAGCTGGTTGTTTGGGGCGGCGGCGCAGTCGAGCGCTAGAATAAAGTGCAGCACCAGCGGAGCCAGGGAGTCAGACCCGTTCAAAGAGCAGCGAGCGGCTTGAAGCCTGCGCACGGGAAAAACCTCCGCTACTGACCGCAGCCGGGGAGCCAGCCGCCCCGGCGGCGGCGCAGTCAGCGTGCCACCATGCCGCAGGCAAGGACATCAGGACATGCTTTTCTTGCGTGTGAACGTCTGCCATCATCAATCCGGAGGCTGTTTGCATGCAGAGCTCTATGCTGCAGCAGCCTTGCCCCTGCGCAGTGCATCGTGGCCCTTGAGTAAACATGCTCTCGGGCCACCGCAGGGAGACTACATCGACCTGCACCGCAAGCGCCACGGGCGGCGGCTGGACTATGAGGAGAAGAAGCGCAAGCGCGAGGCGCGCGAGGTGCACAAGCGCTCCAAGTATGCGCAGAACGTCATCGGCCTCAAGGCCAAGCTGTTCGCCAAGAAGCGGCACGCGGAGAAGGCGACGATGAAGAAGACGATCGCGATGCACAACGAGCGCGACAACAAGCACAAGGCTGTCGACGAGCAGCGCGGCAGCGCCGTGCCTGCCTACCTGCTGGACCGCGACCAGGTGCCCTTTCCTGACTGACATCTCTTGACGACACACACATGGATGGCTTTCTGTTGCGTGTGACACACATGCATGCAACAGCTGCATTGGGCCTGGGGCTGTGTCACAGGAGGTCACATGCTGTCTCGGAGGATGCAGGCGATTGTGCACATGCTTACTCGTTCACTGATGGCACGCACAGGTGGACCGCGCCAAGGTATTGAGCAATACTATCAAGCAGAAGCGGAAGGAGAAGGCGGGCAAGTGGGAGGTGCCGTTGCCTAAGGTGCGGACATCATGCATTCGTATGGGAGTGACATCGAAATATACCGCTCCTTATTTGGTCAACGACTGCCATGCACAGCCAGGAACTGCTGCTGCGGCTGAGCAGATGTCCTTTCGATGCTCCCGCAAGCTGCCAACTGCCTCGAGCATCCATACCACATCCACACGTATGATGCACGCAGGTGCGGCCCATCGCTGAGGACGAGATGTTCAAGGTCATGCGGTCGGGCAAGCGGCAGAAGAAGCAGTGGAAGCGCATGCTGACCAAGGTCACCTTTGTGGGTGGCGGCTTCACCCGCAAGCCGCCAAAGTATGAGCGCTTCATCCGCCCCACAGGTCAGTTTTGGACTCGGCCTTAACAAGCGGTCCCTTTGCCCATCCTTGCTGCTCCTGTGTTGTGCACGAATGAGATCCTGCAGGCAGCTCAGCTGACACAAACATGGCACAGCCGCAGCCCATCCCCAAAGGGCCATCAGCAATGTCCGTGGGGCGTCAAGGCGAGAGCAGCTGGCAATGTGCCCTTGAACTATGCAACTGCAGGGCTGCGCATGAACAAGGCGCACGTGACGCACCCGGAGCTCAAGTGCACCTTCTGCCTGGAAATCATCGGCGTCAAGAAGAACCCCAACGGGCAGACGTACACCACCCTGGGCGTCATCACCAAGGGCACCATCATCGAGGTGGGTTTTTGTGCGGTCATACAATGCCAGCATCGTCTCATTGGACCCCTAGCCTGGATTCAGGAGAGCAAAGTGCTGGGCAAGTGGGTTGCATTGTGTTGCCTTGCATTGGCGTTTGTGCGCCAAGTCGCTCAGGTAACCTGACACCTGCGATCGCACCTTCTGCAGGTGAATGTCAGTGAGCTCGGACTGGTGACGCCTGGCGGCAAGGTGGTGTGGGGCAAGTACGCCCAGGTGCGACCCGCGATCGTGTCTGCGAGACGTGCATGCTCGTGGGATGTTTTCCGATACCACAGCAGTCTTGCGGAACTGCTATTTTTTCTGTTTTCTGCTGCAGGTCACGAACAACCCGGTAAGAGCACTGCGCCGCTGCAACATGTGCTTCTTGTTACGATGTGCCTGCAGTGTGGCAGATATAGCTGAGCTGCAGCTCCATGCTGCATTACGGTCATGCGCATAGCAAACATGAATGTGCTGCTGGGTGACAGCGACTGCGCAGCTTTCTCAAGCTTTTGTTGATGCCCTGGCGCAGGAGAACGACGGTTGCATCAACGCAGTGCTGTTGGTGTGACGACTTTCTATCTATGTCGACCTCAAGTCGAGGTCTGGATAGCAAATGAGGAGGGGGTGGAAGAAAGAGCGCATATGGACGGCTGGGCGTGAGCCTGCAGATAGTCATTGCGGACGGCTCCCTGGCGACGCGCAACAGTGGCCAAGGCAGTCTGGCGCAGCAGCTTGGCATGGCTGCTCGGTGTTGTGGGTCGCCCCCAGGCGCTAAGCTTTGGTTGGGAGTCATTATCAGGTTCACCAGCTTGTTTCCAGCTTGTTTCAGCCTGTTTCATGCTTGTAAATTAGCATGCTAGTTCAAGCTAACAGCTAGCAATTGCGCGGGAGAGAAAGCAGCAGAAGATGGCGGGAGGCATGCACAACACCACTTTCGCATGCAAGCTGTTTCTCCACTGGCTGCATTACCCATTTCTTTCATCCTTTGGACGTTGGAAAGTTGCTCAGTGCTTGCTGCTGAGCTGTCTGCGCCTCTGCTGTTGCAAATTCACGCAATCGTCGTCCATCGAGACAAGCACCGCACGACCACGGGCACAGCTTTGCTGACGCTGGCCTGACAGCCCTTGCACCGCGAAGAGACGGCTGCTGGGTCTGCTCCAGGACCTCGCACGGTCGGGGCTGTGCCTCCCGCAAGTCGTCTGGCTGTAGAGTGATCTAGTCTCGAAACGAGGCTAAGGGCCCAGCAGCATGGCGCAGGGCACCACTGTTTCGCCGCTGGCGAAGTACAAGCTGGTGAGAAGATGTTTGGTACTGCTTGTGCCGAGGATGTTATCATTTGAACCGGATGCTGCTGGCACCGCTCATGCCGTGCACCGGTCATGCCGCTGCTCTCCTCTCTGAGAGCGGACGGTCGACTCACACCAACAAGTTATTTCTCACCAACTAGCTCTCTCTCGGAAAGCGATGATACCAAGGGTTCGACTCACTCAAACATGGCACCTGTGCAGGTGTTCCTGGGCGACCAGTCCGTGGGCAAAACGTCGATCATTACACGCTTCATGTATGACAAGTTCGACAACACATACCAGGTCCGCGTGCGGCAATGCTGCCCATACTGTTTCGAACGGACTCGTCGTTGGGAATGGGCTCCGTACATCGCGATGTGTTCGTGCGGCAAACCCAATCAAAAAAATCGGTGAATGTCGCAGGCGACGATTGGCATTGACTTCCTGTCAAAGACCATGTACCTGGAAGACCGCACAGTGCGGCTGCAGCTCTGGTAAGCAGGGTCCAGAGCACCTGGGCGTTTTGGTTTTGATCGTAGCTCCAGCTTGCAATGGCTGGATACTAAAGACTGAAAATCGGGGTTGGCTTGCTGTGAAACATGCTGCTTGACGTAGGGACACAGCGGGTCAGGAGCGGTTCCGCAGCTTGATCCCCAGCTACATTCGGGATTCGTCGGTGGCGGTGGTGGTCTACGATGTCACGAGTGAGTCCTGCATTGCTTCTGTGCAACTCGATGTGACACACTCGCAAGGCGCTGCCCTTGGCATGCCGCGGCTGAAGTTCCATGAGGCAAACAGCTTTGTTCAATGAGCTTTGTTCATGGCTAATCTGCAGACCGGCAGTCGTTCCTGAACACACTCCGGTGGATCGAGGAGGTGCGGAACGAGCGAGGCAGCGACGTTATCATCGTGCTCGTCGGCAACAAAACAGACCTCGTGGACAAGCGGTGAGTTATCAAAATGCAGTCATGCTAATGCCAAGCCACCCTGCGTGATGCATGCTTGGCACGGCAGCCAGCGCCTGCGGCTGTGTTTGTGCCGGCAGCTGGGTAGCATTGTACAATCGTGTGGATCTGTGGTGCAACAACTCGCACTTTGGTATGGAGAACGTGAATTTCTCGCCAACTACAGGCAAGTGTCCATCGAGGAGGGCGATGCCAAGGCGCGCGACCTGGGTGTCATCTTCATCGAGACCAGCGCAAAGGCAGGGTTCAACATCAAGGTGCGCAAACCAGTTTATGCGCTCTGCCTGTCTCTGAGTGTCTTGGAGTCGAGGCCGCCACTGCAGAATGCCTGCTGCTGTAATTACGTGGCATTGACATGCCGAGCGGCATGCCATTTGGAATATCAGAGGTGTCTGACGACGAACTGTTTCTTCCGGCGTGCAGGCGCTGTTCAGGAAAATCGCAGCGGCGCTGCCGGGCATGGACTCTTTCACAACAGCAAAGCAGGAAGACCTCGTTGACGTCAATCTCGCAGACAAGAGCGGCGCGGCGAAGGCCAAGGATGCAGCCTCGCAATGCCAGTGCTAGGGCTAGCGGTAATGGCGAATGTTGTGAAACATCTCGAGTCCATGTTCAAGACGATTCCAAACCATCGCATTCGGGCGACTGCTGGCAGTATATTCCACGCTGTATGTGGGTGTGACGTGTGATGTGAGGGCGTGCCTTTCGCTCACTGTTCGCCTTTGAAGAGTGGCTAATCCAGAAGGAAGTTTCAATCGAAAGGCAGAATCCAGGCAGCATGCGTTCCGGACCCAACATCACCCCCGGAGCATCACTTTCGAGTTGCGTATCGATCAGGTAGACTTGGTTAGCTCCGCTGCAAGCCCAGCTGCCGCAGCGCGTAAGTCCCGCGTGCCTTTCGAGCCAGTCCGACACCGATTTCCGAGGGACAGTATTGTCACACAGCAAGCATAGGCGCCTCATTCCCCATTCTGTTGACTGCCAACGCCGCTCGAAGCGACGGCCTCTTTCGAAGTGCAGCTGAGGGGCAGCAGGGACAATGGCGAACCTCGACGAGCTTGAGGATGAGCTAGAGGAGGAGGAAGAAGACTTCGACCCAGAGGTGCACTGTCAGATTGGATCCGCCGAAAGCTTCCTTTCCGTGCGATCTGTTGCGAAGCTGACTACGCGCCAGCCATCCGTGGCATGTGAAGTGCCACACTTCACATGCCAAGCGTGCGCATTGCTGCGGTGCACTGCCATGCGCTTGGCTTGGGTTGCCTGATGCATGTGCTATCACACACCTAATCCTTCGACTTCGGCACGATCTTGTCGGCCCCACATAATAACGGTGGTGGTGCCCCAACGTTCGAGGACACTGTGCTGCCGCAACCTGCACTGCCGGCGTCAGCAGCAGAGTGCCTGAGCTCCAGTCCTGCTGCTTCTTGAACGCCAGGCCGGCGCCGGCGGCGGCAACGAGTCGTCGGACGAGGAGGAGGCGCCCCGCAAGGGGGCCGTCAAGGCGGGCAAAGGCCGCGGGCGGGGCAAGGCTAAGAAGCGCGGCGAGGGCAAGCGCGGCCGCAACATCTTCATTGATGACGCGGCGGAGGAGGACGACGATGTGGGTTAACCCTTGGCGATTCTCAAAACATTGCCTCGATGTGCATGCGCAAGGCGCGGCCGCTGACATCGCCAATGCTGGAACTTTGCATGCCTTCTGGACCCCAGGCCTCGTGCACGAGCGCCCATGAGGCTCGACCGGGCACGCCTGATCGGCAGTTGCTCTTGGTCGTTCTTAAATGACTCCCAGTGACACAACGGCACGGCGTTCAGGACGAGGAGGACGACGAGGATGCAAAGCGGCGGGGCAAGAAGAAGCGCTCGCGGTACATCGACGACATGGCCGCTGAGGACCGCGACGCTGAGGATGAGGAAGACGAGGAGGCAGAGGTGCGCGCCGCCAACGTGTCTACCAAAGGCATAGCTGTTATAAAAGGGCCAGAAACCGATTCCTACAGCTGGACCTTCCTGCAAGACTCGCAGCTGCAAGAATTCGCAAGACAATATCCGGAAATCATGTGTCACACTTGTCGCTGTTGAGACTGCTGGACGAGGGTTGGAGAGTTGGCAACATGCCGATCGTCCTTCATAATGCACGTCCAACAGGAGTGTGCAGCAGCACTCCCGCCACCTGGTGCATGCTGAAGTCCATTCTGCAAGCGTCCAGCCCGGGACACACCGGTGTTTCCACTCCTTTTCACGATCTGCCGTGGCACAGGAGGATTTTGCGGACCTGATCGCCAACGACAACGAGGCGGAGCAGGCGAGGGAGGGCCACGGCAACTACCAGCAAATCAGCGAACAGCGGCGGTGCGCGCTTTGCCGTCAGAAAGCAGATGCACCCATTGTGTGGCCGCAGCCTATTGAGCAAGACTGAGATTCGCGACTGTGGTCCTTTACGTGCATCCTGCTTGAGCTCCTTCAAGCAACTGACAGGAGCCCCGGCCCAGGAGCAGGTCACAAACAGGAAGAAGTGGAGTGTCGAATTCAGTGCGAATCTTTGCCTTACATTCCGGCACGCGAACTGTTGATTTCTCTATTCCTGAATGCAGGCGCGAGAATGAGCTCACGGAGGAGGAGCTGGAGGAGTTTGTGAGGAAGAAGTACCAGTCGCGCACCTACCTCCAGGTCGGTTGCCTTGCTCATACATTGGTTTGTTTGAAGTGGGTGGGGCGTTTGCATGGCAGATCTGTGGTTCTTGTCTTGAAGTCTGAAGCCTAATCCCAAATTTACTCCAGCAGGAGGAGGGGGAGGAGGACGTGGGGCTGGTGGGCCAGCAGGGGCTGCTGCCCGGCAAGTCGGACGCGCGGCTCTGGGCGGTGCAGTGCCGCCCCGGCAGCGAGCGCGAGGCGGTCGTCTGCCTGCTGCAGAAGGCCGTCGAGCTGGGGGCGCGCAACGAGCGCCTCGGCATGGCCGCCCTCGGCATCAAGTCCGCCTTTGCGCACGACCACATCAAGGTGGGTAAAATAGGGGTATGTGTGTTGCCAGGGTGAGCGCACGATGACATCGAGGTGGGTACAGCGGCTGTCGGCCGCCGTAAACAAGAAATGTTGGTGCACCTGTGCAACGAGCGCCTCGGCATGGCTGCCCTCGGCATCAAGTCCGCCTTTGCGCACGACCACATCAAGGTGGGTACAGCGGCTTTTGGCCGCCGCAAACAAGAAACGTCAGTGCACCTGTGCAATGAGCGCCTCGACATGGCCGCCCTCGGCATGACCACATCAAGGTGGGTCCTCTTTAAAAGTCCCAGCTTGCAGCGATCGTGATCCTGAGTATCTGCTTGCTGCATGGAAGCGCATGACCAACATGGTGTCGTGCCAGACTGCTCGAACCAGTGGGGGTCCGACAGCCGATCCTGCTGCCAGCAGATGGTTGAAGCAGAGCCAGTTGGAGCCTGCTGAGCCTCCCGTGCTCACACCGCGCAAAGTCATGGGCGCCCAGTCCAGCGGCAAAAGCAAGTTGATTGGCCTGGTCCTGCAGGGCTCCTTCTGGGTGCAGGCGCACAGGCTGCACTGTGTGCTCATGCCATTGCTTGAAGACCGTCATGTTTCCTCAACTCGATTTCTGTTTTCGGCGCAGGGCTACTTCTGGGTGGAGGCGCACAAGCTGGACTATGTTCGCGACGCGTTGCGGGGGCTGCGCATCGTGTTCCAGAGCAAGACGCCGCACCAGGTGCCGCTGGCGCAGATGGTGGAGACCATTTCCGTGCCTAAACCCACGCAGGCGCTGCTCGGTGCGCCGCCAGAGCCCCTGACTGCAAGTCTGCTCGACCCGGTCGCGGCTTGTTGCAGTCTTAACCAGTGCTGGACATGCACTGCCATGAGTGTCTGTGTTCATTTCCTCTTTCCCTGTCACAACAGACAGGTAGATTCCCTTGCAAGGACCCGAGGATCTGTTTCTGCAGAGCGGGACAGCTGGGCGCGGGTGCGCAACGGGCTGTACAAGGACGACCTGTGTCGCGTGACAGACGTCGACTACTCCTCCGGCCGCGCCACCATCGAGGTGAGCTCGCATGCCAGCTGTCTCACTGTCAGCTGCATGCAGGACGGACTTGCCACTAATCCGGATGGCTGCCGTCAGTTTGCCTTCGAGGCCTCATGTACTTTTGAGGCGCCATCACCAGCGCTCCAGCTGGCCTACATCGAGCGCACTTTTACGTTGACAATCAAGTGAACTCTGCATGCGATGCAGCCACGCAGGTGGTGCTGCGATTCACTATGCTTGTGCAAAGCCCTGCCTCAAATCCTCAAATTCACAGATATGTTCTGCAGGTGGTGCCGCGCATTGATTACGCCACCATCGCGAGCGGTGCGCCCAAGCAGCCCTTTGGCCGCGCTCCCAAGATCCGTCCGCCTGCCAGGTGTGCCACTGAACTTGCCACGACGGCGGCGGCTGGCGGCTGCTCGTCATGCGTCACCGCTGCTGCCCCTCACCCAAGTCCTGCATTGTTCTGCGCATCTACAGCATGACCGGTCTGATGCGTCATGCGCGCCTTTCAAGGGCATCAGAGCACCCCCTGTTGTCGCTGAAGACGCGGAGCATGCCTTGCTCCATATCCTGCGCATCAGAGTGACGGATCAGGATTGTGAACCGTGGGCCTCAATCCTCGAAAACGCAATCAGCTCGTCCAGGGCGTTCAACCCGGGCGAGACGCGGGATGCGGGCGCCATGGTGGAGCGGGAGACACAAAGTCTGATATTTCTATTCAACATCTTACAGATTTGCAGCGTACAATCCCGGCAAGGCGCGCGACACAGTAGCCATGGTGGAGCGAACCGATACATGTTGCGCGCACATTTCGTCAAGTATCACCAAGCTGTGCAACTGTTGTGCAGGGCGTTCAACCCGGGCGAGGCGCGTGATGCGGGTGCGACGGTGGAGCGGGAGAACCGGCGGCTGCAGGACGGCAGCGTCTTCTACGTCATGGACGGCAAGCAGCGCTTCACGCAGGGCTACCTGCAGCGCCAGATCGCCATCCGCAGCCTGGCCATCTGCGACGCGCTGCCGCCGCTCGACGAGCTGCAGCGCTTCAAGCAGGTGACTTCATGTTTGTCAGCAGTGTCCATGTCGCAGACCCTGACATGAAGACCAGGGCAGCACCCTTGGACAAGCGTGATCCGCCTGGAGATCGCCAACTGCCTTGTGACGCGGGTGCATGATGAGAGGGGTCCCGGTTATCTGTGCACTGCTGCATGTCTGAACGAGGGCGAGGTGCTTCCACAGCCACATTCTGAGCAGGGGACGCTGCTGCTGTCGAGCAGGCGGCGCAGAGCGTCGCGGAGACAGACGGCACGAGACCCCAAAAGCGCTCATCAGAGGATTTCAAGCAGAAGGACAGACTCTGAACAGCAAACTCATTCCTGGCCGCAGGCGGCGATGAGCGTGGGTAAGATGGACGGCACGCTGGGCGATCTGTTGTGCTCCTGCTTGATCTAGTCGATCGGCAATCGCTGCATGAGCAGCAGAGCCTCGTGGGAGAGGCGCGTCATTTCTCACTTTTGGGGGCATCACTGCAATGCAGGCGGCGCAGAGCGTGGGCGAGACGGACGGCACACCGGGCGACCTGTCCGCACTCATGGAGACGCTCAAGGGCCAGGACGCGCCGCCGCCCACCTTTGTCAAGGTGCCGCTTGCGACTGACCCACAACCTTGTTGTGTGCATCATTTGTGCTGTCTGCGATGCCATCCACTGACCACCTGGTGCTGAAAGGTAATCACACCTGAATTGAGCAGCATGCACCTCCAGCCAGTCAAACACCCGTCGCGCTGGCGAATGTCAGCGAATGGCCACCGTGACGGATATCTGAACGGTTGTGTTGATCTGCGGCGCAGGGTGACAGGGTGGAGGTGGTGGCGGGTGACCTGACGGGCGCATGATGTTTCGTTCCACATCTACCAGGCTATCGGCAAGACTGACTTGCACATCACCTGGACTGCTGCAGGGCGACAGGGTGGAGGTGGTGGCGGGAGACCTGACGGGGATGCGCGGCCGCGTGGACCGCATCGACGAGGAGGTGCGCACTCTGAAACTTTACTCAAGTTGTGTCAGTCTGAGCAAGCACGCACTACAATATATATTGTCGGTGACTGATCTATAACTTGCCAGTTTTCAGAGTTCAGACTCCTCCTCCCCAGCAATTGCACACGGACGTCATTACACATGTCCATCATCGCCTGCAGGTTGCCAAATTTTACGTCGCCACATTGATGTGCAGCTGAATCTTTGGGCTGGCTCCCCTGAGCTTTAAGGCTGCCAGTCACGTCGAAATATAGGATCAAACTTTCTCTTGACATGTAACGTGAAACCCTGCAGGGCATGGTGCACGTGAAAGCGCAGAACCTGGAGGGCGTGAAGGAGGCCATCGAGATCGAGGCTCGCGACCTCGTCAAGTACTTCAGCGTGCGCCCTTGATTTCAAAAATCGACTCATATTGACACCCACAACGTCTCTAAAGGCCATCGGGACTGGGGGCTCGCGACCTCATCAAGTACTTCGGCGTGCGCTCATGCGTCCGTGTCTGCGGCCTGTAGGTCTGTTGTAAACCAGTGCTGCGGCAGTTGCAGGGCATGACATGCACACGTCAGCAGCAGTCTGTCTGTGCTGTCGCGGCCATTTCATCCTCGCCAGATGACGTACAGGCCCCATGCAACACGCAGCGTTAGTGTGACCTTGCATTCCCCTGGTGCCGCAGGAGGGCGACCACGTCAAGGTGGTGGCGGGCCAGATGGCGGGTGAGACGGGAATGCTGCTGCGGCTGGACGCGGGCGTGGCGACGCTGTTCCTAGACTCCAGCAGGCAGGAGGTCAAGCTCTTCTCCCGCGACCTCACCGAGTCCGCCGACATCGTTGCCGGCATTGACAGGTGGGTGACTCCCCTGCAGACAGAGATCCCCTCTGTCTGCCAACGTCTCCCAGATGTGCGCTCCGTACCGCCGGACCAGGGCTGGTCGGCGTGATAGTTGCATCAATGTCAACACTTCAAAGCGCAAACGTGCATACCGGGCATGACTTCATTAGGCTGGCCCCTTACGAGCACCACGCCTTGGTGGCGCTTGGCGAGGCAGGGCTGGAGGGCGTCATGGTGGATGTGGTTTCTGCTGTTTTTAACGGATATACACCAACTTCAAGTCCACAAACTGCGTGACAGGCTGGGCCCCTACGAGCAGCACGACCTGGTGGCGCTGGGGGAGGCGGGGCTGGTGGGGGTGATAGTGGAGTGCGGCCCCGACTCGTGCCGCATAATGACCAACCGCGGCACGCCGGACCGGCCCGAGCTGCGCACCGCGCGCCTGCCCGACATCAAGCGCAAGCTCCTCATGCGCAACGCCGTCTCCAACGATCAGGGCCTCAACCCGGTGCGGGAATCTGTGACAGCCCCTGCTGTGCGCATTGAGGCTGTGTAGTTCAGGGTTCAGGGGACTGACATCGAGCACAAGCTGCTCATGCGCATTGGCGTCTCCAAGGACCAGGGCCTCAGCCTGTGAGTTGCGGCCTGCGATGGTCGTGGGGAGATGTTGACAAGCATGCGCAAGCTGTTCATGCGCCACGCCATCTGCAACCACCAGGGCCTCAAGGCGATGTGCATCCCCATGTCATTCTCTCGACTTTCTGTTCGATCTGCTCTCTGCCTGGCGATAACAAGGCCTGCTCCTTGTGTCGCTTGCGACGGTGCCAGGACGCGCACGGGTGGTTGTGGTCACATGCAGAAACTGCTCAAGGACATGTCCGAACGTTTCCAGCGATGTCCTTAAATGGCGGTGAGCAAGATGGTGAACGTGCAAGCGTGGTCATGGTCACAGGTGGAGACTGCTCTCACCAATTGCGTCATTGTTGATATGGTGTTCCCAGGTGGCAGTGGGCGACATGGTGGACGTGAAGCGGGGCGCCATGTCCGACAAGTCCGGCACCGTCAAGTACATCTTCCAGGGCTTCCTCTTTCTGCACTCCCGGTGCGGGGCCCTCTCCTCGCTTTCTGCACCCCCCTCCTCGTTTCCGCAGCTCTTCAGCTCGATGGCCACACTGCACTCCTCACCTTTGCACTGTGGCTCCGCCGTCTGACGCCCTCTGACTTCGCTGACGTCCCAGCTGCTCGCCCGCTGCTGCTGTCGGATGCCTGCGCAGAGGTGTCAATGCGTGCGATCGCGTGTGCTTGAGCGCGAGAGGGGTTTCAGTGAGTGCGATTTACTGAGGTCTCGCCGGGTTGTGTCTGCAGGGAGGTGAAGACGTACGGCGGCTTCTTCTGCGTCAACGCGCGCGACACGAAGGCGCGCGGCGCCAAGCCCACCAACTACTCCAACCCGACGGGCACGCCCGGACGCGTGTCGGACATCCTGGCGGGGCTGCGCTCGCCCGGCCCCAACCGCACGCCCGGCAGCGTGTTCCGCAGCCCGCAGCTGGGCGCCGCCGGCCAGACGCAGGTGCGGTGCCCTGCCGTGTCCATTAGAGCGTAAAACATGGACAACCCTCCATTCCGAAAAATGCCTCCTGCCTCACTTGTGCGTATTCGAAACTGTTTTTGAATCTTTAGATGGAAGCAGCGATTCCTGCACTGCTTGATGCCAAAGGACAGTCACACACATGCTCAGAGTTCTGGCATCATTGGAGAATCTGGCAGTCAGCTGCCAAGTTCTTATTGCACAGGCCCTCACCGGCACGGCGGGCGGCGGAGGCTTCAGCGGGCGCGCAAACGGCGCGCGGCGGGATGACGGCCTCATCGGCCGCTCCCTCAACATTGCGCGCGGCCCTCACAGGTCAGTGTTTCCTCTCGAATCGCCCAAATGCCCGCGTTGCATGAGCTCAATCGGAGGCGGAAGCCTGTATCGGGGCTTGCATCACTGACTCCGCATCCCACCCCAGATGCATATCCTCCCAGTCCGGCATCAAACCCTCATGCTGAGAACTAGACTCAAACGCCGCCCTCCATTGGGTCGCCGCAGGGGTTACAAGGGGCGGGTGGTGTCGGCGACGGAGACGCACTGCCGCATAGAGCTGGAGGCGCAGTACAAGACGGTCACCGTCAAGCGCTCCGACCTCAAGCTGGAGGGCGACGGCGCCGCCGCCGGCAACCGCACACCATCATCCCCCTGGGACACGCCCACCACACCCATGCACCCAGGTGCGCCCTCGCCTTTGCTGAAACATTGTCGTGACTCTACTTCTTGAAACGTTGCGCCGACAGCCGCACACCCAGTTGCCCTGGCACACCATGCACATGCACCCGGGGGCGCCCTCTCCTTCTCTGTCCTGTGTTAGGAAAATGTGGCTTCGATATCGGACATGGCGTGACTCGGATATGCTGGCAACCGCACGACCCCTAGCTCCCCCTGGGACGCCCCCGCCATGACCATGCGCCCTGGTATAATCCTTTAGAATCAACGGTAGCCGTCTGAATCTTGTCATCTTCATTCACATCTCGTTTGGCGCCTGTACTGCACCTGGCTCTGAAGTGTTGGGCGGAGGCGTCATCCCCTGCGGCAGCGCATGCAGTCTGCATGAACATGCACACAATGCTGTGGCGCAGGTGGCCGGACGCCGATGCACTCGGGGGCGCAGACGCCGATGCATGCGTGGGGCAGCCAGACGCCGTCGCACCCGGGCAGCATGACGCCCAGCCGCGCCCCCATGACCCCCGGCCGCGAGTGCGCATTCATTTCCCACCTCCTCCTCAGAAAACGCCTGCTCACCGCACACCGGAGACTGGCACCCGGCGCCGCACTTGCTGCAGTGCGCCACAAACACTGCAATGGTTCGCCAGGCCATGACCGAGAATTCTATGCTGAGGTCGTGTGGTCATGACACTCTTGACTGAGCAGGTCACTCTCAGACATCCCCCGAAAGCACATCACATCAAATCATCGCCTGGCCACTTGAGCCTCGTACTTCCTGCTTCCCGTAGGACGCCGGGCCACGGCAGCGCATGGAACCCCTCGCAAACGCCAATGCGGCCGGGGGACGCGCCGTCCACACCCGGCACCTGGAACGCCGACTACACCACTCCAGGTGCGCCTCCTCACGCTCACAGGCAACCTGTGCAGGAAGCATTCGATTTGCGGCAGCTGCAAGCATTCAGACCAGGGCGATGTTCTCGTGGAAGGTGTGCGAGTACCACTGCCCTGAGTGAACGCTGACGCCTCCTCACTGGCGTCGCTGGCAGAAACCGCCTTGTTCCTCCTGAAGATCTGCTTTTTGCTGTGGGGTTCCGACGATGTGAAAGTCATCTGTCCTCACTTGCCGGGCGCAGGCGGCAGCTTCAGCAGCACGCCCAACGAGTATGGGCAGACGCCATCGACCTTCGGCGGCACGCCGCAGCAGTACACGCCTGGCGGCACGCCCGGCGGCACGCCCGCCGCGGCCTACACCCCCGGCGGCACCCCCCAGGGTGCGGCAATTTGCACCTCTGAGCTCCTCGTGATCTTGCCCAACGCGCTGCTCTCTTGTGCAGTCTCTTTGCAGTTCTTGCTGCCTGCACATTGCATGTGCTGTTGATGGTGTATTCTCGTGCTTCGATCATTTCAGGAGAAGGCCAAAGCTGAAACCGATCGCTGGTCTGGTCTGGTCTGGTCATGTCTGGTCTGGTGTGCGTGCAGCCCAGTACAGCCCGACGAGGGCCGGTGCGGCCAATGCGGGGCCCGCCAGCGCGCCATACAGCCCCACGCAGCAGGCGGGCACGCCCGCAGCCGCGTTCACACCCATGGCGTCCACGCCCGGTGCGCCTTGAACCCTACGTGGCAGTGCGCCGTCGATTCACACCTTTTCGCTCATCATCTGTCTGCAGATTCCTCTCCATGTTGTGCTCTTGCCAGTGGGTGCCAGGCCTGCCATCGCACCACCTATTTCAAGAAGCGGGTCCCAGAATTTGCAACCGGCAGCTCTGCCCTGACAACAGGCGGCGAGTACGGGTGGGCGCCTGCGACGGACGGCGGCGGTGCAGCAGCGCCCAGTGCGCCTTCAGGTGCGGGTTGGGTTTGGGAGGGCACCAGGGCTCTGGCCAGGCTGCTTTCTGGGGGCTGGACACACTGTTGTCATGCGGCCTGCTGCATGGCTTGTGCAGCATCATTGCCCAAGCCTGCTCCCCCTTCCTGGGCTGTGCACGCTGGCAGGACCTCCGCCGCTGCCAGCCAGTCGAAATGCACATTCCACACGAGGTGCACCCTGCCGAGGTGCTTGCTTGCTGATGCGGTGCAGCGGGGGCGCTCCTATGGCGGGACGTGCACGTGGCGCTGTCCGACGGGCGGGCGGGCGTCGTGCGGGACGTCGGTCACGACGGCACCGTTGAAGTCGTTCTGGGTGCGCCACGTTCATTCTTCGTTTGCATCTTTGTGGTATTCGATATTTGAATGCTCTCAGCAAAGTCGTGCGGTACATTGACCACGATGGCACCGCTACAGCAGCCCTGGGTGCGCCGGCTGCCTCTCCGCAGATGGTTTTGGGGATAGCCGGGCGCTCCTGCAGAGCAGCGGCACAGCTCTGCATGTGAGTGTGCGAGGGGGGACCGGCTGCAGCTACACGCCCCACAGCAGACGTCCGTGTGCCATCAGAGGGATATGCCGGTCTCACATGGGGCGGTACCAGATCACCAGGGAGCGACCTCCCAGATCCAGCAAATGGACGGTCGGAACTTGAATTCTGAAAGACTGAATCATGGGTGTGCTCGGAAACATAGGGGTTGTTTCCGCCGCACAGGCGACACGACAGAGGGCAGGCTGCGGGTGGGCCCCAGAGCAGGCCGCGCAGGCGGCGCTGGGCGAGCTGCAGGCGGCAATACGATACATATTACGTATTTGCCATGGACTGCTTTGTGGCTTTTGCAGGTGACACGACGGCGGAAGGGGAACTGCGGGCGCACGCCCTGGAGCAGTATATGCGTGGGCAGCCGGAAGTCCGACGAACCACAGAACAATGGCAATTGCTTTGTGGCCTCAACAGGCGACACGACGGCGGAGGGCAAGCTGCGGGTGCGCGCCCCGGAGCAGGCGGCGCGGGTCGCGCTGAAGGAGCTGCAAGCGGCGCCCGCGATGAAGGGCGACAACGTGCGAGTCATGGTCGACATGCCCGGCATCGAGATCGCTGCCGGCTACACCTCCACCTTTGCACAGGTGAGAATGTTTATTGACTTCTATTCATTCCCATCCTGATCATGTGAAATCGGCATCGCTGCTAGACCTCTACCTTTGCGCAGGTAGAGTTGTTCATCCTTTGTGAAACACAGAGATGCAAGTGCTGCCTGATATCTGGGGCCTCCTCACTCGCCGGCGCCTGCAGGCGCATGGCCACGCCTGCTGCTGCCGATTAACGGATTGCGACATTCTTCTGCTGCAGCTTCTCACACCATCCGAGCCGGGCCGGGCTGATTGTGTACTGTGAGAAATCGCTTGCTTAGTTCTCCATTACATTCGTGCTGCACAGGAACAAGAGGGGGAGGCCATCCTCAAGCGCAAGGGCGCCGACGCCAACGACCTCGAAATCAAGGTGCCTTCTAGCTTTGCTCGGTCTCTGTTCTTTTGCGTCTCTGGCTGCGTCCCTTTTGATTTGGCAGACTTAAGATCAAACAGCGTCTGCAAAGCCCCGCTGCACACGTAGAAGTGATGAATGTCAGCTTACAGCTTGTCGCTTCGTGCATACGCAGTTTGTCGAGATCGTGCACTTGGGCCGCATCGTCGCGCCCGGTGAGGCCTGAGGACACGGCACAGCAGTGGAACATGTGGCAGGGCAGGGCCGCCGGCGCACGTCAAACTTTGCGGGCGGAGCTTGCACACCTGACTGCCTCCGGTTTCCAATCGCCTGCATTCTGAAAACGAAATGCGACGCCTTGGGACGTCGAACGCTCCAATTTCTGGCGTGCACAGCAGACGTTTTGGTTTCATTGGGCTGTGCATGGCCGCCGCCGACCCACCCGTTTCAAAATGGACCTGATATGTCTACCTGGACACTCGAGAATCTTTCTAATCTCCTTGCTTTCTTGGGCTGACGTCAATATGAACAATCTAGACTCGTCAGCTGTGAGGAGCACTCTCTGCATGCATGCCGAGAGAAAGAGGATGTTTGTCGTCAGCACACTTCGTTTGCCGCCCCATCAGAATCTTCTGCTCACAACTTGTTCGCTGAGCTGGACGCTTTCTAACATCATCATACCCTGCCTGCTCTTGTGTCATGAGGCGAGACCTGTCAACCGCTTCCACTGCCTGCACACCTCTGTAGCTGCTGGCTGTGAGTCGGCCGCCAGAACCATTCTCACGGGAGTGGTCATCCCTTGCCGGAAGGACTCCAAACTTCACATCACAAACGCCCTTTTCCCGGTGTCGCCGTCGGAGCTGCAGCCTTTGCCGGCACCGTCGGCGGGGCCGCTGCAGGAGCGGCGGCGGCAGCCGCGCTGGCGGCCGCCGCAGCCGAGGCCGTGCCCGCCAGACCCTGATTGAGTGGCGAGGTCACAGGCGATGCCGCACCTGCTTGAAAGAACCGGTCATGTTGACCTTGTAGTTTGCAATGAGAGGTGGAAACAATATGGCCTGTGAATCCTCTAGAGGCAGGCTTGCATGCATGTACACAGAACACGTGAATGGCACGGAAACAACAGAATGGCACGGAACAAAGAAATGGCAACCCCACCGAGGTTCCGCAAGCTAGCGAGGACGTTTTGATAAGGCGGCAGGAAGCTGTTGCCCTGCGGCGCCTGCGGGTTTGCCACCTGTGTGGGGTGAGCGGCGCACTCTGACATCAAGCGTTATCGGCGAGCACTTCTTCTAGCGCGCAGAAGCTGGTGCATGTGGTGAAGGCAGCAGCAGATGCCCAATGCCTGGACAGACATTACTTCCGGTGCCTCCCGTGCTGCGCAGTCTGCAAATCATGGCAGGTGCATGCGAACCTGCGGCAGCAGCAGCGAATCGACGATATGCACCACAGACGCGCATGCGGGGATGTCCGGGATGACGATTGCAGCTTTGGATCCCGCCGAGGCCACGAAAATGCCTGGCAACAGCAGAAGAAACGCGGTGATACAGTCACACCAAATTCATTCCCAAGTATTCACCACCGGCGCACATGCAGTTGATCTACCTGTTCTGTCTGTGCTGTCGATTTGGTTGCACCAAAGGCAGGCGCGCAGCAGGGAGGCATGTGATTTGGAACGCCGCCGCTCACCGCTCAGGGTCTGGGAGCCGACCAGCTGTAGGTTGATGAGGCCGACGCCGTCATTCAGCTGCGTCGATGACGACAGGAAAGTGGGCAGGCGCTGTCCGTTGGTCATGTCCTGCACGAAACAAGACACGCGATTGTTTTTGGCCTGCTCTGCTGTTGACCCCTGATGACCTCGAAACAACAGACTCCGAGATCCTCATCGCCAGTGTCGTGAGAGCCGCTGCGGCGCAGCACATCCGAGAAGGGGGAGGCAGCTGCCGAGGAAACACACATGCAGCTAACATCGCAGCGTCTGTGCCCAACGTGACAATTGTTGCCAGCATGCGAGAAGACAGACTTTCACCCCGGCAAACACCGGCGACGGCACACTGTGCGACAGCAGCAGCGTCTGCAGCGGCGAGGTCGCGTTTGCGGCGCCCGCCAAAAGCTCATCTAGCTCGGTGGACGGGAACAGCCGCAGAAACGCCTCGTTCGACGGCGCAAACAGCGTGACCTGCATCAAATGAAATCCTGATCGCAACACTTGCAGCCACCGTGGCGGCACAGCATTCTCAACACAAGTCCATTGCGCCTTGATGCAGGCAGAGGCGGCAAACCTCAACCCAAATCACGGGTGTCCTACCTGAAGGGCGGGGTTGCTGAACTGGCAGCCCAGGCCTGTGAGGTTGACCATGCTGGAGAGGATGGACAGGTCGTCGATGCCTTCCAGCACCTGTGGGCTGGCGCATCGCCTCAGTCCAGCTTTCAAAGCGGCATGCAAGCAAACCACAGCCACTGTGGCCAGCTGTCTGCGTCACGCTGCCCAATACCGCTCTTGCATGCAGGCGAACCCAGACAGCCCTCCCGCACGAGGCTTCCCAGCACCTGCGGCAGCGATTCGCACTGCATCGGTGGGACTGCTGATGCCTCCGCAACCTGCGTGACGACGTCCACCAGACCGTGCTGACTGCCCGTCAGCTTGCCGCTGCCTGCAAGCCAGCATCCAAAACCGCTTTGCACCGTGTGGCTGAAGCAAGAGAGTATGGCAGATGCACAGCGTGCGCACTCAACACCTTGGCAGCATTTCAGTGCTCACATGTCTCACACACGACAGCAGATCAGCACTCGACCACCGAAACCGTCAAGGTTCTGTGAAACACCTGTGATCAGCAGGCTGGTAGCGGGCGCAGTGGAGCAGCAGCCGAGCGCCGGCGTCGGCGCGACACGCAGCGCCTGCCCCGAGAATTGGCTCAGCAGTGTCAGCGCGTAGGTGCTGGGCTGCGTCTCTGCACCAGGAAAGCCAAGCGACTCGACAGCTGAGCGAGGTCCGCAGGCAGCATCAATGCAGTGTCAGATAGTGCATGCCAATGCCGCTGCCGGCGTTGAGAGGCAGTCAGATTAGCAAAAGACATAGGTGTGGCCCTCGAGGACTGGTCGCCGCGAAGCCATAGTGGGCGGCTGCACTCACGCGGTGCCTGCAGCGGCGGGCCGCCATGTAGCGGCGGCAGCAGCAGACTGTCCAGCACGTGGATGATGCTGGTGCATGCCTGCGACAGGAACGCCATCATGACCATGAGCATCAATGAGATGCCACCATCTGGTCACCATCTGGTCACCATCTGGTCATCAGAGCCGGTGTGCGGCTCAATTTCGCCTCATTCGAACGCAGCGCCCGCCGGCGGCAATGCTCGTAGAAGACTCAACAGGTTTCAAGGGTGTCATCAGAGGTTGCCATGCAAAGTCTGCCGCAACCTTGCAGCAGGCATGAACCTGGAGATTGGCGATCGACACGGAAGCGCCGCTGCGGGAGTTGCGCAGGGTCAGGCTGCCGACACCTCCGCTGCCGGAGTTGGGCAGGTGCAGCGTCGCCGTCCCCGGCAGAGTCTGCCACGCCAGCATCCAAGCCCATCGGTCGCAGTATCATCAGATTAGTGGATCAAACAGACTCTTGCACTTGACCCTCTGGTGAAACAGGTGTCCATGTCGGGCCTCCCGAGACAGCTGTCTGCTTGTGAGCTCGTCAGCAACGTCTGCGCGTGCATGACAGGCAGAGGCCGTATGGGCTGTTTACAGAAGATGTAATAGGGGTGGCGGATGTGTCTCAACCCCAAATTGTGCACCTGCCACTCCGCAGAGATCGATGCATTGGGCAGCAGCGTCGCCAGCGGCAGGGCCCGCGGCTGCGCCAGAGTGACGAGGTCATACGGCGCCGCAAACAGATGCTGCCTGCAGTGCCACGCAGTAAGGCTTATGGGGTAATGTGTTTCGAGCATCAGCCGAGAGCTCGAGGGGACAGGAGCTCGTGTGAGTCCGAGACCTGTGTGTGCAATTTTCATGAGACAGGGAAGACGCCCACGCCCATGTGCGGAGGCCCGCTGGGGCGAGGCTTCAATGTGACAACTGCCCGAGACGATGTTACTGCAGCGCGCACCTGACAAGATCGCCCAACAGCGAGCTCCCGCCGAAAAGCTGGCTGACTGTCAAGTTCAAAATGGCCAGGCCCGCCAGCACTGCGGTGTCAGTTGGTGCCAGCAGTGTGAAGGGCGCGGTGCTGACGTCAATGCCTGATGCCTGGCAATAAGGAACGTCAGAGTTTCAGACATGCTTTGTCAACTGACGCTTGGTGGCACACAGTGTTGTAGACAGCATGTACCTCATGCAGCGCAGTGGCGTGCAGAAGTGGTTCATAACTTTGAGTCGACCTGCTCAAGCTGATTCACAATGCGAGTGTCAGCATTGCTGGCCAGTGTACCGTGATCATTGCTGCCATGAGCCCGATTCCGGGTGTCGCAAGCGCTGACTCCACCTGCATCACAACGTGCAATCAGGGGCTGCATGTGCTTGGTGTACAGCACTGCACTGGTACCTTCTCTTGTGTCCATCGGCCATGCTGCACATCCGGGTGCGGTGCAAGATATGCATGAAATCACCTACCAGGGGCACGCAGCAGTTGCCGGTTAGCGGCGTCGTCGGTACCGGCGTGCCGGCGGAGTCTACTGTCTGCTGCAGCTGGCTCAGAGCCATCAGCGGGTCCCAGCCTTCGAAACCGTCAGGCGGCGGCAGCGGCGGCCGGCTGGCAGCTGCAGACAGGGTAGGGCCATGTCCGCTGAGCAGGCCCGCTGGCGGCGCCCACCCCGTGGGCAACTGCGTCGGCATGTCATATCCTGGCAGGAGCCCCGGCTGGCCTGCGCAGTTCGACTAGGGTGCATGAGACCCTTGGTAGATCTCCACGAGAGTACCCAAATGCTCTTAGTGCAGCAGTGTCCTGCAGACGGCAGCAGGCGGCGCACCTGGCGACGGCGCCAGCAGCACCAGCACCGCGCTCAGCAGCGGGATTGGGGAGACCGGGCCCCACTGCATCAGGCCTTACCCGTGCCCATTGCTGCTGACCTGCTTCACTTGCGCTCGTCTACAAGCTGCGTGAGAAGCGCGCCGAGCTGCTCTGCGTTCATGACCTCTGCCATACGCACGTGGCTGCTTCGAGCGGCTGCCTTGTGTGAATCCTGACCTCTGCTCTTCCTAAACTCTGCTCTCAAGCTCGAAATCGAGCTCGCTGCCGCGAACGAGAGCTAAAACGCACATTCGCAGATTCTACGACCGAGAGGCAAGAATGAGTCTTGCGGCAAGTATCTCTCGTGCGGCGGAAAATCCAGCGGTTGGACTTTTCGATCGCGTCAATCACTGTCCTTACGCAAGCGAAAACGTGGCTCTGTGCAAGCCGGGCATTATGCACTCAAGCAGGCTTCGATCGCGTCAAGGTCGAGTGCATTCCGCGAGCACAGGGGGCAAGACGGCGTGCTGGACAGCTGCGAGCTTGTCAGGCTGCGCGGAGCGATCTCGCCGCTCACGTTCAAGTCGTGTTAAGTTTGGTACGACGTTCACGTTATCAACACAGCAGGCGATCAATTGAATACCTAGAATAAGCAGCACATCGGTCAGTGTGCGACCGCCGTCGTCGCTGCCGCTGCCTTTGCCGCTGCCTTCGCCGCTGCCCCCGTGTCATCACTTGTGACCAAGGGCCTCGATGCGGGCGTCTTCGTCCGTCGTCATGAGAGACTCGTACGCGCGCTGGATCTGCGGCATTGTAAGAAACGCTGCCTCAGACAAAGCGCAAACAACACGTACGCATCGCAGCCACAACTCCACTGTGCCCTGACCTCATGCCGCTCATGTGGGCCTGACCTGCGAGACGACATCAGACACCCCTCGCATCGGCAGCAATGCAAAAGCCAGGCGTGGGACTGTCGCACCTCCTGGAACTTGGCCTTGGCCTCCTCCTGGTTGTCGGGGTGCTTGTCCGGATGCCAGATCTTGGCCATCTGCCGGTACGCCGTCTTGATCTCCGCCTGTGCGTGAATCGTGCAACAGCGGTTTGTAAATCAGCATGCGTTGCCGTGTCACAAGGTGCTCAGCTTGGCGCTTGACGCTGCGGCAGGGACTGAGGCGCAGTGACACAGGCTGCAAGGCTGCACACAGCTCCATCGTCCGCCCTCAGCAGATGCAGTGCTCGATCGGCCGCCGCCGCAGCGCCCACATCCCCTGCGGCATCCTTTTGCACGCAGGGGCACCTCTGGCAAGCTGACGGCGTGGCAGTTTCCTCAACTGCTCTGTCACTTTCGCATTTGATCGAATTCTGCTTCTGATTATATTGGCGCACGTTGGCGCATGTTGGCGCATGTTGGCGCACGTTGGCGGGTCGATGGGGACGCAAAGCGCCTCGCAGTCGCGTGTGTGACGCAGGTAATGCTATAAACAGCCAAATCGGGAGATCTTTGATGCTGGAATTCACTTCATAAGAGCGACATCCACCTTGGCGGTGCCGATGGGGACGCCCAGGGCCTCATAGTCGAGCGTGTGGCGCAGGTGGTACATCTGCCGCAGGCTGTTTTTGGCCTCCTTCTTCCTCTCGTACTCCTTGTGCCGCTGCTTCGCCTTCTGCTCCCGGTTCTCCATCGCCTCGTCCATCAGGTCCCGCGCCTGCAGGGTATAGAACGGGTGTTTGGAACAGCACGGGATAAGTAACGCGTCACCATGATCCTTTCATGGCGGGTCTGGTCATTTCACTTGCACAGTGCGGTCCTAACCGGCAGAACATACGCAACGACGGCTGCAACAAAGGCGCGGGAAGGCCAGGTGAAAAGGGAAGTCTACGAGAAATTCCTGCAGTAGGGACCAGGGCAGCATCTCACCTTCTGGCACTGCTCCGCATCGCCAAACAGCATGACGGTGACCATCTTGACCTCGCCGTCCTGCGTCTTCTGCACGCCGCGCGGCACCCCCTGCAGCACCGGCCCCGTGCCAAAGCCCCTCTCCAGCTCCTTGTCGTCCTTTCTGACCTGGTTTCCACACAGACAGGGCTCTGTCAGCTGTCGGTGTGCTGCGCCGACCGGCAATTGCGCAATCTAGTAGCTTAGAAGTGTGCCGAGCTCAGCACAGCAACCTTGCTGTCAAATTTCAACAGGGGCAACACAATGAAACGCCAGCAACCCTTCGGGAGCCAGCGATGTGACACACACCACCAGCCAGCACCTCGCTTCCTCTACCGTTTCCACCACAGCCCTGCTCACGCCACTCGCCTGAATGCGGCACTTGGTCTTGCGCTGGATCCACTTGATCTTCTCGCCGCCGGCGCCGATGATGAGCTTGACCTTGTGCGCCGGGATCTGCAGCTCCACATCCGGCGCCTCCTCCTCGCTGTCGCTGTCCTCCAGGATCTTCTCCAGCTTGGGCACCTTGCCCTCCTGCATTGTTTTAACAGCCCACTGTTTAATCTGGTGTTGGAACTCACTGAGCGACGCTTGTTGCTGAGGTTCTATTTGCAGATCCACATGCGGCGCCTCCTCCTCGCTGTGCAGTATTCGCTGTGCAGTATCTTCTCTAGCTTGGGGACCTTGCCCTCCTGCGCCCATCAAGAGCATGTATTCACACAGCACTTCACTACGATTTTGGTTGCAGCTCCACATCTGGCGCCTCCTGCTCGCTGTCGCTGTCCAGTATCTTCCCCAGCTTGGGAACCTTGCCCTCCTGCATCGCTTGTACAACAAGTTGCTGAGATGCACATTGCTAGGATGCTGTCTGATTTTTCATGTAAGGCGTCTCCTCCTCGTTGTCGCTGTCCAGTACCTTCTCCACCTCCTGCGTTGTGTAAAAGCGGGTTGATGAGCGACGCATGAGGTCGAGGTTCTGTTCGAATTTTCCTGAGCGGTGTCTCCTCCCTTGCTGGTGGTAATTTGTGGTGTCACGGCTACCGCCTTCCGCTGCTCCTGCTGCCCCCGCTTCTGCGCCGTCGGCATCTTGCCTCCACACCAGGAAGACAGGAGCTATGCAGCGCAGCAAAGCTGGAGGCACGATCGGTCCGTTCTGCTCTGCTGCATGCTACGAAGCTTTTGATTGAGGTGTTGCCGCAGGCCGCTCACGCGGTGACCTATGATTCGTAATCCAGAGTGTTCGGCAGAAAGACCCAGTCCGCTACAGTCAATAACAAAGCTTTCCGCCACCGCCGCAGCACAAACAGCCTGACAGTTCTACAAGCGAGGTGAACAGCAGCTGACGGAACTACGCACCGCCCGCTGGGCCGCCTTTTCGAGGCGCTCCTTCTCCTTCGCGGCTCGTTCCGCCTCCTGCGCCGCCGTCACCTCCGGCAGCACCTCTGCCGCCATAAAGGCGTCCAGCGGATCAGCCTCGTCTGAATCCTGCCGACGATGTTGAGAGTTGAAACATAACCATGTATACACTTGAGATGTGCCGCGACTCTGTATTTCCGGCAGCACCTCCGCCGCTATGAAGGTCCAGTGAATCAGCCTCCTCTTCATCCTGCCGGCCACATCCCTATCATCTGAAATTTGTGGAGGATGCGAATTAGCTTTGCGCCTCCGTCTGCACCTCCGCCGCCATGAAGGCGTCCAGCGGGTTTGCCTCCTCGTCTTCCGGTTTGCGCATTTCAAGGTAGTTTGGGGCAGGTGCTGAAAATGCAACACCAGACGATGTTGCAAATGCAGGCCATCCGCTGGCAGGCACCACGCAATGCTTCGGCAGTATTCACAGCGCAACTGGGTCGTCACTCTCGCGCGATCTGCGGGCTGGAAATGCTGGAATGTCCCGACACTCCAGGGTGCAACGAATGCTGACCTGCTGCTTTTTGAGGAGCGCCTGCGCCTGCTCCATCTCGAAGGCTGCTCGCCGCCGTGCGATGGAGGCCGGCATCTGCGGCACCGCCACAAAGCCCGCTGTTGCCGTGGGAGCCACGGGCGGCGCCGCCGCCGACGCTGCTGCCGCCGCTGCTGGCACCGCGGTGGCAGCGTCCGGGTCGTCCCATGGCGTCCTGTGCAAAGCGCAGAGTGAGTTGAGCAATACTGGCAAGCGATGATTATGTTTCAGAAGCATTGCCTGCAACTATGTTGGCTGAGCACATGGCATCTTTGGCCACAAAATTTGGTGTTGCGGCAACGCACCATTGGGCTTTCGCGGACTGGCCGGCCGCGTCTGCGGCAGGAGCTGCGGCTGGCTCCGCCAGCGCCGCGCCTGCCGCCTGCTGTTGCTTCCACGCCTTCAGTTTCTCGAGCCGCGCGCGCTTCTTGTCCTGCTGCGACTCAGCGGCTGGCGGCGACCGCCTGAGACAGCGATTTCGTAGGCAGTCTTGACTTCATTTATCCGTCTCAGCTTGCACAACATAACACAACATGAAGGCATGAACAGCTGATAGACGAACAAGCACGCTTGCGCGGCGATGCGGAAGCGAAGCAGCATGCAGCAGCCATGCCGACGCGGCAGGCGCGGCCGCTCACCGGTCAGACTGCCGGTCGTCGCGTCCTCTGCTCTCGCTGCGACTGGAGCGTTTGTGCCTGTCATCTCTGTCTCTCCGGTCGTCCCTGTCTCTCCTGTCGTCTCTGTCTCTGCTTCTGTCCCGGCGGTGGTCCTTGGAGCGATGCCTGTCGTCCCTGTGCTTTTCGCTGTCGCGACTTCGGCCGTATTTCCTACGCTCGCGCGACAAGCTGCGGGATCTGGATCTGGACCGGCTTGGCATGAGCGCTCAGGGACAAGAGCGCTACAGCTAGCAAAGACTCCGCCTGCACAGGAATGTACCTCGTGATGCCCAGGTTCATGCGCCCTGTGCTTGTTTGACAACGCACTCACAACCTCTGCAGAGCTTCTGAAAAACAGTAGATATGCTCTAGAGTGTGAAACTTACAATCTTTTTCTGTGTGCGCCACGAGGAGCAGCTCGGCGGCAGAACCCGCGGTATTCTAGGGTTTACTGGTGTCCGCTACGCCAGTCTCAGTTGCAAGTCTCCGGTATGCAGTTCAAATGTCAGCCTGATTGCCAGTATGATGCTTGTTGCATGGCAATCGCTCCGAACCTGACACTCATCAACGTGTCAGATTGTCGAATTCTCAAGCGGCCAAATTCAAGCGGCAAAAATGCGTTAACGGCCTCTCAACAACGTCCATCAAACCTGTGCAACCACCACTGCTTCACCCGCCGTCGTCAAGTTGACGAGGAGTCATTCTTGGCAGCTCGCCGCCGCGCCAGCTCTGCCTGCAGCTGGTCGAGCGAGACGCCCGTCAGCTTGTCTGCGCTGCCGCTTGTGCCATCCTGCTGTTGCCGCTGCTGCTGCTGTGGCTCCTGTGCCTCCGCTGACTTGCCCCACGCCAGCTCCGCCGACTGAGCCCGCTTGGAGTCGATGTCGGGGTCTGCCTCTGAACTGTCCTGGCTGCTGGATGCAGGAGCGATCCTCTTTGTCATCGTTGTGCCCATATCGTCCCAATCCGGCTGCTGCGTGCCGCGGCTGGGCGATGTGAACGATGAGCCCTGCACCCCAGCGTGTATCCATCACTCCATGATGCAAACAGTCTTGTGCGGCAAGGGCAATGAATGCGGAAACACGAACGCCAAGAACACATGACGCTCACCACTGAGCGGAACTCGTTACGGATCTCGTTGATGCCCAGCTCTTCGTCGAAGGTTTTTCGCAGGTCCTGCGACACGGTGGACAGCTCGTCCAGCGTGGGCTTGAACGCCTTCAGCGTGCTGCCTGCCGTCTTGGCTGCCTGCACGTTTTGAGCAAAGCACACTTGAAGGTGGAGGCAGACTCGTGCAGGCGGCATGCTGATGCAGGATGAAATACAACACGAATCAGTGCTGGGCCGAGTCTCAGAGGGACATCGTGCTGCTGACCTGTGCCAGACCCTGCGGCCCAAAGATGACTAGCGCCACCAGCCCAACGAGCACCGCTTCCGGCGCGCCCACGCCAAAGAATGATGCCTGTATCTGCGGCGCAGTACGTCGAAAGACGATTAGCCGTCCGTGCTACGGGAGCGCTTGTCCTGCAGAACGGCTGCGCAGCCTCAGCACTATCGTGCATGAATCGGGCAGGACAAAGCGCACACCTGCAGTCCGCTGTTCTGCCGTCGCAGCTGGACTTGCCTGCCTGCAAAGGCACGATATGTAAGTCAGACCCAGGTTTGGGCAGCAGCAAACGCAATTCAGCGTGCAGATGCACGTACAGCTGACGAAGCTGTGCCGTGCTCACCCAGATGCACGGCAAGCCTGCTGCCCATGTACTCGCTGTGTCGGGACAGCAATGCCAGTGGTCGCATCGCTGTCGGGCTGAGCTGCATGGCAGGCCTTCGTGGGTTCCCCTGCCGGCTCGCCTGTGCATGCCTGCACGCCTGCGGCGCCCTGCGCGCTTGCTGCACCCCGCTGCTGGCAACTGGAAGCAGGCACTGCGCTGACATGCTGTCGACAGCAAGTGCCGGCGCGAGGTGTGTGCTGCAATTGCCAATCTAATCGTTATCTGATACTTGTTCAAGCTAGTGTAAGGTGCAACCAGGGTGGAACAAACAGCTGTTTGGGCATGTGTGTCGCACTAATCCGGATCAAGGGACCGAACAGCGTAAGACTTCAGCGTCACCCTCACATACCCTTTCGCGCGGCCGTGGTTCACATGCATGTTGTGCCGCAAAAGCTGCATGCTGCAGTGAAAACTTACAACGACCATGGCGGCCCTAACGTCACAGCGTCCTCTGGCCGCGATGAATTGCCAGGCACAGCGTCCGCTGCAGGTCCCCAGCTCACTGCACCTGCGGAGGCCCCGCCGTGTTGAGGCTCTGGGCTCGGGGAAGCAGCAGCAGCGCCTGGGCTTCCAACTCGTGCGGTGTTCGGCTGTGGCAGAGAAGCCAGCTTTATCGAATGGAACTCCCCCCGATTTTAAGGCGTGGGAGAGTGTGGTTTCGACCGTCAAGCAGCGGGACGACATTAAGACCATCATGCTGTTCGGCGCCGGCCCGATCGTCATCGGCCAGGTACAGTGATCGTCTTGGCATGGTCTCAGCGATCACCCATTTCGCCACCCGCCGCGGTGCACGTAACTTCAGATCACTGCCTATGGGAACCCTACTTGGGCATTTTGGTGCAGCAGCACGCCTTCGGCGTGGATCTGGGGCCAATTGTGCGCATTCATGTCTGATTCAATCCCAACCAGCCTGACAAAGCGGTCTTTGGCCACGCAGGCTTGCGAGTTTGACTACTCTGGCACCCAGGCGTGCAAGGCGCTCAGGTGGGCTGCCTGCAGGATCACTTCTAAGTTCTGTGTGGCATGCCATGCAAACAGCATGCAAAATGAGCTTCACTGCTGCGGGCAGGGCGGAGGGCTACAAGATCATTCTGATCAACTCCAACCCGGTGCGGTGGCTTTTGGGGTCTTGGCTGAAACCCGTACAGCGTCTCTGCCTGACCTTGCTGCCGAGTTGTGTTCCTGCGTGAGCATGGCATGGGAGGAAATTTGCGCCGTATCCGTTCTCAACAGGCTACTATCATGACGGACCCTGAGACCGCGGACAAAACGTACATTGGGCCGATGACGCCGGAGGTGGTGGCCTCCATCATCGAGAAGGTGCGTGGGTGTTGTCTGCGTCCTGGACTCATTGCAGGTGCTCGCCTCACACCGTGAATGCAGGGTCAATGGGCAGCGTCAACTGAATGAAGGGAAATCTGATTGCAGGAGCGCCCGGATGCGGTGCTGCCAACCATGGGCGGGCAGACCGCACTGAACCTGGCAAAGGCGCTGTCCGAGGTGCGGCTGTTTTCATGAGCGTGGTCAACGAGAAACATGCGCAGTGGCTTGCGCTGTCCTGCGGCACTGAGTTTAGAGTCGATCGGCACAAAGCAAAGCAAAGCAAGGCGCAGCACAGTCAGCAGGACTCATGGACATGCCGCGGAAATATGGCAACCAGAGACTCCGCCACGTCATCGGTGTGCCTGGAAAGTCGGCACAGTCAAGGTCGTCGGTGCACTGCACTTTGATTGGCACATCGAGTTGTGCACTGACAGGCACATTGACAGGGCACGACTATGGGCACAGGACGGCACGCTGGACAAATACTGGGCGCCAAGTTGCCATGTGTCAATGGCAATCGCAAGCGCAAAAACAACATCCCAAAATGTGTATGCACAGGATGGCACGCTGGACAAGTACGGGGTGGAGCTGCTGGGCGCAAAGCTGCCGTCCATCAACCGCGCGGAGGACCGCAACCTGTTCAAGGAGGCCATGGCGCGCATCGGCCTCAAGACGCCGCAGTCAGGCATCGCCAACAACATCGAGGAGGCGCTGAAGGTGGGCACAGGCTTTGGCGCACACAGGGCAGCGGCAGCACTTGGCCAATTGTGTTCTGCGGAGGATGTCCAATGGATTCTAACGACTTGGTTGGAATGAAACATGTGCGTCAGGTCAGCGGAGCCGTGCCACGCAGAGCGTGGGGCAGGTGGATTTGTGGGCCTGCTGCGCATACACGAGGTGGAAGCACCACGAACATGCCTTGCCATTCACAGGTGCACGAGGAGATCGGGCGCTTCCCGCTCATCATTCGGCCAGCCTTCACGCTGGGCGGCACCGGCGGCGGCATCGCCTACAACATGGAGGAGTACCTAGACATCGTGGGCCAGGGCCTCTCCGCCTCCATGACCGACCAGGCACGATCCGCCCGGAGCACTCAATGTCTGTTGCCCCAAAATTAGGCGTTTGCCTAGGCTGAGCCGCATTGCGTGGTTCAAGAGAGGTGACAGGAATGTCAGGGCCTGTCTTGACGCCGGTCCCGTCGCCGCTGCAGGTGCTGTTCTCCAGGGGCCGGGGCATCCACGGCATGTACCATGGATCCAGGGACAGGAGCTGCTGCGAATGGGTTTTCGAACCTCGAACCTTGCATTCCTTTTGCAGGTGCTGATCGAGATGTCGCTGCTGGGGTGGAAGGAGTTCGAGCTGGAGGTGATGCGCGACATGGCGGACAACGTCGTCATCATCTGTTCCATCGAGAATGTCGACCCCATGGGCGTCCACACCGGCGACTCCATCACCATCGCGCCCGCGCAGGTGGGCCGCGTGAGCTGATGCGCTCAAGTTCCGCCATGGCTTTTGGCACGGCAACCTGTGTCAGCTTTGGATAGGCGTGCAACTAGAGCTGGGCAGGCCTCTGCCCTTGACAGACACGCAGCAAGGCTGGCACTTTGACGTGCCAGCCTAGTGGTGTGGTTGCAAGGGCTGAGGTCTGCACTGTTGTGGGTGTAGATATGCCTGGAACGCTGGGTCGTCAGCAAGTGTACTGCAGCCATTGGGCAGGCAGGAACTGTCAGGAAGCAGAGCAGAGCAGAGCACGCCAATCCTGCCATCGCAGCGTCTAGAGGCAGATTTGGACATTCTGACAGTACATTGCAAGCCTTTTGGGCAAAGGTCACCGCGTTGCACATGGTGCAGACGCTGACGGACAAGGAGTACCAGCGCCTGCGCGACGCGGCGGTGGCCATCATCCGGGAGATGGGCGTCGAGTGCGGCGGCTCAAATGTGCAGATGGGCATCAACCCGGAGGATGGTGAGGTTTCGCTGTAGCTCAATGGACATCCTGTGGATGCAGGGCAGTGCTGTGGCACAAAGTGGTCCCTTGGCGGGACCAGAGCCTGCACCGAATGACTGTGGTCGCCGTGCCCAGCAGCTCCAGGCAGGTGCAGCGCAAGCCCGGCAGAGCTGCACGAACCATGGACATCACAAACGCCACCATCGCCTGCCGCAGGCGAGATGATGATCATCGAGATGAACCCGCGGGTTTCGCGGTCGAGCGCGCTGGCGTCCAAGGCGACGGGTTTCCCCATCGCCAAGATCGCCGCCAAGCTGGCCATGGGCAAGACGCTGGACATGATCCCCAACGACATCACCTCCAAGACGCCCGCCTCCTTCGAACCCAGCATTGACTACGTCGTCACCAAGGCACGTCATGGAGGATGCTATCAGAGATCATTACTTGATTGTCACGTTTGACCACTTGAAACGTGAATGCTGCACTGGAGTCACTGGGCGCAACATGCTCTGCTTGTTGGCTGCACGGTGGGTCTGGTGCATCATGGCCACATCCAGTGTGCAGCCTTCTGACAAGCCAGCGATCTTCTGCCTGCAGATCCCGCGCTTCGCCTTTGAGAAGTTCCCGGGCGCAAAGGCGGAGCTGTCGACGCAGATGAAGTCCGTCGGCGAGGCCATGGCCATCGGCCGCACCTTCCAGGTGCTGCTGCCAACTTGAGAGACTCCCAAGTGAGGGACAAGTGGGGGCAGCCTCTGACGGTGCTCATCCTGGCACAGCCTTTCTTGCACCACGGCTCATGTGCAACTCGCAGCAGCCGAGCATGCCTCTCGTGTGCACCACACCAGAAGACGTGCCAGCACGCGCTGCGCAGCCTGAGGGCAGGATGCGAGCTGAGCAACATATGAGCAAGTAAATCGAACCGCATCTCAAAACTCACTTTCACATGCAACAGGAGTCGTTCCAGAAAGCACTGCGCAGCCTGGAGACAGGGTGCGACGGCTGGTCGCTGCCCAAGAAGTGGAAGCGACTCGACACCCAGAAGACGATCTACAACCTGCGCGTGCCCAACCCCGAGCGCATGCTCGTCATCAAGCAGGTCAAGCATCTTTCGTTCACCTCCTCCTACATGTAGTAGAACCACTGTGTTGCCGTGATGGCTGGAGTACGCACGTGATTGGGCTGCAGGCCACCGGACAGTTCGCAATCAGTGCAGCTTGTTTGCAGACAATTGGCGTCATAAGACAGAGCGGAAAGGGCCATCTGCAGAGCCATATTGCACTTTTTTGTCGCCGCGCGGGCTTTGTGAGGACTGCATAATGCAAATGGACATTCAGGCTTGCACGCCAGGATTGCTCCCTTCCGAGGCAATGACCTGTGAAGTTCTGCCCACGAACTGAGATTCCATTGGTGCGCAGGCGTTTGAGGACGTCATGACGCAGCCAGACATCCATGGATGACCTGTATCGAAGGATTTGCAATGTGACGTGTTCACAATTGCTGAACCGACAATCCTCCAATTGGCGAGCAGGCGTTTGAGGACGGCATGATGCAGGCGGACACCTGGGAGTGTATATGCCAGACCGGCCGCTTTCTGATGCAGTCACATCTGTCACTGCTGACAGATGTCACTGCATGTAATGCTGACTGACCATCGGTGCGCAGGCGTTTGAGGACGGCATGACGCAGGCGGACATCCGGGAGTACACACAGATGGACCCCTGGTTCATCGAGCAGCTGTGGGAGCTGCACCAGGCGGAGACCTGGCTGCGCACCAAGTCGCTGCCCGACCTGACCGCCGACGAGCTGCTGCACCTCAAGCAGCGCGGCTTCTCCGACGTCCAGATTGGCCGCTTCACCTGTGCGTCCCAGAAAGTTTAGGTTTAGGATTTCGTCGAGATGTTGCACATTCAATCGGCCGCGCCCGCTGTGCATCGCCTCGTCCCATTCAGCGACACGATGCACGGGGCTGCGGGGAGCTGAAAGGCACCTGCGAGTGTCACGGCTGTTGGGACCTCTCAGTCTGCTGTGCGGGAGTTGGTGACCAACGACATGAAACCTGCACTGGACGTCGCAGCGTGGCGCCGTGGAGGTGTTGCGGAAGGGCTTGGCGTGACGCTTCCAAAACTTGATCACTCACATGCTCGGACCATCTTCTGCTGCAGCGACGGCGCCGCTGGAGGTGCAGGCATGGAGGAAGAGGCTGGGCGCAACCCTGTCGTGCCTGTCGTCTGAAACATTCGTATCTACTGCTGCAGCCGCGGCGCCGCTGGAAGTACGGGCGCGGCGGAAGGAGCTGGGCGTGGAGCCGAGCATGAAGCGGGTGGACACCTGCGCTGCGGAGTTCGAGGCGGCCACCCCCTACATGTACTCCAGCTACGACGGCTCCTGCGAGTGCGAGCCCACCACCGAGCGCAAGGTGGGTGTTCCACAGGTTTTCACTGAAAGTTTTGGTGACTACTGTGCTGTGCCGCACCGGTGCATCCTGCCGCCCTGTGCGCCTCTGAGCTGACCTCTTGGCATGCGCCGCTGTCAATCGCTTGGCGCAGGCTCTCGACCAGCTGGTGGAGTGAACAAGACGAACACAAATAGACTTCAGGGCTGGAGCCTCCACTGGGCATTGAGTGACGATCCCATCGTTTCGCGCGCAGGTGCTCATCCTGGGCGCGGGCCCCAACCGCATTGGGCAGGGCATCGAGTTCGACTACTGCTGCTGCCATGCATCCTTCGCCCTCAGGTGCCCGCCCGTTTTGAACATCCCGCGGCGCATGGCCACAACTGTCCTGCGACTTGCGGCTGACGGCCTCACAGCAACCCATAAACTGAGAAGCCTGTCAAACAGAACCACACTCTAATCTATTTATGGTCATATTGTTCTCCCTCGTACCTGCACAGTCATGTGGTGTAGCAACCATGCACGTCCTCGCACAGGGACGCGGGCTTCGAGACGATCATGCTGAACTGCAACCCGGAGACGGTGTCCACCGACTACGATACCAGCAGCCGGCTGTACTTTGAGCCGTTGACGGTGCGCTCAGTTTGCAAAGCAGCCTCTTCTGTGGCACTGAAACCCACGACTACCTGCCGAGCAGTCCGACCCTGGCATTGCCGTTTATCCAGATGCTGCAACTCTCGAAAATCCATCATCATGTCGAAAATCCATGTCGAAAATGTCGAAAATGTCGAAAATCCATCATCATCATCATCATCATTATAAGATGTGTTCATGATGCAGGTGGAGGATGTGCTCAACGTCATTGAGAAGGAGCGGCCGGAGGGCATCATCGTGCAGTTCGGCGGCCAAACGCCGCTGTCCATCGCCAAGCCGCTCGCGGAGGCGCTCGCCAAGAACCCCATCCCGGCGGCGTCAGGTGCGCCGCGCCTTGTGAACGTCGAATGTCCATATCCTTCCTGTTCTCTCACGCAGCTGTCCATTGCTAAGCCGCTTGCGGAGGCGCTCGAAAACTCCATCCCGGCGGCGTCAGGTGCGGCCTTGTTTGTTTGTCACCAAGCCGCTTGCGGAGGCGCTGAACCCCATCCCGGTTGTGTCAGATGCGCCTTGCCAACCCCCTTCCCCACTGCTTTCACGCCTTTTGCGCGGCATTTCGACACGGCTGCGCAGCCCCTGTCCTGATTCTGCCTTTCATCCCAGCCTGATTCATTCTCCAGCATGCTTGTCAGGACACTCTAAGACGCTAACATGTGTGCGGGGCATCCCACATCTGAAGACCATTCACGAATCATTTGGCTGTCTTTGGCTGAATGTTCGCTTGCAATGTCGCAGGCATCGGCAACACGCAGATCTGGGGCACGCAGCCGGACTCGATCGACGAGGCGGAGGACCGCGATCGGTGGATGGCATGCCTGGAGCGGCTGAACATCAAGCAGCCGCCCGGCGCAATGGTCACCACCGAGGAGGGCGCCATCTCCACCGCCGCCAAGCTGGGCTACCCGGTGCAGCCCAAATCACGCAGCTATTGCAACTTGCAACCAAGTTGTTGATATCGCCGAACTTGAAGGCTGGCGCATCTCCTCCAATGCCGCCAAGCTGGGCTACCCGGTGTGTTATGGAGTCTTGCGCATTTTGTGTCTGGGTGGTCACTTGAACCCCTCCTCGATCATGAGTGCAGCGCGCCGCCTACGCTCGGGCTCTGAGACTGCATTCATGTCGGACTGATATGTGGTCAGCACACCGTGTCCAAGGCTTCTCAAGCCGGCCCAATTTGCAGCAAGCGTGTAACCTTGCAGCAGTGACAGATGCTTTGCTAAGACCCGCAACTCTGCATAATCAAATCGTCTCTGTGCGCTTGGACGGAGCGGTTGTTGATAGACTTTGATTGCTTCCACAGGTCATGGTGCGGCCGTCATATGTGCTGGGCGGGCGCGCCATGGAGATCGTGTACTCCGACAAGGACCTGCACCGCTACATCAACACGGCGGTGGAGGTGCGCTCCTGGCACGCCAGTTGTCTCTGGCGCCTCGCGCCAGTCTTTGGGGAGACTGGCCAGACCCGTTGCGCTCGTGCCAGAGTTGCCACACAAGGGTGGCTGACCCCGGCTGTAGCTGCTGTGCACGCATTACACCTCACCTCCTAGTGACGGACAGCAAGGGCCCCAAGATGAGCTCTCATCATGGTAGCAGAGCGTGCAGGCTCGTCTTGATCCGCACAGTATCCCGTTTCGACTTCCCTGTCGACTGCCTTACTGCAGGTGGACTCAGAGCGCCCGGTGCTGGTAGACAAGTACCTGGACCGCGCAGGTGAAATTTCTTGTTCAGCATCTGCCTTCCCATCGATGGATCTCCATGGTGCCTCCTCCCAATTATTATTAGATCAGAATCAACTATGGATACCACTGCACGTTGTGTTGCGAAACAGATGAGCTGGATGTGGACGCGCTGTGCGACAAGGAGGGCAACGTCGTCATCGCCGGCATCATGCAGCATATCGAGCAGGTGTGTACGCTACCTCACTTGCTCCGCGCTGTCCAACTTCCGTAAAAAGTACAGAGCATGTGCCAATCTCTGAATGCAGCAGTATATACAGCACTGCGCAATGCACAGCACTTCAGGACGGCTTGCCATTCACTCTCAAGCTTGCAGGTTCAGGGAGCGCTGAACGCTCTTTGGCCGCTGTGCGCGCAGGCGGGCGTGCACTCGGGCGACTCGGCGTGCGTCATCCCGGCGCAGACGGTGTCGGAGGAGAGCCTGGCCACCATCCGGGAGTGGACGCCCAAGCTGGCCAAGGATCTCAAAGTCATCGGCCTCATCAACATCCAGTACTGCGTGCAGGACAACCAGGTGGGCTGCCCTGCTGGCTGTCAATCCCAAGGCCAGTCCTGCACCTTTGCTGCCTTCATTCGCAGACTTTCGTCTGATGTTTTGCGGCGCACTGCCCTGCGCTACATGGCCTGGAGATACCCTGCCTTCTGCCAGCACCATTTGCAGTTGCCCTATCTTCTGCCAGCACCATCTTGTCGAAGACGTACGCCTTCCAACAGCTGCTATGCGAGCATGCTCCTCAACAGCACGGCACCCCTCCATCCACCGCCTTGTGTCGGCTTGGTCATGCATTGCAATGCCGATGCCAGGTGTACATCATCGAGGCGAACCCGCGGGCGTCGCGGACGGTGCCCTTCGTGGCGAAGGCGGTGGGCCACCCCATTGTCAAGTACGCCAGCCTCATCATGGCGGGCGCCACGCTGCCGGAGATTGGTCTCACGGAGGAGCCGACGCTCAACCACGTCGCCGTCAAGGAGGCGGTCCTGCCCTTCGACAAGTTCCCAGGTGGCTCTTGCCTTGTCTTGTTTTGTCCTGTTTCGCTGTCTGCATGCTGTGTCTTTGAGCGTGCCTGAGGCTGGTCGGTTTCGACAATGTTTGCAGTGCTCTGTGATGCTTGCTTTGCAGCTGCACTGGGTGATGCTTGCTTTGGAGCTGCTCTTTGGGTATCAACACCTCATCAAGCACCTGTCTGCGGCACTCGTTGCCACATTGCTGTTGACGCACATGCCGTTTGACGCACACGCTGACTATCGGCGCTCAACTCAATGCGCAGGCGCAGACACGCTACTGGGGCCGGAGATGCGGTCGACGGGCGAGGTCATGGGCATCGACCGGGACTTCAGCAGCGCCTATGCCAAGGTGGGCTTCTTAGAGATTAGGGTTCCCAGTGCAGCACGCAACATCGATGGCTTCAGCTGTGCTGGACTCGCTTCGCCTGCCTTGCGTCATTCAAGTTTGCCTTTCAGCCTCGGCCGCCATGCCGGTGTCGCATGCACACGTCAATGGTGGAGCCTGTGACATTGCAACACCTTGCGGCGATGCGCAGGCGGCGATGGCGGCGGGGCAGCGGCTGCCGACGAGCGGCAAAGTGTTCATCACGATGACCGACCCAACAAAGGCCGACATCGTGCCCATCGCCAAGATGCTCTCCGAGCTCGGCTTTGGCATCCTCGCCACCCAGGTGCGGCAGTCTATGTTTTTTGCATTCTGCACACACACTCTCACATGGATTTCTGAGCCCATGGTCAGCTGAGCTGGCACACTGACTCATGGCTCCTGGGCAATGTTGTTGCCCGGGGGCACTTGGCCAGGGCTACTCTGATGACGAAGCAGGGCGACAGATGCTTCATCCCTCGAGTGCTCCATGCAGGGTACAGCAGCGGCGCTGGAGGAGGGCGGTGTGAAGTGCGAGCGGGTGCTGAAGATCCAGGAGGGGCGGCCCAACGCCAGCGACCTGCTGAAGAACGGCGACATTGCCATGATGCTGCTGACCACGAAGGGTGCGCCGCAACCCTGCCCTGACATAGTGCTCACACCCTGCCTTCCTGACGGAATCCTTTGCACAGCTGTGCTGCACACCACCACTTGCCAGGTCCGCCGCAATGTGCTGTATGCAACCACGCTGTGTGTGGGCGTCCAACCCCAGGATCTCACTTGGATCATGACTTTTTGAGCACTGAACCCTTTCTGGAACAGGTGACGAGCCGGACGTGCGGGACGGCAAGGACCTGCGGCGGCTGGCGCTGGCGCTTAAGGTGCCCATCATCACTACGGTGGCGGGCGCGCGAGCGACTGCGCTCGCCATCAAGGGCCTCCGCGACAAGCCGCTCCAGCACGTGAGCACAGCGCGCCTCCTATCGTATATTCATTCTGTTGCAGAGCCTACCACCGCCTGCTTTCCTTGGCAGCCGTCTCAGTTCACACCGTCCCTTACATGCTTTGCCTTGTACGCAAGCCAACTCAGCACAGCCTTGCAACTCCGCAGAGGCTTGCATCCGAGCAACTCGCAATGACTTCTGGTAGAACATCTGGCTGACGCGCATCCTTTCCTGGCCCCGCAGATCCCGCTGCAGGACTACTTTCCGTCGTGAGGTTTTTCGCCTCTTGCGCTCTCGTGACCATCTTCCTGAGCTGGGATCCATGCCTGCTGCATATTGCTCCCGAAATGCCAAGCGCGACTGCGCCAAGAGCTGCGGCGCATGCATCCCTGCAGAACTGTGCTTTCATTAGTACGCTCTGCACAAAGGGGATTACTCCCTAAACCTCCAGCTGCATCTCGTGCCTTAGGTACGTTTCAAGGCAGGCAGCCTTGGCAGAGGAGGTGACGGCGCCAAAAGAGCCGCCGCCGCTGGCGCCAGTCGTCTGATGCAAAACTTCAGGTGTGCTGGGTGCAAAATGGTGGGGGCCGCAAGGTGACTGCTTGCGTGCCTGCTGGTCACCACGCATGCCACAGCAACGGCCGTGATCGTGTGTCGCACCGTGCTCATGAGGTGTCCTGGCGTGCTGCAGGGTGACGTTGGGGAGACTGGGATTGCGTCTGGCGCTGCGGGAGGAGGAGACACTGGCATGACGTGGGCGTCTAATGTCGGCAGCGGCGGCCAGCTTGCGGTTGTTAGGGAGTGAGTTGGCCCCCTAGATGTAGTACTCTGGCGGCAAGTGCCGCAGTTAGCATTGCCAAGCGGCAAAGTCCTACCCAATATCAAATGTCTGCAACGCTGTGTGGGTGCGGACACACGTCAGATCTCTCCCCATGAATCACGTCAGCCCCAGGCCAAGAAAATCTGTTCATAGTCCGACTCGGCATTTCCGCACTTCCAAAACACTGCTGAATAGTCCTGTGCCCGATCATCAATTCTTGAGGCTGATCCAATCAGCACTTGCCAATGATTGCCGCCGGGCTTGCTCAGGGATCGAGAGCTGCGTCGTGCGTGCGGCTTCTCCGACCAGCACAGCCTTGCCGTCGGCAGCCCCACCTGCGGCCGGCCAGCACAGTCACGCAGGCAGTTCTCAGCATCCCAAAATCAGACCCCAGGTCTCAGCTGCCACCAGCGCTGTACGTCAATGGCCAATTCGTGCCGCTGACGCCAGCTCAGGAGCAGCCCAGTCAGCCTGTTCACAGTCCAGTGCCCGCACTCCGCGACGCCATGTCCGGTCTGTGGCGGCGATACACGCAAGCACTCAGCGATCGCCCCGTGCTGACCAAGGTATGCTGGACACCGTCAACATCCGTGTGCTCCCCTCAACTGCCACCACCATGCACCATCGAAACTGACGACTGGTCAAACAAAGCCTGTGTCCTGCACGCCTGCATCAGCTGAACGAGCCTCTTTCCCATAATACTGAATCGGATTTGGAATGCTGAACCCCGCTCTTGCCTCCTCAAGTTGAAACACACGCTGCAGTGGACGCCGCCGCAGGTGCTCACATGCGCAGTCGGCCAGGCGATCGGCGACGTCATCGCTCAGGCAGCAACATCGCAGGGCTTTGCCGCGGTCGGTTTCAACCTGCATCGCAGCGTCGTGCTGTGCTCCTTCGCCGCGCTCGTCGGCGGCCCCACGGGCCACTACTGGAACCGCGCCCTGGAATCGCGCGTCTGCCGCCCCCAGCCGACCAGCAACAGGGCGGTCTTCGGCAAGCTGGCCCTTGACCAGGTGAGCTGAAGTGCTGCCTGTGTGATTACACGTACAAATGTGTCCACCTGCTGTAGGCACAAAGATGTCACCAATTTACTGCATCAGGTCTCGATTCGTTGGCGTGTCCAGTCCAATCGTGTGCCGCCGCCGCCGCTGCGCAGGTGTTTATGGCTCCCGTGGTGAACTGCGTGTTCCTGTCGTACATGCACTTCGCCATGCACGGCGGCACCGTCACCTCCCTGGCTCCATATGTCGCGGTGAGACATGTTCCTGCAGACATCGCTCTCGTCATCCATGACCCGGACGATCATTACTGCGCGAGGCATTGCACTATGTGCAATCTTGCCATGCTGACCTGCACATCCACAGCCATCTGACCTCCACAACTGCTCACTGCGTCACGTTATAGTTATCGAACTGCAGATGACGCTTCCAAGCCTGCTGGCTGCCAACTGGAAGGTGTGGCCGGCAGCGAACGTGGTGTCCTTCAAGTTCATCCCCCAGGATCTGCGCGCGCTGTACGGAAACGTGCTCGGCATCGCTTGGGTACGCTGTCGCTGTGTTCACCCCCTGATGCTGTCAGGCTTTCACATCCGCAGCCCACAACTCGACCCTTCCATCTTCCATGCGGAATCCAGCACTGTCGCATGCAAGTGGGTCCGTTGTCCTTCCATTCACGCTCTACTTGCTTCTGCCGCAGGGCACGTACGTCAGCCTGCTCAGCGTCGGGTCGATGGCTTGACGGCCCACGCAGTCAACAGACGTCCTGCCGTCATATGGGACAGAAAGGAACGGCGAGATCCGCATCACCGAATTCAATCGACAGAAGCGGCGTCGCTGCGTGAGGCACCTTTAGTAAGTCGACCGACCGGCGCGTTTCCAGAGAGCGCCCGCTATAAGAAAAGGCAGCATGTGTGGCTTTCGTTTGTTTGAGATATTAGAAACGTCAGGGTGTGCAGCGGACCCAATCGGCATTGTTTTTGAAACCCCAAACCCTGGCTGAGCTTGCTTGAGCAAGGCTCTGCACTTGATGAACCAGCTGGGCGCTGCTAGTTGGTGTCAATTTTGTTCGGTGACACGTCGTCGTTTTGGATGGTGGCGAGCTTGCGCTTGTGCAGAGGTGCATAACTGGCTTCGAATTGTTTGACTAATAAGGCAGGAACGGTGACACATGCCATTCCCTTGTGATGTATGGCGTGAGCAGGCAGGCATGTTGAAAGGGAGGTACCCATTGATGGAGCTTTTAATCAACTAACAATACATGCACGCAGCACACGAACTGCATTTCATGTCTTGCCACTCAATACATTACTGGCGGCCCCGTCCGCATCAGTCATCAGCATATCGAGCACAGCCCTGCACACACTAGCACAATGTTACATTACAGGTTGCTGTTGCAGACCCCAAACATTCAGGCAGTGGCAGCTCTCGTGCAACTCTCACCAGTGCGCTGCATGGCTGCTTGTGAGGTATGCGGTGTTTGCAGGATCCTGCAAGCAGGATGCCACGAGTAAAACTACTGCATCTGCTGGGAATCTACTCGGACCGCATACTGAGGGCGCGATCGATTGAGCCCACCACACCTGAGCGGCGGTTGCCACGCCGATAAGGAGGCTCTGCGCGATGCGGCATGCCACCAGTGTTGGCAACAACCGCAGTTCAACTTGATCGAGCTCCATCTCAGATCTATAGCCCGCCTGTAGGCAAGAAAACAGCCAACTGACAAGGCCGCAACAGCGGACGTTGACCGTCTCAGTGCTCTGCACCTTTGCGTCATGCAGGCAAACTTCGTTGAAACCCAAACCAGGCCGCTGTACAAGGCGATGCCGCTCTCCGAAAAGTTGTCGACACCGCAGTAGGTCCTCACCAGCAGCGCAGCGGCTGCCTCTAGGGGCTGTCCATCCACGGTAAGCTCCATGGCATAGCAGAGCGCTACGGCAACCTGCATGGCGCCACAGAGATGATTGAGCTGATGAAAAAACAGCACTGCGTGACATCACAGTCCAGCATGTTGCGCGGCATATCGCAGGTTTGAGAACAGCATGCCAACCTACCTCCGCCACAAGCCATGTGTAGCTGCAGTCACCCCAGTCAATCAAGCCAGTTACAGCATCGCCCTCCACCTGCAGTGCACAGCCTGTTGTCAGCGCAGATATGCAGAGTCGAGTTTCCGATCATGCTGGCATGTGAATCTGGCGGCCCGCCGCCAACAAGGAATCCCGGATGCGCAGCGTCGCAGGCATAGACTGGCGGCAATACACTTGTGCAGCATCTCACTGAATGCGTCGCATCAGGGGTGATTGGCTTCAATCCTCCCTACTCGCACCAGGATGTTGTCCTCGTTGCCATCGCCATGGAGCCAGCCCCGCCGTAGTGTGGTCGCTGCCGGCTCCACAATAATTTCGTGCTGCCTCTGTACCCACTCAAGGGTGGCCCTGCGGTAACAGGACAGCATCAGCTCCGGAAACTTGCATATCCAGCCCAAGCTGGAGGGCAGCACCAGCGGGCAGAACACTTGATTATGTGAAATAGGTACAGGGCGTCTTGGACGGCATAACATACAGCACAGCGCCCACCGCTGGTTGGCGTCCGCCTGCCCCGGCAGCAGCTCGGCGAGTGTGGCCGCCGCAGAGCGGAGGTCCCACAGGCCCGGGGGCCTGGCCTCCTCACTGGCCGGCGGGCTGAAGGTGCTGAGCGCGGCGTCTGTTCGCTCCAGAAAGGCGCCGATGTTGCGGAAAAGCTGCGGCGACTGCACACACAAAAACCAGCTCAATTCGACGTGTTGCATCGCTGAGGTGTCGCTGAGTGGAGCGAGTACCTCCATGCATCATGCAGGCAAACAGTCGCGTTGCTTTGAAACGCACCCGTGGCGACTTCGACAGCAGGCTGCCCGGCAGGTAGGTCAGCAGGCGAACGGCATGCGGCGCAGTCTGTCGGGCGTCCGCAAGCGGCAAGTCGGCAAACGCGGTGTAGGCGCCGTCAATCGCTGGGCACGGCGCCGGCACCGGCAGGCTGGATCGCGCCAGATGCTGTAGTACAAGGTTCTGAACCTGGAGTTGAGAGTCACAATGTTGCCAAGCAGTACCAGGCAGTACCGCAGCGTCTTGGTCATGCTGCATGCACGACTGTGCGCCAGACTGTAAAAAGCACTGTGCTATGACGGTTGCGCCAAGTGCATGCAGATGGGCAAGCACAGCAGGTGTCAGTCTGACCTCTATGTTTCCCCGTTTTGCCGAGTCCAGGTGATTGTGGACCTTGAGCACGAAGTCTTGAGCGGTTCCGCGGCTGCCGGCCTGCGCCGTCCGGCGCACCAGCCAGTTCCGGTCGTTAAAGCTGTCCAGCTCGCATCGCACGGTGGGACTGAAATCGAAATGGAGCTGCACAAGCGCTGCAGGATCTGGGACCACCGGCCTGCAACTCTGCTGGCCGAGCATGCGAAATGCGTTGCCGCCGCCACCCGCCGCGTCCTTCCGTCCGTCTGCGGCGTGCAGGCTGCCAGACAGATATTCTGGCGCCTGCAACCACAGGCGAGCAGACAGCACCTGGAGCAAACTTGAGCATGCAAACAGGGTTCTGGAGCCTTGCAAAATGGCAAGCAGCATCCTCCGAAGAGCAATTTGCCATCCCTGTAGTAGAGGGCAGCTGCATGCCCTCATGCTGCTGCGCTGGCTCACATTTGCCATTCTGCGAGTAGTGAAACGAGCATCACGTTCTCCAGCATAGTACAGAGGCGTGGCAGCCATGCCTCGCTGCTACTACGAGGTGCTGAGCATCCCTCAGAGTGCAGATGAGGCTGCCATCAAGAAGGCCTACCGCGTGCAGGCGCTGCAGTGGCACCCAGGTGGGTCATGGAGTGCTACAAACAGCGCTCTCGAAGCTTACACGCTGGTGCATGACTTGCCATGACAGCAGGGTCTGCAGGCGTCATGCGCCGCATCGCGGCAAATGCGCGCATGCACCATGCCATGACGAGAAGAGGCAAGGCCACTCAGTGTTGACTCGCTTTGTTGCACTGGCTGCAGACAAGAACCAGCACCGCTTGGAGGAGGCGGACGAGCGCTTCAAGGAGATATGCAATGCCTACGAGGTCCTGTCGGACCAGCATGAGCGCGCCTGGTGCGTGCCGCCGCCACTCCCGATTGCGAATTCCCTTTCAGACTTGCATAAGCCCCTGCAATGCCGCACTGTCCATCCATTCCCATCAGCAACGTCACAGTGGCTGTCCGCTGGTTCCAAAGAACACAACAGCGAGCCGCACGGCGCGTCAGCCAGCTCATGCTCCGCAGTCCACAGGAGCATGCTCACCATCACTGCACCCTGCCGCCGCAGGTATGACAGCCACCGGGACGCCATCCTGCGGGCGGACACGCATCAGGCGGGCTCGTGGGGCTTCTCCGGCGGCTCGGCGCGGCCGACGGACGAGGAGGACCTGTTCTCCTACTTCTCCGCGCGCTGCTACTCCGGCTACGGCGACGACGTCAAGGTGAGCACAGCGTTCGGGATGTTCTAGAATACTTTGGGCACAGAAACTGTTGCTCAAGCACAGCTTTGTTGCTTTGCCGCGCGCTACTACTCTGGGCACGGAGACGTCACAAAGGCGCCGCTGACGAGGGTCTTATAGACTTGCTGGAGGACCTTGCTGACAGGTTGAGGTGCACAGCGTGAGGAGGCGTGAGGAGGGTTGGTCTGCGGCCGCCATGGGCTGCTGCCAGGGGTCGGCAGCACACTGCCGCCACGAGATACCTGCAGTGGAGCATGAGAGTTCATGACGCGATCGGGCTGTGTTGCAGGGCTTTTACGCGGTGTACGACACACTGTTCGAGAAGCTGGTGCAGCAGGAGGTGCGGGCGGGGGGGCGACGCGACGATGCCGCCGCCCGCGAGTCCGCCGGCGCCGCGCCCCGCTTCGGTGCGCTGAGTAGTTAATCAGTGAAAGTATAACAAATCTGGCGGATCCACTGCATGAACGCGCCGCATTTCTGCTGAAGTACCAAGGCAGCTGGTGGATTGCGGTGCGCTGCACAATGCATGGTGCCTCCTAGATCACAAGCTGGTGTACTGCGCTGCGCTGCTTGCGTAGAAGCGCCGCGTGCCTGCTGAAGGTTCGGCAGCCGCTGCAATGGGCGGCGGCGCGCCAATGCTGCGCATTGTACTTGCAGCTAGATACTGCACGGCAGCCTGAAGGCCTCCCGCATTGCCTGGCCGGTCCTGATGGTGCGCGGGCCCCTGGCAGCAAACGCAAACACCGCTGTACGCGTGCGTGCAGGGCAATCGGAGGCGGCGTGGGCGCAGGTTGCCGCATTTTACGACCACTTTCTGAGCTTCGCCACGCTGAAGGACTTTGCATGGTCGGACGAGCACAACCCAGCCGCTGCGCCCAACCGCAAGGTGCGCATTGTTGCAGTTGCGTCAGCTTTGCCGCAGGTCCCTGCGCAGCGTGCATGCTGTACTGCACACGCACAGCCCGGCCGCTGAGTGTACTTCCACAGTGCTGACACACAGTACCAACACAATTCGCATGACGCAGGTGCGGGGGCTGATCGAGGAGGAGAACCACAGTACAACAAGCACACACTTGCTGAGTACACAACCATGTGTGAAATGATACAATTAATCCCGCAGGTGCGGCGGCTGATCGAGGAAGAGAATCAGAAGCGGCGAAAGGCGCTGCGGCGGCACTACAACGAGACCGTCCGCGAGTTGGCCGCCTTTGTGCGCAAGCGCGACAAGCGCGTCCTCGCCCACAATGTGAGATCAGCCGAGCTGTCCTTGGGGGGCACCTCCCGGCACTCCTGGCTTCATGTGGAATATGCCCCTTGATTGAAGTCAGACTTGCACTCACGCACACGTACTGCGTGCGTGCGTGCGGCGCTCAGCCAGCGCCAGACCTTTGCAGGACCTAATGGCGGGAGGATTCCCAGTCTGCACGTCATGTGTTAGCCAGCTGGAGAAGCAAACGGCAAGTTGGTGGTCTCGAAGCAAGGTCGCTCACAGGACGCTCATGTTTGCACATGGTTGCCCGTGGCAACAGGCGGAGGAGGCGGCAAAGCGCGTGGCGCGGGAGGAGGCGATCGAGAAGCAGCGGGCAGCGGACAAGGCGGCGCGCGCGGCGGCGGCGGCGGAATACCGCGAGGCCGACTGGATCACCGCCTCCGAGCAGCCCGCCAGCAGCGAGGAGGATTCGGAGGAGGAAGAACAGGTGGAATCAGCTTGCGAATGACGTCCATTTGTATGTATCCAATCCAAAAAGCGGCTCTCCAAAAGTCTGGCTGTGGCAGCAGTACCACGAGGCCGACTGGTTCACCGCCTCTGAGCAGCCCGCCAGCAGCGAAGCGGATTCGGAGGAGGAGAACAGGTGAGAACGCTGTTTATTCGTATCGAATTTAAAAACAGAGGTTTTCAAGTCTGGCGGCGGCATAGTAGTGTGAGGCCGAATGGATCGCCGCCTCCGAGCAGCCCGCCAGCAGCGAGGAGTCCTCGGGAGGAGGAGGGATACAAAAACAATGTGGGATTGCAACACAATCGGAATCGGTTTGCAACATCTGAGAAAATATCAAGGGTGCAATGTGTAGCATTCAAATGCAAATGATATTGCGAGGTCGGCGGGATCCTGCTTCGGAAAATCCCGCCAGCAGCGAGGAGTCCTTGGAGGAGTAGCAGGTGACAGTCAAACATAATTTCATTCGATCCTCGAGCAACCGTTGTTGAAAGGCTGGCGAGGTCCATGCCCGAGCAGCCGCCATCAGCATGACGGTAGCCCGCTGGCGGTGCTGTAGAGCATGTGTTGTTCTTGTATGAGCAGTAAGGCAGAGGGCCTGGGATGTGCCGTGAAACTCAAGTATGTCTGTGTGCAGGTGCACTGGCAGTGCGTCATCTGCGAAAAGATGTTCCGCAGCGAGAAGGCGCTGGTCAACCACGAGAGGTGCGCCGCCCAAAACCCTATTTCCTACCGCTACCACGCTGTGCACTTGCTATGCCGCACTAGCAGTGGCTGCCAGCCGCACGCCGCAGGCATGCCACCCTCGCCTGTGTGGGCGTCATGCGTCCCAGCCAATGTCCCAATTTGCAAACACACTGCACATCCTGTCTAAATACTGCATCGCTTGCAACTGCAAAGCACATCCTCTTTGCAGGTCCAAAATGCACCTGGAGAAGCTGTTTGAAGGGCGGGAGATGCTGGAGGAAGAGGAGGCGCAACTGGGCGGCATTTAAGGTCTACGACTCGATCTAGCCACTTGAACCCTTGAACACTTTGCGCAGGTCCAAGAAACACCTGGAGAAGCTGGCGGAGGTGCGGCAGATGCTGGAAGAGGAGGAGGCGCAGCTCGGCAGCGATGCCACTGCAGATTGCTCTGCAGAATCGCCACAGCAGCCGGCCGACGGCAACGAGCAGCAGCAGCCCAATGGCGCAGCGGCCACGGACGTAGATGCGGATGCGGGTGCAGATGTGAATGCGGATGCCGCGGCGTCAGAGTCGGAAGAGGACGCTGTGCCCGCCGCGCGGCTGTCGCGGAAGCAGAAGAAGAAGAAGCAGAAGAAGCGGGAGCGGCAGCGGGCGGCGATGTTCGGCGGCGGCGACGCGGCGTTGCCTGCAGGCTCGGAAGATGAGACGGCCAGCAGCGGCGCGGCGGACCAACCGCAAGGACCGCAGCAGTCAGCAGAGGCGGCAGCTGGGTCGGCGGCTGCCGACGGCGCAGGCAGCGCAGCCAGCGATGGCGGCAGCGACGCCGGCGGAGACGTGGACGAGGAGGAAATGCTGGCTTCCATGCTGCGCTCAGCGCACGTGCAGCAGCGGCAGCCGGTGGCAGCAGCAGAGTCTTCGGAAGATGAGGACGCTGCGTCTGACCACGGCGGCGACGCGGCAGGCGTGGCGGCAGGCCCGGCGGCAGACGGCGGCGCAGGTGTGGCGGCTGAGGCGGTGGGCGACGGCGGCGATGACATGCAAAACGGCGCCGCAGCAGCAGCCGAGCCGGAGCTAGAGACGCCTGCGGGGAAGCAGGCAAAGGGTAAGCGGCGGCGGGCCAAGGGTGGTAAAAAGGGCGGCAAGACAAGCGCTGCTGCCGCGCCAGAGCCCGAGGGAAATGTATGTTCCGTATGCAGCCAGCAGTTCGCCAGCAGGACAAAGTTGTTTGCCCACATCTCGTCGTCAGGCCATGCTCGGTTGAAAGTCTGAGATGTGTCTAAGAGTGTAATGACTAAATTTCGACGCGGAAAGGCTGCGGAAAGGCTGAAAGGCCCTCAATTGGTTGAAGGACGAGCTGGCTTGAAACTTGCCGCATGCGCCAAGCCTGGTAGAATGTGGACACTCTGGCAATCATGCCATAAATTCCATTCAGTGTTGTAATTCCAGGCTCATCGATGCTTACACACATGCCTGGGCAAGCACAGCTGAGTAGGCAGGTAGCTAGACTGTGGCGTCGAGTGGCTGACGCCGCTGCGGCAAGGTACGGGAAAATGCCAAAGGATAGAGACTTCAAGTAAAGTGGGACGATGCAGAGCATAGGCGACGAGTAAGCCTGTTATGTGCGTCAAGGGCAGCGCTGTTCAATTTGGGCTACTTCAACTTTGGGCTACTTGCCCGCGGCATAATTCTGCAGCGGCACAAGGCAGAATATGAATGGGGGACAAGGAGATTTGCATCGGTTCGATGAACTCAGGTTTTATTTCGAACGCCTGTGGCCCAACCCGCCTTGATCGTTCTGCAGCTGCTCATCAGCACCCGAATTCAATCCACAGAACCCTGCTTCGCATGAGGACGTTTTCCATCGCCGAGGCGCCAAAACAATGGCAAGGAGCGGAGGCAACAGCAGGATTGAGCACTACGCGGTGTCCGCCTCCAGCATGACATCCTGCGCCACCGGCGGCGGCTGCAGCTCAAACTCCCGCTGCAGCAGCTGCACCAGGTCGCTCATGCGCTGGATGACAAATGTCGGCTTCGTCTCCCCCTGCAGAAGCAAGGGATAACATTATGCTCGGATACTGGCCTGTGGCGAGGGCCCAACAGGGCAGCATGCAGTAGGAAACGTGCGATCAAGCTGCAGAGTACATACGAAATGCACACAGACCTGGAGATCCGCCTCTGAGTAGCGCCCCTCTTCGTCCAGCAGCACCGTCCAGGCGCCGGCCCGATTCCCGCACACGACCTGTGCGTTTAATTTAGAATTGGAGGTGTTTCACGTGTCTGTGATGTTTCACCGGGGTTGCGAGCTTCGCCTCAGTTTGGCAATACGGCGCACACTCTCAGGTAGCACGAGGCTGCAGGCGGCTGCCAAGGAGCGGCGTACGTCAAACTCACGTCGTCTTTGAGGGAGTCGCCGACAAACAGCGCCTCGCTGGCCGGGATGCCCCACTGGGAGCAGATGTGCAGCAGGCTGTCCGGGTGCGGCTTGAAGCGCAGCTTCGGCTCGAAGGCCATGCCGCACTCCCTCCCAAGCGCCGGGCTGAACTCTGCACAGCATGAGAGCTCGTTTCAATCAGCGAGCGAAGACAGCAACATCCAACGGCACAGTGGGCGGTGCAGCAAGCGCGTCTCCCTCACGATTTGGATGCAGAGTCTGCAGGTGATGCAAGTTTATGCATTGGACAGTGAGAGAACAGACCTGGCAGGCTGTGCAGCGAAGTCAGATGCTGGCGGTGCAGAAAGTCCACTGAGGTCTTCACGTTGCGCGTGATCAGACCGCGCGGGATGCGCTGTTCGTCCAGAAACCCGCACAGCTCCACGATGCCCGGCATCAGCTTCATGTCCTTCAGTGCCTGCAGTGCATAAGGGTTCTTGTCCCAAATGGACCGAAACTGAAACATGGACCTGACAGAACCCGCCAGCACCAGCACAGCTCCGCGCCTCTGTCCATGATATTTTAGTTGTGCGACCCTTTCCCAGCTGCGATGTCGGCTCACCTGCTGCTCGATGTCCCAGATCGCAGCATTCGCCTTTGCCTGCGCCTCGGGTTCCATCTTCGCGATCGCCTCCAGAATGTCACCAGTCAGCACGCCGGCGCGGCGGCGCATCAGCGCAAAGTCGATGCACGGAACGGTCAGAGTTCCGTCCTGTAGCGTGCACACGAAGCTTGGTGAGAGCTAAGAGTTGTTGCCGAAGAAGGACATGCCCAGGACGCACCATGTCGAATGCGACGCCGCGGAGAATCCGCCTTGTCGCAGCCATCATGGCAGACGCTACGCGGTGCTGAGGCTGGCGGGATCTAGTCAGAACACGTTCTGCAGCTTGGCGCTGAGCGTTGGGCCACTGGCTCCGCAACGCTGGCAACTGCAGCATTCGCCGCCGGCAGCAGCAGCGTCACTGTACGATACACCACCTGCCCAGATCTTCGCGAGTGCAAGGCCTCCGACCGGGTAGAAAGGTTTATTGAGCGTCACAAGCCGCCGAGATGAGTCTGGAGGCAGCAGCACAGCCGACACAATGCATTCCGAGTTGGCAATGCCAATTGCAGGTGGCAGAAATGTTAGATTGTGCTGCACGCTGTTGTGCACAGATTGCGGACTGGATTGCGTGCAAGTGTCGGTCGTGAAACTGGGACAATCCTGATGCACCGGTCAGCATGCAGCATGCACGCTGTGCTGCCACGACATGCACACGCATGACGACAGCCTGAGAGCACAGATGTGCCTGAACAAGATCAGCAGTGCTCAGGACGACGTGTATCTGCAGCCTGTCGCGGTGCCATACAGCGAGTGGGTCATGAGTTTGCATTGAGGGTGTGTTTGAAAGGCGCCTGAATCACATTGGCGGCACGGATTACTGCCGGCACATTCTTCAGCAGCGAATAGTCAGCTGCACAGCAAGCGTTGAAACCAAGTGCCGCGTCGGCAACCGTGCAGCCCTCGTGGTAAGGCGCCACCTACCATTGTTCCCCTCCTCTCCGTCAACAACCGCAGCTGCACTTGGATGCATCCAAGGCAGTCCAGCTACTTGCGGTTCCAGAGAGCCCCCAGGATCGAAAGGCTTTGAACACCCTTCGGAGTTCCTCAAACCAAATCGTAGCCGGTGGAGCCGGACCCCTTCATCTGCGCCAGCGGGTCGTCGTCGCGTGCGCGCTTGAGGCGGTACGCCTCCATCTCCTACGACATTGCAGACATGACACATTTCGGGGAACGAGCTCAGCTGATGCGGATCTTCTGGAGTTTGCAGGGTTTGTTGGTAACACGAGTGATGACCTTGCTGCTTCTACAGCTTTTTTATTTCAGATAGAGTGATTCTCACCTCGGGCGTTGGCTGCGCATCTCCTGACGGCTCCGCCGCATTGTACTTCCGCTTGCGCTCGTCCGTCTCCGCCGTTGCCGCATTGAACCTCTCGGCCGCCTTGACCGCCGCCGCCAGCTTCTCCTGTGGGGATTGGGTGCACACTGCAGGGCGTCAGCTTTCAGCATGTGAATGCATTCAGGCTTGCGTCCACCTTGCAGATGGTGCAACACGCTTCTCCTGTCGAGGTGTAGCACAGTGCACAGGAGGTCAGGTTGCTTGACAATGCATTCAGGAAGGCTGTGAACGCTAAGAACGGCTCATATTCCCAGCTGTCGGGCGGATTGCACAGTACTCAAAGCAGCCAGGGCACCTTGTCGAGCTGCATGTCCTCGGAGACCTCGAAGCAATACTCTAATCGTTGTGCAGTAACTTGCAAGGTAGTCTCTCAGCACTGGTCATTGAAATCGGTCTTGTGACTTGCGGCATTGTGTCAGATGCAACCGGGCGGCACCTTGTCGAGCTGGATGTCCTCGGAGACCTCAGAGCCCCACACGTCCTTGGCAGGCGCCACCTTGTCAAGCAGCTTGGAGCCCTCCGACGCCTTGGCCCGCGCCTCCCGCGCTGACGCCTCCATGTTGGCCACCAGCTGCATGCATAACAGTTGAAACTTCAGTTCCAGATCAAGGGTATGCAACAAAACACAATGCTGGCTGACTGCCGTCGTGCCGCCCTGGCGCGCGCCTCCCTCGCCGACGCCTCCATGTCGGCCGCCAGCTGCACAAAGACCGACAGGGTAACCACGTCGGGAACTTGGGTTGATAGGAGCACGAGTTGAGTTGCGCCCACGACAGACCAAGTCCTTTGAGCAGAACTACCGCACACTTTTGAACCTGCAGGAGGCACCTGGTTTGCTGGGTTATCTGTTGGTGGCAGATGCAGACAGCAACCGGAATGGGAGGCAGATGGCTGCCATGTGACAAGCTGCAGGTTTCCCTCATCCTGGGTCGCATCTGCCATCTTCCATCTGGCTGGCCGCATGTATATGCGCTGCAGCCGCGCGCACCTGCGCGGTCTGCTCGTCGGCGGCTGCGGCGCCGGCATCGCCGATGCAGTAGCTGTTCTTGACAAACTGGTGGCAGCAGGCGTAACCCCAGGCGCCGTCACGCCAGTAGCTGCCCCACACCGCCGTGTGGTTGTTGACCAGTACGTCCTCCTCGTACCGCGACCGCGCGGCTTTTTCCTCCCCCCGCAGCAGCCGCCCTATATGGGGTGAAATGATTCTCTAAATAAACATGTGCTTTCCTCGTACCGCGACCGCCTCCTCGACACACCTCAACCTCAGTCTGCCCAGCAGCAGCACCTCGTCGGGCGCATTAATTTTCAAGAACCGCAAGATAAGGTCTCGATGTTTTAAGGACACCAACAGAAACATTCCGCACCCGAGGCGTCGTACTCGACATATGCCTCTGTTTGCCCCAGCAGCAGCGCCTCGTCGGGCGCGTCGGCGGAGGCGGCATTGCCGTAGCGCTGCACCACCTCCGCCTTGTTGCTCTTGGTCAGCACCTCCTTCTTCTGCTTGAAGTTCTTGTACAGCGCCTCCGCCTGCGACGGCGCCGCCTGCGGACCAGGGGGTTGACAGGGGTTTCAGTGCTGGATGACCTTGGCATCTAGGCGTCTTGGTCGCTGCAGAGCTTCTGCACCTTGACCACTGCAGCGCGGCTGCCGATGATCCAATGAAACGGTGAGCCGGGCGCCATGGGCGCTGCTGCAGACGACTGGAACAGGCAGCAGTTCAGAGGGAGGACCAGCACAGGGGCAGCCGCTTCGTGGAATTGCGGTCTCATAAACAGCTGCTCGAAATAGCACACGATGTCAGGGTCTCCAGGGCCGTACCATCATGGCAATGTCCTGGCCGCGGTTCTGCGCCGCAACGGCGTGCAGGTTGAGCGCCTGCCACGCGTCAAAGTCGCCGGCGCGCCGCACGAAGTTGTCGCCCTGGAACGTCTTCTGCGCTGGGTCCTGTTGGAGTGAAATAACATGTGTTGGAGAACGAGTTGTGAACGAAAGAATGGTGAGCCGCATGAGGGTTGTTGCCCTGGAACGTCTTCTGTGCGGGGTCCTGTCTCGGGGAGAAGATGAATTGCAACGACACAGGTGCACAGAAACAGGTGCCGAGCGATGTCAGGACGCGCTGAGCTCTGCTGACAAGGCCGCCTGTTGCAGAGAGCTCCTTGCCTGTGCCTTCAGCCTGCGGCACTCTGTGCGGCATCTGCTGTCCACCGCCTCGGCGTCAGCTCGTTCAGTCTATCTGCACGTCATTTCTGCAGGCGTTTTCAAATACAAAATCTCAAAAGTGCACCTTGTGCGGGTTGGGGTCCTCGCGCATGGAGCGAGACTTGGGGTCGTAGTACGCAGAATTGGGGTCCAGGTTGAGCAGGTACTTGGCCGTGTCCTCCCGAATCCGCAGGTTGCGCACTGAGCCCGAGGCGCCGCCGCCGGTGGTACGCACGCGCTTCTCCACCTCGCCGAAGCCTGCGGGATGCAACAAGTGGCATGTCGATGCTTGTTTTCGTGTCTTGTTTGGGATATCTGACATAATGTGCCGCCACCATTGTGCGCCAACCGCATCTCCACCTCGCCGAAGCCTGCACCATACAAAGAGGAAGGAATAAGAACGGCTATGAACTTGAGTGCTGTGTCAGAGTGCCCTCGTCTACGCCTCTCAAGTCCCAAAGCACAGCACTGCAGTGATTGGGGTTGGGGTGGGTGGTGTGTTGGTGTGGGGTTAGGTTGGGGGAGGGCTGTTCGGTCATAGCTGCAGTGCAGTGCATAAGACCAAACGGGCAGGTCCGGCCGACGCAAGCGGCGACATGGTGGGCCTACCGCCCAGAAAAATTCAATTGATCGAATTAGTTCAATGAACCAATATCAGCGATCAAACTGATAAGAACAGATACTACACTTGATCTTAGCCAAAAAGGCCGAGAAAGGTATGACGACAGGGGTGGCAACGTGAATATCATGAACAACCTGCTCGCTGCTGTCACAGCGGTCAGTTATGGGTGCCATGCCGACCCGCGGCACACAGCCAGTGCTGCAGCGGGCAGAAAGCAAGTTTAAAAATGTGGGATGTGATTGAAAACACAAGACGTGCTGCCAAGTGCTTGACACAAATTTCAGATGAGGCCAACATTGCCATGGTCTCCTGACCTTGCGCCTCTGTTCACAGAGCGCCGTGGCGCACCACATGCTGAGTTGACCAACATTGCGGGGCTAAATGAGCCCGTACAAGGTGGAAGCGGTGAGTCGTGCCGCTGACTTCTTCGATATAGGTCCAGCGACCGACATAAAGCGAGTGTGGGGAGGGTGGGGGTTTGGGGGGTTTGGGCGAGTTTGGGTTGAGGTAGCGCTGATTGCGCCGGAAAAATTGGGAAACACGGCTTGTCGAGGACAGCGCTCGGTGGTATTTAGTAAAAGGCGAAAAACCAGTACGGCAACAGAGCTGACCTCGCCGTTGGATTGCCAGTCCTGCCAGGCCGAACATTGTTGCAAGCGCTGCGTGGCACAGCAGGGTGCCAGTTATGGGTCTGGCGGCTGCCACCAACTCGGATGCCCCTCAGCGGGCAGCCAGCATCCTCCAGACTGGCACCATCGGTCTAACAGCTGGATTGACAGCTGTGATTGGCTTTGTGTCGGAAGAACGATGGGATTTCCAAAAAAGGTGAAGGTTCAGGGAGAAGTAGAGCGGCCTGCAGTTTTGCGAGCTCACCCGCAACCTCCTTGCGGAGGCAGTCCTCATCGGTAGGCTCAGCTGTGAGTGCAGCTCGGCTTATTGAGGGAAAGCCTGGTTTCAAGGCGACAGCGCAATAGGCACAACTGCTCACCTGCCGCCTCCTCCTCGCGGATGCGGTCCTCGTCGTCCACATCGCTGCCGGAGTCGCTGTGCTGCGCATCGTCCCGCTCCTTCTTCTCCGGCGCCGAGGCCTCCGCGGCGTCGTCGCCGCCCGGCCCCTCCGGCAGCCGCAGCCGCCGCTCCAGCTCCTTCTTCCGCCGCATCTCCTGCTTCAGCTCGTCCACCTTCTCGAACCTGCCAAAAACACCAGACAAATCTTCACCAGAGTCAAGATTTCAACGACACCTTCAGGTTCGGGGCAGCAGCCGCTCCAGCTCCTTCCCCCGCATCTTTCACTTTGGCCCACTTCTCAAACCTGGCGAGCACAGGAGCATGATGACTGTAAACGCACCATTCCATGTGTCAATGCCATCTCTTGCCATCAGCCGGCGGCAGCCAGTGTTCAGAAAGCATTGTGCAGCAGCCTCCGATTCAGTGAGCATACCCTTGACAGCTCATCCTGATGGCGGCTCATCCCACAAACCGCGCCATGCAATCTGGCTGACTCCAGCGTCATATCACAGTAACGATGCCTTCTCAAACCTCAATCATTTTGAAAGCCGGAACACTCACGTGTCGACGACCTTGGAGTACTCCTTCGTGTCGTAGCCAGTCCAGCGGTCGCGCTTGGCCTCAAAGCCCACCATCTCGATGTCCTCCACCTGACAGCGGGCGCAGCGGGTTTGAAGGTCACGACCAGGATACTGGAGATGCCAGCACCAATGGAATGGCAGACCCCGCTGCTGCGTTGGGATACAGGGCTTACAGGCGAGCGGCGTTCGAATGCACACGGTTTGGCAGCGAGCCCACCTTCTCGTCGGCCGCGATGTGCTTATTGCTCCACCGCGCACCGACCTTGCGGGGCCGCTCCACGCAATCCTTCGTCTTGTGCGTCATGGCTCCGCAGCTGCAGGGCGCAACATGTGCATGTCAGGACTGCTTGCCTTGCAGCGCTCTGCGGTCGACAGGCCGTATGCACATGCACTTGACAGCGTGCGTGCACCTCCGCATGCAGCAGGGCGGCTGTGCAGGGTGCTGCAGGCATGCATGGCAGCCAGCAGCAGGCGGCGAGTTTCACACAAGCCGGTGGCATTCGATGATCGGCAGCTGCAGACATTGGCAGCGGCAGCAGCAGCTCACTTTTCGCAGGCGCCCTTGCGGAACTTGGTGGCCTGAAAGACTTTGACGCCGCGGTCGTAGCTCTTGTTGATGCTGTCCTCCTGCGTCTGCCGCCAGTCCTTCTGATGCTTCAGACTGGGGTGCTGGCTGTTGAGATACCAGGGCGCGCTGGACATGTACTGCGGGATGTGGGGGTTGATGGCCTTGCCATCCTCGTCCAGCGCCGCGGGCGCGAGGCCAGCCTTTCGGGCCTCCTCCAGCTCCTTGTTGCGTCGGAACTCCTCATGGGAGCTCATGGCTGCGCCTGGCTGACAGCTGGCTGCCGAGTTGGCGGCTCAAACGCCGCGTGCTACGTCTCGCTCCCGCTGACTGCTAAGGCGCCGGTCCGTGGAGGGGCTGCTGCTGTGCGCGCCCGCGCAGCGCGCGCGGCTGCGCCGCGGGCGCGGTTGGCTACCGCACAGCCTGCAGCCGCAGTCGTCGCGACGCTGTGGCAGCTGCTACCTTGCCACCTGGTTTGTGTTCTAAGTGCCGGCCTCGAGTGCAAGCTGCAGCATGCAAGCGGTCGACACTGGCGACCTCAGGACCTCGAACTTGTGTAAGGATGTGTCCTGCCGAATTGCACGCCACCACCGTGCAATTGGCCAACTATCTGCACGATTGCTCTGGAGCTTTGCTGGACAGGAAGAGGAGAAGTGTCGGTGCTGTCGCGCAAGCGTCGCACTGAAGAGGGAAACTCAGACATGCTCGCAGAATTGTACTGCAAAACTCCGGAAGCGAGATTGCGGGCTACAACTTGAAACTTCGCGCTGCGCAGGCCAGGATCGCCGTAGCAGTGGTGTCGGTATCATGGAGGCGTTGTTGTACGAGCACAGGCTGCTACCACATGCTTCGGCAGGCTGCAGTGCAGCATGGAGCAGGGAAAGGTGCTGCTCTCCGACACCGCCAACTCTTTGCCTCTCCGATTCCTCTGGTCTGTCATATGAGGCCTGCTTACTGAAACTGACACGGTGCCGGTCAGCGAGTCGGACGTGTAGCCATCACAACGCACAGCGGCGGCATCTGCCGATGCGGCCCCCAGCTCACCTTCACGTTGGAATCTTTGCGCACGATGTTTAACTGTTCATTTCCCCTCCCTTGCAGCGGTGCCCTCCACCCTGCCTTCCAGCACCTGCGGGTGCGCACCCGCAGCAGCCGGGAGGCGGGGGTGTGCTGCAGCACGGTGCGAAAGAACGGCAGCGCAGAGAGCCGGGGCCTGCGGCCGGTTGACAACGAGCAGCCGACCCTCCGAGAGCAGTTTGAGGCCCAGAAACAGCAAGGTGAGCGCGCCATGGCTTCCCTGTTTGACCTGGCACACCAAGCGGTGGGATCCAGGCGACGGCGCTGCGCACACCATTGCATCTGCTCGGCATGGCTCGGCGTGGAAGCTTCTGAATTGCATCATGTTGCAGGCTCAATCGTGCACATTTCAACTCAAGTTTCACTTCACGTTGCAGGCATTCCTGGCGACGCCGTCAGCCAGGCGCCGGACTCGCCGCTGTCGCTGCAGGCGGCGGCCGTGTTGGCGGCGGCGCGGGGCCGAGACGGCGGCGGCAGCAGCGGCAGCCCGATCAAAACCACGGGGCTGCGTCGCACGCCGCTGACGGGCGGCGTGCACAACGCCTCGCAGCAATACGACCTGCCTTCGCCGGCGGTGGCCGTGCGCAACCTGGTGAGTGACAAATCAAACACCGAAGTGACAGACACACAACGTAATTTGCAGAAATTCTCAACGGGCACCTCCTGTTGCCGGCAGTGGCCGTGCGCAATCTGGTGAGTCTGAGCGCTTGCCAGGCTGTGATCCGAAGCCAGCATCCGAAACATGGCGAATCACATGCACCGCATGTGAACTGTGCTCAGCTCGCTGGAGGAAGGCGCCTGTTGGGGTCCCTGCCAGGTGCGGCCGGGCGGGCAGCAAGCCCCTGACGCGGCGCTGTGCGTGTTGCAGTGGCATGCATGCATCGTTCCACCTCTGAGCTTGGTGGAATGTCTCCAATCCAGCACCGCCGCCGATGCGACATCACTCAGTGTCAAATGACGTCATCTTTTCTATGACTGCAGGTGGAGCAGGCGCAGTTTGCGCACCTGTGCACCACCATGTCCAGCATGCACCACCGGCGGGCGGGGTACCCCTTCGGGACGCTGGTGGATTTTGCGTCTGACGGCGCGGGCTTCCCCATCTTCTGCATGTCACCGCTGGCCATCCATACGCGCAACATCGTGGAGGACTGCCGCTGCTCGCTCGTGGTGCAGATGCCCGGGTGGACGGGCCTCGCCAACGCGCGCGTCACCATCTTCGGCGACGTGTACCAGCTGCCGCCGGAGCTGCAGGAGCCGGCGCGGGAGGTGACGACCTTCCCCACAATGCACTCACCGCATTGGGGCTGCCATGGGGGCGCTGGAGGGAAAGTCTGTGTGTGTGTCTTCTGTCACTGCTGAGCCACGCCATGACAAGAATTCCCACATCGAGCAGCCTGCCGTCCTTTTGATGGTCTACCCTTTGACTGTAGTTCCTGCTCCTGAGGTCTCACTGCTGAACGTTTCTGCAGATCCTCGTCCAGAAGCACAGCAGTGCCAGCATGAAGCGGGTGGCAAGTGGCTCCAAACCCCACGAGATCAATTGCTGTTTTTCTGCTAGCACACCCTCTGCTGTCCTGACGTCCCTGCTTTCCTCATGCCCCCCGCAGATCTTCGTCCAGAAGCACAGCAAGGACAGCAAGGAGCGGTGGTTGAGCGGCAACTCGCTGTTCTTCCGCATGCACCGTATCAGCGACGTGTACTTTGTCGGCGGCTTCGGCACGGTGTCCTGGGTCAACGTCGCCGAGTACACCGCCGTCAAGCCCGACAGCATCGTCATGCACAAGCCCCACCGCATCCTGCAGGTAGATCTTTGTCTCAACGTTTCACAACCTTTATGTTTCACAAACTTTGACGAAGCTGAGCACACCGCCGTCAAGCCCGACAGCATCGTCATGCACAAGCCACACCGCATCCTGCAGGCGCGTCCCCGGCTGGCCAACTTCTCTGGCAGTGTCACTTACACCGGCAGCCTCGATCCATCAGCCAGCATGCTTCAGAGTCTTGACGGGACATGCAAAGCCGCACCAACCACTCAAAAACGACGTGGGGCGCTCCTTGGCAGGGCTCATGGTTGATGTGCTGGGTCGATGGCTTTTGCGGCGACACTGTGGATGGCACATGCATGCCGTCATTCCGGGGCGCCATGGGCGTGCCCTCCGCGCTTCACAGCTCATGCACACTGCGACTGCCACGTGCGCAGGTGCTGAACGACACCTACTCGAGGGAGCTGCGGCACCTCATGAAGCAGGGCGACGCCTGCGCCAGCGACGCGACGTTCATCTCCATCGACCGGCTGGGCGCAGATGTGCGCGCCCGCTTCGGCTCAGACTACAGCGTCGAACGCGTCAGTTTTGACCAGGTGCGGTGAAATAGAAGGAGACCGTCACTCAAACCTCTGCCCTTCCATCTAACGCCTCTGAATTAGCTGCGATGATTATGTGAATGTGCTTGGCATGGTCACACAGCAGAACTATACGGAAGTGCGCACAACCTGTGTGCGTGAAGCAAGTAATGCGTGCGGGTGAGCTACCATGCGACACAATGGCAGAAAGTTAGACATTACGTCTTCAGATCCGAGTGTGAAACCTGCACTCCTAAATCCTGACCTGCAGCCGGTGCACACGCTCGAGGAAGCTGTGGCGTCCGTCGGTCGACTCTGCGCCGCTTTCCCAGAGGACAGCGACGCATCGACGGCAGAGGCAGCAGCGGAGGCGTCCCCCTCAAAGAAGCCGCCTCCCAAGTCCAAGTGAAGGATCACTGGGGATGGGAAGCGTCGGCGGCGAGGAACCGAGATGACGCTGCGTTCAGTGGGCAGGCAACATTGTGTGCTTCCGGCAGCCCTTGCGGCTTTTAAATAGCTATGCCTTTGATTTAAAGCCTCGTAAATCACGTCGATCAACCATGCATGAAACGTCAAAACATGTGGACCTGCCCCCTGAGGGTGTCAGCCGCAAGCGGAGACCACAATGCCAGCAGTAACCCGCCACTCCCTTCCAGCGATCAGGCCGCCTTTCAGCTGCCAGGCTGTTTGAGTGGCCTCCTTCTGCAGCGTGGACGGCAGCGAGCCGGCAGGAGCGGCAGCGGCGCCCATTCAGGATACCTCCTTCTGCAGCGTGGACAGCAGCGAGCCGCCAGCAAAGGCGGCGGTGCCGCCCAGGGCGCCGAGCGCGACGATGGCGGCCTGCGCCGCGACCAGACCCGTGCTGTTGTCCGGCAGGAAGTAGACCGCGGCGGGCGCCAGCGCATACATCGCAAAGGCCGCGGTGAACAGCAGCCCGGGCGTGTTCCTGCAGATGAGAGACATTTTCACAAGAAATGTAAAGGCCATGCTATGGATAACAAAGCATGTGAATGTTAAAGGCCACGCTGGCCTGCAGATCTAGAGGGCTTATGCGCAATTTGAGTGTGCATAATTTCCACCTGTCGGCCGCCGCGGACAGCAGCCCCAGGTTCTCCGCGGTCTCCAGCAGCCCCGAGTTCTCAATGAATGTGAACGTGATGCCTGCAGAGGATAAATGTAGAAATCTGAGGATACTGTTCGGAATGCTCGAGCATGTCACAGATTCGAAACGGCACCGGAAGTGATACACAAGACAGCGGCGCAGCAGCAGCAGCGGGATCAGCAGCGGCGGCGGCAGCTGGCAGGTGACATTGGCAGCAACGGCGGCGGCGTCGTCGTCGGCGGCGGCGGCAGTGGACAGCTTCGCAGTGTGCACACCTTTGCGCAGGAGCAGCAGCTTGAGCTCCTCCAACGTGGACGGCCGTTCCAAATGATTCATCAGAGCGACATCTGTGTTGTTTCAAAAAAGTGCCCACCGTTGCGCTGCAGCAGAGACAGCAGCTTGAGGTCCTCCAGCTTGGACAGCAGGCGCAGTTGCTCCAGACGCGCCAGCAGTTTGGGCGTCTCCGCCGTGTCGCCGCGCGGCCGGAACTTCCTCTCCTTGCTGTTGTTGGCGATACTGATGAGCTGCGGTCGGCAGCACAGGGCATCATCAGACCGATATTCCATGCCTTGGTGCCGCAGCTCGCCTCATGAGCTGGAAACTGTCGCTTCCACTGCTGGTAACGCTGAGCAGGCGGACTCCTGGTTGGATTCGTGTCCTGTATCGAACATTTCGAAAGCATGACGCGCGCCGCTGTCGCCTCACACTGTCAGCGGCGGGCCACCCTCTTGTGAATCGCAGAATTCACCTTCTTCACGGGCTGGCTGCCGATGCGGATGGTGCCGCCGAGGCGCTGCGTGCCGCCCTTTTTTGGCGGGCTGGGCTTCCGCGGCGCCGGCTTCTTCTTGCTGGCGCCGGCTTTCAGCCTTTTGGTGGCCGCCGCGGCTGCCTGGATCTGCACCTGTGCCGGCTGCGCGGCGCGGGCTGTGCGCGGGGCCGGCGCGAGTTGCTGGCCGCGGAGGAAGGCCTTGCTCTGCCCGAGTGCGCTGCTGGCCATGCCCGCCTGTTGATGCGCATGCAGCGACTGATCGTCACTCTCTGCGTGCTACACATGAGTTGAAGGTGCAATGCATGCAACAGCATGGAGCAGATAAGGTAGTTCAGAGCATCCCGTGGCGATCCGGCCGGGGTCACCGATGCACGCTCCTTACCATCGTCAGCCCGCCGACGCGGCACGGATCAGTGAAAAAGTTCCAATACAAGGGTTCCCAATGTGCTGCAGTCTTGGTGACGTCCGAACAAACAGGAAATGCCTGCGGAACAACCTCACCCCAAACAATCTCCTCAGCCACGGAGATCGCGCTTAGCTGTCATCATTTGTAACTTGCCGTGGCCTGTGGAGCTTCGCCTTGGCAACTTGCTCTTTGAGACCCTGATCGTCACTACCAGCCGTCCAAAACGCTGAGCAGCACTACATGACCCATCTGAAGCGGTGCGCGTCAGGCAGCAATGTGCTGCTTCTGGTGCTGCACAGGTTATGCACAGGGCGCGGCGAAATCACAATCCGATTTGCAGTGCTGAATGGCACCACAATCTACATATACGCAGCACAAGATTGACTCTTGAATCTCGCTCATGACCGCGGCTTCCAGATGTCCGCGTGCCGCTTGGCCGCCTCTAGGGTGTTGTGCAACAAAGCAGCGATCGTCATGGGGCCGACACCTGCGAATCATGTGCGTATTGCATGTCAGAACGGGCTGGGCTGGCCGAGCGGTCGTGTTCAGGTCTGCTGCCATGGAGCAAGGCCCTGCAGAGCAGCCTGTAGAGCAGGATAGAGCAGCCTGTAGAGCAGAATGAAACAATGACGGATGATGTCAGCAGATGCGCACCTCCCGGCACCGGCGAGATAGCGGAGGCCACCTTGGACACCTGCGCGAAGTGCACGTCACCCACCAGCCTGTGCTTGTGGTCCTTGCTGGCCGGCTCCCGCACGTTTATGCCCACGTCCAGCACCACCGCGCCCGGCTTGACCCAGTCCTCCGTCACCTGCGGCGCATAGCAATAGATCGGTTGTTTTGTGGGCGTTGAGAAATGCTTTGCATTGCATTGGCATTGCAGGAAGAATCCACTCGCGAACAGCCTGGTGAACGGATGGACAGGGCGCCGTCGATGCATGCATGGGTTTCCGTGACCCTGCCAGGCGGTGGATGCAGCGCCATTGAGACGGTGACAGCAATGATATGAGGGGACAGCCAGGCTTCCTGGGACCATGCGGATTCCCATCGAATCTTGACGCAGTGTATCGCACCAGTTCGGGATGGCCGACGGCCACGACCAGGATGTCCGCCGTGCGGCACACGTCCGGCAGGAACTTGTTTAGCGGCTTAATGGCGGCCGGCGCCGGCTGCGCCCGGTCGCCAGAAACAGTCGGGTCGACGCCGTCATTTGCGGAGCCCGCCGGCAGGCTGCTGCCTGAGAAAGGTACGAAAGAGAGGCTGTCACCGATCAGCAGGCAGTTGACCGCATGGCAAAGCGTCGCCTTGCAGCAGGCGGCTGGCGATGCCGGTTTTGCATGTGCCCACTGTGCAAGCAGCTCAAGATATGTGGCCAAGCCGGCGCCGCACGCGCAGACCACGCCCAGACAGTGCCGCCTGCCGCTGTGCCGCCTGCCGCCAATTGTGAGAAGAGAAGGAGGGTGCACGCCCGCTGTGCCATCACTGCCGCACAGCATCCGCACAGCGTCTGCACCTGCGCCAACGTTTGGCAGGCAGGCGTCCGCGGTTGCGCGCTCGGACGCCTCTGTCTCGCGGCGGCTCTCCTCGTACGACTCGTACGCCACGCGGTGGCAGATGGTGACCGCCGCGGCGCCGTGATCCCGGAATAGCACCGCCAGCGGCAGGCCCACTGTGTTGCTGTCGCCCAACACAACCACCTGAAAGATCCAATAACAAGCATCACTACCAGGTTGATACTGAGCCTACTGCCATGATCACTGAACAGCACCGCCAGCGGCAGCCCCAACGTGTTACTGTTGCCCAGCACCACCGCCTGCAATTGAAGGAATGAGTGCCACAATAGCCTGACTTCCATTTTGGTTGACCGCCCGACGGTTTTGCCAGTGCCCCTCGACCATCTTGCCTACCAAAGTCGAGTGCAAAACCACACCTTCTTGTTGTGGATGGAGATGTCGCTGCGCTTCAGCAGCTCAATGCAGGCCAGCGCTGGGCACGGCGAGTACACCGGCAGCACCCCCCGCATGAGCATCCGCCTGCGGCACCGGAACAGCACATCCTGGAAACAGCAGCCAGGGTGCAGATGCGATCGCATCGGCCATTGCTCATCCACGAGCAGCGTCCTCGAGAGACAACTGGGAAATCAGGAAGGGGCTGCGGTGACTCACCCGACGTTGATGGGCGACAGCCCTGTGCAAGCACAGCACATATGCTCAGCATGCTGCAGCGCCGCGACGTGGCCACACAGCATACAACAAAAGAGCTGACACGCTTGCAGTCGCATGCGACACAGCGGCAACCCACCATCGACGTCCTTCACGATGGAGATGTCCTGCAAAATGATCTCCTCCTTCAGGCCGGCCGGCAGCGGCAGCTGCACCAGAATGCCGTCCACATGGATGTCGCTGGAAAGCTGTTCCACGATCGTCTGCACGTCCGCCTCCACCACGTTGGATGGCAGCCGGTAGATTTTTGAGTCGATGCCCACCTGTGCTCCACGATCGAGGGCCTGTCAGGGCCCAGGCATCACAAGCAGCTTGGGCGCAACAGTGGCGCAACAGGCCCCCGCGCTTTGCTGCATGCTTGTAGCATGTGACTTGAAAACATGGGATTGGGCGGCATGCTGCTACAGTGAGTGTCAGGCTGCCGAAGTACCCGTTTGCAGGCGTCCTGCTTGCGCTGCACGTAGATGGCAGAGTCTGGGCGCTCGCCGGCGACAATCACGGCCAGGCCTGGCGGCCGCCCCAGCTCCTTCGTGAGCTCCTCCGCCTCCGCCGCAATGCTCTTCTCCCAACCGTTTGCGATACCCTTCCCATCGATCACCTTGGCTGCTGCGTTGCAAAAATGGCACAGTCGGTACTGAAAGGTGGTCGAAAGGTATTCGATCGACACATACCTACATGAAGCGATAAATGATTGGAAACCGGGAAACGTGTGATTGTAATGCTAGAGAAGAGCAAGAAGGTGCTGCATACCGCTGCCGGTCGCCAGACACCGCAGTGTCGCAGGCGCTGTGCACGAAACCGCAGACCGGGTCGCGCTGGTTTGCTGTGCGTCAAACAGACCGCGTGCCGCACTGAAGAGAGCTCTGCGCATCATGTGTCTGACCGGCGATCAAGCGAGGTGTTATTGCACGCGATCCCGCAACTGCACACACCGCCAAGCGAGCTTCAAATTCCAGCCGATCTGCTAAAAGAGAAACTGCCAAATGCCGCTGCACACTCAGCCAGCTGTGCACAGTCACGTGGTGATGCAGCTGGGGCAGTGCTGACTCGGTGTTCTTTCACTGCGCCAGCTGCACTTCGTGGTGATGACCTTGCGAAGGCTGAAGGGGAATAACGAGGTTTTGCAGATGAAACCCGTCGCCGGCCCGTGCGGCCATGCCGATTGCTTGTCGACAACTCGGACTTCAGCACACAAGCCTGTTGCCCAGCAGCCCAGCAGTGTGTGTTCCCCTAAGTGTGACAGTGCTGTTCTAGTCGGGTGACACCTCGCGGCGCGTCCAGTACTGCCAACTACAGCTGCACAAACCCCAAGCAGGCATGAGCCTCGCCCAGTGCCTGGCCGGGCGTCTTCGGCACTGCCCAGCCGCAGCGGAGCTTAGCAGCAGACAGCAGCTACCCAGCCAGTTGCGGGCTCGGTGTGCACCCCGCCAGCGGAGGCACCAGCATGTCTCCACCTCAGCGCAGCGGTTCGACTTCAGCCTCCCAGACACCGGCCTGTACATGCCGCCGGAGCCGACCAGCCGCATCCAGGAGACGGACGCAGAGTTCGGCCTGACGACAAAGCAGATGGCAGCCCTGGGCATGGGGTCACAGCACCGCTCGCTCATCGGCCATGAGCCAGAGCCGGTGCGCCAAATTTCCGGGCATGTGTCGACAAAGACATGCATTCAATCCTGCCACCGCATGCTCATCAGAATAAGGTCTATCAGCGCTGGCAGCCACTTTGCATCACAGCTACCTGCTGTTCACAACCATGTGCTCAACGCATTTATGATGCGGTGCAGGCGAGCCTCACGGCGAAGGCGTTCTACTGCGGCGACGACAAGGTCGGCGAGGCGACGCGCATGGTGACGCGCATGAGCGGTGGCTACGCCGGCGGCGGCGGCGGTCCTGGCAGCTCGCCGCCCGACCTACCATCGCTACTGCTGGACGCGCGCATCTGCTACATCGGCATGCCGGTGAGCTTTTGGCTCGGTGTTAGTTGTCACGCATCTTCCAGCATGCTGCTGTGCCACTCTCGTGTGCATGGTGTACCTGCAGCGAAGAAGTTGTGAAGGTGAGTGCTGAAGGTGTGTTGCCGCAATGCGGCGCCCAAGTCCATCTGAAGCAAACTTCGTCATCTCACCCTGCGCACTGTGAATGGACACGCAGCTGGTGCCGGCGGTCACGGAGCTGGTCATCTCCGAGCTGCTGTGGCTCAACTACAACAACCCGGAGAAACAGATCTACATCTACCTCAACTCCATCGGCACGCAGACGCCCGACGGCCAGGCGGTCGGCTTCGAGACGGAGGCCTATGCAATTCTGGACACCCTGGGGTACATCCGCCCCGAGGTCTACACCCTGGTCATCGGGCAGGCCTTCGGCAACGCCGCCATGATCGCGGCGTGCGGCAAGAAGGGCTGCCGCTACGCGCTGGAGCACGCGCGCATGATGACGGCGCCGCCGCGCATGAACCGCACCTTCGGCAGCACCCACAACATCATGATCAAGGCCAACGAGCTGGAGTACAACACGCAGACGTGCGCCCAACCACATACTAACGTCAATTACTGCTACTGTCAGCACCACTCAGATGAATCCCAGTCGTTTGCCAACTGCTGGACCGGCCACTGGACAATATGTCTGACAGGTCACAATCATGTCCTCTTTCAATTGCTGGTTCAATTGCTGGAATGGCACAGCGGCAACTGAATTGTGTATAAATAATTGCCTGCAGGTACGTCGACTTCCTGGCCAAGTTCACGGGGCGGCCCAAGGAGCAGGTTCGCATCGACGTCGGGCGCAACCGCTACTTCACGCCCACGCAGGCCATCGAGTACGGCCTCATCGACAAGGTCCTCACGCCGCAGGACGACGCACAGGTGCGTCACAGTCTTTGAACCTGCCTTTTGACCATGCACCACCGATTGTTGACAGTTTCGTAATCTGACGTGCTTACAGTCTCACACAGTGCCACACGTGTCTGCATTACAACCACATTGCATTGTGCTGCAGTTCTTCAGCTGGCATGCGGCTTAATGCTGTGCGCTGTCCTGCAGATCGAGGGCCGAAACTACGAGGCTGAGCTGGCGGCGACGGCCTCGCGGAGCCGGGGCTCCGGCCGGATGGCAGGCGCTGGTGCCTCCGCTGAGACCTAGAGTGTGCGGATTCCGTCTGGCCCGCAGCTCGCGAGCCACTTGGGATAACGAGCACTGGAGGTGACGGATGTTCTGCTGCTCGTTCAGGGGATCGTGTTGTACATTAACGTCAAATCGTTGGATTGGTTGAGACGCATATCCAGCGCGGCGCCGTCCATGCTTGATGAAAGTTTGGCAGCTGGTAACTACCTGCATTTCTACGTTATTGCACCACCTGGATGGATCCAAGTCGCCTGCTGCCATTCCTGCCTGACACCAAGGCAAGCACCAGGTGTAGGATCCCGGGTCAGGAAGCCAATAAGACAACCTCCGGCGGTAGGGTATAGCACTTAGCCTTGTCCCGAAGGGTTACAAGGCCTGATGGTGAGGCCTTGTAACCTCTTCTTTATTGGCTTCCCCGCTGCAGCCTCATCTGCTCAACCCCCCGCCGAAACCATCAAGCCTTCATTTGCGGTTGCGGTTTTGCGCGTGCAAGTCGATAAACCGTATTCAACACCAGGAAGTCAACAACAGAGCAGTGATGAAGGTCCTCACAGGCAACGCACAGGCAATGCTCACGCTGCCCATATCAGCGCGACGGCTGCAGTCGAAATTGTTCCGGAACGGCGAGCACGGCTGCGATAGCCTCAGGCGACAGACGCATGCACGGCATGTACAGGTGATTGATTGCAGTAGAGCAGGATGTAATCCGCTCCGTGCTTCCAACATGGCAGCGGCTGCAGGCCATGGCGCCTGTCAGAGTCCAGCCAGCTCATCGTCTTCCTGTACAATAGGCACGCACGCACAGATGATGCAAGTCGCACTCACATGATGACGTTGATCGTCTTCATCACCTGGCTTCGCAGGGCGCACTACTGCATGCAGAGCGTCGGACACAATGTGCCGCGGCGCCGCCCGGCCAGACGTCCAGCAAGCGGTCACCTGCCTCCTGGCCCATTAAGGTGAAGGCAGACCAGCAGCCGCGGTCGCACCTGAAGCTCACGGTGGAGCTGCCGGTGGCCATGGTCAAACAGTCATACGACGGCGCGCTGGCCGCTCTCAAAAAGAGCGCCGACTTGCCGGGCTTCAGGAAGGGTAGCAAGGTGAGACAGTGGAGGCTGCAGATCTTGTTCGCGCTGCCGTTTCGAGCGAGCTTGATGTTCTGTTGCCATTGCTTCCATGTGCCGAGATGGGACGGCGCATCGCGCACCTCAATTCATTGACGTTCGGGCCCCGCAATTGCAGGTGCCGACAGATGTGCTCCTCAGAATGATGGACGGCGGCGCAAAGAAGCTGAAGCAGTCGACAGTCGAGAACCTGCTGCAGCTGTCCCTCCCGCAGGTGCCTGTCTCTGCTTTGCGAGTGGCGTATCAATGCTGTGGCGTCACCGCAAGCAGCAAGCGCTGTGACTTGAGCTGGGGGAGCCAGGTACTCACCTGCCGCGCCAAACGCTTCGTACAGGCGCTGAAGAAGTGGGACTCTGTGGCCATCAACGAGTCGATGCACATAGACAGTCCCATTGAGGATCTGGTGGCGGTGTTCGATGAGAAGAAGCCGCTCACGTACCAGGTTGGCATCGACATCGCGCCGACAGTCAGCTGGAAGTCGCCGTACCAAGACATTGCGGTGAGCTGTACACATGGCACATGCCTGCAATCGGCACTGCGGGCGGATCGAGTCAACAAAACGTTGGCACACGTTGCAATAGCTCGAAACCTGGGAGCTGAATGCGCTTCATACTCGCCCCACCTTGCCGGCACCCTGTATGCTATGCTGCACCAGGAGGTTGTGGCCCGCCGACACTGTGCACATGGGAATCACAACTGAGTTCACTGACTGGGAATCACAATCGAGTTCAGCTGGCTCTCCCATGTTGCAGGTGGATGTGGAGGCAGCCAGCAGCGAGGAGTCAGACCGCGCCGCCGTGGCGCGCATGCTGAAGTCGCTGCGCAAGGAGCAGGTGGGGGGCCCTGAACCCTAACAAGCCAGCCGGCCTTAGCTTGCAACTCCCTTGAGCCAAAATTGACTTGCATCTGTCTTGCCGCCATGGCACATGCTGCAGTCGCTGCACAAGGAGCAGGTCTGGCCCCCGCTGCTGCCTTGGCCTGCATGCAGTTCAAGTCTTTGTTTGTGATTCACACCTGCAGATTCACCGGCTTCAATTGGCGATGACCCATGGCCGCAAAACAGTCTCGAGTATGCAGCGTCCTCTGACAGCAGTTTATCACCCTGCACCCGCTGCACGGCACGCTGCGGGCCGCCCTATTTCCAGGCTGCTGCATGCAGGCGACATCTTGGAGCAGGTGTGGAACATATTTTGAACCATTCCAAACGTTTTTTTCCCTGCAGGGCACGCTGCGTGTCGCGGTCGGCCGGCCGCTGCAGATGGGCGACATCGTCATCCTGGACTCTGACGCAACTGCTTTGTGTCTTGAATTCCAGTGTTTCATATCTGCAGGGCACGCTGCGCGTCGCTGTCGGCCGGCCGCTGCAGATGGGCGACATCGTCATCCTGGACTTTGATGCGACGCGCGCCGACGAGGGCGAGCCCATCCTGGGTGCCAAGCGCGCCGGCCTGCGCCTGGACACAGAGACAGCTGACCTGGAGTTCCTGCCAGGTGCAACAACTGCTTCTCGCCCTCGGATGATTGTCCCACTGTTCCTCCGAGGCGCCAACTCCTCCACAGTGGACAGCCGGGGTTTGAGCGTCCAGGTGCCGGCTGCAGAGGGCCGATGTGCCGATGTGGGCACCTAGAGCGCCGCGCGGCCTGCTTCGCAGCTGCCGCATCGACCATCACTTTATGCCCTCCTTGCTGCAGGTCTGGTGGACGGCCTGATCGGCATGAGTGTGGGGGAGGAGCGGACGGTGCCCGTCACCTTCCCCGACACCTGGGAGCCGGAGCAGCTGCGGGGCGTCAAGGCCAACTGCACCGTCAAAGCCAAGGAGATCTTCGACTGGAGCCTCCCAGAGGTGCGCGCTGCTGCTGTGCCTTCTGCTGCGTGCGTCTTCCGTTGCGGGTGCCTCCGGAACACGCCGACTTGACGAAGCTGCAGCAGAGGAGCTTCCAGGCCCCTGCTCCGGGACGGCACGCGCCTGCCGGTGCCTGGGCGCGTTGGCACTTCCTATGATACTCTGGCACTTCCTTCTCTATCGGCCATACGGCGCCTGGGGTCGATGCCTCTTGTGCCAACTTTTACTAGTTTTTCTTTTGATACCTTTGTCGTCATCTTATCTCCATCTCTTGTTCCGTGCAGCTCACGGACGAGTTCGTTAAGAAGCAGATACCCAGCAGCAGCGGCCTCGCAGACGCAGAGGTGAAGCTTTATGAGGCGCAGCGGCTCAAGGTACAGTACTCTGCAATAAATTTTCATATTATTTGATACATCATAGTAGCATTCTTTTGTGGTGTAACGGCTGTACAAGGCGCAGTGGCTGAATGTGACGAACTCTGCACGAAAGTACTGTGCATGAACAGCTGCTTCGCTGCCGGATGCTGTGCTTTAAACCTGCCTCATACACCTTGCCGTCGAGGCTTACAGGGGTTGAAAGCTAGTTGAGAGATGAATCACACATATGCTTGGACATCATGCATATATCAACGTGATTGCATGATTGCACTGGGTCACAACAGATGGCGGAGCAGGCGCAGCAGGGCGTCATTACCGCGCTCAGCAGACGATTGCGGATAATCGTCTAGAGCATGTTGATGTCATCATATGATTTCACCTCACCTAAACCAAACAGATGGCGGAGCAGACGCAGCAGGGCGTCAGATATCGTTGTTGATCGATTCACCTGAATCAGACAGATGGCGGAGCAAACGCAGCAGGGCGTCATCGCCGCGCTGTCAGAGGCGATTGCGGACATCGTCGAGGCCGATGTGCCGCAGTCGCTCATCACCCAGATGGGCGAGCAGGAGTGAGTCATGCTTCCTTATGACTGATGCTATGTCGCACCACTTCAGCTTGGCATGTGTGCCGCTGGACCGTCAGTGTGCTCTGCCTTGCATCGGCATGCTAGCTGGTGCCATGTCCCGGATGTTTGTTGGATTCCCAGGCTGCATTGTGCGCCCACGGAGAGCCGCTGCCCATGTTCAGATTCAGCAACGTTTCATTCTTGCAATCTTGGACAGGTACCAGTCGCACCTGCTCAACATGCAGCAGGAGGGTAAAATCAACATGGAGGTTATCCAGACGCTGGCCAACGAGAAGATGCTCGCGAACTACATCGACCACAAGTGCGCTTGTTGTGCAGTGCTGTGCGGTGCGGTGCAGGCCAGTGCGCATGCCGCTGCAAAGCCGTTCCCGTGGCCACCTTGCTGTGGCCGGTCGAACTGGACCGCTGCACAAGGAGCCGCTCCTACACTGCCAGAAGCCGCCGGCCCACCAGCGCTGCCGCCTCAATTATCTCCGACAGCACGGCCAACAGGATGTTGCCGTGCTGTCTCGATGCGCCCCTGCGCATGCGAGCTCTGCCATGCTGTGCTGCAGGCGCTGGAGACTGACGTATTTTTTGTTACTTATACCGCATAGGAAGTCCGAGCTGGACAAGCTCTGCATTGCTGTGCCGCAGGCACGGAGATTGACAATTCTATAATTCCCACCGCACAGGAAGGAGGAGCTGGACCACATGAACCGGGCGGTGCTGGGCTTCGAGGCCATCTACCAGCAGGAGGGGCTGCAGCTGAGTGAGGAGCAGGTGCAGGCGGAGTACGAGAGCGGCGTGCAGGTCAGAAGAATGATGCCCGCTTGGACGCTAAGCAGTAATGAGCGTTCGCTAATCAATATGCCATCAAGCACGCCTGCACAGTGATGCGCCTATAAAGTGTTCGATGTTGACCCCGACGTCGACCCGAGTACGTCAGCGAATGCGAACACGTGGGTGTCGCGGCGCGCAGGGCTTCAAGGAGTCGGGCCAGGAGTTTGACGCCAAGCGGCTGCGGGAGCAGGCCGTCGAGGCTGTGCGGGTGCGCTCTTGCCTGGCACAGAGTGTACGATGTCACTTGACAGCAGTTCTGCGGCAGGTGATCCTGCAGCGCATACCGTCCCACTTGTGTGGCGGAGCTGTAGAGTGTCTGCATGCATGTGGTGGTACCGGTTGGTGCGATGCATCTTCGAAGCGGGTCTTGAGTCGATGGCATTGCCTGCGTTTAATGGGTGCTGACGGCATCTATTCTGCCTCCCTGCAGGGAATGAAGGTGCTGGAGTTCCTGCAGTCAACATGTACCATCAACATCAAGCCTTACGTCGGCAACTGAGGGCAGCGTCGCACCGCTTTTGACACGTGAATTGCACTGCGGAGCGCTTGCGGTGCTTTTTCAGACCTAACATAAAATGGGCCCTAACATAAAATGTGCATGTGCCGACTCCGCGATGCTTTGTGCATGCATGGATGCGGTAATCTAGCGATGCCCGATGGTCTGCAGCAGCATCATGGTCCAAGCAGCAAGCATCTGACTTCACCACAGGTTCACTTGACCAGGGTCCCGGATCGCATCAGGTGCAATAGCTCATCATCATATTTGCAGTGCCACAAGCTGCCGAATCCGCTTGACTAACTGTCATGGCGGTGCCGACATACGAAGACCTTGCACCGACGTACACGGACGAAGGTAAATTTGCACGCAATCGAGCCACGATCGCTACTGTCGGCTGCACTCGCCTGGCTGATAAAGAGAAATGGACAATTGATGTCTTGATGACATGCACAGGGGAGGCGTCCTCACGCTATGGCAAGCTGGCGGATGCTTTCCGAAAGCGGTTTGGAGAGGGACCAGAGGTGTTTGCGCGCGCGCCAGGTAAGCGAAGTTGCAATCGTTGCTGGATCAGCATACATGGCTGATCAGCGGCAATACCTGTGGTTTGGACCTGCGTTTCAGGCCGGGTGAACCTCATCGGCGAGCACATCGACTATGAAGGCTATGGCGTGCTGCCGATGGCCATCGAGCAGGTGAGTCTGAATGTTCACTAGCCGATCGTGCAGAGCTTCTCTGCTTCTCGTGATGATACAGACCATGTCGCAACCCATTGTGCGGGGTAAATGGGAGCTTTGTGCATGGTGTTCTTGCGCCGCAGGACACTGTGGTGGCCATCCGGCAGGGCGGCGACAGGCTCGTGATCACCAGCCTGCACCCTGACAAGTACCCAGAGAACTCATTCGGAGTCAACCCCAGCCAGGTGTGACGGTAACACCAGCCCGTCGCCTGGCTGTGTTCTGCACGTGGCCCATCATTGTGAATCATGCGCCCTGACGGGTCGACATCGGGCAACCCTCTGATTTTTGTGCCCGACAGGATGTGGACACAGACAACCACTCCTGGGCCAACTACTTCATGTGCGCATACAAGGTCGGTGAAAGCTTGCGAACGATCCCGACAGCATTTTCTGTGCACAATGTCGCTGCGTACAGTTCATCTCCCCCTTGCCTGCGTTGTCAGAGACTTTTAGGAGTGTCACCATGTTCCCACTGTCTGCTCAGGGCGTTTTTGAGTTTCTGGCTTCCAAGGGCGTGCAGCAGCAGCCGGTCGGCCTGCAGATCATGGTGCACGGCACCGTGCCGACAGGTGAGCTCGTGATCGACTGGCGCTGCCGTCTGGCGTTCTTTGTCATGCTACTCGGAGTATCACCGCCTGCTCGCGCGACGACTGAGGCTTAATGAAGAGACCTCGAACATCCAAAAACCCCACAAAACCCCTTGCCTGGCAGGAGCCGGCGTGTCCTCCTCAGCTGCCTTGGTGTGTTCCGCCGCGCTGGCCCTGCTGGGCGTCTTCAGGGCGGAGGCGTCGCCTTCGGTGCGTTCCCGCTCTTTACTGAAACTTTTCCCCGTAACCCTAAGCCTTAAACTCTGCTGCGCCGCAGGCGCCGGCGTGTCCAGCTCCTCCGCTTTCGTGTGCTCCTCGGCGCTGGGCGTCCTGGCCGCGCTGGGTCACGGCGGGAGTGCCAGTCCGTCGGTGTCCCCCTCCCCCGCAAAGACCACTCTACCTGCACGCTGCCTTCACATCATGCCGCTCAATCAAGTTGACGCCCCTTTCGACAATCGGCCTTCGGCCCTGTGCTCGGCACTTGATGATCGCTGCTGACTGCGAAACCGTCGTTTATGCAGGAAGTGGCGGAATTTGCATGCACCTGCGAGCGGTATGTGGGCACCCAGTCCGGCGGCATGGACCAGGCGATATCCATCATGGGAATGAATGGCGTCGCAAAGCTCATCAACTTCCACCCGGTAGGCCCTCGTGAGCTTATGAATGCCTGACCCATCAAGTCCGCATCTGCAGCCCCTACACAAACCAGCCTGTCGGCGGAATCGGCTGTCAATAGGCTGGCTGACGGAGGCAGCAGCTGCCCATGCAATGAGCCCGAGACGATTGCAGACCGCTTCCAGACGCATATCTGCATCTTTGAAACCTGAACCTGAACCTCAAGCTGAAAATACCCCAAAGGTGAGAGCAGAGGACATGCACCTGCTGGAGAAGGCAGTCTTCGTGATCGCCTTTGTATCATAAAATACTGATCAACAAAACATATGTTGAAAACCAAAGGCTTCGATGCAGGTGAGGGCGTAAGACGTGTACCTGCTGGATGTGTTCGTGATTGACGTATGGTTGTATCTACAATACAATGCACATCAGGAACTCATATCGAAATGCGTTGTTACACTCCAGGTGAGGGCGGAGGATGTGTACCTGCCGGAGGAGGCGGTCTTTGTGATTGCCAACTCGCTGGCGGAGTCGCAGAAGGCGGTCACAGCGGACAAGTGCTACAACCTGCGGGTGGTGGAGTGCCGCCTGGCAGCCATGGTGCTGGCCATCGCCCTGGACCAGGATCAGGTGAAATTGCAGACAGAGATTCCTATTCGTTGCCCACAGTTTGCTGTCACAATTTGTGCGTCATGGAGTGCCGCCTGGCGGCCGTGGTGGTGGCCATCGCCCTGGGCCAGGATCGGGTGAGGACAGTGTCTTTTATCTCTTCCATACTGCATTGCTACTGCCCACAGCTTACTGTCATTTTATGCGCGCGGTGAGTGTCGCCTGGCGGCCGTGGTGCTGGCCCTCGGCCAGGACCAGATGAAAAAAGTTTCCGCAATGGATCAAACCCGCCCACAATCTGCAAACATAATCTGCGCGTGGTAGCTTGCCGCCTGGCGGCCATGGTGCTGGCCATCGCCCTGGCCTCAGCCCGAGTCTTTGGCTGTGTTCATGCTGCTCTGAGATCATCATGAGGGCGTTGCCGCAACCCGTACACAGGCTGCCTGCTGCCTGGCGATGCAGCAGCCGCACTGCACGCTCATGCTGCCCACAGCGCGTCATTACCATCCAGACGGGGCAGGAACGGCCCTACCGGTCTGCAAGGAGTTGAGGGTTCGAGCCCACAGCCCGACGCGCCTTGTTTGCTGTTCACAGGCGCAGGCGCTGCAGCTGCAAACGCTGAAGGATCTGGAGCCCATCGTCAGCCAGGCAGACGGCGGCAACGGCAGAAGCGGCGGCGGCAGCAAAAGCAGCGGCGGCGGCGGCGGCAGCGACGGCGGCGACATCGGCGAGCGGTGCCAGGCGGCCGTGCGGCGGCACCTGCACGAGGGCGCCTACCAGCAGCAGGAGATCGAGGGCCTGCTGGGCACCAGCCTGCAGGAGTTCTTCGGCAGCAGCCCCAGCTCCCTCAGGCACGCCCAAAAACTGCAGAGTTACTTGTGTATTCGAGACGGCGGCGGATTCCGCAGCGTCCTGCAAGATTCGGCAGCAGTCCCAGTTCTGTTGGGCAAGCCTTTCGCGATGAAACTCAGCAGCACAGGTCATCTGCTTGCAATGAGGCATGTGCAGACTCCAAAAGCCAATTGCTCCAAATGACCATCACACGGCCCGAGGCAGCGCACCACACACTCTCTCAGATTGCTAAAGTGTCAGCACGTGGATCACTCAATCCTCTTTCGAGCACCGTGGCAGCCCGGTGCTGGAGCTGCAGCCCAATCTTGCATCGGGATTGCTGCAGGGCGGTGGAGCTGTGGGGGGCCGGTTTCAAGCTGGGGGACCTTCAGCTTGAGCGGCCGTCTTGGTCACGCAGGGCGGTGAAGGCGTCAGGCGGCACGTTCAAGCTGCGGGACCGGGCGCTGCACGTGTACGGCGAGGCGGCGCGGGTGCCCCAGTTCCGCGACGCCTGCAACTCCGGCGGCGGCGCCGAGGGCTCAGAGGGCGACAAGCTGCAGCGGCTGGGCGCCCTGCTGGACGCCAGCCATGCCAGCTGCAGGTGTGCTGAATTTAATTTGTTCCAAACTGACTGCAACCGGCGCCGAGGGTTCAGAGGGCCACAAACTGCAGCGACTGGGCACGCTGGTGGGCGCCAGCCACGCCAGCTGCAGGCGAGTTTCGACATGGGCGTCCTTTCGACAAGGGTCTATGTGCACTAGTCCCATGCAATCTAAGGCGCGTCTGGACACGCTCATGGACGCCAGCCACGCCAGCTGCAGGCGAGTCTCCACATAGGCCTACGCAAGCAGGACAGGGTGCCAATGATGAAGGTAATGTGGGCGCACTGCCATCCTCCTGTCCACACTCGATATATTCCGCAGGAGCATTTCGCTGAGACGCAACGACGTCGTGCTCTCCCATCGTTCTTGGTCCTGGTCGCAATCCACCTCGGCGCTGCATGCAGGGACCTGTACGAGTGCAGCTGCCCGGAGCTGGAGGGGAGCTATTGCTTGATCACGTGATGCATTGGTGCGCGCAGACATGGCTCGCTGACACCTTGTGTTTTCGCCAACCGCAGGGACCTGTACGAGTGCAGCTGCCCAGAGCTGGAGGAGTTGGTGAAATCCGCCAAGGCCGCAGGCGCGCTCGGCAGCCGGCTCACAGGCGCCGGCTGGGGCGGCTGCACCGTCTCTCTGGTGCCCGCCGGACAGGTGAGTGCCCTAGGCGGCACTGCACATTCAATTCGCTGGGTGCTTCACACTGAATTAGCTGTTCCAGAGGCAGTGGCGGAGAGAAAGATTGGACTGAATACCCTGAAGTTATCCCGTGTCCTGGACGGGTCTAAAACCCTGACCTCGTCCTGTGGTTGCCGCGCAGGAGGGCGCCTTCATCGACGCCGTGAGGGCGGCCTACTACCAGCCGCTCGTGGACGCCGGGAAGCTCGGCGGCGACTCAGCGTGGTCGGACATCATCTTTGCGTCAAAGCCTGCCAGCGGCGGCGCAATCCTGCGCCTCAATCTGTAAATTCGATTGCTACCGGTATGGCGGCCAGCAGTGATGCGCAGCTTAACGCCGCAGTTTGCTCTAGATTGGAGATGGCTGGCTGTGGGCATAGGCATGTGAGCGACACTGCATAGAGAAACATTTGACTGAGACTGGGGCAGCGCACATGCGAGAATGCTGTTGAACCTGTTCCGAAATGTTGACCACTTGAAACGAGCAGGCAAGCGCAACGTGCCAGATATTGTTTGACTAACCTGACGAATGCTGAAACTTTCCAAGAATATTTCGTCCGTCGCAGATGCCGCCTGGCCAGGACACTCAAAATCTGAACGAGGGCTGCCCATGCACAAATCTGATCAGGTGCACAAATCAGTCCTGCTCCGGTCCACAGCTGCGCGTTTCCGCACGCCTGCCAACACAGTTCTTGCAGCTCGGCAGGCTACGCCACAGCTGCAGGACTCCGTGGTGTGTTTGCTAGCCATCCTTGCCTCACGCCATTCGAGCAACTGAGTGAGCGCGTTCGGCCGCAAACATGGCGGAGGCAGACAGTGAATCAAGAGGCGACTCTCTCGCTGCTTTAGCGAGCGCATTCGGGGACCAGATCGCGGTATTGCAGCAGACTGCGGGCCTCAGGAGCGCAGACCTGTCGCCGCACTCTCGAGACCTGATGGAGCTGGAAGCGTCGGTGCAGGCGCTTGACGACAGCCTGCAGCAGATCCAGGCAGCTATGGCGCGCGAGAGGGCCGCATTCCCGCAGGTGACAGCCGTGACAGCCGACTTTGCTCTGCCGCAGCAGGCTGCCGCGGCGACAATGGCACTCTCCACACCCAATGTCATGGCAAGACCGTCGACGGATCATAACGCCTTGCACTCTTCGCAGGCCAAGGCACTGGCGGAGGCCCTCGCGCAGCAGGCGAGCCACCTCACCTTCATCAGCGAGAATCTGCCCGCCTTTCTGCCGGCAGCGCCGCAGTCCAAAGCCACAGCGGATTCTGACCGCGCAGTGTCAGGCGCTGCGTTCGCCGAGCCGGACAAGGAGAACGCGCAGCCGCGCGGCGCGGCGCGGCCTTCAGCACAGCCGGGCAATGCCGCCGCCGCTCCGGCTGCGAAAAAAGCGAAGCTCACAGCTCCCCGCAGGTTCATCAATATCGAATCAAGCTGATCCGATTCTGTTTCGAGTGCAACTCGCAGCGACCGCATTGCCCATGCTCTTGAACGGATTCAGGCATCCCATGCATGTCCTCACGCGTAACATCCTTGATGTCGTGTTGGCGTCACAGATACATCACCGTCCAGGAGCTGGACAGCCTGCCATCGTACATGCGCAGCCGGCTGACTCAGGACAAGGTGCCGCCCCAATACTACAATCCCACTTGACGAAATCCAGCTCATTTCGCGAGGATACTCTTGGCAAAGATGCTTTGGTGTGCGCAGCGATACCCAACTCAGCCAGCGGTTCTCGGCTGATGGGTGGTCGGCGTCTCAATGTATGGCGTGCCAAGTCATCACCGTCGCCTCCAGTTCAGCCTGGCTCCCGGCTACGACAGGTGAACGCAGCGGTCGATGATGTCGCGGCGCTGGCGGAGGCGAACGCCAGGCTGGTCGCCGCGGCTCGGGGCCGCGGCCACAGCCTGACGGTGGACGACCGCCGCCACGCGCAGACCCTGATCCGAAATGTCGCGGTGCGCCTTTTTGGCATCGACCTCAACTAGGCCTGAGGCGTGTGCGCAAGTACTGGGTTCTAGGGGTCGCTTCCTCGGTGGCAGCAACCGGTTGTGACTGACACGTGTGTGCACCCACCGCATGCACCTCGCACCAGGCATCTGCTCCATCTTTGAGTGTCTTTGAGTGGCAGAGTGCTGTTGACCATAGCGCAATGTGGGGTGACAACGCTCGGTTCCCACTCAATGGGTGATCAATTTCGGCCCAGATGGACGGCAAAAAACACCATGAATGAGACGGCATTCCGCATGTACATCACAGGCGCATGAGGAGGTGAAGGGGTGTTTCTGGATCTTGGAGCGTGACTGCCGGAATGGCACGGCGCTGAAGATGGACAAGACAGGGAAAGCCATCCTGACCATCCTGCGGCACCTGGGGCGCCTCACCGAGGTGCGTGTCTTTAAATATACTGTTGCCTCTTTGTGATGTTCGCGCAGGAGTTTCGTAGATGAAAGGCCTGACCATCCTGCGGCACCTGCGGCGCATCACCAAGGTGCGGCACTGATTCAAATCCGATCTTAGTTTGGTATCCGGAAGCTGCCTAGCTCAAACTTTGAGTTAGTCAAACTTCACCCCGAGTCAGTGCAAGACGAAGTTCTGGTCTTCCTGCTTGCAGCTGCACTGCCAAATGGACGGCGACAAATTCGAGGTGCTGACTTGCAGCAGTCACCGCAGCGTAGGAATGTTTCTGACACATGATTGTCTGATACATGATGCATGTTGACTACTTCATTGAGGGTGGTGGTGGTGGTGAGGCAGTCGCTGACTATGTGGCTTGTTTCTTGCAGAACGTGTATGTGCTGCAGTCCGCGTGACTTGTGGTGACGATACTGTGACGGCACGGTGTCTCCTGTACATTACAACTTGATTTAGGTTATCTTGAACTGCCGCAGCGTTCTCATTGCTGCTCCGACTCACTGTATCTGTAAGAGACCTGCCTTTGCAACGGGCAAGCAATTGATACCCACTATGGCGTGGCATTCGAGACTGCCTTGCAACAGTTGCAGCTGCCGCGCCGCCACCTCACTCTTCAGCTCTGCCACCTGCGCCCTGACTGCTCGGCCCCTCGCCAGGACCTGCGAACCAGTAGCAGTTTCTCAGACAGATGAGCCGCACGTGTTGCGGCAGGACTCGCATGCCATTCAATCATCAGCAGCATCCCTGTGTTGCGTTATAATCGATGCAATGTGGCAGTTTCCGCACCGCATTCAGGTGCCGCAATGCCGCCTCAAGCAGCGCCGACCGCTGGCAGAGTGGCGCGGCTGTCTGCTGGGCTACTGCAAGTGCATCGCCGCCATTGCCGTCTGGTATCCGCCCGCTTTCAGCGGCTTGCCCACAATCGCTGCTGTGTGCGGATGCAGCAGCTGAGCTGCGCTGCTGCGAGCAAAGAAGTGAGACATGTCAATGGCGTGGCCTCTGAAACCCCGTGAATAAAGGTCGCATGCCAGAGCTGTCATGCAACCACTCTTCTTTTTGCGCATGCTAACCGCCAGCGTGCTCACCTCCTGCTCGGTCGAATTGCTGCACAGCGTGCTCAATTTCAACACGTGCTGCACGACATCCAGCTGCTGCTGCAGCCAGAGCTTGGCCGCATTGCTGCACAGCATGAGCAAGTGAAAACCTCGCACAAAGGCTTCGAGGAACCTCCCAATGGCGAACCACAGTGGGCAGGATGAGAGCGACATCAGCGTCAGGCCGGTGCCGCATTAACGAAGCACCTGCCGTGCGACTCTGCGCGATGCGGTGCATTAACAATTGACGCCACCCGCCTTGTAGGTGGAAGACATCGGAAATCCTTTATCACAACCTATCGAGAACGGTCAAAAATTCACCTCTCGACGCACAGCTGGCGCAGGGCGAGGGCCTGGTCCGCCTGGAAGCGCGCCATGGAGGCGCGCAGCCTGCGGCAGCGCCACACAATTGAACTTTTAAGATATTCACTTTCTGGAACGTTTTCTCAATGTAAAACTACTCGGGGATGAGAAAGCAGCTATCGCTGTAGACACTATGGTTGGCCCAGTGCTGCTGCCTTCCGGGAGTGCCTCTGGGACAGGACAAATGTTGCTGCAGCACCCTCCCCGAACCCCTGTCTGAGTGCATACTGTCAGTGCTTGGTGATAAGTAGCTGTTATCAAGTAGTTATTGTGCCTGACTGCAGAACCCAGGCCTTGCGAAACCCAAACCCTAAACCTTTACCTGCGGCAGTGGCGCCGCACCGCGTGCGTCTCCGCCCGCAGGCTGCGATTTCGCACCGCCCACTCCCGCCCGCTCGCCGCCAGCCTGGACTGCCACTGCGACAGTTCCGCCTGCGGGCCGGCATTCAACTGCGGGCTTACATTCAACATGATCAAACAGAGCAATCCTTCACCACGCGTCTGCAGCACTTTGAGGCAATTTGTCTGCATGATTCGTGAGGCGACTCCCGAGGTACTCCACATACGTCGAATGATTGCAGCGCAGCACCTGGAAGGAACCGACAGTACTGGCGCAATGAAGACGGCAGCGCACCTGCAGCTGTTTGATGCTGGCGCGGTTCTGCCGCAGGGCAGCCTCTTGGCTCGTCGAAGCGGCGCTCAGCTGCTTGAAGCTGGCCGTCAGTGCCGCGATGCCCTCCAGATGCTCCTGAGACTCCATTGAAACCAATCGAAGTAAGGTGTGCCAGGTGCCTAGGAGGAACGAAGACAGCTCTGTCTCGTGACTCATTGCAGCACAGGTTCCAGTCTGCGTTACACCTTCAGATGGACCAGCAGAAGGCCAGAAGGGAAGGAAGGTTTGTTGACAATAACACAACGACACTGACCTGTCGGATGCGTGTGTGCAGCGCCATTAGGTCCGCCTTCCGCTCGTCAAACGGCAGCCGCAGAACAGCGCGATCCTCAACATCGGCATCAGTGATGCGATCCTTCTGTGCCTCCAACGATGCGTGTGCTGTGCGTCTGACGTCACCCTCATGCTCCGCCAAGGCAGCACGCGACGTGGCCACAGTAGCCTTGTGCCGCTCATGCGCAAGCCCGTGCGCAGCCGTCTCCCTGCACAAGTGGGCAGCCAGTCTGGCGTGAGACTCGCAAGCATAACACAAGATGCACAATGTCCCAAAGCTCTCATGAAGGAGGTTTGGATGGGAACAGTGCTTCATGACAACTTGTTTTGAAGTAGCTGGGTCGTACCTTTTGAACTCTGCCGCCATGGCATCGAGCTGCTTCTCGAACTGCTTTTGCACCGAAGCCATGCGCGTGCGCTGCAGCCTGCCCAGCGACCGCAGGTCCTCTGCGTGCGACGAGAATGCCTGATCAAAGAGCTTGCCGCAGCCCCGAGCATCGCTGATCGTCGCCTGCGGGTGGACAACATAGACAAGGCTGAGCATGCCGTCAACAGCGTCCTTCAAAGCATGCACCATTTAGAACCGCAGTGCGGAGGCACAAACGAGGGACACGTACAAAAAGATCAAGTTCACCTGCAGGCGCTGCTGCTGCCTGCCGAGCTCATTGCGGTACAGTTCCTGGGTGACGCTCAGGCTGCGTCTGAGCTCCTCGGTCTTGAGCGTTCGCAGTTTGCGGCGCCAGTCCGCGTGCACCAGGGCGACATTCTCCCTGGCGTGCTTCTCGCCGTCCAGCAGTCTCTGTTGCAGCCTGCAGATGCGTAGAGCAACAGTACATCATCCGTGGTTCATTCAGATTCCTGACAGGCAGCAGTGCGGAAGCGCTGATCAGCAAGAGAGGAACAGCAGCGCGCTCACAGCGTCTGCCAGCGTTTGGCGGCGTCCTCCTCCGCCTGCTGCTTTTCTGCATCCATCTATGTCTCTAGTGGATGGGGTCTCCAGGCAAGAAGCGTTGCAATCTGCCGGATGGGCTGCCACAGAAGGCTGCGCAGCCAACGTTGGATCAATCAAATTGCCAATGGTGGCCCAAATCACGTGCGTAACGCATGCAATGCTGGAAATATATTTCAATTTGATCGAAGGACTGGTGTAGCCGTGTTCTGTAGTGAGATCGCGTGCTGCACCTCGTCAGAATGGCCGAAGAGTGCTGGTGAGTTCACGAAGCAAATTTGCGCCGGCGTAAACTCGACAAAGTACTGGGTCAGATCTCAAATTTCCTTTCCACATCTTGTGCACATGTGAGAGTTCCAGCCGGCTGCAGAAGCTGCACGCGACAAGCTCCAGAGCGGGGGGTGCCACTTTTTGTGGTTCGCCCCCTGCCACTGTGCGGCGCTGCATGCAGCCCGTGCCCATATCCTGTTATGCAAACGCATTCTAGTGTAGGATCTACTGTCGTCGTTCCAATCTTGGTTGCAAAGCGTGCAATTGCAGTGTCACGCCATCCAACTCCAGCTGGCTGCTGAGCAAGGCTGTGCCTGATCCACCTCGAATTGATCCGACTGCACAGTTGAAATGAATGGTAATATTGTTTGCAAGGTCGCTCCGAAAGATCAAGCGCGAATGCGGACGATTCAATAGCAAAACACTCCGATGCTGTACTTCATTGGTCTCGGATTGTGTGACGAGAAGGACATAACCGTCAGGTCTGCAGCAGTGGCAAGTGATGGGTATCTGGGTGTATCAAAAGCCTTGCTTTCCAGCTCTTCGTCACTCAGTCACTGAAACTCCTGCTGCGCGCAGGGGACTGGAAGCGGTGCGCGGGTCAGACAGAATCTACCTGGAGGCCTACACATCACAGCTGCTGGTCCCAAAGGAACAGCTGGTGAGTATACTGAGAGGTGGCCAGCTCATCGGCAGTCTGGCGGCCGCGCCTTTTGCAGCATGCACGCAAGTAAGCCGCCGGACGAGTCTCAGGCACTGATTCCACAACACATGCTCGCAGGAGGAGTTCTATGGAAAGCAGATCACGGTCGCAGACCGCGAGATGGTGGAGTCGCAGTCGGACGAAATCTTGGCGGGTGCTAAGGAGAAGGACGTCTCCTTCCTTGTTGTCGGCGACCCCTTCGGGTGCGCGAGAGCACGCCTTCAAGCCATTTTCCATGCGGCTGCGGCACAAATCATTGGAGAGTCATGTGGCAAGACCGTAGGACACGCATCACAGTTTGCTCACACACTATGCGGTCCGGCCTACCGGTCAGTAGCGCCGCGGGCGGCGGCACAGCGGCGCTTGCCAGTGGGACATGCTGATGGAGGTGTTGTAACACTGTGGCGTAAATGCAGGACGACCACACACACAGACCTGGAGCTGCGCGCCCGGACGCTCGTCAATTCCGCGGTACATGACGGACCTCGGATCGAAACATGCCTGACGGAGGTGTGACGCTGTGGCCCAAATGCAGAGCGACCACGCACACGGACCTGGAACTGCGCGCCCGGGCGCTGGGCATCCCGGTGAAGGTCATCCACAACGCCTCTATCATGAATGCGGTCGGCGTGTGCGGCCTGCAGCTGTACCGCTTCGGCGAGGTATGATTACTATCTCTCCGAAAAGAAGATGCGCTTCGCGCTGGCTTGGTTCATCAGAGCCTCTTTGGAAACAGCTTGTGCGCTCTGCCTTTGCCATCACGTCCTCTTCCCAGCATGTGCTTGGTTCTGTGAAGCCTGTAGATGGCCCGAATGATGCAGCAATGACTGCGTAATTGCCATAATTCATCAGTCGTCTCCTCAACTCATGACTCATCCAGCGCAGGCCATCTCGCTGGTGTTCTTCACGGACACTTGGCGGCCGGATAGCTTCTACAGCCGCGTCGCCAGCAACCGGCGGCAGGGGCTGCACACGCTGGTGCTGCTGGATATCAAGGTCAAGGAGCCGTCCCTAGAGTCCCTGGCCCGCGGCAAGCCCATGTACGAGCCACCCAGGTGGGTCTATGTGCGCGGAACACACCAGCCGCCGATCTGGCAACCATGCCAGTAGAAACGCGTCTGATGTTTGCATCATGGCTGACTTGTCTGCAGGAGGTGCTCTGCAGCAGGGCACAGCAGCACCACCGGCGTGTGTGCCGCCGGTGCAGGTTCATGAGTGTCAACACAGCGGTCCAGCAGCTGCTCGAGATCGAGGCAGACTGCCAGGGCGGCGCTTATGACGAGGACACCATGTGTGTGGGCCTGGCGCGTGTGGGGGCAGACGACCAGAAGGTGAAAAATGAAAGTAGAACATTTCTTAGTGACGGGGAGCAGTATCTACACCTAAAAATGAGTGGTATGATTACGTGTGGCTGGTCATGTTCAACAAATGTGTCAAGCGGGATTGGATGGTTCTGGGCAGCGTCTGGCGTCCATGACACGCCTTGACAAGATTTTGTGCAAACTGTGTGCAATTGCAGATCGTCGCTGGGCGGATGAAGGATCTGCTGGATGTGGACTTCGGGCGGCCATTGCATTCGCTGGTGATTGCAGGAGACTTGCATCCAATCGAGCAGGAGATGCTGCAGCAATTGACGCTGACGTGAGGAGCCTTGTAAAAGGGTGCTAACTCATGGAGCAAGCTCCAGCATGGCAGGCGGTGGTTGGCCTTCTGCCCCCCCTGTAGACTTGTCACATTGCCTGATCCCCACGCAGTGCGGTCAGATGCTCGGTAAAAAATCGAACACTCTGACTTCCCACTGCTGCAGCCAAATAGCAATCCCGATCCGCTGCACCACCAACACACGGACGCCACGGCACTTGCACTACACTGCCAAAGTCCCTACAATGCAGAGGCAGTCCGTTAGACGCACGCTGCATCACACGCTGCTGTGGTTCAAGACGTATGATGTGCGAAGAGCGTACCCAGAGACAGAAAGCCAGAGTGGAGCACAGCGGTGCATGTTAGGGTCACCTGTGCCGCGATCAGTGGTGCGAAACCTCCTTTGCTGACTGATGCTTTGCATGTGTCCTCTGCGAATGTCACCGAAACTGATTTCAGCTCGTGTCCTGAGCACGCTTGAGCTTGCTGTCGCGCAGAGCGTCAACAGCAGGTGCATGTCTCACATCGCGCCTTCTGACCTGATATGACTTCAACTTGATGGAGCCGTACACTAGGCCCACGCCGACAGCCGACGCGCGAAGCACCTGCGGATGCATACGGAACCACCGTTTAGACGCGTTCGAATCCGCAGTGATCAATGCACATTTTGGGACATGATGCGCACCGCGGCCAGCTTGCTGTTGCCCCCGTATGCGTTGAAAGTCGGCATCTTGCGTCGGTTGGACGCTGCTGCGGTCTTCCCAGGTTTGTTCAGGCTGCTGGAACTTCGGCTCCGCGCAGAACAGTGCTATATTGCTCGCTACGAGCTTAGCTGCCCTCCAGGGATCAAGACTTGCGACGTGCGGTTCCCTGCGCAACAAGCCTTGCGGCAAACCAGGCGTTCAACACAGCCGTGTGATCACGTCTCTGAGCGCGTCGTCGAAGCGAAAACTGCTCACAAAGTTGCAACTTGCGATGAAGGAAATTGGCCGTATGCCGCCGTACTTTCTTCCGGTAAACCCTAACCTCAGCCTGATGGCGAGGCTGATCTCAGACTGCAGTTCGCCTGTCATAGCCAAGACATCCCGCAAGCGTTCTGGAGCGAGTCTAGCTGTGGCTGCTTGTGTTGAGCCTACATTCACGGCAGCCTCGACCGACGGTCCGACATCGATTGCAGTTCCGGACGGGTCTGAATGCCCGACCTGGAAGCCTGGACAGCAGCGAAGATGTGGTAGTGTGACGCAGCGTCTGAGTTTCAGGGCAACTGACGGCGGCTCACGCAGCTGCGATGCTGCGGGGGTTTGCTGTCCTATTCCAGCCTGCGTCGCCGCCGGCTTCATTCTCCGGGCGCGGCAGTGCCTGCAATGAGCCCCGGCATACCTGCTGCCACATTCCTCAGGTGTACGCTCGATTCTGTGGCTTGCACAACCGCCATCAGCTGCAGTCTCGTATGCTGTATGCAGTCATTAATTCCAGACCGATGCATGGGTGCGGATTGCATGCGCAGGCAATCTGCCCTGGTTTTCGGAGCAGCAGGCCGGTGAGCAGCCAGCGACTGCGCGCGTCACAATGCCAGGAGCTTCAAACATGCAGCAGCAGACTTCCGCGTGTGCGATTGCGGACATGCGCAGCCAGGGTGAGGCTGCGCGGCGCAGTGTGCCAGGGTGTCCTGCTGATGCGGTGAACATCTAATTGACTTTCGAACTGCCGGCATCCCTTGATGACTGAATGCTTTACAGCCTCACCCCGCTCATTGCGCGCACCCGCAGGCAGCCAAGCAGGCGGATGCAGGTCCGCCCCAGCCAGCCAAACAATTCTCACGCAAGGTGGGGAGTTGCTGGGCGTCACCAGCACGCGCTGCACGCAACACATCGTGTGATCTCGTCTGAGCATGCTGCATTGAATAATGTGCGTGAACATGATTACTGCCGGCCATGGCTGATGCGGTGCTCTTTTGTCGCAGGACCTGCGGCGAATCGAGACACAGGGGCCATCGGTTCGCGACCTGGTGCACACCGTCGTGGTGGAGCCGGAGGATGAGGAGCAGGGCCTGCCAGCAGAGACGGTCAGTCGTCCCTGCTGCTTTTGGTGCCTTGCAAATACGAGGCAGCGGCTTGCCGTAATGCCAGCAGGAGGCAGCGGCTCGCTGCCACCTGGAGGACAGCGGCGTGGCATCTACGTTGCCTGAGTGAAGCAGTCCCTTTCCGATAACCCAGCAGCATCTGCACACTGGCCAGTCCAGCGGCATCAGCATTCCTGCAGCGCCGCCTCGACAGGTACCGTCCATCCCACGCCGCACCTTACAGCGGGGGAGCCAGGCTTGTGCTCTCGACCTCCAAACCTGCCCCAAATGTGTGCCGCTGCACCCTTGCAGGAGTCCTTCATACCGGGGGAGGTGCTGGGCTCTGCAGGGTACGCGCCAGAGCCCAACTGGGGCAAATTGCAGCAGATGCCGTTCGGGGAGTTTTACCAGGGACTGCGGGAACGCAACTGGACGCACCCGGCGTACCGGCCGAATGCGCCGCGGTGGAGCCTGCAGTTCTTTCAGGACAGCGGCCGCTTTTTACGGCCTTCCTTCGACGGCTTCAGGCGCGTGTCTGCGCGCGCCACACCCGCGAGACCTGCAGCTTGAGAATCATCTTCTTGATTGGGACGGCAGTCAGCGGATGTGCTGCCAGCGGTATTGTGCTGCCTTCACGGTCCAGTGCTCCGCTGCAGTCGCGGCGTGGATCCTTCTCACGGCGTGGACCCTCACTTTGCCGCTGTCACAGCAAACTCAAGCCCAGACTCCTGCGCATGGTGGAGGCCAGCCTTGAAACAACCAGACTGTTGGCCGCATTGCAGGGCGGTGGTGACGAGGGAGGACGGCAGCCGGGCGTGGGTCAATATGCCGTCGGCAGGGACGGACACATACCTGCGGGACTACAACGCGGGCGGCGGCGGCGGCGGCATCTACCGCTACAAGCGGGTGGGCAGCAACCCGCTGCCGTCGACCTATGGCTACAACCAGGTGGGCCGTTTATTGTGACAGCATGTCTGTCGTGCGATTGGCAATGCTCATGCTGCACTATCAGGCTGAGGTGTGCCTCGGGTGATTCTCACGCAATCCTGCCTGAGATGTGCAAGGTCGCACTGTGTTGCCAAGCCTGTCGCCACTCCCTCTCCAGACGTGCATGCAGATCTGGGCAACCTACAACACGCCTGCTGCAGCAGTTGTTTTCCTGTCACCTGCCGTAGGTCCGTTCTACTTTCGTGGGTAAAGCCCTGAAGCAATTATCTCCTGCCGCAGGTCTTCGAGCAGCTGTTCCAGGCGTACGAGCAGCGGCTGCCGGCAGAGCTGGAGGCTAAGGCGGACGAGCAGGGGTGGCTGGACCCTAAGGAAGTGCCAGCCGACGCCTGCCCCGCGGAGCGCCACCTGCAGCTGTCTTTCAACCAGACGCCGCAGGTGAGCCTGCAGTTCAGGAATCAGCACTGCCGGCAGCTCCCCACTGTGGCGTGACCGGGCTCTTTAGGCTGCGCGCCCCGTGCTGCAGTGTGAGTTGACTTGGCTTCACACGAGTTTGTTTCATGTGTCCTTTGTTTTGACGCATGAAACAATTGCGCAGGAGTTCAGCCTGAAGGGGCTGTGGGACGCAGTGCCGCTGGTGGCCACCTTTGTGGTGTCCGTCTCCTTCCTGGGCGTCTGTCTCGCCATCGGCATCTTCAAGTGCGCCCCGCACCCTGATCCGCACGCAAACTCTGCGCTGCCGCTCGAGCAGCCCGCGCACGCTGCAGACCTGCGCTGCATGTGCCCGCGTACTGTCCGTCTTATGTGGTCCACCTCAGAAAGCTGCACCTTGATTGCTGCGCCAGCCAGCCAGGCTGGGTGTCCAGGGCGGGTTCCTGGCAGACCCACGCCTGAGTAGCTTGAGCCACATTCTGCAAAACCCCATGCCGCCTGAACTCTCAACTCCCACGCCGCCCGAAGGCCGCGCAAGGCGATGCCGGCGGATCCCATCCAGGCGATGGAGTTTGCGCAGTCCAAGGGGCAGGCGCGGCGGGAGGGCACCACCGGCGTCACCTTTGCCGACGTTGCGGGTCTGGATTACATCCAGGGCGAGCTGCAGGACATCGTGTCGGTGAGTGTTCCTTTGACTGTATACATAAAGCTAAATGACAACGCAATGCGCTCGGAGACCTCTGTCAACGTAGCAGGGCTGGACTACATCCAGGGCGAGCTGCAGGACATCGTATCGGTGAAACCACCTACTGCAGATATGTGCTGCCTTATGTTGCCATGCTGCTGGCATCCAGCACTTTGGCCGCCCGCGCGACTTGCGGGGCAGCTCAGCTTCTATCGTCAAGCACGCTCACACAGGACTGCCAGTGAGAGCTGCAAGCAAGCAAATAGCCCACTCACGCCTGCTGTCTGCCGTGCTGCAGTTCCTGAAGGAGCCCATGCAGTACGGCAAATGATGACGCTGCCGCCAAAGGGCCTGCGTCTTTGCTGCATTGTTCGAATCCTTTCAATTCCATCAATTGTCCCTCTGTATTGACTTCATCATTTGTCGGTGCAGTTCCTGAAGGAGCCGACGCAGTACGGCGCGCTCATGACGCGACCGCCAAAGGGTGTGCTGCTGGAGGGGGGCCCCGGCAACGGCAAGACGCTCATCGCCAAGGCCGTCGCCGGCGAGGCCGGAGTGCCCTTTTACCAGGTGCCTTGAGCTGCTTCTGTCTCCTTGCTTCTGTGTTTTGGGGCCGGCATGCCATTCTCCGGGTACCATGCTCTTGCCTCTGGCCTCTGGCCTCTTGCCTCTGGCCTGATGTCACCTCTGCCGATGCCATCTCTGTGAGCCCGAACCTCAAGGTCGGAGCGTCAACGAGGCCGACGTGCTCTTCTGCCAGGCGCCTGAAGCTGGATTTGCCTCCCCTCCTGCCGCGCTCTGGACTGATGTCAGCCGAGCCTCCTCCAGAGCGCGGGGCCAGCCCTGTCAAGGGAGGATGCTGATGCGCGAGCGGCTACTGGCGTGAGCGGGGCATGTCTGCTATTGTTTTGAGGCAGATCAGCAACCCTGACAATGCCGCGCAAGTGACAAACTGTCATCACACCTACCCGCTGCACTCTTGCAGATGTCGGGCTCCGAGTTTGTGGAGACGATAGTGGGCGTTGGGGCGGCGCGCGTGCGGGACCTGTTCAAGCGCGCCCGCGTCAACGCGCCCTGCATCATCTTCGTGGACGAGGTGGACGCCCTCGGCATCAAACGCGCCGGTGCCGGTGCGTGTTTAAATCCATCTCTTGAACATGTCGCTAAACGAAGCGTTCACGGAACTGTGGACGAGGTGAACGGCCTCTGCATCAAGCGCGTCGGCGGCGCCGGTGCATGTCTGAACTCACGTTGTCACTCGACTGACATGCATGGAATTGTGTTGTAATTTGACAGTCGTTACAAAATGAATGCAGCACTGGCAGCATCGATTTCATCCTGAGATTCTTGTTCGGCATGCGCGCGCACAAGCGAAGGAGCAGGAGCAGACGCTGAACTCAGCTGCTGATGGATACGGTCGCCGGGCCACAATCAGCTCATACCTTTAGAACTCTGACACCGCGCAGACGTGCACACGAACGAGGAGCGGGTGCAGACGCTGAACCAGCTGCTGACAGACACTGAACATGAAGCACCAGCAGACGCATTGTGAGACTTCAACCCCCTGAGATTTGGATCCGTGCCTGCCTGTGCAGGCGTGCGCACGAACGAGGAGCGGGAGCAGACGCTGAACCAGCTGCTGACGGAGATGGACGGCTTCACGCCCGACATCGGCATCGTCTTTATCGGCGCCACCAACCGCGCCGACCTGCTGGACCCTGCCCTCCTGCGCTCTGGCCGCTTCGACCGCAAGGTGGGCAAGCAAAGTGTCCTATCAGTATAACATGAACTGGAAACGCTGGCAGTGTTGTATAGCATAGCTGGACCCCGCCCTCTTGCATTCCGGCCGCTTCGACGCAGGCTGTGTGATATATCGAATCTGATCTCTGCACTGTGCCCGCTGTGTGCCTGCTCTACTGTTACCTTCAGGATGAGGCTCGCCAATGCTCGAACGGTGCTGAGTGATAGGGTTTCGCGTCGGCAGGTCCGCATCCTCAGGCCAGACGCCGCGGCCCGATTCGAAATCCTGCAGGTACGGCGTCCCCCGCCACCCTAAGACCCGCCGGCACCCTCTTGCGGTTTGCAATGCAGAAGTAGGAGGCTCTGGCGCTGACCAAACCAGCGCTGCTGTGCTGTGTCCCTCTTGCTGCGTCGTACTGCCTTCTCCAACAAGCGCTCTGCCAGATGCTCCCGCCAACTGCGAGCTGCAACCATCATTATGCGGCCGACTGGATGACTCTCTAAATCGTCTCTGACACCAACCCTAACATGAATATTCAAAAGGCCCGATGCGGATTGCACGCATGGGGCACGATGCTAATGTATGTATGCAGCAGATAGCGCACTCAGATGCTAAACTCCCTGATGCGTAAACCCACCGCATACAGGTGCACGCGCGGGGCAAGCCGATAGATGCGGACGTGGACCTGCAGCAGGTAGCGCGGGACCTGCCGGGGCTGTCCGGCGCGGAGCTGGCAAATGTGCTGAACGAGGGAGCGCTGGAGGCGGTGCGCCGTGATGGGACGACCATCTCCGCCACCGACATCTACAACGCCGTTGACCGCATCCTGCAGGCATGGATGTTCAGTTTCGTTGTCCAGTTTTTGGTCCAAAGTTTGTAGCTCCCTTATTCGATTAACGAGCGCTGGAGGCGGTGCGCCGTGACGCCACCAACATCTCCGCCATCGACATCTACAATGCTGTCGACCACATCCTGCAGGCGAGATAAAACCCTTGCAACTGGACTTGTCAACTCTGGGTCCTTCGCCACTCCTGCGTGCTTGGCGGCTACAATTCTGCTCAATTGGGCAGTGCAGCACAGCATCTATGTGGTCTGTGTGCGGCGACGCAGCGTCGTGGACTGTGTCCATTGCATGCCAGCGCGCTCGATGCGTTGCCAATTTTTGAGCCTCCATGTAACTTTTCGTCGTGGCACGTGTGCAGGGCGTGCGGCGGCCGCCGCTGCCGGCGAGGCTGCGCGTGAAGCGGGCGCTGGCGGTGCACGAGGCGGGCAAGGGTTTAGTGGCCACGCTGCTGCGCCAGCGCACCGGCTTCCTGGAACGCATCGAGCGCGTGTCCATGGTGCCCCGCGGCCAGTGCGTTTCCGTCCTAATTTCATTTTCATAAGCCTAAGAAAAGCCACTGCGAAGGCACATACATTGTGTGTGACCGCGCCTGCGGCGGGGCAAAGATAGGCCCTGCTAATATCTACAGTGCTCATGAAGCGGCTTCATGCTCCGTCCCGAAAGCCAAAACCTTGTCCGCGAGCTGCACACCTTCGCCAGTGCAGCGATTGGACGTGCACCATCTTCCTGCACGGCAGCGATGTGACTTTCGCTCACACCGCGGCTGCTGGACAGTTCATCATTGTGTTGGTTTGTACCTATCCTTGCATTTATTGTTGTCATTTTCGATTCGCAGCGACTGGAGGCGTACCATCTTCCTGCGCGGCAGCAACGAGGACTACACGCTGACGATGCGGGCGCAGCCGCCAGACAATCCTGCAAAACCAGTCATATCTGTGTGCACAATTATCCTCATCTGTATCTTGCGCAGCGACTGGACACGCACCATCTTCCTGCGCGGCAGCGACGAGGACTACACGCTGACGACGCGGGCGCGGCTGCTGGAGCGCATCCGTGTGACGCTCGCGGGGCGCGCCGCCGAGGAGGCGCTGCTGCCTGGCGGCGCCACCACCTACTCCACCGGCGACCTCAAGGTGGGATCCGTCATTTTGATACCCTACAACTCACACACATTGATCATACTTGCTCCCTGGGGGCGCCACCACCTACTCCACTGGCGGACTCAAGGTGCTGCATTTATGCATTTGACAAACAACTACAAGATGAACTCTGCTAGAGGTGTGGAATTTTTTGTGTGCGCGAGCGTCTGCCAAGGAGGCGCTGCTGTTTGGCGGCGCCACCACCTACCGGCGACCTCAAATGGAATTAGTCATTTGAAACCCTATACAAGAGGTGCATTGACATCTAGTTGCTGCCGGGCGGCGCCACCACCTACTCCACTGGCGACCTGAAGGTGCAAGTCATAGCACACATTCACTGCTTGACGGTAAACCGAGCTGCGCTCGCCCAATGCTGTGGCATTGCCACATGCCATGGCGGTGAGCTGCCGGCAGAACTTTTTGCCTCGCCCAGGTACGACTGGTCAGCAGGTCACAGCAGGGGCGGC
>JAABUM010000186.1_pt1 | contig 128677 bp, 119 predicted proteins | sample 5559161 | NCBI WGS metagenome assembly JAABUM01 (sample SAMN10711868, study PRJNA513369) | rock metagenome | isolation source: Antarctica rocks | place: Antarctica: Victoria Land, Siegfried Peak nord
AGTTATAATAGCTAGAATTAAAGTATTAATCTCTAATTAAATTTCTCTTATAAGGTTAAAATATATAAGTAATAGCGCCTCTTAAAAGAATTACTTTAACTACTTAAATACTACTCTTATAATATTATTTAATATTAACTTTTTAATTTTAATATATAAATAATTATTTTTTAGATAGTCTATTAATATTATAATTATAAAGGAATAGTACTTAATAAAATGATAATAGAGATTAATAAACCTTAAAAAGATCTAAATATCCTTAATACTCCTAGGTTCTAGCTATTCTATTATAATATCTACTTTATATAAATTTATATATATACTATTATAACTAATAATAAAGCTAAGGAATTCTACTTTTATTATTATAAATTTATATTTCTTTAAGATAATATAACGTTTAAATTTATAAAGATATTATAATACTACCATTATAACTCTAATATAAGACTTTTTATCCTAGGAGTAGATAAGAATATTATCTAGATAAATAATATATATAATATTAAGTAGTCCTACTAAGGCTTTATTAATATATACTTAAAATAAGGTAGGTATATTAATAAGTTTAAAAGGTATAATTATATATTTAAAATAGTTATACCTTATATAAAATATAATCTTCTATTTATTATCCTTTCTCATTTATAAGTAATAATATATATCCTTAAGATCTAACTTAATTAAGTACTTAATACTAATTAATCTTATTAATATTTTATTAATTAATAAAAGTAGATAGTAGTTTTTAATTATAATCTTATTAAGCGCCTTATAATTAATATATAAGTATAATATTCTATTCTTTTTTAATATAAAAAGAATTAATATACTTATTAAACTTATAAAATAATAAATCTATCTCTTTTTTAAAGCCTACTTAAAGTACTCCTTTAGTACGCGTAACTCTTTCTTTAATAGGTTATAAAGTAGGTTAAAGGGAGGTTCTTTATTCTCCTTTATATTAGTCGCGTAATTATAATATATATAATTTAATAATACCTTAATATTTTTAATTAAAAAGATATCTTAAAATTCCTAAAATTTTAAAGGGAGCTTAACTTTAAGTAGTAGGCTTTTATTATCTACTCCTAAGTACGTTATAATAAATATAATATTATTAAGCTACTCCTCTAGAGCTTTAATAGTACTAAAGTACTCCTTAATATTACTTTTTTTAATAAGGAATTACTAGTTCTATATAAGCTAATCTACTTAGGGATTTTATTCTTCTAATTATAGATACTTAAGGTAGAAGTTATAATTAAGGTTTACTATTATATAAAAGGTACCCTTATAATATTATATAATATTATTAAAATTAATAAGTTTAATTTCTCTTATATAAGAACTTAATAATAATATTAAGTTCTTAACTCTATTATATAAGGTATTACTAGAGCTTAGGTCTATTTCTTAATCCTACTCCTTTATTAAGTATCTATTAATATAATTAATATCTACTTTAAAGTTAATTAATATAATAAATTCTCTTTATAAGCTCTTAAGCTCTATTTATATTATAATAATAAGTTATTATATCTACTTCTTCCCTTATACTATAATAGTAGACGTAATTATAATACTTAAGGGTTTTTTAAAATTTAAGCTTCTCTTAGCTAGCTTATTATTAGATATCTTATTAATTATAGGCTTATTAATTATAATACTTATAACTATTAATTTTACGCTCTAGTAATCCTTAGTTATATATCCCTTCTTTTAATAATTATAATACTTAATAATAGAGAGGTTAGGCTTAGGCCTTTAAAGAAGGTATAATAATACCTTAATACTACCCTACCCTTCTTACTTTATATATAGGCTATTATCTCTTTACCCTTAGAAATTTCCTCTTCCTCTTTAAGGATATTAACCCTTAGTAGGAGTATTATCCCTTTAATCTTTATATATAAGTAGTATTATATAAGGCTCTAATTAGGTTATTAATATAATAAGAGTATCCCTTATCTCTAGAATATTAGATTATATTATAAGTTAATTATAAAGATCTTTATATAATTTATTTAAAAGGTTATTATAAAGTATATACTCTATTAATAACTTAAGTTATCTTTTTAACTTAATAAGGTAATTTATAAAGTTTATAATCTTTTAATATTCCTTTTACTTAGCTTTTAAGTAGCGCTTACTAGTTATTAAATATTAATATTAAGGATCTTTTATTTAATCTATTAGGAAACTATTAAAGTATTCCTAGGACTATTTATCCTTTAATATATCCTTTATATACTTATATTGTATAGCCTTAGAGTCTAGGGCTATATATTATAACGCGTATTAGATTTTTATAAAGTTATTAAGAAAATAGGTTATACTTATTTTAATTATTTTAATTATTTTATTAAATTATTCTTAATATTTTTATACTAACTTCCTATTATATATATATAGGTCTTATAATCTAAAAATATAAGTTCTATATTACGGACGCTTTAATTCTAATTCTTCTATTAATAATAGGTAATATTAATAACCTACTTAAGTAGTATTATTAATATATATTTCCTACTTTAACTCTTATAAATATTATTATAAATCTTATATCTACTACCTCTTAGAAACTTCTTTTTTAAGTTCTTATATCCTTTATAATAGTACTTTTTAGGTTTTAGGTAGTAGGGACTAGGTTTATACGCCTAGTAGCTACTCCTAGATAGTTAGTTATAATTATAATATATCTATTATTAATTTATTAACTAATTCTTAAGACTTACTTTCTTTATAAGCTTAATCCCTTATATTTAGGCGGGTTATCTACGCTAGTTAACTAACCTTTTTACCTTATACCCGTAATAACCCTTCTCTACTTATCTTACTAATAGTCGGGCTACTACCCCTAAATAGGGTAGAGTAATTAGAATATAAGGGTACTATATAATAATATAACTATTAAGTATTATAAATAGTATATATATATAGAACTCTCTATTCTTATTAATAGTAAGACTAATTACTACCCTTCCCTTTAAGGGGAATTCCCTCCTTTATATACTATAAGTAAAGGGGTAGCGTAGTACTACTACGTACTATAAACGCCACGTTAATAGTAGTACTATATTCCTAACTAGTCCTTATACTAAGGCTAGATTAAAGTTATTAATAATTCTTATAAGCCTTCTCTTTAATAGGGATAAAGAGAATTTATTTATTATTATATAAGATATTTATAATATAAAAAAGGCTATTAAGGCTATAAAGCTTAGATTATTAATACTAGAGTAGGCCTTAATAATAGACCTTTATAAGTATAATAATTTATTTATTTAAGTATAAAAGAATAGGATTAGTAATAGACTTAAAAATATATTCTTTATATAAAAGTCTTTATAAGAGATCTTTGAATATGATTATAAAGTCCTAATCCTTAATTATACCTATAAAATAAATAAGTATAAGCTCCTAATTATAGTAATTACTAGGGTAATAGGCCTAAATATACTAAGAATTATTAGTTTATCTTATAATTATTATAGGAACTTTATAAGGAGCTTAAAATCCTATATCTAAATATTCTTCTAACTAATTATAAGGCGGCTTTAATCAGGGTATCTAGTAAGGTCTTTCCTAATATTAAATATATTATCTATATTTAGTATATTAATAATAATATATTAAAGAAATATAACTTATAATTTAATAGTAAAGATAAATAGGATACTTTCTTTACTAATTAGTATTATATTATATACGCGAAAACTAAATAGGAATTTAAAGAAAAATAGATTAAATTAAAGGATAATTATAGTAATAATTACTCTAATACTATTAATTATCTTTAGGATTATATTATACTACTTAAGAAGAGGTTTATCTTATACTAGATAAGTTAGCTACTTACCTTTAGAAATCGCGCTACCTTACATAGTAAAGGTAGTAATAGGTAGATTAAGAGATAGATAAACTATATCTTAACTAGTAAGTATATTAATACCTTTATAAGATACTTTATTAATAGCTTTATAAGTAATCTTAAATATATTATTAACTAAATTATTATACTCCTTATACTCTAATATATAAATTATAATATTAGGATAGGATAGGTAAAATTAGGACTTAATAAAGATATTAGACTTATAATCTTTTAAGACCTCTTTATAAAGGTAATACTATTTACCCTCTAATAAATACTCCTTAAATATTAGAAGGTAATTTATTATATAATAAAGTTATATATAAGGCTATTTATAAAGGGAATAGGGCCTTTATACTCCTATAAAATTAAGGTATAAATAAGCGGTCCTAGTAGAGTTTTATATATTAATAATATCTACCCTTACTAGTAATTTAAAAAGTCTACGCTCCTTAGCCGCCCTTATATTAGTAGTAATAGTAACTGTAAAGGTAATAGTAATAGTAATAGTAATAGTAATAGTAATAGTAGTAGTAATAGTAATAAGCCCCTATTAGATACTCCTAATAATAATATTAATAAGCTTCTTAAGATACGTGAACCTACTATTATTAAACTAAAAAGATATTTACTAGGAGCTCCTAATAAAAAACGTAATACTAAAAAGTATATATAAGAGTAAGCCTTTAATAAGTCTACTACTTATAAACCCTTAAGTTTTAAGCACGCTATTACCTTATAAGATTAATATAAGGCTAACTAAGTAGCTATTATATTAAGCTAATATTATATATTACGTAGCTAGATAGCTTTAATAGCCCTAATAGCTCGGAGCTTAGAGACTAGAAGCCTTCCGCAGGTAGGTTTTATGCCTATAAGAAGCTTCCCTTCTCTATTAATTAATTATATATATATAAAATTAGAATAGGTCTATTAGCTACCTTAATAATAGTAGTAATACCTTTATTTTATACTTAGGTAACTAACTTCTTATTAGATACTATATAATCATCTAATATAAACTAATACTATCCTTATAATACTAGATCTAATCTTCTCTAAGACCCGTTAAAGACTTCCGCGGTACTTATTAGGTCTATAACTATAATAGTACCCTAATCTATTATCTAATAAGGCCCTTAATAGCCTACTAAGCTATTATAGTATAATAACATCTACTAAAGGCTTTAATAATTAGGACCTCTAAGTCTACTAAGTCCTTAGTTAGAGAAATTATTAGGGATTCTTACCAAGGCTTACCTAATTTACTGCTCTTTCCCTACCTTCTTAATATTCTATTATTATAGCTCCCTAAATTACTTATAAGATTACTATCCTTACCTTTTAATTAAATAAATTTATATAGATAGGATACGCTTTTATATTAATTATTAGTAATATAACTTATTATATTATCTCCTTAATTATAAAGGACACCTTTAGGCCTACTAGACTAACTCTAGAAGCCTCTACTAGGTAAGGAGGTACTTATTCTAGATCTATATCTTTAGAAGTCAGTCCCCTTAGAAACTCTAAGCCTTCTTAGCCTTAAGACTAGGTAATTAATAAGCCCGTATTATAAAAGGCTATATCTAGGTTTAATAAGGGAATAGAAGCCTCTTATAAGCTACTTAATAATCTACCCTTACTAGGTATATTACTATAATAGACTAATACTATATTATCCTATAATAGTACTACTACTACTAGGTAGATATCTACTAAAGAAGCTATTTATAAAAGACCTATTAGCCTAGAACCTAACCCTTCTAGTAGTATAGTAAATATAACTATTAACGCTACTATATAAGTAGCTATTAATACTAGTATATAAGTAGCTATTAACGCTAGGATAGTATAATATATACGTAAAAACCTACCTTAATAAGAACCTTCTAGACTACCTAGACCGCTAGGCCTATATAGCTAGATAGGCTAGGTAGGCTAGGTAGGCTAGCTAGGCCAGCTAGGATAGGCTAGTACTAATACTAAAGTTAGGGAAAATTAAGGACCTTAATAAAATCTAGGAGACCTTAGCTATTTTAACCCTATATATAATAGTAAGTCTCTTACTACTAGCTCTACTATTAAATACGCTAGAAAGGAAATATACTTTTATAATATTTATCTCTTCTTAAATTATATTAAGTAAATATACCTATTAAAGGATCTAGTAACTATATATAATAATCTCTAGCTAAGTCTCTATAACTAGGCCTTAGAGTAGTAGACTAGATAATTATCTAATAATAACTAACGCCTTATAATATTTAATAATAGTATTAATAAATAAGCTAGATTATTAATAAGAAAGTTTAGCTAGTTAGTTAATATTATAATTCATATTATAATATATAAGAAATATATTATAAAGGATACTATTAACTATTATAAGCTTATAAAATTTAGTATAAAAATATTATACTATATTAAGGATATAGGCCTAAAAGAAGTAAGGGTCTAATTAGATATTATTTATAATACTATTAATTAGGAGCTTTACTATAATATATACTAACTAAATAATAAGATAATTATTAATAACTTTATAAATAACTTTAATAATACTAAGTATAAATAGTAGGCTTATACTAGTAGGTATTAGACTACTAATACTTAGAATATTAGGTAATCTTAATATACTACCTATAAAAATAGGTAGGGATAGTATAGTTAATATAGTTTTCCTAATAGGGCAGGCTATTAGCTATATTAGCCTAGTAACTAGCTATATAGAAATACTTATAATAACTCCTATAGTAATACTTACCCTCCTTTTTTAAATTATTAGAATAATAATTAGGCTTACTAGTTATAATAGTAGTAGTTTTAGCTAAACGCCCCTTAAGTCTTACTACCTAGTTAAAGACTTTAGATTATAGTAGGTCTTTTAAACGGGTTAAATTCTAAATAGTAGCCTAACTTATAATAATAATAAGCTTACCCTCCTTAAGGTAATTATTAACCTAGTACTCGCCCGTAGGATAATTAGTAGCTATGATTCTCGTAATAAGTATACTAAGTATCTATAAAAGATATCGTAGAAGACTTTATACTTAATAATAACCTATTATAATAGTAATATTATTAGTTTAAGTCTCCGCCTTATAACCCTAAGGATCCTCTAGAGGGTCTTAGTTAGTCTTTCTATATAAATAAGGATCCCTTATTAGGTAATAAGGTCCTTAATAAGTAGGACCCTATAATACCTAATATAATAATTAGAATAATAATTATAAACTTTTTTTAAAGTTAATATTTTATTCTAATTTATAAGAACTTCTATTATTAATTAAATAAACCTAGTCTATTCTTAGACCTTACTATCCCTTACTATTATTACTTATCCCTCTTATTCTACTTTATAATAATTATAAAGAGTAATAATAGGCTAGTTTTATTAGATAGTATTACTTAAACCCTTATAAATAGTAATTATTAATCCTACCTCCGCCTCTTTAATATACCTAGGTTATTACTAGTAGACTCTTACGAACTATAAACTTACCCTCTTAATTATAAGAATAAGTATTAATACTTTTTTCTAAGATATATAAAAAGGGCTTATAACCTACTTATTAAATTACCCTTATTATCCTTATCTCTATTATTAATATAACTATTATTAAGATAACCTTCTTCTACTTATATATTATATAAAATACTATTAGCCCTTTTTACCTAATTAGATATACTAAAGTTAACTTCTAGATTAAGTCCTACTTATTTAGATAAATTCTATTAATTTTTAGTATAAAGGACTATTATTAAGGTATAAAAAGTAGGAGGTATATAATATATATAGCTTATATAATACCTCTTTATTATAAAGAAATATTACTTATATATAATAGCCCCTACTATAATAGTAAGGATATCGCGCGTTATATAAGTAATTAATAGGTATTAAGGCTTTAAAGCCTTCTACTACTTAAGAATAAACCTTTATTTTAGATAAATAAAAGGGGTTTAAAGAATATTAAAAAATTAGTAGTAATAATAATAATAACTAGAAACCTTATTATAGGCCTTATACTATTATAACTAGTCCTTTATAATATTATTTAAATCTTTTAATAGAGCTTCTAAGATATTATTAAGGCTAAAACTAGTATAACCCCTTATTAATATAACCTTTAATCTTAGCTATTTACTTTATAATTTTAATAGTTCTAAAAGGTTCTTCTAAGTACTTACTAGTAGACTTCTACTTATAACTATTAACTAGTTTTAATAACCTAATTTCTACCCTTAAATATTATATCCTTATAACTTAGATAAAGAAGTATTACTTAGTTATAAAGAAATCCTAAATCTAACTATATCTAATTATAATATATAGAAAGCTTCTAATAAGCTACTTTAAGGGCTTTAAAAAGCTTAACTTTCTATAAAACCCGCTTATACCTTAGTTACCTAAATTCTATTTTTATATAATTAAAGAGCCTATTATAAATAGTAAAAATATTATATATTACTAGAAAATACCTATAAAAATTCAAGATTTTTACTTAGGAAAAGTATACTTAAAAATATAATTCTTTTAGTTATTAATAAGTAATAATAGTTAGAAGGTAAATTTAAGTCTAAATATAATAGATATTTATATAAACTTTTATAGATACTAAGACCCCCCTTAAGTATTATAAGAGATATAAGGTAAATATTACTAAAAATATTAATTTTAAATCTAAGGGATTATTTATAATAGTTACTTAGTATTAGAGTATGTAAAATAGTTACTAGGCCTACCTATATTATAACTCTACTATAATATTACTATTTAGGACTAATAGGGTATAACTAAGTATACTATTATTAGATAATTTATTATATTAGTTATTATTAGGAAAAGACGTTATTATTATTAAAATAGAAGTATTAAAAGACTAATACTATCTACTAAATACCTAACTAACTATAGGATATCTAGTATAATAATATTCTATTCTACTAATAACTTCTACGCTACTAGACTATTTAATATAATTCTTAAATTATTATATCCCTTATATTATAATATATCTTTTATACTCTTATAATAACTATTAATAGTCCTACTAGATTTATTATATTAATATAAAGGAATCTATTAGATATAAGAGTTAGTATAGCCTAGTATTTATCTAGCCCTCTAAAGTTTAACCGGCGGTATTTAATAAATTAAATAGTAGAATAGCTTATTTTTATTATTAGAAAGTCTAATACTACGGTCTAATATAAAGATATAACTATATAACTAAGTATAGTATTAGGCTATTTTTATACTTCTAATATTATAATTAGTATTCTTATAAGCTACTAAGTAGCTATTAATAGGATCTAGGCGTTAATAATAAGTTATAACTAATATATTAGGGGTAGTCTACCTATTATTTAATAGTACCTACTTATATATAATATTTCTTATTATTTAGCTAGATATATATTTAGGAGTTTTAGGCTTAATAATATAGAGGTTTCCCTATCTTATTACTTATAATAGAGCTATATATAGTTAATTATAACTAAAAGTAGGCCTAGTCTATAAGTTAATACCTATATACTTTATTAATTAGCCTTATAATTTATTTATAATTATAGTAAATACTAGTTAGATAGGGTATTTATAGATAAAGGGGGTAGAAATCCGCTTATTATTTTCTTTAGATTATAACGGCGTCTTAAATAGTATTACCTTCTTACTATTATAGGTACTACCTATAATCTCTCCCTTAAAGATATACTTATTATATCTTATTACTTATAATTAGGTCCTATTATATAGATATAGCGGATCGAGGTTCTTTAATAGTATAACTAGTATATCCGGCTTAATATATAACTTATAAGATAGTAGGGAGGGTTTATAGAACCTATAAAAGTACTTAGGGGGGAAGAGTTTATTATCTTCTTCTAATATAATATAATTAATACTCTAGTATATTATTATATTACTAGGGATACGTGATATTATCTTAATATTAATACTAGTAATATCTTCATTAGTAATAGTAAGAATAGCCTATTCTAATAGATAAACCCTCTAAAAGATATTTATCCTAATATTAGTATAAATATTCTTAACTAAATTATTAATAGTATTTCTAGGGGTATAACTATATTTCTAATATAATATATCTTTATTAGTAGTAGGGCTTTTCTAGATATTAATACTATTACTAATAGCGAGGAGATTACTTATAAAGAGTCCTATTCTATAATATATAATATCTATTAAGTTAGGATTATTAAGTTACTTATTAATAGTAAGATTTAAATATATAACCTTATTCTAGAAATAGGCCTTCTAAAGATACGGTTTAATAACCTAGCTACTGGATCCTCCTAGAATAACTAGGAGTATTTATTAGAAGTCCCTATAAAAGTATACTACCTTACCCCTAAAATAAGCCTAGTTATTACTATAAATATCCTAAAGGCTATAACTAATAGCTTCTATATTATATTAACTCTATACAAGAGACTTATCTTAAAAAATAATATAAGCTCGCTTAATTAGCTTAGTAAGATTAATCTCCTTCTTAATCCTATATAAGGAGGTAGTATTAGAGTCTAGGGGTATCTTAAATTATAAGTAAGTAGTCTAACCTCCCTATAATAGAATTTATATAATATTAGAAGATACTACTATTAAAGTAACCTTTTACTAGGAACGTAGCCTTTCTATAATAGTATTTTAAACTATTATCTTACTAGTCCCCCTAGTACTATTAAGGAAGAATAGTATACTTAAAGTACTAAATTTATTATTAGTATTAATATTAATAGCGGCGATAATCTAATTAATAGCGTAGCGTTAGTTAGTATTTAACCTATTCTATAAGACCTTAGCCTTATTAGGGGTAATTTAATAAGATATTTCTTCCCGTAAAAGTCTATTTAGAATATTATTAAAATTATTAAATAGAATAGGGAAAATAGGTAGGCTATATTAGGTTAGATCCTTAGTATATTTAGGGGTTAATTAATATTCTAATTAGCCGTTAATAAGGTAAAGGGCGTACTATTCTATAAATAACTATTACTTATAGTAATTATCTAGTATTTAAAGTATTAAAAAATCCTATTATAAGAGGTATAAGTAGTTATTTAAGATATACTCCTTATATTTATTTTATAAGGTAAGGGCGTTAGTAGGTTAGAGTTTAACTAATACTAATATAAAAAGACTATATAGCTTATAACCTCCTTAAAAATCCTTTCCCTTATTAAGGATCTTATTAATATATCTATTATTTTTAGTTAACTTAAGCTCTATATAGGCCTCCTTCTAACCTATTAGCTAGCTATCTACTATCTAGAGGTTATTAAATAATATAGCCCCCTTAATATAATAGAGGAGTAGTTAGTAATAATAGAGATCTTTTATTTTTAGACTAATAAAATTAATACGCCTAAGAGTCTCCCCCTATTTATAGATTTTTTATTATTTATTTCTTTTATTTTATATAAAGAACTTAGGAAAATCCGCGTATAAATAGTTAAGTAGATCCCTTATAATAGCTAGATATTTCCCGTTCTATTTATAAAAGGTAATAGCTAACTATTATTATAAGCTTCCTTAGCGAGATAGTTTATATTAAAAAACTTTATTAATATAGTCTTATAGAGCTTATTACTATTTATTAACTTTTATTTAGTAGCCTTATTAATAGCCTAATTATTAGCCGGCTTAAAAAGGGTACGCTATTAATTTAGGAAGTAGATCTATAAATACTCTATATAAGGCTTTATAATACCTATACTAAATAAGAGTATCTTTTAAATAGCCTTAATAGACCTAATCTAGTAAGTAGACTAATACTCTATAATCTTATCTACTAACTCCCCTTACTATTATAGCTAGCTATTAGGAGTAGGGTTATTATTATTACGCGTATAATTCCTAGTAAGGGAGATATTAGCCTAATTAGGTCCCTTATAAACATATTTATATAGATAGAAAATAGACTTAATAGAGCTATATATCTATTAGGAACTAGACTAGAAGGCTAGTTCCTAAGGGCTGGAATAGATAGTATAAACTACTAGTAAGTAGGTAGTATTATAAAGGTAGACTTAATACTCTAGTAACTTTATAGTTATAAAAGAACTAATCTCCGCCTTCTAAAGAGGTAGAAGGAGGATTATCTAAATACCCCTTAAGAAAGCTACCTAGCCTCTTAGATATCTAGATAAAAGGATATCTATTAGGATAATAAGAAGCTAAACTAATACTATTAAGATATTATTAGTAGGCCGTATTATACTAGCTAGATATATTAAGATATCCTAATAATTACCTCCCCTTTAAGGGTATTTATCCTTAAATACTAACTATTACTATTTATAATAAGACTTATTAAAAACCTTTAAAACCCTAGTAGGGAAAGTAAGGGAAAGAGTTCTAAGGATAGTAATAATATAATAATAGTAATATACTACTAATATTATATACTACTAATATATAAAAGCCTTTATATTTATAATTTATATTAATAGTAGGATATATTTATTAATTAAGTTTATTATTATATTACTTTATAAATAATGATATAAATAATAATATAAAAGTTAGGTAATAATATTATATTATTAAATCGCGTAGTTAATATATATAATATAATATATAATAAAGTTATATTTTATTTACTTCTAACTTCTTTTATAACTACTACTATTAATATTAACCTATTATAAGTTACTTTAAGTTATATCTTAATATATTAATAATAGGAATTAATATACTTAATATTAATACTATTAATACTTTATAAGATAACTACTATTAAAGTATAAATATAATATAAAGGATTAATTATTAATATAATATTATATATTAAATAATTAATAATTATAATAATAATTAAAGTGAGTCTCTATTAGTTATTCTTTATAATTCTATATATATTATTATATTATAATAGACTTTAATTATCTTTAAATATATTATAAATATATTCCTTATAAATTACTATTTTATATAGATTTATTATATTAATTATTTAAAGACCTTATTAATATCTTATCTTATTATATTTCTTTTAAATTATTTTTATACTTTTTATACTTAAAGGTATTCTTATTAGCTAGCTCTTATAATAGATAGTTAAACCTTCTTATTACGCCGTACTACCCTATTATATTATTAGGGTAGTAGCCCTCTTATAACCCTATTATCTTTAGTATACTAAGTACTTAGGTTTAAGTCCTAGGTTATTATATAATTATAAGACTAGTAGGGCTTATAAGAGGTATTACTACCTTTATAAGCCTTATAAATTAATTTATAAGGTAGCGTTTATAATATAATCTTAATTATTATAAACTACTATATTAAGGTAGCTAGGTATTTACCTATTATAAAGATAGTTAATACTATTAATATTATTAATATTATTAACCTATTATATTATAAAATCTTTTTAAGGTCTAATTAGCTAGAGGGTATTATTAATAATTAAGGGATAGTATTTATAAGTAGCTTCTAGGTAGCTATATATTATTATATTAATATAAAAAGAAAGCTTAATACTATTTTCTACCCTTAAATAGATAGTTAAATAGAGAGATAGAATAGTATACTTAAGTAGTATCTACGCTACTATTCTACTTAGAGATAAGATAACTAGGTAGAGTTACTTTATCTAGTAGAGTTTATATATAATTATATAAAATATATTAATACTAGGTTACCTCTATATAAAGCGCTTTATAACTACTTACTTAAGCTAGATATAAAGCTCTTAAAGCTATTATTAGGAGAAGTCCTATTAGTGTAAAAAAGGGTTAAATTACTTTAGAAATAAAGAGAAGGTTTAAAGTAGTACTTATATTAAATATAAGCTATATAAGTAAAGTATATAAATAAATAATAAAAGTAAAGATAATATAATATAAGTAATTATATCTTATTAAATATAAAGTATATTAGATTAATATAAATAACTAAGAAACTATTATAATATTATTTAAGGCCTTTTAAAGTCTTTAATTATATTAGTAGTTAGGCGTATAAGTTATAACTACTTAATACCTTTTATATATATAATATCTTTTACGTCTTACTTATAAAATTATATTAGAATAATAATAAGAGTATTATAAAAGTTATATAAATAGAGCTTATAAATAATAAAGATAAATAGGACGTTAAAGCTATTCTTAACTATAAAATCTCTTATAATAAACCTTAGTATTTAGTAAAGTAGAAGGGTTAGTCTTATAATTATAATTAATAGTTATATAAGTAGGACTTAGTTAATATACTAGATATATTAGAAAGATTTAAGTAGGATTACCCTAAGATATAAAGTTTATATTATATAAGAGGGGAAATAATTTCTATTATTATAAATAAAAAAGAAAAGATACTTAATATAACTAGATTATAAAGGGTATTATAAGAGAGGGCCGTTATATTATATTAATAGTAGTACTAGGCCTATTATTATTACTACTACTAGTAATAGGAGTATCCTCCTTATTACCCTCTTCTTTATCCTTTATAATAGGAGGGAGGCGCTCTTATAATATATTAATAAGGCTTTAAAAGTACTTTAAAAGGGGAGATAGAGTAATATATATATATTAATAAAGGATATTAAGAATACCCTCTAAGGTATTTATAATATAGATAGTAATAGCTAGGTTAACCCTAATAAGAGTTATAATAGTAGCGGGGGTAGAGGAGGCGCGGTAAAGGTAGTAATAATATTATTAAATAAGCCTATTAAAGGTTTACTAGAATCTAGTAAGTTAAGGGAGGTTAAAGCTAGTATTTAAAGTAGTTATAATATTTAAAGACTAAAGAAGGCGCGTATAAGCGCGGTAAATATAAGTAAAGATCTCCTATTAATATTTAATATTAAGATCTTTATAATATTTATATTTTATTAATCTAGGGGAGGCGCGCGCGTAGATTATCCTATTAAAAAAGTAAATAAAGCTTTAATTAAAAATATTAGACTTATAACTCTTTAAATTAGAATATAGTATAATAAAGATATATTATATAGGATAATATAAGAATAGGCTAGAAGCGGCTTAGTAGGGGAAGTTATATACTATTATAAGTAGAAGGGGTAGTAGTAATCTTCTTTTAATTAGTAGTAAGGGTAAGTTTATTATTAAGGATTACTTATAAAATAACTACTAGAAGTATAAGGAGGTATAATAAGGCGCGGAGGAGGTAATGATATAAATAAGACTTAAAAAGGACTTAATATAATTAATAAAAAATAAAGATATTATAATTAAAAGAATAATATTAAAGTTATATAAAGAAGGTACGCTTTAAGTATTTAATAAACCCTTAATAATAATAATTTCCTATTTACTTTAAAATACTAAGACTTCTAACTATTTTTATAATAAATTAATAAAGAATAATAGGAAGTATAATAGGAATGTATTATAATATAAAGATTATATATAAGAGTATTATTTATAATTATTATAATTTAATAAAATTATATATTATTAAGGCTTAGCTTAGAGGACCTTATAAATAGCTATATTATTATACTCTTATTAAAGTAATACTCTATTATTAATAGAGTATCTCTTATAGATTATAACCTTTTATACTCTTAGGGCCTAAGAGCCTAGATAGGGAGATAATTATAAGGATTAATTAGGAATATAGTACTACTATTAACGTAGTATTTATAGTATATAGTAGTACTATACTACCCCTTTCCCTATAATATATAAAGGAGGGAATTCCCCCTAAAGGGAAGGGTAGTAATTAGTCTTACTATTAATAAGAATAGAGAGTTCTATATATATACGTATACGTACTATTTATAATACTTAATAGCTACGTTATTACGTAGTACCCTTATACTTAGTCTAATTAATAATTAATATCTTAATATCTCTTATTTAATATCTAACTTAATATAAGGGATATACCCTAGGTAGTATTAAAGGATAATTATAACTAGTATCCCTAATATCTAGAGTCTATAAGCTATTATTATTAATAAAGGTAATAATCTTAAATAGATAGGTAATTAGCTTACTATTAATTATCCTTTTATTTATACTTTTACTATTCTTTTTATATTTACTATTATAATTATAATAAATCTACGCGTAATAATATTCTCTAGTCTTCTAGTTTACTTTAATTTAATTAAATACTACGGTATAGCCTTATAACTCTATATACTATTATAACTTCTTAAGGAGGGAGTCTATTAAGTAGGTTAAGAGGTTAATAGGTAGGGGTTTAAGATTTATAATAATAGTAAGGTAGTTATTAACTTAAGAGAGAAAATATTTAAATATTATAACTAGTAATATATATTAATAGTTTACTTAGTTAGTAGTTTATTATACTTAAACTAGATAAGTATACGCGTACCGGGATAAGGTATACCCGTACTAGGACTAAGGTATACGCGTACTAGGACGGGGTACACGCGGACTAGGATAGGGTATACGCGTACTACCGCCCTATATTTAAATCTACAAAGTGAAAGACACGAGGTAATACTTCGAATACGCGCGAATTAATGCTGCCTTCGTGGAACTTGGACTTATATTTGAATGCGTGATAATGTATGACCTCATGGTATTTCACATGGCAACGCTCAGTATTCTAGGCAAAAGGGTGCCCCCACAGACAACACTTCTTCCTCTGACCATGTCTGCAGAAGGACAACCATAGGAGAAGATTTCGAACATGGGATGGTCCAGAGCAGACACCTGACGACCCTAGCATCATGATCGTTCAAGGTCCATGCTCGTCGGGGACGTTGTTGACCTTGAACTGGGGAGCATCCCCATGCTCGTCGACTGTGCGCTCGAATCTCCTAAGCTCTTCCTTCTCCAGCATGTTGCAATTGACACCCATCTCCGTGGCGTTCTCGTCTTTGGCGTCTGCCGAGTGGGTCATGCAACCACAGCTCGGGCAGCGGTGGAAGTCGTTATTCTTCTCTCCATATTGATAAGTATCTGTCTTTGGTCCTTCGATCTGGACGTCTTTGGGGTTATAGTAGGCCCATAGCGCTCCGTAGCGACGGCAGATGGTGCAACGACACTCGTTGAGCTTCTCAGTAGGCGTGGGGAATGTGAGCTTGATGGCTTTGCAGTGGCATGTTGCTGTACTCGAGGTGCTGGTCGCAGCGGCCATGACGATTTATAGTAGCTGCGTGACACGCGAGGCTGTTAACGTTATTGCCCCGGGTTCCTGATGTCTTGGGCTTTAATTATTTAGTATCGGTAGCTTCTTAGGTGATTCACGTACGAAACGCGGTGCAATAGAGATCTGCTTCACGTTATGCGGACACTCGGCTCCAGATCTATCCCATTCGTGATTTTCGATCGAAGCTTTTAACGGCTGATATGAACGTTACAAAGCGAGAAACTTCTTAAGTAGATTAGGAAATGGCCAATAACGCTTGTTGTAGCGACTTGTTGATCACATCAGCTTACGTAATTTTGCATATGGTCTAGGCCGACCGAAATAAGTTGCGATATGTGATGGAGCAAAGCACCCGCACGAATACGAATCCAAATGTCCGATATCTACCTATAGATAGATAAGTAGAATGCCATGGCACATGTCAACACGGATCAGAGGAAGTGAGATGCCAATTCTATATGGTATTTCCAAATCATCTTATAGTAATGGACCTAAGGTCATTTCATCGCGGGTTCTTGTGGCCAGCAACCGGGAGAAAAGCCCTGGGCAAAACATCTTCCTGAAACATGTAGCGTAGTTCCAGTGATCCCAACACTTCCATACATCTAAATACAATACCAGGGCGCCGTCTTTAGGTAGGGGCAGTCCACACTGAGCGTATATGTTGGGGTTTTCGAAGGTGCGTGCCATATAAGCCATCCCTTCGCATCGAAAATCATCAGATACGGATCTTGGTCCAAGCACGCCATCGTCACGCCTCGGCCATAGGTCTCCGAATTCCACAGGGGTCGTCCGTTGCCGTTGTACACGACGAGGTTGCCGTCGGCCTGGAAAACCATCAGGCAGCGTCCGTTGCAGTCGGGGCTCGTCTGGGCGGAGTCCCAGAAGATGCGGCTCGGATCGGCGTTTCGGAAGATGACGATGTTGGCATCGCTGTTGAACTGCACGTGGGAGCCGAAGTCGAGGTCACAGACGGAACCGGGGCCGGTCAGTTGGAACGCCCCGGCTGTCCAAGCCTGATGATCAACCGCGCGTGTTGTGGAGGCGAATAGGAGGAGTAAGGCGGAGAGAAGAGTTTGATGTAGCTTCATTTTCCGGCGAGTTCAACCGTTTTTTCTTGAGTCTGGGATCTTCGAACTTTGTAACGGTGGGAGACTGATGAGGTTGGAGAATATTGCAACCAAGGGAAGAAAGCCGGAGAGGCGGCCGATAATAATGGCATACTGATGTAAGATTACATCTGATTCATGCTTTCTCAGGGGCACGCGGCAAGCGATTGTTTTGCTTAATCTCCTTTCACCTTTGTTCTGGTATCAGGACGAGTAGGTTGGACCGAGCATCCGGCTGGGCCTCGAACGGAATTTTCGCTTAAGGAATCTCTGTTAGGTGTAGTTCCCTCTGCACGCTCGGTTTCAGATTGCAGGAAATCTGAAAATCAACCCTTAAAGGCTGGTCTAAAATCGATCGACGAAGCGAAGTGCATGACTTGCTTGAGGCAGAGAGACTTCTACGTGCACGACGATATGTTTTACGAATAAGTTGACTGTCGGTTTGGAGACGCGTGATCTCTATATTTTTCTATCAAATTAGCTTTTGCTTTTGTTCCCGAAATCGATAAAGTATTTGACATGTCGCTTCTAAACAAGCAAAGGGTTTGGTTGGAACTCCGAATAAGAAATCCACAAAGCACACATTAGAAGGATTTCGCACCCCATGCTCATGCATGGAGCTAAAATTCGCTTATTAGCTTCCGTACCTGCGTATGTACTAAGAATTAGTAGAAAACTCGAGCTGTTAGTTTGACCTAGCACGCGTTTTAGCAACTTTGCTAAAAAAAAAATTTTGCGCAGACGAATCAAATGCGAAGAAAAGACGCTAACAAAACTCTTAACGATTCGAAGATTTCCTCGAATTACTAGAATATTGTTTCCGTTTCTATACAGTCGAGTCGGGCTATAACGATATTAGGTATAATAATATCCGCTTACTGCTAATATTTATCGGTACATTTAATTGGTTTTAGTAAAGAATAATGATATTCGCGATATAACGATTATTATTATAATTTTAGAAATCTTTAGTAGGTATTATTATAAAGTACATGTTTTTTAACCTATTATTAGTAGGGGAGACTACTTTAGCGGGGTATTTTCGTTAATTTCCCCCTATTAGACCCTGAAATTTCGGGTAATTAGGGTTCCCCGCCTGCTAAGGCTCCTAGTTTCTAGCTTAGCGTATACCTAGCTGTAAGGATATCCCGTTTATAATGATAGCTCGTTATGGAATTTGCATATCGTTATAGCCCGACCCGACTGTACAATATAAACTTTGTCTCAGTAAAATAATCCGCCAAACTTCACTTTTCAATCGTGCAATAAAGAAACTTATATAATCAAACCAGTTTCCCTACTAATGGAACAAGAACATGGCATCTATCCCATCACGGCACCCTATCAACTATCTATCAGTACAACAACATCATTTCATTCGGCTTCATCATCATCATCGCCTCTTATGCAACGAAACCACAAGAAGAATTCCGAATATATATATATATATCCCGACGCAGATACTCTTGAAGTTTCAATTTTTTTTCAAAGAAGTCTTTCTCGCCAATAATAGGCTTAATCTAAGTAGATAAAGCTCAAGCTGCAGTATTACTTAGCTCTGAAATTACAAATCAATGGCGATAATTGGTTTATATCATCTAAGCAAAGAACTATTTGTTCAAAGCATTCGAGGCTGAGGGAGAGACTTTATCTATGATCTTATTCTACATCGGAAATGGGTTACGTAGAATATGTGAATTTCTTATCTTATAATACCAGAGATAACAATGAATTTCTCTACAATATGTCTCTCTACATTATACCCGCGGGATTCAGCATTAGGGGATAACAAATCCTTAGCGATAAAAAAGACCGATCCTTTATCATTCCACTCATCGCAGTACCAATCCTCCGCTTCCATAGGAGAATCTACGCCTCCGAACCTGTCATTCAACAACACAAAAGCTGGCCTGAAAGAAAGGTTCAAGATACGAAATCGAGCCTCGGCAAAATAGTCGCCTCTATGAATGAATATTCTGATCACAGCGGCGGTGGCGTTGGAAATCGGCGTCATTCTTTTTACCCAGACACAGACACGGATTCATAAAATTATATTAGATTATGAGATCAGGAATGGGAATGGATGAGCGGCGGGGGAAAGGGAAGGGGAAGGGCGAAGGATCGACAAATCCACTGGCTATACTTTGGCCTCTTTCAGCTTAAGGTGGAGAGAATGTTTTGGGTGGGGTGGGGTGGGTTGCGGCGTTAAGTGTCGCAGAGTCAGGTCTTCGTTACTTACCGGGGCTCGATTGGAATGTTGGTTATTTTAGGCGCTAGTTGTCAGGTGCAAATTTTGCAAAGGTCTGATTGTGTGTATGTAGATGGAAGGAAATGGAAGGAAGGGAGGTAGGAAGGAAGGAAAGGAAGGGAGGGGGGCGGAGGATGGGGGCGGGGTAGGATCGAATAGGATGATGGGCTTTGTTTTGAAGATTTGGATGTTGGACTTTGCTATGGGATGTTGTTGGAGGTGGAGTTGTTTATTTGGGTGGTGGTGGTTGAGGGGGTGGTTTTAGGGTCTGTCTATTCATTCATCTATTGATTCGGTCTACGTACAACTATTGATATTGATGTTGATTGTGATGTTTCGTGCTTTTTTGAAAGACGAGTCTTTGCCACGGTCGTGCTTGGAAGCGCCCATCCTACAGAGGATGTGTCCGATAGGAAGGAAGCTTCAGCTGTGTAGGGTCGTGGAATGCTGTAGCCGCTCGTTCGATGTCTAAAGGATGGTGCCGAAGCTGACGAAGTGTAAGTGTTAGCTTTGCTTCTTCATGCACTGATGGGAAGGACAGAAAGGGCAGTACTCACCCAAAGGTAGTTTTGATACTCCGCACGTAATACTCCCCCCAGTTCCTCCTCGTGACCTCCTCCTGCCCCATCGGCACCCCCTCCCACGTCACCCTCATCACGGTAACGGCATCCGTATCGTTCTGATCAAAGACAATCTCCAACCTCGAATAGTGCCCCTCGACCCACTGTCCCAGCCGCCATTTCTGAACAATCTTCTTCGGCTCCTCCAGTTCCAGGTATGAGCCGGAGACGTTGCCGCCGAAGAGCTCAAACTTACCGCCGACGTGCGCGCCTTCGAAGAGTTTGGGTGGAGCGCGTGTGAATGCTGCGATTCGAGATGGGTCGGTGAAGGTGGTGTAGAGTTCGGCGGCTGTGGTGCGGAATTCTTCGGTGGATGTTAGAGAGGTGGTGTTTATAGAGGGTTGACCGGCTTTGTTTGTGGTGGCGGCCTTGGGAGTGGAGGTGCTGGTGTTGGGTTTTGCGTTTGTCATGGACGCGCTGGAGGAGGTTGTGATTGTTGTGGGCTGGAGGGTAGGTGCGGAGCCTGTTGCGTGTTGCAGATCTTTCCCGTGCTCGTTGATCAGAGATGGCCCGAGCTGAGAGAGTTTGGTTCGCAGTTGAGGAACGATCTTAGACCGGACAAGGTCTTTGACGGGCTGTTTTGGAGGTTCGTCCGAGTATATATCTATGTCGAACTTTCAGGGCAACAGATCAGCAACGAGACGTAGGAAATTCGGTAGGTGAGTAAAGGGGACGTACGACGTACTCATCTTCCTCTGTGTCGTGGGCAACCTCCGGGACCGTGATGGTCCCACTAACATCTTCGGCGTCTTTTGTAGTGCCTGCAGCATCTCAGTACTCCTTCCCATCCAAGCAAGTGGAAGTCTATACCCTCGTACTCAAGCTGTAGCTTGACATCGAAGAGCGTGATGACCTTGCCCTTTCGCTGGCTGACATCCACATCCCCGTCTATGCTCAGAATTTTCGACAACTTGGCCGTCACATCTCCCTGCTCCGCCGAGATGCCCACAAGCGACTTCTCAAGGTACTCTTTCGCCCATTCCCTCACGTCTTTGTTGACCCAATGCCAATTATTTGGATTGTGGATGGGCATCGTGTGCTCGGTTTAGGCAATTTTCTGAGTGAATATTTTGGTCAGCATGATGAATGGACCGAAAGGTGAGATATTCAGAATGGGCATATATCAAACAAGTCAGATAAGAGGAGATCTATGCTCCAGCAAAGCTAATCCGCATCACCAAGAGTACAAAAAAAGGCTAGGACTGGTGCCAGCTCGGATTATCATCATATAGAGTATAAGAACAGAACATATTGGAAGGTGGGATATCTTACTCGCTCGCGTAGGAGATGCCCTATCGCCAGTTGATCTCGTCGTTATTTAACATGAGATTGTTGCTGTAACTGCATGCAAGTGGAGTGTGGAAAGCCCTAGAAATTCCACATCAAAACCGAAGCCAGCCCTACAACATTCTAGTTCGAGTTGACTACCTAGAATTTCCAAACTGCATCAACCAAAACAATGTCATTTTCCGGCCGACATTGATGGCAGAGATTCTTTAAATGATTTTCATTCAAGCTTTCGTCCTTGTGTACGCCGACACGCAAATAGGGTATCAACGCTAATCGTTTGCCTAATGTATATCCTGACATTGCCTTGCTAACCTTTCACACCTTGCGGTTTAATCTTCATGGTCTTGTGACGAATCCTCCTCCCTATACTCATCCAAAGCGAACGCCTGCCTCCCTGACTATCCCTTATTCATACAAAAAGACCCCAGTCAACGCCAGCACGTACCCTACAACCAATAACTTCACCCCCATTAGCCTAGCCTTTGAAGCAGCAGCGCTTTTGGTTGTACTCGGCGTACTGGTAGCAGTGAAAACTCCTGTCAGTCGTTGGGACGTCGTTGCTGCAGCACTACCCTTGTGCATTGAAGTTGGGCTGCCTGTAGCGGTCGTTGACAATGGTCCAGTACCAGGGTAGCCCGCCACCATCGAAATCGTTGAAGCCGGTGATTTCCAACCACGAGATTCACTATAGAGAACTCCGTTGATAATCGCACCCTGACCTTGCTGCAGCATCCCCTTCTGATCGGCATTACACGAGCTATCAATGTTCCTTACCCAGCAAGTTGGAGCTAGCCGATCTGGCGCCTTGGCATTTTGTGTAGCGTTCGCGGTGCCGTTGCTTTTGTAAGAAGACAGATCAGCAGGTTCACCGAGAGAAATGTCACTACCCGCGATGATTCTGGTGAAGACGGTGAAAGCTGTTTCCGGCTGGTATGCGGGTATGAGATGACCAGCATCATAGATTCGGGAAAACGATAGGTTTCCATACTGCCGGACAGCACCGCCGACATAGGTATTGTTGACGACGATGTCCGCGTAGCCAGCACTGTAAAAAGGCGTATACCCTGGTGACTGTGCAGCAATGGAAAATGAGACAGCTTGTCCGCCAAGCCAGTTGCAAAGGTAATCTCGATCTCCGTATATTAAAGCCACTCGAACGCCCAAGGACAGGAGATAGGCAAGTTTGGGGATCGGATTCGCTCGCTCGGAGTCACCAGTCTGAACAAAAGCATCTCCTACGGCAGCGGTACTCTCCGTGTAATTGACGGCAACACCGATCGCAGCCTGAACATCTGCATTGTTGAGGTACTCCATGTACATGGCTGGAGGGAAAGGATCCGCCTTGTTTTGGGTGATGTCGTAGGGGTCTCGACCAGAATTCATGTAGGGACCGATTACATGGTCGTTGCAGGTGGTCTGAGCGGTTTTGCACATCTGGTTGACTATCGTGACATATCCTTTGTCGGCAGGGTCATAGGAAGTGACAGCATTTCGACAAGACTGAATAAGCTGCTGACACCCACTTGCGCTCAGAAAGCTACTTGCAGCAGTCTGCTGATCTATCAAGGAAAGCGCTTGGATACCGTACGTGTTGTTGTTGGCGAATATTGGGTAGAACTGGCCTTGAATAAGATCGTCGACGCAGCCTTGCATGATACCAAGCGAGGACAAGCTTATCTCGAGGGTCTTGTTGACGGAGATGGAGCCATTTCTCCGCAGCATGTTCTGTTGCTCCCAATACGTCGCGAAAGCAGGCCCATACTTTCCACCATAACTCTCGGCAAACAAATTGACGCCGACTGCTCCGGGTTTGGTACTGTTAGGATAAGTGCCAGGATTGTATTGAGGGAATGTGCTTAGGAAGCCCTGCAGCATGTGCCAAATGGCCCGTGCTGCGATCTCTGTCGTATTGGTCGTACTATTAGCATTATTTGAGCTGAAAGTGCCATTGAGAAACGTGTAGTCTGGCTGGCCTGAGGGGACGTCCGTGGGAGGTTCCACTATTATGTCGGTAAACAAATCAAGAGATCCTTTTGTTGGCGTGTCGTAGGAAAAGCCCACTTGATTTGGTTGGTCGACGTAGAGAATATTGGAGCTTCGATCCCACCCCCAGTCATTAGGTTGCGTACCGAGTCTATCTTGCGCAATCTCCACCACCCGGCAGGGACCATTCTCCAGGAATAACCCCACCATACTGCTGCTTCCCGGCCCGCCATTGATATATATCGTGAGGGGAGCCGTGTTAGCATCCGTACGAGCTTCGATGAACCAAAAGAAAGTGTTGATTGAGTAATTCTGTTGTATTGGAGCAATTGTGAAAGGTGGAAGGGAGATGTAGCCGGTATATTGTTTTTGAGTGGGAAAGGCTGTTGTGCACGTTCCAATGGGTGGAGACTTGTAGCGTATGGTAATGTTGCCGTTGACGGGAGAGTGGATGATGGTGACATTAGACTGATCGCTGGGGGTAGAGAATTGGCATTTGGAGAGCGGAAGGAAGGACAGGACACCGAAGATGGTGAAAATATTGGTCAAAGTAAGTTGGAGGGACTGCTTATGCGATCAGCTCTGAAGCCGATTTAGTTGACATTCTTTACCCACCCTCATGGAAATCAGCATTCTGGCCGAGGCCTCTTGTACAATGTGTAGACCACCTCGATTCCCTCGACTGCCTTGTATGTTGGCGGAGTTTGACCCATGAGAACTTGGTGGTGGGCATGCGTATGCACGCGCCAATTGCTCGAAGATCAGGCTTCGATACCGTCGTGCGATCTCAGAGTAGAAAACCTTGTGTAGCCAACGTCTCACAGCCAGCGACTGATTATAATGGATGTGGGTCGAGGCTAGAGAAGTAAATCCTGGATCCTCCGGCAAGGCGCAGTCGATCAATGTCTCGGACAACAGCAGCTAAATTACGATGCGTCAACAGTAAATAGATCTCATAAAGTACTGTGCATGTGTATAGAAAGGAAGCAGTGGAAAGGCCTGAAGCGACAGATGATTGGCAGTCAATGATGCACGGAAATATGTAAGAGAGACTGACGATAAACATCGTGGTGGTGCTTACGGAGTACGGTAGAACCATAGTACCTTAGTAAAATACCGGGCTCGGCATGTCCTAGATATTCCTTGAGCTGGTGGGTCGCACCCTCGGGAGCTAACCGTTCGAGGTTTAATTGCTGGGCAAGCTAGCCTTCGCAGGCTTGAATGATATGAGCGTTAAACCCCAAACAGTTTAGCTTTCGAGCGTGTGACTTCTCACCAGCTCAAGGGATAATACGGTACATGATGGTGGCAACGTGGCAATGTCTAGTCTTTACGAAATGTTATGATCCTCCATCCTAAGTGCTGCCTCCAATAACCATATCCAACAGCCTTTCCTAACAAATTTTCTTGGCTTCCGCCTCCTCCTCCAATTGAAATATATCGCTATCTACATAGTGATATGCTGTTCTCTACTATGGAACGGCATCAGCCCCATCTTGTCCATTGATCGGAGAGCTGGGACCGTTCATGAAAAATGGAAATTCCAATGCGTATTGTCGTCAATTTTTGGCTCCCGTTTCTGTGTGTCACAAACATTAGTCAAGTTGGTAAGAAAAGCGGGGAAGTCAGACGATAGGTTTCTGCATCACGTAGTTAATTGAAGCTTGCATACTGCGGTCGAGTGATTCCGATCTGCTTAGATACCTTATGGGTGAATACAATAAAAGAACTGTACTCTACTGTTTGCGTACACCCAACAATCAGAGGAGATATACTGTGCCCCGCTGTGGCGGTTGATTCCAGACGATGCTTTACGTGGAAAGCAATGCCAAGTATCTTTTGGAGACTCGCTACAAATCGCCATTCACTATAACCGTGTCTAATAAATACTTACAAGAAGCGTGGCTAATTTACAACGGGCCCAGCATTAGAAAATTCGTGGCGAACGAAACAAGCAAGGGAAAGTATCCGCGTCTATGAAGCTCTACTTAGCTGAGACAGGATGCCTCCAGCTCCATTTGTAACTTCATCAGGATAGACGTACTAAACTCAGTCAGCATGTTATCTACCAACGTGAACTGGGGGGTAGGACTTACGAAAGCAAGGGCAATGATAGTGTACATGCCCAACAGCATTGCGCCCTCCAGGTAGTTCGATTTACCATCCTTTCCATATTGTCAGCAGGAAGGTCTTGCCGGCTTGAAGAGCGACATGACTTACAGCAATTAGATAGTTCGTGATCAGCACACTCAAGAAGAATACAACAGTCTCGAATGTTTCGAAATGCAACGTCATATTCTGACCAATGATCCAACCCAAGATTACCAGGGACGGTGTTACGAGCAGTGCAATCTGCATGCTACTGCCAATCGCCACACCGATGGCCAAATCCATCTTGTCCTTGTATGCCACGACACAAGCCGTGACGTGTTCTGCTGCATTGCCGACAATTGGTAAGAGAATTAAGCCGATGAATGTCTTTGAAATATGAGCAGTCTCCACTATCGAATCGATACTATCAACGAGGAACTCGGCGCAGACGGCTACTACGACGGTGACGAGAACCAGAGCAACGGCTGCAGCCCAGGGTGAAAGAATTTCGGGTTCTTTCTTGTCGCCATTGTCGTCCTCGTCCTCTTCCTCGTCGAATAGCTTGGCATGAGTCTTGAGCTGAAACACGAGATACAAAACGTAAAGAATCAGCAGTATGACAGCGGTCCCATGTGAGAGAATAAGAATGTTCTTGTCCTTGTCGATATCGGCACTGGAATTGCGCATGACTGCGTAAAGTGTGGCTGGGATGATCAGAGATGCAGCCGAGACGGCCATAAGCGAGGACATCGTGGATGCAACTGTTCCGTTGAACCTTTGCTCATTGTGGCGAATGCCGCCGGCAAGGAAGCAATAGCCAAGAACGAGTAAGATGTTGGAAAGGATGGAGCCAAGCATGCTGGATTGTACAATCCGGATCTGGCCTTGTTTCAGAGCAACGATGCTGACCTGATCAATGTTAGCGGTGAAAATGAATTTGTACAAAGGCTCGTACAATCAACTCGACAGCGTTTCCGAAAGATGCATTCAATAAGCCTCCCAACGTCTGCCCTAATTTGACCGACAGCTCTTCGGTAGCAAAGCTTAGTAAAGAGGCCAGTGGAATTATGGCAAGAAAGTTCAATACGAAAGTTGCCGTTGGACTCCATCCCACCGCTCCGGATATTATCCCCAGCGGTACGAATATCAGCAGTACGTTGACAGGGTTGCTCGCCAGGGTCTGATAGGTCCTGCGGAAAAAGGAGGCAGGCCATTTTACATAAGGTCTCCTGTCCTCCCAGAGGGGACTGCCATCTGAGGTGTGAAAAGGCCGCGCAAGTAGCGAAGTGAGCTCGCTGGTATGCTCTTCGATGGTCCCAATCACTCCTCCACCCGACGCATTCCCATTCTCTTGAGGCGTATCAACCCGGGGTATGCTGCGACCGCTACGCATGCTATTGCTCCGGCTATTCGATGGCCTGCCCACCTTTCTGAAGTTGGCCTTGAGAGTTGAAGCTGGGTTTTCCATAAGGCGTCAGCTTTGTAATCATACGGAGAAGGGTGAATGTGGGAAGGGTCGGAATATAGAAGAACAAAGAGTGTGGCGGAGACAGAGAAGAGGCCGTTGAACAAAGCTCCATTGCGTGTGCGCATGCGGTCGAAAAGAGGGGCAACCAATAGGTGTGACAGCTTTATCTCACTTACACATTTCCGCTACCCTGGATCAATATTGGCAAAGCTTGGTTGTATTGACCGAGTCCCAGTGGACCGTATCCGCAACGCGGAAGGTGGACGAGAGTCGGTAGGATCTCAGGAAAAGGATGCTGAGGTCCTCGTTATGTAGTACAGCTCGTAATTGAGGCCGATCAAACTGCTTAGTATAGCCCAAGAGGCCGCCGATGTTGAAGGCATTTTGCGGGTCTTCCGAATGTCTTCCATTGCCGTTACGATGCATCGTCATGCGACTCTTGGCAATCGGGCTGTGCACTTGGCAGCAAGGGAATGGGATTCCTCCCAAGAGCGCCAAGCGGAGCCGCGCTAGGGGCGGAAGGCGCCACCAATAAGGGGGATTCGCTGGGCTTGACTGCGACATCTTCCGACTTGTCCGTGAAGCGTCTGCCACAGCCTCTCAAATCTGAAATCAACAGACTGGACAGCTCCACCGGTCATCGAATCATTTAGCCCTCAGCGTAGCTTAGAAGTGATCGACAGCCACGACAGGCATTCATAGTTCCTGCTTAACCTGAGAATGTATTTTTGATATCCGTCGTCACTTATTGACAATCACATCTAAAGTCTCGAGTTTCAGCATCTCAAACTGGAGGAGAGATGACTGCGGTTCAAGGGAGACACACTTGCAGCATGGCTTACAATTCGACAGCTTACCCCAACACAACGTCATCGATGTCCGATGTTTCATGTATGGTCCTTCAAAGCTATGGGAAGAATGTATATATCCGACATGCGAAGCGCTTATCTATTGATTACCTCTTGAAGTCGCTCGGATACTCTCAAGGCTCCCAGCATGTGCTCAGCAGACGATATGTAATGCATTCCAACCATCGAATTCGACGAGATGAATAGGGTTTCCCTTATTGTACGCAATGAAACTTCTATTCCTTATTTCCGTACTCTCGGCCGTCTCCTCCGCGGAAGTCATCTGCAATGATCATGTTCCCCACACGCTGATACCCGAATTCCAAAGCTGCGATTACGCCCTTGGACAGCTCGAGATCACCGGCCGGCAACGCGGTTCTGGAAATCTTATCTTCAGCCCAACAGCGAAAGGAGCCTTCGTCTTCTCTCTCCCAGAGATTTTTATCGGAGCTGGCGCCGACTATACGCCGAGTGCACGGACTTGGTGCGCCATTCTGATCATGTGGCAGCCCAGACATATTACAAGAGAACCACAGGTGAAGGAGGATGCCTTTCCATTCAGCAAGATACTGCAAGCAGCTCATGGTATCAGAGATCGGTGCCTGGTTGGGAGACCTGGACATACACCGACCATTGGACGCGAATGGATTCGTCCGTCCCAATTTGTTGATGTGCAGTTCGGTGGCGTCTTTCCCAGGAACGTTGACGGTATCAAAGGAAACTTGAGCGATACTTCCGAAGAGGATACGAACTTGACTGTGTATCTAGCGGACGGGAGCAATCTCACTTTTGCATCGAATGCTTTGGGAGGGACAAGAGGATTTGGAAGCTCGATCATTGGGTTCGGTAATGGTAATCCGAGCACCACTCAGTGAATTCAGATACCATGAATTGCTCTCGCATCCCAAAGGGGCTTTCTAATACAAAGTCATGGCGCGTTTTGAACAAAATCAGCGCTCGCGTTCAAATATACCCTGATCTCGCAACTCTACTACACTGAAAGCATTCCCGCATGAGGTCTTCAGCCGTGGCGAAGCGCCTACAATCCATTATGGATTGAATGACCAGTATCTCATGGAGAGGGTCCTAGTGAAAGAGTAGTCAGGTGGTTGCTTGAAGGTGTGAAAGTAAGGACATGATCTCAATTAGTAGCTCTGCCTATTCAGGACTTTGTTGTATCAAGCCAGGTGTAGTCCTCAGAATCGCTACCTTTCTCTCCAAATACACTCGACTCCTTCGAACAGTCTACGTGGTTTTTGCTCACGCCTGTGGTCTTGTAGGTCTTCAGCCACAGTCTCGACCAATTCCACACGTCGCTGAGTGCTGGTATGACTTCACGGCAATCTCGCTGCACCTTCATCTTCATAGCGTCGTTGGTACTGATCTCGTCACCCTGTGTGAGTAGGTCTATTGTCTGGTCGAACTGACGGCGCAGAATCCTTTCGTCCCACCGATCTCTCGCGTATACCTCAAAGTCTTCTTCATTGTCTTCGTATATCGGGATTGGAGGTTCTGTTTCGGACATGGGCTCAATGTTGATAAGAAAGTGAGGGTGTTCGAAAGCTCTCCATTTCGGAACGACATTGATAAACTCCCAGTCCACAATACCAGTGATTTCGAAAGTATCCGGGTGGACGAGGATATTCGCTGTATTAAGATCGCTGTGGTGGAGACAAAAGGAGCCCGGTCCCTCTTCATCCGAGCAAACGGTCGGTAAAATGTCAAGGAAGCCTCTACACAACCGTTCAATTTTTGGAAATTCCTCTTCCATATCTTCCCCGTATTCTTCGTCACCCTCAATGGGACCGTTCTTGACCCATTCCAGCTGCACACGGACCAACGCGCTTAGCCACTCGAGGGAACTTCGATACGGTCCACGGTTGGCTGGTAGATTTGGACGGTTGCCGATATAGAACAATGAGTCGAACATTCGACCGACAGTAAAGTCGCCTTGGCCCGCGCTCCTCGTGGGAATCTGCTGTTCGCCTCTTCCGAAAGGCGCAATCGCGATTGTCCCTGTAGCTCCAGCTTCTCGGGACCCATCAGGTCCGTCACTGTCGCATGTAAGTAGATGCTTCACCTCATTCGGGTCGTTGTTGACGGTACATGTAGATCCTGTGGCTGGACACTGGGTGTCCGTTGTGCTTCGAGCGTCGAGATGTAGATCTTGAAGAGCCAAGGGAATGGCAATGTTGCTTGCCTTGATATACTCAACATCCATACCAGCATCCAATGACTCGTCCACAGGCTCATTCACAAGAAGAATCGAGGGCATCACGATGATGCCTGCCTCCAAATCCGCAACATCATTTCCACTATCAATACCAGCAGCAATGCCAGCATGCAATGAATCGTCTATAGGATCGTTCACAACCTCATCGACAAGCGCCTCCACAATCTTAGTGACGACTTCGTTGGCATGCTCGTCCACGGGCTCGCCCAACCGGGTTTCCACCGACATTTCCACCATCTGCTCGTCTCCCTGCTCATCCACAAACTTTCCCACAGGCTCGTCCACAGGCTTCATCAACTGTCTATCCATAGGCTCGTCCACAGGCTCGTCCGCAGGTTCGTCCACAGGCTTCATCAACTGTCTATTCACAAGCTCGTCCACAGTTCTGCGTTCCACCAATGCTTTCGGCTTGGCTACCTTCTCAGGTATCTTTGTCTGGTGTGCTACTGCAGATTGGAAATATAACCCTCCAATGCGGTCGAACTTCTGGTCTCGCAATTGCTTGACCATTCCAGCAATCGTCTTCGTCAGCTCCACCTTATGCTCCCACGGTACCTCTCGCCAAACATCGTACAGCGATACACCATACATCATTTCCATCAGGATCCATTCGAAGCTGAGCTCGTTATCACGGTTCGAATCCCAGACAAGCACTCGTGGTACCGGAACTGATGTGTTGGCACGCAAATATGCGATGGTCGCGACCTCACTCTCGGTCTTGTAGTACGGCTCTATCGGAATTGCTGCTCGGAGAAGATAGCTTGTTTGGTGTCCAGGGTAAGATATCTTGTACAGCTTATTGAAGCCTCCCTCGGCAAAGAAGCTAACCTCCAGTAAAGCACTGTCATAGGGAACGGGGAGCTCTGTGACAAGGTGATGGCTTGCAAGCGATTTCACTGTACCAATATCGGGTTGTCGAGGCCACACGGGGTTGCCCCTCTTCCAGAGTAGTGGTTCGTGATGGACTTCTTTATCAGCCATTGTCGTAAATTTTGGTTCACGATTGAAGAAATTGAACGAGGACGGCCGAGAGTAACCGCAAGACAGATGGATGGTGATAAGTCTTTGTTAGGTCACAATTTGTCAATGTTGGACAAAGTTGGAAGTTTCCAAGACTGCTCTGGTCAAGAGATTTGCACAATGCCAAGGCTTCTAGCGCGATAAGACGCTATCAACACTAAAGTACATTTCTCTACTATCAAGCTGACTACACTATGCGAGTGTCATATCGGTAGGCGATCGTCGCAACATACGATGGCATGCCTGCATTTGGGGGATTGTGGGAAGGGGACTTGTTGAGACTACCGAGGTGTGTCTTTTGACGAAAAGACCGCTGATCTCACAAGGTTCAGCATAATGTACCTTATTCGTCTTAACACGAGAATCTGCACTGAGCTAAGTCCAAATACCCAGAGCGATGGACTATCAACTATGAGTCAAAGAGGCCAGTCAACGCTTGACAATGCTCACGTTACTCGGCTCGGCAGTTGTAATGCGTAACTTCACTTGCCTTGACGAAAAGCTCACCTCACGGACCACTTCACTCGTCTTTCGTATTATCCAGGGCAACGCTACACTGTTATCTCATGCAAGGCAAAACTTCACTCTTTGCTTCTATGTTACTTCTGCATCTTCTCTCCCTTCTTACTCTTCTTCTCTACCACCTCCACCACTTCCATCTTCATAATAATTCCAATACCCCAAATACTTTCATCAAAACATTTATCAACCATCAAAACTCACACTGAACTCATCCACCTCGTCGAAATGCCATCCAAAAACGATGTGGCTATTAAGGACTTCCTGGAGGGCATCTCAAACGCGAAGCTGAAGAACTTTGCATCATCTGAGAAGAGCCTTGTGACGGACAAGTTCAATGGTTTTCGTTTGGATCATCAGGGGGTAAGTCAAGAACAGTTTCACATGTTACACTCCTGGCACTGACTTCGGGTATCAGGTGAATAAGGACGGTTCCGACAAGCATAGGATTTTCATTCAGCCACTCGGCAAGCGAAGCGGAGGAAGATCAGGAGCCAGCCAGCTCCCCTCCGGCAAAGTCATTGCCCAGATCCACGTCTCCGATCCTGCAAACCCAAAGGAGGTACGCCAGGCTCTTTGGGACAGCTGGAAGGATGACGCCAACTTGAAAACTCTGGCTTGAAGAAGGGACTCCCGGGTAAGAAATCTGCTAGCGCCTCGCTGCTTTCGCTGATGATACCTCAGCATGGATAGCATCCATGGCAAGGCATACCCTTCAATATCCCACACATATGTACATAAATGGCGAGAGATACCCAACCACGGCGGTAGAACCCACGATGGAGATGGCCGTGTGAGGCCAGCAGAACAATCTGCAAGCATATTTATGCTCAGATAGATACATGCAATCAAGCCAATTCACACCAATGTACCAATACTATGAGCATAACAGTGATCAATCCCTTTCCTTCAATATTTAGCAATCTTGAAGACATGGAGAATTGAAGAGTAGATCTTACAACATCTGCAGCATTGTCACAAGTGAAAATGTACATTATCTGGATAAGCGGATTGGGAACGGAGTTTCTTTTTGGGGCTGGTAGGTCTGTAGAAGGCGGGGATTGTATCTTTTGCGTAGAGTTCCGGACCTTATGAGGCGCTTTGTTTGATTGGGTGTTATACTACACGAGTGCGCGCAGCTTCGAATAGTAATAATTCCCATAAGCTGAGGGGCAATTTAATACCTGTTTAATAACAGACAAGCCTGCAGATGGTAGTAATCCTAGCTTCTGCGTAGAGTCCCAGACCTTATAAGGCGCTTTGTTTAGTTGGAAAGCATCCTACCCAAGTGCGCGCAGCTGTAAAGGGTGACATTTAGCACAAGCCGGCACCGAAAGTGGCACTTGTCTAAGAGCGAAGAAGTCTATAGGTATCCTTCGGACGTACTTTTTACGTAGAGTATCTGATATGAGAGAGATTCCGCTTGATTAATAACTATATTACACAAGTACGCGCAGCTGAAAAAGCCTATAACTCAGATAAGGGAGTAGGGAAAGTAATATTTTCTCCACGACGAAAGAGTCTGTAGACCATCCTATACACGTACGCGCAGCTGGAAATGGTTATAGTTTGGATAAGAGGAGAGAGGTTGTAGTACATTTTTGAGCGCAGACGAGTGTGTAGATGTTCGAATATGTACGTTGTGCACGGAGTTTTTGGAACGATGGATGCCTTAATTGATCTGTAAATGTCGTGCAGGAGTGATTTTCGTGCAAGGCGATGGTGGAGGTTTTGTGTGATTAGCATGTTTTTGGGTAGGGTTAGTGGTGGGTAGGCGGATTGGGGGGCGAGTATATAGGGGATATTGTGCGAGGGTTACGGCGCTGGTGTTGTGCGAAGAGAGGTTGTAGTACCTTTTTAAGCGCAGACGAGTGTGTTGCATGTTGTATTTGTTGGTATTGCGCTTGGTATATGAGCGTCTGAGGAGAAAATAGATGGTAGCGGTAAGCGATATCAGCTACATGCGTTCGTTGTAGTTGGAGGTTCTCTCGATTAGATCGCAGCAGATGGAAAACTTGACCCTGTTGGCTTGTTTTGGAGCTAGATCTGGTCGTAATCAACGCCCTTGATTTGGCCCTTGGTATTGAAAGGAAGTCTTCATATTAGCCTGCGGCCCAGCTCCTTCGCGCAACAACTGGTAGCGTTATACATCTTCAATTTCCGTTGTTGTGAGGTTGTCAATTTCCACTACCTCAGCCTCAGACGCACGCCCCAATCAATCTTATGGCGCACTCTCTTCGCTTCCTGAATGACATCCTTGGTAACATCCTTCCACTTACCGTTCACCAACCTGAACGCCTCTTCACGATCGAGCGCAACAATATCAAAGCAATGACCTGCCCACTGCCCCCGACGGCTGACGATGATATCATCTTTAGGATCCCAAGCGGTGGATGTCGTCCAGCAGATACGCATGAGCAGAACATCATCGATACATAACCACTTTCCGTCTGGATGATCCACGTATCCACGAGTTCCGCCCAGATAGGCTTGAGGCCGGCAGCGAACATACTCTCTGGTCGATAGATTTCGTAAGATCCAGATTCCATTACGGTAATTGTTACAGAAGGTCCTACTCACAGAGCGCAGATTGTCGCCAAATTTCGTGAACTGCGCCTCAGAAATATGTCCAGCAACGCCTCTGTGCGCTTCGAACGCTAAGTTCCAAGCAATCTCTGGATCCTCGCTTGGCACATCATAATCACGCATGGCGGCCCAGTTGATCTGTCTTGCAAGGACCATCGGCGGACAATGGTGTGACTGCACAGACGATCTGGCTAAATCATTATCGGTAAAGGGGCCGGGCAGATCAATGAGATAGGTGCTAGTGCAGGCTAATTCGACACCAGCCCATGGAGCTGCCGGAACTGGCCGACGTTCTTTTCTGATATGCTGTAGTGTGTGTTGCCATAGCGGTTCTGAGGCCATGCCGAAGCAGATGATGTCTGACTTGTCAAGGGCACCGTCGTTCAGGACCATGGCTAGTAATTCAGCTGGCATAGTTTCTACATAGCTTCGACCACTTGGGAGGCGTATGGCCGATTGCGAGGGACGTTCGCTACTCGTGAGAGCTGGCAGGATTGGTCTAGCAAGCTTATACCACGCATTCCAATTCATTTCCTCGCGGAAGAGGATGTCGGCAGGATTGCTTGTGCTTGTGCCCCCATCCTTTGAAGGTAGACTCTGAATCTGTCGAAGCCGGGGAACCATTATTTGCCATGACTGGGGTTCGCGGCTATGTAAGGGTAGTCAGCATTCCTCTACTGGGGAACAAGTACGAAAATGAGTAGATTAACATGTGCCAAAACCTAGAGATGCAGTTGATCCTGAGAATGATAAAAAAGAATGGTCCCTACTATCTCGCATCTCGACTCAACAGGGCCATCTTTTGCTTGCTGGTAGGATTGTGATTTCAAGAGATGAACGCTATCAAAGTACCAATTTTGATCTCTAAATGGGATTATGCAGGACCGCCTCCGACCCTTTCGCCACATCGGGATCCTCCAAAATTACAAGAATAATCCTGTGTGACCGTGCGGCGTGTTACTTATTGGCATAGCAGCCTGCACTGCGAATAGTGGCAAGGTTGCTCAAGGCAGACACCATAGAATCGGAGAACTCGGATACCGATTCAGCCTAGCTCGATACGAAACTTAGCGTATGCAAGACTCTCCGGAAAGCTTGGCAATGATTACAGATTCGTACGGAGATCTACGGAGTATACCTTAACCCACGACGAAACGATTGGCAACAGCAAGACTACTGCTGTAGACCAAATCCTACACAAAAAATCACTGGCCTAAAGACAGCTGGACCTGCCTGATTTCACGATGAGGACAATTTGCCTCACACGAAATTCTCGACTTATTAAGCCTTGTTCCTGTCGATAATGCCATCATCGACAACTACGATATTGCCATAAAACTTTGGCGCTCCGAATGGTTGGTGGCCACTTGCAAAAGCCATATCGAACACAGGAGTGCTGTAGATGCTGGCAGCGTTGCTTTAAGCGCTTGCAATATAGTCACACCTGCTCGTTGAAATGCTCCTGCCTGTATGGGAACCCGGGGCGAGGATTGAAGCACACTTCTTCGGTTGAGATGGAAACAATGGCAAAATGCCTCGATCGGACCATTCTTTCACCAGTGATAGTCAAGTTTTCTCGTCACAGAACCTAGGGAGTGCTCCAAGCAAGCTGTTTGTATTCATATCTGTGTTTAGCTAGAGGTTGCTTGCCTCGGTCTAATCCTAGACGTGCATCTCAGCACCAGACTTTGCACCGGCCTCTGCAATAGCCTCGTCGTACGGCTTGAGCTTCTCCTCTATAGGTCCATCTGGCGCTGTAAACTTCGCTACCTGCTCAGGAGCTCGTCCGATGAATGTCTTGGGATCTAATAAGCGTGGAAGCTCCTTTAATATAGGCTCGAAGAAAGCGTCTTTCCTAATCCGCTCGATCAAGTCATTATCTTCACCCTGATCCTTGACAACGGACCCCGCTTCATGTGATAGGACTCGGATCTTCTCGTGTGCTTCCTGTCGCGACACACCTTTCGCAGCGAGAGCCATAATGATGTTTTCTGTCGCCATGAATGGCAACTCGGCCATGAGACGCCTATGGATCACGGCTGGATAAACTACCAAGCCGTACGAGACGTTGTCGAGGATGATGAGGAGGGAGTCAGTGAGAAGAGCCTGTTCTGGAATGTAGAGTCGTCGTATTGAGGAGTCGTCGAGTGTTCTCTCAAACTACCATCGTATTTAGTAAGGATGGTTGAAGAAGGCAAGCAAGTACCCGTACCCATTGTGCAGCGTAAGTTTGATTAGCAGATTGGCATTTGTTTGCAAGTTCTCGGCCTAATGCGCACATTCGCTCGCTACGCATAGGGTTACGTTTCTGCAAATAAGAAATTAGAAGGAATTAATTAGGAGGTATCCTTGGTCGAGATAATCCAGTCGATTCGACAACTCCGTGAATGCCTTCCTCTTCCTAGCATCACAATTGGGCTGGAGTAGAATACTTACGTATGCCATGGCAGAGCTACCTATCTGAGATGTTTCGAATGGTTCTTCTATCTCTTTGAACGAAGCGAGGTGCCGTATGTCGCCCCCAATTCTCTGACAGGTTGCTCCAAATGAGCTGTAGGCATTTGATACATCCACATCGATCTTCCTGCTATATGTCTGACTTGAAATATGGCAGCACTGCTTGAAGCCAGCTTTCTTGGTAACGATGTCATCAAGCTCTTCAACTTTCGCCTGGTCTCCGTTGAAGATAGCTATGAAGGATGCTTGTGTGCCAGTCGTGCCCTTCACACCTCTAAATTCCATGAGTACATCGTCTCTCGTCCGTTCTAGGTTGCGTAGATCCCATAGAAGGTCCTGTATCCACATAGCGGCCCTCTTGCCAACTGTATGTGGCTGAGCCTGTATGGTTTCGAAGTCAACTTTTGACTCACTTGAAGAACAGGGATGAATTTCAAGACGAATTTGGACTGCGAGAACCAGGGCAGACATCCCAAGGCTCTATAGCAAGTCCGGGTTGGGGAAAGATCGAGTGAAAATCATAACGCACAGGTTGACCATGAGTATAAGCTAGACATGGAAGGTCTGTGTACTTGACTGCGAAGTTGGAAAGCTTCTTAATGACAACAGCCAGCTTCGGAAGCAGCATGTCCAATGCCTGCCGTATCAGGATCAAATCCGCATTGTCCGTCACATAGGCTGATGTAGCTCCGAGATGAATTATGCCAGCAGCAGCGGGGGCGTTCTGTCCAAATGCATGTACATGGGCCATCACTAGCCCGAATATCAATAGGTCTCTGTGTTATATTAGGCCGAGTTTGCTGACCGTCATGGCGCCTCTTCTTTTCCTCGGTTGCTGCAACGTCGAAGTCTTGGTCGGTCAATGAAAGGTGGGCCTTCATTTGTTCAATCGCCTTGTCTGATATGTCTAGGCCGAGCTCTTTCTCCCCTTCTGCTAACCACAGCCACAATTTCCTCCATGTCGTAGATCGAACTTGGGGTGAGAAGAGCTGGAGCATTTCCTTGCCTGGAGAGGGTCAGCTTAGCTCTCTTCGAGCCCGCAGAGATCTCACTTGCATATCTTCCAGACAGAGGAGACGACCATATGTCATGCCTGCTGGATGCAAAGAGCGCCTGAGAAGGGGCTTCGGCCATGTTGGCGCCTCTCTCTGTGCGCTCTGGATTCCGAAATAGTACAGTGGCGGTCTCTGTTACCGGCAGGCCATCTTCATACTTCTATGCTGAGGTCTAGCTTGTAAAATGTCCAATTGAGTTGCAGATCTGGCGATTGAAGGTTTGTGGGGCCGACCACCATTTCGGCGGCGGGCCCCCCACTTCAGGTTGCTGCCAAGCCAAGCACTTCAGGACATCAAGTCGTTGATATAATCGAGCAACGGTCGCTGCAGATCAGCCTACAGAACGCTGCCTGTTTTCATAGTTATTCCGCTGCTCATACTCTCCGCTCTTAGCATTATTCTAATGATAGAGGCTGCGGTCTTTGTGCTCGCGCATCTCGAATTGCAAAGCCTTGAACAAGTCTTGTATACTCAGACTAACACCGCCAATATCATAGCACCATCTTTGCTTCTGGCTCTTGCATCGTCTGCTTCTTCCTATTCCTACCCAACACCAACGTACGATGGGACGTCGGTGTATGACATAGTCACTTTCCTCCTCCGGTCTTTCTTGACTAGGAGTTTTGATTGCTAATTGGTAACCTTCTAGATTTCGTATTCGTCCATGATCTCTTGGTTAGACCACCTAATAAGATTGGAGGACTGTGCATAGCGTGAGGCTTAGGCTTCACATAAGGTACCTATTTATCCGAATGAATAGACCAATGGAGAATTTGTCCATAAAATCTACGATGCATCCTTCTTGCGAGCAAGCAGCTGGATATCAAACTTCGTATTCGTACCACTACCTACCTTATCTATCATTAGCCGAGCCCGAGATGGACCCTGGATCTTGACGACATGGCGGACCTGTCAAAGGGACTGTTGTAAAGTATATAAACAAGGCTTCGCATCCACAAGCCTCCTCCTCAATTCCCTTCAACCATCCATACCGAGACATCCTCTCACAACCATGGCCGTTCTCTCAACCCTCCTCCACGCCACCGCTTTCAAAACTCCCTTCCTCTCCACCCTCCTCCCCTCCATCGGCCTCGCCTACACCCTCCAAGCCGCCGTAGCCATCCCCTCCATCCTCGCTCAGTCCGAAAAATTCTACGACCTCTCCGGATCGCTCACCTACCTCTCCTGCACAGCACTCGGTTTATACTTGCCTACGATACGAGCCCGATATGCAGCAGCAGCTATGGGCGCCGTGAAGCCTGCTTGGCCGAGTGTGATAGGTGCACTGAGAGGCTTGCCAAATGCTGGCTTGAATTGGAGGCAGATAGTGTTGAGCGCGGCTGTTGCGTTGTGGGCTACACGACGTATGTTTTGTTCGCATACCGACGGATTGTTATGAGAGCATACGAATCCTCATTCAATTGACCGATTGGCTAATAATTGACCATGAGTAGTGGGCACCTATCTCTTCGCCCGCATCTCCGCAGACGGCAGCGACTCCCGCTTCGACGACATCCGCAACTCCCCACCCAAATTCCTCGGCGCTTTCTTCGCTCAAGCGACCTGGGTATCCCTCTGTCTCATGCCCGTCCTCGCCATGAACGCTCTGCCAGCCTCAGTCTTCGCCTCTCTACCCGCCGCAGTCGGCATCACCGACATCATCGGTCTGCTCCTCTACGTCGGCGGGTTGAGCTTCGAAGTAACGGCCGATAGGCAAAAGAACGCATGGGTGCAGGAGAAGAAGGAAAAGAAGCATGAGGAGGATTTCCTCACTCGGGGCTTGTGGAGCAAGAGTCGGCATCCGAATTACTTTGGGGAGGCGACGCTGTGGACGGGTATTGCCACCACGGCGGCTGGGGTGCTGATGACCAACGTGGGACAGGTGGGTATGGGACTTGCGGGGTGGGGGTTGATGGGGAAGGGGATCGCGTTGGCGGCGTGTGGGGTCAGTCCGGCGTTTGTGAGCTTTTTGTTGTTGAAGGTCAGTGGGGTGCCGATGAGCGAGACGAAGTACGACAAGAGGTATGGGGATCGGGAGGATTATAAGAAGTGGAAGGAGGAGACGCCGATGTTTATTCCGAAGCTCTGAGTGAGGCGGTCATGATTTCAAGGTGAGATAGGAAAGGTACTCAGGTGCTTTAAGATTGTACGACTGTGCAGACATGATGGCTTCCAATATTGGTCCCGGTCCATGTCGAGGCGAGACTATTGTGACAATTTGAACTCTCGAGATCTGATAGAACTTATCAAACACTCCGACTCAACAACTCAAATATGAAAACCCGCTATTTTACCTACTTCCCACAACCCCACAGACAACCCAACGTATCACGACAACACACCGCCACTCAATATCCCAACCTACAAACACCAGTATCGATTCAAAACGTTATAAATCCATCTTTACCCCAAATAGAAGCAGAATCCAAATCCCACAGTATTTACAGCTGTATCAGAATCTAATTCCAAGGCGTAAGAAATAAACTCCTGCCGATCCTTGAGCTGGCAACGTTCATGGGGGCTCAGAATGATTCTAGAATGAGCGGTATTGGTCGTTCAATGGGAAGGGAAGGGAAGGGGAGGGAAGGGAAGGGAAGTGATCAAAAATGATGTGCAGCGAATGTGTGGTCGAAGCTACTTATCTAGGACTGCGCAGATCTCCTGAGCAGTAGTGATATGGGCAGAACGCTTGTTAAGACGCGGAGGATAGACCGTATGATGTGACACTGGCGCGTTGAATTCTATATCCTAAATCGTTCTATGATACCTACCTACCCACTTACCGTCAGCCCTACTTATACAGTAACAGTATCTATCATGCACCGCCCAATGCTGCCACATCATCAGTACACGATTACAATTTCCAGGGACGTTTCGGGCACTCACCAGCCGAAAACGCCAGATACCACGTCCTACTAGCGCCACCATCCAGCCAGCTTCCATCGAATTCCTGCTGCGAAAAGAAGCGATAGGCCGCTCTCGGATCAATACATGCCAGATTGCCGTACAGGATTCCCCTCCAGCCACCGGCGATGGTGGAGGCAGGCCAGGGCGATGTGGTGTTGAAGTAGGTGTTCCATTCCTCCAGTATGAATTTGTGCGGGCGGGTGAAGGCGGAGGAAGGCGAGAGGGGGAGCATATGTACGCCTTGAATGTATTCGGGATTGGCGCCGAAGTAAGTCGTGTGATCGATCTTGTTTTCGAAAAGCTGTGTAGAGTAGAGATTTAATGCTCGCGTCATGAGAGAAGGAGGGTGAGGAGACATACGATTCCAGTGACTTTGTTACCGATGAAATTCGCTGGCTGATTGACATTATTGCTTTGCATCAGGAAGTAATTGGTGAATGTTCTAGCTTGTATCGACAGCATTAAGTTGCCCCTCGCTTCCATCGACTTGTCTCCAATCACATGGCCCCACATCTTTATAGCATAGGAAAAGAAAGCATCTTCGGACGACGATTCTTCGTCTTTGCTGTCTGCCGATTCGAATAAGCCTTTCGCGAACGAGTGTCCGTGATACCAGTCGAACATCCGAGAGAACGGAAACATGTTGTCCTGCCGGCTGGGATTCGCAGCGTCTCGGACTAATGCATTCACCCAGTCTTTGTTGAGTCCGAGCCAGGCTTGGTCCAGGTAGGCTATAATAGCAGCGGTGTAGATGAAATAGGCTTACTTATCAGCGAAAGTATGACGGCCTGGACAAAGTAGCACAAACCGTAATGGAAGTGATGATCATTGTAATATGTATTACCGAAATCTTGTCCAGCGTCACCGGTAACATAGCTTCCATTCGAGACGACACCTTTCCAGACAGTATCGTAGACTAACGCATATATCTGCTGGTTCGTTACAAAGCGAGCAAATGCTCCTTTCAATTCGTCCAGACCTTGAGTCGCAAGACTCCGCTGCTTTAAGAGATCGTTCGTTGTGTATACAATGGTCGCGAATTTGGCCAAGGCCTTGCCGCTGAAGTACATACTGTCAAGATTGGTCTGAGAGTTGTAATCCTGATTGATCTCAGAGGCCGCGACCTGCTGTATCAATCGGATTGCGCCTTCGGAAAGAGCTGTCTTGCTTCGTGCGGTAGGTGTCCAGGGGGCGAAACCCATGTCGACCGGGAGATCTTGCTCTACGAGGGTCCAGCTATCCCCAACAATTGCTGTTGCTAGACCTTTAGTAGTCGTTTGCAGTTGAAGTTTTGTTTTGCCTCTCAGAGTTGTGTCATCGAAGGATTGTATGTGATGCGGCAGAGCGTATGTGAGCAGGGGAAGGCTCGTGAGGCCTGACTTTGTCCAGTGAATTCGATAGACCCCTTCGGTCCCGGAGACAGAACCAGTGACAGCAGCTGTTGTTGGAAAAACTCCGGCAGATCCGTCATAGATTGACTCGCCGCTGGCACTCGCTAAATTTTTTGCTACCTGTATAGTACCAGACCATCCTCGTAGCCCCTGTAGCAGTGTATTTGACATGAGTTGTAGACGTGGATCTTGACCGTTGTTTGATCTCGCATACAACAGCCAAATTTTGTTGTCCTCTAGCGTAATCTTGTATTTGAAAACTCCAGCTCGGGGAGCAGCCACCTGCGTCACGGTTCTGAAAAATACACTGCTTTGGATAGCAGGCATCAGGTTGGTATAGATTCCAGTGACGAAAGCCATGCCTTGGACAAGTGGAAACGTAACGTTGGACGGAGAAGTTGCCTGAGGAGACAGAATTGCATCGCAAGAAAAGGCCTCCAACGATCTCGTGGTTAGAACTGTAGACGGTCCAAGCTCGATAGCAGACAGAACGACTGATTGGATCCCGATTGGGTTGATGAAATATTGAATCGGCGCTCCAGGTATTGCTGTGCTCTGAGGCCCAGGCGTTCTCTGAATATGGGATACAGCCAAACCCCAGCTCTTCGCATTACCAGTGCCTTTACTCCAGGTCACAGAATACGGATGTGTCCAACCCCCCTGACCTTGAGTACCAAGGAACAGATTGGCGTAAAATCTATTGGTAGAGACTGGATTGCTTTGTGAAGACTTGATACCGTACGATTAGCTGATTGGGACTCCAGCGCAGAGCTTACGGCCAAAACATACTATTCCAAGTGGAGGCACCGGATGGTCTTCTCTAGACCGTATCTGATGCGGTAACGGTCCTGTAGCTACAGGTTGGAAACAATCAGTGCCTCCCCTCTTGGGTAAATCATCTGAGATGTGGCCGATTGGTAGCTGGGATGACATTGTTGTGTTCACCGTCCACGTATAATTCGCTTCTGATCTATCGGGGTTCCTCATAGAATCTGAGGAGTTATGTGAAGGCGCTCTCGTCAATGATATTTGCGAGGCTACAAAAGATGTGGGAAATGGTTGTAGCGACGGCCGACCTTCGGTCTCTAGTGTTGTGATTATAATCTAGTGACACCGTCAGTCTGAGTACCTAATTAGAGAGGCTCTTCAGCTCTCTCTGAATAATACATTGGCGATTGGTTATACTCACTCCTTTCGTGCCAGGGGTTCGAGTTTGCCCTGCTGTCGTAGGAGGATGCTGAGTGACAATGGTGAAGTTCGAAGGTAATCCTGCTACGGTCTGACTCGCTGTATTCCTGGAAAGATGCACCAACGCATGCTCGAACGTATGAGCTACCAAGCAGTCCTGTAAGCACGTCAGTACCGAAATTAGAGTAAGGATGTTCGTCCAAGACGCCATGAGCAAAGGGAAAGGGGAAAAACGGGGAGCCAGCTGAAATGCGGCAGAGCACGTTCAACGTCGCGAGGATAAGGAGATTGAGAGAACAGTAATGGTGCCAAAGGTTGTAGCAACCGTCCTTCTGTTAGATTCAAATCAACGTTTTCAGAGTATAGCCATTGGACTAGGAAATGTTCACGAATATTTTGTCTTTCTTGAGAGTGTCTAGATGAATCGGTATCCACGGTTTTATTTTCATGAAGATACACTGGAAACTAAACGAGACCCTCGGATAGGTTGATATATATCAAGTAGCATTCCAGGTAGAGCGGACAACGAGAAGCATGTGCATGACACAGTACGGTACGATGCCTTGAACACACTTCGCAGTCCAGATACCAGCGTGTCTACATTCCAGTAAACGTGGCCGAGCAACGAGGAGGAATGCCATTGCCAACGTCCACCAGACTTACATGATTCGGCCTTGGAGTCAGCTGTAAAACGGTCGAAGACACATGCACCAGCGACGGTGACGTGGAGGTATCCGAGCATATATGCGAGCATTGGTGTAGGAGGTTGAGGAGACGAATCTACGAGTCTAAAGTACCTAGCTTCGATAAGTTCGAGATCGAGCTAGTCCTGATCTGGTGGGCCGAGGCACGGAGCAGGCACAAACTCCGAGGTCAGATCATCCACACGTTCAAGACATAAGCCAGTGTTTCCCACACTGCCGCTTCTCTGTCTGACATCCCAATCACTTCGATATACTAATTCCCACGAGACTCTCCAATATGCCAAATGGTAAGCAATCACTTGCTTGTTTCATCAGCTATATTCTGACAAAACCTCAGCACAACAGCGCCTTTCTCTGGTTCAATCCCATCTCGCGTCCTCAGAAGCCGACATCCCCCGCGGGCGGGAGAGCATACTCTCCAAGTCTCCTGAAGACATAGTTGTCACCTGTGCCCTGCGGACTCCATTCACCAAAGGTGGGAAAGGCGGCCTGAAAGACACCGCAGCCGCAGACTTGCTCATCCATACCCTCAAATCCCTCATATCGCGCTCCAAAATCAATCCCTCTCTGGTGGAGGATGTGGCAGTCGGTTCAGTGCTGGCTCCTGGAGGAGGTGCCACCGAATATCGAGCCGCAGCCCTTGTTGCCGGCTTCCCAGAGACAACTGCAGTCAAGTCCTTGAACAGGCAATGTTCCAGCGGTCTGCAAGCATGTGCCGACATTGCCAATGCCATACGGTCCGGGATGATTGAGATAGGCGTAGGAGCCGGCGTGGAATCCATGTCCTCTCAATACGGTCCAGGCGCTGTCACAGAATTCTCAGAGCTGCTGGAATCACACCCTGAGGCCAAGAACTGCAAAGTACCTATGGGCGTCTTGAGTGAGAAGATGGCCAAGGACCGTTCGATATCAAGGAAGGACCAAGATGCATTTGCTGCATCAAGTTACCAAAAAGCCTCAAAGGCGCAGCAAGCCGGCAAGTTCGACGAGGAGATCGAGCCATTGACTAATGTGAAGTACGTGGATCCGAAGACCGACGAGGAGAAGACTATCACCGTGGCCAAGGATGATGGCATAAGAGATGGTATCACAGCCGAAAGCTTAGCCAAGATAAAGCCTGCTTTCGCCAAAGATGGCAGTATACACGCAGGCAACGCAAGCCAAATTTCCGACGGAGCTGCTGCGGTGCTTTTGATGAGGAGGAGTACGGCCGAGAGGCTGGGCCAGAAGATTATGGGCAAATTTGTCAGCAGCTCGGTAGTTGGTGTGAAACCACTCCTCATGGGTATTGGGCCGTGGAAGGCTATTCCTGTTGCCTTGCAGAAAGCTGGGATTTCGAAGGATGACGTAGACATCTATGAGATCAATGAAGCTTTTGCTAGTCAGTGTTTGTGGTGTATAAGGGAATTGGGATTGGATGAGACAAAGGTATGTTCCGAGGCGCTAATTACAGCCAAGCTAACGTTCATGTGAGGTCAACCCCAATGGAGGTGCTATCGCTTTTGGACACCCACTGGGATGCACAGGGGCGAGGCAAGTCTCGACGTTGTTTAGTGAGCTTGGTAGGACGGGAAAGAGAATTGGAGTCACGTCAATGTGTGTGGGCACGGGTATGGGAATGGCAGCCGTCTGGGTCAAGGAATGATTGCAGGTATAACATGGGTTGTATGATACTCACGCGATAAACGCATAAGCCAACGACTACCCCAAGTGCTTCTCTCCACGATCCATCTGTTCGCCAATAACATCTTGTGAGGTGGAATACTTTCCCAGGAAACTACCCATACCTTTATCGGACGAATTTTGGTCATACTCTCAGTAGCCTCGTTCGACACCACCCCCTTGCTCCAGAACGACAGCTTTCCTAGAGCCATCTCCCAGCCACAGATGGTGTTCATAGCCTAATATATTAGATCTGCATCTTTCACGGCTTTCAGGACAAGCTCTGCTGTGATCTTACACAGGATGTCAGCTTGGCCGTTTGAGAAAAAGGATGCCTTGTTAATTGTCTGTTTCATTAGAGAGTGGGCTGCTGAGCGCCGATAATGCGTTCGGCATCATTACTGACTTCTCGGTGACCCTATTTGTGGTCTTTTGGGATCCCCAGACACCCTCATCGACTTTGTCTGCTATTCTTCCACAGTCCGAGACGCCATCCCCGCCCGACGTACGATAATGTCCTCGAGAAGTGCACAGTTAGTGGGCGGGTTTTCTGGTGTTGGAGCGTCGTTAACATTTGCCAAGAAAAGTTTGGATACTTTACATACTTTACACACTTGCGTAAGATTACCGATCGCGCTTGTTTCAAGTAATATTTCTACAGACCAATCTTCCATGACCACGTCGCAAGATCAAGCTGCTCCACCATGGTCTAATCCAGGACTCTAAGAAACTGACTACGAATCCTATGAGATCTTTCGAGATCGGAGACTAAGCAAATGCCAGCAAGTGGGCAAAGGCTATATAGTCTAAGAAAGCCCTCCACATTTGTTGAGTGCAAGTCCAACCATCGTAACACACAAACGTTGCCTTTCCCGTTCATTGTCACTCCTCCAGAAGCACTTTTGCATTCGCGCGCGACAAGCTTAATGACCATACCATCATGTTTCTCAGCCTTAACCCCCTGCAGGCTTCGCCCCAAAGGATCACAAGGAGGAGGCTCAACCAAATCCTCCTACACAGGATCAACCACTCTAAATGCTTTATTTCCCTCTTCAAACATCCGTGCCGTTGTTCACCAAGTTTAGGATTTCCCTTACAGCATAAAAGCCCTCTCCACCTCGCCTAGTGAGTTTTGTATTTGCAGGGACAAGCAGAAGGCACATGAAACAAGATCCTCCTGTGGCACATTTTGTACACGCCTCCCCGAGCTCAGATTCACCTCTCAGCTCAGAATCCTGCTCGATGCTCCCTCAGCCTCGTTCCTACGGCACTGCACAAAGGTAAACGTATATAGAAACTATCTCGTACTCCCCATTCCATTCCCAACGCTGTTTCATATCCCTCTCGGAACCCCAAAAAGAGCAGCACAGTTTGGGCAAGAATCTCTCTTGCCATCATTCCCTACAATCTATCAAACACTCATCTCCTCCCTCTCCACCATGGTCTACGTACCTCCACCCCCCATCATGTTCCACTCCACCTCCACAACCTCTAACACCAACCCCACCGCCACCGCTTCCAACCTCTCAGCAACAGCAACAGCATCGGGCTCCACATCGAAAACAACCACCATCACACACCCCCGCCTAGGCCAACTCCAACCCCCCTGCGATGTAGGTTGCAAAGCCACCCTCGGCGTCGTGATGGGCATCTTGCTCCTCTCCATCATCATCATCGCCGTCTATCTCGCGTGGGGAAAGAATTTTCTGAGAAAGAGAAAAGAGAGGAGGGCGAAGGCTGTGGAGGACGGGGTTGCGATGAGGAAGTTGGGGGATGGGGGGAGTGTGAGTGAGTGGGGTGGCGAGGGGGAGGGGGATTTGAGGGATGTGGAGATTAGAGGGGGGGAGGGGGCTGGTGGTGTGAGGAAGTCGAAGATGGGGAGGTGGTGGAAGAGATGAGGGGGTTTGTGGGAATGCCAGGTAGTAGGTGTTTGGGTTTGGGCAAAGGTGCTTTTGGATGGCGTTCCGATATACCACGACTTGGGCGTTGGGACTGGTGGTACGGTACATGAACAATACAATATGCCAACGACTTTTCCTTGATATCTATGCAGCCGCATATACTCTCTTTCCACCTAGTCATCATCATCCCCAGCTTCGAATCCATCATCTCATCTCGTCTCATAAAATACAACATACACATACACATGCATTATGTACATACTGTCAACCCCCCTTCAAGTGACAGGAATATGTTCCGCGATGTCCACTTCTGGAAGTAGAAGACAATGAGTGACTGCAGTAGATGAGATGTTGTATGTAGCTTTGGCTATCTATGGCGTGGATAGAAGAGAAGTTGTGATCGTGGACGTTGCTAGAGTTGTTGACTTTTTTGATGGCTAGGGGATGGAGATAGGCATTCGCTGGCGTTACGTGTCAGGACCATCATTGCTACACGTACAGACAGAACTCCTTGAGTAGGTGTCAAATATATACATTAGATTATGTAGTATATTGCTATGCACAATTTTCATCCGATGCTTTATCCAAGCTCTCAGTTCGCCAATATTTTCTTTAGAAATGAACTCCACGCAACTCCTCGCTTGCAGGGTATCGACTCGTAAAAACCATCATCGCTCTCATAAATATTCACACTTCTCCCTCTTCATCGTCCCAACCGCCTTCTTCCAGCAGCCGCCCCCTGACCTTCTCCCTTGCCTCCATCAGCTCGTTTCCAAGAGCCTCCTCCCATTGACCCTCCACAAGACCCACTTTCTCCTTCAAGTCCTCCGTCAGTTTCCTCTCCTCTTGCCTCTGCAAGTCACTCGTCTGCGCCTCGACTCTCATTCGCGCAATCAGCGTATGCGAGCGGATCTCGTGCAGGAGGCAGAGAAGGTTGACCTGGGACTCGATGAATTGATAGCTGCTCTTTTCCGTATGGCCAAGGAGGGAGTAGAGGTATTGGAGAGGATGGCTGTAGTAGCTGGGGTTCTCTTCATACTCGTTGGCGGGGATCTGGATTTCGAAGCCTTCTAGGTCATGCGGAATCTTGTGTAGTACTTCGAGCAAGCAAGGCGCGATGTCCCAGAAGGCGGAAAGTTGCGCCTCTACGCCACGGCTGGCATTGCTCTCGACCACTGCTAGGAAAGCCTGGGCTCGAGTGCAAACGGCCTGTTCAAGAGTGGCCCTACGATCCTGAGCGTCTTTGGCAAAGAATTGTTCCGCTTCTGCGTACTTCTCGCGATTTTGTGTCTGCTTGTATGGGAGGAGAACAATGGCTTTATATCTCTCATTACGGTCACTGAGTAGGTCGTAGATCTGCCGATGGAGGTTTTCCCGCGCTTCGAAGAGCCATTTCAGCTGCGTCAGCTTTTCCAGGAGTTCAGGCTGCTCGTCGCCTTCTTCCTGCGGCAGATTAGGGCTATGCGACTGTGCATCGGAGAATAGGCGGCTGCTTAATTTGTCAAGCGACGAGGTAGCTACTTTGATACGATCGGAGAAGATGGCGTGCAACGGCGTCAGTACAGAGTTTTGGAAGATATCAAAGTCCGCTTGGGTGAAATGTTTCTCAGAATCGTGGAGCTTTGCTTCGAGCTCCGTTTCAGCTTCGTCATACTCCTCCTGCGAGATTTCCCCATTGTCCATCCGGAATTCCATATCCTGCCTATGCAGTGAGCGCTGATGTTTACACCATGAATCTGCTCGTTGCCGCTTTCCAAGGATTTGAGTATCATAGGTAGCTCGGATCGACACAATTTCTTCCTCCTCACTGAGTGACCGCACGACGGCTCTTACATCTGCTAGATCTGGATGGCTGTTGCTAACCGCTGGGTGATGTCGCGGATACGGTGGAGGTAAGGTCACCAGGCGTGATATATCTAATTTTCTTGGATCCGGTGTGTACGGAGCTGAGAGAGGCGTAGATGGAAGGTGCGGTGGCGGAGGGGCCGAAGAGCCTTCTGCAGGCCAGCCTACCTTTTCTGGGGGATACTCGTCCGGTCCATACATGAGTGGTTGGCTCAGAGCCGCTGACTGTCGCCACCCAGCATCCGTGGCTGCAGACGGACCGCTCTCGTATACCGCTGGTAGAGTACGTGCCTCGCGAGGTACACCCATGTACTTCGACTCTCGTTTTGATCTCTCGAGGACTTTGAAAGCATCCCCTTGCGCAGGATCGCCCGATCGAGACTGCTCTTCCCACCACCGGCTTGATGCCCTACCGCGAGAATCCATCTCATCTTGTCCTGTGACAATGCTCATGCTTGCGATAGGCGAGAGGCAAGGCACGTAGTCTTTCCACCATGTACTGTCCGATCGATGCTGCGTACTACTGTGTGTTGTAGCACTGCTGGGAGACCCGTGTATATGGCTTACTGCGGAAATATTACCCTGCGACGACGAGTCCTCCAGAGCACTGGAGGCGATGCTGGTTCCCTTGGATGTATCTGCTCTTGACAATGGCCTCTCCCGCTCGTTGTGATCTCTGTCAGTACTTTGATGACCAAATAGACCTCGCGTCAGGTCGTCGATGTCAATGCCGTCCTCTTCAAAGATGGAGGTATACTGTTCCCGCCGTATCCTGGATTCCGCGATCATGTACTGGACAAAAAGCTCAAGTCGCTCAGAGTTGCTTGCTGCAGCTGCTTCACGTTCGGCGAAGACCCGGTGACGCTCAATAGCCCGTGCAGCAAAAGCTTTGGGGCTCTCTGGACCAAGAAGATCTTCCGGCTGCTCTTGACGTGCAATAGTCGCGGGGGTTAGTGGTACTTGCATTGAGTCATCCGAGTTGGGTATGTGCAAGAGATGGGATACTGGCCGTTGCTCGGGCCCAGGGGACACTATTAGGGAAAGAGCGGGTCCAGTAGATCTCTGCGGCGTCGCCGGTGGAAGCAATGTGGATAACGACGGAGGAGAAGAGTTGACCGCAATTGTAGGACTGGACAAAGCATCCCTACCAGGTGAAAATGGAGGAGTGGATGATGATGGCGAGAAACGCTGCGAAAAGCCCGATTCTGGCTGAGGAGTGGTGCGTGAAGATGCGAAGGATACTGCCTTCTCGGATGCCCCTTTCAGCTCGGCACTGTTGAGTGCTCCGTCCAGACTTTGCATACTTTTACTGCTCTTGGGAGTCGACTTTTGTAGTAATCTATACATCGAAGCTTTTGATGGCGGATCCGATAAGACCAAATCATTCGGTTTCACACTGTCATAATCGTCATCCCATGGAGCTATAGCGCTTGAAGGCTCGATTGCAGACTCGTCAAAAGCTCTTCCCTTGCCATTTCTGCTTTCGTTCCGCCGCTCCCTGATGCCTTTCGCGCTTCGATTTCTTACAGCGGGGCTGCGGAACAGTCCCCCAGCTGACGATTCTCGTCGTAAATGGGCTGGTGTAGTAGTAGTAGTCGTCTGAGGAAAGTCTGCACCTGACCGCCTTTTATGCAGTATGCTGCCAGTGTCAATATGCAGAGGCGACGGTCCTTTAGACTTTGCACGAGGACTCAGAATCTCTGGTGACACAGTAACCTCTTCCTCCCTCCAATCTGCAGGTGTTGGGGGAACCGCGCCAAGTGCCGTTCCACTTCCTGGTGGACGTCTCTGACGGAATGGAAGGGTGGGGGCCAGTCCCGTTGATGGACTTTCCATCGGTCTATTCAGACTTTGCGAACGAGCACCGGGTGGAGGAGGCCCAGGTGGCGGTGGAGGTAGAGGCATCCCAGGTTCCCACGTTGTTGGACTTGGTGAATGACTATTGGAACGTGAAGAACCCCCAATGATGCCAATACATCCTGTAGAGGCTGCCCTTCGCGCTGCTGGTGCGCTTGTAAAGCCATTATCTGAGCTGCTGGTTCCTGATGCCTGAGCGAGTACTCTGGTTGTGTTTTGCTGCAAAGCATCGATCGATTCAATAGGCAATGCTGCATTGGATGCTTTTCCCCTTAACGTCAAGCTAGAAAGCAGTCGATCTGCATGATTCTTAGTTGACGCGCGATTTCTCTGGCCGCAATCTTGTGTTGTTGGTGGAGGTGGAAATGAAGGAGCACCAGTACCAGCACCAACACCAATATTCGGAGAATCGTTTGGACTTGCATGAGGAAGACTCGGGGATGGGCCACTAGGATACCGAGACAGGAGATCAGGAGACAAAGTCGTGGCAGCGCTGACTGGCGTACCATAATGCGAGGCTTCAGTGTCCGGTGATGTAGTGTCGGAGGGAGAGACAACATTCCCCGGACGGCGCGGCGAGCCCTGTGAATCTCTATCTCGTCGAGGTGAGTAGGGCGGAGGAGGAGAAGCGACAGGTTCTGAAGGAGGTTTTGTCAGTAAGCTTTGGTGACACCGGGTAGGATTTACCATACCGTCCGGTCCCACAGGACGAGGAGCCAGGGCTGCTACTCTTGACGATTGGGCTTGCCTGTGCTCCCCCGTCGACAATGGTAAAGCAGAGCCATTGCCCACCGGTCCCCACTGTTGAGGATTGTATGTCCCGCTGAAGCTACCATGAGATCGGAGAGCCATTGGCGATGCGCCTCCTGCAGCACCACCCGGTGATTGTAGATATGGTGATAATGGATTTCCAGAGAAGGGACTGCTTAGAGACGTTGGGGATAAAGGTGTCTGCGCAGTGCCTGCAATCCCAAGCCCAGCATGTCGTGCGTTCCCTAGACTTGTAACGAGCAAATTCGGGGGCTGCACGGCTCGCTGCCGATGCAGAGGAGATGTTGCTATTCCTGACGCTGGCATTGGTGAGACATTGTGCGACATGTGTGGGGAATTCATATTGGGCGAGGGAGCGAGTTAGCAGAGGCCTACATGCAGGCCTACTGGTCCTGGACTATCACATTGGTACGGTGTGATATGGATGAAACAGCATATGAATGATTGAGGTAGAGGAGCAGATCAGCCAGCGTCCATCGAATGGACGTGGTGGAAGGAGTGTGCAGGTACCTCGTGCGTGCAAGGATACAGTCGAGTATGCAAAGAAGCGCGAGCCTCAAGTGTACCATCTGCGCGACGCCATTGGTTGGAGAACATCTGGATCACATCCGATACAGGGGAACGAATAAACGACCGATTTACTGCATGGAGAAGGATGAATGAGGGCCAATTAGAGATTAGTATAGCAATTTATAGATGGCCATGAGGCCGGAGGGGTTTTAGATGAGATATCAACGGTCCTAGGTAGCGAATAGGAGAGCGTCCTCGGAATGTGACACAGTTCTGGGCGCTTAAAGTATTCTCTGGCGTCCTACGTGGCGGCCGAGGCGGCCTAGAGGGATGATGCTCCAACAACTCCTCATGCAACTTCCATAGAGTACTCCGTATGGTATCCTAGATCATATGTCAATCAATACATGCTTGTAACGCCTTCATTGTATCTCCAAGTAAGCTGTCAGACACAGGAGGAGCAAGTAGCAAACCCTTAAAAATGCTCTATTCTACTCCATGTATCTGGTTGCAATTATGTCCTCACACACGTATGCTGACATGTCTGCTTGTTGCTCGCATCTCGTTTCAACCTCGTAACTTGAATTGCTTTCCCCATATTCTGCTTCTCGAACTCCTACAACAGTACAGAACAATCCCTCTGCTTTCATTTGTCTCCAAAAGTCTCGCACCAAGTCCCCACCTCAACGCAGCCTGAGTCGTCCTTACAGCCTGCTAATACAGGCTGCTTACCCCTTTCCCATTACTTCTCATGTAGCTGTGCCTGCCCGTTGGGACGAGCAACGTCCCTCTCATCTCTTGCTCTTTCGCATTAGGTCTATGGGAATGCTATATCGCTCTTACTGAAAGGTAGGAGGGTTCACGCTGAAAAACACACCAGGCTGGATTACCGCAAGACGTTTGGGCCTATGGCGGTTGATGCTTGATGCTGGAGCGCAATGCTCGGAAATCGCGACCTCCAGGAACTTTTCGCGGGGTTATCCTTGTACCGCCTTACATGATCCTGCCATCGCTTGGACGAAATGGACTTGGTATGTGGAGAATTTACAATCATGATATACGCGAGAACAATGCGTTTGGCGGAAGAAGCCATTGAAAGACAGACTCCGAAAACGAGTTCTTGCCTCCAAACTAAATCAGTAGCTGAAAACTTCATCACTTGCAAAGATGAAGTCACATTTCCACCTATTGGCGCTTCTTCAGCTATGTCCAACCGCCTTTACAACATCACCACTTATCCTCAGCAGCTTAGCATCACTACCAGACTTGCCCGTTTTCAATTCATCCCATGGACCATTCAATTCCATCGCCAAGTAAGATCAAAACACACTACCCTCACAGATTAACACACTTCCACCCCAAAAAATCACAAACCAACCAACCCTAATAACCCCCCCAGCCTCAAAACCCAACTCCCCCCCGACCCCTACCAAAAGCGCGTCCCCGGCACCCCAACCTCCCTAATCTTCTCCAATTTCCGCAAAGACCCCCTGATCGTCCACCCCGAAAACCTCCTCTTGGTCGGCTACAGAGCCCAATACGAAGTCGTCCGAAACGTCATCGCCAACCGCGGCGACGGGCCCATCGCCCAGCCAAACTTCGAATGGAGGAATCACGGCACGTTTCTGCGGATGAACCACAAGCTGGACGATAAGATGACGTGGCTTACGCTCGCGCAGGCGGTGCACGGGATTGTGGATTGGGGGTATAGCGTTGCGATGATTGCTACCGACGTTACGATTCTGGACGACGAGGCGGGTGTGGTGGGGAGTGCGAGTTTGACGGTTGAATGGTCTCCCAGCTGAAGGGAGTGGCGGCTGGCTTCACTCCATGGGTGATGAATTGTTTACAAGATGGACGGATCGACTGTTGCCCACGAGGAGTATGACAACAGTAGCAGACCCCACTGAAACTTAGACCCCAAACGCACTCATATACAATATATATCACGATTCGCCAATATCCTCCGTGAAACATTACAGCGTCAAGAACCATGGCCATGACAATAATTCAACCTTTGAAGTGTTCACTCAGAGAATCATGCATAACTTCCACCGCTTCATCTACATGCAATTCGAATACGGCGAGCGAGGCGTCGTTGACGGTAGTAGGCGTTTTCTGTCGATAGCATTAAAGTATCGTATACTCTGTATCCTGTACTTGAATGCTAGTCTTCCGACATCGAAAGCCCAAAGAACCAAATTTATGGTAAGGTAATAGTTCGTGCCAACACACATGCTTTACTCGGAAGTAACCTTTTCACAATTTAGGAAATCTAATCGATAAACTGCTACCTGACTTATCTAGCATATCGTTCGCATGATGAATCGGTGCTCATACCGTCCAGTAACCACACACTGGAGCCCGGAGCTCGTATGACATGCCCGTATAGCTGCAAAGGGAGACTCTATAATACATGACACCTCACCCTATCAGCGAAATGAAGAGAGTATTAATAAAAATCTAGTGGCATGTCTGTAGAGGCCGTGGCAAAGCACATATTCAGCCCAGCTGTCAATGTTACGCCGGAAGCTGAGGATAAGGTAACCGCGTTCGACAATTTGTTGGCAAGCTCCAGTGATGTGAAAGGGCAGGCTGAGTGGTAATAGAGGTTCGAAGCCGAAGGTTGGCCGGGATCCCGTCAGCCGGGAGACAAGTCCATCGTATTGTCTAGGCTTTCACTTCTTCGCCTTCTCCATTCGCTTGCTGCTCCGAAGAGCCACCATCTGCGGCGCCGTCGGTGCCTTGGGTCTTTTGATATTCGTGGAAGACAGTAAGCGCTTCGTCAACCTTCTCTCGCAACTTGTCGTTGTCATCAATTCTATAGCTGTCAGTACGGAAGACGGTCAAATGTACGAGGACCAACTTACAAAGACATCAACTCTGGGTTGTCCATCTCCAAAAGCATCCCAGTAATCTTGCCAGCGAGTTCCGGCTGCAAGGCCTGAATCTTGGGATAGATGGCTTCACCAAGCACTTGCTTTTGCTGATTTGGTGAAGCGCCAGCAAGTGAATCGAGTTGCGCAGATGGACCGTTAGCTCCTGAGCCTTGTGGCATGCCTTGTTGGCCTGCTCCGAATCCCATAGGTCCACGGCCTTGCTGAGGGAAGCCACCCATCTGGCCAGACTGCATGCCCATGGTCATTCCCATGCCACTACGACCAGACTGGCTAGGGAATTGCTGAGGACGGCCATCTCTACCACGCATGCCCTGCAGACCCATCATTTGCTGTGGCATGCCTTGCATAGCTGGCATTCCCTGCATCTGGCCACGACCTCCTTGCGCACCGCGACCTAATTGAGCCTGGACCTGGGCCATAGCTTGCGGGTATGCCATGCCTGCCGGGAAACCACCAGGCCCTCCTTGAGGCATAGCACCGAACGGCATCTGACCGGGCATTCCGAATGCGCTTGGCGGCATCTGCTGTGCCCCGCGGCCACCCTGCTGAGGTGCCATACCAGGAAATTGGCTAGCCCGGCCCCCTGGCATGCCAGGAAGCACCATACCTTGCTGAGGTCCGAATGGCATCCCTCCACGACCTCCTGCGCCGGGTGCGACAATTCCGGGCTGCTGACCTGGGCCGTAGAACATCGCGGGCTGCATGAAGGGTTGTTGTGGCATACCTGCCGCGGCGGCAGCTTGCTGCATACGGAGTGCGTTACGTGCTTGGATGCTCTGCTCCAACTGAGTCTTGCGCACATCCTTACGCATTGCCACAGCCACATACAAAGGCTTGCCATTGACCATTTTTTGATGGTAATCACTCACAGCTTTCGTAGCCTCGTCTGCGTTGCTGAAGCAGACAAATCCGAATCCCTTACTCTTCCCAAGAGGTCGCTTTGCGGATTTGGTATCTTTCTTTTCATCATCGTCTTTGGACTCGTCTTTCTTCTCGCCATCTTCTTCATTACCTAGCTTCTCTGACTCCTTCTTGTTCTCCTTGTCCTTCTCACTATCAGGCGATTCGGGTCTCTCTGGTCCAGCGTCGCGCATAACTTTCGCAGAGGTGACAGTTCCGGCTCCCACGAAGATCTCACGTAGCTTCTCATCATCGACGTCGTCGTCTAGATTTTTAACGTATAGGTTCACACCTTGATACTTTGATGCCTTCTCCTGACGAGCAGCCTCATGCTGCTTACGGAGCTCCTCCTCACGCTCGGACTTCTTTTGCGCACGGCCTACGTAAAGGACTTGGCCCTTGAAGTCTTTGTTGTGCAGCTCCTCGACTGCAGTGGCAGCGTTCTCATGTTTGACGTAGTTAACGAAGCCAAAGCCGCGACTCTTTCCTGTCTCAGCCTCTCGAGTGATAGCAGCCGAAGTAACATCGCCGTACTTCTCAAAAAGTGCACGGAAATCTGCGTCGGACACCTCAGGCTCGATGTTCTTGACATATAAGTTGGTGAAATTAGCCTTCATCTCGTCGAACTTGCTATCGCGGTCCTTTCTTGGGATATGGTGTCCAACAAATACTTTCTTCTCATTCAGCAGCATGCCGTTGACAGAGTTGATGGCACTGTTCGCTCCTTCTGCAGTCTCATAGTGGACAAAGCCATAGCCTTTGGAATTACCAAACTCATCTTGAGCAACCTTACAGCTGAGGATGTTGCCAAAAGAGGCAAAGGTGTCGTGCAAGGCCTTGTTGTCAATTGCATTGTCCAGATTCTTGATGAAAATGTTTCCCTGACCAGTCTTACGCAAAGCGGGGTCACGTTGGGACCACATGATGCGGCAGGGGCGCCCCTTGATGACTGTATAGTTGAGCTCCTCCATAGCACGCTCACCATCCGCAGTGTTGTTGTAGTTGACATAGGCGTAGCCCAAAGAGCGGCGAGTGACAGCGTCACGGCACACACGGATGGAAGCGACTTGGCCGATAGAGGAAAATAGCTCGAAGAGCATGGCTTCGGTCACGGCGGGGTCGAGCTCTCCAACGTACAAGGAGGCAGAATGGGGCTGGTTTCCACCGGGAGCGGCGGAGCTCGGGGTCTGTAGGTCATTGTTTGGGGAGTGATTTCCACCAACAGTGGTATCGATACCGTTTGGGAGGCCACCATTAGTGGGAGCATTTGGTTTTTCGTCGATTGAGAGCTTCTCGAGCGAAGGGGGCGTAGCGCCAGTTCCTGCTTCTGCAGACATGATGATGTCTTTTAGTCTTGATCGGTGGTCAGTTTACTGTGCAACTAGAGCTATCAGAATTCGAATGGGATTTGACGGCGGTAGCACATGCAAGAGAGGCTTTGAATGAAACAATTGAAGGGGCACCCACAGCTTTTGAGGTGGAGCGAGGGTATGAGGATATAGAATGCGAAGGAGGCAAGGACGCTGCAGTATTTGTCAGTACAATCCAGAGACAAACAACGATAGAACTGATTGTATGCGATGTAAAGTACTGGTGTATTGGTAGATCTCACGGCGAGGGCTCACAGCGGTCAGGTGACACTCACACAGTTTTGCTTGCTATTGGTTTTCCGATTGTTTTCAAGTTTTTTTCTGTTGTCACGAGGGTTTTCTGGTAGGGGAAGTGCTGTGCTAGGGGACAGATGTGATGAGTATTCCCGACAGATGTTGAGATGTCGTTGCTGGAGGACGAACAGGCATGGGAAAAAAGAGAGATGGTGGATCCAAAATTCTCTAGCGCGATTTGACTAGCGCGGCAGGGTCTTCCTTGTCCCCAGAGGTCACAATTCACAAACAAGGAGCTCTTGCCATCAACTTGAGTTTCGACTCGTGTGAGCGCGACAGATGCCCCTCCTGGGACCTACATATCGTTGAACCACGAGAGCATTGACTTCTTCTTTATGCACAGCTTTGTTCTCTCAACACTTCTGTCGCGTCTCATAGGACGCAATTCTATGAGACATATGCTTCTAGGTATCACTGTCGTATTATTGGAAACGTTGCGTGATTCAGTCGTTTGTCTTTATGCTCTAGCGCTCCCCAAAACGTGCAAATCCTTCTCGTCTTTTGTACAGATACTTCCCTAATCCGTAATATTTGCGCATGCACCGCGCAAACCCTCATCCGGATTTTCGAAGAAAGGTAGGTGATTTAATCTCCTGAAGAGAGTCGAGGCTAAACGACTCTCCCCTTGTGTGTCGAGAAATGGGGAAATGGGATCGTTAGCAGAGAAAGTGTCATTGTATCTGGGAATGGAGTGGGGAGCCTTCTTCATTGTTGACCATGGACCGTGCTTTTGCTGCTTTCAGACATGTGATTGCTCTTGGTGCTGTGATTAGGGACCAGTCGCGCCGTCCACAGTGGCAAATACTTGGTCTCCGCTTTTCATATCCATCTGCACTCGGAACAGGCACACAGACAGCAAGGAGATTGCTTCGGAGGCCGAGGGGATTCGTTGAAAAATCACCCGAAATTGTATTGTGCACACTTAGTCATAACCTCACGAAATCAGCTGGTGAGCGAGAACAATTTGTACACTATGCTATAGCTATGGAAGATAAGTCGAATGCTAGAACTGAGAGACCTTATGGAGTACATGGAGACCTATTATAAAAGCTGTTGCATGTCTTTTCTTTTTTATTACACTCTTGGGAGTGGCCGAATGCTATACGCCTCGGATTCTGTAGCTTCTGGCTGGCTTGCGAGCTCGAAAGATCTCTCAAATACCAGTGGATAGCCATGGAGTGCGGACATGTTTTGTTTGAAGGTTACAAGTAAAATTAACTGTTTGTCCTTCACAGAGACCACATGATTTATAACTCCTACAAAGTACCTTAGACACTGAACACAGCGAATTTCTCCCCTCATATGGATGTTCAAACCTGCAACTATTAGAGTGACATAAGTCCACAATGTCTCGTATAATTATTGTAGTGAGTAGTAGCCTCTATATTCATATTTTAAGATACATCAAACAAAAGATGACCCTGCCGAAAATGGCATAGGGGAATTGCCATTTTGGTGCTAAGTTTGGCTTTTGGGCAGCGGCGGGACGGAGATAAGACATCGGCATTAATTCAGCTTAGAATATTTATCGTAGAAATAGTTGAATGATACCGGTCACATTCTTCTTAGCTGTAGCTAGACGATGGCAACGATGACGATGTTTAGGGCATGTCTCTGAACGATCTGAACGGGTCTATTGTGGGGCATGAATCTAAGCACGTTAAGTCTACCTATGCGGTGACTGAAGCTTGAAGTGCAGGTCGAATATGTTCCCTTCCTTCACTGGCAGCACGCGGCCTCGTCGTCAGGTCAACCTCTCGGGTCGCAATAACAATCCATTCGCTACGTTACCCGGTTCTTCGGCATCGGCATCGCCATCCCCACAGGCGGGTCAAAATGCTCTTGCACAGGCGCAACAGGAGCGAATAGTGAGGCAGCAAGAGAGGGAACGTCCACCAGCAGCGACAAGGATACAGAAGACTTGGCGTGGGTATAGGGATCGCAAGGAGGCCCAAAAGAAGTGGAGGAAAGAGTGGGATCAGAAGGAAGCATGGGACATGACACAAGGCTCTTCACAGCATGCCCAGATTCCGAGCCCGTACACCTCAGGAGGCGAATGTTTAAGCTCGCTCCGGCTACTTCTCCAGTTTGCATCGCCATTGAATGAACACGACGTCCAGCGTCTGAAGTACTTTGCTACCAGATACCTAAGATTTCCGCCAACACGGCCGTCGTCTATAACCAACGTTTGGAAGTCCCCTTTGCTACGGTTGGCGAAACTCATCTTGGCTACACTGAGTTCGAAGCGGACACCGCCTTCACAATCTCACAGCTTCGACGGCCTCTTAGCTCTCCTCGGAAATCTTGCTTCTGCAATCCCGGAACAGCTAGCCACTTTTGCCCAGCAATATTTCAAGACGTTGATTGATCTCGCTGTTGTTCACGAGGGTGAGAACTTCGAGTTACTCCAAGCAACTGCTCTTGGACTTCTGCAGTCTATCACAACAAGAACCGCCGTGGTCTATGAAGGTTTTGCTAATGTATTCCTGACAACCGGAGACCTCCCTACGATTTTCGGCAGCCTCGAGGTCTTTGCTCAAGGCCTTAAATACGAACATCTTGCGGAAGCCATCAACAAGCTCCTATCCGCATCTTCTCATACAAACGTATTACAAGTTGCAAACCGAGAGAATCTGCTTTGGTTGCTTGCATATTTCATTTACTTTCACCGTTGCAGCTATCTAGACAAGCGCCAAAGCAAAGACTTGCCCAACGCTCTTTACGTCAAAATTGTTTCAAGGCTTATTTCATTCCTGGCAGATGATATTGGTACTCGGATAGAGCCTACTATAAGTCAGGCGCCGAGTAACGGTATAACGCCCACATTTTCAGTGCGTTCAATCAAGCCTTTACCAGCCTTCGTGCGGTCCGAAATTCTGACTTTGATCAATCAAGAAAACGTTAGCAGCCTTCTTGCCAACTTAGACATAACCCCCCAAGGTGTAGCTTCTGGGACTTCCAACGAGGCCGCTGCTCTTGCCAGCTATGCTTTGACGCTTCTTAGGGCATTTCCTCGCCGCGGAGATGAGATTCGCATGTGGCTTTATAGAGGATCTACATCGAGACAAACTTTCACTGCTCAAAAATATACCGGAGGTGGGTCACTGTCTGGGGATCCTCGTCCGAATACTCTTCCAGCCATTAAATACTTTTACCGTGCCACGAGCAGAACAGACATATTCCGTCGTATCAGCGAAGATCCACGGGAAACGGTGAGTATGCTTAGACCTGAGAGAAATCTTGGGTCTACTATCACAACCGAGTCCAGAGATGAGCAATGGCGCGTGATCTTGCTTTTCTTAGAGTTGTACACATTTGTGCTGAAAGTGATGGATGACGAAGAGTTTTTGTCTGGCACCAGCTCAACGTATGATGAGCAATGGTCCTGGACGAGAAAGAGCGCTTTGCCACTTGATCAAGTCAGAGACTTGACACAATTCCTCAAGAATTTAGCCTTTTCCATGTACTGGAATACGTCTGAGATAGCTGGAATTGAGGCAACACAAGCCAAGACCAGCCTTGCTGAATATTTTGGTAACATACGGGCCCCACTGACCGAGAAAAGCCAAGATGAGTCTCCTGCCAAATATGCAGATGTGTCGATCGCTGGAGTGAGCGGCATGACCTTGGCTTATATGAAGGGTATGGTGACTGGCGTCCTACGAATGTTGTACGAGCGCGAGTGAGTCCATTCACACCCCTCATATGTTGCCAATTGCTAAAGATCATCAGTTCGCGGCGAAAATTCATGCATCGAGATCACTGGCTAATGACGAAATATTTTGAGATGGATCGTTTCATTTCCGCCGTTGTCTCTGAGGAAGAGGAGAAGCACAAGATCGAGGAGTCTTATGAGGCTGACGGCGAGGTCAAGGAACCTGACAGTACAGCTGACCTCGATGATGACGACGACGAAGATGAGCCTATGCTTGTTGGCACACAACACGTGCAGCAGATTCGAAATGCACAACGACTGCAACGACAGCAACGAAAAGCCGCAAGGAAAAAGTATCTAGAATCTGTCACGCCTCGACTGGAAATTCTCCAGAATATGCCCTTCTTCATACCCTTCTCTACGCGTGTACAAATATTCCGCCAATTCGTTGCGTTGGATCAGATGAGGCGGAGAGGCACTGCAGACCCTGATGAGTGGAGATTTGGAGTCATGAATTCCGTGGACGGAAATTTGATAGGCAGACATAGGGCAAAGGTCCGACGGAAAAACATCTTTGATGATGCTTATGCACAATTCTACGATCTAGGCGACGGTCTCAAAGAGCCAATACAAATCAGGTTCGTGGACGAGTTCGATACGATTGAAGAGGGTATAGACGGTGGCGGCGTGACGAAGGAGTTCCTTACGAGTGTGACTAATGAAGCCTTCGCCGCTGATAATGGCATGGAAGCTTTGTTCATCGAGAACGATCAGCATCTCCTTTATCCAAACCCAGCAGCTGTGGAAGAGCGAAAAGCGACCCTACAACAGGCACTATACAAAGAGGGTTCTCCCGAATGGAATGCAAACATCCGCGATCTTTTACGACGATATGAGTTCTTAGGTAGAATCATTGGTAAATGTCTCTACGAAGGCATTCTTGTCGATATACATTTTGCGCCTTTCTTCCTCTTGAAATGGGCTTTGACTGGAGGAAGTGGCTCAGCAACTAAGGAGTCAGGTTATCGAGCCAACCTTAACGACCTTCGAGACCTTGACGAAAGCCTCTACCAAGGTCTAGTAAGTAGCCCTCTTCGCCAAGACCAGAGCGCCAAAGTACTTATCACTGACTCTTTCCCTTAGCTTCAATTAAAAAACTACTCCGGAAACGTCGAAGATTTCTTCCTCAACTTCGCTGTAACCGACACTGTCCGCACGTCTCCAACAGAGACTAAATCCGTCACCCGCGAATTGCGACCAGGTGGTGCCTCCGTCTCAGTAACGAACGAAAACCGCCTCGTCTACATCACATACATCGCCCGATACCGGCTCCAAAACCAGCCCTACCTGCAAACATCTGCCTTCCTACGCGGCCTCGGCTCGATCGTCTCCACCTCATGGCTGAGCATGTTCAACCAGTCCGAATTGCAGACGCTCGTCGGTGGCTCCAGCTCAGAGGTCTCCGTTTCCGATCTTAGAGCTAACACGCAATACGGTGGTCTCTATGCCATCGGCGATGATGGGATGGAGCATCCTTCCGTGGCAATATTTTGGAAGGTGATGCAGGATTTCGCCGACGCCGATCGGAAGAAAGTGCTCAAGTTCGTCACGAGTACGCCCCGGGCACCGTTGCTGGGCTTCGGCAACCTGAATCCGAGGTTCAGTATACGCGACAGCGGAAGCGATCAGACGCGGCTACCGAGCACGAGCACTTGTGTCAATCTGCTGAAGCTGCCTGTGTATCGAGATGAGAAGGTTCTGAGGGAGAGGCTGCTTTATAGCGTCAATTCGGGAGCTGGGTTCAATTTGAGCTAGCTTGAGTATTCGTGGGGTAGTATCAAGCAAGGTTGGCATAGACGGTTGTGAGGCACATAAGTGCACTCGTAATTACTTTAGCGGCATCAGGTAGGCTGGTTGGAATATGAATCTTTCTGATAATTGCATCGTCTTCTATCCCCTCGATGCACGCCAAACCTGTACCAAAGCAGGCACCACCGAAGAAAATTTGAATCGGAGGAGCCGAATCTTGAGAAATCATCGCTTGCTTCCATCAACGAATCATGTGCAAACGCCCAAAACCGTATCCCACGCATGCATCTGCACGCATGTAAAGACAGCAATCCAATCAAATAACCCCCTCCGCATCATCCCCTATGCCGCAGCATAAACAGCCTCAGCAACGCGACCAAAAACATGAGACGCAACCCTCGAATCCGGATCCAACCTCCATCGCACCCAGCGGCACTGACCACCATCATAAGGACCAAATTCCAACACGAAACTCTGCCAGCACGGGATATAGATGCCAAGCCCGAGCCTCAAGCACTCGTCTCTGGAACCGGGCATGAACGTCCAGCTGTCGCGATGGTAGTGGTGGAGCTCAAACGTCTGCTCTTTGATACCGTTGATGCGAAACAGCATTTTGCGTTCTTCTTTTACGTGGTAGGATTGGCTAGGCGGCTTGCGTTTGACGCGTAGAGTCATGCGCAGGTCGGCGTTCGTGTAGTCGCCGGTGTAGGCGTTGGGGTGATTGGGTTTGGTTCCATGTATCCGATGCGAATCCCACTCGCTGACGGTGGACTCCCATTGGGGTTTGGCATTGAGGACAATCTCGGCGGCTACTTTTGTGTAGTCGATTTTCGGCTGCAAGTCGAAGAGTGCTTGGATGAGGACTTGGGCGACGATATTGCTGGGGTCGCCATTCGCACTGTTTCCGTTGGTCAGGACTACGACTGCGCTTTCCGTCTCTGGGAACACCCAGTATGCGCTCGTAAAGCTGCCTAGGTCACCTGTATGGCCGATGACTTTTCTAGGCGCAGACTCTGCTCCCATCACGTAAGAGCGGGTGACGTCTAGGTCGTTCGTTACAGTGTTGATCCTTGAGGTAGGCAATACAAAGGAATATAAGCCTTTCGCATACTGTTGTCCTGAATCATGGTCCAACGGAGTATCTGGCTGTTGGATGGTCCAGAGAGCCTTGAGGATCCTCTCCTTGGTTAGGGTCTCCGGACTATATATTGAAACGGGGTGGATTTTGTGTGAAAGACTGCTTTTTCCATCAAGGGTTCCCGGCTTGGATGCCTTGATCAACAGTCTGCACCACCTAAGCATGTCAGTCACACAAGTCCGCACAGATCCAGAGCATTCAAATGCATCCTCGACCTCCATTCTGGGTAATTGGTTGGCTGAACTGTCGCTCGACATAATGTAGGCGCGGGCGTAGTTATCGTCGCTGGTGCGGTTGGTGTAAGTTCGCATCAGCCCCAAACGCCCCAGTATATCATCCACAGCTTCAGCCCATGGTAAATGACTGATCTTGTCTATCAGATACGCTGCGACGGCATATGACCAATTTGTATAATTCCATTCGGATCGAAGGCCGTTAACGGATGGTAGATTGGCGAAGATATGAAGGATGTCCTTCTGCTGTGCGAACATCGAGCCTGCTTGTTTTCGCAATCAGTAATTCCTCATTATGGCAAGCATACGACTCGTGGGACATACTCCGGGAAGTATTTGCTCAATGACTGTTTGAGGTTGGGATTTGGGAATCTGAGCGAGAAATTTTGGATTACCATTGATCCCGCGGATGGCTAACGGAACAGCTGCAAGCCCAGTGTGGTGCGAGAGGACGTCCCCCAGATGGATCTTATCCATGAAGATGTCCGCAAAATGGGGGTTATAATCCAGTATCTCAGGAAAGGATTCGGACAAAGAACCGAAAGTGCCGCCGAAGCTGACGCGTCTTGCTTGTTCCAGTAGACTTAGGATCGTTGCAGTGAACGCATTGGTACAGCACCCCGCTCTGTAGATTGTTTGGGGGTCTGGCCTTCGATGAGATGCCTCGTCAGCGTGGCCATATCCCCTTGTATAGATGGTTTGACCCTGATGAAGCACCCCAACAGAAAATGAGGGACTGCGAAACTGGTCCCTAACTTCTTCGATTGTGCGTGCGGTTGCACGAAGTCTTCAGTCATATGAGTGAGATGGTTCAGATTTCATCCGCTCCACCAATCGCCTACCTTAGATGGGCCTCCTCATCGCGGTGATTTTTGTTATTTTCAGAACCCATACTCCTCTCCATCAGTTTCTTCAATGCTTCAACGTGTCTGGTATCTGGAGTCAGTGTGGGCCCGAGTGGTGACGAAGGCCCCTTCTTTAACGCCTCCAAATCACTCATAGGAAATGGTCGATGTGGAACTGAGACAAGTCCTGAATTTACTATGCTGAAGTGAGGGCTCGTAGTAACTATGGAACAACTCATGACTTGATTACCGACTGCTGTTACCATAGTTGCACAAGTCCTTAGTAAAGTGACATGTAGGTGGAATGATATCAAATGATTGGCTGACGGGAGTCGGTAACGCTTCGGCCGTATCTGAACGTCCGTCTGACCGCTACCTTGTCAAAATCTGTAGAATGTGGCATACCCTTCGGAAGCCCGCACAAAAAGTCCTTCTGAATGTTAATCCACATTTGAAGCCATCCTGCTATAGTATGGGCCATTTCGCCCCATTGTAACAATAAACGCTGCGTATCTCTCAGTTCTGGTGGTAGCTACCCACCAACCTCTTCTTTCTGCGTTTGATAATCCAGCGACAGGTTTCCGGCGTATGGAAGGCGATAACAGCTTGCGTCGTCGTCCTAACTATAGGTTCATATTGACAACTTCGCCAGAGGCAACTCAATCACTCCCATTCTCCTCTTTCCATTTCTTCAGATATCTGTGTCCACTCATGGCACCTTGAGGTTCGCCTCGAAACTTTTCCCGTGTTGGCTTAAGTATTTTGGTGACGAAAGGTGAAAGCTACAACGGAAGGATTAGAATGCCTTCTCCGGCATGATAACTGAGATATGTAGTACCTTGCAATCTTTCAGTTGTTCCGGCACAACATACGTGCGGACTTTGTCGAGATCAATTAGGTATCCACCATGCTTAGTATGCCGACCCATTGCGCCTGAGCCTGTTCCCTTGTAGTAACCATTGCTGACCTGTTTTGTGGTAAGTGGGAGACGCCTTAGTCGGGTGAATAAAGGTGCTGTTGCTTTCATGGTGAAGATGTGGTATGGAGTGGGGACATCGAATCCTGAAGTAGTAATTTAAGAGCTCAAGCGTTCGTTCTAGCGCCGAGCGTCAGCCCTATGAGGCGAAAAAAGTTCCCCACAATGGAAGGTACCGTCGCCAGGGTCGATCCGACCTTTTAAGCACTTACGCAGGTGATTCTGGACTCAAACATGGCGTTATGGTGAACTGACTTGGCGTCATCTAACAAGATGCACCGACGAAAGTCTTCTGTGGCGCCCTCGCTCGAGAAATCGGGGCCACCAAAGCCAAAAGCTAAACGATCCCAGAACGCCCTTGCAATCGCAGAGCGACAAGCTCCTGTACGCTCGAGAATACGACAGAATCGCCTTGGTCAGTCGGAGCCAGAAATAAACAAGCGTAAAAAGCAAGATCAGGACGAAGACTCCGGCACGGAGGGTGACCAACGCAAGCCCAAGAGAAGAAAAGAAGGGGCGAAGGATCGGTACGGTAACAACGTTGAATATGGAAGCGACAGCAGTGGCAATGAATGGACTGTGGGTCTGGTCGAAGATGATGACGATAGTGATATAGATAGTGATGAGGCAATGGCAGACAGCGACGACGACGGTGCTGCAATCCGTGGTAGCTTGCCCAATACGTCCGTTACAAAACGTCCTGCGAAAGCCGCAGATCAGGAGTTGGCGGACGACGAGCAACAGCGATCCCTTCTTCGAGAGAGCAATGACGAGGAGGACGGTCTGGGCGAGGAGAGTGACAGCTTCGGCGAAGATGCTGTCGACTTAAGCGCAATGTTGGACGCAAGCGATGATGGCGAAGGTCTGTCTCACATGTCATCTGAGCCGGAACAAGATGGAGAAGAATTTCCTGGTTCAATAGACAATCAAGAAACGGATGTTGGAGCCGAAAACGAGGGATCAGTACTCTCACATTCAGGAGATGAGGACAGTGATGGCGACCCTGCAAAGCTTGCCTCATTACAAGCGCTGGTAGCTACTATGAACGAGCAGGATCAGGGTCCTACTCGTGTCGCAGCGCCGATTGGTGCCCAAGAGTCCACAACACCCTCGGAGTTTGGCCTCAGTTCGAAGCGCAAGTTGACTGTCGCCGACTTGGTCCCTTCCATCACTGATCCAAAACTACGGCAATCACTCAAACTATTAGTTGACGATAACTCCAAAAGTGCAAGCAAGCCAGGTAGAATTCCTAGAAAATTAGAAGTGCCTCTCCCGAGAAGGCAGCAGGACCGCTTGGATCGAGCTGCTGCTTATGAGAAGAGCAAAGAGACCTTGAACCGCTGGATTGATACAGTCAAGCACAATCGAAGAGCAGAGCATCTCTCTTTTCCCTTGAAAGCTTCTAATACAGCGGCTAATCAGGGCTCAACACGATTATTACCTACAACTCAAACGCAGCCATTGACAGATCTTGAGAGCACCATACAGAATATCTTGCAGGACAGCGGCCTCGCTGTACCAAATGGCAGATCTGAAGAAGACCAATTGCAGGCTTTCGAGGAGCTAAAGACGAACAAAATGCCGTTTGACGAAGTACAGGCTCGTAGAGCTGAGCTCCGAAGGGCTCGAGAACTACTCTTCAGAGAGGAGATTCGTTCCAAAAGAATCAAGAAGATAAAGAGTAAGACTTACAGAAAAGTGCATCGCAAAGAGAGGGAAAGAAACGCTCAACAAGACAAGGATCGACTCACCGAAGCTGGCATATATGACTCCGAAAGCGAACAAGAGCGCAAAGACAGACGGCGAGCGGAGGAGAGAATGGGAGCTAGGCATCGCGAAAGCAGGTGGGCCAAGGGAGTCAAGGACAGTGGGAGAGCGAAATGGGACGAAGATGCCCGTGGAGGGGTGACTGAGATGGCAAGACGAGGAGAGGAGTTGAGGCGGCGGATTGAGGGGAAAGCTGCGGGTGAGGACGATGAAGACTCGGAGTCTGAGGGCGACGACGATGACGAACATGATGTTGAGGATGTGGACGCAAGGGACGATGCCAATACCACAAAACGATTACGAAAGCTTGATGAACGCGAGAAGGCACTGGACTCCAGCGCGATGGGCTCCAGACTCGCCTCAATGGATTTCATGAAGAATGCAGAAGCTGCACGGAAAGCTCGGAACAATGCCGATGTTGAAAGTCTGCGCCGAGATCTAGCTGGGGAGGGAACACCCAGCGAAGAAGGAGATGAAGAAGGCCAGGGGAGAAAGACTTTTGGACCTGCGAAAGGCGGTTTGGTTACAGCGAAGGCTCCACAAGCAGCAGAGAGGAGTGAATTCGAAGAGCGCCAAGACATCGAACCTGAGGCCAAAGACGGTCATGAGGAGCCAGAGGAAGCAGAGATTGAGATTGTGGTTGATACAGCAGGCTTCCAAGGGAAACCTGGGCCAGAAAAGAATGATACGATCCACAAAGGGCAGAGGAAACAGCTCTCTATCACAAGCAGCGACCCGGTTCCTGAGACAAATCAGAATATTTGGCTTATGCCCGACAAGAAAGGCTCAAATGTTGGAAAAAAAAGAGTACAGGAATCCAGCGCCGTTGCCATCGTCCCCGACGCTCTCCCAACCAAAATTGTCGCTCCTGCAAGCCCAAAACCCGGGCCACGATCGGCGCTCAAGGGTGCTAGAAAGGCAGAGAATGCGAGCAAGAGTATGCCAGGATCCACGATAGCTCTCGAGGCCGTACCCAGCGATGGTGAAAACGACGACGACAGCGCCGACAAACTACCGTTCGTGCTGCGCAATCAAGATCTCATTCGCAAAGGTTTCGCCGGCGACGAAGTAGTCGCTCAATTCGAAGCCGAAAAGCGAGCCATCATGGAAGACGAAGAGGACAAGATCGTCGACAACACCCTACCCGGTTGGGGTTCCTGGACAGGCGCCGGCATTGGCAAGAAGGCAGAGAAGAGAAACAAGAACAAAGTTATGACGAAGCAACCGGGCATCGCAAAAGAGAAAAGGAAAGACGCAAAGCTTGATCGTGTCATCATCAACGAGAAACGGGTCAAGAAAATTGGAAAATATCTGGCGTCGAGCCTGCCACATCCGTTCGAGACAAGGCAGCAGTATCAGCGGAGTTTGAGGATGCCGATAGGGCCGGAGTTCCAGACTTTGACGGCGTATCAGGATGCGACGAAGCCTAGGATCTTGATGAAGCAAGGTATCATTGCGCCGATGGCGAAGCCGATGATATGATTCCTGCTTGCGTTAGTAGCTGTTCATGAGACCATACACAAGATTAATACCGTACGCCATTGAGTCGAGGATAAAGTAAACAGTATACCAATGGTATCAATGATGCTGCATAACTTGCTCCTTGTTTTCATTTAAACAGAGGCTATATCAAGAATCCCCCGTGGACCTATGTCGGCCTTCCAGATCGTCGTTACTTCGTGGGTATAATTACGCAGACTGCTGACTAGTAGCGCTGCACGCTTTTTGGTCGTCTCTGTCATTCGAATCAGGCTTATGTTGTGTCCTCGTTTCCATCTTGAAGAGGTAGAGGAGTGGAAGGTCACGAGGTGTAGGCAAAGTCCTCGAGGAACCAATTTCATGTCGTATTCTTCTCATGCCTCGTCCCTGTCGGCCGATCGTTTCCCGGCCACTGGAACGCGCTACTGTCTTCCAGAGTCTTAAACTCAGTAGCTATACTTATTGGGGAGTCTGGTGAATCAACGAGCGTTTGGTCATGTATCGGCCGCAGCTCATCAATTGGCATTAGGTTAACGTCGAATTCCTCATCTTCGCGCGCTACTCGGCCAGCGATGCAGCAGACTTCTTCAGAAAGCAACGTAGTAGGATGCTGACCTCGATGCGACGATATGTGATTAAGGAAGGTTCTATCGGACCTATATATCGATGATGCTTGCTCCGACCTGTCGCAGAAGACGCACTGATAATCGTACTGCCGGTTCTTGACTTTTGACAAAGCTACATGAGACTTTGCTAGGAATTTCCAGCGATACTGAACGTTGTTGAAAAGCTGCACATCGTTATCAAACGTCCACGATTTACCGACACAGACAGCTGGACCTTCGAAGGCACATTTCGAGCTTGAGCACGCCCAGTACTGAGACTGGCCAGTCATCGAGGTTGACGAGTTCCTTAGCTTAAAGCTTTCTTTCTCGAGATCTACCTGTAGCTTGTATGCTCCTTTGCAAAATCCACCGTATGGGTTCCTGGCTACTACTCTACTAGGGTTCTGCGGTGACGACTGAACTTTAGAAAGGGTAGGCGAACCTTTTGGCGTCCTATCCAATCCTTGGGAATGTCTTCTTTCCGCCGTGACGTCTCCTGCTTCTGTAGATGTCCGCTCTCGGGACATGAAAGAGCCGTTCCATTGCGGCCTTTTCGAGTCTTGCTGAGAGTATACATCCTCGATTAGAGGAGTCACACCTGAAGTCGATTGTAACTGCGGTACTGAAGGAAGATCTTTCTGTGTCACATTCACATGTCGCGTCGTCGCATCGCTCTCACTGACCAATGTCTCCATCGATACCGTCGGGTGCTGACCTTGACCGCTTTGCAGGGTGCTCATTTCCGGCGGAGATTCGTCGCTAGTGACATCTGTCAATATGGACGATGTTGACACCTCCGATACCCAAGGATTGTCTTCATCGATGACCATGTTCGGTGACGGTTTGAACGATGCTGGGCCCGCGAGCATGTCAGTCGCCTCGCGGTGAGACTTTGGTGAAGATCCTATAGGCGACCTCGATGGAGGCTTCCAAGCCGGAAATTCCTGCTCCACAACCTGAATCCCGAGTTGAGGATCGCGGTGCCTCAGGTCGTCTTCTACGGTTCCGAATATGGGCTCATCTGCATTTGATCGAGAGTTGGGAGCCTGTGGAGACGTACCGGCTTTATGCGACCTCGAGGCAGGGAAGATGCCCCACTTCTTCTTTGGGGTATGCAATACGACCAAATTTTCGTTTCCTGGTGATGAGACTCGCTCTCGCAGTTGTTGCTTCGATCGAGTCGGTATGGTAGCTTGATATACGGGCTCTGGTGATAGGTAGTGTGAAGCCTGCTCACTCTGCTCCCAGGGTAGAATTGAGGCGGAGTCTAATGTGTCTATGCGGCCTGGCACTGGAAGAACTGCAGGTCGTAACGGGGCAGCTTGTGCCATCCGCATATACAGCTCATTGAGCACGGTGACCGATTGTATCCTCCCGAAATCACTGGCATCCACCAATATATTGAAATCCGTCATGTTATCGTCTTCTTGCGCAACCCAAAGATGCCTGAGTAAGGTACCCTGGAGGTCAATTAAGATATTCCTCAAAGCATCGGTAGCTACTTCTGACTGTGATATTAGCGTGCTATCCTGCGAAGAAGGACTGGTCGTACTCACGGTCACCAGTCGCAAACCTAGGACCGTATCTCTCTATACCGCTGTCTCGTGCTTCCCCCACGGCTAGTGGGCCGCGATGAAGCGAGGTTTCGAGTGATTCCGTTGGAGCTCCCGCCTTCTTCGCCGCACGTTTTTCTTTGATTGACTTCACGATTCTTCCTCCATCTTGGTAGGCCGACACCACGGCTGCTACACAGGCGATAACGGCCACCACCTCCATCCCACTCATGACGGGCTGAACTTTGGCGAGCAGTCGATGAATGAATGACTATTGACCAGTATAGTGATATATGCTCCGTTCCACGCAGTCGATATCACTGAATCATAGGTAGGATAGGTAAAGTAGGCCACCACGGAGAGGCGGCTCGTTCCCGTAGGATAGTAAATCGCAAGGCAAGCCCGAGTGCTAAAGTGGGGAGGAGCCCAGGGACGTGGTAGGTACCTTAGGCACGCTATTCCACACCCTCGGGAGCTAACTATCTGGGGTTTAACGCTCACATCATTCATGCCTGTAAAGGCTAGTTTGCCTAGCAATCAAACCTCGAAAGGCTAGCTCTCGAATGTGTGACTCCTTACCAGCTTACTAAGTAGGTACTGTGTCTTATGTACCTTAGCCTTGTCGAAACACCAGCCTCGCTTTTGTCTGCTTGCTACTCTTTGTGAGTGGAAACAATCCCGCACTCCGCAGAGATTCCCCGACCAGCCAACTGGTCTGCTACAATAATAATATCAAGCTGCCCCTCGTGTTTGCCAGAGGTCTCTTAATCTGATCTCCGTTTACCTATGGATGATATCGTACGGATTCAGTAATCGTTTATGTCCTTGAGCTCCTGGTAGTGTTAGAGGTCCTGTTGGGAGTCATACGCGAAATAGTCTGTGTCTGGCTGCCTTGTGCTGAAATCAGGCCAAGCTTGCTGCCTAGCCAGATACGAACATATATATTGGCTGCTTGCCCTCATACAAACCCATTGTGTTATCAATCGCTTTCATCCACAGCAAAACTACATTTCCAAAGACCCTAATCGAAATTGTATGACTCGTGCAGCTTGACTTGATCCCATTACACATTTCCCCACTCAACTTGGCTGTCGGAATTTCCTTGTCGCTGCAATGGTCGAAGAAGTTGTCCACAAACAAGAGTTCGTCGTACGCAGCCTGTCGACCCGGAGTGTCACTCTCTATCCAGCCAAAGCTCAGGTGGTTCGAGATATCAGTGATGTGACACTACAGCCTGGTGCCAATGAAATAACTATCTATGGTTTGACGCCGACTGCAGATGAAAGCTCCATAAAGGTCGATGGCAAAGGCTCAGCAGTACGCGCTCCCCTCTTTGGCACCTCCAGTACTGACCCATCTAGATGATCACAGATATGATGGTTGACTTGATCCCAAATCGAGAGAATTACGACGATGCATACCCAGAAGCATCTGAAACTGAGGACACCGATGAGCCGGATGACGACAACACTGGTTCTGAGTCTGAGGCTATCAAGGACCTTGCAAAGGAAAAGAAAAGAATCGAGGACGCCGTAAAGATAGCTAGCGAAGAAAAAGCGAGCGCTTCAAGCCGACTCGGGATGCTGGAAAATTACGCGCGAAGCATGGAGAAGGACCGACCCCAAGACCTCGAAGCCTGCATCTCCGTCTATGCTGACCAGCGGCGAAAGGCATATGAGGTCCACTTCGCATACGATACCAGGATCGGGGAACTTGAACAGCAACACAAGAAGATCTCGAAAAAGGTGACCAAAGCTAAGCGCGACACCAAGAAAGAGAAGGTAAAGGCAATGAAGCATAAAATGAGAAAGATGGAGAAACAGCACCGCGCTAAGCAGGAGAAGGTGGACACCAAGAACCGACTCAAGGAAGAACGGATTGAATTCTGGCCGAGGAAGGTATATAGGGTTATCCTTAACCTTGATACAAACTCGGATTTCACGCCTGCATCCTCACGTCGTGGATCCATTGAAAGTCTTGCGAAGACAATAACGGAGGATTCTACGAATCCCTGCCGAATTGCGCTGTCTCTGTCATACATTACACACTCCGCTTGGTGGTCACCACGCTACGATCTAAGTCTCAATACACCCGATAGCTCGGGTCAGATCGTTTACCGTGCAGAGTTCTGCAATGGGACGTCCGAGGTGTGGAAGGATACAAAGGTCATCCTTTCTACCTCCCAGACTTCTTTCCACGGCCTTGCAGAATCAATACCATCGATGCAGCCATGGCATATTCGTCTCAATAGTAAGGGAACATTCGGACCAGTCGACGACATCCGCGGTGGAGGCCTACTCAGTGCGTACGAGATCGACTATAAGCGGAGAGGTCAGGCTGCTGTCTCGGACAAAATTAGTGAGCCGCGCAACGCTCTCTTTGGCGTAGGCAACAGCAATGTAACCAAGGGTCTCTTTGCACAGCAACCACGTATGCTGAAAAATCTGATGCAGCAAGCTCCGATCCAGCAACCTCAGATGCAGCAAGCTCAGAGGCAGCAAGCTCAGATACAGCAAGCTCAGATGCAGCAAGCTCAGATGCAGCAAGCACAGATGCAGCAGGCATACCAAACCCAAACGCAAGGTACGTCGCTCTTTGGTAATTCGAACACACAGCAACCAAACCAAGGGTCCGGTCTCTTCGGAAGCTCGTCAAACAATGCCATTGCGCCGAGCAACTCGAATCCCTTCGGCATGGCGTCTCAGCAAGTAGCAGGAAACGAAGACTCTTTCGAGAGAGGGTATGACGGAACAGGGGAAACCATCATCCCCGAACTTCCCGACCTGGCAACGCAAGAATCGGAATGGTCCGAGACCGGCATGACAGCAACCTACGACATCCCCGGCCTCCGCACCATCGTCCCCAGCCACACCATGCGTCGCCACAAGATCGCTTCCGCAAGCCTCAAAGACGTCCATCTCTCCTACATCCTCGTGCCGAAACTCCGCACAGCCGCCTTCTTGAAATCGCGCATCCGCAACACCTCAAACATCACACTGCTCAAAGGGCCAGTGGGTCTCACTCTCGACGGCTCCTTCCTAGGCAACGGTTCCCTACCCCGATGTAGCGCGGGCGAACCGTTCAGCCTCAGCTTAGGCGTCGATCCCAGCATCCACGTCACCTACAGCAAGCCCGTCGTCAAGAGGAGCCAAACGGGTGTGTTCCAAAAGGAAGGCAGCGGCGTCTACACCCGCACCATCACCGTCACCAACACCAATTCCAACCGTGCGGTCGAGGGCCTAATCCTCGATCAGATCCCCATCAGCGAGGACGAGCGTCTCAAAGTCGACATCCTACAACCCCCCGGCCTCCGTTCCGAGGGCGACACCGCGAAAACCGGCCTCGGTATACCCGCCGTCGGCAAGGTGATCGAGAAATGGGGTACCGCGCGTGCCACGCTGAAGAAGGCAGGAGAGATCGGTTGGAATGTCCTTCTAGAGGCCAGCCGTGGCGTCAAGCTCGTCCTGGAATACGAGGCGCGCTTTCCGTCCACAGAGCTGGTCGTTGGTTGCTGACATGAGGACGCCGTGCCAGCTGTTCCTCGTACTCTTGGAGCTGTGGACCGGCAAGCGGCAGATTATCAAATGCAGCTGAGGTTGTTGGAGGAACAGAATAAGAGGAGGCTTTGGTTGGCAGGGCAGTCACAGGATGCGGCGGGGCACTGAATCGCCCTCTCTTATCACCGTAGGCGTTTCCTACTGCTGTGGACAGATAAAAAGTACTCGGTGCACGGTACATAATTGGATAATTAGCTTAGATCAACGTAGATAGCTTTCTATATCAATGAATAAGCTCCCTTAGCTTTCCCTCGTCATTGCACACGTGACTAATAAGTTCAGGAAACAGCACAACACCAAGTAATTCAGCAAAAACCCAAATCCCTCTCCGAAAGGGAATGAGATATTTCAGATCTAATTGACTAAGCTGGCAAAGGAGGAAAGTATCCAGCATCTCAAGTCCAGCTTCGACCTACCATTGCATTCTCGAAAAGTGGAGACAGCTATCAAAATTGCCATTCGCTCCCATGATAACAGCCAGACCTCCTAGCCCAATTACAATCCCAATCTACCTTACCTTTGCATTTTCCGAAAAAGTGGAGAAAGCGATATGAAATTCCATTTCGCTCCCATGATAACGGCCAGACATCCTGTCTCTGCTTTGGTGCTGTTGTACATAAATAACCTCGCCTTTTACACTTTGTAGGTGGTGGAAATCCCGCTGAAGGCTTTCGCAAGACAACTACGAATTATTTCACAGAGATCGAACGAGTATCATTCAAGACGCAGAGGCTTTTCCGTTCATGCTGATTGATTGCAACGATGATACTTTGATCGCGTCGCTGATGGGATCTTTGGATGCTGCGATCGCCTTGGCGTCTTAATGATAGCCTTACTCCCGCTCTAGGATGCTGAGTTGTCGGCTTTTTCCATTTGTTGGTTGTATGTGGGTTCGAAATTCGTATGTAGTATATCGAGCCAGGAATTCATCTGCCTTATGAGATGCCTTATGAATGAGATGAACACCCTAGCCCTAGATGCCGTTGCCAAATATAGATGTGAAGCAGTCCTTGTAAGAGAGGAGCCAGGGAGACGTCATATACACAAGTACATAATGCAACAAGTCTCTTCGCAAGCCTACGTCAGTAAGGGATAACGTATGGCCTTTGATTTATTATGCCCCTGCATAACGTCACATGATAAGGTGTCTATACTTCAAAATTCATCGACGTTCTATTTTCGGAGTTGCCGCGAAGTCTCAGATGTTGCCGAAAGTTGTCTGCCTCGATTTCGAGGTCTTCGAGGAATTGAGGGACCATAGGACATCGTGGTCGATAACATCAAATCGTTAACCGAGACTGTTGCGTTATCATGCATCAAGAATGCCAAGTGAGGGGCTTGCTTGAGCAGGACGTACCCCAAACATTAGCGCGTAGACCTTCCAAACATTGTATGCATAGGCGAGGGGCGGAGTCGTTAGCTCATGTGGACGTTTAGGCGACATATAATTCTCCATTTAGCCATTGAAGCGCGCAACGACTTCAACGGTTAGCCGCAACGTTTCGAGTCATACGGAGTACATCAGTAACGACCCCTCCCCTGCGGAGACGTCAGAGTCAGCTCGTGTAATAGTCTGCACGTTTCGTGATCATGTACGCAGCGTCTTCTGAGACCGACTGCACCAAGTCCATCATTGTGCGGCGACAAGGCGTGGCGGAGGATCTCGATGATGTGAGCGACAAAATGCTTGATAGTCGCGATCAGTATTACACAGCCAATACTGGGAACCCATGTTCTCCTCGCCAATGGGTAAAGTGGCATTGCTATGTTGGATGTCTGTCGCCATAAACGGGTGCTCTCGCTCCAGAAGGTGCCGATGTGGGGTCATTGGCGATGCATATTGAAGCGATAGACGCTGGGAAGCTCTCTTAATCGGGTCGATTGACACAGTCGTCACAGTAGTACCACTTTCGTGATAGCATTGTTGCGGAGCAGTTGAATTTGTGCATAAGGTAGACGACCGTGTCGCTCGAGCCCACCATTGCACCACCATAGTAGTATGAAGTGGCGGTAAACAAATCATACTTTACGAGGCTGCGGCGTCCCGCGTATAAACGACATTGAACGTTAAAGTAAAGTACCGTACTTGGAGTTACTTATAGTTGGAGTAAGTGAGAGGGCGATTAGCGCACCAATCACAGGAGAGCAACCGAGGGACCGGATAACCGGGTGTCCAAACCTGCAGTGGCGCGGACAGCCTTTCGTCTGGAAGTCTTGATCTGTTCTAGCGAAGCGGAGAATTTGTGCAGGTACCTAGTGTAAACTTTCTGGTCAGCTTCACTGCCCTGGGATTTCCAGGTTTGCCCATGTCTCTGACAAAAGTGGTAATGCATGACATCGGGGTCTGGAAAATCCGTATCTCCTCTGTCTGAGCTTTTCGGCCTGGGAAGGCTGGGATGGGAGGGATGTATCAGAATTGGAGATACCGGCCCGTCCGATGCCCTCGAATAAAGCTATGGCCAATGACGAGTCAGCTTCTCATTATATGTGCAATTACTCTTAGGAGAAAGATTCATAGGGTTCGTGGATTTGAGCTGAGGTCATGCGTGCCGCGCGATTGGCGTGCCTTGCTGGTGTATCAGAAGTACCTCCGTTTCTCACCCTCAAACACGGTTTGCCTTTTGCGAGCTAGAGGCGATGGAAGTATTTGTAGGAAGGACCGACGAGACCCGGCTTATCGGTATTGGCTCTCCTGGATATCTGGACACCAGTGATGGCGGGCGAACGCCATATGGTTGACTCCCAGATGGTTGAAGGTTCTTGAGTGGGGCAATATGATGCAAGGCTTCGTATTCCTCGCATGCATTTACCCCAGGCCAAGATCGCGTACCTGGAGTGCTGATCGACCATGGATACTTTAGTTCGAGGTAGATACTTCCATGCACGCTATTCCATACAGCATCAGCAGGCCATGCGGTGAGCAAGGATGTTCGCGGGATCTGAAGAATTGTGATTTGACAAGAGGAGGTAAAAGTACTGTAGTAGTAGGTTGCAGGTGATCGTCACTGCAGCTAAACGTTACTGTGGCGGCAATAGCTTCTGGTGCAGTAGCATGGAAGGAAAGAAGACTGATGGAAGCTTATCCGGCCTTCTAGTGTCTGTTCTAGTGGTTCTAGTGGTTGCTACCGTCTTGGTCTTAGTCTGCCCTCTCCCTCTTTCCTTCGTCGGGTGCACACCTGCATTAGAATACAGCGCAGATCATGACCCGAGCCTTGCGACCACTTGCTTCAGCCTTCAGGTCTCCAATCATGAAGTGCTTTATCGATAGTAGATAGCCAGATTGCCAGATAGCCAGATAGCCAGATACGCAGATAGGTGATGATAATGTTTCATATGGTTCTACTGTAGTTGGTAGTAGAAACATTGGAAAGCTCGTCGGCCATATTATCAATAGGTAGTTAGTGTGCGCTTTGGTGACAGGCAAGGGGAGATGGCAAATGCTAGCAATCTCCGTCTGCCCCTCATGGCTTCCCGTCCATCGACCAATGAACCCTTGCAGACTGCCTGTAACCACCTTCGACTTCGGGCAACCTCACCGCCAAACCATTCCTGCTTAGACTTCTCGCCCTCAGGGGCTTGTCGTCTCCTACTTTACCTTATTCCACGTCACTCCAGATAGTTCTAGTTCTACCCACGGACGATCTCAAGCACTCTTACCATCCTAGTGTGGAGAGCTTGGATCACAACCACTGGGCACTGCAATCCGTGCACCACGCCCAGCTGCAGCTTGAACGGCATCCCACCACCTCCACTTGCTACTTACTCCGCATTGGATTACGTTACTTCTTCGATATCACCAACTCACCTCCTCACAAGGCAGCGATCCTGAAACCCGTCCTCCACTCCTGATTCCTTTGGCGAATTCGGCTCTCCTGGTGATCAGTGGACCGTCGATCTAGTAAGAGCAGGGCTACACCATCTGAGCCACACAGACCTCAATCTACTTTAGGGGCTTGCGAGCAGGACCTCTGAAGCTATTAGGTACTTTACCGCACGGAACCATACTCCGTGTAGTTCTACCTGTTACTGGAGGACCTAGTGCCACGCGATCGTCAGCCTGGTCCCGAACGGGTTATCAGGAAACCAAATCTCACTGTTTGGGAAGCGGGGACATAAGGATCTGAAATATCTGAGAGTGAAAGCCACATTCGAGATCCCGTCAACAATTTGACAAGGTCTCACCACAATACCCCCGTTCATCAGTCTCTCTACGTGTTTGATCCACGACTTCCAGCATAATCGACGCCGTAACCTCCTAGACACCTGCGATCTGGCAAAACTTCTACACCACGAAAGAGAACAATTGGCTTGAGCTTCAGTTCCTTTAGGCGATTTGATGGAGAATTGGTACAGGCTCATCCATTAGCAACCAACTGCGCCCTACCTACCTGCTTCCCCACCGCCAGACACTACGCACATTGCACCGATACGCACTTCATATATTCCACAGGTCACGGAATCCGGTACGGCATTCAGGAGGTGGAAAGCAATATCACAGTTTGAGGTGGAACCGTTTGGAGCCTGGACCGTCTCAAAGCATTTCGCGACGATAAGCACACTTTGCTCAACCCAGATTTGTTAGTTCGTTCAGTCACATCATCTCAAAAGACATAGCGAGTGCTTGAATTTTGAAAAACGCTGGTATCCATTAGTCACGCCACGAACACTCCCTGGCCAACGATTGCAGTGTCTCTGCCGTCGACCTCGAGCAACGTCACATAGGCCTCCATCGATCTCAGCGAATACCAGCATCGGACACAGCCATGGACATCACCAACATGCTCAACAGAAAGTCCCCCGCCGATGTTGCAGCCGCCGCTGAACGTCAATTTCAACGACAGATGGCGCAAGGCGTGAGCTACCCCTCACCAACTCCTACGACGTCTCACACAGATCTTCGACCCCCAATGTCGATGCTTGGACAAGGATACGGGGAGCGAATGATCGACAACGGATACAATTCACAACAGCAAGAAGGCATGCATCTGGAAGAGGCTAAGGGCTGCACCAGCAATACCCAACGACATGGGAGCAGCGTTTCGGTCAAAGCATTTGCATGTACGAGTTGTGGGAAAGGCTTCGCTAGAAGAAGTGATCTAGCTCGTCATGGTAAGATTCATGATAAACCATCTCATCGTTGGCTGATCCAGTATGGTAGAACGGATACATAGCGGTGATAGGCCGCACGTCTGCCCCGAGAAGGGTTGCGGCAAGCCGTTCATACAACGGTCTGCACTGACAGTGCACATGCGGGTTCATTCTGGCGAGAAGCCTCATATGTGTGAACGATGTGGCAAGGTATGATCTTCGGATGCAATCTCAATCTATGCTAATTCTGGCGCAGCCATTTAGCGACTCCAGCTCGCTCGCTAGACATCGACGGATACATTCAGGAAAAAGGCCATACAAATGTCCGTTCGCAGATTGTCAGAAGACATTCACTCGCCGGACTACGTTGACACGACACCAAAATCACCATACTGGCACTGTTGAAGAGGCTGCTGTCGCAACCGCTGCGGCGCTCGCTTCCCGCACATCTGTAGTTCGCGATCGAGCTGGTTCAGACGGCAGCAATTACACCGACGCTGCATCAATGGCATCTGGCACAACAAGGACGCCATCTCCTGGGGAGAGACGCGTCTCCCTTTCCCCAAACAATGACGTACCTCATATGCCATTCCTTACTCGACAAAGCCTGTCCTACGCTTCGGGTGAATCATTGCCTCCTTTCAATGACTCCCTGCCACCCCATCTGCGAGCGGGCTTACAACAGCCGTCACCACGCTCGTCCCCTGCTGCCAGCTCGCCCACATTATCGGCCTTCGGCGGCAGCAACTATGTCCACAGACCATCCTTGACCTCACATCCTATGCTTCCAGTCCTCGAACCACCTACCTATCACGACCTTCGTCAATCCAGCAGTGGCAGTGGAAGTCCGCATCTGGGAGCCACCCCTGGATGGAATTCTCCGGTCCATCCCATCGGGTTGCCGTCGCCGGGTACATCCGATGTGGGTTACAATTACCCGGAGCCACCTTACTCATCCATCCAACACCTCTACTACCCCAACTCCAACATGCGACGGCCGCAGAGCACGGAACCTGATCAGTACGAGCTGAAACCTCGGATGCCAACCAGCGGTGGGATCTGGACGGGGAGCATGGGCTGACATTCTGCTATTTCAAGCCTACTGAAATCCTAGCACGCGCTCTTCTTATCTTGTTTGTTTACATGCTTCATTTCCTGAAATACCCCCATTTTTCCTACTTCATGATCGGTCATATCGTTGTGGCATATATTTCGGTGTCCTCTGCTGGCAGACTCCTCTTCCTTCCTCTCTTAGTTAGCTTGGAGTTGTTTGGGGGGAATTACCATGTCATCATATCCTAGCGACTAGCGATGTTCCTGAAGGCGCAGCGTTTGCATACTGGCAAATTGTCATAGAATCACATTGCGATTCCGTCAATCTTAATCGTTCCTACGCGGCTCGGACGTGACCCGTTCCCATTCCCATTCCCATCCCCCTTCCCCGGTCCCCGGTCCAGGAAGCGTAGGATTGTTGTAGGATTCCGTCCCTCGCACTCCCATCCCGTCAACATCCCTAAATCCCAACTGACGTGTACGTACCGTATACGTACTATCATGAAAAGCGGCTTTTAGCATGTCGCCGCAATCTTTTGTGGCTGATTCAGCCTTCAGCCTTCAGCCCTTTTGGATTTGTAGGATGGGTGGTGGGATTTTGTGAGTGGGGGTGTTGGTATATGGTGGACTGGGTGTGTTGCATTTGGGGTTTTGGGCTTTGGGATGGGTGGGTGCTTTTGGGGGAGGGTTTTGGGGGAGGGTGTAGATGTTGGGGTTGGGAGGGTGGAGTGGGTGGAATTGGTTTCTTGTGAGATTTTGGGATTGTAGGATCTTGTTGGGGGAGGAAGGGGAGGGTGTGTGGCTTTGGGGAGGCGGGGGAGGAGAAGGGTTGGAAAGGGTGGAAAAGGGGAGGGAGTTGGGGAATGCGGGTTTGTGGGTGTTTTGAGGAGGGTACTGGAGGAGTGGGTTTGGTGAATGTGGGCGTGATTGCATGGGGGCTGGAGTGGGAGATTGTGGATTTGCCAGTTGTGCACAGGCTTCGTTGCTTTGGAGATCCTCGATCTGCGATACAGATGGTTCATGAAATTTGGTTTTGGTATCATATGTCTCGTTGGGTATTCGGATTTGGCATTGTATGTAATTGAAACCTTTATCGACAGGATTTCTTGCGCATCTCGCATCAGACGGCTGACGAGACATGATTCTGAGTCCGGGGGGGATGCAGGATATGTTGGTGAGGCTTTGGAAAAGCGTGTATAGCGTAGTTTCGCCCGTCTTCAAATCTGGTAGTTTGATGAATCTTTGAAAGCTGTTGAGAGGAAGGATTTAATCGGGGCTAGGAGCTCGCGACTCAGGGGGCCTCGATTAATGCGGATGGAGTCGAATATAGTACTGATCCTGATTCCACTCATTGAACTTAAAGAGACCGCTGAGGGTGTGTGAATGATAGATGCTGTGTATCCGCCTCGATGAGTACAAAGAAACATAAGTGATCCTTCAGCGCTATGTCGACGTGTGAAAGCGATTTAGTGAGTCATGAAGCCTTGGAACGCATGTCTTCGTCGAATGTTGGGACATGTGAAATATCGAAACATTGAGGCCGAAGACGAAGGCCTAATGCTTACTGCGTAGAACATCGACTTCCTTTTCGGTTTTGGGTGATTGATGAGGCGAGCTCTCGAAAGGTACAAGCTCGCCAGTTGGATGCGTATCTTGTATCCTCACACCTTGCAGGCCGAAATCTGCCGAGTTCCACTGGTATGCGCACACAGAGGTCTCGGCTCGTTTATGCTGAAGGATGGATTATACCTCGAATATAATGCGTGCCACAATGAAATTCCCTTTGCTCGTCGCTTCTGCTGCCATTTCCCATGTCATCCGCTACTGGAACACAGTATTTCTGCCATTGATCATCGTCCTCCCGCAGTCCTTTCCCAAGTTGTCGCTTGGTACTGACTTGTAGAAGAGCACTGAGCTCCTCTAGCGGTTTTTCTGTTAGGCACCTCACCTGAATAGCGGCCTTGCAATGTTCGCAATCAATCCTCATGCCTTTCAAGCCCTCGTACGTACGTCCACCTTGATTCCGCTTTAATATGCATACCATGGCGTTGATCACCCAAGTATTGCATAATTTCGAATGCGAGCACAGCCATACTTTGGATCTTCCTAGCATTTGGCGTATGTCATCCTTTGAGTATTCACCATACTTCAAGCGAGAACAGACCGCTATCCAGCAGGCAGTCAGTTCGAAGCCAGGCTCAAAGGACGCAGTGTTGCGGAAATAGATATGCGAGCATAACCGAGGCTTGGTGTTGTCTTTGACCTTGTGGTGGTGAGGTGGGTGAAGCTTCACCAACATGTCGAGGCTGCGGTTTTCTTCGAGAAGGGGAGTAGTGGCTAATTGGTTCAGTTCCTCAAATGATAGCGTATGATGCGGGCATATCCGAACATGAGTCGCGGCCTGTTTAGGATTGGCAGGTTCTGCGGGGTTGTCGGGATCATCCAAAGTGATGGATTCTGGAGTATGTGCCGCTGGTGAATCCTTGGTCTTGTCCGTGGAGAATGAATCAGCGGTGCTGTTAGACGAGACTAGACTCGATGGACCTGAGTTATGATCAGGAATGAGCGACATGGCGTGGACTTTGAAGACTGTTGGTATGTTGTACACATGTAAATGGCCATAGATGAAGCGTGGTAACGGACGTAAGCTACTTTCACACGAAGACAGACATGAGAATTTTTCAACACCGCTCATTCACTCTCCTAAGTTCAACAGCCAAGATCATTCTCTTGTTGATCCAACACCAGGTATGGAAGATTTGAGGATGGACACTGGATTTAGTAATTCTTTCTTCCAACAAGCGCTCCGCATAACTACGTAAAACCGAGCGTGAATATTCACCATGCTTTCGAACCTCTCCAGACTGCTGCATGGCGAACGCCTTTCATGATCAACGATGAGGGATTCACATGCTAGTTAGATTAACCTCTGAGCATTTATATCAATTACCTTGGTATCTTGAAGCGGATCTGATCGATTGACCATATTTGGCTATGCATAATCAAAAAACTTAACTTCTTTCGTCTGTCTATCTCGGCGCTATTGTCTCCATTGAACTGAAAATGAGTGGCAGGCTTCAGGCATTAATGTTTTGGACACCCAGACATACTAGTATGCTCGTCGAGAGTATTGATGATCTTTCACAGGAAGTGAATGGTAAGGATCAGCAGCGCAAACTCTCCATTCTCCAGACTGCAGTGCGGCGGAAGTCCGTGAGCGAATTAGGTAGTCCATTCATTCTCTGCCAAACTTATTGCATTAACGATAGTCTCTGTGTGGCTGCCCAAAGCTCGGGACAGTACAATGCCAACGAGGTCCGGAGCTTCAGGTGGTTGGCACCACCCCCACGAGTCCTCTTATGATAGTGGATTGTGCTCCAAGGCGATCACAAGGACAGCAGAAGAACATCAAGCCAGTCTAGGACGCTACAGTAGAACTTAGAACGCCCGTCAGGAGGTAATAGCCATCAGGATCTGCCGTATATGCTCCCTGCACGGATAATGATAATTGGAGATGGACTTTTCCGTACAAAGATTCCATAGAGTTGAGATTACCACACTAGCCACATATAGTTAGTTTACTTGGCATCAAAAGTCTTGAGAGCGCGCTAAGGGAGGGGCCCGGGTCCTATTGCCCCGGTGCCCCGGAAACCGCACCCCTGGTACCTAAACCCTTGAGGATTGGGCCATAAATTTTTGGCGCCCGAGTTCCCGTCACTTCAGCGTCGACTCAAGACTTTTGGTATCTACCTTTGTACCTAGGCATCTTCACTTTCCTAGTACATTCAATTATCTATATAAGTAATTGATATCAAAGTGAAGTGCCTCGATATTTCGTCGAATACAAATCACGACAAGGGATACAACATGTTCTCCCGGTAGCTCTTAGTGAGGAATATTGTCATCCTTTCATTCGGAATCTTGCTCCTTATCCTTTGGGTCAACATGGTGAGTATCACTTCCTGCAGTCCTGTTGAAATACGTGTCTTCTATTGTACATCTTGTTAAAGTCGGCGTGCGCTTTCATCCCAGCCGCCATTCCCTCTCATGAAACACGCGTAGCCACTGTTGGATCTCCACTAACCTTTCAGTCTATCCCCCATTACTTGAAGGGGGCTAGAGCCCCAGCTAAAGTCCACATTCGAGTTCTTTGCTTTGGGGCTTCAATCACCGCTGGCTGGAGCTCAAACGGCGCCCATTACTATCCGTATTCGACAAGGCTATCAGCCCGTCTAGCAGATGAGCTGCCAACGTCACACTTCAGTATTGACGTCGACGGAGGTATGGTAGTTCCCACCCCTGTTATCTCTTCTCGTGCAGGGTCCGATCCGTGACAGGTGCTGAGGGAGGACTCGTTCCCTTCTACTCATGTCTCTAGGTAATTGTTTTGAAGGGTTGATACTAACGTAGAGAACATCAACAGCTCCCGGAGACATGGTCTTGCGTGGCCAGTATATGAAACGCCTGGAAAAAGCTATGGATAACGTTAAAGTCAAATACGACTGGGTCATCATCCAGGCCGGAGGCAATGATCTCGCCTGGAACAACACGCCAGAGGCAATTTTCGAAGGGCTGAAAGCCGTGTGGGACATTCCTCTGAAAGCAGGTGCAAAGGTATTGTAGGTAACTTATGCCTTCCTTTCGATCTCCTACAAGTGCTGAGTCGTGAGTCATATACTGGGCGTATCTACCCGCCTTTTCCAGCTTACGACTCGCTGCTTGTTTCCAAGATGGTAGTACTGACATAAAGACCTTGCCAGGGCTCTGACGGTAACGGAGCATGCCAACTCTGGCGATCGATCGAAGCAGAAATTCGAAACATTGAATTCCCTGATTTCTAATCATCAAAGGAGTGGATTCTACACTGTGGATCTAGCCAAGGCTATTCCATGGACTTCGATGGAGGAGACCCAGCGAAGAAGAATATGGGCGTACGTATTCTCGTTGTAGCACTATCATTTTCCGGGACCATCTCGCCCTCGTACATACACCAGCGCCGTTCAAAAAGAATTGCGAATTGCGGATTGCCTTTGTTCCGAAGGAGATGCTGACCAAACGTTGCGTAGTGATGGTGTACATCTAACAAAGGAGGGATATGAATTAATGGGGGACACCATAGCCAATCGTCTGATAGGGATCATCAAGCCACCAGGTATGTTAGAAGCCAATGTATTCCGCACTTTCCCCATAGCTGATATCACAGTCAGACCGAGAATCTAAAATATAGGATACCATTTCGCTAGGGCGTTTACATGCATCAAAGTCATATCGTGATATTCGCCAGAACGCAGCCTCGAAAGCGGTCATTTTGACGATACACTCGTGCCCTCTCCCCATCGGTCCTTGATATCTTGCCTAGCGACATGCATTTCCTTTCTTCATAACTCTCTTTCTGATAACAAATACCACCCACCCTTCCACGCTCAGCCTACCTCCCTTGAATGATTACGACAAAGTCATTGGTACTCGTCCGGCAATTGAAGGCTTCGATTCGTTATGGTCTCAGCTGGGCCTCAACCACGGCATTCGTCTTCACGATCTTAGCTTGGGCGTTCCTTGAAGCGATCATGGCGACGGTGTCTGACTTCTCACAACGGTGTCCAAGTAAGTAGCGCACTGGATCATGAAGACTGATGGAACAGCAAAGTACGTTATGCTTGCAGCATCTCACTGTTTGTAGCTATCTGTCGCTTGACAGATCTGGAAGGTAGTCACCAAGCAAAGAAGCTTCGTGTATCAACATCAACGATCCTCAGCTCGCACGAACCCCCTCATCCTCCAAGACTTCTCAATTGTACATTTACCTCACCGTCCCTCAATCCCTTTCAAAATCTCACACAAATCGCACAGCGCTCCCTATCCAGCATCACCACTACCATAGCTAATCCATCCACCAGTAGACACAACATCTCATCCCGACCCCCTAGAATCAATATCTCTCCACACAAGAAGCATTTCAGCTACCGCTTGCGGTTGTATTACTCATCCATATTCACCACGCCTGAGTCCAACAAAGTAAACTGTGGAAATGCAGTTCAGCTCGATAATTCCTCCTAGCCACATTTTTTCCAACGAACAACTTCTCAGTCGATATTAGGCAAAGTCGAGTACCCACACTAAGATATCACTCGCTCAATTATTGATCGAGTATGGACACGGCGAAGCAACGCCGTATCGGATCTATTCCGCGTCGCTAGATTCTTGGAAGCGGAGAGTAGAGAAGTGCAACTATATGCGCGCATCTACCACATACCCATACTTGCTGTACACCATCTTATCTCACTTACACTCGGTCTTGGAGAATAGCCCATCGGAGACCGTAAGAGTCAGTCGCACTTTGGGTCTAACATCATTGGAAACAATTGGTCAAAACTACCTTATAATCCACGGCCCACCGGTGCTACAGATAGGACGCCGATGAACTTGCGCCAGTAGAATACGTGCTGAATGCACCTCATCGAATCGATCCCTAAAACCTGCGTATTGAGCGCGCTTCGCCGGATGATGTCTCTTGAGAGTAAAAAGGTTCCAGCGTCTGAAGGTCTCCGTCTCGTTTCATATATGACTGAAGCAGTATGTACCGGCACCGCTGAGCACGTCCACATCAAACGAAGACAAAGAAGATGCATAGCCTACCCGAATCACCCTCCTGCACCAGCGCTTGTGAACACACGTGGACCTGATGATGTAGGCCAGTCGCATCGAGGTCAAGCAAGGATGTCCTCTTTCCAGCAGCGTAATACGCAGACCGGAAGACGAATCTCAACAGAACCACTTATCGACGGCACATTGTGTGAATCAAAACGATGCGTCTCTGGTAGAGTAGATCCTGGCTGCGGAAAGATGGATATACCACGTGGGCAGATTTATGCTTGATTGTCTTAATGGCTTTGGACGTACGCCAACGCATAACCCGACCCAAATGGCAGGTGTAGAGAATCCACAGAGCACATGGAAAAGCCTGCGTTTCATGTTATATCCGCCTCCGCATTCTATTTCCCGATAATGCCAGTATTCGCGCATGAAGAAGTCGCCATCCCCATGATGTGCCCGTGGCATCTGTGTATCCGTTCACGGTGGGGTTAAGGTTGTTTCAACATCCTTGGAACTCCACGCCATCATGTACGGCGAGCACCTGCTCACCTTAGTCACTTTCATCTTCGCAAGTATCTTTGTGTCGGCACAAGTGTCGATTACACAGCCTTCAGACGCAGAGTGCGCCAGTACTCTCGGGAACGGCACTTGCCCTGAATGCGTCTCTCGGTGTGCGAGTGTCATGATCCTATGCGCGGCCACGTGTGTTAGACGGCCAGGCCAATGCAACGTATCTTCAATGTTCACACATTCATGGCGAATATCGCTAATTGACTCACGCTTCAGGCATGTGTCCAAAAGTCCTCTTCCTGGGGCGGGTGCAAAACATGCATCCCCGAATGTTTCTCTGCCTCGGACCGTGGATCCATAGCTTGCTTGTCCTCCCTCCCAGGTGTCTTTAATAGTACCTCCATAGAGAGCTCGACCACAACAGCAAACCTCTCCAGTCCGGACCCCAATGCTCCGCCACAGATCGTGACTATACCTGGGTGGATCTACAAAGGCTGCTGGAGCGACGACCCACTCGAGCGTACGCTGATCGCAAAGAAGTACAGAGGATCGCTTACGGTCCAGCGTTGTGCTATCGTCTGCAAGGGGTACAAGTATTTCGGTGTGGAGTATAGTAATGAGTTAGTCTACCCTGCTAAGTGTAACTTTCTCCTGGTACGATGATACACCAGTTGATTATAAGCAGGTGTTATTGTGGGAATACTGTCGCCTTCGACGCAAAGATATTGCCGGACACAACGTGTCGAAACGTTTGTAGTGGGGACTACTCTGAGATCTGTGGTGGGCGGAATTCCTTGAGTATGTACCAAGCAGATAAGATTGATATCGCCTCCATTGGGGGTCCGACTATAGCAGAGGGGGATATGTGATCTTCAATTGCAGTGTCTCTCTTTCCGGCCCGTATTCCAAGATTCCAATACCAGCAAGCCCGCAATGTATCGTTATAATTCCGGGGCGGACCCATTGAGTTTGCTGGTCGCAGAGTACACTTGACAGGACCCTGATTCGGAAGCAATGGTAAAGCTCTTTGACGCAGTGTTGTGCGGTTGTATATCATGGGTATAGATACTTCGGTATACAGTATGGCACTGAGTGATCGTGAGTAGGACCATGCTCTATCCCTCAGTCATATGCCTTTTGAAGCTAGAAGCGCATTGAATGTAGCTGCTACTTTAGCAATACTATTGACCATAACAGCGTTCCCGTATATGATCCTTGGTGCACGAGTTCGTGTAATGGGAATAAGCAGCCAAGTATGTGCAGGCCGCGATATATCAAGTGTTTATGAGACAAGTAAGTTTCCGCCAATTGATACGACTCGAGACGTCGGATGTGGGAAAGGCTCTGGAGAGGATGGCAGGAACGGGATGGGTAGGGAGCGCTGGGCTAGACCTGGGCTATATATCAGGCTGTAGCTGGTTGTATCAGCAAGGTCTTAATCATAGGGTTGCCCACACGAAGTTTACAGGCCTAGCTAATCATTGGTATTCGAGCTGAATGCCTCTGTTTGCATTCCCTGCCCATCGTGGCCTTCCTCTTCCTCGATCCCGCAAATATGATGAACCCACCAACCTATGTTGAAGGTGCATTGTGTCCACAAAGCGCTATGGCTTGATTGAAGAAGCCTCTCTTACGGCGGGCCGAGACCAGAGGAATGCTTTCCTTACGCTTCTCTAGATAACGCGAATGTATACTCTCAGAAGAGACGCCCCTTCTCTTTTTTCCAGTGTATGTTCCTAGGCAATCGGCCCACTCCACTGAAGATAGCGTCAACGCTCACTCCCAGTATGACCCTCGGTGTTCGCGGGCGGCGGTAAGTGGGAGATCCCATGAATCACCTATTGTTTTGACAGACCACTGCCAGTTGAACATTGCAACGCATTCGACTATAGGTAGGGTAAGATCTTAATGAAGGTGGATCGAGGGATTAGTTAGTATCTGAACATGTTGACACCGTCGTTGCTGCTCCGAAACTAAATCAACGAGAGAGCGTGAGAGCCCTGTACGGAGATAGAATGCACGCACTAATTTTGAGCTAGTCCATATGCTAGAGCTAATCCTATCCTAGAGCCAATGTGGTTAGGGGTACAAGCAGAAAACGTTCCTCGGAGCCTCGGAAGTCACGTTCAACGCTTCAAAACAACAATGATTTTCCCAATTCGATTCCATGGCTCATCTCTTCACGTTGCTAAATCTCATGTGACTCGGAGTTAACACTATTTGAAAGGTGAAAAGAGCAGGGTTGCATCCCGCTAGCATCACCATCGCTCAAGATATACCTGCAAACGTGAGTCTTTGAAGTTTTCTCCACACTCTCATAATAATGAGGCATTTCCTCCGAATTACACTGCTTCACGAGGACACACCCTTACGCAGGCTGAAACGGCCACCATCAACGACCCGAAGTGTAAGGCGTCGCAGCGGCCTTGCGTCTCTACACTAAAGCCTTGTTTCCCTTCAGCAAAGGCTTGTCTAGCTTCACCAGGTAACACGCTTGATGGAGTGTTGTGTAGACATGACCTCGATTTCTACGTTGTAGCTCTGGCTCGAGGGGCAGAAGAACCTTTCCAATAAAACCGTGACTGTCGGGAACAACCTTGGAGCTTGATTTCAGAGTTTGTCCTGTCCGCACCTCAATCAATCTGTATGCAGGCAAATGGCCGAAGTGAACTGGCACCGAATCTGGAACAATGTCTTTCGGCATGTCAAAGTCGTAGATTGATGTGGACGTCTGAATCATGGAAGCAAGGTCGGCTGCAGGGGACATGACTTTCTTGTAGAATCGTGTAAAGCTCTGATGTTTCCAACTAATGACGGGGAAAGCGCTCGAGAGATTTTTGAAAAGGTCCTGACTCGTCTCCTCCAAATGCCGCCGTCGCTGGTTCGCGAAGTCCTCGTCTGCCGATATAGCGTTCAGAGTCTCGGATCGCCAGGTATCGATGGTTGTATACTCTATCAATTATTAGCGACCTTAATGGACCGCTGTACTGCAGACGATAGTTACCCCGGCGAGGTTCGAGCATCGCCATGCTTTGCTCGGCTTTTTGCAACGTTTGCACTAAACCCAAAGGCATTCCAAACAGGTAAACATCTCTGTCGAACATGATCTTCTGCAAACCGTTGTGGATCATCTTCCTGATCTGGTATTCACCAACGTCCGGGTACTTTTGCATGAGGTTGTTCATCTCGGGACTTCTTGAGGCGGAGAACATTTGCCTGGGTTCGACGTTTGGATGAGCCTCCTCAAAGAAGGATATTTCACTCTCAATCCAGTCGTTGATCCTTTGGCATAGCGATTGGAAATCCCTTAGTATATCCGCATCTGTGGCTTGAGTGACAGGCTGCAGACGAAAGAGGTCATCTTTGCATTCTCTCAATTCTTGCTCAGAAGCTGCCAGTATTGCCCTTGTCTCGTGCAGGTCTTGTTCATAACTCCGCATACGAAGCACCTCAGCCTCGAAAGCTTGTGCTTTTCGTTGTGCAAATGCCAATTGATTCTGTAGGTCATTCTGGTGTTGGTCAGTGTTGTTTTGTCTAGGGGGTATCTCAGTGTTGCACGCTTGTATCTGTTGTTGACGTGCTGCAAGCCTATCAAGTGGGACTTCTATGGCTTCCATGGTGCCCTTCGACGGGGACTGGGTCACCTTTAGGACTTGCAATTCTTGTCGCAAATATGCTGCTTCGTTCTGTGGCAGCTTTGAAGCATTCCGGGGTCTGCTCACAGTACAACTATTCCAAGTTTCCTGAAGTGGCTGTGAGCTCTCTGCGTACGCATCGGATGTCCTTTGCAGTCGTCCATTACACTTCTCCAAGTCATACAGCTCAGGTGGTAAAATTTGGCTTGATGCTCTATCTTCTGCAAGACTTTTCGCAAGCCGCGTGTTGTTTTCTCGGAGGCCGTGCACATGGCAGGGCCGACCTTGGTCTTCACCTGCAGCGACTGAAGGCTGGACTGATGGCTCTTCGACGTACGGGTAATACTTTGTCCTGCTTTCATCTCCAGCGGCATCGAAAGATGCTTCAGTGCTAGCTAGGGCTTTTGCTGGATGTGGCCTACGATCGCTTCCACTTGGCCTCGAGCGGGACCCAGCTGCATCGACATGGGAGTGAGAGTCGGGCCAAAACTTGGCCTTCAATGACTTGGGCATCATTAATGTCTGATCTTCAAATAATGTAAACTGATCAACTTGGATTGGTCCCAGCGACAAAACGAAGGGAATTTTCGTGATTATGTTGTAAGGAAAGCGAAAGCCCACCCAGTTCATTACGTGGAAGAAATCGGTAAGTCTTCACTATGCCCGAATGGGCATTGTTACCTTTGAACACCTTTCACAGCACCCCGTTTTCCCGCTTTGTTATTTCCACATCAAACCATCAATGCTGGCTCACTTCATAGACACGTTTTTAACCTTTCGCCAACGTTCTACACATAGTCATACGGTGCAGAAACCATCGACACTCATCTAAGGCATCAAGGTAACTCACTGCACATCCAGCAAGATGCCTTCGAAGCGCAAGCCAGGAGGCAGCGATCCACAAAAGAGCGCCGAGCCCGATCGTAAGATCATTGTTGCAGTAGACTTGCAAGTGCCTACGACGATGATCCAAAACCTGAACTTACATTCTAATAGTGGAACCACATTCACGGGGATTGCGTGGGCACAGACTAGAAAGGTACAAGACCACTGTGGGAATTTGCCCCTCATACATGTTGATCTCGGAATAGCCCGACTCCCAGACACCCATAGTCCAGTGGCCGACAGCAACATCTCAGTCCCTGGAAGGGAAGACTGAACACAAAGTGCCAACGTGCGTAGAGGAATGATGTCGATAATTGGGCAATGATCACGCTGACATCGTATAGAGAGATTCAGTATGATGGCCAGGATGTTAAGTGGGGTTTCCAGATAAATCCCACTGAAAAGCGACATCAATGGTTCAAATTAGATCTCGACCCCTCACAGAGCCGGGTCACAGAGCTGTCGTCGCTTTTTCCAGATCCTCTGGCCGCTCCTCCAGGTTATGGCTCGTCCGCGGAGAAGTATTGTACAGACTTTCTCCAGGCTATTGTCAAGCACACCGAACACGTTTTGCGGCACAAGATACCAGAGAGCGCCTTACGCTCTACTCCAATCGAATACATTGTAACATTGCGCATGACCGGTCTTCGTATCGACTTAGCTAATGACTTATAGCTTACAGTACCGGCTGTGTGGTCTGATGCCGCGCAGGTGAAAACACGACATTGTGCGGAGAGCGCCGGAATGGGTCTCAGATCCAGTTTACACGTGATCTCAGAGCCCGAAGCCGCTGCCATATACGCCCTGGATAGAATTGACAAACACGATCTTCAGATCGGAGACACTTTCGTGGTCTGCGATGCTGGAGGAGGAACTGTGGACTTGTAAGTGCAGGTCAAGGAGGGTAGCATAAAGCCAAGGCTTACCGATATAGAATTACGTACACTATATCAGCTTTAGAGCCAATGCTGAAAGTGATAGAAGCGAGTCCTGGAAGTGGTGCATTATGTGGTGCTTCGTTTTTGGATCGAAGATTTCATGCCTTCCTCGAGCAGAAGCTTGGGAAAGAGCCGGGTTGGGATGAGGAAGTCCTTGAGGATGTATATCACTGTCTGTCTGGAGATTCGCGAAGATACTGCTAACAGATCGGACAGGCAATGAATTATTTCAAGAACCAGGTGAGCTTTATGAGATAGATAGCGACGTACGGCGCATGGTTGGAGAGGCTTATATCTCTGTTCACCAGATCAAGAAAGAATTTTGCGGGACGTTTGGAGACAAATTTTCAGTGCCAGGTCTGCTGACGCTATTGATGATATATATTGGGTTACATTGTTAAGAGTGACGCAGTACCCGGGTTAGCTACGAACGAGCATTTGGGCATACGAAGGGGAAAAGTACAGCTCACTGGTGTTGATCTCCGAGCGATCTTCGAGCCCATCTTCACTGAAGTCCTTGCCCTTGTTGTCGCTCAAATCAAAGCTGCGAACGTGCCTGTCAAAGCGGTCCTGCTAGTTGGAGGTTTCGGTGACAATGCCTATCTACGGGATTCCATTCAACACGAAGTGCTCCCATATGGAGTCAAAGTCATGCAGACGCAGAACGGGCATGTCTCATTCCAGGACAGTATTGATCTAAGCTAACTCCCACAGTTGGACCGCAATTGTCAGAGGTGCTTTGATGAAAGGCTTAGCATCGACCTCTCCAGGATTTGCAAGAGTAGGTATCAGTGCGAGGTCAGCCCGGAAGCATTATGGCATAGAGGTATCAAAAGAGATGAGAGAGGATAAGCACGATGTAAGCCGCTGGTCAGTTACCTCCTTGGTCCCCAAACTATTAGAGACACGATAATGGTGATGTCGTCTTAGGTCATGGAACTCCTTCAGGGGTTGCTCCATGATTGATACCATGGAATGGTTCGTTGTAAAAGTACACTCACGGAATCTCGGATACCAAGTGACAAAAGCTAATTAACATAGGGGAGTCAGATCGAAGAGAATAAGCCTGTGCGCTTGACTTATGCGCTGGAAAGGCTGGAGTCTTGCGGCCCTTTCAAAAAGTTCAATTTACCCATATATTGTTACAGCGATCCAGACAACGCCGGAGGACCTATGTACGTTGATCCGCGTAAGTCCTCCACCACCTAACAGGGTAACGGGACCTCACGTTACTGATATCGTCTGCGTTAGCGGTGTATCGATCAGTGGAACTCAAAGGGGAGTTTAATCGCATCCCAACCAGTCGCATCCAGACGAGGAAAGGCGCCGATGGCAAGATGTATCATATTCTCGTCTTCGATATCCAAGTGACCTATTATTCGGCATACACGACCTACGAGCTATTTCATAACGACATCAACTACGGATCCGTCACTGCCGAGTACGTCTGAGGATCGCGCCAGGATGTCCGAACATCGGACAATCCCTCGCTGCAATGAAAGACCGCCTTCATTACCTCAGACACCGCTGCTTTTCCCCAGACCTCATGGCCTTTCCTAGAATCATCAATAGCAGATTGGACAATGTCCCACACATTCAAATGGATCAAGCAACATGTAGGATTTTCCTAGCTTCACGAGCTCGATAATCGCTACGAGTTACAGGATATCGTGGCCTTTCCTACAATCATCAACAGCATACGGCTCAACAATTCTCACATCCATCTAGATTCTATATTGGGAAAGCGCAGATAGACCAGTTCAATGCAATTCATGAATACATATCCAAATTATTCTTATGCCTTAACTCTTAAGCGTATTCTCAACAAAGCTGTGGATGTACAATGCATATATCGAACTCGATTTGCGCTTCCCGCACAAAGTGGTATCACCCCCCAATCTATCCCTCGCACTCAATCTGGAAATACTGTACTATACTATACAAAAACCGCCAGCGTTACTCGTCTCGTCTCGTAGAACACAAGGTACAAACAGTAGATACCCACATTGACCCAAACCCAACCCTCTTCACACGCCATACGCTGAAGCCGTCACGTCATGTCATGTGATATGAACACGCAGTGCTTCGATTTAGCACTTGTCTTGATGCAAGGACATGAAGATGCCAGCTTGCCGTTTCCAAGGAAGGACGGCTGGCGCTGAAGAGCGTCCTTCGTATTATCGATCATCCTCAGAGCATGTGGTGGCCGGGCGCGTGGAGGAGGTCTCAGGTCTTGAGACGGACTCGACGCGACATTGGTCCTTCTTGAGAAGGGGAAGGAGGACATACATGCCTTCCATGCTGGGAGTCGGGCGTGCTGGTCTTCTGTTGTATGCGTCATGCTTCAGATCCTGGGAAGATTCGAGAGCCGTCGTAGATCGGTTGAGAAGTACCCCGGAATATCCAAAGGTACGGAGCGTGTTCGAATGATGATCTGGGTGATCGGAAGGGCACCGAGCGCGTACGATGTATTGAGTTGCTCGCTCACAGAGGAGACTCGTAGATAGATGCTCAAGGGCGGAAATTGATGATTGCAATCTGTTTCGTAACGAATTAGTCCGTAGCATAACTTCAAAAAAAGAGGAACCTACTTGGCGTCCTACACCCAGCGCCAATTTCCCACCCTCCGCATCCCAGCTTAGAGAAGGGTTTGATTCTCCCGCTTCCTCTTCCATGATACCCGCATCGGCGCCGTTGCCGTTCGTCAGCGACCCATTGGACAACTTCCCTAACAGACCCTTCCAACTAGCCTTGGGCAGTCCTCCAGTCTCGGCGTTCCAAATCATGACCCTGTTCCCGTTCGCAGCTGCGATCAGGTATCCGTCTGGTGTGAACGACATGGCCATCGCAGGTCCTGCATAGCCCAACGACAGCGTCAAGACGCTGTTGAAAGGTCTTTTTGCGTCCCAGATCTTGATGGTGCCGTCGTTGGAGGAGGTAGCGAGGAGGCGTGGCGCACTGGCCGGATACGCGGATAGGTTGGTGATGGGCTGGTAGGCTAGAGCTGTGATTTCGGCATCATGAGCGGTGAATGTACGAAGGGTATCCGAGGCGTCTATGAAGCCCAGGACGCCTGATTCCTCGGCTGCCAGAGCGGTGGTGTGGGTGCGAGAGTCGTAGCGAATATGTGTCCAAGTTTGTTGCACCAAGGGTTCAAGGCGATGGTGAAGAGTGAGTATCTTTCCTCCTTCAAGTAAAGAAGACGCGATGATGTCGTGGCCGCAAACGATGATCTGATTATTGGATGTCCAGGCGGCATCTACGATGATGTTGGGGAGCTGGTAGGGTAGCATGGGCTGGGTACTTTGGATGTCCCAGAGAGTAAGCGACGACGTCTCCGCGCCTGACGACGTGATACCGAGGAGTTGGCTGCCAGACGGCGACCAGCGCAGAGCAAAGACCATGTCTTGGACCGCTGATAGTTCGTCAAGAGCTTTACCCGCTTTAGACCAAAGGTTGACAAAGCCAATCCACTCGGAAGAATCGTCGCGAGTAGCGACAGCAAGGATTTCGCCGTTAGGGCTCCATGCCATCGAGGTGACCATGGAGCCATGTGCAAGTTCAATCAGATCGATGTATGATTTTCGAGGATTGTCGTTTAAAGCTGCCGTTCTGGAGATATACCAAAGACGGCATAGCGCCTCGCCTCCGACAGCAAGGACGGAGGGATCTTTTGGGTTCCATGCAGTATGCTCCACGTGCGTTGAATCAGGAACGGTCAGTATACTTGTTTGAGGCCCCAATTCTGCGATCTTATCGCTTTGTACGCCTACACTTTCGCCGTTCGTGATTGTCAGTATTAATTGGTCCTCGGGAGTGGGGCTGCCAGGTGCGTGGGCGTCATCATCGATGTCCATGCCATTAGTAGTGTGCCCATCTTCTCCAAGCGAATTATTGGTAGGCGACGTGGGCTCTGGTGGCTCGTTCTGATCATGGTAGTCGATATGGGGATCGACTTGCATGTTGTCGTGGCCTGGTCTTTCGCCGTTGGTCGATGTGTCGGTACCGTTACTGCGGCGGCTTCGCTTGGCGGCTGGTGCTTGAGTGGGCAAAACAAGCCCCAACCCGTTGACGGTCGACTCTCGGCCATGTTTGCGTTGTCGAGGTGAGCTGCGTGCAGAATCTTCCTTTGGGTCTCGATCGGGTAAAGATGATGTCGGAGCGGACTCAGCGCCAAAATAAAGCGTTGCCGCCGATGATGTCTTCCCATGTCCTGGCTGTCAAGTCTGAGAAATGGGAAGTGAAGACACATGCGCCTGCGGCTTACCTGACCAACTGATTGCTCGATTTGATGATACAACAAGCCTTTCTGGACCAAAGACACCAGAGCATGAGTTTTGATGCGTTGGGCAAAAGGCAGAGTCTGTGGGTCCACCAGCCAGTCCCGCTGGAGTTTGGCGGCTGCTTCACCATGACCTACAGAAGGATAAGCATCATCGCCAACGGCGCTATACAGGATCTGATCTTGTACCTGATTCCTGCAGGTACCTTTCCGGGGGGAGTGGATTAGCAGATTGGTTCCTTTAGAGACTGACAAGGCAGGCTCGAGCATCAAAGACGACATACCTCCAGACGAGATAATTGACATGATCGGAGGTCAAAGAACCTGCAGCCATGATGGACTATGGGTTTTCGCATACGACTACATATGGCTGAAGATGTCAAGGAGGATTGTTTGCATATATGATGATGCGACGGAAATGATGTGGAGGCGTGTCCGCAGAATGGGTTGGATGGGTGGATGGTAATTGAGGATCCCTTTGGAGGCTAGAGCATCGGCATGGAAGGGACAAGGTTCCGCCCTAGACTAGTGCCCGAGCACCTGCCAAATGATGCGCGGATGGAGATCTCGTTTCTGTTTGGGTCCCTGTGGGGTTACTCTGTTTAGCAAGCGCTTGAGATCAATTTCTGATTTGATCAAATACGGTAGCCAACATGCAGATGATGCCAGCTACTTCCACAGTCTCGTTGTCTAATCGCTCAATGTTGGATAAGGTCGTCACAGTGATCACCAAGGTGCCTTGGCCGTAGGGCATAAGATGTAATGGTGGGGTGTTCGTTCATTGGACTTCCAAACATGGGTCAGATGGCGCGCCATGCCGGATCCCTGCCACCGCTCACCATCCCTGCACACCCAGAATGGGCACTTTACCGATGGCGATCATGCCTAAAATGGAACCACTTCTGGCAACAACCTACTGTGGTGCTACGTAAGGTACTGCCTGGTACAGACGAAACAAATAAAGTAAATACCATTTCCACACGCACACAATGCAATTGCGCATCAACATTCCACCTCTTACGCGTGTCTTACTTGCTGTACTCGTCGCCATATCTGTCACTCATCAATTAACGCGCTACATCTTCGGAGGACTGGACCAAGGCTTTCTTGCTATCGTTCCCCAAAGGTCCCTCTTCTACCCCTGGGTTTACTTCACAGCTACCTTTGCTGAGCAAAACCCGGTGACACTGCTCCTGGCTGGCGTCACTGTTCTATACGGTGGGAAGTATCTGGAGCGCGCTTGGAGCTCGACCGAGCTTGGTAAATTCGTGCTGCTGGTCACCGTTCTTCCGAATGTTGCAGCTACCTTCATATATGTCCTTTGGTATGCCATCACGCAGGACGAGGCCAGAGCGTGAGCCCACACGAATGTCCTCCTTTGGCATGCCTCCCACTGACATTACCCTAGATTGGCCTACATCCAAGGCTCCGTTGCCCTCCAGGGCGCCTTTCTCGTAGCATTCAAACAGCTCGTTCCCGAACACACTGTCACCATATTGAGGGGCGTCATCAAGATAAGAGTGAAGCACTTTCCAGCTATATTCCTTGCAGCGAACACCATTTCCGGCTTAGTAATTGGGACAGATACCGCACTCGTTCTTGCCTGGGCCGGCTTCTTTACCAGTTGGACGTACCTACGTTTCTTCAAGAAGCAGGCCGATCTCGCAGGGACTGGCACAGGTGGTACTTCCATAAAAGGAGATGCATCCGAGACGTTTGCGTTTGCCGCTTTCTGGCCGGACGTCGTTCAGCCCCCAATAGCTGCAGTGGCAGATGGACTCTACAATGCACTGGTGGCGGTACGCATACTGACACCATTCTCGGCGGATGATGTAGAGACGAGTAATGTCCAAGCTACAGCACGAGGAGAAGGCGGCTTGCCGAGCCTACTGAATCCAGCCGGTAGAAGGGGAGGAGGTGGTGGGAAAAGGGAAGAGGCCGAGAGGAGAAGAGCGCTGGCCTTGAAGGCTTTGGACCAACGCTTGCACGCTGCGACTGCAAACCAAACACCGCCCGCAACTGCCTCTCAGGCACCCACAACAAGCGCACAAGAGACAACTTCAACCAATCAACCAATGGCTGAGGACGACAGAGCGTGAGCAGTCGCATTATTGACCTTCATAAGGACATGTGCGTGGTCGAAAGTTGGTGATATTCTTGGCTTATGTGGATTTTTTGGAGAATGAGATACCCCCCAATTATGTACATGATCTTCCGCCATTGCTGTCGTCAATCGCTCAATGCGCCTTACCCGTTGATACGTTAGTCAAAAGAGACTTGTTTGGTGTTACGGTGGTCAAGCGCAGGCGTGATCTCATTTGGTGTGCACCGACTGGGATCTGAAAGCTAGGCCGAACGGGCGTTGTTTGCGCATCTGGTAGCTCGACTGGAGTCTCTCCCCCGCAATCCCACAGCGAGGCCCTCAAATAAATCTCCCATTGGCGGCTTCCATGCTGTCGCCTTCGACTAATGTCATATCACACAGTGATGCCTGCATGCTGCCTGTTTACTGACATCACTACATCACGCCAAAAGAGCCTGGAGCCTGGAGTTTGATGGCTGATCGTTCTCTACAAGAAGCGTGAGATCTCATCAATACGTCCTACCAATTACCAACAAGTCTTCCAATTCCTCCAACAGCAAATACAAAAGTCCAACGCGAAAACAGTTCAATCCAATCCAATCGCAACACCACTCATAATGGCAGATAATAACAACCCGGGCAATTTCGCCAATCGTCCCAAGGAGGTTAGTATGATGTATTCAATGGGCTTCTACCTCTTGAACATTGCTCTGAACTATTACTTCGTTCAAGGAAGAAATGCTAAGCATCGTCGCAGGAAGTTTCCGAAATCGCCTCCAAGGGCGGAAAGGCTAGTTCGGGCGGGTTTGCTTCCATGGACCCCGACAAGCAGGTTAGTCTCATGCATCTTTACATGCAACTCGAGGAAGTCTCATAGTAAATGAATGGCGTTACAGAAGGAGATTGCATCCATGGGTGGTAAAGCCTCGAGTGGATCTTTTGAGAAGGGCAGTGAAGCAGCTAAGGAGGCAGGCCGCAAGGGTGGATCTGCCTCTTAGAGACATGAACCACGGGCTTCATGATGGAGCACTGAGCTCTGGCTTGATGATGGAGATGATCCGGAATTGATATGAGAGAGAGAGGTTATTTGTGGAAATCTGTCATTACTGTACTAAGAACATATAGCTTCGTAAGCTTGAAAGCTTGAAAGCACACTGTGATATCCAAGTGCGTGATTGCAAAATCTGTGAACTTGATATCAAAGCCGCCCCGCCGGGACTAGGTGACTAGGTACCCACGTACCTTCCTTATCAGCGGGCGCTAATCTATATCCATCTTAGCGTTAGCCTATCAATATCAGATTCAGAAAAGTTTGGCTGTACAAACCCATAATGATCAGACAACTCGAACGCCCCTGAGGCGGAAAATAAGATGTCTTTGATCGAGAAGCTCGACAAAATTAGATCGCCGAAACTGCAAAATCAGCGAGAGGTGCAGGCAGTCCTTTCCGAGCCTACTCAATACCCCACTGACCACAAGCAGACAGCAGTTGTACTATCTGCCGTTGAAGACACGCTCAAAGACCAGAATCTTGGTACCAAGCCTACCGCGTACTTTGCTGCCCTCCTAGCATTGCTTAGCCAGTCCGTCTCTTCATCGAGTGGCATTGTGAACAAGGACCTTGCGACCTCTGTTGTATACTTGCTGGATCTCGTCACGCCCCACGTTCAGGCGCCCCTCCTCCGGTCGAAGTTCTCTCAAATTCTGACAAGTCTTGCGCCTGTCCTTACGAACAATGACATCGAAGCCCCTTTGATACGCTCGTCAATCGGGTGTTTAGAGTCTTTGCTCCTCGCGCAAGACAATTCAGCATGGGCACTTCCACAGAACCAGATTGGCCCCAGGCGGGCAATCGCTGGGTTGTTAGTCCTGGCATCAGATCATCGCCCCAAGGTTCGAAGGCGAGCCCAAGATGCGTTAACCCATGTGCTCAAAAATGCACCGCCAAGTCCTTCTCTCGACCATCCAGCATCGGACATGTGCGCGGAGACAGCATTGCGGACTGTCAATGAGCTGGCTGCTGCAAGTGGGAAAAAGAAGTCAAAGGGGTACAAACATGAAGAGCATCAGCCAGGTCTTGTGCATGCTTTGCAACTCGTCAAGACAATAGCTTCAGCTTCGGGTGGATGGCCAAGTAAGAAGATTGAGCCGCTGTGCGAAGTGCTCATGAACATTTCGAGGTCCAACAACGAGTATCTGACAATGGCTGCGTTTGAGATCTTCGAGGTCATTTTCGCTGGTATGGCCGATGAGGTTTCGTCCGCTAAGCTTCCAAGACTGATGGAAGCCATCGCGGCCTTGAGACCGTCACAGAATGATTCGCAACTACTGCCACCTTGGATAGCTGCCATGTCACGAGGTTATGATGTTTCAGCGCAAGTCAATCCGGATGATACGTTCCAGAAGCTTCCGGATTTGTTTGATATGATTTCCGGGTTCCTTGCTTCTTCATCCCATAACATACGGATATCAGCTTCTGAAGGTCTAATATCGTTTCTAATCAATTGTGTTCCACATTCAGTCATCCTTGAGCCTTCGATATACGACGAGAAAGTGTTTGGAAAGGTAGCTAGGTCGGCCAGTACGCTGCTCAGCGTCAAGTATCAGTCTGCTTGGATGGAGGTTTTCACATTTCTATCAGCGCTCTTTTCCGCTTTCAAGTGGAGGTCAGCCGGTATCCTGGATGAGGTTGTCAGAAGTGTGGGCGAGCTTCGAGGCAATGATTCATTCAATGGCAAGAAAGAGGCGGATGCGGTACTAGGTAAAGCAGTTGAAGCTATGGGACCACAGAATATCCTGCAGCTGTTGCCGTTGAATCTTGCGAAACCTGAAGCTGGTCAACCTGGAAGGGCGTGGCTGTTGCCAGTACTCCGGGATCATATACAAATCACCGATCTTGCACATTTCAAGTCCGAATTCGTACCTCTTAGTGAGACAATGTTCCAGAGGGTCATTGACAACGGCAGCTCTGAAAAGACTATGGAAATCAAAATATTCGAGACTCTGGTTCAACAGATCTGGGCGCTATTGCCTGGATATTGCAACCTACCTGTGGACTTGACCATTTCTTTTGACCAATCCTTCGCAGAAATGCTCGCAAATCTGCTTTACAAGCAGACAGAGCTTAGGGTTGACATATGCAGAGCTTTGCAGACGCTTGTGGAGTCCAACCAAGCGATATCATCAAGCGAGGTCCCTGAACACAGCCTGCTCTTGCAATACAGAACCACCAAAGCAGATGCACAAAGGTGTATCAGTCATCTGTCGACATTCGCTGGCAATATCCTCGCGGTTTTGTTCAATGTTTACAGTCAGACCCTGCCACAGTACAGAGGATATATACTGCAGTGCATCAATGCCTATTTGAGTATCACTCCCGAGAAGGTGCGATTCGATCTATCAACATAAGTCCTTGAAGGACGCTAACACAATCCAGGAGCTAATTGAAACCTTCACCCGCGTTACAACCATGCTCGAGGCCGCCCTGGCCGAGTCCACATCCCAAACTCAAGCGGACAAGCAAAAGCAGAAACAGTCTGTAGACAAAATGCCACCAACAAGCCATACTCTTATGGACCTCATCATCACGCTTTCGATCTATCTTCCACGCCCCAGCTTTCCGACTCTGTTCTCCATTGCGGCCCTCATTCTTCCACAGTCCGGTGATCCTCAGCTCCAGAAGAAGGCCTACAAGCTCCTACCTCGTCTGGCCACCTGTCCGGCCGGCTCTCTCGCGTTGCAAGAGCGCAACTCGGAATTACAATCCTTGCTTCTATCTACCGCGGCCTCTGCCTCCGCAGCAGCACGCCGTGACCGCCTCGCAGCCGTCGTAGTTGTGATAGAACATCTTCCCCAATCAAGCCTCCACTTCATTCCCTCAATCCTTTCTGAAGTTGTGATTTCAGCTAAAGAGGTCAACGAAAAGGCTCGAACGGCCGCTTTCGAGCTGCTCGTCCTGATGGCCAAGAAAATGGCCCAAGGCGGCCAAATCGACCAATCGCAGATCCCACATATGGAGGCCAACGCACCGACTGCCACCGCGTCACTGGAAGAATTCTTCACCATGGTGTCCGCGGGCTTGGTCGGCTCAACGCCACACATGATCTCCGCATCCATCACAGCCCTGACACGCATACTCTACGAATTCGCAGCCGAGCTGCCACACGCCGTCATCGATGACTTGGTACAGACAATGGACCTCTTCCTCACCTCGGCCAACCGAGAGATCGTCCGTTCAGTCCTCGGCTTCGTAAAAGTTGCCATCATATCTCTCCCAGAATCGATAGTCAAGCCCAAGCTGGAGACCCTGATCCCGGGTCTCATGTCCTGGAGTAGAGAGCATAAAGCGCAATTCCGTGCTAAAGTTAAACACATACTCGAGCGGGCCATTCGTCGTTTCGGCTTCGAAGCGGTGGAGAAGCAGTGTCCGGAAGACGATAGGAAATTCATCAACAACATCCGCAAAACCAAAGAGCGAAGGAAACGACACAAGGCCGAGGGCGCAGAAGGCGCAACCGCGGAACCGGAGAAGAAAAGAAGTAGATTCCAAAGCGAGTACGACGAAGCTCTTTACGGCAGCGATTCGTCCTCAGACTCCGGGCGTAACTCTGATGAGGGAGAGGAACAGACCAACGGCAGAGGAGGCGGGACATATATCACCGAAGACGCAGACGAGCCTCTCGACCTGCTGGACCGCAAATCCCTCGCCAACCTCTCGAGTCGGAAACCGCAAGCGACAAAATTAGTCCCGAACCAACAGCGAAAGAACAAAACGAACCTCGACGGTAAACTCGTTTTCAACGACAAAGACCATGATGATGATGACGATGACACGATGGCTCTCGACCCCAACGGTCCTGGGGAGGAGGTCAGTCTGGAGGGGGGCATCAATGCCTACGTCGACGCTATCAAGGGCCGGGATGCGGTTCAGCGCGGTCGTGGTGGGAGGCTGAAGTTTAGTAATCGACGCGAGAGGGGTGGTGGGGGTGATGGGATGGATGTTGATGATGGGGATGGGGATGTGGGGAAGCGGGTTGGGGCTGGGGCTGGGGCTGGAGGGAAGAAAAATGTACGGTTTTTGGACGTGAAGGGGGGGGTGGAGGGGAAGGGTGGGAAGGGTGAAAGGGTTAGGGGGAGTGGAAAGGGGTTTGCGAGGGGGAGGGGTGGGGGTGGGGCTGTGAGGAAAGGGGGGGAGAGGGAGAGGAAGGGGGTTGGGGGTGGGAGGGTGAGGGGTGGACGGGTTGGGAAGGGTGGTGGTGGACGACGTTAGATAGTGTCTGGATCGTGTGGTGGATGATTTCTCTGCGCATGAGTAATGTTAAAAATGCTATTGAACGGTTTCGATGACCCTCGTTATGCATTTTCTTCTCTTCTCCCCTCCTCTCACCACCCCCTAGAACTAGCCTTCCTTCACCTGCTGTTCCTCATACCTACACCTACACCGCCCCCCCCCCCCCCCCCCCCACCTTCTCCAATCACGCCTTCCTCACCTGATCCCTCCCCGTCAGGCTCCCTCAGTGCTCTTACACTAAAGCCTTTCCTTCTTACATGCTCAGACACAAATGGCCAGCCAACCAGCGGACGTTCCTAGCCCTCATAGACAGACGGCCCCTTTTCTCAATGCGGGACGCTGATTTTGGGTGCCTTTCTGCCTCTGCTTCTCTCTGGCCTTGTGGGCAGAGTGTGTTGTAGTGGATAATTACATCCATCTAATGATGCCGTTCGGAAGCCCAGTGCCCTATCCTGGCAACTTTGGCACTCGTTCTAAGGGTTCCTGAAGGCGATTGCCAAAGTTGGCAGGACGGGTGGAGCTTCCAATGCCAAAATCGCCGCAAGGTTCCAAATCAGAAACACCAGACTCACTTAACCTTCCCCATAATCGTCTCCTGCCCCCTCTCAACATAGACCTCGCCCGCCCTCGCCTTCACCCCGCTCAACAAGCCTCGATCGTAATCATCTCTGGCCCGCAGCACGCTCTCCACCCAGCTCATCTGCACGTCCCAGTACTCGCGCTTGAAAGCCTCATACACCGTCACGACGGCCTGCTTGTCCGCTTCCAGCATGCGCACCAGGTAATCCACCACGCGCCACTTCTGCTTGATGCGCTGAAAATCCGGGAATTTCTGGAAAAAGTCAAACGCGGTCAGGACGTCGTCTTTGAATTTCTCCGTGAAGGGGTCGCCGCGGCGGAACTTGGCGCCCTTGTTGCGGACGGAGCCGAGGTAGCGCAGGAGGAGCTCGTCGGCGAGTTCTTCGATGAAGATGTCCGTGAGGCTGTGGTGCAGCACGTCGCTATAATCGGACAGGTAGTCTTCGAAGGTCGTGATGATGCGTTTCATGCCGAACTCCGTGTACCATTTTCCCGTGAAGAATTCCGGTATCACGGGCCGGAAGTCGATGGTGAAGATTAGAGAGACAAAGGTCGTGATGCAATGGGTGCCCAGATCTACGAAGCCTTCCTGCAGCAGTCCACACTCGCTGTTGGCGCGGGGGAGGTATTGAGGGGAGACGAAGGGCTCGAGGGTGCGTTGGAATTGCGTGAGGTAGCTGATTACGCCGTCGGCTTCGTTATCGTCGATGCAGGTGATTTGATCGTTGGCGACTGCTACTAGCCAGTCTTGCAATACTTGCAGGCCTTCCTGATCAGCAGAGGGGATCTTGTATTTCGCAGACTCCTCATCGATCATTTTCCGCCAGAGATTTTGGCGGGATTTAAGGGCGATGAACATGGCGTCGACCACACCTTCGACGACGTCAGTACGGCCAGAGTTGCTGGCGACGAGGAGCTGCTCGCGTAGCATGCGCCACATGTCGCCGAGGGTTTTGGTGCGGAAATAGCCGTGTTCGTTGGTATCGAGGAGCTCGGGTACCCGCTGTATGAAAGACGCTTTGTCGCTGGTGAACATGCGGTCCATCCATTCGTCGACGGATTTTACTATCAGTTGGCGGTATTCGCGGACAACTTCTGGTTCCCGGTTGTCGAGCACAGGGAGTTGAAGATCGGTTTGCGTCCAGCCTAATTTGGCCATCTTCTGGTAGTACTTCTCGGTCCAATCGATGATCGCTAGCATAGCTGGGGGTGTAAGTTCCGGGTCGTCAATCCTTTTGATGAGCCAATTGTGCATTAAGCTGTGGTAGATGTCGGTGTAGGTCTTAAATATTTTCCATGTCTTGGGCATCAATCCCACCATGCCTTTCTTGACTGTGAAGAGCTCATTGAAGTACCATTTCATGTGTTTATCCAGCTTGTCTGGATCTTCCAGAAATTTTGTCTCCGTAGTATCAAAGCTCTGTTGAGCTGACATTTCAATTGCCTTCAAGAACTTCTCCTTATACCCTCGCAGCTGCCTAGAGCTGCTGTTCATGGACTTGAACCTATTAGTCAGATCTTTGAACTCGCGCTGAGCGTCCTGCAAGGCTTTGATCTTTTTGTCCGCTTTTTCTTCTTCATCTATGACCACCGCCAAACGAACTACCATACTTTGGTTGTCATCTTGTACCAATGGAATCAAGTTCATACATGCTATCCCGATGTGTTCGTCGAACCAGCTAATGACATCTTCCAATCGATCGAAGTGATTCTGTAGTGTGTTTTCCAACGAAGTATCAGAAGCCTTCTTGATCTGGTCCATGGCATCATCCCGAATATCTCGTAGCTGCGTAAGCCCATAATGCACATTGAGTAAATTCGGCTGGTTCTTGAGATCTTGATCATCATCTGTCAATAGTCTTGCGAGCTCATCCAGTCTGCTATCAAAAGACTCGATATTGGCTTTCATAGTCTCAATTTGGGAAAAATTTCTGTGAACCTGGGAGACCAGGTTGATATTGGGAAAGTCCCGAATCATATTCTGCGATTCGGCGCATAACTTGTCGATCTTCATGAGCTCCTCCTTGATCTGGTTGACAGTCCGTTGTCCATCTCCAATCGAGTTCATGCCAGACTGTGTGATTTCCAATTGCTCCCTAAGCCCAACCTTAAGCTGGCCATCAACAGCTGCCTTTTTGCGAATGAACTCTGACTTGAGGAACGGGATCTTGTCGAGGTCCTCTGGATGCCGCAGTAGCTCCGCAAGCTGTACTGTCACTCCCTCAGTATCGGCCATCTGGCCCTTTTGAACTTGTGTTATCGACGCATTCCTGGCAAGCTCTGACGCGGAGGCTGTTGCCCACTCACGACTTTCCTAGAAGATGTACAAATGCGCTAAGCCTTAACCGGTTTCTCCATTAATCTCAAAGAAAGTTTCGTAGTCTTACTGCTCTACACACTGGGAAACCATTAGGAACCTGGCAGAGTGAGTTCTATTCTATCTAATCTGCGATGAGTATGCGCTAGAATTGCTGAAGTGCTAATGCAAGCAGCTCCGATCACTTTGGCGGTGTGATTCGGTCCTCACACCACCCCCTACCTCTTCCCTAACACCGGTCTCCTTCCCTTCAACCTCAAACAATGCCATTCTTCAAAATCACACTCATCAGATCGTCGATCGGCTTGCCTAAGAAGACACAGGGTGTATTGAATGCTTTGGGTCTACGAAAGCGAATGGCAACCGTCTTCAAACCAGTCAACCCCTCTACCGCTGGCCAGATCATGAAAATAAAAGAGCTTGTGGCCGTATCCGAGGTCGAATCTGCCATGACAGATGCTGAGATGAAGGAGATGAGAAGGCCAGACCCTGGATATTACATTGAAACATCAGTACCATGTTGAAAGCTACACTATCACCCTTGGACAAGGCCTTGTGGTCACGAAGCCGTGTACAACAGTAGAGATGGCAGCCGCAGAATATTGGAGATCGCTTGAACTTTCAGGAGAAAAAGCTTGCGAACGTTCTGAGGACAGCCTGCGCCATGCCCTCATCAAAACGGCCACGAGGCTTGCACATTGTCCGGCTCAAAGGGTACTATTCTGCCGAGGTGCAAAGTGAGGAGCAGTGGTGAGGTCACATCTTTTTCCTACAACACCCTGGGAGGATTGCGATTGAGGTTGATTTGGGGGGCTGACCAGGGCGGATTTTGAAGGAAATGGTAGGGTGACTTTATAGGAGGCAGCAGTAGTCTAGTAGCTCAAGCTCTGCTCTCCAACTGAGCCTACCATGGGCTGATCCTTTGCTCTAGCATTTGGTGTCATGTTTCTATGACATAGGATAAACGGTAAAACTACCTAGCCACCTAGGATACTTATGATGCCAAGAAAATTTCCCCGTCATTGTTGCCAGCATGTAAACTAAAATATTCTACAGCACCAACCAATAGTCTTTTAACTCTCCCATTCTCTCAGATGATTCCTGATCATAGCCTTAGCATTGGATATACCTCCTTGCCCGCGTGAGCCATGGGAAGCTCTCGCATGCCTGTCAGTCTTCGGAATACGCTTTCGACCACGAAAGCAGTCTCGAAGGGCAACTATCTAAGTTTAGGCACTGATTTGTGATAGGCCCTGCTCCAGAGCTTTCGACATTATTTACTAATCTAATTATAGACTCCGAAACCTCGTATTCCTCTTTTTCCTGTTACGATGGACAAGGAAAACCGCTCTCCACTTTAAAGGTCGCGGGCTATTTGGGACAGTGGTAGAAATATACGTATCAATAAGGCGAACTCTCTACGGTATCTTTCTCCGGAGCCCGGGGGTAAGAGGAAAAGTCCAGAGCCAAGTAGCAGAAGCAATTGCAAAGCTTGAAGGGAAGTTGGTGCCTAAAGGACCTGGCACCAGCCGATACCTCACTCTACCGAAAGAAGCATGGACGGAAGAGCAAGTAAGAGCAGAGCTGGAGAAGCTGGGCGACATGGAGCACACGCGTTGGGAGGATGGTCTTGTCAGTGGAGCTGTATACCATGGAGGAGACAAATTGATCAAATTACAAGCGGACGCCTTCCAGAAATTCAGCGTTGCAAACCCAATACATCCAGACGTGTTCCCAGGAGTTCGGAAGATGGAGGCTGAGGTTGTTGCCATGGTTCTGGCCATGTTCAATGCGCCAGCTGGAGGAGCAGGTGTAACGACAAGTGGAGGTACGGAGTCGATATTGATGGCATGCCTGAGTGCAAGACAAAAGGGGCGGGTCGAGCGAGGAGTCACTGAGCCGGAGATGTGCGTACAGGTCACAGCTGATGTATACCATTCACTGACTCACCCAGGATCGTGCCCGAAACTGCTCATGCAGCATTTCGGAAAGCAGGAAATTACTTCGGTATCAAGGTACACCTTGTCGCTTGTCCAGCACCTAGCTATGCCGTACACATACCCAGCGTGTCCCGCCTCATCAACAGCAATACTATCCTCCTTGTGGGCTCCGCGCCCAATTTCCCTCATGGCATAATCGACGACATCACATCACTTTCTCGTCTCGCTCTCCGCAAGAAGAGGGCGTTACCTCTACATGTCGACTGCTGTCTAGGCTCCTTTCTTGTACCGTTCCTTGCTCGGGCAGGTTTTCCCACAGTCCCATTCGACTTCACGGTTAAAGGAGTCACCAGCATCAGCTGTGATACTCACAAATACGGGTTCGCCCCCAAAGGCAATTCTACTCTTCTCTACCGCAATACCCAACTCCGCACTTACCAGTACTTTATTTCCCCCGATTGGTCCGGCGGAGTATATGCCTCTCCAAGTATAGCCGGCTCGCGTCCAGGCGCTTTAATCGCTAGCTGCTGGGCCAGTCTAATGTGTCAAGGCGAGAGTGGATATATCTCAAGCTGTCACTCTATAGTCGGTGCAGCCAAGAAGGTTGAATCTGCTATCCGAGAGAACCCTTCGTTACGTGAAGATCTAAGCATTATTGGAAAACCACTTGTCAGCGTTGTTGCTTTTACCTCAAGAAATCTCAACGTCTATGACCTTGCGGATGCGATGTCAGCGAAAGGATGGCACTTGAACGCTCTGCAGAATCCACCAGCAATCCATGTAGCTCTGACACTGCCAATCGTGGCCGCAGTAGATCGGCTTATTGCGGATCTTGTTGCGGTGGTAGATGAAGAAAAGGAGAAAGAGAGGGTCAGGATCGTCGAAGGAAAGGGTGCGAAAGGCGGCGCAAAGGGGGATTCTGCGGCCCTGTATGGCGTTGCAGGAAGTCTACCAGACAAGAGCGTCGTGGTGCAATTGGCTGAAGGCTTCCTCGATACGCTCTACAAGGCGTGACAAATCTCCACTGAACGAAGTATGGTAGCAAGGAATGGTTAAGAATGGGAATGTTTGGTCAATGCATAGCGACTAGGTTGATCAAAGCGCGAGGAAATAATGAAGGCTACGATTTTTCACAAGGAGCGATTCCCAAGACAGGTGTCTTTACGTTCTATACTAAGCAACAATAGAAAGTGAGTCCCTCTGGAGGTGGGAAAGCGTGAATTCGAAGCGCTTGTGACGTAATTACCAGCTCTCTCCATGATGCAGCCTACTTGACTCCAACCATGGCCTTCCATTCCATCAGTGGCCAAGACATCCTCCACGCCAAATTATCTACCTACAGATACTTAAGAAACCGAAGCGGAAGTCACAATGGAATCTCGTGTTCTCTACCGTCTTCCTAGTCGCACCTCACCAAATCTCCTCCTACTCCGTCATGGCCGAAATCCTGCCATAGGTGGGCTGCCTCGCCTCTGCCCTGTTGATTTGAGTACATTATCATTCCATATAGCCCACCGAACCGTGACCACCACTATTCATCTTCGCGCCACAGGTGACCTAGGCAATCCTCAATCTACAAGTAACGAGGAGTCGGGCGTCAGGACATCACGCGCTACGAAGGATCAGATCTCACAAGACAATGCTAGTGTACAGCAACCTGTCAGCGATCGGAGTGCCATTGCTGGGCATCAAGACGAAGGTACGCAGACGGAAGATGCTGTGAAGAGGGATCCGAAGGAGCCAGCGGAGGAAAAGAGAAAATCTGTTGAGAGCCAAGCTGAGAAGCCATTGGGGCCTGAAGACCATCAAAAGTAGTGGCGAGGGATCCAACGTAATGTCAGGGACGTTATCACTTTTTGGTTGGGCGAGTTTCTCAGCATTGGCTGGCTTTCTGGATGTCGGTCGTGAAGACAATATGAAGTTCTGAACCTTTGCGAACGACGCTTGGGAAAGCTACTGATATTCACTCTTTGTGTTCATCCACGTCTTCCAGACGTCAGAGAAGACTTCATATTGACTCAGATTGACTCCGCATCGTTGCCAGGAAAAGACGTCGGATACGTTCATCTATTATCTCTCTGCATATCATGATCAGCCGTGCCTTCTCTCCTTGGTGCCGTTGCAGCATACCATCAAACGTGTCTAGTAAAGCACGCGTATCATCTGTGCAAAACTAATTTATTAGCAGGATGTCAGGTTGGCTGATTTTATTCAATGAACACACGGTACAGACAAGGCAGATTTACTCCCTTTCAATTAGAATGAGGGCAGAATTAGTTTCCATCAAAAACCCAGACTTGAGTAAAAAATATGAGATGTTTTAGGTTTCTCTTGTGGCTTGGCTTCACATTGTAGATCTCCCTCTAGAAAGTGATGGAGTAGCCCCTGTAGACACGCATCAATTGGTTATACGTGGCCAACGCTCCCTGGATATGTCGTGTATAGAGCTAGGCTTTGTTGACTATACTGCTATGGAGGGAGTTGCGAAACTCGAACCTTCTCGAGGCACACCAGGACCGTCAAGAAGGCTCTCAAATAGTTTGGACCTAATCAGGGCCTTGACAACCCCCGGCCCATGATTGGTTACCTCTCCTCATAGTAATTCCAATGTAAATCTAAGCCCCTTCGTCACAACAGAGCAATTAAAGGTGTAGACACAGACATGAACATACTGGTAGGACATGGACGCACGTTGAAGACTCACCGATCCTTTTACGCCACTTTGACAGTATCAATTTGAATAGATCTAGCATTAAATACCAAATCTGCACACTTACGATCTATGTAGAAGCTTGATACGATGAGGGTTAAGGTTCGATCACGTGATAAATAGCTCTAATGCTCAGTGACTAATCAAACTTTAGACTTCGCTACTAAGATATTCTAGAATATGGTACGGACCGAGCCATTTCGCCCGCTGACTATATACAGACTAGTGCTGTGTATCGAAAAGCCCTCTTGGGGAACCTAGGTACTCAGCGGCTTTGATACCGATGAAGCGGCCATCACCTACCCGGTGACTTTATCGCGGCCATGGTATCCTCAACAGCGTTGCCGACGGCAGATGATCCTGACAAACCTTGTGAGAAGTGTGGAGCGCCAGCCTCCTGGGCAGACGAGTAATGTACCCTTGGATGAGTCGCGTAAAAATCTTCAAAAAACGGTGCTGATACAGTGTCCACAGGTGGACTAATAATCTGTCTTACCCCGAGTACCAAGGTGGTTATATGCGTTACCCTGAATCGAAACTCAACTAATGAAGCAAGCGTTGGCCTTGAATCAGTATACCGCTAGTCCACGCATGTGGCCACTTGGCTATCTCATCAACAGTCCTTACTCGCCTCTTTACGTAGAACGCCAAATTCCAAAGAAGCAGCACTGGAGGGACGCGTTCGAAGATCTCCTCGCTCTCGATTCCGGAGGAGACATGATCGACCCTGAGAGCAGAAAGAGAGAGGCTGATGTTGCAAGGCGGCTCTGGACTCAAAGTGTCCACCACGGTGTGTCCGCGATCAATCAACGGCTCAAGCAAGATGAGAAATATATGTCCTTGTTGAAGAGGATGCGGGCGGCGTTTGTTCGCAAGCAGGATGCTGGCATGATAAAGCTTCTCGATGAAAAAGCTATCCCGTCGCAGCAAGAAACGTCCGGCATTGCCGTAGCACATGGACAGAGCATGATCGCCATGCTTCGAGATAATGAAACCGAAAGTCCGCCAGCAAGCATGTACAAATTAAGGGGACAGTGGATCACATCTTTGATTTCAAGCGGTGCGATGTGTGGCTGGGAATCAACTATGTACGATAGCTCCGAAGAGAGTTTGTATTCTATCAACAAAACAGAATCTGGCGAAAAAGGGGGAAATGATGGCCTGATGATGACGGAATTGGAGTTGAGGTTGCAATATGAAGAGGGCATTCACGCAAAACCAGATCAGCCTCCGCCGTTGTGGTCAACGGCAAGCCTACGGTACCCTGATGCATTTTCTCTTGCCATCGAAGGCCCAACAGAAGATTCGATCAGCGAGCCTCGATTTGATGATACGAGCACGAAGTCTTCCCAGGCCATTCATCCAATGTCGCCCATTTCTCTCATGCCGATGTCAATTCTCGCGCAGACAACGACCACGGAGCGCACCAAACTTCGAAACGGCCAGATGTCAGTCAAGGTAGTGCTGACAAACTATCACACCAATGGTACGATAAGAAAGAAAGAGATCAAGGATGATGCTTGCAAGATTTTGGAGGAGGTGAACATGGTTCATACTTCGATGAAGGACATGCGCGCCGCTCTTGGAAAAGTTGCCCGGACACAGCAATATGCAATGCAGGAAGACGCAGTCAAAGCTGCCGAAGATGATTTGGACTAAGGTGCACAGGAGTGTGTAGTGCAAATCCTCGTGTCCTCCCTCGTATGAAGCGTGATCAGTTGGAATGGAATATGCCAAAACTTCAAAACGAATTCAGTGAGTTCTGAAGTTGAAAGAGCAGACCCATCGATCTCTTACCAGTTCGCACAAGGGCTCTTCTTGCGCCAATGGAGTGTCACATGTACAATATCGAAGCGCGACGATCAAGCTCCAGAGCAATGAGTGTTGCTAAGCTTGAGATCTCACCGTCTGGGTAATCCCCCGAATGGTGTCCCTCGACCCTGCCGCTGCCATTGGCGAGGCTTCTTCCCTTTCTCATTCAGCCTAAGTTTAAGCGAAGAAAGGGCACAATATCCACCATGGCGCCCAATACTCTTACTACGCACTGCTCACGGCGGTTGAGGCTTCAATCTGGTCGATCCGTGAGAATCCCTTGGACTACAGCCATCTCGAGTTCCCATGAATGTCATTCCGGACCTTTGGCCCCACGGAACGATCTAGGAACTTTGATTCACGACACCTTGAATCTGTCAAGGTTCAAACTATAGGTAACTTGCATGAATATATTCACAACACTTATATTGGGTATACCAGACGAGATAATGGACTATCGGACTAATAACAATACTTGATGAAAGATTACATTACAGGATAGCGGGGGATTTACGTGCCGCCTGTGCCGAGAAGTCGTACATAAAAGTCTCGCACATGCTTACTCCGACATCTCTCCTCAATATCTATCGATCTCGAAGCATACTTTTCTTGACAATGACAGAGTCAAAACCGTCCCGTAAGTCCATCTTTACTGTAACATCAATTCTCTTGGTTTTCGACCACCATTTTCCAACGTCGTTCATTGTAATTCGCTCAATACACACCAGTCCTTGAGTTATACTGTTCTCCCGTTCTTGTGTTTTTCTCTAAATATCCACCCCATTCCCTACAATAAAAATACCACTAAACCCCCACCCCACCACCCACAGTCCCCCAAAGTTTCGGCATCCTCCTCTTCCCCGCCTTCCAAGCCCTCGACGCCTTCGGCCCCCTCGACGCCCTCAACGTCCTCTCAGAAACCCACGACATGACCCTCTCCATCATCGCCCCAACCCTCTCCCCCATCCCCACAGCAGTCGGCCAATCCAAGCTATCCTCCACCTTCTCCCAATCCATCCTCCCAACCCACACCTACGCCACCGCCCCACCCCTCGACGTCCTCCTCATCCCCGGCGGCGTCGGCACCCGCGCCCCCGACATCACCCCCGCCATCGACTTCATCCGCACCATCTACCCCTCCCTACAGTACCTCATCACCGTGTGCACGGGCGCGGGACTGGCGGCCCGAGCGGGGTTGCTGGACGGCAAGCGCGCGACGACTAATAAGGCGACGTGGGCGCTAACGACGGCGTTTGGGCCTAAGGTTAAGTGGGTGCCGAAGGCGAGGTGGGTGGTGGATGGGAAGGTGTGGACGAGTGCGGGGGGGAGTGCGGGGATCGACGTGACGTTGGCGTGGGTGGGGGAGGTGTTTGGGGAGGGGGCCGCGGGGTGGGTGGCGGATGGTTTGGAGTATGAGCGGTGTTTGGACTCCGGGCGGGATCCGTTTGCGGAGAAGAATGGGTTGGTGGGGGAGGAGGGGTGAGAGGTGGGTGGGCTGTTGGTGAGGGCTGTTTTTTTGTAAAGGGGGGATGGGATAGGGTATTTGGCTTCTTTCAACAGATCCGGAGATGATTGGTTGCACCATTTGTTCATGGGTGGCCGCTTACTCGTAAAACTGTATCGTTGCGTTACCTTACCTATTTAGCCCATCTACCCCACTCTTCCCAATAAATGATCATATCATTTATTAGTGAACATTCTACAAGAAAGGACCTTTCGATGACAGCACCGTCGAAGAAAATCATACTCACACTGAGCAAGTGACGCATAACACCCAGATAACAGTAAGCCCAAAGCTGAAATATGACTTATCTCGTAGATAAGCAGACTATCCCCATATGTTGACTCCTGACCGCCCAAGATATCCAGAAGCGAGTGGCTCGCGTTCGCCCACAAGAGAAAATGGGTAATGGGAAATCGTCAAGGTTGAGCGTAATTCGAGTATAATCATAATTCAGGAATCATGGATGATAACCAGAATAGAGAGTCGACTTTTTTTCAATATGGATCCTGTAATTGGGAAGTTTCCGTCCGTCTCTAAATGATGGAAAGACCAAGATGAGAGGAGGAATGTGGGAATAATTGATAAGTATGGGGGGGGTGGTTGCTATATCGGAAAGGCCGTAGTAGTACGTACATATTGACTTCTTTACGATGCCATGTGACATGCAGACAGTCGCGGAAAAAAGGCTCGGTACAGACGCGAAGAAACTGGTAGGATTGCTCAATTCCGATTCTATTGTAGCTACAGAGATAGTGCCGATTTCGACCTTTGTCTGTTCGCTTCAATTATAACACAACAGTATGGCGATGTATTCTCTGAACGAGTGAAGTGACCATCAACGCTGATCGTTGCTAGGTAAGTGAGGTAGTGTGAAACGGTTGGCGGCTAAGCATCCAGGCAATTTCCTTAGACGAACAGCTGTCGATACTAAAAGCGATTAATGGAGGAATCAGCTGTATAATTGGGAGGGGGCTGGGAACACCGGCTTCCCCGCTTGATCCTATTTCGCATGTCGTGTTCATCCCTGTATCGCTTATGCAGGTCCCAATACGCGCCCCTATGAGTCGTGCAGGTGAGCTGAGCCTCTCGACCGCATAACGCCCAAAACAGGAAAGAATCCTATCACTTATAAAATGAGGTCGATCATGACGATCAGAATGGGTTAGATAAAGGGGGAATTCGGTAATATATATGGGAGGGTTCCCTGTTGAAGTACCGTCTTTTCCCACTGTCTCTCCAGATCTATGCGAATCCGTTCATGACTGTCATAATGCTATCATTCACTTCCCTGGTATTCGCCGTCTTCATGGCCCTCGCTACCGCCCAGACTCCCACATCCAGCGCCTCGGTCGCACTAACAAGCGACTCAATATTAGCACCTTTGCCCCCCTGCGGTGTATGCCCCCTATTTTCTTCGTCTCGTCGAGATGTGATGATTGAAACTGATGGTCCCTCAACCTCGTAGCCGCCCTGTGTGAAGTCCGGTCTCGACGCCAGCGGCTGCTCCCTGACAAACCTTACCTGCATCTGCACAGATGTGACATTCAACTGTGTCACCGGACTGTGCGAATTAGCAACCTGTAGCACATCCGAACTGCAAGATCGTGAGTACCAACTTCTTCCTCCCTAACTTTAGTGCCTCTGATATCGGTGACTGACTTCGCTGACTCAGAGATAATTCCGAATGCTATAAGTTTATGCACCGGTGCGGGTATCAACGTCAAACAAACGAAATGCCCGAAGTACACGGCAAACACAACTGGTATTGGTAACTTGACCAACAGCACTGGCTTTGCAACGCCCACACCGTTAAGCTTCACCGGAAAAGCGGTAGGGCAGTCTGTTAGCGGCGCAGCAATAGTTGGGAGCATTGCCGTGATTGCGATGGGCGCTGCAATGATGCTGCTGTGATGGTAGATTGAAGATAGACTGCGCGTCTTGGTATATCATTCATTGACGGTAGGAGAGTAAAAGCAGGGGCGTCAAGACCTAGTACAGACTACGAAAGACTGACTGGTTTGTTTGAGGATCTCAGTATCTAGGTGCAGCACCAAGAGACGTTATCTTCATTAACCACGTGAGTGGCCAGTATGGGGGCGATGAGTATATTAAACAATGAACATAATCACTCGCTGGTATTAGGGATTGTCGTCCCTAGTTTTGTCTTCAGTGCACCCGGTTCCTCAGTGAGGTACCGTCACATGTAACAAGACTATGATATCGGTTTCAATCCTAGCGTCACGGAGCTTCTCAGACGCAGAGCGTGTTGCACCGGCAGCCGCAGGGACGGGGCACGGTAGGTGATCCAACGAGCAGCAACACAGTGTAAGACACATTAGTCATGCCGGCGACTAGGAGAACGTTTTCAATGGCAGCGCATTCAATCATTGATCAAAGCTGTGTATGACTGTGTAAGCGTTATGGCCTACTGGTCAGTCTTAGGAAGCAGGGCCACCGCGGAAGAGGTGGTAGATATCAGAAAGCGCTTCGTGAACCCTTTCTGAGCCCTCGAAATGGACAGCGAGTTATTTTCATGAGATGGTGGTTTTTGAGGTCAGCGTTGCTGGAGGCGATCGGATGAGACCAATGCTTGGGTTTGGGTAGCACATTTACCCCAGAACTCCCAAGAATACGAATCTTTATCATCCCACTTTCCACCGCTGTAAGGATGGCGCGACACAGGAGGAATTGAGCCATTCCTCATGCCGGTATCAAGATAAACATACCGATCAGGAAACATCGAAGTCTTGCCCGTGGACTTTGAGGAGCTTGGGGCGGCGGCTTACGAGATATACAACAGTACTCGTATGTTTCCCGAGGCTCGTATTTTATTTTATCTTGAGGGTGTTACAATGCTATTCTAGCGCTAGAACTAAGGTCCAGCCCTAACTTGCTCATAACCTCGCCCAGATCGAAGTCAGACCACGGCAGCAATGCAGATGGAATGTGCTCTTAACCCATTTGGGTGGCGTCAACTGTCACCGAGATCATCAATAACCCGTCTCTCTCCTGTTGATCAAAACTTGGGAGCTCATACTGTTGCTTTAGAACACCTTTCCATATCTATAGACCCGGAGAACTTCAACACCCTTTGAATGTCAGTGTGCATATCCAAAAGGAAAACAGCGACACACGTTTTCGCCCATCTTAGCCTTTCGCCCAAGTCTTGAAAGCATGACTATGTCGATGCCTTCATCTTCGGATACCACGATGATGCCTATGTCCTCCATGATGATGACCTTCTTCAATTCCCACAAGACCACTCTCTTCTCCGCCAATTGGACGCCATCTACTACTGGCCAGTATGCCGGCACTTGCATCTTCTTGATCTTTTTCGGTGCTGTCTATCACGCTCTGGGAGCCTTTCGGACCAATTGGCACCACAAACTGAGCGTTGTAGAAAACAACCGGCGAATTCCGATCGCAGACCATAGCAGTATCAAAAATCATGGTACCACCGAAAGTATGACTTCATATGGCATCGTTACTAAGGTTGTACCTGTGCTAATATTGCCAGGCCAGAGAGACCGCCCATGGAGGTTGACCAGCGATCTGCCGAGAGCACTACTAGATACCCTTATTGCTGCCATAGGCTACTTGCTGTGGGTCGCTCTTCTACCTTCCAGACAAGTTACCTTGATCAATGTTAACACCTCCATAGCATGATGGCGGTCATGACCATGAACGTTGGCTACTTCTTGTCCGTTATTGCGGGTATCTTTGCGAGCAGTCTGCTTGTTGGACGTTATACCTTACCTTTGCAGTACTAGCTTTCGTTCCTGTCTAGACGACCTTGTAGGATGCACACTAGATGCGTTCTCTTACATCTATATATGGCATGCAAGTCAGGCCAGCGTGGTTTAAAGCTTTATTTTATCCCCTGAAGAGTATAGATCTCCCAAGATAAAGACTTTCCAGATGTTGGCTTGAGTATTGCTCAGCATGTTCCTCATTCTTCGAAGGTATACTCACTATCTTTGGTCTCTCATTTGATTGGAATTCTTGCTTTTGGTTTGCATCTCATGCGACTACAGGTAAAGGTTCTTTTTATCTGTCGGTGATTGTCAAAGAACAATTGAAACAGCATGCCCAAGCTGAAAATCATCTTTGGAGGTCGGTATGTGGATTTGATAAAATGAATGCAGTTGCCACTGCATTTATCTCTCAACAACGGTATGATCTGGTAATCCAAAGCGACACTTCATGCTACTACGAATCTTGAAACAATTGATACTGCTTTGTGGTTGTACTTAAGATTCGCTGACTTCGCGTGTCCGAACATAAGAGTACACCCCAATCTTTACAACAGTGAGGAGCAATCTAGTTCCCCAAAATCCGTCATAACTCGAGAGACAGCCGTTACAATCCGCTCAAGAATGGCAACATCAAGTGGGAGTCACTTGCCTTCAATAGAGGCGAAGAGCAAACAAAACCATGGCCTACTGTGGTGCGATGAGATCTTACCATGGTACGAGAACAATGACTGTATCCGCAGTGGGTACCGCCCCATCGTGAACGATACTAAGGCCTGTGCCAGGAGCTGGGCATACCTCTACGAAAAGACTGTTGAAATATACAGCCACCTACTTCGTGCTGACCTTGCACTTGTGAGCCTAGCCATGCTGAATAGATGTTTCTCGTGGTATTAGCCCCAGGGAACCACTAGGGTTTACTTGATGATCGCATCAAATCTGGATTAGTATATGGATTCGCTTCGGCCTCCTCATGAATCACTCGGAGGTATAATCGGATCTCTGGGTCCGTATCAACTACACCGGCATCATCATTGTTCTCACTCTCCGCGACTTCGCGCCAGGGATCTATGTGTGAATTTATTGTGAGCCGGTCTCGCAGAAAACATATTGGATCATGATGGTTCGCAATGGAACATGAACCTTTCCTCCCATTCCCTAATTCCTCAACAGATCGGTACACTTAGTCCCTTGACGGTATATATACCGGCTCATCTCGCTAACCAGAGTCGCCAATACAACATTTTCCGACTTTCTGCTCATGTGCTGATTGGGTCTCGGCATTCGCTTCACGTATCCACATTGTTTCCGCTCGAGCAATTCCACTAACAGCCTCGTCGGCCCTTCTACTATGCGAACGGAGGATTGATCTCCTCTGCGACTTGGTCTTTCTCATGCGATTTTAGAGAACGCTCTACCAGGATTTATCGACTTCCGGGGGAATTTTAATCAGATACCTCACGGGCTTGCGGTCGTTGCTACGTCATTCAGACTGCTCGGGGTTCTACAAAGACCGGACGTGTGTGGCTGGTGATGGACTGTGGTAGGCATGGAGGATACTGTAGTGAGAGCGATAATGCTGTAGGGGTTTGCCATGTTACTATGGAGTCTATGGAGGCATATTACAGTACACATCTCATATCTCTAAGGGCCCTGTACTGGTTGTTCAGCAAGATAAGCCAAGCAGCCGGAAAATATCATGTTTTCCTAGTCAATTGCTCAACCACCGGTATCTAAAGCGCAATCCATGCATAAAAAGGCTATAAATTGCTACATCATACACGTATTTTGGGAATTGCTGCTTTCGGAGCCCTCGACAGAATTTTCATGCCGGCAGCATTGCTTGAACATGGCTCTAAAAGGGTGACACTGCGTAAAGTAGGTAGCTGAAAGGGAGGGGCAAGAGTTATGAGTGGGAAGCAGACATCCTCAGCCACGTCAGCCTCCAGTGTGGCGCAGACGACGCTTTGCTCGTGCCAAGACCTTTTAGATACCCACTAGTTTCCGGAACGTCATGTCTGACCTGCCCCATACCTACACCCTAGTATCCTCTGCAGTACCATCAACCTGGGTTCTATGTCAGCTTGTGTTTTGCTTGGACCCCCTCGAGCTTCACCCGATACACCTAATATACCTCCTAAAGACCCCACTCCTCTATTCCTCTGAGCCTAACATCAGCGACGCGGCAGGAAGCAAACTACTGGAGTCATACAAACTGTCCAACTTACCTACCCTGGAGGTCCTACCATCCTCAAATCTACAAAGGCACACCAAAAGCCCAGAGTGACACTAGTGAGCACACCGCAATTATGTCAAAGGTTGTTCGGAGTGTCAAGAACGTTACCAAGGGCTACTCCAGCGTCCAAGTCAAGGTCCGCAATGGTAAGTCCGTAGATCTAATGGGAGTGGACGTATTGTCTGACTTCTCATTCAGCAACGAGCAACGACCCATGGGGACCTACAGGTACTGAGATGAGCGAGATTGCCCAATTAACTTTCAATGGGTATGAGCCCCTCAACCCAGCGATCTACTGGCGCTAATACTAGATCAGCTCCAACGATTTCTACGAGACCATGGATATGCTGGATAAGCGGATGAATGACAAGGGAAAGAATTGGCGCCATGTCCTGAAATCGCTGAAGGTACTGGATTATTGCCTACACGAAGGATCTGAACTTGTTGTCACATGGGCCCGTAAGAACGTCTACATTATCAAAACCCTGAGGGAATTCCAATACGTGGATGATGATGGCAAAGATGTTGGGCAAAATGGTATGTGATTGGAATCGGTGTTCCGGCTTGGTATTGACGTAGGCTAGTGCGAATTTCAGCGAAGGAGCTCACATCGCTTGTCTTGGACGAAGAGCGCTTGCGAACCGAGCGATCGGACCGAAAGACTTGGAAGTCAAGGGTTACAGGTATCGAAGAGTTCGGCCCTCAGGGATCTGGTTACGGAGGCGGTGATACATCCACCCCCCAGCGGCGCAAACCTGAGCGTCGCAAGCAGGGTACCGATGAAGAAGATGCGGAATACAAGTTGGCTATCGAAGCGAGCAAGTACGAAGCAGAAGAGGACAAAAAGCGTAGGAATACGACTGCTGCGCCCGCAGCAGACGACGACTTAGCCAAGGCTATAAAGCTGAGTAAGGAAGAAGAGGAGCTGCGAAGACGAGAGCTAGAGGAGAGTAATGCTTCATCATTATTCGACGACGCACCTCCTTTAAGCAACCAACAACCCCAATATACTGGCTTCAATCAGGGCTACCAGCAGCAGGGCGCAGTCGATTGGTTTGGCAACCCTGTGGATCAGCAACCACAACAGCAACAACCTCAATCTACCGGCTACCTCAACAATGCTTACTCGCAACCCACGGGCTTTCAACCGCAGCAGACCGGTTTCCAAAATGGCTTCCAACCACAACAGACCGGCTTTGATCAAACTCAATTCCAGCAGCAGCAACCAAACTACATACAACCACAGCAGACGATCCAGCCTCAACAAACTGCATTTGACAATCTCAACAACCCTTATGCCCAACAGCAGAATGGTCTCGGTAATCAGCTTCAGCAAATTCAACCTCAGCAGCAGGGTAACGTACCTCAGGCCGGTAGTCACAATCCGTGGGCTACTAACACGCAGTCCACTTTTGATGCTCTGAAGCCGATGCAAACCGGATCCAACAACCCATTTGCAAGTTCTCGTCCTCAAGTGCAGCAACAGCAAACTAGCCCACCTTCACTGAGCTCACTTGCTGAGCAGAGAACAGCTACTCAGTTCAACAACCAGTCTTCCTTCAACCCGATTGCCAACTATCAAGCCCCGCAACAGACCGCCACGCCGCAGAAACCACAAAATCCACAACATGAGCGTCTGAATGCATTGCTTGCTTCAGGAGATGGAATGGATACATTCGGCAACACAGGCGATCTACGCATCCCATCGCAGCATACTGCGCCTGGAACCTTTGTCACCAACTCTGGGCAAGGATTGAACAAGTTGCATTCAACTCAAACAGGGAATAACCCATTCTTTAGCCAGCAATTTACTGGAGGGCCGAACATGCAACAACAGGGTGGCTTTGGACAGCAAAATCGAATGGTACCAGCGCAAACAGGGCCAGCAGGTGTTTTCGGTGGCAGTCCCTTTGGGCAACAGAACAACAACCCGTTTGGCGGACAGCAACAGCATCAGGCTCAGGCTGGAGGTAGTTTGATTGATCTGTAAATCTGGTCGAGGTCTTACGGAGTAGGGAGGAGTATTTGCTGAGTTTTGGTCGAACTCCATACTTAACAGCCATGTCGATACCAGTGATATAGCGGTTTGTGTTTTTTGACCATGACCCTTGCGGTGACTTCATTCAACTTACAATACCACAGAACCGGATTTCCTTGCCATGGCCTATTGACTACTCTCTATCCACTGATGAAGTCGCATCAACCGCCCTGGGTTTCTCGATGTCTGAAGCCTTTCAAAAGCTGCTACGATTGCATGCCCTCGAAACAAATCCATTGCACTACCTTCGTAGCCATTCACCCATGAAATCCTGGCCCCAGTACGGTTTGCTTTATACCAAGAGTTTAAAAAGCTTGTGTGACCGTGGCAAAAAGTGGAGCCTATGGGTCCGGGCAGAGTGGCTATAATCGCGCGTTTGTATGTAAGTAGTGATATGTCAGGTTGTATCCTGTCTTTACGTGCGTTAGCTCTTACTGGACAAGGCTATTGAGTGACGCAACGATCCTATTGTCTTCCTGGCTCTTTCCTCACTTCACTTCACTTCACTTCACAAAACTTGCTGTTTCGTCTCTATTGTTCTCCACTTCCTCACCTTTTCCAGCATACTCGAAAGACATAGACTAAACAGTCTGCTCTACACTTGTCTCTCGACTCACTTGAGTCCACCACGTATCGATTCAACACATCCATTTCAAGTTATAAAATACAGCAGAAGCGAGCTCGTCGCCTTGTACACCTGTGATCATCCTGTGCTCCTCAATCTACCCTGCAATGGCATCCTCCAATGGAGCAGACGCAGCGACCGAAGCCTTGATCGCGCAGCTGCTCGCCGAAGACTTTGGTGAAGCCTACGCAGACCATATGAGACCCATCGGTTCCCACGCCGGAGACTACGAAGATCCGTTGACCTCCTACGAGCGTCAATGCCTCGAGAATCCCGACATGGAAGACGGAGAAGGAGGCTGGAATCCCCCTACGCCCGTAATCGAGGAAGCCCCGCCATTGCCTGAGGGTGAGACCTGGGACTCGAGCTTTAATAACGATCCCAGGATTGAGTCAACCCCTGCTTTTGCTTCTTCCGAGAATGGCGAATCAGACGAGATTGATTCCGAAGGAATTACTGAAGCCAAGGACGACCTGCATCGCTTGGAGGACGCCATTGACAACGGATCAGTACCCGCTGAACCTCTCCACCATCTCCAAGACCCTGTCGATTACCATACAGATCAACCTACACAGAGCCCTACTCGACCCGTCTCAGTGCCCGCCCATGAACTCGTCTCCCCGACTGAAGATGGCAGACGCGTCATTTCCGATCCCTCACGTCTCGAGACCACCGCCGACTCGCCTCAACAAGACTCACCCAGCCCCGTCGAACCTGAGCCAACACAGCCTCATTCACCGGAGCCCATCCCTCTATCCCCCAAAGCCACCACAACATCAACCCTACCCTTCCGATCCAACCTCCTCACCCCCACCATAGCCACAAACGAGCGCCTCCTCGCCCTCATCAACAAGACCTCAGATCTAAACATCCACACGACCAACCTCCTCAACAAAGTAGCCGACAATCTCAATCTCTCCCTCGAAGACGTCGCCCACTTCGACACCACCATCGACACCTCATCCGCCAAAAACAAAGGCAAAGCCCCCACACCAAGCGACCCAGACACACGCATCCGCGACCTACTCACCAAATACAAAACCCTCTTCCCCAACGGCATTGACCCCTCCAACACCAACAAAACCTCCGACAAAGGAAAAGCCCCCGAAGACTCAAACACAGACATCTACCTCGACCAACTCATCACCTACATCAGTCGTAACAAACACAACACGAAACCTCCCTCCACACCTGTCGTGGGAGAATGGGGCGACGAGTCCTTCGACGAGGAATCCGGATTGCTGCTCCTGCGCGTCCCGTGGCCGGCGTCGGGTGCGAGGGATAGAGAGATGAGGGAGGCGATGGAAGCGCAGGTGCATGAGGTGTGGGTTGGGGAGGAGGAGACGGTCGGGAGTATCTTGATGGATATTCGGGGGAGGGACGAGGTGAGGGGACGGGCGTGGGGGAATTGGGGTGTTGATGATGGTCATGGTGATGGTGCTGAGAGACAGGGAAAGGGGAAGGGGAAGGCTGTGGAGTGTTGATGGTTGGATTGGGGGGTTCTTGGCATGATTGATGACGGTCTGTGTGACATGGCTATGGACATAAAAGCGGTTCTGAAGGCGTGCTCTTCTTCGTGCGATACTTGGAGTCTTCTGGATAAGACGCTTCGTCTTGCCTACATCTTCATGGACTGATAGGATAGAGTAGACAATGATTGGACAGGCATTTCTATCTATTACCGATCTAATTTCAACATCTTCTGGCCCATGAGCAACATGCGCCTCAATGCGCGCCTGGGCCATCCATCTACGTTGATTCTACCCTCGACAACCAATTGATAACCTAGCCTCGTCAGCGCCGCTTCCATCTCAATGTCATCATCATCATAAAGACTTGAACGCACCATCATAGCCTGCACAAGCCCAACCCTCAACCCATAAAAACTCCCATCCCAGCTATTCGCCTGCAACGTCAAATTATACATACCCAGCACATCCACCTGTCGCGCCCTCGCCTCCTTAGCCGTCTCCAGCGCGTAATGCCACACGGCATTGTTGCCCTCGCTCAGGATCCGCCCGGGCGGCTTGAGGTGGCCGGCGGCGGTGGGGCCGAGCCAGAGGTAGGGCACGTTGCGGCCGGAGGCGTCGGCGAGGGCGATCCATTCGTCCATTGAGGCGGTGGCGGCGGGCCAGGAGAGGGATGTTGCGAGGGAGAGGGAGTGGATTGTTGGGATGGGTTTGTAGGCGTCTGGGTTTGAGGCGAGGAGGGTGGTTAGATTTGTGTGGAGGGGTGGGGGGGAGGGGGAGGTGGTGATTGGGAGGTAAAAGTGGGGGGTTCCTAGTTTTTTTGATTGGGTTAGGTTTGGGGAGGCGGTGGATGGGGGGGGGGGGGGGGGGGGGGGGGGGTACGGTGGTGTCCGCGTCCTCGCTCATCGCCTGCCGGAAGGCATCGCGGTAGACCGTGAGCCGGGTCATGGTGGCGTCGAGTAGGTTAAGCAAGCCGGT
>JAABUM010000187.1_pt1 | contig 128160 bp, 113 predicted proteins | sample 5559161 | NCBI WGS metagenome assembly JAABUM01 (sample SAMN10711868, study PRJNA513369) | rock metagenome | isolation source: Antarctica rocks | place: Antarctica: Victoria Land, Siegfried Peak nord
GGCAATCCCGGTAATCCAGCCGTGTCCGTGCTCATCAGCATGGACGACTCGCCGGCGTAAAGCTAAAGAATAGGCTTGCCTGACTGCCGCTTACTCGCCGGATGCACGCAATTGCAATCCGCTATAAGGAAACGGGCAGCCTTTTCGCATGAGCGTGAGCCGAGCGGTCTTAAGGCAATATCGGTACTCTGCCTCTACTACCGCGCGCACTCGCGGTCGTTGCGTGTAACGACGGGACTAAATCGCAATTGGTACTCGCGCGAAGTAGAGAATGCACAAACCATCGAGCGGTAATTGCCGGGCACGCGGTTGTTCAGCACGTCGAGCCAGAACTGATAGCCAGCCGCATCCGGGTCACGCCTGAGGTAGCCGAAATACTCTGCCAACACAAACGCCGGGTTGTAATCCTGCGTCTGGAAGGTTTGATTGTTCGCCACTTTTTGCAGCGCGGTGCCGCGCGTTTCCGTTTGTGCGTTCAATCCGCTGATTAAAGCGGCGCGTTCGGTGCGGTTGGCTGCTGCGACGCCTGCGTTCTGGTAAAGTTGGTCAACATAGGCATCGTTGGACAGGCTTGCGTACTGCGGATTGACTTGCTGTCCGGCGTAGGCCGTCTGCCGCACAGCCATGTCCGTGCCCGCCCACACTTGATTGATGCCGTTGGTGTATTGCAAGTAATTGGGCTGGTTACCCGTCGAAGCCTTGATGATGCGGTAAACGTAGTAGCCCGTTTGCTGGAACTCTTCCGAAATAAAGAAGGCGGCGCTGACATCGCGGCGTCTGGCGCTGATGCACTTTTGATCCGTGCCGCACTTGGTGATTTCATTTGTCCAGTACGCAAGGCCTTCCGGTTCAGGTTCACGATTAAGAAAGTCGTGATACTGCTGGCGCACAAAGAACTGCGCATCATCAATCGGATTTGTTGTCGCTTGCGACGAATCGTCGTCCGTGATGGTCAGCACGCTCGTATTCTGCGTGCCTGTCGCAGCGCCGCCCGTGGGATTGCTCAAAGTCAGATTGACGGTCAGCGCGCCCTCGACGTAAACATTGTCTGTGACAAGCACGTTGAAGGTTTTGCTGGTTTCATTTGCGGCAAACGAGAGCGTGCCGGTTGCGGTTTCATAGTTGCGCTGAGGTGAAGCCGTGCCGCCGCTTGTCGCGTAGTCGATTGTCACTGCGCTCGTCGTATCTCCGGTGCGTGTGACGGTGATTTGGACGCTGCCCGCCGCTTCGCTGACAGAGTATGCGGCGCTGCCGAATTGTATGGATGCAATTGTCGGCGCGGCTGTGAAATTGGCGGTTTGATTGCCGCTCAGGTTAGCGAAGGATTGACTCGGCGGCGTAAAGTTGAAGTTGGTTTTTGAAGCGGTGACTGTGTAGTTTGCGCCCGCTAGAAGATTCGGGAATGAATAGTTGCCGCTTGCGTCGGTCGTCGCTTGCATGGTTGCGCCGCCGCTCAGGGTAACGGTTACGCCGGAGAGACCCGCGCCGCCGTTTGTCACTTGACCGCTGATCGTGTAGGTCGGCGGAGTAACATTGGCGGTGCTGTTGGCGGTAGCGGAAGCGCCGCCCGCATCGCTGATCGTGATGGTGACGGTAAACGTGCCTGCGCTTGCATAAGTGTGCGTGCCGGAGACATTGAAGCCGCCGTTTGAATTGGCGGTGACGACGCCCGCCGTAGGAGCGGTGTTGTCGCCCCAATTGATTGTCGCCGTGTAATCGGTGACTGTGCCGTTCGGGTCAGCATCCGTGAAGCTGGCGACTGTGCCGCTAAAGCTCGCGTTCTGCTTTATGTCGATGGAGCGTCCGATGGCTGTAAGCGGCGCGTCTGCGACAATCACCGTGGTGGTGGCACTCGCGCGATTATCGCCCGTGTCGGTGATGGTCACGGTGAGGGTGAATGTGCCTTCTTCGGCGTAGGTATGTGAACCTGTGACGCTGAACGCGCCATTTCCGGTTTGCGTGATCGTGCCGGAAGAAGTAGCCGTGTTGTCGCCCCAGTTGATGGTCGCGGTGAAATTGCTCGCCGTTACGCTGACAGTTAAATCGGTGATCGTGGCGACTTGAATGTTAGTGAGCGGCGTGCCTTCGGTTGTGCTCAGGGACGCGCCGAGTCCACGCGCGGCGGGAGAGTTAAAGAGAATCGTGATGTCTTGGCTAATGCTTCTATTCGCGGAAGCTATGTCCGGCCTGCCATCGCTGTTAAAGTCGCCGACAGCGATAGATGACATGGGTGAGTTGCTGCTTTCCATGTAATCAACGGGCGAATTGAAAGTGCCGTCTCCCTTATTGAGTAGGATGCTGAAGCCGCTGACGCCCGTTCTACTGTTTAGCGTGACGAGATCGGGTTTGCGGTCATTATTGAAATCGCCCACCGCGAGTGCGTCGGCATTTACTCCTGCGGGATAAGTGATCGGCGTGCCGAGCGCGCCTTTGCCATCACCGAAAAGCACATCGACGCCGCTGCTGTAACTTAAGGTCGCAACATCCGTATTGCCATCTCCATTGAAGTCGCCAACGACAATATCGTTGGCACGTTGGTTGAGGGCATAACTAACCGACGCGACGAACGTGCCGTCGCTATTGCCTAAAAGCACGCTGACGGCTTTCTGCCCGTTTTTCAATGCGACGATGTCGAGATTGCCGTCACCGTTCAAGTCCGCGACCTTCAACCCATTCGAGCCGATGGCAGCATTACTGTCAATGGCGTATCTCACCGCCGTTTGGTAAGTGCCGTCGCCGTTTCCGAGCAGCACGAATACGCCTGTGCTGGTTTGTTGGAAGGTGTTGCCCGTGCTGGCGATTGCCAGATCGAGTTTGCCGTCGTGATTGAAATCACCTGTCGCCACGCCGACGGGTTTTACTCCTGCCGTGTATCTCTGTATCGAAGCAAATCCGCCCGCGAGCGTTGCGGTGTGTCCGATGAAAAGAGAAACGAATAGTAAGAGAAGCGCGCGAATCACGTTTTGGCGCGCGTGCGGAGTTGCGGCGCGTGCAACGAATTTGATTGAAGATGTTTGCATTGATTTATCCGCCTTGCTGCACGAGAGGTTTTGTTTCCGGGGTGTTTCATATTTCTCCTAAAGGCTCTGCCTCACGGCGCGAGCGGGACTAATTAAATTTCAGAAGCCTTGCCTAACAGGTGCGAACGGGGTGCTTCGATACCTGAAAGCGATGATTGTGGGGATCGGCTGATTCTCCCGTTTGCGACGACGGGCCGATGCGGCAAACCGCTTCAATATGCACTGGTGAACATGCGGCAAAGGAAACTGCCCGCCGCCTTCGTAACGTGCGCGCGGGCGCGCGCTTTAAGCTATAATCAGGAAGCGGGCAGGCAAGCTTTGCGTAAACCGCTTTTTTCTTGCTAACTTGCTAATTAGCGCGCAACCGGAAACTTTCGCCTTGCCCGTCTCTCCTTTTGCGGGCGAAAGCTGCCGCTCTCCCGAACAGTTTTGCTCTACAAATGTTAAGGCGTATTTTCCGCCCCGAAACCGGAAAACTTTTTCAACTTTTTTTTCTACAGGCATGGCGCGCGTTGCGTGAACCTCAAAGTTAATTGCTTTCTTTGCGGGCGCTTCCTGCGTTTTTGTTTCTTCCTCGTGGAAATGGATTCCCTACCTTCGGAGAGCGTCACGCGCTGGCTGCAGAAATGGCAGGCGGGCGATGAGAGCGCGCTCGAAGAATTGACGACGCTCCTCTACGAGGATTTGCAGCGGCTGGCGCGCAGCTATTTGCGGCGCGAACGCTCAGATCACACCTTGCAGGCGACGGCGCTCGTCCACGAAGCTTATTTACAACTACACGGTTTACAGCACATCGAATGGCAGAGCCGCGCGCAGTTCATCGGCGTTATTGCGGGCGTGATGCGTCATGTCCTTGTGGATCACGCGCGCAAACATGCGGCGCAAAAGCGCGGCGGCGATGGTGATGATGCAGCCATTAAGCTGCCGTTAAGCCGCGCCGAGCGTGTCGTCACAGGTTCGGGCGTGAATTTGATCGAGCTAAACGACGCGCTGGAAAAGTTGGCCGCGCAATCCGAAAAATCGCGGCGCAAGGCGAAGGCCGTCGAACTTTTTTACTTCGGCGGCTTGAGCGTCGCGGAGATTGCGGAAGTCATCAGCGCGGAAGGCGATGAGGTAAAGCCCGCGACAATCGAAAAGGATTTGAAGAACGCGCGGGCGTGGCTGTATCAGGCGCTCGGCAATAATCAAGGGTAAAGTCGAGGACGATGTAAGACCGTGAAGATTTAGTTGACGAATTGTTTGCGGAGGCAAGCGACATTGAACCGGCGGCGCGCCGGGAGTTTTTCGCCGCGCGCCGAGCGGAACATGATTCGCTTTTGACCGAAAGCGGGTTCGATGAAGTCCGTGCATTGCTTGACGCAAACGATGGAGCCTACCAAAAAGGCTTTCTGCAACAACCTTTGATCGAAGACGAAGGCGAACAGGCAAATGATTTTGTCGGGCAGCCGCTCGACGGTTACACGATCCTAAGCCTCATTGCGACGGGTGGCATGGGCGAAGTTTATCTGGCGCGCGATGAAGAATTGAATTTCGATGTTGCCGTCAAGATTGTTCGGGGCGGCGGCTTCGGGCGCAAAGATTTGGTTAAACGCTTTCACGCCGAACGTCGCATTCTCGCGCAACTCAAACATCCGAACATCGCCACAGTCTTCAAAGGCGGCGCGACCTCTGACGGCTTGCCGTACCTCGTGATGGAGTACGTTGACGGCCAGTCCATCGTGCAGTACGCGAACGAACGCCAGCTCTCGACCAGCGCGCGCCTCGAACTGTTTCGCAAAGTTTGCGCGGCAATCACTTACGCGCACCAGCATCTCGTAATCCACCTCGACATCAAGCCGTCGAACGTGCTCGTCACGAATGAAGGCGAACCGAAGCTGCTTGATTTCGGCATCGCCAAGCTACTCGATCCGTCGCACACGGCAAGCAAAACAGTAACGGGCGTGCGCGCGATGACGCCCGAATACGCCAGCCCCGAACAAATCAAAGGCGAAGCCGTCACGACCTCCACAGACGTTTACTCTTTAGGCGTGCTGCTTTACGAATTGCTCACAAATCATCGTCCGTACCGTTTGAAGAACCGGCTGCCCGGTGAAGTGGCGCAACTTATATGTATTCAAGAACCGGAGCGCCCGAGCGTTGCCGTTTGTCGGGTTAAGGATGCGACGCCTGAAGACCTCACGCCGTCAATTACGCTCACGCCTGAATCCGTCAGCGAGAAGTGCGAAGGCGCGCCGGAACATTTGCGGCGGCATCTTCGCGGAGACGTAGACAACATCGTGCTGATGGCTCTGCGCAAAGACCCTGCGCGCCGCTACTCTTCCGTCGGCCAATTCTCCGAAGACATCCGCCGCCACCTCGAAGGCCTTCCGGTCATCGCGCGCAAAGACACTTTTCAATACCGTGCGGAGAAGTTCATCCGGCGAAATAAAATTGGTGTTGCCGTTGCCACGCTCATTCTCTTAATGCTCGTTAGCGGCATTGCTGCTACGACATGGGAAGCGCACGTCGCGCGGCAAGAGCGAGCGCGTGCCGCGCGACGCTTTAATGATGTGCGACGCATAGCTAATTCATTCATGTTCGAGATTCATGATTCGATTATTGACTTGACGGGTTCTCTGGCAACGCGGCAACTGCTTGTCAAGCGAGCTTTGGAATATCTGGATAGCCTCGCGCAAGAGGCCGATGCTGATAGTGCGCTGCAAAGCGAGTTAGCTGTGGCGTACAATAAGATCGGCGTTTTAAGTTTCAATGTAGAAAAGTCTCTGGAGAGCCATCTTAAAGCGCTGGCGATCAACGAAGCGTTGGTCAAATCCGAACCAGACAACAGAATATATCGTGAGCAGTTGGCGGATAGCTACAGCCATGTCGCAGGCATTATGAAAGAAAAAGGAAACACGGCAAGCGCGCTTGATTACTACCGCAAGGCTGAAGCGATCAGCGAAGACTTAGCCGCCAAAGAGCCATCTAACCTCTCCCATCTCGCGCAACTTCGTGATCTCTACAACGATTTCAGGCAGGTGACGGCGACCTCCGGCGATGTCGCGGGCGCGTTGGAGAAACATCGCCGCGCATTTGCGCTTGCCGAGCAACTTGCGGCAGTTGATTCTTCAAACACCGATAATCGCCGCGAACGCGTCACCGCATACTTACTCATCGGCAAGGATTTGATGGATCAAGGCGACTACGCGGCGGCGCTTGAGAAAGACAATCAGGCGTTGGCTCTTTGCGAATCTCTGATTGCAACCGATCAAACAAACAGACAATATCGAATCGTACTCTGGGCGACTCATTAGCGACTCGGCGAGACATTAGCGAACATGGAAAAGACGCCCGATGCGCTTCACCATTACCAGCAAGCTTTAGGTATTATTGAATCTCTGATAGCCGCCGACCCGTCCGATAAAGGCTTCAGTCATTATCTTTCGCTTACGCATCTCGCCGTCGGCCAAATGCTCGCGCAACTCGGCGACACCGGCAAAGCTCTGGACAATTATCGCAAGGCAACAGAAATTAGCGAAACGCTGCTTGCCTCCGACCCGTCAAAAATGGAAACGCGCTTTGACCTCGCTAAAACCTATGCCAGCGCGGGCAGCCTCTTGACCACGATAAACAAATTGGATGAAGCCTCGCGTTATCTGCAAAAGGCGACATCCCTTCAAGAAATGTTGGCGCACACCGATGCGCAAAACGCGCGTGCGCAAGGCGATCTGGCGGACGTGTATTTCAAGGTCGCAGAGTATTACGCGAAGCTTGCTGCAAGCGCAGAAACTTCGACGGGCAAGCGAGAAGAAAACTTATGCGAAGCGCAGATGTTTTATCAAAGGAGCCTGGACATCTGGCAGCAGTTGCGTGAGCGTGGGACGTTGCGCGGCGCAGACGCAAAAAAATCAAGCGAGGTCGCTCATCAAATGGCTTCAATTGCGAAAACGGGCGGCTGGCGCTAAACTTCAAAACATGGCTTGCAAAGCGCACGCACCGGCGAAAAGTCGGATGCGTGCGCTTTATCGTTGACAGAATCAAGTCCCGTAAATGAACTCCTACGCTCCTGCGTTACGGTAAATTCATCATTATTTGATCGCACTATTATTGTTTCATGGCTAGGCCGCAACTCGTTTTCGCAAAATCTTCCGAAGAAAATACCACGCCTCGCCGTAGTGCCTTCGCCGCTTTACGCCACAGAGATTTTCGTTTGCTGTGGGTGGGTCAATTCGTTTCCATCACAGGGTCGCAGATGCAGTTTCTGGCGATCAACTGGCATGTTTACCTTTTAACGAAATCGGCGTTTGCGCTCGGCCTCGTCGGGCTGGTGCGGGTTGTGCCGATCATTTTGTGTTCGCTGGTGGGCGGTGTCGTGGCAGATGCAGTTGATCGAAGGCGTTTGATTGTGGCGACGCAGGCGTTGATGCTTGCGAGCGCGGGCGTTCTCGCCGCCGTGACCGCGTTTGGATTAAAAAGCGTATGGCCGATTTATGTGCTGACGGCAATTTCTTCGGCAGCGGTGGCGTTTGATAATCCGGCGCGCCAGTCGCTGTTGCCGACGCTTGTTCCGGCAGAGGATTTTCCGAACGCGATAAGCCTCGGCCTCGTTGCGTTTCAGGTTGCGACGGTGCTCGGCCCGGCGCTCGCCGGACTGCTGCTCGGCTTTTACAGCCCGGCGATTATTTATGCCGCGAACGCCGCATCGTTTCTCGCGGTGATCGTCGCCGTATTATTGATGCGCGCGGGCGGGCGCTCTGAAAGAGAGAATTCGGAAGCCTCTAAAATCAGCTTCGAGGCGCTCGGCGAGGGACTGCGGTTTGTGCGGCGCACGCCGATCATCGTCCAAACGATGACGCTCGATTTCATCGCGACGTTCTTCGCTTCAGCGACGGCGCTGTTGCCGATCTTCGCCGACAAAATTTTGCACGTCGGCGCAAGCGGCTTAGGGATTCTCGCGGCGTCACCGGCGGCGGGCGCTGTTGTTGCGGGACTCTTGATGGCGCGTCTGGGAAGCGTGGTGCGTAAACCGGGCGCGGTGATCGTCGGCTCAATCGCAGTGTACGGCGCGGCGACAATTGCTTTCGGCTTTTCAAAAATGTTCTGGGTGTCGCTCGTGATGCTGGCGTTGACGGGCGCGGCGGACACCGTCAGCACCGTGCTCAGGCAAACGATTCGCCAGCTTGTGACGCCGGATAATCTACGCGGGCGCATGACTAGCGTCAACATGATGTTTTTTATGGGCGGCCCGCAACTCGGCGAACTCGAAGCGGGCGCAGTCGCGTCCATTTTCGGCGCGCAGTTTTCTGTGATAACGGGCGGCATCGGCTGCCTCCTCGCGGTTGCGCTCGCGGCTTTTGGAGCGAAGCATTTGTTGAATTATAGAAGCGCGGCGAGTGATCCGGCGGAGCGGTAAAGGTTCGCACCGGCGGTTCGCAGCCGCTTAATAATTGCTTCATGTTTTGCAAAAAAAGCGTGCGAATCTTTTTCTTGCGCGGGACTTAAGGCAGCGTGTAATATCCCGTCCGCAAGCTTTTGTAAATCATTCGGACAAAGAAAAAAGAAAATTCATGCCCACAGAATGCGTTGCGCGCCCGGAATTGAAAGCGCCCGTTTTGAACTTAATCGGAAAAGTGTCGAAGGCGCACACCAAAGGCGCTTTTACGATGCCGCTGGCAGAAGTGTTTGCGGCGCTCGGATTAACGCTCGATGAAACGGAGTGGGAAAAGCTGCGCGGGCGCGGCAACGTAAGCTTCGCGCCGCATGATGATTCGAGCGGGCATTTTTCCAACGACGGCGTGCGGCAGGAAATAGAAACAGGCGAAGGCTTGACGCTCGTCGTGCCGCAGCAACTTGCGGGAGAATACGTGACGGCTCCCGATGCCCTGACGTTGACGTTCGCGGAAGGCGCGGCCTTGCGCGGGTGCAAGCGCGTGTTCGTGTTGATTTGCGAAGATGTGGTTAAGGTCGAGGCGAGCGAGCATCGCTTGTACATAGATTTGCCGGGCGATAAATACGATCTGTGCTTTGAGTTTTGAGCATTCCGGCGCGCGTCGCCCGCCGTGTCGCGTTGCCGTATGAAACAGGTGATTGATGAACGAGCGTCGGCGCGAAGAGCGCGTGCCATTATCGCTTGAGGTGCGTTGGGAAAGCCTTTCGGGCAGGCACGCTTCGGCGCGCATCAGCGATATTAGTTTGAGCGGGTGTTACGTCGAAGCGCTCGCGCAGGTAACGATGGGCGAAAAAGTCCAGCTTGAAGTTCTTCTGCCGACGGGTCGCTGGCTGGCGTTGCGCGGCCACATTGTTTATATACATCCGAACATGGGCTTCGGCCTGCGCTTCGACGAATTAAGCGAGTTGGAGTGTAAAGTGCTGGCGCAGATCGTTGAGTACGCGCGCGAGGAAGAGTAGTACGGAAAATCGCTTTTGCGCGCGGGCATCTTGAAATCTGCTGTGTTCGATTCTCGAAAAAAAATACGGAGCTTTGATTGATGATAGTGCCTTGGAAGAAAAAGGATTCAGGCTCGATGGATAAAGCTGCTGCGAAAGTAGAAAGAGCGCCGCTTGCTGTGCAACAAACACCTTTCGGCAAGGACGAAGATAAAGGCGGGCTTGAGGAAGCCTTCGAGAAGGAGCGCGATGATATGCGCGAGCGCTTGCGCGGCGAATTAAAGCGCGAGCCGACGGAAAAAGAGTTGGACGAGTGGTTGCAGCAGCACACGGAAGGGTATTGAAAACAGCATCGTTCATCGCTGCCGTCAATTGAAAAAGCCGCGTGCGAAAAGCCGCTTGCAAAAAACAACGCGCCGGAATCCACACGATCCGGCGCGTTGCTGCGTTAATTGAAATCGGTGAATTACACCGGCGGCGTTAAAGAGTCGTTGCCGCTGCCGGATACGACAATTTGATTATCGACGTTGCGCACGCCTTTCACTGTTCGCACGAGTCTTTCGGCGCGGTTCTTCAAATCAGTTGTGCCGACTGTGCCTGTCACCGTCGCTCTTCCGCCTGAAACTGTCGCGGTAATGTTCGAGGTCGAAAGATCGGAAGCGTCCGCGAGCTTTTTGCTGACGTTCGCCTGAACCGTCGCATCGTCGGTCGCTGTGCTGCCGGGGTTGGATGCACTCCGTGCGGTGGTACTCGGCGCAGCTAATCCCGGTGCGCTGCCGGATGGCTGCGTGATTATTACCGGAGCGGCGGCGGGCGCTGCGGCGGGCTGTTGGATAATCACAGGTGCCTGTTGCGGCGGAGCGGCCTGTTGAATAATGGTCGGCGGCGGCGCAGTCGGTGCTGTTGTCGCCGCTGTGGTAGTGGTCGTCGTCGTGCTCATGTTGGAATTAGTGTTATCGGTTGGACTGCTTCTCAAAAAGAGAAAGGCGAGGGTCGCTAGCGCCAGCGCGCCGATGACGAGCGCCGCCACTGTACCCGTTGACATGCCGCTTCGATCCGGCACGTGCGATGTCTCTGTTTGCGTTACTTCGCGCCGGGATGTCGGCGTTTCCACTACCACGCGGCTTTTTCGTTGCTGCTCTTCATCGTATGACATTCGAGTTGTTCTCCTGATCTATAAGCGAAAGGTGTTTTGATTTTGCGAGGATTAAAACACAGTTGGTGATGTACAGATTGCCGAAGCCGCAGAGAGAGAAATTTTGCGAGAGCTTCTCTGCGGCTTCAACGGTTTGTTGGTTTAGTAACGGCGATGTGTGTAGTGGCGGCTCTTCTTTGTGTAGACGTAGGAACTGCCTGCGCCTGCTGCCGCGCCGATCAATCCGCCCTTTTTGCCGCCGACTGCCGAGCCGACGCCCGCGCCTGCAAGCGTGCCGCCGCCGACGGTGGCAAGCCTGCGATTACGCTGGCTGAAATGTCCGCGCGCCGCGCGCCGGTTCACAGCGTAAACCGTTCCGCCGCCCGCGCCGATGGCAGCGCCTTTTTTGCCGCCGATCAGCGCGCCGCCGAGTGCGCCGCCGCCGATGATCGCCGCCGTGCGCGATTTACGCCCGAAGCGCGACTGCCTGCGCCGATCCTGTGCGGAAGCTGACGGCACAATCGTCGCGAGCAATAATGTCAGGCACAAAAATGACAAAACAAATTTCTTCATATTCTTCTCCTCTTGTTTATTTGAAACGATCCGATTTATTAAGGGAGAGATGCAAGCCTCTGACAGCGCCGTTGCAGCAAATCGTATTCCGCAACGACGGCGATGCTTCGAGGCTGTATAGCAGTGTACAACGAATTGCATAGTTTTGTTTGTCTATTTTACGCTTCAAGGTTTTTATCATAGGTCGCGCGCTTCCAGTTGATAAGGATCGAAGCGTATTAAATTCATGCTCTCGCGGGGCATTGTGGGATTAATTGGGAGTCGTTTGCAGGGAAACACATATTGAGCGAGCACGGTCATTGTGGGGCTTGGGGGGCGTGCGGCAAGTTGATTTCTGCGTGTTCGCTCTCGCATAATTCCGATTATGACGACGGCGATTGTGCATCATCCGATTTTCAAAGAACACGAAACAGGCGAAGGGCACCCGGAATGTCCCGAACGCTATACGTTGACGATGGAAGCGTTGCGCCGCGACGAAGAATTGTGGCCGAAGCTGCTTGAACGCGAAGCGAATAAACTTGCGCGCGGGCATGTGCTGGCATGTCATACGCCGCAGCACTACAAACGGATCGAGCGTATGGTCAGCGAAGGCGGAGGATACTTAGACGCGGACACGGTGGTTTCGCTGCGCTCCTTTGACGCGGCTTTGTATGCGGCGGGCGCGGCGTGTCTGGGCGTCGATATGGTGATGCGTGGCGAAGTACACAATGCTTTTGCGTTGGTGCGTCCGCCCGGACATCACGCGACAAACGAGAACGCGATGGGCTTTTGTCTTTTCAATAACGTGGCGATTGCCGCGCGCTATGCGCAAAGTGAATATAAGGAGATCGAGCGCGTCGCCATCGTTGATTGGGACGTGCATCACGGCAACGGCACGCAGGGAATTTTCTTCGACGATCCGAGCGTTTTCTTTTTTTCGATGCATCAATATCCTTGGTATCCGGGCACAGGCTCGCGCGGCGAAACGGGACGCGGCAGAGGTTTGGGCACGACCTTGAATGTGCCCGTGCGCGCAGAGACAAGCGCCGTCGAGCAGCGGCGTATGTTCGATGCCGCGCTCGAAGAAATCGGCGGAAAATTTCGCCCGGATTTGATTCTCATCTCCGCCGGATTCGACGCGCACGAAACCGATCCGCTGGGTCAGTTGAAATTGCAGGACGATGACTTCGCGCAGATGACGGAAACAGTTAAAGAGTGGGCAAACGATGCGTGCGGCGGGCGTCTCGTGTCGTGTCTGGAGGGCGGTTATAATCTGCAAACTTTGCCGGGAACCGTGGCTGCGCATCTACGCGCGCTCGATCGTTAGCGCTATACGGACATCAATGCTGTACACTGCAACGCGCCTTGCGATAAACTCCGTGTCAATTAAATTGTCTGCTTATAAAAGGGAGAATAAAAGATGCCAGATCGTGAAATCACCTGTGCCGAATGCGGCAATACTTTTCCGTTTACAGAGCGCGAGCAGGAATATTACACAGAGCGCAATTTGAGCGAGCCGAAGCGTTGCAAGACCTGTCGTGACGCGCGGCGTTCAAATTTTGGTAGCGGCGGCGGCGGGCAAAGAAACGCTGGCGGCGGCGGAGCGGATCGTCCGCGCTTCGAGATCGTCTGCGATCAATGCGGCAAAACCGACAACGTACCCTTCAAACCTTCGGCGGGCAGACCCGTGCTGTGCGGCGAATGCTTTGCCGCGAGCCGCGCCTGAAAGCGACCAACGCGAAACCTTCACCTTCCCGAAACTCAAAGCCCGCCGCTTTCGTACATCCTTTGCGAACGGCGGGCTTGAAAGTGTCTGCCGCACATCTTTGCATGGTAGAAAAACGCTTTGCAGAGACAAGGTTCTGTTGATATTAGCGGTGAATCTTCAATTGCCCCTAGCTTTAGCTATAGCCGTTTGCAAATGAGTGTGGCTTATGTAGGGGCAACCCTTGTGGTTGCCCGCAGATTGAATGTCATTCACATTAAGCGGGCAGGGACAAGCCGCTGTCACTACACTCAATTCGATAGGACACGCGCAATCGCAAGCCGCTATAGTGGATCAGTCAAGCTATTAGATTACCGGCTTTAGCCGAAGCGCTTCGGCTAAAGCCGCATAATTTATCAAGCATTCGGCCACTAGGCTTGTGCTAGTGGCAACTTATGTCAACACAACCTGACTTTCTAACTCTCTTCGGATGCGAACTGCATTCAATATGAATAATGATACTCAAACAGCAGGCAGGCGGACGAGTTCAGCCTTAATGGGCGTGCGCTTTTGGCTGCGGCGCGTGATGCCGCGCGTGGCGATTGCGGCGACAGTGCTCTTCATCGCACGTCTTATCCTGCGCGACACATTTCTCTTCGGCGAAAATACGTTCGGCGCATTGCTGGAATTCATCACGACGCTCCTCGTCATCATCACAGTCGTTTACTACGGCTTCAAAGGTTTCCGCTACCTGAAGCAGCGCTTGTTGTGGCGCGTGCGCAGGCGTTTGGCGATCACGTATTTATTCGTCGGGCTGACGCCGATTGTGTTGCTCGCGCTGTTGGGAATTCTCTCGGCGATGATTGGAGCGGGACAGGCGATGTCGCGCATTGTTGCCGTCGGCATGATTGCAGGCGAGCGGCAAACTTTAGCGAGCGCGCACGCTCTTTACGATGGCGTCAGCCGCTTGCCGCCGGACGCAGGCAATCGCGTCGTTCAAACATGGCTCGATGAGCGCGCGGCGCAACTGCAAACAATTTTGCCGGGAGCGCGCGTCGCTTTGTGGCGTGAAGCAAACAACAGCGGCGGCAATCAATCGCTGATCGGGCAGACTGCGCCCGCGCAATTTGTGAGCGCACAGGGTAGTGAAGAAACGCGTGGTATTGATGACGAAGCTGTGCCGCCGGGCGCGCCGCTTCCCGAATGGCTGCAAAACCGCGCAGAGTGGAGCGGCCTCTCTGTCGTTCCGGCGTCGGCGGAAACAAATGATCTTTACGGCGCTCCGGCGATGCGCGCCGTTGTGCGCGGCAAAGCAAATGACCGCACGCTCGCGCTGCTCGTCACGGTGCCGATCAGCCGCGCTTTTGTCCGGCAACTTCAGGAAAGCACGAAGCTTCATTTGCAACCGCTCTTCGGGCGTCCGGGAGCGCTCGGCTCCGGGAGTGGAAATCGCGGAATAAGAATTTCGTCCGGCGAAAGCGAAGCGGCGCAAAGCAAAGCAAAAGGCTTTAAGGTTTCAACGGATTCGGGTGATGATCGGGAGTCAAAAAAAAGCTCTGTCACTGACCGCTTCAATGATCCGATTTCGACTGCTAACAGATATTTCGCAGCGCTTCCGGCGACATCTTGGACGGATGGAGCGAGCAAGGAGTTGATCGCTTATCTTTTTCCCATCTCGCCGCAAATCGTCCGCGAGCAATTTTGGTCGGGCGGCGGATTCGGCACCGCGCTGCGCTGGATATTAATCGCCCTCGCCTGTTTCTTTCTTGTGCTCGAACTCTTCGCCGTGCTCACCGCCGCATGGATGACGCGCGCCGTGACAGGCACTGTGCATAAGCTTTACCGCGCCACCGAATTCATCAAGCGCGGAGATTTTTCGCATCGCGTCAAGGTGCGTTCGCGCGATCAATTAGGCGAACTCGCCGTCGCGTTCAACGATATGTCCGCGAACATCGAAACTTTGTTGCAGCAGCGCGTCGCACACGAACGCCTCGAACGCGAAGTGGAGATTGCTGCCGAAGTTCAGGCGCAGTTGTTTCCGCGCAGTGCGCCGCGTCTCGTCAACGCGTTGATCGCTGGCGAATGTCGCGCGGCACGCGGCGTCGCGGGAGACTATTACGACTACATAGAAATCGCGCCGGGATTGATTGCTCTGGCGCTCGGCGATGTGTCGGGCAAAGGCATTTCGGCGTCGCTTGTAATGTCGAATTTGCAGGCGGCTCTGCGCGCGCAGACGACGATCATGGCCGAGCGTATGCGCATCGTCGAACGCGCCGTTGCCGCCACCGCTGCTGCTTCGAGCAGTGGTAGTGGTGAGCGCCGCACGCTGCTCGCAGATGTAATCGGCGACGTGGACGATCAGCAGGCGGTTGCCGCCATTGTCGGAAGCGTCAACGAACAGCTTTGCCAGAGCACCGACTCCAATCGTTTCGCAACACTCTTTTTTGCTTTTTACGACGACGAAACGCATCATCTGCGTTACACCAACGCGGGGCATAACGAGCCGATTGTAGTGCGCGCGGACAAGTCTGTGGAACGTTTGACGACGGGCGGGATGATGGTCGGCGCATTCGATTTCGCGCGTTACGAAGAAGCGCCGCTCACGCTTGCGAAGGGCGACGTGCTGCTCGTCTTTTCCGACGGCATCAGCGAAGCACAGAATGCAGAAGGAGAGGAATACGGCGAAGAACGGCTCGCCCATTTCGCCGTCGAACACAGCCATTTGTCAGCCGACGAAATGCGCCGCGCCGTCTTTGAAGAAATTGACAAATGGTCTGGCGACACGGAGCGCGGCGACGATCAAACGCTAATGATTCTGAAAAGCAAAATTTAAGGTTGGGTGAGAGTATGAATTTCAATGACCTGATCGGCTTGCTCGCGCTTCTTTTCATCCTGCTGTGCGGCTTGTATGGCCTTTACCGGATCAGCACGCCGGTAAATTATACGAGAGAGGAATACGAGAAGCGTTTGAGCAAAGGCAGCGGCATCGCGCGCGGAACAATGAACGCGCTGATGTACCCAATCGAAGAATTACTGCATCCGAAGGCAGTCGAAGCGATCCACGTGATTAAAGATGTGAAGCACGGGCATTACGATGCGTTGCAGGAATCCGGCGACGGCGCGAACGATGGTCTGCTTGTAATATCCCGCGCCGGAGAAATTGCGAAGCGCCGTCATGCACGTAGCCGCACGAATGTTTTCGGCAGTTTGCTTCGCCGTGTCTTAAACGTTTTTCGTCAACGCCGCTGATCCTGTTTCCACAGAACGAAGCGCTGCAAGACAATCGACTCCCGATAAATCTTCTGTGTTCCTGAACTTAGTTTTTAAGCGGTGATAATCGTCGCGCGCACGCCCATGAGTTCCGAGAAGTCTTTGGTGTAGACGGTTTCGACTTTGCGTAATTGATTGATAATTTCGACAAGCTCGGCGGTTGAAACGAAGCTGTCTTCGGTGTGTACAATTGCCCATGTTTTGATGTGCAGCGCGGTTTGCAAAAGTTCTTCGACGCGCCGTAGATATTGATTTTTCGATTCGGCGGTGGCAACGGATTGCGCGGCGTTTTGTTCTTCCATTTCGCGTTGCGAATCGCCGCCCGCTCCTAACCATTCCGCGCGCCATTCGTCGGACATCTGACATCTTTCTATGCCGACGTTGCGGGGGCGCGGCAATCGTAAAAATAGTAAGTCCACGCTGTGCTGTCCGGCGATAAAAGAGCGCGCTTCCATTTGCGTGCTCGAACATCTTTGCGGATTGCCCGCAGTGGCGCAGGCGGTTTGCGTTTCCCACAAGCGGCGGAAAACTTTTGAGAGCGGCTGGCGCAGCACGCGTGTCAACCCGTCGAACGAATGCGCGTAGTCGCCGACCATTAGCCCTAGTGAGAGCGCCTGTGTGCGCGCGGCTTCGGTTGAAAGTTTTTCAATGTTTGCGCGAACATTGTCGAGCCACCACGTGTCCGATTCATCAAACGACTTTCGCAAACTTTCGTTGCGCAGTTTGTAGCCCGGCACATACGCGTCTTCGAGCAGCCTTTCAACGTCGGCGGTGGAAAGCGGCGTGTCGTCGTGTTGAATTCTTGCCGCCGTTTTGATTGCCGCACACTCTGCCGGATCGCTCGCCGCGACGCGCACGCCCCAATCCTTGAGCGCGGCGCACAACTCCGCTTCGCCCGCAAACGGAACTGCGATTGAGCGAAATTTCAAGCGGCGCAGCACGCTCAATTCAAATGCCAGCCACCCGTCCGGTTTCTCGCGCGACGCATCCTGATGCGCAAGCGAATAAAGTTTCGTGGACGGCGGCTGATTGATTTCTTCAGCCACGCCGAAGGCCGATGGAAAGCCCTGTGCGTTCATCACGTCTACGTTCGTTGTTCCCGTGCTTCCTTCGTGCGGCGCAAGCATTCGTTCTTCATCGTTTAAGTTGATGGACAAAAAGGCGCGCACGACTCGCGGATCGAATTCAAGCCCGGCTCCTTCTGCGAGATGCGCGCGCGCTTCCGTATGCGTGCGTGCGTGGCGAAAAGGGCGTGCCGCTGTGAGTGAGGCGTAGGCGTCTGCGACGCGTAGGATGCGCGCCATGAGCGGGATTTGATTTCTTCGCAGAGCATCGGGGTAGCCCGTGCCGTTCCAAGATTCATGATGCCAGCGCACGAGAAGCTGCGCGGCGCGATCGGCTCCGGCGCGCGCCGCTTCCTGTTCGCCGATGACGGTGTGACGCGCGAGGTCTTGTCGTTCTTCGGGGTCGAGAGCGCCCGCGCGTTTGATGTAATCGCGCCGCATCGCCGCTTCGCCTTGATCGTGCGCGAGCGCTGCGATACGCAGAGAAAAACGATCATGCTCGCCGAAGGAAAAAAGGCGCGCTAATTGATCGGCAAATTTCGCAAGGCGCGCGGCGTGCGGACGTGCGTAGACCTCAAATCCATCTGTTGCGGCGGCGAGTTGCTCGAAAGTATCCAGTGCGGCGCGTTCATTCGCCGTCGTCGTCGTGTAAATTGATGTCATGCTTCAATTGGAATTGTTAAGCCGTAAAATCCAACGGCGTTTCGCGCAGGCGCGAGAAGAATTATCTTCAGCCAACGCACCACGTTCATTACACCGTTTTATTATTAGCGCCGTCCTTATATTTATGCGCGCTGAGGTGTTTTCTTAGCGGCGCGCACGGAGTTCAAAAGGCGACGCGTCGTTTCGTTCTGCGGATCGAGCGCGAGCGCCTGTTCCAATTCAGTTTCGGCGCGGCGCTGTAATCCTATGCTGCGGTAAAACTCCGCGAGCATTACGCGGTAAGAAACGTTGCGTGCGTCAAGCTCGATGGCGGCTTTTAATTCTGCTTCGGCACGTGGACGCGTCGGCGCGTTGGCGGCGAGCGCCTGTCCATATTGCGCGCGATAACGCGGCTGTTGCGGTTCAATGCGCGCGGCCTCGCCGAACCGCGCCGTCGCCAGCCCTTGATTGCCTTGCTGCGACGCCGCTAATCCCTGTTGAAAATAATTTTCAGCTTGAGACATGTTGGAACGCAATGGCGCGGATGGCGAAGCCCGCGCCGCAGGGCCGGGCGATGGCTGCCCGCCCTTCTTGGCCGCGTCGGTTTCATCGCGGGCGGGCGGGTTCGTGTTTTGATTATTACCGCCGACGTTTTGTTGAGTGGTTGCGGTGTGTTGCCCGACAGACGTTGTCGGCTTGAGCGCTGTGGCTGATCCCATGCTGAGTTTAAGATCGTATGTAGCACGCGTGGTTTTATTTCTTAGCGTTTCGTAAGCTTGAGCAATACGCGTAAAAGTCGCTTCGACGCGCGTGTGAAGAGTTTTGTTTGCGTCGCTGTGAAAGTGATCCGGGTGAAAGCGGCGTGCGTGCGCGTGGTAAGCGTGCTTTACTTCATCCGGCGTCGCGCGGCGGCTAACGCCAAGCACCGTGTAATAATCCGTCGCCCGCTCGATCCGCGCAAACATTTCGTCGAGCGCCCTTCGTTCGTCTTCTTCTGTTGGAGGAGCAGCAGGCTTCGCCGCTCCGCCGCCATCGCTCTTGTTTGTTTCCATCGCTGAAGCTGCGCTTGTTGTGGCAGCGGTGCTTTGTTTGGCAGCGGCGAGTTCGGTTTGCAGCGCGAGGATTTGAGTGGTTTGCTCCGGCGTAAACGCCCGCGCGGGATTTTCGCGGCGCACACAACCGGCGACAGCGAGCGCATAAATGATGCGCAAGGATTCCGGTTCCGGAAGTCCGCTGAGGGCGATGATTTCATAAAGGCGCGTGGGTGCGTCGAGGCGCGAAAGCATAAAGGCTTCTGTCGGCAGGAATTCGATTTCGTCGGATGCAACGGCGGGTTCCGGGAAAAGCATTTCGTTGGAGCTGATGAAACGCCCGGCGGCGAAAGCTTCCGGCAGACGGCGCGCGGCTTCCAACACCAGTTCCCGCGAGTTTATTGTGACGCGCATGTTTTCAACGAGGTGCGCGCGCGCCTCGAATCGCCACGCGCCGTTTGTCCAGAGCAGCAGCGGGCGCAACGCTTCTGCGGTCTGACGTAGCAACAACTTTTCGAGAGTCTCTGCGCTCAACACTTTCGCTTCGACGAGCGCCGCGCCGAGTTTAGCATCCGAAGCCAGCGCTTCGCCGGAGACCTGCGCGAGTTGCTGCTCCGTTATTCCCGCGCGGAGAGCGATTTCACGCAGGCGATGAGCGCGAAGATTCGACGCGGCGTAAACAATCTCGCCCGCTTCAAAATAAATAACCGCCTTGACGCGCTCTCGCTCAAGACGCAACGCGCCGGAGATTTGCGCGTTGCCGATTTCATTTATAAGTTCGACGAGCGGATGCTCGCCAAGTTGACCGTTCATGCAAAGCTGATGTTTAGAAGAAGTTATTCGCCGCGCCGCCGCCGTAGTATATTTCTTATCCTGCTTATCGTCGCAGGCGCGCGACAAGCATCATAACGCACAGGCGCACGATTTGATAACCGCCGGTTTCCCGGAAACACGTATGTTTGACACTTCTGCAAAGCGGGCTACACACTCTCGCAATCTATACCTGTCAGAAAGCTTGTTTACCGAACGCCCATTTTGCCATAAACGCAAGCGAGGGTTTTATCTATGAACGAACATATCACCGGCCACTCGATTGAGATTGCAGACGATCAGCAGACCACTATACTCAAGGATCGCTTGGACGAATTCAACGAATTGACCGCAGAAATCGTCGATCTTTTTTCCACGCAGATTTTTTCGCCGGATAGTCTTCGCACCGCGCCCGGCGTGTGCCGAGCTTTCTCCGATATTCTGCTGCGCCACTGGGAACTATGCTGCATCGTTATTTATCTGCGCGACGATGACGGGCGGCTGCGCGAAAGCGCTATCCACACAGACGAAAATCTCGACGAACTGAAGGCACGTTCAATCGGGATGCTGTTTGCCGCCGCCGTCGAAGAAAAAGAGCGCGAAGTGCAAATGTGGCTCGATGAACAAAAGAAGCCTGCTGCGGATGAAGACACTGCTTTGCATCGGGCGATGAAGGAAGTGGGATTGCGCGCCGGACTCGCCGTTCCGATTCACGCGCGCGGGCAGCTTGTCGGCGCACTCGTCGCCATCACGGGCTTTCCTGAGCGACTGCGTGCAGCCTTGCACGGCGTGCGTTTTATCGCCGCGCCGATTGTGATCGCCGTCGGCAATGCGCGCCGCGCCACGGCAATGCGCAAGCAGCACAGGCGTATCGAACACCTTCTGGAAGAATTACAGCAGCGCAGCGGCGCGCTCGAAGAAGCCAATCGCGAATTGCAGCGCGTCGCGCATTATCGCTCGCTGTTTCTCGCGCGCATGTCACACGAACTGCGCACGCCTTTGACCTCTATCTTAGGCTTCACCGAAATCATGCTCGATCAGGAAAAGTTGACGAAGGCGCAGCATCGCTTCTGCGAAAAAATTCAAGGCTCCGGCCAGCAATTGCAAACGAGCCTCACGCAGCTCGTCGATCTATCGAGACTCGAAGCCGGGCACACGGAGCTTTTCGTCCACGAATTTTCGTTGCGCGAAGCCCTGCGCGAATCATGCGCGGCGACTATGCGGCTGGCGCAAAAACGCGGTGTAGAATTTGACTGCACGCCCGCCGTCGATCTGCCGCCGATTGTTTCCGACGAAGGCAAACTGCGGCAAGTGCTCTACAATTTTTTTGCGTTTGCGATCAGCCGCAGCCCGGAAGGTGAGCGCGTCATTGTGCAGGCAGCAAACCTAAGTGCTTCTGACGAGGACGTTGCGCCGCATTTTCAAATTATGATTGAAGACAAAGGCGAGCCGCTGGAAAATATGACGGGCATCTTCGAGCCGATTGACATGGACGCGCCGAGCGAAGATGCGACAAACATGAATGAACTCGGACTTGTCATCGCGCGTCGCTTAATCGACGCGCTCGGCGGCACAGTCACGCTCGAAAGCAATCTAGCGGGCGGCCTCAAAGTATCAATCGAATTGCCTGCCACGCCGCCGGAAATCAAAAGCGCCTGAGAACAGCAGTCGATGAACATAAAATGATGCGCGCATGGTAATGAGTTAGAACTTACTATTCATTTAATCTTATGCGGTTTTCTATCAATTAGATATTTGACATATTATGCTGGCTTGTGTCATATAAGCAATTGTTTATATTTGGTGGGGAGTTTATGCCAGTACCGCAAAACTTGAATCTTACGCTTAAGGCAAAACTCTTTCAGGGGTTAGCCGACCCTTCTCGTCTGGCGATTGTCGAAGCCTTGCGCTCCGGCGAACGAACAGTTTCGGAGCTTGTTGCTAAGACCAAACTTTCACAGCCGAACGTTTCTGCCCATCTCGCTTGCTTGAAAAGTTGTGGGCTTGTAGTTGGAAGGCAAGAGGGGCGATATGTTTTCTACGCATTAAAAGATCAGCGTATGGATGTTTTGATAAAAGCCGCCGAAGGCATCCTTTTCAATATTTCAAAGCAAATCTCCTCGTGCTCCAACTACGAATGCCAGACGGGAAAGAAATGCGTAAGTGAAGAATGTGCCGCATACATACCGCCGTCTCCTCGCCAGAAACAGAACGAATCACAGTTAGCCTAAAACGCTTTATAAACAATTAACAGACAATGAATGTAGTTAGCAAAGTGGAAATATCGCAACCTGAAGTGTCTCATGTCGGCTCTGTGACACCGCCTTATAAGTTCTCCTATGCAGCAAAGGCGATCATTGCTATAGGCATTCTTTCCGTTGTCGGAATCATGCTCTGGCAGGCTCTGGCGACTTACGGAAACCCGGATGTTACCGATAAGAATTTAAGCCCCACTGCCCTTGTCTTGAGCACCGCCGTTCTTGTCTTTCGCGAAGGGCTTGAAGCGATACTTGTTCTTGCCGCAGTAACAGCCGGAATGGTGCGCCGTAAACAGAAAGACTATTTACTGGCAGTTCCAGTCGGGGCTTTCGTTGCGTTCCTAGCTTCGATAGCCACTTGGTTTATCGTCGTCGGCATCATCTCGGAGGTAAACGCGCCCGAACTCGACATTCAGGCGGCAACAGGGCTGCTCGCAATAGTAGTGCTGTTGGTCATAATGAATTGGTTCTTTCATAAGGTTTACTGGGCAGGTTGGATCGCGCATCACAATAACCGGAAACGTCGTATTCTGGAGACGGCTGAAGAAACTGACTCTCGCCCGTTCTGGGGACTCGCTTTACTTGGCTTTACGGCCATCTACCGCGAGGGTTTTGAGATCGTGTTGTTTCTCCAGAATCTGAGGCTTCGGGCAGGCAATGGCATCATTCTCAAAGGCACATCGCTGGGACTTGGACTAACGCTGATCGTCGCCGCGCTAACGTTTCTTGCGCACAGGCGCTTGCCTTACAAAAAGATGCTTGTCTGTACGGGTGTTCTTCTCGGCGGCATTCTTCTTATCATGGTGGGCGAGAGCGTTCAGGAAATGCAGCAGGCAGGATGGATTCAGACCACCAATATTGGTTTCAGTTTTCCGGGTTGGGTGGGACTGTGGTTCTCTGTGTTTCCTAACGTTCAGGGACTTGTTGCACAGGGCGGAGCAGCCATTCTTGTTGTTGGCTCATACTATGCGGCGCAATATATTCGTCTCTGGCGTCCAATGCATAAAGCTGCGATAAAGTAGTCATTCTTACTCTAAAATTGAGGCGGTAAAGCATGAGCAATCAAGCGGCGAGCTTAGAGACTACGCGGGCGGCAAGTGTGCGATATGGACGTTCGTTAGAATATCTAACTATCGGGTGGAACTCGCTCGAAGGCATAGCCGCAATTGTCGCCGGTCTGCTGGCGGGTAGCATTGCTCTTGTCGGTTTCGGCTTCGACTCTCTCATTGAAGTTTTATCAGGAGCGGCATTGCTGTGGCGGCTACACATGGACGCTCCTGAAAAACGAGAGCGAGCGGAACAGATAGCCTTGAAATGTGTGGGCGCGAGTTTCGTTCTGCTTGCGGCTTACATCGGGTTCGATGCCGCTAAGTCTCTCATTACACGCGAACCGGCGGAGAGAAGTTATATCGGCATTGCTACCGCCGCCCTGTCGCTCTTGGTAATGCCGCTCTTAGCGCGAGCCAAGCGACGGGTTGCGGAAGAAATCAATAGCCGGGCAATGAAAGCAGACTCCCGGCAAACCGACTTGTGCGCTTATCTTTCGGCAATTCTGTTAGTCGGTCTCGCGCTCAATGCTTTGTTCGGCTGGTGGTGGGCTGATTCTGCGGCTGCGCTCGTCATGGTTCCAATTATTGCCAAAGAAGGAATAGAGGCACTACGCGGTAAAGCCTGCGAAGATTGTCACGGTTGAAGCGGATGCTTTGACACCGATCAGCACGGAACGGCGCGCACCCCAAGATTACCTTTTAAGATTCCTTCCCGCTCATGTGCCGCACCTTTTTCGCTGCAACGTGCGCGCCGTCGATTCATTCAACCTGCTTCGCGCTCCTCACCCATTATTTCCCTATTATCGCTCATTTAGCTTTCTCCGATTGCCTGCGCGAAGGCAGCGGCGCAAATCTTCGCCGGAAATTCCATAATCGCGCACGCGCCGTTGCACATGCTATGATGCCCTGCGAATAAAGTGTGCGCCTGAAGCAATCGGGCGATTGAAACCGGCGCTCATTCGCATTTCGACCTACCTGTAAATCTATAAATAAAGTGCGTCGCGTGCGTTGTCGCTGCTCTCAAAATAATTTTTAGTTCTTCAACGCGGGCGCGATGCGATAGATTCGCGCTCGCTTTCCTTGAAACATTTACTATGGATTCAATGACGAACAAAAACGAAACTGCCGCCATGACGCCGGAAATCGCCGACGCCGAAACTCATGCCGATCATCCGGCAAAATCGGGCACGAAGATTCGTTCGCGGAAAACTCCGGCGCGACGGCGCGACGGCACTCAATCCGCCACCGACCTTATCGAGCGCATCGCCGCGACACTGGCGAGCGGCGATCTGGCGACGGATGTCGCGGCTATCGCAGATGAAGAACATCTGCCTGCCGCGTCGCGCCGCGCCGTGACGGAATTGACCTCTATGGCGCGCAATATGCGGCGGGCGATCAGTCGTTTGCAACGCGCCGCAGACTCCGTCGATTCCTTTGCACAGCGCGTGCTCGAAGGCGGGCGCGTGCTCTCGCTTTCCTTGAGCGACGAAGCCGCTTCGGTTGATGCCACAGTTAGTTCAATCGCAGAGATTTCCGCCTCGGCGCGTGCCGTCGCGGAAGCCGTCGGCGCGCTCGCTCAGTTAGCGCAAACGACTTCCACTTCGTCGCTCGAAATGGCTGCCTCCATCGACGAAGTTTCGGCTAACTCCGACGCGCTCACATCGTTTGTCGAAGAAACCGCTTCGTCCATCGAAGAAATGGATGCGTCTGTGCGCAGTGTCGCCGCCGCTACCGAATCGCTCGCCGCCGCGACAAACGAAACAGAGCGTTCGATGCGCGCGATAGACGATTCGACGCAGCGCGTCGGCATCGCCGTCGGCGAAACCGCTGTGCTCGCAGACGAAGTGCAGGTTTCCGCCGAGCAAGGCTCAAGCGTCGTGTTGGAGACGGCTGAATCCATGCGCGCGACGCGTCGCGGCATCGAACAGGCTGCCGAAACCATCGCCGCTCTGGGCGAGCGCTCCGACCGCATCGGCCAGATCACGCGCGTCATAGACGAAATCGCCGACCGCACAAATCTGCTTGCTTTGAACGCGCGTATTCTCGCGGCGCAGGCAGGGCAGCAGGGACGCGGGTTTGCCGTCGTCGCCGAAGAAATCAAAGAATTGTCGGAACGCACGGCGCGCTCCACAGAAGAGATTGACGAACTGATTAAAGGCGTCCGCGAGAGCGTTGGCGCTGCCACCACGCAGGCCGCGCAAAATCAGCAACTCGCAGATGACGGTGTGGCGCTCGCCGAACGCGCCGCCGTTTCCCTGAATGACATCAGCCGGAAAACGGGCTTGTCCGCTTCCGCGATACGACAGATCGCCGAGGCCGCCGCTACGCAGTCGCTCGAATCGCATCAAGTAACGGAATTAATGGGACAGGTCAGGCGGCGCGCGCAGGAAATCGAGCGCGCGACTTCCGAGCAGGCGCGCACTTCGACGCAGATCGGCGAGCGCGCCGTGCGTATGGCGGAGTTGACCGAACAAGTGCGGCGCGCGATGCAGGAACAGGCCGCCGCGTCAAAGCATATCGCGCAGGCGATGGAGCAACTCACGGAAGTCGTCGAACAAATCGGCACAGCCGTCGGCGAACAGCACAACGGCACGGAAGAAGTCTTGCGCGCCATCGAAGTCATCCGCGACGCCGTCACTCATAACCAGAATTCAATTGTCCAGATTAACTACACCGCCGGACTTCTCGATCACGAAGCCGCTTCCTTGCGCGATTCCGTGAGCGGCTTTCGCTTGCCGCAACCCGTGCGCGGCGGGCACATCGCTTACGGCGTGACGGATGATATTCCTTCGCTTGATGCGCTCGTGACATCCACCGTCGCCAGCATAGATGTCTTGAGTCTGGTGCTGGAAGGGCTTGTGTGTACGGGCGAAAGCGCGGAGGTGGCACCGGCGCTCGCGGAACGCTGGGAGATTTCAGCGGACGGGCGCACCTATACTTTTCACTTGCGCGACGCGGTGCGCTTTCATAACGGGCGCTTGCTTGAAGCCGCAGATGTTCTTTATTCCGTGCGCCGCACCTTGCGTCACTCGCCGCCGGGTGCATGGATTTTTATGAACCTCGTCGGCGCATCCGAATACGCAAGCGGCGAAACAGAGGAATTGCCGGGGGCGCGCGCGCTTGGCAAGCGAACTATTGAACTGGAATTGATGCAGCCCTTCGCCTTGTTTCTTCCCGTGCTGTGCTTGCATCACGCGGCGATTGTGCCGCGCGAAGAAATCGAGCCGGACAATGGCGCGCGCTTTGAAAATCATCCAATCGGGACAGGCCCTTTTTGTCTGCAATCATTTAATCGAGAAACCGGGCGCATCGAGTTTGAGCGCTACGACGATTATAGAGAATCCGGCAAGCCTTATGTCGAGAGCGTCAGCGTCAACTTCGGAGAAGAAGGCGACAAGCTTTTCGAGAATTTGCAGCGCGGCGAGCTTGCTTATCTGCGCGAAGAAATGGCCGAGCGCGTCGGACAGGCAACAGCGGATTCCGAACTGCAATCATGCGTTGTCGCGGCTCCGCAACTGCACACGCAATTTCTTGTTTTCAACGCCGAACAATCGCCGTTCAAAGACGTGCGCGTGCGCCGCGCGGTGGCGCACGCGATCAACAAACAGGAACTCGTCGAGCAGGCTTACGGAAGTCTTGCGACCATCGCGGCGGGATCGATTCCGCCCGGTCTGATCGGCTACGACGCTGCCTATCGAGGCCTCGAATACGACCCTGAACGCGCGCGCCGCTTGCTTGCCGAAGCGAGCTACGGCGCAACCACTCTGACACTCGAACTGTGGCGTTCGTTTGCAGAACAGGCGATCAGCACAACAGCCGGAGATGTCATGTGTGAACAGCTTGCGCGCGTCGGCATCAAGTGTTCCATTCGCGCGGCGAGCAAAACCGAATTGTTGGAGGCGATGACAGACGGGCGCGCCTCGCTCGCCGAAGTAAGCTGGTATGCGGACTATGCCGATTCGGATAATTTCACATACAGTTTGTTTCATTCCGAACATCGCAACTCGATTTTTCAACGCGTCGCGCGCATCGCTGAAGTAGACGAACTGACAACGAATGCACGCACGCTGATTAACCGCACGGATCGCGCGCAGGCCTACGCCAAAATCCAAAAGCTGATTGCCGAAGAAGCCCTCTGCGTCTTTCTCACGCACCGCCGCGCCGCCGTCATACACCGCCCGGATGTCGAAGGTCTGCGCGTACACCTGGTGCATCCGGTCGTGCGCCCGCAGGAGATTTGGCTGACAGGAAAAGCGAAAGGGTAAAGTATCAAACGTCATTCGGATAATCAGTAGGTGGCTGAATATGACTTTCATTCTTGTTCCATCAGCAGGCGAAGACCTACAAGTAAATGCTTGGACTTGGCGGCCTACACTTGAGCTTTTGCGTACAACAAATGTAATCAATGAAGATGATTATGAGCGCATGGGTACTCAGGGATGTGGTGGTAGGGTCAATGCGGAATTGGCATCTCGGATTGCAGATATTGTTGCGCACAAACTCATCGGCATGAAACCGGGAGAGCGATTGTTAGCGGACTTATCAGTATCTGCCGAGCATAAGAAGCTCATAGTGTTCGAGCCTAACATTAAAGTTGACGACATTGACGTGGTCAATCTCTATTCTGCGAGGTATGAATGGTTGGAATCCTTTGCCGAATTTTGTCGAAATTCAGGCGGATTCGATGTGATGTAAAGGGTCACCGAACAAGCGCTTGCATCTGACGCGTTGACACAATGCTTTTCGAGCATCGCTGATTTCCCATTGCTTACTTCATCGTTTCAAATCATGCCTTTCACGCGCTTTGATCGTTATGTTGATCGCCATGCGCGCTCGTTTACGGAGCGGTTGCAGGCTTTGTGCCGTATGCCTTCGGTGGCGGCGCGCGGTACTGGAATGCGCGCGATGTCTGAAGCCGTCGAGCAGCTTTTGCAACGCACGGGCGCAGGCACGCGCGTCTTTAAGATGGGACACGGCGGTTATCCGATTATTTACGGCGAATGCGGCGCTCACCCGCGTTGCTTCGTCGTTTACGGGCATTACGATGTCGCGCCCGTCGGCCACTTAACCGAATGGTCTTCAGGGCCGTTTGCCGCTGAAGTCAAGGACGGCAAGCTCTACGGGCGCGGCGCGGCTAACAGCAAGGGCAATCTGGTGGCGCGTCTCGCCGCCGTCGAAGCTTATCAAAAGACGTTCGGCAAGCTGCCCGTTTGCCTGCGCTTCATCATCGAAGGCGAAGAGGGCATCGGCAGCCCTAGTCTTTATCGCTTCACGGAAGAACACGCGGATTTGTTGTGCGCCGAAGGCTGTATCTGGGACGAAGGCGCGAAGGACACACGCGAGCGCCCTGTCATCAGTCTCGGCTTCAAAGGCATTTTGTTCGTCGAACTGCGTGTGACGGGCGCGCGCGCTGATTTACATTCCAAGTGGGGCGCGATTGTGCCTAACCCTGCGTGGCGGCTTGTGCAGGCGCTGGCGACGATCACTTCGCCGAAGGGCGTGATTACGATTGACGGCTTTTCGTCGCACATCGCGCCCGTCGCTGCGGAAGACGCGGACGCGCTGAAGCTTATCGAGTTGGACGAAGCGGGACTCAAAAAGGAGTTTCGCATCGGTCACTGGGTGCGGGATATGAAAGGCCGCGCGCTCGTTAAAGAACACATCTTCGGCGCGACCTGTACCATCTGCGGCATACGCACAGGCCACACGGAAGCGGGGCCGAAAACAGTTTTGCCCGGCACGGCGATGGCGCGGCTCGATTTTCGGCTCGTGCCGGATTTAACGCCGGAGCTTGTCTTGAAACTGCTGCGCGCTCATTTGAACACGCGCGATTTTCAAGACATAGAAATCATCCAACTCGGCGCAGCGCCCGTCGCCAAAGCGAGCGCGCAAAGTTCCGTCGCGCGAGCGGCAATCGAATCCGCCGAAGCCGTTTATAATGTCGCGCCGCTTGTTTATCCGCTCGATCCGACGAGTGGGCCGGTCGGCGCTGTCTGCGGCACGGCAAATCCACCCGTGCCCGTCGTGTCCTTCGGCGCAGGCTATGCCGCGTCCAACCCGCACGGCGCAGATGAACACATACGCCTCGACGATTTTCTGCAAAGCATCAAATTCTTCGGGCGCATGATTCATCATCTAGGGCAAACTGAAACACACGCGCCGACAAAAAGCGTTAAGGCTCACGCGCGATTATCCACCGATAATAAATCAGCCGACTAATAAGCTTGCCAATCCACGTTGCTTTTGTATGATGAGAAAAACGCGCGCCGTCATTGTCATTTAATATTTATCGTCAAAGAGGTTTGAGAAGTTTTGCCGACTGCCAGTCAATCAATCAAGCATGAAATCGAAGCGTTGCGTGAGGAAGTCAGTCGCCACGAAGAGCTTTACTACGTTTACGATAACCCGGAAATTTCCGATGTCGAATACGACGCATTGCTCGCGCGGCTTCGTACACTTGAAGAAGCGCATCCAGAATATGCCGCGCCAGATAGCCCGACGCAGAGAGTTGGCGGGCGACCCGTCGAAGGTTTTACGGAATACGTGCATCGCCATCCGATGCTGTCGCTCGAAAACAGTTACAACATAGAAGAGTTGCGCCGCTTCGACGAACGCTGCCGCAAATTAGCCGACGGGCGCAGCTTCGATTACGTCGCGGAACTCAAAATAGACGGCCTCTCCATCTCGCTGCATTACGAAGACGCTTTGCTTGTGCGCGGCGTGACGCGCGGCGACGGGCGGCGCGGTGAAGATGTCACGCCGAACGTTCGCACGATTCGCGCGATTCCGCTGCGCTTAAAAATCAGTGACGCGAAATTAAACAAAGAATTGCGCAACATGGAAGTGCGCGGCGAAGCGTATTTGCCGCGCAGCGAATTCGAGCGCATCAATGCCGAACGCGAAGAAGAAGAATTGCCGCGCTTCGCCAACCCGCGCAACGCCGCCGCCGGAACCATCCGCCAACTCGATTCAAAGATCGTCGCCAAGAGACGCCTCGGCATGTTCGCTTACGATGTCCTCGCGGGCGAGCGCAAGCCTTTCGCGTCGCATTGGGATGCTCTTAACGCGCTCGAACAAGTGGGCTTTCAAGTTAATCCGAACCGCGCATTATGCGCTTCGATAAATGAAGTAATTCAGTTTTGCGAGCAGATGGAATTCAAGCGCGACGAGCTTGGCTACGAGATCGACGGCGTCGTGGTGAAAGTAAATTCCACTGCGCTTCAGGAAGAATTCGGCGCGACGACGAAAGCGCCGCGCTGGGCGATTGCGTATAAATATCCGGCGCGACAGGCGACGACGCAAGTGCTTTCCATCGTCGTGCAGGTCGGGCGCACAGGCGCGCTTACGCCCGTCGCCAATCTCGAACCCGTCCAACTTGCGGGCACAATCGTTTCGCGCGCGACGCTCCACAACGCGGATGAAATCAAACGTCTCGGCATACGCACAGGCGACTTTGTGCTGATCGAAAAAAGCGGCGAGATTATTCCGAAAGTAATCAAGGTCGTTGAATCGAAACGCACCGGCGCGGAAAAACCTTTTCGTATGCCGAAGAAGTGTCCCGTGTGCGGCGGCCTCGTTTCGAGACCCGAAGGCGAAGTCGTCGCGCGCTGTGTCGCCGCCGATTGTCCCGCGCAATTGAAAGCACGCCTCTTGCATTATGCGTCGCGGCGTGCGATGCGCATTGAAGGCTTGGGCGAAGCTTTAGTGGAACAACTTGTCTTGAAAAAGATGGTGCGCGATGTGGCGGACATCTATGCGTTACGGCAGGAAGATGTCGTTGCGCTCGAACGCAAGGCGGAAAAGTCTGCGGCGAATTTGATGCGGGAAATTGAAGCGAGCAAGACGCGGGATTTGCCGCACTTGATTTACGGTCTCGGCATTCGTCACGTCGGCGAAAGAACTGCCGGGATTCTCGCGCGTAATTTCGGATCGCTGCAAACTTTGGGCGCGGCGAGCGTCGAAGAAATGGACGCCGTGCATGAGATTGGTTTGACGGTTGCGCAGAGCGTGCGCGATTGGTTCGACGATGAAGGCAATCGAAACTTATGCGAACGCTTGGGCGCGGCGGGCGTGCAAACAAAGCTCGAAGGTAACAGCGCGGGGGCAGTCGCATCCGAAGAATTTGCGGGCAAGCAATTTGTGTTGACCGGACGGCTTGAAACGATGACGCGCGACGAAGCGCGTGTACTCATTGAAGCGCGTGGCGGGCGCGTGACCTCGACGGTCAGCAAGAAAACGGATTATGTTGTGGCGGGTGAAGAGGCCGGATCAAAACTCGACAAAGCGAACGCGCTCGGCCTGCGTGTGATAGATGAACAGCAACTCAAAGCATTGTTCGATGTCTCCTCAGTGTTAAGTGGTAATCCCTAACGGATGAGATAGAAGACGCTAAATGTTTTTGCTACACTTGGCGTATGAGGCCGTCCGTTTATATTGAAACCACGATCATTAGTTATTTGACCGCAAAGCCAAGCCGGGATTTGATTGTGGCGGCTCATCAGCAACTTACAAACGAGTGGTGGGCGGATGTTCGTCCACAGGTTGATTGTTATATTTCGCCGTTTCTTATTGACGAAGCCTCACGTGGAGACGCGGAATATGCTCAAAAGCGGCTCGACGAGATTACAGATTTTCCCGTGCTTGAGGTCAACGAGCAAATTGAAGATTTAGCAGAACAGTATTTTGCGGCTTTGCAAATACCCGAAAAAGCCAAAATTGATGCTTTTCATTTAGCGATTGCGGCTTGGCACAAAATGGATTATGTATTGTCTTGGAACTGCAAACACCTTGCGAGCGGGCGTGTGCAAAAAGCATTACAAGAAATCAATGTTCGTCTTGGCGTTCATACTTCGGTAGTTTGCACGCCCGAAGAGTTGATGGAGGTTTAAGATTATGTGGGAAGACCCGATAGTGAAGGAAGTTCGTCAAGCACGGCTTGAAATCGAGCAAGAATGCGATAATGATTTTCGCAAGATTTACGAGCGAGCTTTAGAAATACAGAAGAAGGTTGCGGAGAAAAGACTTTCTGATTCTCGCGCGAAAGCCCAAGAAGAAGCATTGCCTGTCGCCTAATGCAAGCCAAACAAGTCATTGGACGCGACACAGAACAGCGACTTTCTTAAACCGGCACTTTTTCATCCGTTGCTTGCGTGTAGCCGTTTTTGCCCGCGTCAACTCCGCCGTTCGCAGACTCCTAAACAGCTGAAGAAATGTGCGTCACTCGTGTTGCCGCATCGCTTGGATTAGAACTAAGATTTCTTATCAACAATCATTTCAACAATCGGAGTGGATAAAATTAAGTGGCTGAACAAACAAACGAACTCGAACTCGTGTACACGCTTTTTTGCGACGATGTACGGCTTGAAGTGGGCAATAAGCTTTCGCTGATGGGCGTGTTTCAAAACATTATGGTGCAGCAGTTGCCGGTGTCGCTTATCAAATTCGCCGTCGTTAATCATTGGCAGGGCACGGGCGCGCATCTTTCCGAAGTGCGTATTTTATCGCCGGATCGCAGGCAGCCGATTGTCGTTTCGCAGCCGACGCGCTTCGAGATTGCAGCGGGCGGCTTCGCCGACAACATCAGCTTTTTCGTCAACGTCAGTTTTCCCGCCGCCGGGCAATACTGGGTGCAAACCCTGATCGACTCTTCACTCTTCGACGAGCAACCGCTGATTGTCGCAGACGCGCGCACGGCGCAAGCGACGACGGACACATCTTCAGAAGCGATTAACTAAACAAAGAAGCGACAACAGAAAAATCTTTTGCGTTTCAAGAAAAAGAAAAGAGCGAGCCGTTTAACAGGCTCGCTCTTTTATGCGGATGAGTGGGATCGAACCACCACGATGTCACCATCACAGGCTTCTGAGACCTGCGCGTCTGCCAATTCCGCCACATCCGCAAACGCCGACTAACGCGAGTGCGAATGATACGGACAGGAACGCGCGGGTGTCAAGCGTCCTTCATTGGAGCGTTACGGGCGACCGAGAATGTCGCCGAGCACGCCACCGACGCGGCTCGAACCACGTCGCGAAGAGCGGTTGTCGTAACCGTCGTTGTAGCCGCGACGAAAGCCTTCCTGAAAGCTGCGTTCGTATGTCGCGCGATCACGGTAGGAATCGCGGTAGCCGATGCTCGCATCGCGATATGCGCTCGAATCGCGGTAGTCGGAGCGTCTGCCGGAAGCGCGGTCACTTTGTCCTAAACGATAACCTTCACGGTAACCGTTGTCTACGGCAACACGGCGTACTTCGGTGCGGCTGAAAGAGCCGTTGCGGTCATGATTACGATCTCTATCGCGATCCCTGTCTCTATCTCCGTCGCGGTCTCTATCCCGATCACGATCCCTGTCTCGATCATCGCGATCATCGTCGCGATCGTTTCGATCATTCCCGCGCTCGTCGCGGCGGCCGTCGCGCGCGTCGTGGCCGTTCACGAAAACGTCTCTTTTGTCTCTTTTGTCCTTTTTGCCGTGTCCGTGTCCCTGCATCGGATCGGCGAGTGAAACGACAGGCAAAGCGATGGCAACTATCAGCGCAAACATCGCCGCACGCAATGTAAATGTTTTGTTCTTGAAATTCGTCATAATGTTCTCCCTTGTGAACGCTTGTTCGCGTTCGATGTATCGGATAATGTGATTCGACTCGAAAGGATTTCCAATCGGGGCAGCCTTGACGTTAGCAATCAACGCGCCGCACACGCCAGTGCGCTAACTTTCAGTGTTCCGACGAAAATGCCTCCCGGTTAATCGCTGCAATGTCGGAGAAAGTGTAGCCATCAACGCTATTCGTGCAGGCATCCGCGAATGCCTTTCAGGAAAAGCGATGTGCGTTTTGAGTCAAAAGATTGCGGTTGCGGGCACAGTGGCCTGATTGCTATAGTTGCCCGTCAATGCGCCACGCCGGAAAAATTAAATGACGGAGAACCTGCCCGGCCAACACGAAAGTTTGTCCGCACGTCTGCAAAATATTCGGCAGCGAATCGCGGCGTGTGCGATACGCAATCATCGCGCGCCGGAAGAAATCACTTTGATCGCCGTCAGCAAGACGCACCCGCCGGAAATTGTGCAACAGGCGTTGGACGCGGGCGCGTGTGACTTCGGAGAAAATCGCGTGCAGGAAGCGGTGGATAAGATCGCGCAAATGGGCAACGCGCTCGCTCGCTGGCATTTGATTGGACATCTACAGGCCAACAAAGCGCGCCGCGCCGTGACGCTCTTTGATGTCATTCATTCGCTGGATTCAAAGGCGCTGGCAGAGCGGCTTGATCGTTTGTGCAGGGAAGAGAAGCGCGAACAATTGCCTGTTTTGATTCAGATTGATCTGGGCAATGAAGAAACCAAGTCGGGAGCAAGCGAAGCAGAGTTGCCGGAACTCGTGCAGGCCGTCAACGCTTGCGAGCGTCTGCAATTGATCGGGCTGATGACGCTGCCGCCTTTTTTTGAAGACGCGGAAAAAGCGCGACCATATTTTCGTCGCCTGCGGGAATTGCGTGATGCGCTTCATCGGCATGGAGATTTCGGCGCGCGCGCGGGCGAGCTTTCAATGGGCATGAGCCACGATTTTGAAGTCGCCATCGAAGAAGGCGCGACGATGGTGCGCGTCGGCACGGCGATTTTCGGGACGCGCGGGACAATGCCTGCGCAAGCATAGCGACAGCGCATTACAAGGAAAGTTTTTGCGATTGAATCGCACGGCACACAATTCGTTTGCTGCGGCGCATTTGAAAAGTTGAAAGGTTTGGAAATCCGATTCGTCAAATTGTGATCCGTTATGGATGAAAGTATATGGAAGTCTTCAAGTTTCTGGGCGTGCTTTCTTGGTACGCTGTAGTCACAGCCATCTTCGCAGTGATCGCGCTGATGCTGCTGCGATTTGGCATCAACTACGCCGATATAAATCCATTTAGCCGGACGGCGCTCTTGATACGCCGCTATTCCGATCCGCTGGTCAATCCAGTGCGCGGCGGACTCTTGAACTACGGCATCGATCCGAAGTTCGCGCCGCTGCTGACGATCTTGATTGCGATTCTCGTCGGCTATTTCTTTCTGCAACTCGTCGGCGAAGTCTTGTTTACGGCGGCGGGCATGACGGCGAGTTTGTTGACGGCCAATGTGCTTTTGCTCGTCGGCTTTTTGCTTTACGGCTTGCTCGCCGTCTTTTCTCTTTTAATTATCGTGCGCGTGATTTTTTCTTGGGGCATGAGTTACAGCCATCCCTTGATGAGATTTCTGGTGCGCGTTACAGAGCCGATTCTTGCTCCGGCGCGCCGCATAATTCCGACAATCGGCATGTTCGACATTTCGCCGATCATCGTTATCTTCGTGCTGCAACTTTTTCAACAAGCCATACGCGGAGTGCTGCTGCGCTAAAGTTTGCCGCCTGCGAGATCGGTTATGCAAAAATCGCTCCTGTATGATTGCCTCGACGTTGAAGGACGATGCTTTGTGCTTTGCGGTGCGTGTCGTGCCGAACGCCTCGCGCAACCGGATTGTCGGCGAGCATGACGGGCAACTTCGCGTCCGTGTCGCCGCGCCGCCCGTTGAGGGAGCAGCCAACGAAGCCTTGGCGCGCTGCCTTGCGCGTGCGTTCAAAGTGCCGCCCCGCGACGTGGAAATAACTTCAGGCCACGCTTCAAAAAGCAAGGCCGTGCGGGTTCGCGGAGGGACGCGCGAGATGCTGGAAAAATTATCACAGGGCGACTAAAACACTCGGTTGCGGCAAGGGAAAATCGCGTGCTATATTGCGTTTCCGCATCGCTTTCATAGTTTTCAAAGTTTCATAAAAAAGGATTCGCACTCAATGTCTGGACATTCCAAGTGGCATACGATCAAGCACAAAAAGGGCGCGCTCGATGCCAAGCGCGGCAAACTTTTCACCAAGCTGATTAAGGAAATCACCGTCGCGGCGCGCACCGGCGGCGGCGATGCGGACGCCAACGCGCGCCTTCGCAAAGCCGTCCTCGACGCGAAGGCTGGCAACATGCCGAACGACACGATTGAGCGCGCGATCAAGCGCGGCACAGGCGAACTCGAAGGCGTCAACTACGAAGAAATAACTTACGAAGGTTACGGGCCGGGCGGAGTCGCCTTGATAATCGAATCCATGACGGATAATCGCAATCGCACAGTCGCCGAAATCAGGCACATGTTTTCCAAAAACGGCGGCAACCTCGGTGAGTCCGGCTCGGTTGGTTGGATATTCGACAAAAAGGGTTACATCGTCGTCAGCAAAGACGCGAAGCCCGAAGATGAACTTTTTGAGATCGTCACCGAAGCGGGCGCGGAAGATTTGCGCGATGACGTGGATAATTTCGAGATCATTACTGCGCCCGATAATTTCGATGTGGTGCTCGCCGCCGTGAAAGAGGCGGGCGTCGAACCGGAAGTCGCCGAAGTCGAACTCGTGCCGCAGAATTACATTAAGCTCGAAGGCGCGGAAGCCAAACAAATGCTCAAGCTGATGGAATCTCTCGAAGACCACGACGACGTGCAAAAAGTCTCCGCCAACTTCGACATCAGCGAAGCAGACATGGCGTAAGCAAAGTAGAAAGGCCGAGGGCGAGAGGCGAAAGTGCGGCGGCAAACATTCCGTTAAATTACTTACCTCCAATTAAACTGTCCAGCCTTATTAAACTGCTTTGACCCGTAACTGGTAGTGGGGTCATAGTGCGTTGCTATAACCCCACTCTGGTATTTAGTTTGCAAGCAAGTCTTTCAACTCCCAAACGGTGTTAGTAATTCCAGCCTCCATTGCTGGCGTACATCTAATGCTTGAATGGATGCGGCAGAAGTTGTAATAAGCAAAGTACAAAGCTAAAGCTGCTCGCAAGTTTTCCCACTTCTTACTGAATCCATTTTCAGCCGTGTAAATCTCCGCATCGCCATACGGATATTCAAGTTCTGTCTTTCAACGTGTGATGTGCATATCTTTTCAGGGTCAGGGTTTCCAAACACAGGCGTGGGAATCGCTTCAATGATGCGTGATGGAGAATAGCGGTGCTCGTCATCTGCGGGTGCGCCGTATATCTTGACCAATTTCGCGTAATCAACGCGAGTTCCCAAGCTATAACAGATTGCATCGGGATAAGGGTCAAATCCATCTGTGCTCATTTGAAAGCGATTCTCTGTGCCCTCCACAGCTTTGAATATCTTTTCGGTAAATTCTACGGTGTCGCGGCTGGTACGCCGTCCGAGATGCCAAGCAAGGATTAGCTTTGATTCGCGCTCGAAAGCGACGAACGTATAAGCATCGCCTAACGTCGTTTCATCCTTACCTTTGCGCTTTTTCGTCTTTTCTTTCATACCAACGTAAGCCCAAATCTCATCAGCCTGTAAGTCATTAACTTTGACTTTGCGAATGTGCTTTTCCATCAAACGCTCGCACTTCTCGCCCGCTAAAACTAGCAGAGAGATAATCGCCCGCTTGCTTATTCCTGTAATGCGTTCGGTGCTGCGGATGGAGTTGCCTTCGACTAATAGATGAAGGCAAAGCAAAGCCTTGTCGAAAGGCAGACGCATCTCGTCTAAAGGCTTTTCGTGTTCTTCGGTGAATGTTCGCTTGCAGGTATTGCAGCGAAAGCGTTGGAGTCCGTTGCGGTGTTTGCCGGACTTTTTGCAGAGTGATTCGCAGTTGTGACAGACCATTATAAACCTTGCCTTTTTCAGGCGATTGGCTCATAATGGTTCTGGCGAAACTGATGCGTCCAATCGCATTAGATTTCAAATAGCCCTGTTGGTTGTTCAAGCAACTGACGGGGCTTTTGCTATTTGTCAATGGACGAATCATACTCTCTAATCCTTTCAAAAGCAAGAAAATAAAGCACTTACACGAAATAGGTTACTCCTTCAACCTCGTTGCGAGGTGTTTCATAAAATATCGCACATGCTCCAAGATACGTTCTGCGTCGGGTTTATCGTAAGTCGCACGACCGTGCATCACGTGGTTTCGCCAAGCATCTTTGAAATAAGAAAACTCTTTCGCTGCCTCTGAATAAAACTGCTGGTCTTCCGTCTTCTGCTGTCCTTTTGGCAGATTCTTAAGGTCTTTGATTTTCGATTCGATTTGTTCAATCACAGTCTGCCACTGCTCATAAGTAAATGGCACAGAAATGCTGTCCGCCAACGCTTTCAATCCCTTCTCAACTATACGCATGGAATGAAAGACAGCCGCCGTGTACAATCCAAATGCTATACAGTTGTAGGCGTCCCTCACGTCTGCGTGTACCGACAAGAAGTTATCCCGTACCGAAACGTCCACTTTCAATCGCGGTACTATGTAATAGTAGGCCGCTTCTTCCGGCGGCATATATAAAAACAGCCGCTTTTTTAACTCTATGTTGATGGTACGCATCAGATTTGCTAGTTCCAGATTTACCTCTATTCCAGACATTGCCCTTGCCTTGAGTTGTGGAACTAGGATGTCTATCAACTCGGAAGACACATCTAGATGCACCATAAGCGTGCGCTGTTTTAGCAGTTCGAGTTGGTTTGCTACCCAAGTCCGCGAGGCCTCATTAATCTGTTCCGTCGTGGAGCGGGCACTTGCCTGAATCCGCTCCATAACGCTACCAATCCCTATGTAGTCATCCGCATATACTCTTAACATATCTAGTAGGCTCACAAGTTGGAATGGACGAACATTCCATAGTGGTACTTGCTCGCCTTCTTTGGCAAGACATTCACAGTCTGTTATTTTATTTTGTTCTAGCAACGCACTATGACCCCACTACCCCGTAACTTTCTCCCTTCGCCTTTCCACTTTGATATGCTATGCTCCGCCCGCATTTTGAGAAGAGAATTTGCTATGCGCGAGTCTTGCCGCGCGATTGTTTTGAGAGACGAATGTTGTGCGCGTTTTAGGCATTGATCCGGGCAGTGAAACGACCGGGTGGGGCGTTGTTGAAAGCGAAGGCAGCCGCTACCGGCTCGTTGAATACGGCACGATAAAAGCTCCACCGCGCGAAAGATTCTCCGCTCGATTGCTGAAAATCAGCGACGGCATCGAGGCTGTTATTGCGCGGCACAAGCCAAACGTATTTTCGATTGAAGAAGCCTTTTACGCGAAGAACGTACAAGTCGCGATTAAACTCGGACAGGTACGCGGCGTTGCGTTGCTCGCGGCGGAACGCGCCGGATTAGAGATTCACGAATACTCGCCGCGCCTCGTCAAGCAAACCGTCGTCGGCTACGGCAACGCTGAAAAGCATCAGGTTCAAGAAATGGTGCGCGTGCTGCTCGCGCTTCCAAACGTGCCTCAACCGCACGACGCCGCCGATGCACTCGCCATCGGCATTTGCTATTTTCATCACGCCGGAACTGCGCAACGCATACTTGCTGCCGACGCCCGCGTGAAACTTTCGTCGAGCACCTTACCTGCGACTCGCCGCCGCGTTCTTCGCTAACGCTTCACGTTTTCACCAACAGCGGTGCGAGCATGTCGCCCCAAAATCAATCTCACCTTGCTTAAAGGAGGCTAACTCACGTGTCTTTACATTTCCACTTCAATCGAGCTTTTTCGCTTCGACGTTTCCTCTTCACCGGCGTAGCAATGCTCCTCTGTCTTTTATCTGTTTCCATAAATATCTGTGCGCAACAGCGAAGAATTATGAACCTTGCGGGACAGCGCGCAGTTGTCGTTGATGAAAGGTTGGCGGTGTTGCGCGATGCGCCGGATGTGTCCGCGCGGCTCGTTCATCGTTTAAGTCGCGGGCGCGCCGTCGGCATTCTCGGTTCGCGGCGCGCGCCGGACGGTTTGCTATTTTACCGTGTTGCCGTCACGCGCCGCACGCGTGGATGGTTGCAGAGCGACAGCGTCGTTGCGCCCGCACATGCAGGCGATGACGAACGCCTCGCGCGCCTCGTCAATGGCTCCGAAGGTTTTGACCGTCTCGCGCGTGCCCGTATCTTTCTTGACGCGTTTCCCAGATCGGCTTTGCGTCCGGCAGTTTTAATTGTTTATGCAGATGCAGCGGAAGAAGCGGCGACGAAACTATCGCGCGATGTCGGCAAGCGTTTAGACGAGCGCGAGATGCGCGCGGGCGGCGCTCCTCTCTTCAGCTACTATCTTAATTTCAACGAACTAGATCGCTTTAATCGAGTCGGCGTCCGGTTTGCGCTCGACCGGCAGACAAAAACGTTTCATTACGACGGAGAGAGTTGGCGCGAGATTGTGCGCCGCTACCCGCGCAGCGCTGAAGCAACAGAGGCGCGCCAGCGTCTCGCCTCTCTTTCCAATGTCGCTGCTCAATGAGTCTTGGGCAAAGGCTGCGGCTCATTGATCGTTTGTTTGAGCGACACCGTAAAATGGTGTTGCAAAATCTTGTGCGGGCAGTTAGATTGTCGGCATCGATCTCTTAAACAATGCGGAAGTCTCCCGAAGAACAAAGGGTGCGCCGCTCTTAAATAACTTAAGAAAGCGCTGGAGGTAAAACAACGTGCCGACCGGAACATGCCCGGAATGTGAAGCGGAAGTTCACGTCGATACCGACGCCGACAAGGGCGACGTAATGACGTGCGAAGACTGCGGAAGCGAACTCGAACTCGTCGGACTCGATCCCGTCGAATTGGACATCGTTGAGGAAGATGATCTGGACGATGAGGAGGAAGAAGAAATCTAAGCCCGACAACAGTAAAGCAACTCATCAAGCGGCGCGAAGAAAAACGTGCGCTTTTAGAAAATCTGTTTGACGAAGGTTTTTCGTCGCTTGTTTTCAAAAGCCTGATTTTCTTCGCGCCGCTTTCGTATGTTTTCCTTCGCCAGTGTTAAAGGCTCAATGCAGCGGCGCGCCTTCGTAGCCTGTGCGATTCTGGCGGACAGTTAAACCGGGCGGCGCTTCGATGCGAATTGTGTGGAAACGCCCGTCATGGCGCTTCGCTTCCGGCGGATAAAAAGCCAGCACATAAGTAGACGCGACTTCTTCCGCGAGCTTTTGAAAAAGCGGCCCGAAATCCTTGTCCGTCGCATAGACGCTTGTGCCGCCGGTCTTCTCCGCCAGCCCGCTGACATCCAGAGGCGTCGGCAAAGGCGCGCGTTCGGCGGAAACCAGCAGGCGCGAAAAGGACGGCAGCATCACCGTATAAACGCTTGTCTCGGCGATGTTGGCGCGCTCGATTACTGTGCGCGGCGCAACCGTATCGCCGACCGGAAAGCCGTCCGTCACGACGACCACCGCGCGTTTCAACAGCCGCCGCTCTCTGGTGCGCGGCGCATTTCTGACAAGCATTCGGACGGCATCATCAACCGCGTCGTAAGTGTGCGTCGAAAGCCCGTTCGGTTCGTGCGAGAGGCGATCAAAAGCACGTTCCAGTTTAGCGGCATCGCTCGTGAACGTTTGCAGCGTTTTGACTTTCATCCCGAACGTTGTGACCGCGAAGACGGATGCATTGTTTGACAGGCGCGCAGTGAAAATGCGCATCGCGCGGCCAAGTTGATCCAATTCCTCCGGCGACATGCTGCCCGACACGTCGAGCGCGAAAACGATGGCGACGGGACGCGGTTGACCGCCGCGCTGCTCTACATTAAAAAAGGAAATCGGCTGCTCTGTGCCGTCAGCGTAAATCTTGAAATCCTCACGGCGCAAACCACGCACGATGCGCCCGCTGGCATCCGTCACAGTCGCGTCAAGCAGCACGAGGTCTGTGTCGATGCGCAGCACTTCATCCTGATCCGTCGCTTGTTCGATTGGCGCAGTCTGGTTTGGCGGATTCACGCGGCGCGGGCGTTGCTGTTGCTGTGCGGTTGTCGCTTCGGGAAGTTGCCGTGTTTGAGCAAGGCATGATGACAGGGAAGACGATGCCGCAAAGCCTGCCTGCGCCGCGCCGAGAATCGCGTAACACAAGAATCTGCGACACGCGCCGCGCGATTTAGTTAATCTAAAATTCACTGCCGGATAAGATTTACCAAAAAGAAACATAGGGAAAAACCGGAGGAAGCTAATAATCGGCTGTGGTAGATGCGACCTTTATTTGTCGCACGTTTACTGCGCGTTTACCACGCGCTTACTTCATAGGCCGTAGAGCAATTGAAACGAATTGCTTGCTTGAAATTATACAGAGGCGCGCCCGCGCGCGCCAGACGATCATGGATCGGGCAACACCTTCCTGCTTTCCGCGCATCAATCGTTGGGCGCGCTCTCGTTCAAGAACACAAGTAAGTTGTATAATAAGCGCGCTGTATGATTGAGCGTCGTTGCTATAAATATGGAAAAGCTATAAATATGGAAAACGAAAATGAAACTTATGAATTTGCGTAATTGGTTCAGCGCCTTTTTTATAATGATGCTGTTTGTCGCTTCGTGCGCCGCGCAGCAAACGGGCAGTATCAAAGGCAAAGTGCGCGTCGAGAGCGGCGCGGGCGCGGCGGGCGTCGCCGTCATTGCGCGCGAAGGTGAGCATGAAATAACACGCGTCGAAACAAACAGCAAAGGCGATTTCAATATTACCGGACTTGCGCCGGGAACCTACGGCCTGACGTTTCGCCGCACGGGTTTAAGCGTCGGCTCAATCGAGAACGTGGAAGTGCGCGCAGGGAAAACGCGCACGCTTAATGACCGACTCGTTTTGACTCTCGATACGGGTTCTATTGCATCTGTGCGCGGCAGCGTTTTCGATCCGGAGGGGCGCAGCGTGCCGGGCGTCCGTGTCGAGATTGCGCGGCTCGCGGCAAACGGCGCGGCAGGAAAAAAAATCGCCGAACGAATCACCACGCAAAGCGGCGAGTTCGCGTTTCGTGTTGCGACGGACAAAGCGAAGTATCGTGTGACGGTCAAGGCAGACGGCGCGGAACCTGTGACGGGCGAAATCGAAGTTGACGGCGCAGCCATTTATCGCCTGTCACTTTCATTGCGACCCAAAACGAGTCAATAAGAGAATCCTTAGGCTAAAAAACTTTTGCTCTCGCGCCTGTTTCACCTGCTCGCGTTTGTTTGATAAGCGATGAAAGACGCCACGCTACCGGAGCCATCCACGCGCGAAGAATTTTTGACGGCGCGACAGCTTGCCGCGCTCTTGCAGGTTAGTGAAACGACTGTTCGCCGCCTCGCGCAAAAGGGGCGCATCCCGTCCATACGTCTCACACCGCGCATCCTGCGCTTTCACCTTCAATCCGTCCGCAACGCTCTCAGCGACAGCGCGCGAACTTCACGCCGTCACACTGCAACAGAAAATCCCGACGAACATCTCCAACTATCTTTCAGCGATCTGCTTTGAGCTTCGCAGATTCGATTAAAGCATCACGCCGCTTTCCTTCCTCAAACTTTTATCTTGAATTCACCTGTTGCCTGATCCGACGCATTGAGCCGATGTCCATCCAGCGACCGTTGCGCTCGAAATAGATGTGCGGCTCGCGCGACGGATACTGCTTGGCGAAGCGCGGTTCGCGTGCGAGAAGCGGCTGCATCACGGAGCGGCTGCCGATGGCGACGCGCCACTGCCCGTTTTCACGCACGAGATATTGTCTGGCGACGACTTTGCCCGCGCCTTCGATTGGACGCGCAACACGCCCGTACATGACTGTATCAACCACCGCGACATCACGCCCGACATGCACGCCAGCGATGTCCAGACGATTGAGTTCGAGGCCGTAAGAATCATGCGCTCGTTGCAGGCTTTCAGCGAAACGCCCGCGCGAGATGCGCCCGCGTGAAGCATTCGGCAACGCTTCGTAAAGCGATGCGTAATCGCCCGCGCGCAATTGCGAGAACGCGCGCTCCATTGCCGCGCGCACCGCTGTCTCTTCGCCTGCGGCAAAAGTCGGTGAAGCAAACGCCGTGAATAGAAGGAAGGCCGCGAGCCACATCGAACATTGTTTAATTTTCATCGTGATCCAAATTACTTTCGTTTCCAAATTCTGCGTCGTCCCGTTCGATGTTTGAACTGCGTAGCCGGTTGCGCAAGGAAAGAAACCACGCGACGACGCCGAGCGTGGCGGCGACAAACGTCCAATCGAGATTGCCGCGCCCTAACCAGAAAAACGCGGCAACGATCAAGCACAAAATCGAGACGATGCTCCAGACGCGTTCCATTAAAGTGTTTCTTTCTTCGGACGCTCTCACGATGTTTGCCGACCTTTACAAAGCGTGCCGCGTGGCTTCTACCGCACGTTCACAGCGATAAAAGTTTCGAGTGTGTGCGGCGGATAACAAGCCTGATTGTCGCACGCCTGTGTGCGCAGCCTCGCGCGTAACCGATGTTCGCCCTTCGCGGCAGACGCTTCAACGCGCAGCGGAAGTTTGATGACGGCATCGCCTTCGTAAACTTTAAGCGGCTGTTCGGAGAAGTCGAATTTCCGTGTGACCGGAGCCGGATAAACCGGAGCGCCCGCCGCGATGCCTGCGCTCGCTTCATCTGCTTCGATCTTCAACTCCGTCGCGATTAAATTCGGCAGTGTCGGCGGATTGGCATGAATGTGAAAACCCTCCGCGATCTTCAAACGCACGGACGCCTCCGCCGCATTGCCCGCCGCCGCGTCAACCGCATCCACCGTCGCACGCACAACCTCCGCGCGCGGCGAAGCATTAGAAGCCTTCGACGACGCGACGTTTGAAGCATTTGCAGCAGCATCGTTCGTCGGCGTATTTTCCGTTTTAGCGCATCCCGCGAGCATCAGCGCGAGCAGAAAAATTGCGCAGGCATGAATAAGTGTAAAGATTTTAGAGTGCACCTGTTGTCTCCCAATCATATCGTCGATTGCGAGCGATTCGCGCCGCAAGCCGTGCCGCTCTCGCTGTAACGCCGCCTCTTACCATTCACTTATTTAGTGGTGGGGCCGGGCTTCTATTGACGCGTCTCCAGAGCGAGTGTGGAGTCAAAGGGTCATGACTATTAATTGCGATACAGGTGAAACCTTCCTTCTCCAGTATCGCGTTATAACGGATGAGCATCCTCATCTGGATGCTGCCTTCAATTTGTCTCGTGTTCCAGTCCATTGTCTTCAATGATGGCGAGTCCAGCGTGCGATAGGCGAGGCGAACAGACTTGCTGTCATGATGCTTTTCAAGCTTGAAACCCGGCACTCGCGCTGAACTGAGACCTTCAGGAGTTTCGACCTGAGTGATTGACGTTGGCTTGAATCCGTGCTTGATGAGAGCATCGCGGATTTCGTGTACCAACCTGCCATGGTCTCTTTTCCCCATTGGACATTACCGACGCGCTTTCATCCGTTCATCAGCGTGCGGATTCCGCGATGGGCTGGCCTGTGAAAAAGGCACGCGCCGATGCCGTCATGCGGCGGATGCGGCGCACGACCTTCGGTAGAATCCACGCGAGGATCAGCAGAAAAATTAAGATCACGACGAGTATGCCAATCGGGTGAAGCACGGCCAGCGCGGTTGCGCCGATGGCAACGGCATCTTCGACGAGCGATAGTATCCAATTAGTGACAGGCTCCGGGCTGGTGTTGGCTGCCGCGCGCACAGTCGCCTTCGTGCCGTGCGTTGACAGAGCGAGGCCACCGCCCAACAGCAGCGCCGCGACTTGCACCGCCGGATTCATCTGCGTCGTCGCCGCCAGCGCCAGCACCGCGCCCGCCGGAACGCGTATGAATGTGTGAACTGCGTCCCATAGCGTATCGACATACGGAATCTTATCAGCGAAGAATTCGATGACATAAAGAAAAAGCGCGACGCCGATGATGAAGGGATTGCTCAACACATGCAGGCTGCCGGGCAGACTCGCGTACTTATAGTGCTCAAGCAAACCGAGCACGGCGACAGTCGCATATAAATTGATGCCGGATGTCCACGCCGAGCCGAGCGCGAGACCGAGAATTTGTATGATGTTCATGATAGTGCAGAAGTCAGGAGACAGGAGTCGGAAGCCAGAATGAAGAAAAAGACAGAATGAAGAAAATCAAAGTTCATGTTTGAGTTATCAACGTTCGAGTTGTCAAAGCGCGCCTTCGCTTCACTTCTGACTCCTGACTTCTGTCTCCTGAATACTGCTTTTTATCCTTCCTCTTTTCTTCCTGTTTCCGGGCGTTTGATGCCGAATTTGTCGAGGCGGTATTGCAGCGTGCGAAAGGTCAGGCCGAGAAGCTTGGCGGACTTTGTGATGTTGTAATCGGTCTGCTCCATCGCCTGCATGATAAGGCCGCGTTCGACATCTTCAAACGAGATGCCTTCGGCGGGCAGCTTAAAGGCGCTCTCGGAGACAGGCCGCGATTCCTGACGAACTTCGAGCGGCAAATCTTCGATGCTGATAAGGTCGCTTTCACATAAAAGAATCGCGCGTTCGATGGCTGATTCTAATTGTCGCACGTTGCCCGGCCAGCCGTAGTCTAACAACATGCGGCGCGCGTCCGGCATTAATCCACGCACGAGTCTGGAAGTATTGCGCGTGTGCTTCCTCAAAAAGAAATCGATCAGAATGGGAATGTCGTCGCGGCGCTCGCGCAAGGGTGGAACATCGACGGAGAGCACGTTGATGCGATAGTAAAGATCGTCGCGGAAACGTCCGTCGGCGACCATCGCGCGCAAGTCTCTGTTCGTCGCGGCGACAACGCGCACGTCTATTTTGATTGCCTTCGTGCCGCCGACTCTGCGTATTTCGCGTTCCTGAAGGGCGCGCAAAAGTTTCGCCTGCATCGTGATATCTAGTTCGCCGATTTCGTCTAGGAAAAGCGAGCCGCGATCCGCGACTTCAAAGAGTCCTTTCTTTTCTGCGTGCGCGCCTGTGAAAGCGCCGCGCTCGTGGCCGAAGAGTTCCGACTCTAAAAGATTTTCGTTGATCGCGGCGCAGTTGACGGCCTGAAACATCTCTGTGTTGCGCGGGCTTTGATTGTGTATGGCGCGTGCGATGAGTTCTTTGCCCGTGCCGGATTCGCCGCGAATAAGAACAGTCGAGCTTGAGCGCGCGACTTTGAGAATCATCTTTTTGACGGCTTCCATTTCAGGCGAAGCCGAGACGATTTCCATGTCGAGCGCGTCAAGACGCAGAAGAGCGCGCCCGACGGTTTCAAGCAGCGTGTCGCGGTCGTAAGGCTTCTGCAAGTAATCGAACGCGCCGCGCCGCAGTGCTTCTTTGGCGGAGTCGATGGAGCCGTGCGCGGTTAAGAGTATGACGATGATGGACGAATCGTAGGCGAGCAGTTGCTGCAACAGCTCTATGCCGTCCATGCCCGTCATCTTCATATCGGTTAAGACGAGATCGAAGCGGCGTTCGTGCGCGAACTTCAAGGCTGCTTCGCCGGAAGATGCGGTCGTCACGTTGTAACCTTCGCCGGACAAAATCATCTCAAGGATTTCGCGCTGCGATTTTTCGTCGTCTACTACAAGTATGCTTTTGCGTGCCATGTCGAGCCTCAGATGTTAGATGCTGGATATTAGATGCTGGTGGATTATAGACTAACATCTGCCATCTAACATCCAGCATCTATTGATTTGCGGGAAGCGTGATTGTAAACGTTGTGCCTTCGTTTTGTTTAGAGCTGACGGAGATTGTGCCGCCGTGATCCGTAATCGCTTTTTTGACGATGGCGAGGCCGAGTCCCGTGCCTGTTTCCTTTGTGGAGAAATACGGCTCGAAGACTTGCGAGATGTGTTCGAGCGAAATGCCGCGCCCGGTGTCCGTGATGTCTATGCAGGCGCGCTTGCCCGCTTCGTCCGGCGAAAGTTTGATTGTCAAACTGCCGCCGCCCTCGCCGTCCATCGCCTGCAACCCGTTTATCACAAGATTAGTGAAAACTGAACGCAGCGCTTCGGCGTCGCCCAAGACTTCGGGTACTGTGCCGACGCTTTCGATGTTTGTTTTGATATTACTTTCGGCAGCTTTTACTTCGACCATGCGCAAGGCGTCTTCCGCGACGGCGCACAGTTCGAGCGGCTGCAAATCGAGTTTAGGCGGGCGTGTGTAGTTCAAAAATTCGCTGATGCGCGTGTTGATGCGCGCCACTTCCGCTTTTAGTTGAACGGCGAGACGATCAAACGTTTGACGCTTATTTGCATCTTCAGGAGCAAACGCGGTGCGTAAATGATCGAGCGTCAGATTAATATAGTTAAGCGGATTTCTGACCTCGTGCGCGATGGCCGAAGCGAGACGCCCGACGACTGCCGAGCGTTCCGCTTGATTGAGGCGCGCTTCGAGTTGGCGCGTGCGCCCGAGCCCGGCGATCATTTCGTTGAAGCGTGTGGCGAGCGCGCCCATTTCGTCGCGGCGGTCGGCGGCGGGCACGCGAAAATCGAAATCGCCTGAAGCGACTCGAAATGCAGCTTCGGATAAATCTTTGATCGGGCGCGTGAAACGCCAGACGAGCACGCCCGCGATAAGCGTCGCGAGAAGCAAAATAACAAACGTGTAAAGCAGCGGGCGCGCCGCCTGCCAACTCCACTGGCTGCTTGGCGCGCGCGCCGAACCGAGCACAACGACGACATACCAGCGGCCTTGATCCGTCTCCAGCGGAACAGTTAAAGCGCGCGGCTCGCCCGCTCTGATCTGCGTCACAACGGATTCCTGCGATACCGAAGCGGTCTCATCACTGGTCAACTGCCCGGCATTGATAAGCGGCGGCAATTGCCCGCGAATTTCCGATAATTTGTAAAACTTGAGCTTACCGTCTGCGTCGAGCGGCGGGAAATAATGTGGATCGAGGCTGTCTGTGACCATTCCCTCCGCATTAACAATCAACACGTTGACGACAGGCCCCGTCTCCTTATTATAAAAAGAGAAGCCGGATTGCTTTTGCAACTGGCTTAGATACTTCGTCGAAGAAGTGCCCTCCGATCCCATTGCGAGGGCTGCCGCAAGCGCTTGCTCTTGTTCCGCGATAATGCGCGTCACGCGCTGTTCGGCGCGCAGATTAAGGTAATACTGCACGCCGAGCGTGGCGATCAGCAGCGCCGCCAGCACGAGCAGCAATCGCAAGCGAAAGCTGTAAATTAAATCGAATGCGTTCATCTGCAAAAAGAGTTTGCCGGAAAAGTCTCGTCGTTAAAGTCTTCCGTCAACGCGCGTGGGCGGCGTGAAGGTTTACCGATAGCCGCAAAGATTTACCGATAGCCGCGCGGCGCATGAAATCTTTGTGAAATTATTTGTTGCCGCCCCGTCGCCGCAGATGTTATAGTTGCTATGGTCTTCAAAGCAACTTCCCCGGAGACCAATCGAGTGGAACTCTCCACACACTCACCGCAATCGAACACGTCAGCTTAAAATTTCAGGAGACGCTTGAAAAGCATTTTGCGGATGCACGACAACTCATTTCAATTAGCGAACGCGACGCCTATCACAAACGCGGCGCGACCCATGTTGCACGCTGTTCCGCAGACTAAACCAACCTGTCGCCGTCAATCATTCATCACAGCCGAAGCAGCGATACCCCCAAAGGCCGTGCTGCTTTCGCCCCAAGTCTCAAGAGCGAGGTTTTAGATGAAGTACACATTACGCAATTCTTTGTTCCACAAACGCGCCGCACTCTGCCTGTCTATTTTGCTGACGCTCTCCTTCGCTGCTTCAAGCGCGCAGGCAAGTAGACCCAAACAAATGCGCCGCGCTTCGTCTGCGAGAGAAGACGCAAGTGATCGACGCGGTGGCCGTCGCGCCGTATCGCGCCGTGATCGACTCGCCGAAGCGCGCCGACTTGCCGAAGAACGGCAGCGTCAACGCGAAGAGGCCGCGCGCCGTGCTGAAGCCGCGCGCCGCGCCGAACTCGCGCGCCTCGCCGCCATTGCACGCCAGCGCGCCGCAGATCAAGCGTGGCGCAATGAAACCGCCGCCAATATTCTTAGAGACGATTCGACGGGCGAAGATTTGGAAGTTCGCCGCGCGGCAATCGCGGCGCTCGGCAATCGCGCCGGATCAGTCGTCGTGATGGACCCGAAAACGGGACGCATCTACACCATCGTCAATCAGGAATGGGCGCTCCGGCGCGGCTTCAAACCGTGCTCGACAATCAAACTCGTAACGGGTCTCGCGGGCTTGAATGAGAACATCATCGCCCCGGAGCAAACCATCGGCGTTTCGAGCTTAAGTCTTGACCTGACAGACTCGCTCGCTTTTTCCAACAACGGTTACTTCCAAAATGTCGGCGGGCGCGTCGGCTTTGATCGCATGGCTTCTTACGCGCGCCAACTCGGTTTGGGCGAGCGCACAGGCATCAACCACGCGAACGAATATGCCGGACGCGTGCCCGTCTACAAATCAGGCTACGCGGTTAATCACATGTCTTCGCACGGCGATGATTTCGAGGTCACGCCCGTCCAGCTCGGCACGCTCGTTTCCGCCATCGCCAACGGCGGCAAGCTATTGACGCCGCATCTGCCGCGCACGCCGCAGGAAAACACACAGTTCAATACGGAAGTGCGCCGCTACCTTAATATCCCCGTCGAAAATTTGCGGCGAATGGTGCCCGGCATGATCGGCGCGGTCAATTACGGCACAGCGAAATTCGCTTACAGCCCGACGGAAACCATCGCCGGCAAAACAGGCACCTGCATCGAAGACGGCAATTGGGTCGGCCTCTTTACTTCGTATGCGCCGGTCACAGACCCGCATCTCGCCGTCGTCGTCGTGTCGCGCGGCTCCGACGGTCGTGCGCACTTTCCCGTCGCCGTCGCAGGCAGAATCTACCGCGCGCTCGAATATCGCTTCGGCACGATGGGCGGCGCAACACAGGTCGCCACCACGCCCGCGACGCTCACGCCGCGCCCGAAAGTCGATCCGCGAGCCGCCGCCGCGTTGACGGAAGAAGAAGGCGAAGCGGATGCGGACTCTGCGACGGGCGTTGTAACAACCGACACGGTAACGGGCAACGCGCGCAGCAGCGTCAAAAGCGTAACGATGCCGATCTATAAAGTGCCTGTGACAAACAGGCCGTCTGAAGTAAACGTTCGACCTGCCGCGCCGCGCACGAAACCAAATACGCCGCAGTCGGACAACAGGCCGCGCCGCGTGTTGAGCAACGAGCCTTAAACCTCGCGCGCTTGCCGCACACTAGAGCAAACCGATCTCCGCCGGATACGCGTATATTTTCTTGTTACGCATCCGGCGGAGATTTGTTTGAGGGCGCACGAAAACCCCGTATGTTGTATCTTTATTGCATCATGATTATTGTCAGCCGGATTGCTTGACACGATGCGGACATTGTTGCAGGATTACTGTACGCATCGTGACTAAAATTTCTCCCGGCACGGCTGCCCGTTTGTAGCTCTCCCGTCCATATGCGGACATGCGCATGTCCGTCGTAAGCGGCAACTGCTTTTTGCGCTCGTGCATCTTAAACAGCACTCGCGCGATGCTTGAAGAAAGCGACTGCGCGACTAGCCCCTTTGATGAGTTGACTGAATTTTATAAGCTGAGACATCGCCCGGAGGATTAGAACAAATGAAAACAACGATTAGATTATTTGCCTTGACCGCGATGATGGTCGCCATGCTCGCCCACGGCGCGCTTGCGCAGACCACCGATTCGCAAACCGCAACCACCGCGTCCGGCACGCAGAGCGAAGAAGATGCGAAGCGCGATGCCTACGTCGGTTTTACCAGCAAGATTAAAACGGACAAGCCGGGCGCTTACGAGGCCGGTAAGTCGTATTTGCAAAAGTATCCGAGCGATAATTCTCCACAGGGAAAGTACGTCAAAAAGTGGGTCGCCGCTTACGAAGACGATCAGAAAACGAAGGCAGTCGTCGATGCCTACAAGAATATCGACCAGCTCATCAAAACTCAAAAATTCGCGGAAGCTTACGCCGCGAGCAAGCAGTATCTCGGCACAAATCCGAATGATCTGCGCACGCTCTTAAGCGCCGCATACGCTGGCTGGCGGCTTTCCTTCAGCGGCAAAAATACATCCGACGCGGAAACGGCTAACTATGCGCGTCAGGCCATTCAGCTTATCGAAGCGGGTAAAACACCTGTCGAAGGCGAAGCCTTTAACACAAAGAACGAAACGCTCGGCTGGCTCAATTATGCGCTCGGCACGTTCGCTTTGAACGCGACCTCGCCGGAAGCGGGCGGCTACTTTGTTAAGGCCGCGCAGTTTGAAGGCTACGCGAAGAAAGACCCGCAGCTTTACGAGCGCCTCGCCCTCTCATATCAGGCCACCGAATACACGAAACTCGCGGCGGATTACGCGAAGGGCTATGACACAGAAGAAAAGCGCGCCACGCCTGAAGGCAAAGCGGCAACTGCGAAAATCAATGATGTCGTTGATCGCATCGTTGACGCCTACGCGCGCGCCGTCGCCTACAGCGGCACGGATCAAAGATACGCCGCGAAGAAAGCCGAATGGACAAAGCAGTTGACGGACTTCTACAAATTCCGCCACGAAAATTCCGTCGTCGGCCTCGATCAATTGATTGCTTCCGTAACGACAAAGCCGTTGCCGCAACCCGGCCAGTCTATTTCAACTGCTCCGTCCACAACTTCTTCGTCCACCACCACGCAGCCGTCGGTTGACGCCAGCGGCACATCGGGTAATGCGATGGCACCCGCCGCCGGAACTGCGACGAAGGCAACCACCACAACGAAAACGACGACAACAAATGCAACCACGCAGAGCACACGCACTGCTGCAACTCCGGCGGCGACTTCAACGCGGACGGTAAGCCGCACAACGACCACTCCGGCAACGACGAAGTCCAAGACAACTACAACCACCACTACCAAGCGTCCGTAAGATCAATCGATCAACGGCTCGCGCTGACAGCGATCAAAGGCCGGGCGCTGCGTCTGATTTATTTCGACGCAGCGTCCGGCTCTTTGTTACAATCCACATCGTGAAAAAAGCAAAACTCGTCGCACCGGATTTCGCTGCTCTGGAAAAGGTCATCGGATACAATTTTCGCGCTCCGGCTTTGCTCGAACGCGCCGTTACGCATCGCTCTTGGGCGCACGAACAGGTTGCGCCCGGCGACGAACAAGCAGCGCGTCGGCTGCATAACGAAGCTTTAGAATTCCTCGGCGATTCGGTGCTCGGCTTCATCGTCGCCGCCTATCTTTTAGAGGCATATCCGGAAGTCACGGAAGGCGAACTCTCGCGCATGAAGCATAATCTGGTGAGCACGAAAACGCTTTCCAGCGCCGCCGAGCAATTAATGTTGGGCGACTTTTTGCGCGTCGGTCGCGGCGAAGAAAAAACCGGAGGCCGCCGCAAGTGCGCTTTGCTCGCAGATGCTTTTGAAGCCATTCTCGCCGCGATTTTTCTCGATGGCGGAATCGATGAAGCAACTGCTTTTGTGCGCCGTGTTCTCGAACAAGAACTAAAGGCCGCAAACCCGCAGGCCGCCGCCGCCGCCGATTTCAAAACAATGTTGCAGGAGCGTTTGCAGGCCGAGCAAGGTGTCGCGCCGCAGTATACCGTCACAGACACCAGCGGGCCGCCGCATCGCCGCATCTTTCACGTCGAAGTCAGTTGGGAAGGCGGAAGCGAGCAGGCCAAAGGGCGCAGCATCAAGGTGGCGGAAACAGCCGCCGCCCGCTGCGCTCTCAAAACACTGGACGCGTCGCGAGCTTTCACCACGCCAATAAATAGTTAAAGCTCACTGCCGCTTTCACAGCGCGTTTTCGTCAAGGCCGACAACTTGACCGCCGCCCTGTTGCTTCTCTACGATGATTTCTATGAACGACAATCAAACGAACACTGGAATCGCCGAGCCACCCGTAGTGACCGAACGTGGCGCATCCGCTCCGACAATTGTTGCCGCCGCAAGCCGCGAGACAGTGTCGCCTTCGGCAATTGAAACTCGCACGCATCCGGCGGGGCCGCCGAAAACAATCTGGCGCGAATATTTTGAATCGGCTGTGGTGACGGTCATCATGGCGCTATTCGGCATGGCGTTTATCGTGCAAGCGGTGGTCGTGCCGACAGGTTCGATGCAGAACACGATTTTGATCGGCGATCATCTGCTCGTCAACAAATTCATTTTCGCGCCCGGCAAGACACTGCCTTTCCTGCCGCAACGCGAAATCAAGCGCGGCGACATTATTGTTTTCAAATATCCGGGCAACAAACTCGATCCGAAAAAGGATTACGAACGAAGCCAGCCGTCGCCTCCCTACACCACAAATTTCGTCAAGCGCGTGATCGGGCTTCCCGGTGATCTGATTGAAGTCCACGATGAGCGAGTCTTCATCAACGGCCAACCTTTACCGGAGCGGCGTGTCGCAGCCAGAAACTATGCGGATGATCTGAGCACGCCGGAAAGCGAAGACAGCAAGCCACTCGAAATATTGAATGCTCCGCCACTCGCTCGCACTGACGCTTACACGGTTTACACAGATAGCGATGCCCAGCAAGATAGCTCTTACAAGTTCGGCTTAAAGGGCAAGCCTGTGAGAGTGCCGGACGACGCTTACTTTGCCATGGGAGATAATCGCGACAACAGCGAGGACAGTCGTTTCTGGGGCTTTGTGCAGAGAGATTTAATCGTCGGACGCGCCATGTTCGTTTACTGGTCTTACGATAAAAGCGCCGCGTCGAGCGGCAATTTTCTGCTGGACTTTTTACGCAACACGCGCTGGCGTCGCACCGGCACAATGGTCAAATAATTGTTTGAACTCGCGTACAAGATCAAGGAGGCAATGCAATGGCCGCGAAAGAATCGCTATGGAAACCCGGCGGGTTATCTTGGAAAGATTTAGGCGGGCGTGTGTGGTCGGAAATCGGCAAGGATGAAGTCTTTGGCCGCGCCGCGCAACTCGCTTACTATTTCCTGCTGGCGCTTTTTCCGCTACTGCTTTTTTTAACTTCCGTGATCGGTATTTTTCTCGGATCGGGAACGGGATTGCGCCATAGCCTTTTTAATTATCTGGGACAGGTGTTGCCCGGTTCGTCAGCCGAACTCGTCAGCACGACGATGCGCGAAGTCAGCGAGGGAAGCAGCGGCAGCAAAATCTCTTTCGGTATTCTCGCGGCACTGTGGGCGGCCTCGAACGGCATGGGCGCGGTCAGCGAATCGCTCAACGTCGCCTACGATGTCAAGGAAACGCGCCCCTGGTGGAAAACGCGGCTCACCGCAGTATTGTTGACGATTGCGCTCGCGGTGCTGATTATTACGGCGCTGGTGCTCGTGCTTTACGGCGGCAAAATCGCGGAAAGCGTCGCGGGTCATTTCGGACTCGGCGACGTGTTCACGATTGCTTGGAAAATTTTGCAATGGCCGATTGTGCTCCTCTTCGTGCTGCTCGCTTTTGCGCTTCTTTATTATTTTGCGCCGGACACGAAAGATCAAAAGTGGACTTACGTGACGCCCGGCACAGTGATCGGCGTCGCTCTCTGGCTGCTTGTTTCACTCGCCTTTCGTCTTTACTTGAGCTACTTCGATTCGTACAACAAAACTTACGGCTCACTCGGCGCGGTCATCGTCCTGATGCTCTGGTTCTATTTAACAGGCGCGGCGATTCTGATCGGCGGCGAAATCAATTCCGAAATCGAACACGCGGCAGCCAAAGCGGGCGCGCCCGACGCCAAAGAAAAAGGCGAAAAACAGCCCGGCGATAAGCAATCAAACGACGTAGCGCGCGGTAATCAAAAAGAGAAGGAAGCGGGCGAAGCGCAAACCAAACCAACGGCGCGGCAAGCGCCCGCTCATGCCGCACAATCCGCGAACGCAAGCGCCACCGAACACGGCTTGAGCGCAAAGAAAGTGGCTGTGGTCTTTGGCGCATGGGTGCTCGCCAAACTGCAACGCTCGACGAAAAAATAATCTTCAACGAAGGTATTCGCGTTTTCATGTTCGAGCGACAAAACTAAAATCAGCGCGCACCGAAAATCGTAGTGCCCGAAAGGAATTCATTGATGAGCCACAAATTTGACGCCACGCTTTCGGAAGTCGATCCATTGATCGCGGGCGCAATCGACAACGAAGCCGCGCGGCAGGCGGGCGGCCTCGAGCTAATCGCTTCGGAAAATTTCGTCAGCGAAGCCGTGCTCGAAGCGATGGGTTCGGTCTTCACAAACAAGTACGCCGAAGGTTATCCGGGCAAGCGTTATTACGGCGGCTGCGAATTCGCCGACGTGGTCGAGCAGACGGCGATTGATCGCGCGAAACAAATCTTCAATGCCGAGCACGCCAACGTTCAACCGCACAGCGGCGCGCAGGCGAACATGAGCGTTTATCTTGCCGCCATTAATTACGGCGACCAAATCTTAGGCATGAATCTCTCGCACGGCGGGCACTTAACGCACGGCCACCCGCTCAACTTTTCCGGCATCAGTTACAAAGTCGCGGACTACGGCGTCTCACGCGACACCGAACAAATCGACTACGACGAATTGCAGAGACTCGCAGAAGAACACAAACCGAAACTCATCATCTGCGGAGCAAGCGCATACCCGCGCACCATCGACTTCGAGCGGTTCGGCGAGATTGCCAAAAGCGTCGGCGCGAAACTCTTCGCGGACATCGCGCACATCGCCGGACTCGTCGCCACAGGGCTTCACCCGTCGCCAGTTCCGTTCGCCGATTACGTCACGACGACAACGCACAAAACCTTGCGAGGCCCGCGCGGAGGCTTGATACTGTGCCGCGAGCAATACGCCAAAGACATCGACAAGCGACTCTTTCCCGGCGTGCAGGGCGGCCCGCTCGTACACATTATCGCCGCCAAAGCCGTCGCCTTCGGCGAAGCACTGCGCGTTGATTTCAAAGCTTATCAACAAACGGTTGTCCGCAACGCGCAAACGCTCGCCGCCGAATTGCAAGCGCAAGGTCTGCGGCTCGTCAGCGGCGGCACGGATAATCACCTGATGCTCGTTGACGTGTTCAATGAAGGCAAAGGCATCACCGGCAAAGTCGCCGAAAAAGCACTCGAAGCGGCGGGCATCACAGCCAACAAAAACACTATTCCATTCGACACCAATTCGCCCTTCACGACTTCCGGCATACGCCTCGGCACGCCCGCCCTCACCACGCGCGGCATGTGTGAAACGGAAATGCGCGAGATCGCGCGTCTCATCGCAAGCGTGCTGCACGAACCGGAATCCGAAGACGTGCGCAGCCGCGTCAAACAATCCGTCAGCGAACTCGCCGCGCGCTTTCCGCTTTACTCGAAGCGTTTGAAAGAACGGGCAACACAGCATGAAGCGATGGGCGCAGACTAACATTGACCTTGCCGGAATAGCGGCAATCGAAGAGGCAGCTTATGAGCATTAAAACACAGGCAACAATCGAGGATTTATATCTTGTTGACGGCAAAGCAGAGCTTGTGAACGGAGAGATAGTCCACATGTCACCAACCGGAGATGCGCCGAATTATGCTGCCCTTGAAATCGCGGTGAGCCTGCGCGAATACGCGCGACGAACAGGAACGGGACGCGCCGTATCGGACAATGCCGCCTTTCGCGTCAACTTGCCACATCGTCAATCATTCAGTCCCGACGCGGCTTTTCACACAGGCAAACCGACAGGCATGAAATTCTTTGAGGAAGCGCCCGTCTTCGCCGTCGAAGTGAGAAGCGAAAACGATTATGGCGCGCGAGCCGAAAAGCAGATCATCGCCAAACGCGCAGACTACTTTGCCGCCGGAACGCTCGTCGTCTGGGACGTGGATTTATTGAGCGACGACGTGGTGCGCGTCTACCGCGCGAGCGATCCAAACACGCCGATTATTTACCGGCGCGGCGACGTTGCCGAAGCCGAACCTGCCGTGCCGGATTGGTCAATGCCGGTTGATGATCTTTTTGGATAAAGAAATATGGAAGAAATCTTCGGGCGCGATGGATTGATCGCGCGGGCGCATCCTGATTATGAATATCGTCCCGGCCAAGTACAGATGGCCGAGGCGGTGCTGCGTGCGTTTGCGGAGAAACGCCATTTGATTGTCGAGGCGGGCACGGGCACGGGCAAGACGCTCGCTTATCTTGTTCCGGCGGTAGCGGCGGCAATTTCAAACGGCAGTCGCATCATCATTTCGACGGGCACGAAAAACTTGCAGGAACAATTGATGGAGAAGGATGTGCCTTTTTTACAGAGCGTCTTGCCGAAGAAGTTTACCGCCGCCTACATGAAGGGACGCGGCAACTACGCTTGTCTGCAACGCATTAAGCGCGCGGCGGATTCGCCTGTGCTCGAAGGACTCGACGAGTTGGATTATTTTGACGTAGTGCGGCAATGGACGCGTGATTCGCCGACGGGTGATCGCGCGGAATTGATCGGCTTGCCGGAGCACTTACCGTTCTGGCGACACATAGATGCGCGCTCGGAAATTTGCATGGGACAGAAATGCCCTGACTTCGATCCGTGCTTTATCACGCGTATGCGGCAGCGCGCGCTCGATGCGGACATCGTGATCGTCAATCATCATTTGTTCTTCGCAGACTTGGCGCTGCGCAACGGCGAGTACGGGCAAGTGTTGCCGGATTATTCGGCGGTAATTTTCGACGAAGCGCATTTGATCGAAGATGTCGCGGCGGAGTATTTCGGCGCGCAAGTTTCAAATTATCAAGTCGAAGACTTACTGCGCGACTTACAGAATCTGGCGATCACAAGCGCCGATGCGAATCGTGAGTTGACGAAGATCGGCGCGCGCGTCGCGCGCTTCAGTGATGCGTTCTGGATGGGAACACGCGCGGGGCGCGGCGAAGAAGGCCGCTTTCCGATTTTGCCCGGCACGTTCGCACGCAAAAAAACCAACGGCGAGATCGAAGCGACTCCGCTCGGCGATGCGTATCTCGGATTAGATGGCGCGCTCGACCGCATGGAGACGACGCTCGACGCGCTTCGAGAACAATCGCCGGAAATCGAGAATCTGACGAGGCGCGTGCGGCAACTGCGTTTCGATTTGCAATTTATCGTGGCGGGCGACGAGAAGAGTTTTGTGTACTGGCTGGAACGTCGCGGGCGCGGCGCGTTTTTGCGTGCGTCGCCGATTGACGTGTCGGGACTTTTGCAGGACAAGCTTTTCGACCGCGTGGAAACAGTCGTACTGACTTCGGCAACTCTGGCGAGCGCCGGGCGATTCGATTTTGTGCGCGAGCGTCTCGGTTTGCCGGAAGCAGACACGCTTGTTGCGCCATCGGGCTACGATTACGAAAATCAAGCGGTGCTTTATCTTCCGCGCGGTATGCCAGACCCGCGCGCGCCGCAGTGGGCGGATGCTGCTGCCGCCGAAGTGATTAAAATTTTGAATGCGACAGAAGGACGCGCCTTTGTGCTTTCAACGAGCTTCGCGGGCATGAACTCACTTTATGAAAGAGTCGCGGGAAAAGTCGATTACCCGTGCTTTGTGCAAGGCAGCGCATCGAAGGCAGGACTGTTGGAAAAGTTTCGCCAAACCCCGCACGCCGTGCTCTTTGCGACATCGAGTTTCTGGCAGGGCGTTGATGTGCGCGGTGAGCAATTGTCCTGCGTCATCATCGACAAACTGCCGTTCGCCGTGCCGAGTGATCCGGTGGTTGCCGCGCGCCAACGCTTTATAGACGATCAAGGTGGTTCGAGTTTTTACGAGTACAGCGTGCCGCAGGCGATCATCAGCTTGAAGCAAGGTCTTGGGCGTTTGATTCGTAGCGCGACTGACAGAGGTGTGCTTGCCGTGCTCGATCCGCGCCTGACGACGAAGGCTTACGGGCGAACATTTCTGACGAGTTTGCCGCCGTGCCGCATTACATCTAACATCGAAGATGTCGCGCGCGTATTTGAGGAAAACAATGTTACAAGTTCCAAACTTCATATTTCACCTCAACCTGTCTTTTGACATTGCCTGTGATAGCGAGCAGTTTACAATTAGATGAACTACGAAGAGCTTGTTAAGTTCTTAAAAAGAATTTTTGCCGGTGACTTGCTCGGCATTATCGCAAACTACGCCTCGATAGTTAGTCTGGCTGTCACAATTTATGTTGCACTGAGTGTCGGAAGGATCAAAAACAGTTATATCTTTAGGGTCAAAGCGCCGAGATTCGAGCGTGCGTTAAGAAACCACGCGGCGGAATTAACGAATTACGGTAATGATTTCGCTAATTCCGTGCAAGAGATAGGTGACGAGTGAGAGAGAGCGGATGTTAAACTAAGAGCGATGCAGGGACGTATGCGCGGCGAGTCCAAACAGGCAGTTGAGCAGTTACGCAAACTCATCAAGGCTTACGAGCAAGCGCCGAACGACGAGGCGAAGTTCCGTACAGTGTATCGTAAGATGCAGCGGGTGATCGAAGAAGTCAAAGAGTATCAGGAAGACCTCGACTCGGAGTAAATTATGAGCGAAGAAAAGAAAGACAAAAATCGCTGGGTTGACGCTGTCACACGCATGATAGAGCTTACACAACAGGGTAAGATGCGCTGGAATATAGTAGACCCTCAGGGGGCTTTAGCGGAGGAGGAAAATAGAGTATCAGCGGTCTTTCAAACAGTTTACAATGGCAAGGAATTAAGGGCTTACCAGAAAAAAGTGCGCGTTAGACCTTTGGGCGGTACGTTAGCATCGACTCTTCCTCCAGCAAAATCAAGACCGCTTTTTCGGCGAATTGGCATTTTAGAGTTCGTGAACGATGAAGGCACACCACTGTGGAAATTTCCGCAAGTAGATGCTCTCTCTGACTTGGTTACGGCGGCAGAGTATCAGGTTGCCGGTGTGAATGAATTCCTTAACGACCTCTTCAGTGAAACTAACGCTGTTGCTTAACGCTCATGACGCTTTAGCTTACACCGCTGCATAGCTCAAAGAATATTGAAATTGATTGATATGGCCGGACAATTTGAAGTAATGATCGAGCGTCACTTTTCGAGCGCGCACCAACTGCGCGGCTACAAGGGAAAGTGCGAAAATCTGCACGGGCATAATTACAAAATTGAAATCTACGCGCGCGGGCGCGAGCTGGACAACATCGGGCTGCTCGTCGATTTCGGCGACTTGAAGGCCGCTGCCGATGAAGTCGTGCAGTATCTGGATCACAGGAATATCAACGAGCTAAAACCGTTTGACGAAGAGTTGAATCCATCGGCGGAAAATCTAGCGCGTTACATTCTGGAACACATCGCGGCGCGCGTCGGCGACGAGCGCGTGCAGGTTTACAAAGTGCGCTGCTTTGAAACGCCGACCAGCGTCGCAACTTATGAACTGATTGCTCCTCAATAAATTATCTCAAACGATAAATTGTGTGCCCTCCCGATGGCTGTAAATATAGCGACGTGAACGCGCATCTACAAACAATGCTTCTAGCTGAACTCGGTTCAAGCAACATGCTCCTCGATACAAAAGGTTTTGAAGAAAGACGCGTATGGCTATGACAAAGCGCGCATTGATTACAGGCATCGCGGGACAGGATGGCTCGTATCTCGCCGAAATCTTGCTGGACAAGGGCTACGAAGTATTCGGGCTGGTGCGGCGTTCTAGTTCGCTTAACCGCAGCCGCATAGATCATCTAACGCAGCCCGTGACGGCAACGGATAAGTCGGGCGCATCGTCGCTGCGCAGACGCCTTCAATTGCTTTACGGAGACATGAATGACGGCTCGTCTCTGCGCCGTATCGTGCGCGAGGTGCAGCCCACGGAGATTTATAATCTGGCGAGCCAGAGTCACGTGCGCGTGAGCTTTGAAACGCCGGAGCAAACTGTGGACGTGAATGCCTTCGGCGTGCTGCGGCTGCTCGAAGCGATTCGCGAAGCCGGAATCGAGACGCGCTTTTATCAGGCATCGAGTTCTGAATTGTTCGGCAAAACTGAAGCAATGCCGCAGAACGAAACGACACTTTTTCATCCGCGTTCGCCCTACGCCTGCGCCAAGCTTTTCGGTTACTGGATCACGATTAATTACCGCGAAGCTTACGGCATGTATGCGACGAACGGCATTTTGTTCAATCATGAATCACCGCGTCGCGGCGAAAATTTTGTGACTCGCAAAATCACGCTCGGCGCGGCACGCATTAAATTGGGTTTGCAGGATCGTTTGACGCTCGGTAACTTGGAGGCGCGGCGCGATTGGGGCTACGCGCGTGATTACATGGAAGCGGCGTGGCTCATGTTGCAGCAGCCTGCGCCGGACGATTACGTGATCGCGACAGGCGAAACGCATTCCGTTAAAGAATTTTTAGAGGAAGCGTTCGGCTATCTCGATCTGGATTGGCGACGCTACGTTGAAACAGATAATCGTTATTTGCGTCCATCGGAAGTCGATGAAGTCGTGGGCGATGCGACGAAAGCGCGCCGTGTGCTCAAGTGGCAGCCGCGCACTTCGTTTCGAGAACTTGTGCGAATGATGGTGGACGCGGATTTGGCAGCGCTCAAGAACAACGCATCGCAGATTTAGTGACCGATTCAAGTTGAGATACCGCTGTTCGGCGGTGCAACGAATGTACAACGTAGCAGTCACGATTTGATCTGACACTTACCAACTGATACTGAGAAGCAAATGAGAATTCTGGTGACCGGCGGCGCGGGCTTTATCGGCTCGCATCTTTGCGAAAGGCTTTTGCGTGAAGGCCATGACGTAATCTGCCTCGACAATTTTTTTACAGGCCGTCGCGAAAATGTTTTTGCGCTGCTCGGCAATCCGCGCTTCGAGCTTGTGCGCCATGATGTGATCGAGCCGGTTCTGCTCGAGGTGGATCAGATTTATAATCTGGCGTGTCCCGCGTCGCCCGTCTATTACCAGTACAATCCTGTGAAGACCGTCAAGACGAGCGTGATGGGCATGATAAACATGCTCGGCCTCGCCAAGAGGGTACGCGCGCGGATTCTTCAAGCTTCGACATCGGAAGTTTACGGCGACCCGGAAGTGCATCCGCAGCCGGAAAGCTATTGGGGAAATGTAAATCCCATCGGGATTAGATCGTGTTACGACGCCGCTACCGAAATCTTGACCGAACATGGTTGGGTGCGCTTTCCTGAACTTGAACAGGGCGTGCGTGTCGCCACTCTGACAGCTGATAATCGGGTTGAGTACCACCTTCCCGACGAATGCATAGCGCAGCCGTATATTGGAGAGTTGTTACGGTTTGCAAACTCCAAGTTCGATTTTTGCGTAACGCCGAATCATTCGATGTACGTGCGAAGCAAAACCGGCAAATTGCGTTTTCTAAAGGCGGATGAGGCGCGGCATTGGCCTGCCTGGACAGTGATGACCAGTGGAAATTTCGGCGGCGAGGAACGGGATTGGTTTGAACTTGGAGACCCGCCGCGCAATGCAAAGGTCAGTGTTCCGCGCATTTGCATGGACGACTGGCTCGAATTCTTCGGCTACTATGTTTCGGAAGGATGCGTGCATATTAGACGCCGCGTCCGGGCAGTGGGCGGCACTGACTACGATGTTGCCGATTACAATGTGCTGATCGCTCAGGAGAATGCGGCGGGGCGCACGAAGATTGCCGCTTGCATGGAGCGGCTCGGTTTCAAGTTCTTTCAGTCGGATGACCATCAATTTAGAATTTGCAGTTCGCAGTTGTCTGCGATCCTTGCGCCCTTAGGCAAATCCGGCGATAAATATTTACCGCGTGAATATCTGCAACTCTCCCGACGCCAATCATTGATTCTATTCGATGCTCTAATGCTCGGCGACGGCTCACGAAGCGAAAACAAATTCGCCTATTACTCAAAATCGAAGCGTCTTGCCGACGATGTGCAGGAACTCGCGTTGCGGTGCGGTTACGCCGCCTCGGTAGTCTCGCACGCTGTCGGGCGAGACCTATACAGGGTAAACATTCGTCTGCCCGTTGAAGCGAACCTCGTCGCTCCCGAACGCATTCCGTATGTCGGTAAAGTTTATTGCGTTAACGTGCGCAATCACGTTGTTTGCGTCAGGCGCAACGGGCGCGCGGCATGGTGCGGCAACTGTTACGATGAAGGCAAGCGCATCGCCGAAACCTTGATGATGGATTACCACCGGCAGAACAATGTCGATACCCGAATCGTGCGTATCTTCAACACATACGGCCCGCGTATGCAGGAAGGCGACGGGCGTGTAGTTTCCAATTTTGTCGTGCAGGCGCTCAAGGGCGAGGAGTTGACGCTCTACGGCGCGGGCGAGCAGACGCGCTCTTTCTGTTATGTTGACGATCTTGTAGAAGGCTTGATCCGGCTGATGAACACGGAGGGCGCGCATGATCCGGTTAATATAGGGAATCCGCGTGAGTTTACGATCCGAGAATTGGCCGAAGAAGTCGCGAAGATTTGCGGTTCGGAAGTGCGCATTAAATATATGCCGCTGCCGCCGGATGATCCCAAACAACGCCAGCCTGATATTACACGCGCGCGGGAATCGTTGAATTGGAATCCGACCATAGAATTGCGCGAAGGATTGGCGCGAACCGTTTCATACTTCGCCGAACGCCTCAAGAAAAACAGGGATGCGTCGAAGTCCGTTGCCGGATCGCATGACGAATCCTGATACAACACAGAATAAATCTGCCCTTCGCTGATAATGCGTCATGCAAATACAACGCGCTATCGTTGCGCATCGTTGCAGCCTGCTATAAAACACATATCGTTTAAGACGCGACGAGCGCGGGCACGTCTATGCGGTACTTTCTGATTTTGCTGTAGAGGCGCGGGCGGTAGATGCCGAGCAGGTTGGCGGCTGCTTGTTTGTTGCCGCCGGTTCGTTGCAGCGTTTTTTCGATGACGAGTTTTTCGATGTCTTCGAGGGTCATGTTGGGCGGCACGTCCCAGCCCATTGGTTGCGTTGCGCCTTCGGGCAGCGCGCCGTTGTCGAAAGGCAAATCCTGCGGCTCGATCTTGCTGCCTTTGGCGAGAAGGACGGCGCGCTCAATGACGTTTTGTAGTTCACGCACGTTGCCCGGCCATTGATGCGCGAACAGGCGTTGATAGGCGGCCTGCGAAATTCCCGTGATCGGGCGCTCGTACTTGCGCGCATACTCGCGCAAAAAATGGTCTGTCAGAAGTTGTATGTCTTCGGTTCTTTCCCGTAGCGGCGGAACGTGAATCGTGATCGTGGAGATTCTGTAGAAAAGATCGTCGCGCAGATTGCCGTCGCGTATGGCATCGGCGGGCGGGCGATTAGTGGAAGTGATAAGGCGAAAATCCACAGGATGAGTTTTTTCCGAACCGACTTTTCGGTAGCTGCGTTCTTGTAGCACGCGCAAAAGTTTCGGTTGCAATTCAACCGGCATCTCGGCGATTTCGTCCAGAAGCAGAGAGCCGCCCGCCGCGTGCTGCACGAGTCCTTCTTTGTCCGCGTGCGCGCCTGTAAAAGCGCCCTTCGTGTGGCCGAAGAGTTCGGATTCAATCAGCTCTTTTGGCAGGGCGGCGCAGTTGACTTTGATAAAAGCTTTTTTGGTGCGCAGGGAATTGTAGTGGATTGCGTTGGCGATTAATTCTTTGCCGGTTCCCGATTCGCCGACGATCAAAACATTGGCGTCGGATTTGGCGACGGATTCGATGGTTTCGTAAATCATCTGCATCTGCTTGGACGCGCCGATGATATTGAAATACTCTGCGCGCGTTGAAAGTTGGCGGCGCATACTTTCTGTTTCCGCCATCAATTCCCTACGCTCAAGGGCTTTTTCGACGAGCGGGTGCATCTGCTCGAAATCGAAAGGCTTTTCGACAAAATAAAAAGCGCCCGCTTTGGTCGCTTCGACGGCGCGCGCCACCGTGCCGTAGCCCGTCACGACGATCACTTCCGTCGCAGGGCGCGCATCCTTCATGTGTCGCAGCACGGAGATGCCGTCCATGTCCGGCAACTGCAAATCGCAAATGGCGAGCTGGTGGCCGCCGCGATCAAAAAGTTCTATCGCTTCCGCTCCGGTGGCGGCGGTGTCCACCGTATACCCTTCTTCGACTAAATTTTGTTTGAGCGAATCGGCCATCATCGGTTCATCGTCAATGACGAGAATACGTGCGTCTTTGTGTTCCACTTCTGCTTTGCTCCTCGGAAAGGCAACCACTGCTGCTCGTGTATTGGGATTTTAAGAACAGTTCAAGTTAAGGTATTCGTTTAAGTATGCGTCTAAATTATCAGCGACTTGCGAGAGAGTATGAGTCTGCGTGAGCGATTTTATTCGGGCATGAGCGGCAAACGAATTCGCCAGACATCTGCCTCCGATTCGGTTTCGCCACCGTGCGCTTCAATTATTTTAGCGGCGAGAGACATGCGCAATCCGTTGCTTCCGGCAAAGGAATGAAACGGATCACCCTCCGCTGTCGTAACGCCGCGCCATTCGATAACAATTTGCGGCGTCGCTGCACCACTTCCTCCTGCGCTTTGATCCTGCCGCAAATTGACCGACAGAGAATCGGAATCGTCGCTTCCTGCCGGGCGCGAGTTCAAAGCATTAACGGTAATTGTTTGCAGCGCTTCGGCGATGGCTGCTGTGTCAAAATCGCCTGTCAGAATATCCGCTTCCGGCTCGAAACGCACGACTGCGTCCGGCTGCTCGGCTGTCAAAACCGTATTCATTATCTTGACGAGGTTTGTGTGCGGTTGCCTGCGCAGTTCGATAGGGCGACCATAGCGCACAAGCACCGTCATATCGTTTGCGGCGCGTTCCAGCCCGCCGATCAATTTGCCGATGGTCTCCTGCTCGTCCGCCGGGCGCTCGCTCTTTTCCATGCGCTTGCGCAGAAACGTGGCATAGAGTTTGAGACCGTTAAGCTGATTTTTCAAATCATGAACGATCTGCACGGACGCGCGGCCGAGCGTCTGTAATGTCGTGGCATCTTGTGAATCCGATGTTAATTGCTTCATTTGTTCGCAAGCCAAACCGCCGGAGTGCTCTTAGGCCGCTTGTCTCCGACGACGAAAACCAAATAGCGTGTATGAATTAAGCCCAAAGAAAACGAAATTTAGTGTTGTGTTTCGATGCGATATATTAGCAAAAAAGCTTACCGTATGCTAGTCATGCGCCGCCTGCGACAAACATCTGAAATATAAAAGTCTATAGCTTTGAGTTACTTCAGCGTGACGGATAAAAGGATGGGTAATGACCGAGGATGTGAGCCAGAAAGTCATGGTGGTCGAAGATTTCGAGGATAATCGCTTTATGATGAGGCGGTTGCTGGAAATGAGCGGTTATCGCGTCGTCGAAGCGATGAACGGCGAAGAAGCTGTCGAAGTTGCGCGGCGCGAGCAGCCCAATCTGATCTTAATGGATTTAAGTTTGCCGCTTTTGGACGGGCTTGCCGCCACACGCCGCATACGCCAGCACGCAGAACTACGCGATGTGCCGATTGTCGCCGTCTCCGCACACGACACGGCTGACTTCCACGCCGATGCGCTCGCCGCAGGCTGCAACGACTACGTCACCAAGCCGATTGACTTCGATCAATTAGAAAGTCTTTTACTACGCCTGCTGCCAAAAAAATAGAGATCGGGAAAGTCACAGCCTGCTATGCCGGATCGTTTCGCAATTCTCATTGGAAAGTATGAAGAACCGATTATCCGTTCGTTTGCCGACGAAATCTACAATGACGGGCGAACGGATTTGCCGCAGGCGCTATCCTACGAGCAACTCATCAACTTTCTACCGGATTTTTTAGACGATCTGGCACGCCTGCTCGACGCCGCAGCGGGCGACGACGAAATGATCGAGACGGCCAGACGCTTGCGTTCGCACGCGCAGGTGCGCTTTCATCAAGGCGTGCTGCTCGACGAGGTGGCACGTGAGTTGACTGTTTTTCGCCGCGTCTTCAGCGATTTTTTGTGTCGCGAAGGTGGCGGAGAGAAAGAGGAAAACGCATCGGAAATGTGCGCGGCGCTGTGTCTGGCGAACCGTTTCGTCGATGAGTTGATTGTGCAGGCAATGGTCGTTTATGCCGCGAGTATGCGCCCGCCGATTAAGACGAGGAATTCTGTCTGGCCGCCGCCACGCCGCCGCAAATCAGATTTTGTAGAAAACGGTGAGACACAGTGACGACCGCCAAGCCCCGCAGTGCGACACTCTTTCTGCGCAGCGTTCGTGCCAAGCTCTTATTGATGCTGGTCACGCTGTCGCTGCCTGTTCTCATTGTCAGCCTTCATCAATTACGCAACTACCGCAGCAGTCTCGATACACAGGCGGCAACCATCGCACACATCGAGACAGCAGCGGCAGCAGGCGCGCTGGCCTCTTGGCTGGAAGACCATCCTTCAGTCGCCGCTCGTTCAAACACGCTCACGCCGATAGAGGCACGCGACCTCCGCCAACTTCTACAAAAAAGCATGTCGCCGGGCGCAGGCACAGACGTTACCATCTTCGACGCAGACGGGCACAACGTTCCTCTTTCTGCAACTGACACGCTGCTGTCGGAGAATGTGGCGAATTTATCCGGCACCACTACGTCGCGCGAGAAGTGGAGCGACGGCGTCGCGCGTATCACAGACTGGACAAACGTTGATCCCTTCGCATGGCGCGTCGCTGTCGGTGTGCCCGTCATCGAAAACACCGTCGCGGGTCATTCGCTTGTGACGCTCGCGGTGACATGGGCGGCGGCGTTGCTTGCCTCGACCTTGCTGGTCGTGTGGGCTGTCGGGCGCTTTACAAAACCTTTGCGCCAGCTCGCCGCTTCCGCTTCAACGCTCGGCGAAGGCAAATTGCAGGAACGCGTCGCGGTTGAAACCGATGATGAAGTCGGCACGCTGGCCGAAGGCTTCAACGTGATGGCGGCGCATCTCGAAAGCAAGTTCGCCGAACTGCAAACCGAAAGCGCGTTTATCGAAGAAGTGCTGGATGGTTTGCCGGTCGGCGTCGCCGTGCTCGACGCGAGTTTGCTTGTGCGCAAAGTCAATCCGACGTTCGCGCGTTTTGTCGGGCGTGAGCCGAACTCGCTGAAGGGACGCGGCATTTACGAAGCGGCGGCAGGCTTGGCTGTATTGAGCGAAATTATCGAAGACGTGCGGCGCACGCGCAAGCCCTTCGTCACATACAGTCTGCCGCTCGGTTTAATCGCCACGCGCGACGACAAGGAAAGCGAAGGAAAAACAGAGAGCGCTAATAACTTCTGGGACATCACACTGTGGCCGACGACGGAGCGCAGCGCCGAACGCGGCGATTTGATTTTCGTGCTATCGGAAGTCTCGAAACGCGTGCGCGCGGAGAAACTCGCGACTGCCGCTTTCAGTGCCGAACGCACGCGCGCCGCCGAACTCGAAAGCGTTATCAATCAGATGAACGAAGGCGTCGTTATCATCGACCAACAGGGACGTTATCGCGTCAACGCAGCGGCGAAGAAAATCATCGGACGCCAGCAAAGCGATCTGCGCGACGGCGTGCAGGCACTCATCGCAGACATTTCGCTCAGAGACATGAACGGACGTGAGATACCCGAAACGGAAACGCCGCTCGGTCGTGCGCTGTGGCGGCGCGAGCGAATCGAAGGCGAGCAACTGAAAATCATCGGTAACGATAATCAAACCCGCGTCGTGGCAATCAGCGCGACACCGCTGGTCGGCGAAGACGGCAAGCAGCAGGGCGCAGTGGCAGTTTTCCGCGACATCACAGAGAGCGTCGAACAACACAACGAACTTGTGTCCGCGTATGATCGCTTGCGCGAGCACGACCGTTTGAAGTCCGCCTTTGTCTCCAACATGAGCCATGAATTGCGCACGCCGTTGAATGTTATTAGCGGCTTGTGCCAATTGCTCGAACGCGATCCGCAGATGCCGCTTGCGCCTTCGCAGAACGAAGCCATCGGGCGCATGAAGCGAAACGCGCGCTCCCTGCTCGAACTCGTCAACGATTTGTTGGATTACTCGCGCCTTGAAGCAGGCCGCGCCGCTCTCCACCTCGAAAGCATCGACGTGGCGGAAGTCGTTAACAGTGTCGCTACGGAACACGGCGATGAAATAAAGGATAAGAGTATAGAATTGCGCGTTGAAATTGCACGGGATTTCGGCGCGGTCACGACCGACAAATATAAACTGTCGCAGGTAATCTCGAACCTCGTCGGCAATGCGATCAAGTTTACTTCCATCGGCGCGATTACAATTGCTGCGGGAGAACTCAATGCGGAACGCTGGTACATGGAAGTCAGAGATACAGGCATAGGCATGTCTCACGAAGCGCTCACATATATTTTCGACGAGTTCCGGCAGGTGGACGACAGGCTCGCGCGTTCCTACGGCGGCACGGGTTTGGGCTTGGCGATCACGCGCCGGATCGTCGAATTGCTCGAAGGCGAAATTACAGTTGAAAGTAAACCCGAAGAGGGAAGCTGTTTCCGCATCACCTGGCCGCGCGTTGTGCGACAGCGCACGGGCACAGGCTCGCTTGTCGAGAAAAGCGTGCCCGAACCGGCAGCGTCAGTCACCGCTCACTTGCGCGCCATCTCTCGTTAGCGCGAACGCCTCGATATGCGCTAAACTTCCGGCGTTGCCGCACATTCCATTTCAACGCTGCGAGGAAAAAGCGCCATGTCATATACACAGCAAAGCGACGATAAAGTTGCCGTAGACGCTTCGCGCCGCACAATCTTCATCGTGGTCGGCGTCGCCACGCTGCTGATTCTCGGCGGAATAATTTATCTGATGAGCCGCCCGGATGCAGGCGGCACGGCGGCAGGAGGGCAGCGATTAGAAGGCGCACTGCGAGCCGGTTCGCCTGATTTTGAAAAGTACAGACCGCTCATCAGGACGGATGATCCGGACGCAACCGAAGGCACGCGCGCCATCGGCGATATTGTGATGACGCTTCACACGACGGCGCGTAATTTCACAGGGCGCACGATCAACGGGCTTGAAGTGCGCGCGGCAGTGGTTGATCTGTCCGGCAAGCCCATCAAAGAACGCACCGTTGTGGTTGTGCCGAACCGCTCGACGGGTCTCACGGAACTCCAGCCAAATAAAACGCTGCCTGTCTTCATCACGCTCGAAGGATTCAGTAAGTCGGACGTGCGCGCGAATATCAAAATGGAAGTGACCGCACTTAAGTTCAAGTAAAAAGAGAGTAAGAAATGAGCGAAGAAGAGGCGCAACGCATAAGACAATTTATCCATGGAGAATTAGCGCAAGTCGTTTCAATTCAAGCGGCAGATGGCATTCGGATTACGCGGCTCGAAGAAACCGCGCAGACCCTACTTGCCATCACACAGCAACTCGTTACGCTGCAAGTGCGGCATGATGAAAGAATGGACAATCTTGTTCGCGCTGTCGAACGTTATGTGTTGGCGCGCGGCAGCAACGGTTCCGGTGGCGCGTGATGAGGAAAAAGGTTAGCTTGCGTTGCAATGTACGGCGCGGCGTTTTACATCGCTATGCCTTTCGTTTCGCTCACTTCGCGTATAAATAATTCTTCGAGGGATTCTCTCACAGGCTGAATTGAAACGAGCCTGCCGCCGGTTTGCCTAAGCGCTGCCAGCACTTCGTCTATTTCTCGCTCATTCGCAACTTCGATGCGCGTGCCGCTTGCGGTTGAACCTAGATTCGATTGATCTAGCGACGGAAGCAAACGCCGCATCTCTTCGACGCCGACGCCCGCCAGCGTTATCTCGAACTGATTGCCTTGATTATTGCCGCTCGCGCCCGCGTTTCTCTCCCGCAGTTCTTCAATGCGTCCTGTCTCGACGAGCCGCCCGCGCTTCATAATCGCGATGCGGTCGCACAGCACTTCAACATCGGAAAGAATGTGCGAGCACAAAAAAACTGTGCGCCCTTCTGTGCGAAGCGACGCAATCAAATCGCGCGCCTCGCGCCGCCCGACAGGATCGAGGCCGCTCATCGGCTCATCCAAAAAAACAATTTCCGGGTCTCCGATAATCGCCTGCGCAAGCCCGACGCGCTGCAACATGCCCTTCGAGAATTTCCGCAATTGTTTGTCCCACGCGGCTTCATCGAGCCGCACGCGCGCCAGCATCTCCGCAGTACGCGTGCGCCTCTCCGCCGCGCCGTAACCGAAAAGCTCCGCGCAGTAGTCCAAAAATTCGCGCGCCGTCAGGTAATCGTAGAAGTAAGGATTTTCTGGAAGGTAGCCAATCGCACGGTGCATTCTGACATCATTGATGTCGTGTCCGAGAATACGCGCGCGGCCTGCGCTCGGATAAACGAGACGCATTAAAATCTTCAGTGTCGTCGTTTTGCCCGCGCCGTTTGCGCCGAGAAAGCCGAAGATTTCGCCGCGCTCTATGGTCAACGAAAGATCATCGAGCGCACGCACTTTACGCTTGCGCCAGAAGCCGACCTCATAATCCTTCGTCAGATGTTCAATCTCGACTATTGAAGACATAACTTTGAAAAGTAGAAGTCAGGAGTCAGTATTCAGGAGACAGAATAAAGGCATGAAGCCTGTGATTAACATTAACAATGCGAATTGAACTTTCCTCTGTGTGCTTCTTCATTCTGACTTCTGACTCCTGTCTCCTGAATACTGCTTTTATGCCTCTCACTTGTACGGAACTTTTGAATGCGAATCGAGGTCTACGTCGCAGCCGTCCTTGATTAAAAGATATGGCGTGCCCGCCGGATCAAGTGGTGCGCCCGTTGCCTCGAATCGAATTCGCGCGGCGCGAAGCGGAACGCTTACGTCTTTCCATGAAGCTGCGCAACGTCCCGTGCGCGCTGCGTAATCGGAGAGCACGCGTCGAATCCTATCCTGTTCGTCAAAGGATTCTATTTGCAGTAAACGCCGCGCCGCCATTTCCTTTACTTGTTCGTCCGTCGCTTCACCCAACATGCGCGTGTACATCTCGCGCGCCAATTGACGGCTGCCGCCTTCTGCCAACATACGCGCACTTAACGCTTGCATCCACTTCGGCGCGCCCGATAGTCGCGCGCCCGCATTGTAAGCTTCGCTCGCCGCCTTGTAATCATGGCGTTGCCAATAGATGTAACCGAGATGATTGTAGAGTCGCCACGCCGAAGGATTGGCCGCGATGCCCTTCTGCAAAAGCGCGATGGCCGCCGCTTCGTCGATTGACGGAAGCACCACCGCGCCGTATTCGTAGGCGGACATAAATTGCGGATCGAGCGTCGTTGTTGCATCCAGCAGCGGCGCTAGCAATTTTGCGTCGAGCGCGCCGAGGTTGTCGAGTTGAACAGCAGCAGCGCCGCCATGCGCGACGACTTTGCGCCCGACGTATTGCAGCGCGCGCATCCAGTACCAATCGGCAATGATCCCGTTAAAGCTCAAACTCATGCGCTTTGCCGCCGCGCCCGAAACATACAAACTTTCTTCCTCCTGCCGCGTATCAATGGCGGAACGATGCGCGTCCATCCAGCGCGCGAGTGCGATAAGGCACGCGAAGCAGAGCACAATGACGAGCAAGAGCGCCAGAGTTTTGCTCGTCGCCTGTCGCGGCGATTCGCGGAAAGAGTTTGCCGCTTGTGGTGTGCCGGATGCGTGCAACATCATTTGAAATTGCGACGATTAAAGATCAGCGTGGCTGTCGTGAGCAAGATCGTAATGTACAGCGCGGCGTACATGATGGCGGCGGCAATGTTGGCGGGCGCAGGCGTCTGCCCGTGGGCGGCGGGCGTGATAAAACTGTAGTTGGAAAAATTCGGCAGCAGATAATAAAGCGCGTCGAAGAACCACCGCGCGCTCGTCGTTCCCGTCGAACTCGCCAGCGTTTTCAAATCAGCGCTGAAGTGGCCGATGATGAAAACGAAAAACGTCAACAGCGCAGAAAGCGCGGGCGACGAAAAAGAAGAAAAGAGCAGCGCCACCGCCGTCAAAATCATCAACTCGAAATAGATCAGCAGCACGGCAGGCCAGATGCTCGCCGCGAGCGGCTCCCATCCGTGCTTTACATAAAGAAGCGCCAGCGACACGCCCGCGCCCATCACCGCGACATTGACGAGCAAGGTCAAACACAAGCCCAAGTATTTGCCGACGAGAAACTCGCCGCGCCCGATTGGTTTCGAGAAAATAGCGTAGACCGTGCGCCGCTCGATTTCTTTGTAAACGAGGCCGACGCCGACGAAGATAGCGATGAACGCGCCGAACAGCAGCATCGCGCTCAAGCCTAGGTCAACGATGATTTTAGATTCCTGTCCTGCCGATAACTCACTTAAAAAAATCGCGCTCGCCGTCAGCAGCAACACGAACAGCACAAGGTTATAAAGCACGCGATCACGCACGGCTTCGCGAAAAGCGTTGCGCGCGATGGCGGTAACACGCCTCAAAGTGCTTTGCTGTCTCCTGACAGACTGCGTTGCCACACTCTCTTTCACGATTGCTTATTTTTCATCGCCCGTGTGTTTTGTCAAGCTGGCTGTTTGTTCGCTCTCTCGGGCCGGTTTAGATGATGAAAACGCTGGCGCTTTGATTTATGCTTATCGAAGCTGCTTAACAGCCGCATGGGATTTGTTGCTATACCGCATTATATGTTCGTGCCTTAAATTGAACGCATCAACGTGGCGCACGTGTGCGTTGTTGGCGTTGAAAGAAATCGGCGGACAAGCAGCAACGTTGCTCGTCTTCCGCCAGCACCGCAAAAACTCCTTCTGCCGGTAACAACTCGCCGGGACTTGCGATGCCTGCTGCATTCTTACTGGCAGCTTGCGTTGCAGAGTCAATGCCGGAGTCTATCAATTGCTGCCAGCCGCGTGCCATACGAGGATTGATCGCCAATGCCACCGCCCGTTCGAGTTCCGCTTCGGATGTTTTATTCAGAGCGGCGAGCGTGGCGGCATGGCGCGCGCGCAGAAACACAGAGCGTGGGTAGACGCTCACTGCATAAGCTAAAGTCTTTTCTGCCGCTGCCATATCTCCCGCGCCTATTTCCGCGCCAGCCAGATATTCATAGCAGATAGACGAATTAAAGCCGCGCTGCACAGCGTAACGCAGATGTGTCACGGCCTCGTTCGGGCGACTTGTGGAGTAGAGGAGTAGTCCGTAATCGTAATGAGTTGCCGCGTCGTATGGATTCCAGAAAAGAGCCGCCGCATAACGCTGTTGCGCATCCGATGAATCAATGCTGGCCTGTGCCGCGCCGTGTAATATGACGTTCATCGCCTGCGCGCTCATGCCGACGAGCATAAGTAAGGCGAGCGCAAGCGCAGCAACGTGGGTGCCGCGCATAAAAGCGGGCGCAAAGCTCGCACTAGATTCACTATGCGGCGCGGAGAGCGAGGCACAGCGCAAGATAATTGCGGCGGCAAAGAAAAACATAAGGCCGCTTCCAGCCCACCGAAAAGAGACCGAACTCGCGCCGCTGCTCAGCGCAAACACCACCAGACTTCCCAATGCACCGGGTACAAGCGGACTTCGCGCGTAACGGATGGCCTGCGCTGCGCTCCGCATAAGCGCTACGCAATAAGTTGAGAATAACGCGAATCCAATGAAGCCTAATTCAGCTAAAATCTGTAAGTATTCGTTGTGCGCACGTTGCACAAGAAATTTTTCATCCAGATCGACGAGAGGCGAACTGGAATGTTTTTCGGCGAAAGCTTTGCGCGCTTCCGGGAAAGCCACTTCGTAGTTGTTAGCGCCGACGCCGACGAAAGGATGCGCGCGCCACATCTCCCACGCCACCGCCCAAAATAGCAGCCGCACGCGTGTGCTGTGGTCATCGGCTCCGGTCGTCTGAAGGCGAGCCATCACCGTATTATGTGGTGATATTGGTTGCTCGGCGTGGGCGCCAGCCGCTTCAAACGCAACGGGAATGTTAATTACTTCAAACGCAAACACGGCGGTCAAAGAAACAAATAACACTACCGCGCGCATAATACTGCGCGGTCTCCAACGTGGCACCGTTGCCGACAAAACGGCAATTACAATGAGCGCGCAGCTTGTTCCAATGAACGGCGCACGTTCCAGCATTTGAACCACCGCTAACCAAGCAAGCACCGCAATCGTTCCGCACCACACCGCCGCCCGTCGCTGCCGCAACGCCAGTGCAAGCGTCGTGAACAAGGGAACGATGATTGCCAGCGGTTCGCCCACGCCGTTTTCCCTGAACAATGAATTAGGCGTTCCCCATGAGCCTATAATGCACGAAACGCTGATGACAAAAACAATCGCGCCGAGACTTATGAATGAGGCACGCAATAATCTTGGCCGCGCCGCGACATGACACATCAACGCGAAGAACAGTAAATATCCGCTCCACTCGAGCGTGTGATGAATAGCTGAAGCGACTGCGCCAGACCAGAGAATTGAAACAGCACTCCACAGCACAAACAGAACCAGCGGTATCAATAAGCGCAGATCATAGCCGGGAGCGGGAAGCGCCTGCACTTTAGGATTTTTAGATTGCCTGAGAAGAAGCGTTAGTGTTGCGCACAGCAGTAACGCCATGACAATCTCTTGCCGCCAGGGCAAAACGCCGGAGGGCTTCGGCAGTCCCGGTATGAACGGGGCAAGCAGTGCCAGAGGCCAGAACACGGCTATTATAAGCAATGGTTGGCGTGTGAGCTTTTGAATTCCGTGAAGCCTTTTATTCATTGGGAAGATCGCCTTATACGTCTCGCTCGTTGCGGCGTAAGACCGGAAATCTTAACATCGATTACAGAATGCGTATCAAAAATCATGCCTCAAAATCTTTTGCCGTAAGACGAAAGCATTGCGTGCCGATGCTGAAGAAAAGCAAAACAAAGCGGGGCGGAGCCGTAAAGCTCACACCCCGCGAAATGTCGAGTGATTGAAGTAGATTAGTTGCCGATTGCTTTGCTCGTGGTCGCACCAGGTGCCTGCGTCGGGTTTGTGCTGTCACCGTAAATAACGCCCGCTTCACTAGAGCTAAAGGAGCGCGTGCCGGTATTGGCAGAGGTAGCCAATGCTGTGGATGTATAGCCTGCCGCCCCGCCATTGGTGACGGCAAATACGTAGCCACTCTTCGGCGCTGAAGCTGATGAGTTCGCAACGGATTTGTCAATCAAACTTTGCCCGGCAAGAGCAGGAAGGTCGGCGGCATAATTACCGCCACCAACGGTTGATTGATAGGTCGCCTGTGCGCTACGGATGGTGGACAGAGTGCCGATAGCACTCGACTCATTGGCGGCGCGACGTGAAGCGAGAAGATTCGGAATGGCGATGGCGGCGATGATGCCGATGATCGCGACGACGATCAAGAGTTCGATGAGCGAGAAGCCTTGTTGGCGTTTGGTCTGCATTGGTTTTATGTGCTCCTTGGAGAATAGAAATTGAGGGTAGCCGATGCTAAATAAAGGCGGGGCGAAGTCTCGAAGCTCACGCCCCGCCAGACATCAGGTGGTTTGAATGCTTAGTTGCCGATTGCTTTGCTGGTGCTGGCGCTGGACATCTTTGTCGCCGGACTATCGAGACTGCCGTAGACAACGCCTGCCTCATTGGAGTAGAAGGCGCGCGTGCCGGTGTTAGCGCTCGTTGCTGTGGCAAATGATTCATAGCCGCCTCCGGCCACTGAACCGGTGGGTGTGGATTGGGTGACATCAAATACGTAGCCGCTCTTTGCCGTAGTTCCTGAGTTCGCGACGGATTTGTCAATCAAGCTCTGTCCAGCCAAGCTAGCCAGCGTACCGTAAAGGCCACCGCCCACGGTTGATTGATAAGTAGCTTCGGCGCTGCGGATGGTGGACAGAGTGCCGATAGCACTCGACTCATTGGCGGCGCGACGTGAAGCGAGAAGATTCGGAATGGCGATGGCGGCGATGATGCCGATGATCGCGACGACGATCAAGAGTTCGATGAGCGAGAAGCCTTGTTGGCGTTTGGTCTGCATTGGTTTCGTATGCTCCTTGGAGAAATATAGAAATTTAGAAGTTGATTCGCGCCATTTCCGGCTACCGGTCTCAGGCCACGTGCCGCGCACTGCGCGATGGTCACGCTTGTCCTTAACAAACACCGTGCCGCAGCCTTCAAAAAGTGAAAAAGAGAAGAATCAGGCCGAAATTAACTAATTTGGAGGAATAGAACTTTGGATTAGCGGGCGAAGGAAGGATAAACAAGCGTTGACTAACAAATTACGGCAGGCATTCCGTGACGGTTTCCGGCACTGTGATTTATACGGATAAGTTTCTGCGCCGATCTTACTCCGCCGCGCTGCGTGCGCCCGTGTCGCGCATCTGCGCGGTCAAATTGCGAATGCCGTGTTTGTCCAGAAGGTGACGCAAACTTCGCACGGAGAGATGTAGTAGTTCGGCGGCGCGCGTTTGATTGCCGCCGGTGCGCCGGAGCGCTTCGAGCACGTAGGTCTTTTCGAGTTGATCTATGTGCGCGACGATGTTAATGCCTTCTTCGGGCAGCGCGGAATCGGCGGCGACGCGCGCCGGATTGTAATGAGTGATTTGCGCAGGCAGGCGATCCGGTTGAATTTCGCTTGTGCGTTCGAGCGCGACGGCGCGTTCGATTGTGTGTTCGAGTTCGCGCACATTGCCGGGCCATGAATAAGCTTCCAACAATCGCAGAGCCTGTTCGTTAAGCGTAACGTTGCGTCCCTGTTGCGCGCAGAATTTTTTGGTGAAGTGATCGGCGAGTTCGGCGATGTCTTCGCTGCGTTCGCGAAGTGGCGGCAGTTCAATCGGAATCACGGAGACGCGATAGTAAAGGTCTTCGCGGAAAGAAGTGTCTTTGACCATCGAGGGAAGATCGCGATTCGTCGCCGCGATCACGCGCGTGTCCACATCCAATTCTTCGTGCGCGCCGACGGGACGCACCTTGCGCTCCTGCAACACGCGCAAAAGTTTGACCTGCATCGCGGGCGACATCTCGCCGATTTCGTCCAAGAAAATTGTTCCCTTGTGCGACGCTTCAAACAATCCTTTGCGGTTCGCCGTTGCGCCCGTGAACGCGCCTTTGACATAGCCGAAGAGTTCGGATTCGAGCAGCGTTTCCGTGAACGCGCCGCAGTTAATCGAAACGAAAGGTTTTTCGCGGCGCGGGCTGAGATCGTGTATGGCGCGCGCGGCGAGTTCTTTTCCCGTGCCGGATTCGCCCGTGACCAAGACGGTTGACGAAACTTCCGAGACCGTTTCGATCATCTGGTAAACGGCCTGCATACGCTCGCTGCGCCCGATAATGTTGCCGAGCTTGCCGCGATCATGCTGCGCGCGTTTGAATGCTTGATTTTCCTTGACGAGGGTTTGTTTCTCCAGCGCCTTCACGACGATCAATTTCAATTCGTCGATGTCGAAAGGCTTCTGTATGAAATCGTCCGCGCCGAGTTTGAAGGCTTCGCGCGCCGTCTCCACCGTCGCGAAGGCCGTCATTAAAACGAGCGCGACATCCGGCAATAATTCACGCGCCGCGCGAAGCAACTCGATGCCGCCCATGTCCGGCATCTTCACATCGGAAACGATCAACTCCGCAGGCTCCGCGCGCAAGAGTTCCATCGCACGCCGCCCGTTTTCCGCCGCGCGCACTTTATGCCCCTCACGCCCGAATACAAGCGTCAGGAGTTGCCGCATACTTTGCTCGTCATCAACAATAAGAAGATTAGCCATTGTTTTATATTTTATGTAAGAGCCTGAACGAACGCAGTCCGTGATTGTTTTTATTCCGACTTCTGAATGCTGACTCCTGACTCCTGCATTGCGACTCCTGACTCCTGTTTCACTCCCGGCAGTTCGATGCTGATCGTCGTGCCGTGACCTTCGCGGCTGCGCACATTGATTGTACCACTGTGATCGCGAATGATTTGATAGACGATTGACAGGCCGAGTCCCGTGCCGCCGCTCGTCGAAGAAGAAAACGGCTCGAAGAGTTGTTCGACTTGTTCGGGCGACATGCCGTCTCCCATATCGGAGAAGGTAATGCGCAAACGCCCGTTGGCAGCGCGATTCATTTCTACACGCAACGTGCCGCCCGAAGGCATCGCCTGCAAAGCATTGCGCGAGAGATTCCAGAAAACTTGTTTGAGTTGCGATGCGTCTGCGCTAATCGTCACGGGTTCGCTTGGCAAACTTTCTTCAAGCACGTGATCGTCGCGCACTTCCGGGCTGTGGCGCAGCAGCGCAAATGTTTCGCGCAATGGTTCGCGCAAATCAACGTCCGAGAAAGTGCTGTTGCGCGGGCGCGCGTAAGTTAAAAAATCCGTGATGATGCGGTTAAGCCGGTCAGATTCGCGCAAGATTATTTCCATCAATTCGGCTTGCCCGGAATCACCGCTGATCTCCGAGCGCAGTACCTGAATCGAGCCGCGCATCGAAGCGAGCGGATTTCTGATTTCATGCGCTATCCCTGCCGCAACGCGCCCGACTGCCGCGAGCCTGTCCTGCCGCCGCGAAGTTTCTTCGAGCGCGCGAACTTCCGTTAAATCCTGAAAGGTAATGACGATGCCGGTTGTTTCCTTCGATTCGGCGAAGAGCGGAAAAATGCTGAAGCCGAGCCGCAAAAGCAATCCGTCCGGCGTCAAACAATTGGCCTCGTAGCGCGGGCTTTGCTCGCTCATCGCCGCCGCGCGCATAGATTCTTCAATATGGTCGGGTATCTCGCCGAAGAAAATAGATGCGTGCTGCCCGCGCACTTCCGCCGCCTTGTAACCCGTGATTTCTTCCGCCGCCGCGTTGAAGGTATAAATGCGCCCATCCAAATCCGTAGTGATGACGCCGGAGCGAATCGATTCGACGATTCTTTCATGCAGCACGCGCAAATCTGCGAGCGTCTGCGTCGCCGCGATCAAGCGCACATCCGAGCGCGATTGTCTCTCGGCGAGACGCGCGGCGAGCAACCCGACGACGAGAAACGCGATGTCGTTGAGGCCGATGGTCTGAATCGCTTTGATGGTCGAAGCGGCGGTCTCAAGCGGCTCGTAAGGCTGCAAAATGCCTGTGGTTGCGGCAATCGCCAGACCTGTAAAAGCGAAGACGCAGCAGACGGCAGTTGCGAGCGCGCCGCGCGAACCGAGCAGTATGCTGGCGACGGAGATGACGATGATGTAGATGGTGGAATACGGCGAATAAACATTGCCTGTCGCCCACACGAGCCATGTTGCCAGAAGCACATCGACGAACAATTGCGCGCCGGTTTGCACATGCACGCGCGAATTGAAATACAACGCGAGCGAGTAAAAAATCGAAAGCGAAACAACGACGATGAAGACAGGCAACGCTTCCTGAAGCGCGGAACGCTGCGGCGCGCCGCCGTATTGATCGCGCATCCACACAGCGCTCGCCAGCAACAACGCGAACGCAATGGCAAGCCTGCCAATCGTCAGCCACCATGCGCCGCGCACGGATTCCGCATGTTCTTCTAATCGCTCTTGCTCCGCATTTATCACACATCAAGCGTAACACGAGCCGCCGCCCGCCGCGCGAGAAAAATTTGCTGTCGAAGAAAAATGAAAAAGCGGAGCAAGAAAATGATTGCTCTCGTATTGGGAGACGAACTTTTCTCGCGCCGCTTTGAACTTAAAAAAAAACTTGTGCGCTTCGTTACGCTGCCTTGCGTCGCATTTGAACGGCGTGCTTCGGTGGCAGTCCGAGCCGCTCGCGCAAACCTTTGCACGCATCCAACTCTTTTTCGGGAATGCAGGCGGCGCACACCCATTTGCCGTCCGCATCGCGCATGTGCCGCCGCTCGGTTTGTTTGCGACACGCTTCGCATTTGAAATCTTTGCTCATCTCACGTTTTCCTTTGCTCTTCAAAGTTTTTGCTTTAAGCCGCGCGTGCCATTTGTTTCGCGGGTTCATATTCGCAGGCAAGATAACAACGCGCGATAAACTTGAGCACCGCCGAAACGTGTTTGCACTCGAAACCGGGTTCGGCATTGCCGCGATAAACGAAATCCGCGCAGGTGCACGCCAGATGCTTTGTGTCCGGGTCGCAATATAAATGATAGTCGCGCTCCGCCGCCGTGCCGCCTTCCGAACGCGCTATCCAGCCATACGGCTCCGCTTCGAAAACTTCGATCCGCTCTGAACGCGCCGCGCGCTGCTCCGCCGGTGAAAAGACATGCACTTTACTGCGCTCTTTTTTCTTTCTAATCATTCATCAAACTCCTCAACGAATAATCAACTTGAGAGCGCATTATAACACTTTTAGCGCACGCATGGAAAGGTGTTTCATGCGTGAAACACGGCGAAAGTGAAGGATTTCTGCGAAGATCGAGCGATGAAAAAAGAGCCGACTGATTATATTGAGGGAGATACGGAAAGCAGTGTTTACACAGGCAAATCTTGTTTCGGTTGAATCCGGCGACGTGCCTTGTTTGCTGCGCAGATTAAAACCGGGATTCTGTACGCGACAGTACCGATGCCCCGCCTGCGTTCGTGGTAAACTATTTGTTCGCTTTAACAGGAAATTTTATATTGCGGACGGTAGACCGTAGATCAGTGCGGAAACCGGCGCATCGTAATCCGTTTCTGCGCGGCTTTGAAGAGAAATGGCTTTGACGGTTCGTTGCGGAGCGACGGAACATTTTGACGAGCACGGCGGGACAATTGATATGAGCACGGTTCGGGCAATCGAGCCAGCGAGAGCAGCGCTGCCGGAGTTATGGGGCGGAGTCGAATGCACGCTCAATCGCGTTGGCGATCAATATTTCGATCAACTTGCGCGCAGCCGCCACGACGTGCGGCTCGCAGACTTGGAGCTTTTCGCCAGTCTGGGCGTGCGCTCCCTGCGCTATCCTGTGCTCTGGGAACGGACTGCGCCAGAAGAAGATTTGGCGCACGCACGTTGGGAATGGGCAGACGAGCGCCTCAATTGTTTGCGCTCTCTCGGCATTCGCCCGATTATAGGTCTGGTGCATCACGGCAGCGGGCCGCCTCACACAAGCCTGCTCGATCCGCAGTTTCCTGAAAAACTCGCGGCCTACGCGCGCCTCATCGCAGAGCGTTACACGTGGGTGGAAAGCTACACGCCGATCAACGAACCTTTGACAACGGCGCGCTTCAGCGGCCTCTACGGTCACTGGTACCCGCACGGGCGCGATGATCGAACGTTCGCCCGCGCGCTGCTCACACAATGCCGCGCGACGGTGCTTGCGATGCGTGCGATCCGCGAAGTCAATCCGGCGGCGCAACTCATTCAAACAGACGATCTGAGCAAAACTTACAGCACGCGCACGCTCGCTTATCAAGCGGACTTCGACAACGAACGCCGCTGGCTGAGCTTTGATCTGCTCGGCGGGCGCGTCACGCCGCGTCATGTGATGTGGAGCTATTTGCGGCGGGCGGGAACAAGCGAAGCGGAGCTTGCGTGGTTCCTCGAAAACAGATGCCCGCCGGATGTCATCGGTATTAACTATTACATGACAAGCGAGCGTTTTCTCGACGAGCGCATCGAACGCTATCCTGTTTCGGCGCACGGCGGAAACAAGCGGCATCATTACGCAGACGTCGAAGCCGTGCGCGTCTGCGCCGAAGGATTGGCTGGAGCGCGCTCGCTGCTGAAAGAAGCATGGGAGCGCTACGAGTTGCCCGTTGCCGTCACGGAAGCGCATCTCGGCTGCACGCGCGAAGAACAATTGCGCTGGATCAAGGAAGTGTGGGAAGCGGCGAAGAGTTTGCGCGAGGAGGGCGCGGACGTGCGCGCCGTCACCGCGTGGTCGCTGCTCGGAGCCTTTGATTGGAATTCTTTGTTGACAGTGGACGCGGGGCATTACGAGCCGGGCGTTTTCGATTTGCGTGCGCCTGTGCCGCGCCCGACGGCTATCGCTGGCTTGCTGCGTGAATTGGCGGCGGGACAAGCGCCGACTCATCCTGTGCTGGACGCGCCCGGCTGGTGGCACAGATTAACGCGCTTGCAGTATCCGGCGGTGGTGCGGCATTCACAAAAAAACAGTTCTTTGAAGCGAGGTGTCTATATGGAAAGCGGGGCGACGCGTCCGCTGCTCATCACGGGCGCGACAGGCACGCTCGGAATGGCCTTTGCGCGTTTGTGCGAGATGCGCGGCTTGTCTTATCGCCTGCTCAATCGCCGACAATTAGACATCGCCGATGCATCTTCGATCAATGCGGCGTTCGCAGAGTTTGAGCCGTGGGCGATAATTAACACGGCCGGCTTTGTGCGTGTGGACGATGCCGAGCGCGAACCGGAAACATGTCGCAGGGAAAATACAACCGGCGCGGCTCTCCTCGCCGAAGCGTGCGCCGCGCGCGGCATTTCTCTACTTACTTTTTCATCTGATCTGGTCTTCGACGGAACAAAGGATGCTCCTTACCTGGAACGGGACGCCACCGCGCCGCTCAACGTTTACGGAGCAAGCAAAGCCGAAGCCGAACGACTTGTGCTCGACGTGCATCCTTCGACGCTGCTCGTCCGCACCAGCGCATTTTTCGGCCCCTGGGATGAACACAATTTTGCCGTGCAAGTTTTGCGCACACTTGCTGCTACGCAAACTTTCGTTGCCGCCAGCGACTCCGTCGTTTCGCCGACTTATGTGCCAGACCTTGTGCATACAAGCCTCGATTTATTAATTGACGGCGAGCGCGGCATCTGGCATCTGGCAAATGCGGGCGAACTTACGTGGGCAGAGTTTGCGCGCCGCGTCGCCGCACACGCAAAGCTCGATGCTTCGCTCATCGAAGCGCGCCCGACGAGTGAACTCAATCTTACGGCGCGGCGTCCGCTGTACAGTGTGCTCGGCAGCGAACGCGGGACGCTGCTTTCGTCGTTCGATGATGCGCTCGCACGCTTTTTCCGCGAATGCGAAATCAAATGGAACAATAACGCAGACGATCAACGCCAGCCCACGCGCAACGCGATGGCCGCTGCCGCCGGAAAATAGTTTGAGCGTTACACAACTCACTACGATCTTCGATTTTAGTAGCCCGAACGGGTTATCAGCGTTGACGGAACTGCCGTTGTTTAAGAGCTTCTTTGTCGGTGGTTTTGAGTGTTCGACGCATCGCACGAAAGCAGGCCGCAGGCTTGATTTGATTGCGGCAACGGCGCACGATAAACACACCGCCGCAGATTATCTACGCTTGCAGCATCAAGGCATACGCACCGTGCGCAGCGGTATTCGCTGGCACTTAATCGAAAAGTCGCCGGGGCGTTACGATTTCTCAAGTGCGTTACCGATGATTCGCCACGCGCGTGAAACGAACACGCAGGTCATCTGGGATTTGTGCCACTACGGTTGGCCGGATCATCTGGACGTGTTCGCGCCGGAGTTTGTGCGAAGCTTCGCACGCCTGTCACGCGCCTTCGCCAAACTACTGGCGAATGAAACAGACGGCGTGCAGTTCGTCTCGCCGATCAACGAAATTTCTTTTCTCTCATGGGCGAGCGGCGATGTCGGATATTTTTATCCATACATTGTGCGACGCGGCTTTGAATTGAAAACTCAACTTGTGCGAGCGGCCATCGAAGGCATCGAAGCCGTGTGGAGCGTGTTGCCCGAAACGCGTATTCTTCACGCCGACCCTGCAATAAATATCGTTGCCGATCCGTACAGGCCGTATGAACGCGCCGACGCCGAAGGCTATCGTCAAGCGCAGTATCAGGCGTGGGATATGCTGGCGGGGTGTATGTGGCCGCAACTCGGCGGCGCGGAAAAATATCTGGACATCGTTGGCGTCAACTATTACCCGCACAATCAGTGGATACACAACACGCCCGCGTTTAATCCTTCGCTGGCACTCGCGCGCGACCACAGTCTTTATCGTCCGTTCAGAGAAATCCTGCTCGAAATCCACGAGCGTTATCGCCGCCCTTTGTTCATTGCAGAGACCGGCGCGGAAAACGAAGCGCGCGTGCCGTGGCTTGCTTATATCAACACTGAAGTCTTGGCGGCGAGAAACGCCGGAGCGCACATCGAAGGCATTTGTCTTTACCCGATCGTCAATCATCCGGGCTGGGACGACGAACGCCATTGCCACAACGGTTTGTGGGATTACGCGAATGAACAGGGTGAGCGGGAAATTTACCAGCCATTAGCCGACGAACTACGCCGTCAGCAGCAGCGTTTCTCCCCTAAAAAATTTGCCGCCGCCGGTGCTGCTTAAATTTATCTGTTGCGATTCTTAGGCGTGCTCTTTAAGACTATCGCGCAGTTCTCGAAAGTCGGCGCGTAACTCATAAAACTCCGAATGCGTCTGCTTTACTTCGGCCTCGATACGGTCAAGCCTTACCTCGAAACGCGATTCCATCGCATCGAACCGCTTGTTTATTTCTACGCGGAAGGATTCCAGCCGCTCTAAAATCGTCTCAAGCGTCGGCGCGGTTCTGTATTTCTCTTGAATGTCCTTTGTTGTGTCTTCGCTCATGCGAGAATCATATACTTGTAACTGGATTCGTTGCAAATATAATCGCAAGCAAAATAAAAGGGAAGCACGAGAGCTTCCCTTTAACCGTATGCTGTAAGCAGCCTTATGTTTTCGCTTCCGGCTGCCTCTGTTTTCTCTCTTTCTGCTTCGGCTTAGCAACACGCTGCGCCGCCGGACGTTCCGATGCCGCGCAATCAGCAATCGAATCAACCTAAACTTTTACTTCCGGCGGTGACCGATGCTGATAGACATAGCGTTCTTCCACTTGCGAAACAATATCGGAGTGACAGGCTTTATCTACGCCGATGCGCTTTTCATCGTCACACATATTGACCTGCGGCGAAGCCGGACGCCCACGCCCACTGAAAATTATAGCCGCCGAGATGTCCCGTCACGTCCACGACTTCGCCGATAAAATAAAGGCCGGGAACACGGCGCGCTTCCATCGTCTTGGAAGACAACTCGTTTGTATCGACGCCGCCAAACGTCACCTCCGCTTTTTTGTAGCCTTCGGTTCCGTCCGGCGCAAGCTGCCAATCATTCAAGCGGCAGGCGATTTTTTTTAACTCTTCGTCGGTATAACGGTTGAGCGGTTTTGAGTTCGCATAAAGCGCGCACCACGCGTGAGCAAAACGTCTGGGCAAATGCTGCGCGAGCAGATTCACCAATCCGATTTCGCTTTTCCGGTTTTCTTCCATAATTGAAAAAGCGTTTTTTTCAGGCAGCAGATCGAGTGAAATGGTGTCGCCTTTTTTCCAGTACGAAGAAATTTGCAGGATGGCGGGGCCGCTCAAGCCGCGATGCGTCAGCAAAACGTTCTCGCGAAATTCCATCTTGTTGCAGCGGGCGAGCGCGTCGATTGAAACGCCGCTCAATTCCTTCAATTCTTCCAACTTGTTCGCCGCAAACGTCAAAGGCACGAGCGCCGGTCTTGTTTCCTGTATGCGAAGGCCGAATTGTCGCGCAATGCGATAACCAAAATCCGTCGCGCCGATTTTCGGAATGGACAGCCCACCCGTCGCGATAACCAACCTCTCCGATTCGTATTTTCCCACATTCGTTTCAACCACGAACGACGAACCCTTTTCAATCTTGCGTACCTCGCAATTAAGACGAATTTCAACTCCGGCCAACGCGCATTCCGCGAGCAGCATGACGATGATCTCGCGCGCGCTACCATCGCAGAAAAGTTGGCCGAGTTTTTTTTCGTGATAACGAATGTTGTATTTTTCGACGAGCGCGACGAAGTCTGCGGGCGTGTAGCGTGCAAGCGCGGATTTGCAGAAGTTCGGATTGGCGGATAAGAAGTTTTCCGCGTGCGTGGCAGTGTTCGTAAAATTGCAGCGCCCGCCGCCGGAGACGGCGATTTTTTTGCCGACGCTTCCGGCATGTTCAAGCACGAGCACGCGCCGCCCGCGCTTGCCAGCCTCCATCGCGCACATCAATCCGGCAGCGCCCGCGCCGATAATTATCACATCAATTTTCATCGCTGGAGTTTGAATGAAAGTTTATTTTGCGCGGCCACAAGTTCTTGCTTACAACCTGTAACCGGCGTATCATTTTCCGCATGAGCGAAAACATCACCAGACCCACACTCGACACCTTACTCGAACGCCTGAGCGAAATCGGCGAGCGGATGGACAAAGGCTTCGCTGCCGTCAACACGCGCCTTGACCATATCGAACAGCGGCTTGACCAATCAGACGCCCGCCTCGATAGAGTCGAAACGCTGGTTGACCGTCTGGCAAGCACGACATTCGAGACGCGCGCCGATATGCGCGAGATACGCACTGACTTCAGAGAGATTCGCGCGCACTTCAAAGAACTCGCCTGAAATACTTTCCGAAATTGTCCCGCGCTGATTAAGCTATGCGGAACAACGAAACCTTACTCTTTAATTATCGCTGCCAAGTTTTATCCTGCCTACCAATAACTCATCGTTGATGTCGTTGATCGGACACAGCAGTAATCTCATTCCATTGCTCGTTCGGGCGGCGGCTGTGTGGTAAAGAAATCTCGATAAAAACGCGCGGTGTATTCGTCCAGCAAAGCTTCGATGCGTTGCGGGTCGTGTGATTTGATAATCAATCCTGCATGATGACGCTGCTGCATTCGCCAGATGATTTCCGCTTCCTGATACAGAGATGTGTCCGGGGATTCCTGTCTGGCGAGAGAAACAATCAAGCCCGCGTAATCCTCGCGCACTGCGGCGGGCAATTCATATTTCCAATCGCCGCCCGCCAGCTCTATCTTCGCCCACTCCGCCCACAGATTCAGGCCGCTCGCCGCTTCGATTAAATCGGCGATGTTTGCGCCGCCGACGCGCGCCGAAGTTTCCAGAAAATAGAAACGCCCGTCTGCCGCACCCTTGATAAATTCTGTGTGCGAAACTCCGCGCAGCAGATTTTTGGTGCCCAGCACGGCGCGATTGAAAAGCCGCAGCGCCTGTTCGTCCGCCGAACCGCGCAGCATCGTTCGCGTGGTAAAAATGCCGCCGCGCGTGACATCCAGCGGCGGATGGCCGTAGCGGTTGGCGAGCGAGAAAACGACTTCACGCTCGGCGACAATCGAATCCACATGAAAGATGTCGCCGGGAACATAACGCTCCAAGAGATAAAGCGATTGCCGGTCACCGAGTTCTTCGACCAGCAGCCAGAGTTCCTCGATGGAGTTTACTTTTTTGATGCCGATGGCTCCGGCCTCGAAGCGCGGTTTAAGCATCCACGGCGGCGAAACCTTTCGGGTAAACTCCGAGAGCTTTTCGTAATTGAGCACATGCGCGAAATCCGGGACGAGCAAGCCAGCTTCCTGCGCACGAAGCCGCATCGCCAGCTTGTCGCGAAAATAGCGCGTCGTCGTTTCGCCCATGCCCGGCACGCGCAAATGTTCGCGCAAGGCGGCTGCCGTCTCCAGATCGAAATCATCGAGCGGCACGATGCGGTCAATTGCTTCGCGGCGCGCCAGATAACTGACGCCTTTGATGACATCCTCGCGCCGCCATTTATGATTAACGTCCGGGACGAGAAATACTTCGTCAATGCTTTCGCGCGGCCACTCCTGTGAATCGCCGATGCTCTGCGAAGTCAACAGCAGCACGCGCGCCGCTTGCCGCTTGCACTCGCGCATAAACTCCGCGCCTTTGGCGTAGCTTGCCAGACAGAGAACGGTCAACGGGCGCGGCTTTTGTGTAAAAGACATAAACGATCTAGCGATGCTCCTTTTCGCCGCAGGATTATAAGCGAGGCACGACGAATTGCGCAGCCCTTTCGCGCTCGATCATAAAACGCAGCGCGAGCAGCACGGCGATGTTGAAAAGCAGTCCGAGCAGAGCGGAGAACTGTTCTTTGTAGAACGCGAAAACCTGCGTCAGTAAAATAGAAACTAGAATCGAACGCTCGAACATTCTGTAAGCCGTCAGCTTCGCGCGCCGTATATGTACGACGCCGCCCAGCACGAAGATTCCAGAAAGCAAAGACGAAGCGATTTCCGCCCAATCGAGAAACGACAAATGCTGTAATTGCCCCGCAATCAATCCGATGATGCGGTAGTTTAGAATTTGTTCGCGGCGTAATCCGACAATAAAAATCAGCACAAACACATAAATGCTTTTGACGATCAACTGCCCTATGAAAAAAACGATGACCGCGAGGCCGAACCAGCGCGCGCCAGCGATGAATTGATAAAAATCCGTCACGAGCATTTTGCCGCGCGTGAATAGTGAAGGCTCGACACGCGCGCGCAAATCCGTGTGCGCCAATGCTTCTTTGAGTGCGACGACGAGCGGAAGTTGTGCATTGCTTTGCTTCAGATAATCGAGCGCCAGTTTTTGTTCTTCTTCGTCCAGATCGCGCCGCGCCACTTCCTCCATCGCGCGCAGAGCATTGACGAGATACTCCTGATCTGTAAACTCGCGCCGTGCGTGCAGCGCGCGAAGCACCATAAACAACAAAACGAAAATCAAATAGATCAGCGCGACGGCAGGCTTGAAGAAATAGTTGTTGTCGCTGGTCACGAACTTTCCCACTTCATCTATGAACAAGCCGAAGCCGACGCCGCCGAGAATGGAACCGAGCGTGGCGGCCGCTTTGCCGAGAAAGGAAAGCAGAATGATAATCGCGGCCAGCATCGAAAGGCCGCCCCACAACATGTGCGCGACATGCAAGCCGCCGCCGCCGAGTTGCGGATAATTTGTGAGCCGTAGAAACAAACGGATTATCAGTATCGAAGCAATTGCCGCGATCAAAAAAGTTTCGACGGCAGCGCCTGCTTCAAAATTGCGGACGAGAAAACGCGCGCGTTTCATATCGCTTCCTGCATATAGTTTCCTGATTGGCACTCGATAAGGGATTCTTCGATTTGCGATCAAGTGTAAAGTAAAGATCGAGCGGCACGCGGTCAAATGATGCAGAGCATTTTTACACAGGTTAAAGATTGGGTGATGCACGCGCGCGCGAGCGAACACACGAAGCAAACTCCCGCGCATCACCACGTCGTGCTCGTTCATGGCCTCGGTATGTCGGGTCGTTACATGATGCCCACGGCGGAACGATTAACTCACTTCGCGCACGTCTATGTGCCTGATCTGCCCGGCTTCGGTCGAAGCGATAAGCCGCCGCGCGCTTTGACTGTCGCAGAGCTTGCCGATTATCTGGCGTGGTGGATGGATGCCATGAACATCAAGCGCGCCGTGTTCGTCGGCAATTCCTTCGGGACGCAAATCATCGTTGAGCTGGCAACGCGTTTTCCGGGGCGCGTCGAAAAGGCAGTGCTGATTGCGCCGACGGTTGATCGCCATGCGCGCGTATTCTCGCGCCAACTCGCGCGCCTGCTGCTCGACGCAACGCGCGAGCCGCTCTCACTGATGCCGATTGCCGTCAGCGATTATCTCAGAGCCGGTTTGAAACGCGGCACGCGCACGCTTCGCTATGCCATCGCCGATTGCATCGAAGAGAAATTGCCGCACATACATGCGCCCGTGCTCGTCGTGCGCGGCGGACGCGATCCGATTGTGCCGCAAGATTGGGCAGCGGAAGTCGCGCGGTTATCTGCGGGCGGGCGGTTTGAAGTTTTGCCGCACGCCGCGCACGCCGTTAATTACAATTCGCCGGAAGAACTCGCCCGCTTGATAATAGAATTCGTGAATGAAAAAGCCGCAACCGAACGCTGACGATTTCGCCGCAAGAAGCGCGCCATTCGCTCGCGTCGCTTTGTTCAATGTTGGATTCAATTTTTGTCTTCGGCGAGTTGCTGAAATCTCGCGGCATCTTCGCTCATACGCACGTTATTGAAAAAGATATATGAAGCTGACTTTTGCGAAGGTGAATCTTGCTGCGGCAGCATCTCCAGCAACTCCTCCAACTCTTCGTTCTCGTAAACATAACGCCAGCCATTGCGCCCGTGCAGGCGATAATAAACTCGCTCCGGCGTCACCGTGCGCGCCGCAAAAGGATCGACGACGTGCCACAATTCGAGTTCGCGGCACAGCTTGAGAATTAATTCCGGCGGCCAACTCCCGCGCGGTTCCCAGAAGAACGATTGATCCTTTGCGCGTTCGATTGTGGAAAAAAAACGACGCATGTTTCGGACGTTTCCGGCAGTCGGCGTAAAACTCGCAGGACACTGAAATAGTATGCGTGTCGCTTTGAGCGCATCGGCACACTCGACAGTCATCGCCCACGCTTCTTTGACAATCGCGGTCAAACGAAATGCGCCGCACTCTTCACGCTCTTTTTCGGTCAACTCGCGCTTGAGGCGTTTATAAGTCGGGCTGCGCGCTTGGTGTGTAATGAGCTGCCATGCTTTGATCGTGAACTCGAAATCCGTCGGCGCGTCCTCACGCCACTTTTTGAGCGTCGAGATTTGCGGCGGCTGATAAAACGTCTGCTGCACTTCGACCACCGGAAACAGTTGCATGTAGTCGGCACGCGCCGAGCGAAATCCGCAGCATCCGACTTTCAATCGTTTGTTCGCAAGCTTCATCTTTTGTCCTTATCGCGAGAAGAATCCAGCGAAGGACACTCTACAACAAAGCGCGCAGAAATAGTTTGGCCGAAGCCGAAAAGTTATTTTACAGTGTTGCATTTGGAAGCGCGTGCGAAGGCAACTACGCAATTGATTCCGCCGCGATAAGTCGCTAATATATGGAAGTAATAAACAGACACTTGCACTCTACAAGGCTACCTTACTTATGAATAAAAGATTCTTCACTCTGCACAAATCAAGAATTGTCTTATCCATTCTTTTTCTGCTTCTATGTCCTTCGCTCTTGCAGGCGAAAGAGACTTGGACGCGATTGCGCACGCAGAATTTCACGATTATCGGCAACGCGAGCGAGCGCGATATGCGCAAAGTCGCGCTTCAACTAGAAGAGTTTCGTTATACGATTTCGCTTCTTTTGCCGAAGGCAAAGATCACTACGAATATCCCGACAGTCGTCGTGCTTTTCAAAAGCCATGATTCCTTCAAACCTTTTAAGCCCCTTTACAAAGGCAAGGTTCAGGAGAACGTCGGCGGTTATTTTCAACGCACCGCAGACATCAACTATATCGCCTTGACTGCGGAAACGCGCGGGCTGAATCCGCTGGAAGTCATCTTTCACGAATACGAGCATTTTGTGATTGATAACAATCTCAATCGCGCGCCGCTCTGGTTCAACGAAGGCATGGCCGAATTCTACAGCACATTTGAACCGGCAGACGACGGATCGAAATTTCACCTCGGCACTCCCATCGCGCGCCACATAGTCGAACTCCGTCAGGGAACTTTGTTGCCGCTCGACAAACTCCTTAACGTCAGCCACAAATCACCTGAATATAATGAGCGCGGGAAAGTCGGCATGTTCTATGCAGAGTCCTGGGCGCTGATACATTATTTGATGCTCGGTGAAGAAGGAAAGCGACGCCCGCAACTCAGTCAGTTTATCGCCAACCTGAACGGCAATTTGTCTGTCGAAGAAAACTTCCGGCAATCATTTCAGACCGATTACCAGACGATGGAAAAGGAACTGCGGCAGTACATTGGGCGGTTCACTTTTCCCGCCATTACTTACATTTTCAAGAAGCAATTAGACTACGCCAAAGATGCCAACGTGACCGCGCTTTCGGAAGCAGAGGTGAATGCGCAGTTGGGCGATTTGCTGATGCGCACAGGCAGAGCAGAAGAAGCCGGTAAGCGATTGCAGCAGGCCATCGCGCTCGACGATCACTGCGCTCCAGCATATCTTTCGCTGGGCGAGCTTCGCTTGCGTGAAAGAAAATTGCCGGAAGCAAAGCCGCTCATCGAAAAAGCGCTCGCGCTCGATGCCGATAACTATCAGGCACATTACCTGTACGGAACGATCCTCGACGAGGAAAATCAAATTGAGTCCGCGATGAACGAATACCGAAAAGCCGCCGCGCTCAAATCGGACATCGCAAAACCGCATGTCGCGCTTGCTTATGATCTCGTAAGGCTCAAACGCGAAGATGAAGCGATGGCGTCTTTCCAGAAAGCAGTGCAACTCGATCCGCGTGATCCGAACATTCGCCGCGCGCGCAGCTACATCTATTTAAGATTGGGCAGAGGATTCTCCGCCGCGATGGATGCAACGACGTATCTTAGACAGCAGGGCTGGCGAGATGACCATGCACAGTACATGGCGCTGGTCGCCGTTTTCGGTTCACGCCAAGCGCACCGCGACGCGGATGCCACGCGCTTCCTGAATGACGCGGCAAGCAAATGCGACACTGCTGAATGGCCTTATCCGGTGATGCGCTATTTAAGCGGACAATTGAAGGAAGCCGAGCTTTTTTCGCTTGCCACCGACAACGATAAACAAACGGAAGCACATGCCTACGTCGGGCTGGACTTGTCGCTCAAGGGAAACACGGAAGCCGCCCTGAATCATTTGAAATGGGTGAAGGAAAACGGCAACAAAAACTTTGTCGAATATGCGCTCGCGCTGGCTGAGATCGAGCGTCTCGAATCATCCGCGACGGTGAAGCAATAAATTGTCTAGACCGACATGCAGAATGCTTAAAGCAATGCCGCTCTTGATTATGAATCGCCCTTCCTTTCTGGAAAAGCGTCCATCAAAAGCTTTTTGCTTAAGCAAAACCCTTCCCTTCGCCGCCCACGCACTGCTCCGAAAAGTGGTAAAGTCGTCATAAGGTTATCAACCGTTACGGTAATGAAATGTTGAAAGTATATGACGTAAAAGCATTGTAGAATGGCATGACGGCAAAGAGACGAGTTAAGTCTATTAAAGCGCAGCTTCTAGCGAAATCGCGGGAGGCTGCGCTTTCGGCTGTACAGATATTCAATAACCCGATCATTCAGTTCAAATCGGAGTCATACATTGTACTAATGGTGATTGCTTGGACTTATTTGGTTCATGCCTTTTACAGAGGCAATAAAATTGAATACAGGCATTATGAAATAAAGAACGGTAAGAGAAGATTCAAACGTACTAAGAGGGATACTTACTTATACTGGGAACTTGAAAGATGCCTTCAAGATAATAATTCTCCGGTAGACAAAGACACGGCTAATAACTTACTTTTTTTGATTGGGCTGCGGCATGAAATCGAACATCAAATGAGCCGTTCACTCGACTCGTATTTAACCGCGCGTTATCAAGCGTGTAGCCTTAACTACAATCATTACATCCGTTCACTGTTCGGCGAGCGTTATGGTATCGAACAACACTTGATCTACAGCATTCAATTTGCTGAACTCTCCTATGAGCAGTTTTCTACAACGCCGCCTGACGACATTTCATCGGGAATAATGAATTACATTTCACGTTTCGACGATGATTTATCCGATGATGAGTTTAATAATTCAAGATACGCTTACCGGCTGATCTTTGAACGTAAATTAGCCGGAAAGAAAGGGCAGGCAGATAAAGTTATTGAGTTTATAAAATCAGATTTGGAGGAAGCAGCGTTAATAGATAAAGATAAGTGGGTAAAACATGAAGTTGAAAAACCTAAGTTTCTAGCCGGGCAAGTTGTCAGGCTCATGCAAAGGGAAGGATTTACTAAATTCACTATGCATTACCATACCCTATTATGGAAGGAAACGGACGGGCGAAATTTAGGAAAAGGGTATGGGACTTATGTAGCTAATAGTTGGTATTGGTACCAACGGTGGATAGGCATTGTTAGAAGCCATTGTATGGAGAACAGCTTAACTTACGGTAATACTTAAAGGCTTCATCGTGTTAATCAAAAAACCGTTACAAGAATTGGAAACGAATCAAACCGAATCAAGCCTACATGAAAAACCCACGCCATTTTAACTGGCGTGGGTTTTACTGTTAGCGAACTGGTGCGAACGAATCCGTGCTTATAAAGCGAACGAATCAATGCTTACGAAGTTATTTAGTGCTGAGTAGCCATCTTTCCAATTAGTGTAAAGAGCGGCAGGTACATGGCGATGACGATGGAGCCGATGGTGACGCCGAGAAAGCCGATCAAGAGCGGTTCCATCAGCGTCAGCAAATTGGCGACCGCCGCATCCACTTCCTGCTCGTAGAAATCTGCGATCTTGCCGAGCATCGCATCGAGCGCGCCTGTTTGTTCGCCGATGCCGATCATCTGCGAAACCATGCTCGGAAAAACTTCCGTCGCCTTTAACGGATCGACAAAGTTTTCGCCGCGTTCCACGCCTTCGCGCACTTTGATAATCGCGCGTTCGATGACGACGTTTCCGGCAGTGCGTGCCGTAATGTCGAGCGATTGCAGGATCGGCACGCCGGAAGAAAGCAGCGTCGAGAGCGTGCGCGAAAAACGCGCGACAGCAATCTTGCGCATGATGCTGCCGAAGATCGGAAGCTTTAAAACAATCGTGTCGAGTTTGAGGCGTCCCGTGGGAGTTTGATACCACGAACGCAGCGCGATCACGGTGCCGATAATCGCGCCGAGCAAGACGAGGCCGCCCCAGCCCGCGAGAAAGTCGCTGATGCCGACGACGATGCGCGTCGGGAGCGGCAAGAGTTCGCCGGGGCCTAAGAGTCCCTGAAAAATGTTTTGGAATTGCGGAATCACGAAGACCATGATGACGGCGACGGCGCCGACGGCCATGACGATTACCGCCGACGGATAAATCAGCGCCGAGATGACATCGCGTTGCAGCTTGACGGCCTTTTCGATGTGCGTCGAAAGGCGCTGAAGAATCAAATCCAGAATACCGCCCGTCTCGCCCGCTTCGACCATGTTGGCGTAAAGCTGATCGAAGACTTTGGGATGGCGCGCCATCGCCGCCGCGAGCGTCGAACCTTCTTCCACATCCTGCCGCACTTGCATCAAGACCTGCTGAAAAAATTTGTTGTCCTGCTGCTGCGCCAGAATCTCCAGACACTGCACAAGCGGAAGTCCGGCGTCGATCATCACGGAGAATTGGCGCGTGAAAATCGAGAGGTCTTTGGATTTGACCTTTTTGCCTCTGCCGAGTTTAGGGATACCGATCTCACGCCCTTTTTCCTTGACGGACGTGAGTATGACCTGCTCGCGACGCAGGAGCTGCCGCAGGGCTTCACGATTATCCGCGACGCGTTCGCCGACGATTACTTCGTTGAGCCGGTTACGGCCTTTGAAAACATATGTGGGCATGGTATCGAAACTCCTCGAAAGGACAGATGCTAGATGTTAGATACTAGATGTTGGTTAAGAGTTAATTACTAACAGCCAGCATCTAACATCTAGCATCTGCTTTTTTATCTTGCGCCGGGACGTGCGCCGACGGGACGGCCTTGTGCATAGGGACTGGGGTGCATTCCGGGAGGCTTGACGCCGGGCGCGCCATTGCCGTTAGCATTGCCTGTGTTGAGGCCGGAGCCGCGCTCGATTAATTCGCGCAGTTCGTCTGTGTTGGATGAACGCTGCAACGCGACTTCCATTGTGATCTGGCGCTTGTGGTAAAGCGATGCGAGCGCCTGATTGAAGGTTTGCATTCCGTACTTGTCCTGACCCGTCTGCATCATGGAATAAATCTGGTGGACTTTATCTTCGCGGATCAAGTTTCTGATCGCAGGATTCGGCATCAGAATTTCGAGCGCCATCGCGCGGCCTGTGCCTTCGGCGCGCGGTAAAAGCGTCTGACACAAAATGCCTTCGAGGACAAGCGAAAGTTGAGCGCGCACTTGCGCCTGCTGATCCGAAGGAAACACGTCGATGATGCGGTTAATGGTCGAAGCGGCGGAATTGGTGTGCAGCGTCGCAAATGTCAAATGGCCTGTCTCGGCGATGCGAAGAGCGGATTCGATTGTTTCGAGATCGCGCATTTCGCCGACGAGCACAACGTCAGGGTCTTGCCGAAGCGCGGTGCGGAGTGCTTCGGCGAATCCGCGCGTGTCAGCATTGACTTCGCGCTGATTGACGATGCAGTTCTTGTGATTGTGCAAAAATTCAATCGGGTCTTCGATGGTCAGTATGTGCTCGTGGCGGTCGACGTTGACCTTGTCGATCATCGCGGCAAGCGTTGTCGATTTGCCGGAACCGGTCGGGCCTGTGACGAGTATGAGGCCACGCGGTTTATCACAAAGCTGTTTGACGATGGGCGGAAGACCTAAAGCATCGAACGGTTTGATCTCGTAAGGAATCGCGCGAAAAACTGCGCCGACGGCACCGCGCTGGTTAAAGAGATTGGCGCGAAAACGCGAAAGGCCTTTAACGCCAAAGGAAAAATCCAGCTCTAAAGTTTCCTCGAAGCGATGCTTTTGCGCGTCTGTCAGCACAGAGTAAGCGAGTTGCTTCGTGTCTGCGGAAGTGAGCACGCGATAGCCTTCGAGTTGGCGAAGGTGTCCGTCAACGCGCACCTGCGGCGGCGTGTTGGTGGTGATGTGAAGGTCAGAGCCGCCGAGTTCGGAGAGTTTCTTGAGAAGCTCGGAGAGAGTAATTTGCGGGACAGATTCGTTGGTCATGGATGTTTTCCCGAAGAGAATTTTGCGCCATGCTGCGAGTGCAGTGTGCGTAAGTAAAGTTATTTGTTGAAGCGCGCTTGAAACAATGTCGCGCCCTGCGAAAAGCTAAACGGAAAAAATCAGTGCCCGGAAATTCAATGTCCGGGCGTGGATGCGAGCACTGCATTGTCGCTGGCGTGAAAAGAGGCGAGTAGCTGCTCGGACTGCGCGGTTAGTTGATCCGCGTATTGCGGCAGCGTGCTCATCTGTAGGCTATAGACGCGATCATTGCGTTCCGTGAAATAGAACGTCCAAGATTGCGCGGGGTAGCGTCCGTCATCGGACGCGGGAGTTTGCGCGAGCACGACAAAGCTTTTGCGCCCGCCGATCTCGCGTTCGTAATCGTTGACGACCCAGCCGCCAGCCGCGACCATTTTATTAATCACGAGGCGGCGCAAATCCGCGTGCGCAAAGCGTCCGAGAAGGCGATTGCTGCGTCTTCCCATCGCTCCGCTGTCATCGCGCTGGATGTTCGCGGGCAAGTTGGCCGGAACAAGCGAGAGCATCGCCTGACCCGCCATCTGGTTATTAGCAAGAACGCGAAAACGCATGTCGCCGTTTGGCGCAGCGGCCTGACTGCTCCAGCCTTCCGGCATTTTCAAGTTAACTAATTCGCGCGGATTATTATAAGCTCCGGCGCGAACGGCGTTGGCATTCGGCAGCGCTGCCGCAACGCTTGTCGCCCATAAATCTGCGAGCGGTGCGTTGGCATTCAGGGCGTTGGAAGCGGCGAGGGAAGCGTCGCGTCTGCGTAAAGAGGCCGCGCGTTTCATGCGCAGGCGCGCGCGATGACGACGCCACCATGCGCGCGAGTGGCGATGCAGGCGATGCGATGCGGCGGAGTGCGTGCCTGCGGCCTGAGAATCGGTGAAGGGCAGTGTGAAGGCGACCCCTATTAAAACCAAAATCGATAGAATAATTGTGCGTAGCATACTTCTCAAATTCCTTTTCAAGCCACCGTTTCCCGCACGACTTCTTCGATGGTTGTTACTCCGTTGCGTATTTTTTGGAGGCCGGATTCGCGTAGGGTAATCATGCCGTCGTCAACCGCTTTTTTTCTGAGTTCCAAAGCGGAAGCGCCGATCAAGATCAACTCGCGCATCTCGTCCGTAATTTCCATGACTTCGTAAAGGCCGACGCGCCCTTTGTAACCAGTGTTGTTGCAGGTCTGGCAGCCCGTGCCTTTGTAAATCTTGAGCTGTTTGGCTTCGTCAGGCGCGAAGCCAACCTCAACTAAAGCTTCGGGCGGCGTCGGATGTTCGGTTTTACAATCCATGCAGACGCGGCGAATGAGGCGCTGCGCCTGAATCAAGTTGACGGAGGTGGCGACAAGAAAAGGCTCTATGCCCATGTTCATTAAACGCGAAATGGTGGAAGGCGCGTCGTTTGTGTGAAGCGTGGAAAGGACTAGGTGGCCTGTGAGCGCGGCCTTGATAGCAATTTCAGCGGTCTCGAAATCGCGTATTTCGCCGACGAGGACGATGTTCGGGTCTTGGCGTAGGAATGAGCGAAGCGCGGTGGCGAAGTTCAGGCCGATCTGCTCTTTCATCTGCACCTGGTTGATGCCCGGCAAGTTGAACTCGACGGGGTCTTCCGCCGTCATAATATTCGTTTCCGAAGTGTTCAATGCTTGCAGCGCGGAATAGAGCGTGTTGGTTTTACCCGATCCGGTCGGGCCTGTGACTAAGACCATGCCGTAGGGACGCGAGATGTTTCGTTGAAATTTGACGAGCGATTCGGGTTCAAAGCCGAGCTTCGTCATGTCGAGCATCAGCTTTTCTTTGTCGAGCAGGCGAAGCACGACTTTTTCGCCAAAGAGTGTCGGCAAAGATGAAACGCGGAAGTCTAATTCGCGCGAACGGCCTTCGACTTTCAATTTGATTTTGATGCGGCCATCCTGCGGCAAACGCTTTTCCGAGATGTCCAGCTTCGACATAATCTTGAGGCGCGAAATAAGCGCGTCGCGCATCTTCATCGGCGGGTGCATCACATCGTAAAGAATGCCGTCGATGCGAAAGCGTATGCGCATCTCTTTTTCGTAAGGCTCGATGTGAATATCCGATGCGCCGCGACGCAAGCTGTCGACGAGAAGTACGTTGACGAGCCGCACAACGGGCGCGTCTTCGCTCATGCGCGCCAGCGAAGACAAATCTATTTCGTCTTCGTCATTAATGACTTCGACGCCGTCCGCGCCGTCCATGTCGAATTCCAGATTGGCGAGCGTCACCATGTCGGCGTGCGCGAGCGAGCCATGCCCGTTGCCGTTCATGCCTTCGACGGTTACCTCGCCGCCAACGCCCGCAAGTTCGATTTCGCGCGATTGGTAATAATATTTCGCAATCGCTTCCTGCACGCTCGCTTCCGAAACGACGACCGGCTCGATGTTCAAGCCCGTCATAAACTTAATATCGTCCATCGCAAAAACGTTCGTCGGATCGACCATCGCCAGCGTCAGCGTGGCACCGACGCGCGAGAGCGGCAGCACGGAATATTTCTGCGCCACGTCCTGCGGAATAAGACGAATCACGCTTTCTTCGATGTCGAAGAGTTCGAGGTTGACCGACGGCACACCGTATTGCCGGGAAAGCACGGCGGTAATCATGTCGTCGGAAACAAGGCCGAGTTTGACCAGATTAAAGCCGAGACGACCACCATGCTCGCGCTGGTAATCGAGTGCTTCGCGCAATTGCTGCGCGTTCAGTAGGTTTTCGCGGACGAGGATTTCGCCTAGTTTGGCTGACATCTTTCGAGTGGTTCCAGAAGAAGCGTTGATGAAAGTCTATGGAGGGTGGGCGGTTGTAAAAATTCAGAAAACAGTTTGCCAACTGTGGCTACACAACACGCACGTTTGTATGTAGCAAACAGTGCTAAACACTGTTGCACAAGGATAGTAGCGCGAACATTGAAGAGTGTCAAGATGAAAAGTTTCAAAGGCCAAAAGGCATGAGTTTTGAAGCGGCTAAATAGAAAAAGCGGCGACGCTATGGGCGCGTCACCGCTTTTCCTGAGACAAACCTGTGAGGCGAAAGTTTTAACCTTTACGACGACCCTTGCCGGTTGCTGGCGCGGCAGGCTTGTTGTTGCCTTTGAGTTGAATATCAAAGCCCTGTGCGATGGATTCCGCTTCTTGTTTGCGCGGATCGGTGCCGGGAGCTTTACCTACAAAGCGTTGGAGCGCGTCGCGTGCTTCCACCATTTTCGCATTGATCGGCGGATCAACGGAGGTTGCCGCAGCAGAAAGCGCGACTCCAAGGCCATACATCGCGTCAAGATCATCCGGCTTGGACGCCAGAATAGCCTTGTATGCCGCAATCGCTTCGTCAATCTTATTGCTCTGGAACAAAGCATCTGCGAGACTTGCTTGCGCTTTGACTTTCTTGGCCGGGTCAGGCTCAACGGCGAGATAGTCCTGAAAAGCCTTAGCCGCCGCATTCGCAACATCCGGTGCATTGGCTTGAATCGCAACGCGGTAGGTTTCCATGCGCGGCGTTAGATAATCAGTTAATTCTTCGCTCTGCGGGCGAGCGGAGGCGTTTGTTCCGAGTGCCGGTTTCTTGGCCTTATTCTCACGATAAAGGGTTACAGCCTTATCCGCTAGATCGGCGGCAGTTTTGAAATCGGCACGCGCCCTGGATACACCAGCCGTGTCTTTCGCTTTGACCGCGGCGTTGTATTTATCTACGGCAGATAGGCGCAAAGCAATTGATTTGTTGGTGTAAAAAATGGATTGCGTCGGATCAGCCTGGATTCCCTGATCAAAGGAAGCAATCGCCTGCGTGTAGTTTTTACTGGTAAAAGCGGCAGCGCCGGTTTTCAATATCTCATTAAGCTGGGCATTGGTCGCTGTCGCTTTTTCGTTTTCGGCTTTGACAGCCGCCATCTGCTTGTCCATTGCTTCCTTACGGCGTCGAAATTCCTTCTCATCGGCTGGTGCGCCGCTAGCGGAACCGGCAGCAGGGAGGGCGGCATTTATTTCTTCAATCGTTAATACTTTTCCGTCGCCGGGAGCAAGCGTGAAATTAGTTTCGGGAACCTCGGTGACGCGCACTTTTGCTCTGAAGGTAGGCTGTGCGTTCGTTGCGCTGACGGCAATCGTGAAGATACCTGAAAAAGGTAACCCAGCGTAAACGTAGTTGCCGCTTTTATCCGTCTTAGTCTCATATTTACCCTTTATGTCAGTGCGGTAAAAAGTGACGGTGGCACCCTGGACGGGCACGACTGTGCCATCGGCCTGTTTAATGGTGACCTTGCCATACCCCTGCGCTGTTTGGGCAGAAGCGGCGACGGCACACAACGCGCACAGCAATGCGATGGCAGCGACGCGACTTAAAATATTGATACGCATGTTAATTTGTCTCCTCGAGTATAAGGTGATTTTCAATGCTTTGTTTACCGGCGGGATTCCGTCGATTATGATGCGAACACGCGTCCGCCGGTTGTCATTTCGTATTCGGGGAAAGAGCGCCTGCTCGGACGAGATGTCAGTTCAGGCATAAGCAATCGGGTCTGGAACATTCGCTTCACGAAAGCCGCGCAGCCTGAGCGCGCAGGAATCACACTCTCCACAAGCGCGCTCATTCGCTTCATAACAAGACCATGTTAGATGAAGCGGCGCACCGAGTTCAATTCCTCGACGCACAATCTCGCTTTTCCTGAGCGCGATAACGGGCGTTGCAATCTCTATCTTTGTTTCCGGCTTAGTGCCGATGTCTATCGTTTTCTGAAACGCCCTATAAAACTCGGGGCGGCAGTCAGGGTAGCCGGATGAATCCTCCGCCACCGCGCCGATATAAATGCGCCGTGCTTGTAACACTTCTGCCCAGCTCGTGGCAATCGCCAGCAGATGCGCATTGCGAAACGGCACATAGCTTGTCGGAATTTCATTTGACGAAAGATCGGCGGCAGCGATTGGAATGCTTTGATCCGTTAGCGACGAACCGCCGATGCGCGCCAGATATTCGATTGAAACGGCGAGCCGATGCTTAACCTCATAGTAATCCGCCAACTCTTCAAATGCGCGCCGCTCTCGCCCTTCCGTGCGCTGCCCGTAAGAAACATGCAGGAATCCTATGTCCGCATTCTCTTCGCGCGCGACAGCCGCCGTGACACACGAATCCATGCCGCCGGAAACGAGGCAAATCGCTAACGACGAAAGCTGAACATGAGCGGATGAAACCAGCGAATCAGCATGTAGATTATCATTGCCTGACTTCTGACTCCTGACTTCTGGCTCCTGACTTCTCCTGCTTTCTTCCGCCTTCATCCTTCTGCCTTCCCGCCTGGATTCAGACGCCTCTGGTTTCCGCGCCCCAAATCTGTTTGTGCATCTGTAATTGCATACGCACGTCAAGGCCGCTGCCGCTGATCCAATCGGCCATTTCCTGAAAATCCACCGCGCTCCAGACAGGCGAGACGAGAACGGCGTGGGCGCGTTTCTCAAGCTCATAGCGCTCGATTATCTCACGCGCGTAATCCCAATCCGCGCGGCTCGCGATGACAAACTTGATTTCGTCTTTATCGTTGCGCAAGCGTTCGAGATTCGGCCAGTGATTGCGCGCCGCTTCATTCGAACCGGGACATTTTACATCGAGAATAATCTTTGCGCGCTCGTCAACTTTTTCCGTTGACACATAGCCGCCCGTTTCGATTAACACTTCATAGCCTTCATCGCACAATTGCTCGATCAACCGGAACGCTTCCGGCTGCGCGAGCGGTTCGCCGCCCGTTACTTCCACCAGCCCGCAATTGTACGCGCGCACTTGCGTCATCACGTCCTCGCGCGACATGCGCTCGCCGCCCGTAAAAGTATACGCACTATCGCACCACACGCAGCGCATCGGGCAGCCCGTCAAACGCACAAACGTACACGGACGCCCGGCGTGCGTTGACTCGCCTTGAATCGAACGAAAAATCTCTGTGACGCGAAGCATAATATGAAGAAGTCAGGAGACAGGAGTCAGAAGTCAGAATGAAGAAGCGAAAAGAATTACGCTCATCTTAATCTCGCCCACGGTTTTACTCTTATTCTGACTCCTGACTTCTGACTCCTGAATACTGATCTTTGAAATTTAGCTTACTCGCGGGCGGGCTGTCAAAGTTCACTTATGGAAGTTTCTTTTCACTGTTTCGTGATAGCATCAACGGTGCGCAGTTAAGGATTCCAATTCATACGAAAAGCTTTGTGAGCCGGACGACATCGCACACTTCCGACCTCGTTACAGAAGGCACGCGCCGCATTCTCGCACGCGCCGCCGATTCGCGCTCTCTGGATGTCTCTGTGCTCTCCGCGCGCACAAACGCGGCGCTGCAAAAGTATTTACTGCGCGACGCGCCCGACGCAACCACGTCGCAGGTAAACGAATTCTTCGACCAGCTTCACGCGGACGATCTATGTTTGATTGCAGCCTGCGAACGCGGCGACGAAGCGGCATGGCTGGAGTTAATTGAAACATACGGAGCGATGGTACGCGCTGTGGCGCGCAGCGTTTCCGCCAGCGAAGACAAAGCGGAAGATTTAGCGCAGTCGATCTGGGCTGAACTGCATGGCCTGCGCCTGCGCGAAGACGGCAAGACACACGGCAAGCTCGGTTATTATTCGGGACGCGGCTCGCTCGGCGGCTGGCTTCAAGCAATCGTGCGCCAATTAGCCGTCGATGTGCATCGCAAAGAATCGAAGCTCGTGCAAACGGAAACAGACGCAGACTTCGATTCGCTGGCGCGCGACAACGGCAACGCTTCGCACTCGAATGCTGCGCACGCTTCGCTCGATCCCGAACAATCGTTCGCCGCGCGCGAGTTTGCAGAGACATTGGAACAATCCTTGGCGCGCGCCATCAATGAATTGAACGCGGAAGATTGCCTGCTAATTAAGCTGTACTATTTCGACAGCCTTCCATTGCGCGAAGCGGGCGCGCTCCTCTGCGTGCATGAAGCGACGGCGAGCAGGCGTCTGACGCGCCTTCACAAAGAATTACGCGCGCGCCTCGAAGCGATTTTGACGAACGATTGCGGCTGGTCGCAAACGGAAGCGAGCGGCGCACTGACACATGCTTCCGCCAATCCGGAAATTGATCTGGAGTCTTTATTGAGGAATAAAACAGCGTCCGGAAAAGAATAATGCGCTCATCAGAAAACTATCACATACGATTAATCACTCTGCATCGAAACGATAAGCTGATGAGCAATGCCGCAAGCGAAACGCCTGACAATCGTTCTTTAAGAGCTTACCCGCAGGCGAGCGCATTGTAAGTAATTTTAATGAAACAAGATTTTAACGATTCTGTGGATTCCATGCTGCGCGATTACGCGCGGCGAGTTAACGCGCGTGAGTCTTCCGTGCGTGCGAACCGAGTGCCGGAACGATCGGCGTTTGACCGCAATAATATGGAGCATCTCGACGCAGATGAAATGGCGGCATTCGCGGAGAACGCGCTGCCCGCCGCTGCACGCGCGCGCACCGTCGCGCATCTTGCGGACTGCGATGGATGCCGTCAATCCGTCGTTGCTCTGACGCACGCGGAAAACATCGCAGCAGAATCCGCGAAAATTATTCCATCGCCAAGCGTTCGCGCGCGCTTATCCTTGCGCGAAAAGCTCGCCGCGTTTTTCGCTTCGCCCGCAGTTCTGCGCTACGCTGTTCCAGCGCTTGCCGCCGTTCTTTTCGTCGCGCTTATCGCAGGCATCATGCTTAATCGCCGCCAGCCCGACGCGACCCTCGTGGCATCGAAACAAGAGTCGCAAACAAGTGCTGTCGCACGCACCGACACGGCATCGGGCGGCACGGAAAGCAACATGAACAGCAACGCTACGGCGAGTTCCGCAAACCTGATGGCCGACTCTGCGTCCACGAGCAATACGGCGACAACTGCGACGACCACCACGACGAGAACAACTACCACAACAGCCAACATTGCCACGCCGGCGCGCAGAGCAGCGAACGCCAACTCAAACATCAACACAAAGGAAGTAAACGCAACTTCCGCATCGCAAAACAACAACTCACCGGTTAATTCAGTCAATGCGCCGCTCGTCGCGGACATGAAGCAACAGCCCGCCATAAGCGAAAAGCAAAACTTTGATGAGGAGTTGGTACGCGTGCCGAACCGCAACCGTGCTCCCGCCGCGAAGCCTTCTGCCTCAACCGCCAACGCCAACATATCCGGGAACAGGGCGGGCGTTGCCGCCGAGCAAAGCGAACAAGTCGCTGTCACTTCCGGTCAGGTTGCCAGAGTCTCTAAAGGTAAGGCGGGCAGCACCGGCAACGCCGCGCCTACTTCGGATTCCACATCCTTCTCTACCGAAGCGCGAGCCGCTAGCCGTCGTCGCGCGCCATCTACGACAACTGCCGCGAAGAACGATCTTCCGGTAAACGGGCGCACCGTAAATAATGCTGGCTTGAGCGCTGCGCCGTCCGTTTCGCGCCGCGTCAACGGACGCGATTTCCGCCGTCAGGGAACGCGCTGGATAGATGCTGCATACGTCTCCTCGCAATCAACGACGAACATCACGCGCGGCTCCAAACAATACCGCACAGTCGTTAGCGCAGAACCCGGCATCGGAAAAATCGCCGCGCAACTCGACGGCGAAATTGTCGTCGTCTGGAAGGGGCGCGCCTATCGCATACGCTGAACCATCTGAAACGCCGCTGCTTGTTCCGCAATAAAGACAAACCAACCGCCTTGCCTTTCTCACTGCATCTCAAAAATAAAAACGCCGCGCGCGCGCTTGAGCATGTTGCTTCCGCGCCGCGCTTCGAGTTACTTTAATGTCTCGCCGTAGTTCGCAGAAAATAGCCGCATCAATCTGCGCCGACAAATTTCAGATTCAGATAAAAGGAGCCTGCCTCGATGATTCGTCAATCGTTTACCGTTCGCGTGTCAGCCGCAACCTTCGCCGTCTTCTTCGCGTTGCTGCTCATTGCTTTCTGCTCGTCGTCAAGCGATGCGCAAACGCGTCGTCGTGCGCGACAGGAAAGAATAGATCGAAGGGCATCTGTAACAACTTCACGCGACGGGCGCGCGTTTTTCGATCCTGAAATCGCGCGCATCGTTTCCGAAATCGAGGCGCGCAACATCGAGCGCACGATCCGCACGCTCGTTTCCTTCGGCACGCGCAACACGCTTTCCGCGCAGGGTGATCCGAAGCGCGGCATCGGCGCGGCGCGCGATTGGCTCTACGACGAATTCTCGAAAGTTGCGCAAGCTTCCGGCGGGCGCATGACCGTCGAGAAACAAACGTTCGAGCAGCCCGTTGATAAACGCTTTCCGCGTATCCTCAAGCCGACGGTTATCACCAACGTCGTCGCCACGCTCAAAGGAACGCAACCCGCATCCGTCAATCGCACATACGTCGTCAGCGGGCATTACGATTCGATGTGTACGAGTCCGACAGATGCTATCTGCGACGCGCCCGGTGCGAACGACGATGCGTCGGGCGTCGCAGCGGCGCTCGAGATGGCGCGCGTGATGTCGAAACGAAACTTCGACGCGACAATTATTTTTATGGCCGTCGCGGGCGAAGAGCAGGGACTCGTCGGCTCGACCTATTTCGCGGAGCAGGCCAAACAAAAGAACACGGACATCGAATCCATGTTCACCAACGACATCATCGGCAGCAGCCTCGGCGGTAACGGCGTGCGCGATACGAACACGATACGTGTTTTCTCCGAAGGCGTGCCGTCGAGTGAAACAACAGAGGAAGCGAACACGCGACGCGGCGTGGGCGGCGAAAACGATTCCGCCTCGCGCCAACTCGCGCGCTTCATCAAAGAAACCACCGAACGCTACGTGCCCGGCATGAACGCCATGCTCGTTTACCGCCGTGACCGCTATCTTCGCGGCGGCGACCACATCCCATTTCTCGAACGCGGCTTTCCTGCGATACGCTTCTGCGAAATAAATGAGGACTATCATCACCAGCACCAGAACGTCCGCACGGAAAACAACATCGTCTACGGCGATCTTCCCGAATTCGTAGACTTCAACTACACGGCGAAAGTCGCGCGCGTCAACGCCGCCAATCTCGCCTCGCTCGCCCTCGCGCCCGCCGCGCCGAAAACCGTCGGCATCATCACAAAGAATTTGACCAACGACACGGAACTGCGCTGGACGCCGAACACGGAGCCAGACCTCGCGGGCTACGAAATCGTCTGGCGCGACACGACCTCGCCCGTCTGGACAAACTCGCGCTTCATCGGCAACACTGCCGCCTTCACCGCGCGCGGCATGTCCAAAGACAACTACTTCTTCGGCGTCCGCGCCATAGATCGACAAGGCCACCGTAGCCCCGTCAGCTTCCCGCGCCCTGTGCGGTAGGAAAGCTTGTTGAGCAACTTCTCATAATTGAAGAGTGAATTAATGTAAGACATGAGAACAAACATGAGTCGGATAATTGCTACGGCAGTGGTTTTAATCTGCTTCACATCACTCGCCGCTGCTCAAGATGAATCGAAAATCAATGAATTGCCGAACTTCCATCAAGTCAATGAAAGTCTTTATCGTGGAGCACAGCCGAAGCATGGCGGAATCCAGAAGCTCGCTCATCTCGGCATCAAAACAATAATTAATCTTCGCGGCGATGCTGATCGCGCTCGTGCCGAAGAAACCGAAGCGCGTGCGGCTGGCTTACGCTACTTCAATGTGCCATTGGATAATTTCGGACGCCCGTCAAACGAAAGAATCGAGCGTGTGCTGGCGATTATTAATGCGCCCGAAAACCAACCCGTTTTCGTTCACTGTAAACGCGGCGCTGACCGCACGGGTACAGTCATCGCCGTTTACCGCATTGAGCGCAACTGCTGGACGAGCAAGAGAGTGAAAGCAGAAGCCGATCATTACGGCATGGCGTTATGGCAGATCGGAATGAAAGATTACATCCACGATTATTATAGGCGTCGATTAAGGTTAGTGTCGGATGTCTTCTTTTGCGTTCACGATTGTAATCTTGCCTACCGCACGTAGAAGGCTTTGCGCGATGCTTTCGCTGGCTTCGATTCCTTTCGGGCAGCGCCGTGATTGCGAATGCCGCAAGGCCGACGAAAGCCGGGCGCAGAAAAGTTTTATCCAAGTTTGATCCCGCTTTAATTAATCCCGCCTACCGATAAGAATTTTCAACCTTTACGCTTCCCGCTGCGTCTAAAATTATGAGCAAAGGCATAGGGGCTTTTTTTTGCGGCCTTTGTTTCTCGCACATTTATCGCAACATCCAGATCAAAACGGTGGCTACTATGAACATTTCCAGAATTCACTCGAAGCACTTGTCCCGCACGACAGCGCGGCGGGCGACGGCGTTTGTGGCGCTTGTGGCGCTCGTGTCCAACTTGTTCGGCGGCGCGCTCGCGGCCTACGGACAGACGGTGCAGCGCGCGCAGAATTTGAATGACGATCAGCGTATTTTGCATGTGCTCAATCGTCTCGGCTTCGGCGCGCGTCCCAATGATGTAGAGCGCGTGCGTGCCATGGGCGTTGATCGCTACATCGAACAGCAGCTTCACCCGGAGCAAATCACGGACGCAGCGCTCGAAGCGAAGTTGCAAAATCTGCCGACCCTGCGCATGACGATTGCCGAGCTTTACGCGAAATATCCGCAGCCCGGCAAAATCATCAAGGCGCTGCAAAGAAAAGGCGAGTTGCCCGAAGACCTCGCGGCGCTTCGCAAAAACGGCGGCGCACAGAATGCTCCCGACGCAAAGCCCATCGCAACCCTCAACACCGGCGCGGCAAAGGAAATGAATGCGCCGAACGAAATGGCCGCGCAGCCGAACGCGGAGATGTCGAAGAACGCGGACGCGACGGCTGACGCAAATGGTGGCGGTAAGAAAGAATACCGCGCGGCGTTACGCGATTACTACGCGCAGAATAATCTGCAGCTTCCGCAGCGCATCGTCGCCGAGTTGCAGTCGTCGCGTATCTTGCGCGCCGTTTATAGCGAGCGGCAATTGCAGGAAGGAATGGTCGATTTCTGGACGAATCACTTCAATGTTTTCGCGGGCAAGGGCGCGGACAAATGGATGCTCACATCGTATGACCGCGACACGATTCGCCCGCACGCGTTCGGCAAATTTCAAGACTTGCTCGTTGCTGACGCGCAAAGCCCCGCGATGCTTTTTTATCTGGACAATTTCCAGAGCGTTAGCCCGAATGCGCCGCAGGGTGGTCTCTTCAAAAGACGCGCCGCGATGATGAACAACGTGGGCGTCGCAAGTAATCAAGCGGGCGGCGGCTTAATGAACGACAGGCGCTTGCAACGCATGAACAGATTCCCGAACGCCTCCCCGAACAGCGCCGCACAGCAAATGCTGCAGAGCGGTAACAACCTGCCCGCGCAGCAAACGCCGGTTGCTCCGAAACAACCGAAGCAGGCGAAGCGCGGCATCAACGAAAATTACGCGCGCGAGTTAATGGAATTGCATACCTTGGGCGTTGACGGTGGCTACACGCAAAAGGACATACAGGAAGTCGCGCGCTGCTTTACGGGCTGGACGATTTTTAATCCGCGCGGCTACGGCGGCGATGATCGTTCGGGCAAATTCTTTTTTAATCAGCGCCAGCACGACGACGGCGAAAAACTTGTTCTAGGCCACAAGATTCCGGCGGGCGGCGGCATCAACGATGGCTTGATGGTCTTGGATATTCTCGCGCACCATCCTTCGACAGCGAAGTTTATTGCGACGAAACTCTGCCGCAATTTTGTGGCGGACGATCCGAGTCCCGCGCTTGTCGCGCGCGTCGCAAGCGTGTTTACAAAGAGCAATGGCGACATACGCGAAACTCTGCGCGCGATTTTCACATCGCCGGAATTCAATTCGCCTGAAGACTATCGCGCGAAAATCAAGACGCCGTTTGAAGTCGCCGTGAGCGCGATTCGCGTGCTCGGCGCGGACACGGACGCGCGACCTGCTTTGCATCAGTGGATTGCGAAGATGGGACAGCCGCTCTACGGTTATCAAACGCCGAACGGTTATCCGGACAACGCCGCCGCGTGGGTCAATACAGGCTCTTTGCTCGAACGCCTGAACTTCGCGCTCGCCCTTGCCAGCAACAAGATTCCGGGCACGCGCGTTGACCTCGCGAAGCTTGCCGGAGAGAAAACTGTGAACGGCGGCGCGGCGGACAAAGCGCGTGTCGTCGATCAATTCGTTCATCTGATTTTACAGGGAGACATTTCGGCGAATACGAAAAAGACCCTGATGAAGCAGATCAACGAACAGGCTGCCGCGCCCGTTGTCGCCAAGCAAGCCGATGAGATGACGAAGGACATTGCCGTTGAACGCAACGTGCGCGCGGCCTTGCGTGAGAAACAAACGCAGGGCGCGACAGTCGGCGATCCCGAAGTCGCAAAAATCGTCGGCTTGATTTTAGGCTCGCCGGAATTTCAGCGGCAGTAAATGAATAGCACGCAAACGTCAACGCAAACGTCTCGAATAAAGCCACTAATAAAGTGACAAACAAACGGCGTCCGGCGTCTAAAGTATTGTTGAAAAGTTATGCTTGAAAGATGCCGCGTGAACGTTCGCGGCAGTGGAAGGAAGAACAGCCATGAGTGTTAATCGAAGATTCTTTTTGAAGTCCGGCGGCATCGCGCTTGCGAGCCTCGGCGTAATGCAGAGCGCGCCGTCGTTTTTGCAACGCACCGCGCTTGCGCAAAACATAAAGCGTCTCAACGCAGGCAGCGGACGCCGCAAAACTTTGATCGCTATTTTTCAGCGCGGCGCGGTTGATGGCCTTAACGTCGTCGTGCCCTACGGCGAATCTAACTATTACGATTTGCGTCCGACCATCGCCATTCCGAAACCGCAGGCGGGCAATAGCGAAGCCGCAATTAATCTCGACGGGTTTTTCGGTTTGCATCCGGCGCTTACAGGCTTTAAGCCTTTATGGGACGCGAAGCAATTGGCGATCATCCACGCTTCGGGATCGCCCGACACGACGCGTTCGCATTTCGACGCGCAGGATTACATGGAATCGGCGACGCCCGGATTAAAGGCGACAACCGACGGCTGGCTCAATCGTTATTTGCAGACGAAGCCGGAAGCCATGCCCTCGCCGTTTCGCGCCGTTGCCTTGACGCAGAATTTGCCGCGCACCTTGCAGGGCAAAGCGAGCGCGCTGGCGATTTCCAACTTGAACGACTTTGCGATTCGCGCGGGCGCAAATTCCGCGAGCTTGCAGGGCGGCTTTGAATCCATCTACGATCAAAGCGTCAACGACGTGTTGCAGGGAACGGGCAAGGAAACTTTCGAGGCCGTCAATTATTTGAAGCGCGTTAATCCTTCGCAGTACAAGCCCGAAAACGGCGCGCAGTATCCGCGCGGGCAGTTCGGCAACAGTCTTTTGCAAATCGCGCAACTCATCAAAGCGAACGTCGGCCTTGAAGTCGCCTTCACGGACATCAACGGTTGGGATACGCATCTCAATCAAGGCTCGTCGCGCGGTCAGCTAGCCAATCGCTTGCAAGAATTCAACGCGGGCATCGCGGCGCTTTTCGCAGACTTAGGCCAGCGCATGGACGACGTGGTGATTTTGACGATGTCGGAGTTTGGCCGCACCATCAGAGAAAACGGCACGCGCGGCACGGATCACGGCCACGCCAACGCGATGTTCGTGATCGGAAATTCTGTGCGCGGCGGAAAAGTTTACGGCGAGTGGCCGGGACTCAAGCACGATCAATTGTACGAGGGACGCGATCTCGCTTTGACGACGGACTTCCGCGACGTATTCGGCGAGGTTGTCCAGAAACAACTCGGCAATTCGGATTTGAAAGACATCTTCCCCGGCTATCAAATGAATCCGGCGAAGTTTCGCGGCATACTCCGTTAAAGACTACGGCGAATTCTTTTGTTTACATGGCGCTGCTTATCATAAAGCGGCGCCATATTTATTTGGTACGCCAATTGAGATATCTTATGTGTAGGGGCAACCCTGGTGGTTGCCCCTAGATTGAATGGCTTTCACATTGAGCGGGCAGGGACAAGCCGCTGCCCCTACGATTGATTTAACAGGGAACTCGCAATCGTAGACGGCTATATTTAGTATTCCAACTGATTCTAAAAGCGGCGGCGCTCAAGTCTGTTAATGAAATAAAGAAGCGCGGTGGCGATCAAGGAGACGGTGACGGCGAGCGTGAAGGCTTCGTTGTCGCGCCCCGCTTGCACTGCGTCGTAGATGGCGACGGATGCGGTTTGCGTGCGTCCCGGAATGTTTCCGGCGATCATAATCGTGATGCCGAAATCGCCGAGCGCGCGTGCAAACGCCAGCGCCGTCGCCGCCCACACGCCGCGCCGTGCGAGTGGAAGCGTAATGCGAAAAAAGGTTCGCCGCTCATTTAGTCCGAGCGTGCGCGCGGCGGCTTCCAGTTCGCGGTCAACGCTTTCAAACGCCGCGCGCAGGCTTTTCGTGACCAGCGGCAAAGCGTGAATCGTCGCCGCAATAATCGCCGCCGTCACGGTGAAGGTCAGGCGTATGCCGAAATGATTGTAGAGAAACGAGCCGGGAAACGAACGCGTGCCTAAGACGACGAGCAAGTAATAGCCGAGCACTGTCGGCGGCAACACGAGCGGCAAGGTGACGAGCGCATCGAGCAACTCGCGTCCCGGAAAACGCCGCCTTGCGAGCAGCCATGCGAGGCTTGCGCCGACGACGAGCGCGATCAGCGTTGCCGTGCCTGCGACGACGAACGAGAGCCGTATCGGAAACCAATCAATGCCGCCGCCGTTCATCAGTGTGCGCGTTGAAAGCCTTTACCGTTGGCAACAAAAAGTATGCGTGTGATGCGGCTTGCGCGACAGCAGTTTCCGCTTCGCAAACTCATTCCGTGTTCGGGTTGATTTCTTTTTTCACTTCTTCTTTGCCCGGACGCTCGATGCCGGGAACTGTGATGTCATCCTCTGCTTCTTCTGCTGCTTCCGCCGTGCGCGTGGCGAGCGGCGCTTCATTTTCCTTGCGAAACATTTGCTGCTGATCGTCATCGAAGCTCACGGCCTGTTCAGCGTTCTTGTCTTTGTCCATTATAAATTTTCCTTTGTCTTCTAATAGGTTTGAATGCTTTTGTGCGGCCATTTTACACGGCCTGCCTGTTCAATGCGCGTAAAATTTCAGCGCAGCCAAAGATCGCAGCAGTAATGCCCTTCGCGCAGACTGGTTTCGCCGCGCCCGAACTTTACCGCGCGCCCGAAGTTCGGCCCGTCGAAGACGAAGCTGTGAAACTCTCCGCGTTCGCCGCACGGATCGACGCCCGCCGGAAGTTTGTCTAGGAAAGCTTCGTCCAGCATTTCTCCCGCGAAGGATTCGTCGAGCGTCTGTGCATTAACGGAAACCACAATAGCCTTGAATCCGAGTTTGATAAAGTCCCGGACAAACTCTTTTGTATCACGTCTCCACAGGGGAAAGAGTCCACGCATTTCACTGCGCGCGAGAAACTGTTCGCGGTATTCACGTATGTCTTCGAGAAACAGATCGCCGAACGCAATCGTCTCGATGCCTTCCGCGTGGCGTAATTGCGTGAACGCATCAGCCATCGCCCGTTCATACTCCGCGTTCGTTGCGTTCCTGCCGATGGAAACTTTATGCAACGGCAAATTAATGCTCGCGGCCTGTGCTTCAATTAATTCACCGCGCACAAAGTGTATGCCCAATCGTTCATCTTCACGCGTTAAAGTCGTCAGCAAAGCGCAGGCAAGGTACTCACTCGATTGTTGAATCTCATACAGAGCCATCGCGCTGTCTTTGCCGCCGCTCCACGAGACGAGAACTTTATTCGCATCTTTGTTCATAATCGTCAGTCTCCGCGCCAGCGAAATTATTTAACACACAAGCTAGAAATCAAAGCGCAAACGCGCGGTAAATTAAAGCGCAAAAAAATTCTGCGCGGCTTTTTTTGACGCCTGCTCCTTCTCGCCATAGAATAACTTGCGCCCGCGCTTTTCAAGATGAAACACATACGCAAATGATCCAGACTCTTCGTCCGTTGATACAACGTTTCGATTCGTTGCCTTCGACGAATACGGAAGCGGCGCGGGCTGCCGCGCACGGCGCGCCGGAAGGCCTGTGCATCGTCGCCGCAGAGCAAACGGCGGGGCGCGGACGCCGTGAGCGTACATGGCTTTCACCCGCCGGGGCAGGACTTTACTTCAGCATAGTGCTGCGCCCGCAGTTGGACGCCGCGCTCTGGCCGCTTCTGACGTTGATGGCTGCGCTCGCCGTCCACGATGCGCTCCGTGACGCGTGTACGCTCGTCTGCGATATTAAATGGCCGAATGATATTCTGGCGAACGAACGCAAGCTGTGCGGCATTCTCGCCGAGACTGTGGAAACGAAAACAGGGCGCGCGTGTATCCTTGGCATCGGCATCAATTTGCTTGATGGCGCATTCCCGCCGGACTTGCGCGACGTTGCCACATCAATTGAAGCCGCCGCTCAGCGCGCTCCCGACACGGAAGCGGTGCTGCAAGCTTTGACACGAAACATCGCCGAACACTACCGGCGCTTACACACGGCGGACGGCGCGCGGGAACTCGTCACCGAATGGACTGCCCGCTCATCCTTCGCAACGGGAAAATTCGTGCGCGTGGCGCTCTGCGATGAAATCTTTGAGGGCACCACACGCGGGTTGGAACAAGACGGCGCGCTGCGTGTCGAGACACACGCCGGAGAACTTAAAATCATACGCGCCGGGGACGTGACGGCCTTGCGAGGAAAATAATCATGCTGCTTGTCATTGACGCAGGCAACACGCATATCAAACTCGGTTTGTACGACGCTGACAGGCTCGTTGAGCGTTGGCGGCTTGCGACCGTGCGCGACGGCACCGCCGATGAATACGCGGTTCAAGTGCGTGGCCTTTGTGCGCTTGCCGGAATTGATGCGAAAGAGATTGATGCCGTCGCCGTCGCCTGCGTCGTGTTGCCGCTCAATCAAACTTTGCGCGAGATGGCGGAGCGCCTCTTTCATGCCGCGCCGCTTTTTGTCGATTACAAGATTGAGATGGGTCTCGATATTCTTTACGATGCGCCGCAGGATGTCGGCGCTGATCGGCTCGTTAACGCCGTCGCTGCCGTTCACAAATACGGAGCGCCGTGCATCGTCGTCGATTTTGGCACGGCGACCAAATTTGAAGCAATCAACGAGCAAAGACAATATCTCGGCGGCGTCATCGCACCGGGATTCGGTATTTCGATGGACGCGCTTTTTGCAAGAGCGCCGCGATTGCCGCGCGTTGAAATCAAACGACCGCCGACAGTGATCGGCTCGTCAACCGTCGCCGCATTACAATCCGGTCTTTATCATGGTTACGCATGTCTCGCCCACGGCATACTCGCAAAGATGCGCGAAGAGTTGAACGAAAGCGCGCGCATCATCGCGACGGGCGGACTCGCGAATTTGATCGCCGGTGAATCGAATTTGATAGAGACGATTGACGACACGCTCACGCTCGACGGCTTGCGTTTTATTTACGAACGAAATCCGGCGCGGCAGGCGAAATAAATTTCAGTAGCGACGGGACATTAATATCATCACGACAAACTTAACGATAATGGATGAGGAAGAGACAAGCGCCGCCGCATCGCAGGCGTCGGAGCCGTTGCGCTTGAACTACTTCGATTATTTTACAGAGATCGAAGACACTTTTATACGGCGGCGCGGCAAGCATTTGCTGCTCAGCCCGATGGATTGGGCGTTGATGCAAAGCTGGAAGGAACTCGGTGTGCCGCTCCACGTCGCGCTTCGCGGCATCGAAGGATCGTTCGATTCCTACGAAGCTAAACCGCGCAGACGGAGCGTCAAATCGCTTTTGTATTGTCAGGAAGAAGTCGAAGCGCAGTTTGCCGAATGGCGCGAATCGCAGCTCGGCGCGGCGACGGAAAAAAGCGGCGACACGCAAGAAGACAAAGCGAGTGAATCGAATGACGCGCGTCTGCCGTTCCCGCGCGCAGCGATTCTCGAACATCTCGCGCGAACAATAAAAGAATTGTCCGGCATCTGCGCCGTGCAAAAGCAAAGAAGCGAAAACGAATTCTACGAAGCGCTCATGCGCGCCGTCTCGCGGCTCAAGGAATTGGAAAATGATTTCGCGCAGGCCGCGCGTCCCGACGCGGAAAAGCTCGAAGCGTCTTTAACGAGCCTCGAAGAATTAATCGACAAAGCTTTGCTCGCGAGCCTCGCGCACGCAGACCTTGCGGCGGCGACAGATGAAACGGAAGTGCAGTTACGCCCGTACCGCAGTCGCATGGAAGAAGCGACCTACAAACAAACGTTTGATAATCTATTGTTGAAACGCCTGCGCGAACAGCAACATGTTCCGCGCCTCAGTTTGTTTTACCTTTAACTTTAGCGGCATGACGGCACGCACCAGATGAGCAAGCAAAAGCGCTGGCGACACGCCGCCCGCACGCAAGCACCACAAAGCGCGAGTGCGCCACAAAGTTCGACAACCGCAATGGAGTTGGACGTTGTCGTCGAGCGCATCGTGCCCGGCGGAATGGGGCTGGCACACGCAGACGGGCGAACGATCTTCGTCGCGCTCTCCGCAGCGGGCGATCATGTTCGCGTGCGCGCCGAAAAAACGCGCGGCAAAGTCGTCTTCGCTTCGATCATCGAAGTGCTTGCGCCTTCCACTGTTCGCGTCGCTCCGCCGTGTCCTTACTTCGGGCGATGCGGCGGCTGCGATTTTCAGCAGTTGAATTACGATGCGCAACTCGAAGCGAAAATCTCTATCGTGCAGGATTGTTTGCGCCGCATCGCGGGAATCGAAACGCCCGTCGAAGTTAAGATTAAAGCATCACCGAACGCATGGCGTTATCGTTCGCGCGCGCAGTGGCAGTATGACCACGCGCATAAAACTCTCGGCTATTTCGAGCGCGGCTCGCACAGGGTTTGCGACGTCGTCGAATGTCCTGTGATTGTGCCTGCGCTGCAAGAGTCGCTGACGAATTTGCGCGAAGCGATGCGCGAAGATGTTTTGCCCGCACACGTCGCGGAGTTTCAGGCAGTTGCGGGCGACGGCGCGGCGGTGTCGATTATTCCGCCCGTCAATGAATCGAAGATTGAAAGAGAAGTGACGCGCACGATCAACGGCTTTCGTTACCGCTTCGACGCGGAAGGGTTTTTTCAAATTAACCATGAACAATTGCCGTCGTTGATTGATGCCGCTTTAAGCGATTGCGGCGGCGAAACTGCCGTCGATCTTTACTGCGGCGTCGGGCTTTTTACCTTGCCGCTAGCAAAACGTTTCAAGCGCGTCATCGGAGTGGAAGCAAGCGACGCGGCGATTAATTACGCGCGGCTCAATCTCGAAGCGGCGCAACTCACGAACGCGCAGGCAAAGTGCGCTCGCGTCGGCGATTGGCTAAAGCACAATGCCGCAGCTTTGGCTCCGATTGATTTTGTCTTGCTCGATCCGCCGCGCGCGGGCGTTGAAGACCGCGACGCCCTCGATGGTATTCTTGCGCTGCGGCCAAAGCGCATCGCTTATGTTTCCTGCGATCCGGCGACGCTGGCGCGGGATTTGCGCGCTTTTATTGGCGGCGGATACACGCTCGATTCCGTCGCGGCGTTTGATATGTTCCCGCAAACGCACCATGTAGAAACAATCGCGCACCTCTCGTCAACGCGCGAACGATAAAACTTCGACAACTCGTCGAGTTTGCAGCAAGCGCTTTCGATAGGCGTTTGCTTTTTTGGAATCTACTCTTCACGGCAATTTTATGCGCGCGGTTCCTCATACATCTTCCTGCGCACGTTATCCATTAATCGCTCCGGCGTGTCTTTTCGCGTGCGGGATTCTGGCGGCGCAGTTCGTTGCCGCCGGACTTCTAATCGCGTGCCTGTCGTGCGGATTGTTTCTCTTTGCGCTTGCCTTAGCGTGCTTTGCGTCTGGCAAAGAAAACATTGCGTTGATTGTCATCGCGCTCTCTTTTTTTTGCGCCGGAATGACGATGCGGCTGGTGGAGAAAAGGAATCACTCGCTCGCCGGAAGCGTCGGGCAGTTGTACGAAGACGGCGCGTTAATATCCGGCGAGCCTGTCGAAGTGACGGGCGTGTTGGGAAGCGCGCCGGAAGCTGCGCCGGATGAATTTTATTTGACGCTGCGCGTCGAAAAATTGAGGTGGAGAGAACATGAGCGAACAACGCGCGGCGTCGTGCAGCTTGTCGCGGCGGTGCGTGACAAGGAGAGACGCCACGCGTATGAACAGCTTGAATTAAGGTACGGCGCGCGTATCAGAGTAATGACAACACTGCGCCGCGAGGAGCGATTTCGTAATCCGGGTGTTTCTTCGGCGTTGGAAGCGCTGGAGCGGCGCGGCTTCGATGCCACTGGAATTATCAAGAGTCCGCTATTGATCGAACGTCTTGACGACGAGCATGTATTTCTGCCGCTCGCGCTGCTTTACGAATGGCGGCAAAGGCTGCTCGGAGAAATTGATAGAAACTTTTCAGCGGAAACGGCGGGCGTGCTCGAAGCGGCTTTGCTCGGCAATCGCAACACGATTTCAGGTGCGACGGCAGAACGCTTTCGCGCGGGCGGAACTTTTCACGTGCTGGTGATTAGCGGTTTGCACATCAGCTTTCTCGGCTTGCTTGCCTTTGGTTTAGTAAGGCGCATCACGAAACGGCGCGGCTGGCAGTTTGCTTCGACGGTGATGTTTCTATGGTCGTATGCGCTGGCAGTCGGCGCGGGCGCGTCCGTCGTGCGTGCGGCTTTGATGTTTACTTTAGTTGCGCTCGCGCCCGTGTTGCATCGCCGCATCGAAACATTCAATTCGCTCGGCGGCGCAGTCTTAGCATTACTCGTCTGGCGGCCTGCGGATTTGTTCGATCCGTCGTTTCAATTAACTTTCCTTTCGGTGCTTTCCATCGCCGCGCTCGCGTGGCCTGTGCTCGAAAAATTACAAATCGTCGGGGCGTGGCGTTTATCGCGGGAGACACCGTCTCCACCCGTCTGCCCGCGCTGGTGGCGCGTGCTCGGCGAAACGCTTTTTTGGAGCGAGCGCGCATGGCTTGCGGAAACCAAGCGCGCGAGCTTTCGTTGCAAGTTATTCAAGACCGCGCTCGCGGCTCGTTTGGAACAGTGGCATATACATCGTGTGCTGCGCTATGCGTTCGGCGCGGTCATCGTATCGGCGAGCGTGCAAATAGGAATGCTGCCGCTGCTCATACTTTATTTTCACAGGCTCTCGTTTGCTTCACTCATACTGAACATCGTCGTCGGATTGTTGATGGCGGCGGAATCCTTGATCGCGCTCGCGGCATTGATCGTCGCGCAAGCGAGCGGATTCCTTGCTGCGCCGCTTTTCTTTCTCGCGGAAAAGTTGAATTGGTTGATGGCACACAGCGTCGATCCGCTGGCGAGCGCGCACATCGCATACGCGCGTTTGCCGGAATATACGGGCTGGCTGTCCGCCGTCTACGGCATTTATTATGCGCCGCTCGGACTTTTGATTTTCGCGCTTCTTCGTTGGAATCCGTTGCGGCGCGACGACTCGAACGAAGTTGCAAAAGCACATTGGCGAGCGCGTCTTACAATGCCGCTTGCCGCCGCCGCTTTTGTTTTAGCGCTTGCCGTAATCATCGCGCATCCTTTGAGCGCATCCCGTCCCGACGGAAAACTACGCATTGATTTTCTCGATGTCGGGCAGGGCGATGCGGCGCTTGTGACGATGCCGGACGGCACGACCTTGCTGGTTGACGCAGGCGGAAGACCAAGCATCGGAGCGGGCGCGCGAAGCTTCGATGAAGAAGATACGGACGAGCCTTTCGAGCGTGACCGGCGCAGCATCGGCGAGAGCGTGGTCTCGGAATACTTATGGTGGCGCGGCCTCGACCACATTGATTACATTCTGCCGACGCACGCCGACGCGGATCACATCAACGGCTTCAACGATGTCGCGCGCAACTTCAAAGTACAGGCCGCGCTCGTCGCGCGCGCACCCGTCGCAAATTCGGAATACGCGCACTTTGCTTCGACGATGCGGGGATACGGCGTGCCCGTGCAGATGATCGGGCGCGGCGACGTGCTGCGTTTCGGCAATGCGACGGCTGAAACGTTGTGGCCTCAGCCGACGATGAACACGAACGCTCCATCGGGGAACAATGATTCCGTAGTGCTGCGCGTGCGCTTCGGCGAGAGAGTTTTTCTGTTGACCGGCGACATGGAAAAAGAAGCGGAAGGGGCGCTCGTTGCGGCGCAGGACGATGTGCATTGTGACGTTATTAAGGTTGCGCATCACGGCAGTAAAACTTCATCCACGCAGGATTTTGTCAAGGCCGTGCATCCGGCCTTCGCCGTCGTTTCCGTCGGCTTAACCTCGCCCTTTGGTCATCCCGACGGAAACGTTATGGAGAGATGGCGCGAAAGCGGCGCGCAAGTTCTGACCACCGGCAAAAGCGGCACGATCACTGTCAGCACGAACGGGCACGACCTGAACATTGAAACTTTCGTCAAAAAAATGAACTTGAAATAAACTAGCAAACCATTATCCGCACGAAATGGTATTGAGCGCGCACCATCTGGCATGTAAAATTGTTGTCGTTCATTCAGAGTCAAATCTAAAATCTCTCTGTTAAATTGCTCTGCCGCTTCTTGGTTTGGATTAAGGCACGTGCTTTGCTCCCGCGCTGAATTACCAATCGCACGAAGCTTTAAGATCGATTCCTACTTGCTCTGGAATTGATCGCCCTCGATACGGATTCTCGTGCAGTTCGGGCTTCTTTCCGGGCGCGCGTTTGTTTTGCATCTCTTCCGCCGCGCATCCGAAAAACATTTCGTTGCCACACAATCACGGAAAGGATTTCGCATCATGCGTGTCTTCAAAAATCCAACGCACGCGTTGCTCATCGCCGCGTTGCTGCTTGCCACTATCGCTCCTTCCTTCAACTCGAATAACTCAAACGTGCGCGCGGCTGTTGTCAAAACTGCCGTCGCCGCTACAGCCGACGATGATATTAAGACTTACACGGACGAGTACGACGTGACGGCGCGGGTCGTGCGCGTTAGCTTGCTGCGCGGAGATGTGCAGTTGCGTCGCGCCGGTATAAATACACGCTGGGAGCGCGCGACGCTGAATCTGCCGCTCGTCGAAGGCGACACGCTTACGACAGGCCACGATGCACACGTCGAGATTCAAGTCGATGCGCGAAATTTTGTGCGCGTTGGCGAAGATGCATCGCTGCGTCTTGTGACGCTGCGCGATGAAGGCATCGCGTTCAGTCTCGAAGCGGGCACGGCGAGTGTAAGGCTCGCGCGCTTTGATCGTGACAAAGAATATTTCGAGGTGGACGGGCCGAAGACGACTGTCGCGGCGGAGCGAACGGGACTTTATCGCATGGACGTTTCGCCGAGCGGCAACGTGCGCGTCACCGTGCGCGACAACGGGCAGGCACGCATTTATTCGGACACGTCCGGCTTTACTTTGCGCGATGGCAAAACGGCGCAACTCATCACAAACGGCGCGGAAGCGGGCGATTGGGACTTGTCTGCCGCCGCGTCGCGCGACTCTTGGGATGATTGGACGAATCAGCGCGAGCGCTATCTGGCATCGCGGCTTCGTTACGAAAATCGTGATCGCTATTACGACCGCGACGTGTGGGGCGCAGAAGAATTGGATGCCTACGGCGATTGGGTTTACGCGAATGATTACGGTTGGATATGGCGTCCGCGCGTGACGGTGGTGAACAATTATTACAATTGGGCACCGTATCGTTACGGGCATTGGCGCTGGTGCTCGCCGTATGGTTGGACGTGGGTCGCGGATGAAGAATGGGGATGGGCACCGTATCACTACGGGCGCTGGGTGAGCTATGACAACTACTGGTGCTGGGTGCCGCACGCGTGCCGTAATTGCGGGCGCAGTTGGTGGCGTCCGGCGCTCGTCGCCTTTGTTTATCTACCGACTTCTTACGGCGAACACGTCGCTTGGTATCCGCTCGGCTACAATCAGCATGATCCGCGCGGGCGTTATTATAAGCAGCCTGTAAAAGATTCTTTGACGCCCTTGCGCGCGGGTGAGATCGCCAATTTGCAGCGGATCAATCCGGCGTATCAAAGAGCCGTGACGACTTTGCCCGCGCGGGATTTCGGCGCAGGCACGGGACGCGCGCAGCCTGCCGCGCCGGAATTAGCACGCCGCGCTGTGACAACTGATCCTGTGCGCGGACGCTTGCCGATTACTCCGGTTAACGTTGACGCAAACAACACGGGAAGTCTCTCCGGGCGCACGCGCGTGGGAGGAGCGGGCATCGGTGCAAAGGGCGAACGCATGGCGCGTCCAGCTATGATGGACAGCACGCGCTTGCCTGAAAGACAAATGGGCGCGGGCGCGCGTCAACCCGGCATCCCGCTCGATGATGAATTGCGGCGCGCGCGTGTGTATCGTGGACGTGATCCGCGCGCAAGCGTTTCTGATGCCGCCAACGTAAACGGACTTCCGGGAGCAAGCGATACGGGCGTTGTCGCCAGACCCGTCAATCCAAAAAGCCAGCATTCAATCGAACGCCCTCGCATCGAGAATGAAAATTCCGGGAGCGAGCCGTCCGTTCTTCGCCGCGCGCGCCCGCGAAGCCCTGATCCGCAGGACGAACGTTCTGTGAGGCCGGGCGTTACGCGCGAAACTCCGAATGAGGTCAGGGAACAAATGCCGCAACGGGAGCAGCCCGAAAGAAGAGAACGAAGACCCGTGCCAGCACCGCGCCCGCAACCGGAACAAAGAGCGCCGACAGCGCCGCCAATCGAACGTTCCCCGCCGCCAGCCGAACGCTCCGCGCCGCCGCCTCGCTCCGAGCCGCCTGCAGAAAGGCACGAGCGTCCGTCCGCGCCGCCGCCTTCGGCTCCCGAACCGTCGCGCCCCGTCGAACGAGAGCGTCCATCTGCTCCGCCGCCAGCACGCGAACAACGCGCGGAACCACGCGAAGCGCCAGCGCGCCCGGCACGCAGTGAGCCAGCACGTCCCGAACAGCGCGATCAATCCTGAAGCAATTATCAGAAGGAAGGATGGTAAAAATGAGCCGCAGGTTAAAACAATCCATTCATCCACTGATGGTGTTGCTGCTCGTTGTTGCAATAGCCTCACCCTTTGCAGCAACGGCAGTATGTCAGGAAAAAAGTGCCTCCGATGAAGTCATCACCATTAATTCCGATCTGGTGGTGGTCGATGCCGAGGTTGTCGACAAAAAAACGCGGCAGCGAATCGGCAATCTCAAGCGCGAGGATTTTGCGTTGTATGATGACGGCGTCAAACAGGACATCACATATTTCAGTCAGGACAAACTGCCGCTCTCCATCGTGCTGCTGCTCGATTTAAGCGGCAGCGTCAAACCGATTATCGAGCAGATCAGCAACGGCGCGCTCGATGCTTTGCAGCGTCTTAAGCCGGAAGATGAGGTAGCGCTGATGGCCTTCGCCGACGAGGTGGAACTCGTGCAAGACTTTACACGCGACCGGCAACTTATGTCCGGGAAAATCGCCAGCGTCGGCAAAACATCGAACGTCGGCGCAGGGACGCTGCTTAACAAGGCGGTTTACGAAGCGGCGCGCGAGATGCCACATGCTTCCAATCCTGCGAGCCGTCGCGTAATCATCGTCGTGACGGACAACATCGCCGGTTCGTCCAAGAGCGATGCGGGAAGAAAAGCGTTCACGGAGTTGTTTGAAACAGGCAGTGTGGTGTCTGGTTTGATCGTTCGCGGAGGATTCGGCAAGGCCATCAACATCATGTCTCTCGGACAGGTGCGCGCCCTTAATCCTTACGCAGAACGAACCGGCGGCGAGATAATGAATGCGGATAAAAAGGAAGTCGAAACGAAGCTTGCCGAATTAATCGATCACTTGCGCACGCGCTACAGCTTCGGTTACAGACCTTCGAGCGCCGTTGTGCCAGGCGTATTTCATCATCTTGAAGTCAAACTTCTTGCGCCCGCTGCCGTCGTCCCGCAGAAAGACAGGCTAACGGTTCGCGTCAAAGAAGGCTACTATGCGCAAAAGCGCCGCGCCGGACAAAGCTAATTGGCTACTACTATTGCGATAAATTCATTTGCTAAATTTCGATGTCGAAAGGATGTACCGATGAAAAAGCTTTTTGCGTAAACTTTGTTGACTCTGCTTGTCAGTTCAGTTTGCTTTACCCAAACTGTCTCACCTGTTCGTATCGAATCGGAGAAGGCTATTCGTGCCGTGCTGTATGAAGTGTCCGTTGCCACACAGACTGGCGATGCTAAAACATTCAAGAAATATGCCGCACAACATAACTTGAAATTCTATGATCTGTTAGTCGAGGAGCTATTGAAGAACCCAAAGGTAAAGGAGCAGTTAAGCCGGGCGAATGTGACAAATGCAGATAGCTTCATTGATTTTAGTTTCCGCAGCATCGCTCAACGTATGTCTGCTACGCCCCGCACTAAAATAGAAGCGTTCGCTCGTGAGTATGCGGCAGCTCCGCTTACCTTTACCAGCGACACAGAAGCAAAGGCAGAAGCGAAAGCCGGAATGCTTAAAGTGGTGCGCGAAGCTGATATGTGGAAAGTAGATAGCACGGAGGTTTTGAAAAAAGCTTTGCTCGCGTCACTACCGCTTACCGCAGAGAGCAAAGCGAAGCTTGAAAAATTTTAGCGAACACACCGCCCAATAAGTCATTTGAATCGCCCGCCCGATAGCAGGGCTTTCATAATGCTTGTTCCTCTTTACTTGGGTGCTTTTCGCGAAATACGGCTCAATTTTCAGTTCTCCTGCGGCGCTTGATTGTATCCGTAACTCCGCAGAGTAGATTGTCCTTCTTCGCCGAGCACAAAATCCGCGAACGAACCGGCTGCCTCCTGCTTGCCGGAATCGCGCACGATGCCGAGCGCCTGATCGATTGGTTGATGAAGCTGCTCGTCTACTTCGATGATGCGCTCCGCAGGTTCCTGTATCACGAGCGCCAGCGGCACAAACGCAACGTCGGCGTTGCCCGTCGCCGCATACTGCTTTGCCTGCGTGACGCTCTGGCCGTAAACGACTTTCGGTTCGACGAGCGGCCACAAATTCAAGGCACGTAGAGCTTCGACGGTGGCGCGCCCGTAGGGAGCAACGTCCGGCTTCGCCAACGCGATGCGTGCCACGTCCGCGCGCGTCAGGTCTTCAATGCGGCGGATCGGCGCGGGCTGATGACGTTCATTCATAGGAACCCACAGCACTAGACGCCCGCGCGCATAAAGCTTTTGTGTGCCGTGCGTCAAAAGATTTTTGCGATCCAAATCCGCGACGTGTTCGACATCGGCGGCGGCGAAGACATCAAAGGGCGCGCCGTTTTCAATTTGCTTCGCAAGGTCAGCCGTCGCGCCGAAACTAAAACGCACGCGCACTCCCGATTTCTTCGTCCAACGCTCGCCCAACTCGGTAAACGCATCCGTCAGATTCGCGGCGGCGGCGACAATTATCTCGTCCGGCGGAGTCGGGTTACGAGCCTCGTTGCGTGTCGAACAAGCGTTGACGATGAGCACGAAAAGAATCGCAGCGACAGCAAGGCAGGATTTCGCTGCCGCCGAAAAATTATGTGGGCGAAACATTGTTCGTAAGAGCATGGCGGATTCTTTTACTTCACAGTGACGAATTCGCGCAACACCAGAAAGCGCCGTTCGCTGATTCCGCGCACGACAATCAAATGCTCTGCGCGGCGAAACGCTCCGCACTGCTCGCGGTGCGTGATGATGCGTGCGGCGAGGCCAGCGCCGATGCCCGGAAGTTTTTCGAGTTCCGCACGCGACGCCGTATTGATATTAATGCGCGGCGCTGTTTGGCTTGATGAGAAACTGTTTTCCGGCGTCGAGGCGGACAAAACACCGGTCTGTCGCTCCATTTTGACGCAAGACGAAGCGGACAGCGCGAAACAAAGCGTTAACAACAGCAACGCCCGCGCGGGTCTTACGGGAAACCTTTGTGTCATACACGCAAAACGTTGCAGGCGAACAGGTTGGCGAATGTGCCGCGCGAATGTGCAAAATGCTAGAAGTCTAAATTTTTCAGGAACTTGTAGCATTCAAAAGCCTGTTTTCCACAGACTTTTCCACAGCACCTGTGGAAAACATTTGAAGCGGGTGGCAGAGCCTTCGTAAAATCTTTGTTGTTGTAGCTTCGCAGATCGTTTACTAAACATTGTCATATCGTTTACTAAACAGCGATTTGCAGATCATTTACTAAACGACACTCAAAGTCAACGAGATGGACAGCTATTTTGAAGCGGAATTGAAGCCACATTTGCACCTCATTTTCTACGTTGCAACTGCTGTTGCTGTCTCGAAGAACGACGTGCGCGTGTCCGGTTGACCGTCCGCAGGCGGCTCGCCGATTTCCTTTGCCGCGAGTACCACCTGCCACGCCATTCTCAAAATTTCGACGCTGATCGGCGTGCCTTGTGGATGCGCTGTCGCTAGATTGATTGCTTGCTGGAAGCCATCGCCAGCCAGCATGTATTCTTTGACCGCACCGGAGATCGGATCACGGTCGGCATCGTAGGAAGCTGCATCGTGATAGCCGATGAATTGCAGGCGCATCATGCTGTCATCGATTTCAGCGTGAAGTTTCTGTAAACACCAAAAAGCGTCTGGATGCTGCGCTCCGTCTGGCGATGTGTAGGGCATCGTCTTGCCCATTCGCAACTGATGTTGTCTCATAAATTAAAATCCCTTTCGTCTTAATCAAACCAATGTGGAATTGAAACATTAAATCGGACATGCTGGAAAGCCGCTTGAGCCGCAACTGGTGTACTGCGGATACATGATCAGACGTGCCCTATAAATCCTACCCTGTGTAGCTCCTCCATTGGTATCGTTCGTCGTGAGGCGCACCTGGAGTCGTTTGCGCCCCGTGCCAGTAAGGTAAAAACCTTGTGATCGACCTTGTTGGACACCTGCCTGCCACCCCACCGACTGTTCCGCCAGCGATACTGAATCAGTCACATTGAAGAGTTGACTATAGCTAGCACCACTTCCGCTCGGTGTATCCATAATGACCTCAAAGCATAGTGGCACGTTCAGGAAATCCTCAACCACGACGTTGAGATAAAACGGGACACCTGCGCGTGTCACATACACAAAGCCAGCGGGATATGGGCCGTTATTAGTGGCGAAGGGCGTGTTGTTTAAGTCAAAAATGGTCACAGCCGCCTCACGGTGCAAAGCTGCCATGCGCTGGCTGCCGTCAGGAAATACCACGCGGCGCGCAGCGGTTATATCGCGTCCGGCAAAATCTCCATTCGGGTCTCGTAAAACCAGAGCGCTCGTTGTATTGCTCGCAGTCGCACTATCGAGTTTCGTTTTATCAGCCGCGCTCATCATCCCTTGCGCTCCTTGAGTTGCAACGACACCACTGAGCGTCAATAGATTGTTCGGGTCATCGTATACCTTCGATAATCCTGTGTTAGCAGGCACGTTCAATAGCACGGCCACGCGATCATCAACCGACTCTGCAAACGAGCTAACCAGCGCATATCTATTATCCAGCACCG